>Ga0209467_1000143_pt1 | contig 128908 bp, 94 predicted proteins | sample Higcelwee11metaG_FD_187175 | JGI IMG/M metagenome (GOLD analysis project Ga0209467, IMG submission 187175) | Freshwater pond sediment microbial communities from the University of Edinburgh, under environmental carbon perturbations - High... | ecosystem: Environmental > Aquatic > Freshwater >...
CGTATAATGCACCGGCCCGCCAAAGTACCCCCAGGCAATTCGCCCAAGTTCATACTCGACCCAATACCGCTCCCGCTTTATGCGGCGCGCTTCAACAATACGTTTAATAAGCTTCTTCATCTTACGCTCCTATGATTTCTTCAATGATTACCGTGCGGCGGATGACTCTTCCGCGCGGAAGGTGGGCGACCACCTCATGCAAATTTTTTTTGAGGGGTTTTCCGATTAACGCCATTGCATTTTGGCGAGATATAATCTTCTCAACGTCGGGGTGGGCGACCACCTTGTTTAAAATTTTTTCTACATCGACATTAGTTAAATTATGAATGCTATTTAACTTTTTTGTTATCTCGCTTATCTTTTTCATTCTGGAGTTCCTCTTCTAAAATTTTGTTTATCGCAGTAAGAATTTCATCGCTAATCGTAGTTCCCCTTTTTTCAAGAGCACGTTGCAGTTCCCGCTTTGTGTCTGCGGGAATCCAAGCGTTCACTCGGGTCTTGTTTGGGTCTCTCTGATTAGGCATACCGTTTTCTTTTTTCTGGACGCATTAGAACATGGTGGGCGACCACCGTCAACACTTTTTTGAAAAAATTTTCAATATTTTCAAAAAAATCTCTTGAAGGCTTATAAATAAAGAAGTTAAACTTATGTTTTCAGTAATAAAAATTTAAATATTACATCATCGCCTATTAAGCTTATGTATAAAGAACCTAAATATGGAGATAATGCTTTTACTTGCCCGCATTGCGGCGTTTTGGCTCAACAGAAATGGAACACTGGCATAACATATAATGCTACGGGCAAAAAGATAATACAATTCTGCGATATCTCAAGGTGCCAGGCATGCAATGTCTCGGTCATTTGGCATTTAGAGGAAATTGTTTATCCTCCATTAAAACCTCACCATATCCCTAATCCCGATATGTCGCCGGATATTATAAAAACATACGAAGAGGCTGTTAAAATATTTCACGCTTCCCCACGTAGCGCAGCGGCTTTATTGAGATTATGCGTGCAAATGCTTTGCAAACAGCTGGGGGAACCCGGAAAAAATATAGATGATGATATTAAATCTCTAGTGAAAAAAGGACTGCCTGAAACAATACAACAAGCTCTAGATATTGTAAGGGTTACGGGCAACAACGCAGTTCACCCCAGCACAATTATGGATACAGATGACAAGGACATAGTTATTACATTGTTCGATATGGTAAACCAAATTGCCAAAGTCCTAATATCTATACCCAAGAGCACTCAGGCCGCATACGACAATCTACCCGAAGCTATTAGGAATAAAATAAAAAAAAGAGATGGCAAAGCCTAAGTATATTTTCAAATTTACGCTTGAATGATATAAATAGAGGCCTAAAACTCGAAACATCGCTTTAGAACACAATAACATAATACGGCAATCATGTATAAAATACCCAAAAAAGAATCGGCAGAAATTCAATCCTCACTCCAGAAATTTCAAAAGGTTTTAGAAATAGCAAAGGCGAGAGACCTAAATGAATCTGATACGGTTTCAATTATAACCGATATGCTTGGGGAAGTTTTCGGTTATGACAAATACTTGGATGTAACGAGCGAATTTGCCATACGCGGCACCTATTGCGACTTAGCAATAAAGATGAAGGGCAAGATAGAATACCTCATAGAGTGCAAGTCAATAGGCACCCAATTAAAGGATGCGCACATGAAGCAAGCCGTAGATTACGGCGCAAACCAAGGCGTTAAATGGATTATACTTACCAACGGCGCAATCTGGAAACTCTATAAAATCCGCTTTGAACAGCCCATATGCGCCGACTTGGTGTATGAATTGGATATGACCTCTCTGAATCCTCGTTCAGAAGATGCCAAAGGCCTTCTTTATATATTGCATAAAACCGCAATAGAAAAATGTTACAGGGACGCTCATTATGAGAAAACCCAACTCATAAACCCCTATACCGTTGCCCAAATCGTAATTTCGGAACCCGTTATAAATACGCTTCGCAAAGAGATAAAGCGCATTGCAAACGACATAAAACTGGAGCCCGAAGAACTTAAAGACATCCTCCTGAATTCAATTTTAAAGCGGGACCTTGTTGACTCCGAAGAAGCCAAAAACGCCGAAAAGTTAATCAGTAAGCTTAATAAAAAATCTCAAAAGAAAGCCCCCGCCCCCTCCGCCCCTACTGAATCATCTCCAACAGGTACCGCGCTCGCCGTTGCCCCACAAATACCCCCCGAAGCGCCCGCAGAAGAATCACCAAAGGTTTAACGCCCATCAGGGATTATGGGCTTTAGCTTAAGTTTTCACAAATAAAAAAAGGGAACCCTATGAAACTCGATGAAATAGAAAATATAATAAAGAAAAGCAATCCATCTGATTGGGAGAATATAGAAAAAGTAGAAATGGATGGATTGAACGAATATGTGTACAAAAATGACATCAGCATCAAGTTAGTTGCTAAAGAAATAGAGCCTTTTGATGAGGATTGGTTGGCAATTTTTCCAGATAAAAAAGCTTTCAAATTTCAGGTTTCCATCATTCATGAAGGCTTGGTTGTGAAAAACGTATACCTTGTGTATGTCGACGGGGGAAGAAACATGCTTCCCCTCCCGCGACCAGATGAAAACCTTAAAACCTGTTTTAACGACTTGGAAATTGCAATAGGTCAAATATATTCCCAGCCAAGTAATAATTTTAACTCTCAACTCAATGGGGTTTGCGCGTATATTGATAAAAATAAGATGTGGGGTTAGGGGTAAAAATCACCTGTCAAGAACGCTATCGTCAATCAAAATATCTGCCCCCTCCCAATCGCCCTTAAGCCATATATTGAAAATATTTTCAAAAAATTGTTGCAATCCATTGCGCATATGCGGTTTAATTTAAGTGTTTAAATATAAACGGAGAATACAACATGCATACCATAACCAAAAAAGAATCCGTTAAAGTTACTGAAAATAAGCCTCTCATTAACTATCTTCCCGAAGAAAGAATCAGAAAAATCGTTGCGCGTGTTTCAAGGGGTAATATCTCCTTGCAGCGCGGGGCGTATTCGACTGAATCAGATATTGAAAAGAGGCGCGAAAAAATAGCCAAATATGACTTTTCACGATTCTAATCAATGTTTGCTTAAAGAATTCGCAGAAAAGCAAAAAAGTGCCGAATGCGCAATAAAAGAAGCCGAAAAATATAACGGCGAGATTGCCATACCTGCTCTAAAAGAGTTGCGAGATGCATTACACCACATTGTAGCGGTTATAGGCATTGATGATCAAAAGGATCAGGAAAATGAACTTTACAGGGCAATATCCCATTGCAAGCGCGCTTATTTTGACGCTAAGGAATGCATTTTTCAATATTTCATGGAGCAGTCTGAAGCAATAAATGAAAAACTTAACAAATATATATATTTGTTAAAAGACTTTGTTCCGGATTATCCGCAACATCGGGCGGCTATACAATCTGCAAAAAGTTTTTACACTACAATAGACAATTTAAGCGTAGAAGCTCGCAAGACATATTATGATGAGTGCGATACACATATAGAGACCCTCAAGAAATTTATTCAGGCATACAGCAACTGCGAGGCGGAAATTTCAGCAAAAATTGCACATGAAGAAACGGCGGCTCGAAATTCAAATACGGCTAAAAAAATAAGTTTTTTTAGTCTGTGCACTGGTATTGGGGGCATTATCATTGGCAAATTAGGTATTTTTTAAAAAAATACTTAATCCACTTGAATCTTAATATTTTAGATGAAGACTTCAAATTTAACCGCCCGATAGATCAATCTCCACCCACTCAAATTCAGCCTCTAGGCCTTTGGGTGGTTTTTTATGTATTGGGCAATCCTGCCCTAGAATACGGCCTATGGCCTTGCCGACAAGCTCAAGGGCGGCATCTTCAAATTTAAGACCGTGCGCCGTTGCGTAATGCGCTACAAGCGTCTGCGGTATCGTTATGGTTTCCACTCCTTCATTTAGTCTTCTGGGGTCCCCAGCGAGGTTTTCGGAGCGCTGCGGAGTGGTTATGTCTTTCATACTGTCTTCAGGGGCAACATGCCCCCGCCTTCTGCACTTTGTTTTATCGTAGTTTTCAATATATCGTGCAGACGTAATATTTTGTCTATACTTTTTTTGTTTGCCGCCCGCCCGCCCCTTTGAAATGGAGGAAGAAATTTTTTTTGCTATATTCTTTAGGTCAAAATTCAGTTTTCTTGTGCTTATGTTTTTCATAGGGGAATGTTATCAGGTTTTCTCTGCGGTTTCAAACGCCCGTGGCAACGGTGGCACGGATGGCAGATTTATTTTGCAAATTATAACACTTTTTCAGCTTTTTTCAAACTTAGTGCGCCTTGTGCGCGTAGTGTTCCATGTTTCTTTGCAAATTTTAACCTAAATACAGACTTTTTACAAGCACTCGGGTAAGTCAGGTAACTCCATTCCAAAATTATTCACATTTTTTAAGTTCTACGGCAGAATATCAAAATAGGCCTGAGCCACATCTCGGGCTACAAGAGCTCCAAAGTAATGGTCTTTAAAAGTTTGCTCGCTGTGCCGCGTAATGCGGGTTGTATAGCCTACGCCCTTATCAATGTGCAAGCTGCCATGATAGGTTGCAAAGCTATGTCTAGCGAAATTATGAGGCAGTTTTAAATCCTTAAAGCCATCTGAACGCAATGTGTTTGACGGTCGCTTTATGGGATGGTCTTTAAAGGCGTTCAGCCATGCCCAAAGAGCAGGCGGCAAATCCTCAAGCACTCTTGCTTTGTTGTTTTTATCAATCTCGGCAGGGATTAAGATTTTTTGCTCTTCATAGCGTATAAATTCTTCTTTGAATTTTTTAATTTCTTCGGCGCGCATACCTGCAAACATTCCCAATGCATAATATTTTATGTATTGCGGGTATTTCTCTTTTAAGCGCGCCAAGAAGGTCTTTGCTTGCCGAATGGACAAGAAGCTCGGCGGTGTCCGCTTAACCAGCGCAAAATCATCTTCATGCAGGCTCCTTAATGGGCTTGCAGAGATAACCCCCTTGCGGCTTGCATAGTCAAGAAAACCTCCGATACTCCCTTTCCAGTTTGCCACAGTCTTGGGTGTCCCTTTCGCGTTTAAATACGTTAATAGCTTTTTCGGAGAGCAATCCTCGAACCTTAAGAACGTCTTGCAGAAATCTTCCACACGCCCCTTAATGTGGGCGTATTCATCAGATGTGATGCGGGGCTTTTTAATCTGCAAGAAATCGTTTTTTATATCTGCCAGCGCTACGTCCGAGGTGTAGGCACAAGCCTCTTTTACGCACGCTTTAAGGGTCTTGCCCTTGGGCAATATCAACAAAGCCTCTCTGATGTCTTGGAGCTGGCTATCTGTAAAAAGAAGTGCCTCCTTTTGCTCAGTCGTTTCGGCATCGCCCCAATCCTTTGCCCAAGCAGCGGCGTCTTTTCTTGTTTTAAAATACTTACGTCTATAAGCACCGTCCTTCTTGTAAGAAACAAGCCAAGCGTTTTGACCACGCACAATGCATTCAGAAACTTTCATGTCGCAATTCTGTCGCAAAAATTTGCGACATTTCAAGGCTTTTTTGCGTTATTTCAAAATCTTTCAAACGTTTTCAAAAACATTTAAAAGCCTTCAAAGTCTCTGTTTATCAACAAAAAGGCCGCCTAAATGCTTGATTTAGACAGCCTTCTAAAAAGTGGAGGTGAGGGGAGTCGAACCCCTGTCCTGAAAATCTTCGCCTATCCTATGCTACATGCTTAGTCAGTGTTCAATCTCGGCGGAGTAAGGACATTGACAATCTTACGCCGTCTTGCGTGCAGAGAGTGGCGGCTTGACCCCTGCGCGCGCAGGTCAAACCCCTTTATCCGATGATGACGCCAGATTCCCCCTATCGGAGTCAGAGGGCTGACGCGCCGCTTAACTAAGCAGCAATAGCGTATTCATCGCCATTTAATATTTGTTTGACACATTTTTACGGAGCCAAGTGTCGTCTCCGGCATGCGAGTATAAACTGCAACCCTCAGTCGAATTCCGGAACACCCCCAAAATTCAAAGGAGAGAGAGCATATCGCCCTCTCAAAGAACATTCTTACGCCTATATATCGGCATTCATTTTAAGTTTTTCAAGACAATTGTTTTGAGGGCTTGCAAAAGCCCTCCGCAAGTGCTTGGCTGAAACCGTTATTATGATTGCCAAAGAAGACATCCTTAAGCTCCTTTCAAAAGTGAAGTATCCGCCGTATGACAAAGACATTGTGTCTTTCGGCATGGTAAAATATGTGAAGGTCGAAGGCGAAAACTTCGACATACGCATTTTTACGGGCGGCAAAAAAGAAGTGACTGACACAGTGCTTGACGAATGCCGCGGCGTCCTAAAGGCGGCGTATCCGCAAGCGCAAATAGCTTTAAGCGTTTTGGCGGAAGACCCCGCAAAGGCAAACGCCCCGAAGGTTGACGAAAACGCCTTCAAAGGCGTGCGCTATAAGATTGCGGTGGCCTCCGGCAAAGGCGGGGTGGGCAAAAGCACGGTTGCGATAAATTTGGCGAGGGCATTTGCGCGGCTGTTTTCAACTTCGCAAAATGCGCGCGTGGGGCTTATGGATTGCGACGTGCACGGCCCCAGCGTGCCGCTACTCTTAAAGGGCAAGGTATTCCCCGAAGTTACAAAAGACGACAAGATGATACCGCCCGAAGTAGGCGGCATCAAGGCGTTTTCAATGGGTATGCTTGTGGCCGACGACCAGCCGCTGATATGGCGCGGCGCAATGGTGATGGGGGCGCTCAAGCAATTTGTAAACGACGTTATTTGGGGAGAGCTTGACGTAATGGTCTTTGACCTGCCGCCCGGCACGGGCGACGGCGTGCTCACGGTTGCGCAGACAATACCGCTTGACGGCGCGCTCATAGTAACAACCCCCAACAAGCTTGCGGCGCTTACTGCCACGCGCGGCGCGCTGCTTTTTGAAAAGACGAATATCCCGATTTTGGGCGTCGTTGAAAATATGTCTTACCTTGAACTGCCAAACGGCGACAGGCAATACATCTTCGGCAAGGGTGAAGCCGACATTGCGGCAGCAAAACTCAACACAAAGCTGCTTGCCGTTATCCCGATAGACCCCAGCTTGCAGGCCGAAGCCGATATGCCCCTGAGCGCCGCCTCTGAGCGTTTATTCGATAAAATCGCCTTTGAGCTTGTCAAGGCGGTCGACGCAAAACGCAAAGCGTGAGACATAAACTTCTGCGCGCACTTTGCGCGCCGCTCAGTCTAAAAGCTTAATAAACTCCGCACGGGCAAAGTGCGGATTTTCCGCACCCGAAATGCGCACAAGCGCAAGCCTGTTTTTAAGCCCATCTTCGGCAACGGGGCAAACAACTTTAACGTATTCGGAAGTAAAAGCCGGGTATGCGCCGTTTTTTAAGCGGCCCTCCAAAAGCACTTCCTTAAGCTCTCCCTCAAAAGAGGCGGCGTAAGAAGAGTGCATGGCGGCGGCATAAGCGCGCAAAATGTCTGCGCGGCGCTTGCGCGTTTTTAAATCAAGCGCGCCCTCGCGCTTGGCGCTTGCCAGCGTGCGCGCCCTTTCCGAAAACGTGAAGACGTGCAGGTACGTAAGCGGACTTCTTTCAATGTTATGAAGAGTCTCGAAAAACTCGTCTTCGCCCTCTTCATGGTAGCCGCAGATGATGTCGGAACCCAAACCCATCTTGGGGCAGCCTGCGGCAAAGCGCGCAAGCGTCTCAAAATATTCGCGCGCGGTATAGGGGCGGCGCATCAGCTTTAAGATTTTTTCAGAACCGCTTTGGGCGGGGATGTGCAGGTGGCGGCAAAGTTTGTGCGACACATCCGCCATGCGCTCAATCAAGCCGTCTACGGGCAGATTTATGGGCTCTATGCTGCCCAGCCTTATGCGCTTTAAGCCGCGCACATCGTTAAGGGCGTCTATGGCGTCCAAAAGCCCCCGCCCTTCCGACGCAAATTTGGCGAGATTTATGCCCGTCAAAATAATCTCTGCCACGCCACGACGCACAAGGTTTTGGGCTTCCGAACTTATATCGCTCAAGCTGCGGCTGCGCGGCAGGCCGCGCGCGCGGGGTATTATGCAGTAGGCGCAGGCGTTGTCGCACCCGTCTTGTATTTTAAGGTTGGCGCGATCGGTTATAGCGGAAGCGCGCGGGTCGTCGGCATCAAGCACGCTTGCGGCCTCTACGGCCTTAGGCAAAGCCTCCGCAAAAATTTGCGCGTTTGCGCCCGCGGGATTTTCAGACACAATGCGCATAACGGACATCTTGGCGTCGTTGCCTATTATCCACTTGATTTCGGCAAAGCGCTTTAATTCTGCGGCGGCGGTTTGGGCATAGCAGCCCGTAACCGCAACATAAGCGGCGGGGTTAGCCTTTATAAAGGCCTTGATTGCGCGGCGCGTCTTAAGCTCGGCCTCGGCCGTAAGCGCGCAGCTGTTGACGACGCCCAAAGACGCGGCCTCGCCCCACTTTTTTACGGCGTAGCCCGCAAGCCTGAAAGAGTCTTCTATGCACAAAGACTCATACTGGTTTACCCTGCAGCCGAGTGTGAATACGCTTACCGATTTCTCCATGCCGATATTACGTTTTGCCTAATCGATTGCAAATGCGCACGCAGATTTTTTTACGCGTTTAGCATTTTTTTACGTCAAAGTTTTATGCAGGCGTAAAAAGCCATTGCAAACTTTTTTAAACGGCCGCGTTTTTAAAGAATGTCAAAGAGGTGCAAGACGGCGCTTAATGCGGTCAAAAGAAGCTTCAAAAACCCTTTAAACAAAGGCAATTAGGCTTGTAAAACCTATTTTAAAATCCAGAATTAAAAGGAAAGAGACCCAATATGGACAGCTATTTAAGCTTTGTAAAAAATTTTGAAAACGCGCTTGAAGCGGGCAGACTTTTGCCGCTTGGCAAATGCAAAAAAACGCCCGCCAGAAAACCCGACGACGACGCGGACAAGGTAATGGTATTTTCTCCCCATCCCGACGACGAATGCATAATAGGCATTTTGCCCCTGCGCCTCATGCATGAAGCAAAAATGCAAATCGTAAACGTTGCGGTGACACTCGGCAGCAAAGAAGAGCGTCGCAAACCGCGCTTTGAAGAGCTTAAAAAAGCCTGCGCATTCTTAAATTGGAAGCTCGAGCTTTGCGGCGAAGACGGTTTTGCGGGCGTGTCTGCGGATACCGAAGAAGACAACTCCGCACTCTGGAACGCCTATTTGCGCGAAATCGCAAAACTCATAAAAAAGCACAAGCCCGCAGTGATTTTTGCGCCGCATAAAAAGGACGGCAACGAGACGCATCGCGGTGTCGCAAAGCTTGTGCGCGAGGCCGTCAAAACCCTGCCGGGGTTTTCATGCGTGTTCATAAATACGGAATTTTGGGCGCCCATGGCAAAGCCCAACCTGCTTGTCGAAAGCAATGCCGAATATCTTGCCGAACTTGTGTCGGCGCTGTCTTTCCATGTCGGAGAGCTTGAGCGCAACCCCTACCACGTCAATTTGCCCTGCTGGATGTCGGACAATGTGCGGCGCGGCGCGGAACTTATAGGCGGCAAGGGCGCACCCGCACCCGCCTTCAATTTCGGCACGGTCTACAAGGTTAAGAGCGTTAAAAACGGGGAGATTGCAGACCTTGAAAGCGCAAAGCAAAAAAAATTCATCTCACTTAAAGACGATTTGACGGAGATTGTACAGTCATGGAAGTCATAATTTCGGATTCCTCAAAAGATGCGAGTATGCGCGCCGCGCGCCTCATCGCAAAAACCGTGAAAGAAAAGCCCGACGCCGCGTTGGGCTTGGCCACGGGCGGCACTCCTCTTGAACTTTACAGGGCGCTTATCGCCATGCATAAAAGCGACGGGCTTGATTTTTCAAAAGTGCGCACCTTCAATCTGGACGAGTATATAGGCCTGCCGGAAACTCATGAGCATTCATACCACTTTTTCATGCATGAAAATTTTTTTAAGCATGTAAACGTGAAACCCGCAAACATACATATCCCAAACGGGCTGGCAAAAAACGTAGAGCGTTTCTGCTTTGAGTATGAGGCGCAAATTAAGGCGGCGGGCGGCATAGACGTGCAAGTGCTGGGCATAGGTTCTGACGGTCACATAGGCTTTAATGAGCCCACCTCTTCAATGGCGTCGCGCACCCGCATAAAGACGCTTACGCCCGCCACTATCGAAGACAACGCGCGCTTTTTTAACGGCGACAAAACCCTTGTGCCGCCCCATGTAATCACGATGGGCATAGGCACTATTATGGACGCGCGCACCATAGTTATGCTGGCTTTCGGCTCAAACAAAGCCGACGCGGTAGCCAAGATGATTGAGGGGCCCATCACCGCTATGGTGCCCGCCTCCGCCTTGCAAATGCATGAGCGCACAAAGTGCTTTACGGATTTGCCCGCGGCATCAAAGCTGGGTCACGCAGAATATTACAAGTGGGTTTACTCTCGCAAGCCCGACTGGCAGAAAGATTCTTAATCCCCGTAAAAACATGTTATTGAAAATTTTTAAGCGCGGCCTATGCTCTGCTTAATTTTTACAAAACGGGTTTAATATGATGAGGATTTATGCGCTGGTTTTTATTTTTGCAAACGCGGCTTTGCGACGCTTGCATTATGCGCCGAGGCCTCGAATGAAGATTTGTGGCATTACAAGACGCAAGACGCTTTGGGTTTGAAAGACGCCTTTGAATTTATAGCCCCATACCTTGCGGGTCAAAAACAGTGGGCGCAAGGCGGCCTGCGCGACGACGAAGATTCAATCTTATGCGCGTTTCAGATGACCGTAAACGCAGAAAAAAAGTATGCCACGCCGTCTCTTAAAGCCGCTGTAAAAAAGCTCAATAAAGATTATCCCGACGCGCTGACGCGCCCTTGGTATTAAAAGCGCTGCGGCTTCATGTTTCATTGCAACCCCTCCGTTTTGCAAATGCCGCGCGGGACTTGCGCAAATAAAAAAACCTCCGAATTTTTCGGAGGTTTTTTGCATTAAGCCTTAAGACGGGCAAGCGCCTAATGGGTGCGCAAAAATTCCACGCTCTCTTTAAGAGTCGGCATCGGGTCGTCGGCTATGCTTTCGTTTTCTATCACATAGTAGCCGCTATAACCCACGGAATCGAGATACTTTAGAACTTCGGCCATGTTAAGCGCGCCCTTGCCTATCACCGTATTTTCATTCTTGATGCTCCCAAAGGTTTTTTGGTCTTTGAAATGTATTACGTCCATTTTGGTGTAAACTATTTTATAGCCGTCTATGGGCTTAATGCCGGAGCGCGACCAATGCCCCACATCGGGGCAAGCGCCTATGAATTTATAATCTTTGACGAGGTTCCAAACCACATTCGGGTCATAATACTTGTTCTTTTTGTTGTCGGTAGCGTGGTTATGCAGGCACATTTTGATGCCGTATTTTTCCCCGAACTTCTCATAAACGGGCAGCTGGTCTGCGGGGGCTTCGGTGATTATCACGGGGATATTCATCTCTTTGCAAAATTCGTAAATTGCTTTTATGCCCGCTTCGTCCTTTGCGCCGGTTACGCCAAAGCTCACAATCTTAAAGCCGTTATCGGCGATGAGTTTTTTGACGAATTCGCGCTGCTCGGGCGTCATTGAGGGCCCCATCTTAACCTTGGGATACTTGGCGCTGATATCCTGCCCCGCAGAGCATCCCAGCGCGTCTACGCCTATGCCCTTAAGCATGGGTATGCTTTCTTCAAGAGTCTGCTTGCGCAGCGTGTAAGTTTGCACGGCTACTTTGCGCGGAGTTTTTGTCGAAGAGGCTTGCGCGGTTTCTTGCGCGCAGGCAAACGCGCAAAGCGCGACCGCCGCCGCAAACATAAAAAATAATTTTTTCATAATGGGTTTTGTATACTCCAAAGCGCCCGCGTGCGCCACATAATTTTTTAAAAATTTTTATTTGAAGCGGCGCAAAAAAATCCGCAGAAGCCCTTTAAAAACAAGGCTTTGCGGATTATTTGGCGCGCCCTGAACTTGAGATTGTTTGAGGCGCTTTTTGAGATTTTTTGAGGTCTACAAGTTTGGCTCGTCGTCGCGCTTTTGGCGCATATTTACTTTGCCTTCTTCCTGCCAGACTTTAACATAGTCAACCTCCATAAAAGTGCCGTCTACGCTGTCAGCGACCGCGCCCGCAAAGTTGGCTATGGCCAAGCTTAACCATACGGGGCTTTCCCAATGGCAGATATCGTTTTTCATCCTGCGTATTTCTCGGCCGTCAAAATAGAATATGAGTTCTTGATCATTCCATTCAAGCGCGTAGGTATGGTAGTCTTGGCTTAGGTCTGTCTCTACCTTGAAGTCGTCGGCAAGTTCGGACATTACAACCCAATTTTTGCCGTCCCAATATTCAAGCTTGTAGTCGCGTATGCTGTTTATGTAGCCCTCTTCGCTGAACCAGCCCGTCAAAAACTGCACGGCGCCCACCATTCTGTCTTCGCCCAAATCTATCTCTATAAACTTTCTTTCTACCGAAGGCGCGGTTATCCACGAAGTGCCCACGTTGCCGTCTATGACGGCCTCGGGCTTTGAAGATGCGCCGTATTCGGGATGCAAGGGGCTGTGTGCCACAACCTTTGCCTTGCGCGCGTAGTTTTCCAAATCGCGGAATTCGGACGGAATCGCGTTTGACTTTATGTCGGGATAATAGCCCAAATCGTTCTTTGGATACACCCTGATTTCGCGGAAGTGGAAATGCTCGTTCATGGCCGATGAAAGCCTGATTTTGCGCGTGATTACGGGCACGTCCAAAGATATTGTCCTATCCGGCACCGAGGCTGCGCGCGGCGAAAGCGTTACGGCCTTATGCCATGAGTGGTGCATTTTTTTGCCCGACTTTGCGTCAACCCAAAAGTCGCTCCAATTATGGAGGTTCGTGTTAATTTCATCGGGGTAGTGGCCTTCGTTTATGTCTATCTCAAAACGTTTGAGGCCTTGGGCTTCGGGGACTTTCTGCCAACCTTGTGTCATCAGCCAAAAAGAATTGTTTGTGCCGGTTGCTGCGGCGTATTTGTAGCGGCACTCAAAATAGCCGTATTTAAAAAGCTTTTTTGTCCAGATGCTGCCCGCCGTCCAATCTTGCCCGCCGCGAGATTCTTTTTTTGCGATGAGCTTAAGCGTGCCGTTATCCGCCACCGCGTTTTCGCGCCACCTAGAGCACAGTATGTGCCCGTTAGCGCCGTTTTGGGCAATCCACTCAACATCAAGCTGCGGATTCGGATAATTGAAGTCGTCCTCAAATACGAGCTTCCAGTTTTTGCCCGCGGGCGGCTCTGCAAAAGCCAAAGCAGCCGCAAAAAGCGCGCACGCGATAAGTGTGTGTTTAATATTATACATGTGTCCCCTCTTTTATTTTGAAATTATTTTTTAACGCCTCCGCGTTCTGTTGTCACGATTTCTTTTCCCTCTTCCTGCCATATTTTTACGTAGTCGATATCCATGCAGGTGCCGTCGATGGCGTCGGTTATGCGCCCGCCATACCGCAAGAGCGCAAGGCTGAGCCACACGGGGGCCGGCCAATGCGCAACCGTGTTGGGACGCCTGTCAATCTCTTTGCCGTCAAAATAGAAGATAAGCTCGCTCTCATTCCACTCAAGGCCGTAAAGATGGTATTGGGCGCTTAAGTCGATATCGCGGCGCTCGTCCTCGGCAAATGTGTCAACGGTCTTCCATTCGCCGTCTGTAAACACCTCAAGCTTGTAATTATCTATGCTGTCCGCATATTTTTTTGCGCCGGCGCTCAGCCAGCCCGTCAAAAACTGTATGCAGCCGAGCTGCCTTTCTTGCCCAAAATCTATCTCTATAAATTTGCCGCCTTCCTGCGCGGTAAGCCAAGAATCTTGGGCGGTAATCCAAGAAGTCGCGGGGTCTCCGTCAACGGCTTTTTCAACCCCGTTTAAGGGATATTGCGAGTTGAGCGCGCTATTGCTGACTTTTGAGCCCTCGGCATAATTTACGATGCGCTCAAAACTCGGCGAGCTTTTATCGTTCTTGATTTTGATGTCGGGATAGCGGCCGTCTTCGCTCACGCCGAAGGCGCGTATTTCACGCAGATGAAAACGGAAAAAGCAGTGAGTTGTAAGCCTTATTTTTGAAGCCTTTGCTGGTTTTTCAAAAACGAAGCTTACGGCGGGGCGCTCTTCGCGGGCAATCATCGGAATATGTCGCTGATCATGCGCGTGCATCTGCTTTCCCGTTTTTTTATCAATCCAAAAATCGCTCCAATTATGGAAGTTTGTATTGATTTCGTCGGGGTAGTGGCCTTCGTTTATGTCTATCTCGAAATGCTTTTTATCTTGGGGCAGGGTTTCGCCCCTGTCTGTCATAATCCAGAAAGAGTTGTTTGTGCCTTCGGCGGCGGCGTATTTGTAGCGGCACTCAAAATAGCCGTATTGAAAGCGTTTTTTTGTCCAGATATTGCCCGCAGTCCAATCTTGCCCGCCCCTCTGCTCTTTTTTTGCTATTAGCTTTAATACCCCGTTATTCGCTACGGCGTTTTCGCGCCACCTTGAACACAAAATGTGCGAGCTGGCTTTGTTTTGGGACACCCATTCTTTGTCGAGCTGCGCGTCGGGATAATTAAAATCATCCTCCCAAACGAGCTTCCAATTTTTGACCTCGGGCGGCTCTCCAAAAAGCGGCGGCAGCGCAAACGCAAATAATAACGCGCAAACCGCGCCATGTATTGAAACATTATTTTTTAAGACATTCACTCAGACATCCTGCTTTGGGGTTTATTTCTTGGGGGCTTGGGGCAGTTCTCCCACAAATTCAAGACCTTCTTCCTGCCAAACTTTGACATAATCCACATCCATGCTTTTGCCGTCAATGTCGTCGCCGATTTTGCCCGCGAAATGCGTAACCGCGAGGCTGAGCAGCACGGGCGCGTCGGAATGGCAAATTTTATTGGGCAAACGGAATATTTCTTTGCCGTCAAAATAGTAGATTATATTTTTCTCATCCCATAAGAGCGAATACAGGTGATAATCTTTGCTTAAATCTTCAACGGTTTTGCGCTCTTCGTTAAGCGCGGAAGCTTCAATCCATTCAGAGCCGTTCCAATACTCAACCTTGTAAGAGTTTAAAGATTTTCTGTATTCTTTTGCGCCGCCGTCGTTCCAACCCGTCAAAAACTGTATGCAGCCGACCGCGCGCTTCTGCCCCAAATCAATCTCGGCAAACTTGCCCTCGCCGATTTCGGCAACCCAAGCGCTCTCTGTTTTGCCGTCTATCATTTTTTGGGGGACATCAAGAGGGCGCTTCGAGTATGTCGGGCTGCTTGCCGCAATTTTTGCCGACGCCGCAAAATTTTCTAACCCGCCCGTGTCGTTACCCTTAAGGATGTCGGGATATTGCCCGCTCGGGCTTTTGGGAAATACGCGCAGTTCCCTAAAATGAAAATACGCGTAGTTGTCTGTTGTGAAACGTATTTTTGAAGTCTCGATCGGCACGTCGAAAATTATGGTTCTGTCTGCCTTGGCGCGCCCGCCCGAAAGCAGTATGTTCTTGCCCGTGGCGTGGTGGCGGCGCATGCCGGCGTCATCCTTCCAAGAGTCCCCCCAGTTGTGCAGGTTGACGTTTATGATGTCGGGATAGTGGCCTTCGTTTATATCTATCTCAAAGAGCTTTGCGCCCTCTTGCAGTTTTTGCCATGGCTTTGGCATCAGCCAAAATGCGTTGTTTAAACCGCTTGCGGCGGCGTATTTATAGCGGCACTCAAAGTAGCCGTATTTAAAGGTTTTCTTTGTCCAGATGTTGCCCGTTGTCCACTCTTGCCCGCCGCGTTTTTCTTTTTTTGCAAGCAGGCGCAATATGCCGTCTTGCACTGCGGCGTTTTCTCGCCAGCGAGAGCTTAATACATTGCCGCTTGGCCCGTTTTGCGAAAGCCATTCTTTGTCGAGCTCGGCATCGGGATAATTGAAATTATCCTCCCAAACCAGCTTCCAGTTTTTGCCCGCGGGCGGCTCGGCAAAGAGCGCCGCGCCAAAAAGCGCGCCGCACGCCGCAACCGCAAAAATCCTTAAACCCGTCATATATAATCCCTTGTTCTTAAAGTTTGAAATTGAAACACCGCTTTGCAAAAACGCAAAACAAAATTTGAAATGTTAAACACCGCACACTTTATGCGGGTTTCGCGGTTTTGAAAAATTCGGCGGCGCGCAATTTTATCGAAAGAAGTTTAAGGCAATACAAAGCTTGACAGCGGCGCGTTAAAGACTTTGCTAATACCACATTATTTTTTGCTCCGGTGGTGAAATTGGTAGACACGCATGATTCAGGTTCATGTGCCCTTGCGGTGTGCGAGTTCGAGTCTCGCCCGGAGCACCAAATATCCATTAAAAAGCCCGCATTTTAAAATTTGCGGGCTTTTTTGCTTTAGAAATCCCAACACATAAGGCGCATCGGCACTCGCATAAAAAAACTTGGGGCTTGACATTTTTTAAAAGGCGCAGATTTTCAGCCAAATTGTTCTTTACCGAATGATATAGCAAAGGTTTACGCCTTTGCCGTTTCCCATACAAACGGAAACCCGTGTGAATCGGGTGCGGTCGCGCCGCTGTAATTGGAGCGCAAGGCACAGTCCACTGCAATATGCGGGAAGGGTGCCCTGCCTTGGCAAATGCCAAAATCCATAAGCCAGAAGACGAGTTGGGTAAATGTGTCCCGGGCTTCCCGCGAAAGGAAGAACAGGCTGTGATAATCTGCTGCTGACGGCGTTTTGCGCCGTCCGTCATGCCGTGTTTGCGGTTTGGGCTTCCCCTAAGGATGCCGCAACCTCCATCTAACATGAAACACGGCATAAACTCAAAAGTATATTACGCGTCTGCATTCACGCTTTGCAGAACGCATTTCGGACACGGCACAACCGCAGTCCGCAAGGTTCTCGCTACCAGTCCGCAACGCGCCACCAAGTCAAGGCTTGTGGGCTTCATACGTTTTACGCGCATTTCAAGCGCTTTTGCGGCGCGCCTTAAGCATCGCACGCGCGCCGCATGGAGGGCTGCATAATATGCAAAAGCGTAAAATTGCCGCCCTCTCAATTTCAATAATTGCGGGATTGATAGTTTGGTTTTTGCCGAACGAGATTTTCTGCATGACAGACCTTAGCGTAACCCAGCACCGCGTCATAGCCATATTCTGTTTTGCGGCACTGATGTGGATTACCGAAGGCGTGCCGATTTGGACTACCTCCGTGCTGGTGATAGTGCTTCTTTTGCTTACGGTGTCAGACAGCTCGCTGTGGTTTCTTGCGAACGACGGATCTGCGGCCTTTGGACTAAGCGTAAAGTATCAATCTCTCATGGCTACTTTTGCCGACCCCATAGTAATGCTGTTTTTGGGAGGCTTCATGCTTGCGATAGGTGCGGGCAAATGCGGGCTCGATAAAAACCTTGCGCGCATAATGTTTAAGCCTTTCGGCACATCGTCAAATGCGGTGCTCTTGGGGTTAATGGCCATAACGGCAATCTTCTCAATGTTTATGAGCAATACCGCAACGACCGCCATGATGTTTGCCGTCATGGCGCCGCTGCTGGCCCCCATGGAAAACAGCGGCAGAGGCAGAACCGCCTTGGTGCTGGCAATACCGGTTGCGGCAAACATAGGCGGGCTCGGCACGCCAATCGGCACGCCTCCGAACGCCATAGCCCTTAAATATTTAAATGACCCCGCAGGGATGAACCTAGGCCTCGGCTTTGGCGAGTGGATGGCCTTCATGGTGCCCTTTGTGTCCGTCGTAATAATCTTTGCGTGGGCGCTTATGGTTAAGCTTTTTCCGTTTCACAGAAAGCATCTGGAGTTGAACTTTGAGGGTAAATTTGAAAAGAGCCCCAAGGCGTATATTGTTTACGTAACCTTTGCGGTAACGGTTTTACTTTGGATGTTGGACAAGCTGACGGGACTCAACGCAAATGTAGTCGCAATGATACCCGTTGCGGTATTTTGCGTTACGGGTGTTGTGAACAAGAATGATTTAAAGCTCATAAGCTGGGACGTTTTGTGGCTGGTTGCCGGCGGCTTTGCTTTGGGAGTTGCGCTGCAGGGCACGGGGCTTGCAAAAAATCTCGTAGAATCCATACCCTTTGCCGAGTGGCCCGCAGTAATAACTATAATAGGCGCGGGGCTTCTTTGCTATGTAATGTCGACTTTTATGTCGCATACGGCAACAACGGCGCTTTTGCTCCCCGTTCTTGCCGCAGTTGCGGTTGGCATGGGAAGCTCTATCGCGCCCTACGGCGGCGTGGCCACATTGCTTATAGGCGTTGCGCTAACATCATCGTTGGCTATGGCGCTGCCGATAAGCACACCGCCAAACGCCATAGCGCACGCAAGCGGGTTTACTTCTCAGAAAGAAATGGCTGCCGTCGGCATCATAATTGCCGCCGTGGGCATAACGTTGGGATACGCAATGCTGTTTACTCTTGGTTGCAGAGGTTATTTTGCAAACTAGCTCGGAAACTTTATCAAACGATTATCGAATTTAAAAAAAAGTGACATTATGATTAAACATATATTGGGCTACCCGTCTATGGGTGCGCGGCGCGAACTTAAAATCGCCATTGAGAACTTCTGGAACAAACGTATCGATTCGGCCTCGCTTGAAGCCGAAGGTGCGCGCCTGAGAAGGCAAAATTGGCTTATCCAAAAGGATGCGGGGTTAGACTTTGTATGCACCGGAGACTTTTCTTTCTACGACAGGATGCTTGACACAACAGCAATGCTGGGTCTCATCCCCGCACGCTTTAAAAATTTGAGCGGCGATAAGTCGACCATTGAAGATTATTTTAAAATGGCGCGCGGAGACGAACGCCTTAACCTGCCCGCAATGGAAATTACAAAGTGGTTTGACACAAACTACCACTATGTCGTCCCCGAAATTTCACAAAGCGCTTCCCCCGCGCTTTTATCCGACAAAATAATTTTTGAAACCATAGATGCGGGAGAACACGGCTTTAAACCCAAACCCTGTCTCATAGGTCCGTTTACCTATCTTTCATTGGCAAAATCCGTCGACGGATTCGACAAGTGGGAACTGCTGGACGGTATTTGCAAAATATATTCAAAAGTCATAAAGGCGCTTTCAAAAATCAGCGCGCTTATCCAAATTGAAGAGCCCATTCTCTGCGCCGACATGGACGCGGCGGCGCTTAAAAATTTTGCGCGCGTCTACAAAACCTTTAACAAGGACGCCGCAGGCGCGCAGATACTTCTGGCAACCTATTTTGACGCCATAGACGCAAACCTTGAGGCGGCTCTTGAAAGCGAATGCGCATACTTGCACATTGACATTTGTCGGGGCAAATCGACAACGGACGAAGTTTTAAAACGATTGCCAAAAGATATGAAAATTTCTGCGGGCGTTGTGGATGGCCGCAATATCTGGAGAAATGACTTTGAAAATTCTTTAAGCGCGCTTTATAAAATTAAAAATACCATAGGTATTGGCCGCATGGCGACGGCGTCTTCATGCTCGCTTTTGCATAGCCCCTCAGACTTGCGTCTTGAAACAAAGTTACCGCAGAAAATCATAACCTGCATGGCCTTCGCCGTGCAAAAATGCCGAGAGATTGCGGTTTTGGGAGAGGTTTGCGAAGGCGTAAAACTTGACGAAGAACTTGCCAAAAATAAGGCGGCGCTTGACGCAAAGCGCGCAGATGCGCGTTTGAAAGGCACACAAGCGGAAGAGCGCATGGCTGGATTTACGCCAGATATGGCACAAAGAAAATCGCCCTACAAAAAGCGCAAAGAAGCGCAAAAATGGCTTAAGCTGCCTCTCTTGCCAAGCACAACGATAGGTTCTTTTCCGCAGACCGCCGAAATCAGAAAAGCGCGCAATCTGCGCAAAAAGGGGGAGATAAGCGAAACCGAGTATGAGGTTTTCCTGAAAAAAGAAATTGCCGCGTGCGTTGCACGGCAGGAAGAACTCGGCCTTGACGTGCTTGTTCACGGCGAGCCAGAACGCAACGACATGGTAGAATATTTCGGCGAAATGTTAAACGGCTTCTGCTTTACTGAAAACGGATGGGTGCAAAGTTACGGTACGCGCTGCGTAAAGCCGCCCGTCATATACGCGGACGTTTCGCGGCCGCATCCGATGACGCTGAAATGGATTAACTACGCAGCATCTCTCACTAAAAAACCAATGAAGGGCATGCTTACGGGCCCCGTTACAATACTTTGTTGGAGCTTTGTGCGCGACGATATGCCGCGCAGCGAAATATGCCGCCAAATAGCCTTTGCAATACGCGACGAAGTTGCAGACCTCGAGAAAAGCGGCGTCAAAATCATACAGATAGACGAGGCCGCACTCAGCGAAGGTATGCCAATTAAGGGCAAAGACAGATCTAACTATCTGAAATGGGCCGTGGAATGTTTCCGCCTTGCCACTTGCTGCGTCGAAGACTCTACCCAGATACACACGCATATGTGCTATAGCGAGTTCAATTCCATAATAAGGGATATTGCGCTCATGGATGCAGACGTCATAAGCATTGAAGCCGGCCGCAGCAACATGGAGTTGTTGAAAGTCTTTGAAGATTTCGATTATCCCAACGACATAGGCCCGGGCGTCTATGATATACACAGCCCCCGCGTACCGAGCGTTGAAGAAATGGCGAATTTGATCAGAAAAGCGCTAAAGCACATCTCGGCGGAAAGGCTTTGGATAAACCCCGACTGCGGCCTTAAGACTCGCAAGCCGGAAGAAGCCCTGCCGTCTTTAAAAAACATGATGGACGCAACTTATATAGTCCGCGCCGAGCTTGATGGTTTGCATTAAAATCGACGCAAAGAATTTGTTCTCACATCAACAACGGTTATGCAAAGACCCGCCCTTTGGGCGGGTCTTTTTCTTTGTTGCAATTACTTTGATGAACTTTGCGCCCGCGCATTAAGACAAACTTGATACTATGGAGTTTATGTCGACGTTCTGCTCAAAAATGTCGCGGATAATCGGGATTTTGTCGGTATCCTGCGGCTGCGTCTTAACAGTCATCGAGTTTATTTTTGAGGCCACGGCGTAACTTTCGGCGCTGGTTATGGCAACGGGTATGTTGGTCTTATGTATAAGCTCTAAAATCTTTGGGTGCGGCAAAAAGTTGAGCGTTAAAATTATACCGCTTATCGCGTTTTGCCCTGAAAGCCCCGAGAGCGAAAGCGCAGAAAATATTATGTCTTCGCGGTCGCCGGGCGTTATTATCAGCGTGCCCGACTTCATATAGTCTATTATTGAGCGAGACCCCATTGCGCCTATCACAACCTTATAAATGCGTTCATTGGCACCCGTCTTTTCCGCATTAATCCACCTGCCGCCCACTTCTTCGATAATCTGCTGCAAATTGGGCGCATTCAAGGTTTCTTGCAGGGGCAATACGCCGAGCAATTTTACGCCGTGGCGCTCAAGGCCGCGGCCCGCGTATTCGCGCACCATGTCCATTTTGTCGGGCAGCACCTTGTTTAAAATTGCGCCGATAACCTCGACGCCCGTCTTGTCAAAGAGCGCCTTGTTCATCGCGATTTCGTCTACGGGTCTGCCTATGCCGCCAGAAGACACTATCACGACTTTGGCGTTTAAAAATTTTGCGACGCTCGCGTTTGAAAGGTCTAAGACGGCGCCGACGCCCGCGTGCCCCGTGCCTTCTATAATCACAACGTTTTTCTCATAGGCGCAGCGGTCAAATGCCCTGATGATTTTATCCTTAAGCTCGGGATGTATCCTCTCGGGGTCGTCAAGATAAGCGCGCGTAAAATCATGCCCGACTGCTACGGGGCTCATAGCCTCTATGGGCGTCTTGATGTTATATACGGAATCCAGCAAAAAGCTGTCTTCGTCAACCTTGTGCCCGTAAACCTTTATGAAACGCTGGCCTATGGGCTTTATGTAGCCTATGGATTTGTAAATTTTTGAAAGCGCCTGAAACAGGCCGAGAGATGTTGTGGTCTTGCCCTCGTTCATACGCGTGGCGGCTATGAAAATGCGACGCGTTGTTTTGTTTTCGGGCGTGACCAAAAGCTTTTCGGGATTGCTGCCGAACTTCTCGGAGGCCGCAACTGCGGGCTTTTCAGACATAAAAACCTTTCGCTAAATTTCAGGGAAGAGGAAGCGCCTGTCGACGGCCTGCGCGGCCACTATAACCATGGTGCCGAAAATATCCGCGGCCGAAGCCCCGCGCGAAATTTCCGCAGCCGGCTTTGTAAGCCCCGTTATTATCTGGCCGTAATATTTTGAGTTGGAAAGCGCCTGAACCATCTTAAGCGTAATGTTGCCCGAATTGAGGTCGGGAAATATCAGCACGTTTGCCTTGCCCGCGACAGAGCTTGATATGCCCTTGATTTGCGCGACAGCCTGGCTTAAAGCGGCGTCGACCTGAAGCTCCCCGTCTATCTCGATTTCAAGCATATCGCGCTTGGCCTTTTCATGGGCTATGGCGGTGGCGGACTTCATTTTGAGAATGCTTGGCACCTTGGCGTTCGGAGACTTTGAAGAATAGCTGAGCATGGCCACGCGCGGCATCTCGTTGGTGAGGTGGCGCGCAAGCATTGCGGTGCTTAGGGCTATGTCCGAAAGCTGCTGTTCGTTGGGCTCGGGAATTACGCCGCAGTCCGCCAAAAACAAGTTGCCGTTTATGCCTACGCCCTCAATTTCGGTATCCAAAATAGACATCGAAGACGCGGTTCTGAAATTCTTTTGCAGCGGCACTATTTGAAAAATAGGCCTCAGCGCGCTTGAAGAAGTAACGGTTGCGCCCGCCACAAGGGCGTCAACCCTGCCCGTTACGAGCATCATTGTGGCAAAGTAATTGGGGTTTGTGATAAACGTCGACAAAGTTTCCGGCGACATCTGCTTAAATTTGGGCAGACCCTTTAAAATTTTAAAAAGCTCGCAAGCGTCTTCGGAAGTATCGGGATTGATTATGCGCATGCCGTCAAGACGCACGTCTACGCTTTTTGCGGACGCTTCGATTTCTTCGCGCTTGCCGAGCAGAATAGGCACGCCGAGTTTGCGGGTTGCAAATTGGCGGGCGGCCTGCAAAATTCTGGGGTCAGAACCTTCGGGAAGAACCACGCGCTTGGGGTGGTTTTGCAGCCTTGATGAGAGTTTGCTGATAAGGGGCATCTTAATGTGTTATAAATTGTATATGTATTGCCTGAAAACGCCGCGCGGGTGCGCGTGCGAAAACGTCTTTAAGCATATTTTATGCTTACGGGGCTTAAGTCAATAGTTTGTTTCGTAGGAATCGCTCTCTATATCATCGATAAATCTGCTCTTTTCAAAATAGTCAAAATTGCCGTTGCGCGATGATATTTGAGGATAAGATATTACAAGCAAATCTTTTGCGCGCGTGCAGGCCACATAAAAAAGTCTGCGTTCTTCGTCTACGGAGCCTTCGTCGATGCAGCGCTGTATTGGGAACATGCCGTCGGCCGCACCTATCACAAAGACCACCGGAAACTCCAAACCCTTGGCCTGATGCACGGTCATCATGCGCACTTTGCCCTCTTGCGCGTCATCGGGTTTTTCGCCGCCGCCCACTTCTAGCGCGGCGTTTGACAAAAATTGGTCAAAGTCTTCATATCCGCCCGCGTATTCGTAAAGAGAGTCAAAGTCTTCTGAGCGGTCGCGCCAGTCTTCATAGACGGTTTTCATGGCGTCTATATACCACCTTTGGCAGGCGCTCTTTACTATGTCTTTTGCGCCGCAAACGCCGCTTTGCGCCGGCTTGGCGCGGGCGGGCGCGTCCTTAAAAAGCTCTCCCTGAGAGGCTCTCTCCGCCGAAACTTGCGCGGCGTTTAAAAGGCCTTCGGTAAGCCCTGAACGCGAAGCGCGCACCATGCGTTCAAGCTCCGCCAAGCCGTCGGCTACCGACGGCCAAATCTCTTTTGCGTTTTTAGGCACTTTGGCCAAGACATCCTTTGAAGACAACGCCGATATGAGTGTGCCGCCCGCCTTTGCCGCAGCTTGCGCCGCCGCAAAATAGAGCTTCTCGGCGGTTTTCTCGCCGACTTTGGGCAAGAACATCATGAAGCGCGAAAATGAAACTATGTCTTTGGGGTTAGCGGCAAATTTTATCTGCGCTATTACGTCTTTAATGTGCGCCTGCTCAAAAAATTTAAGGCCGCTTGTTATGGCGAAGGGCACGCCGTATTTTTGCAAAGAAAGCTGCATATCCATCGCGTGATAGTGAGAGCGGTAAAGTATTGCGATATCCGCGTGCGAATATTTGGCGTTTGAGGGCCGCGTAAGGCTCTCGATAAAATTCACAACCTGCATACTTTGGCTGAAGGTGTCGCGCGCGCGCATAACTATGGGAAAAGCGCCGCCCTGCCTGCTTGCGACGAGGTTTTTCTTATAGTCCTCGTCGTCCTCCATTTTGTCTATGACCTGGTTTGCAAAATTCAAAATCTCGGGCGTAGAGCGGTAGTTTTGCTCAACCTTGAAGATTTTCGCGTCGGGATAGCGCGCCTTAAAGCGCATGATGTTTTCTATGTTTGCGCCGCGCCAAGAGTATATGCACTGCGCGTGGTCGCCGACGGCGCTTATGCGCCCTCCCCCCGCAAGCTTGTCCAAAATGCGGCATTGCAGGGTGTTCGTATCCTGATACTCGTCCACCAAAATGTTTTTGAACTTCTTGTTGCAGCGCTCTAAAACTTCCGGGAAATCCGTAAGAAGCTTTAGCCAAAAAACCAAAAGGTCGTCAAAATCGCAGACATTCATGCCAAGCTTTCTTTCGGCATAGGCCGCCGCGATTTCCTCAATCTGGTCTGGCGCGGTAGGCAGCCAGTCGTAGCGCTCCATAAGCACGTCTTTAAAGGGTTTGCAGGTGTTGCGCGCATAGCTTATGATGTCTGCAAGCAATCCGTGGCGCGGGTTATCCTTGTCGTCAAAAAAGCTCGGGAACATTTCTTCCGTGCATTTTTTGACGAGCTTTGAAGCGTCGTCCGCGTCGAGTATGCTGAAACCCTCATGAAGCCCAAGCTTCAAACAGTCGGGGTTTTGATAGGGGCTGCGCAGCATCCTGAGCGCCACAGAGTGGAAGGTGCCGCCCCAAAACTCGTCGGCGCGGCGCCCCGTAATGACCTCTATGCGCGTAAGCATTTCGCGGGCGGCCTTGTTTGTGAAGGTCAGCAGCAAAATCTCCCACGGATGCAAGGCGCACTCTTTTATAAGCCACGCAACCCTGTAAGTGAGCGTGCGCGTCTTGCCCGAACCCGCACCCGCAAGCACCAGCATGGGCTCGGCAGGCGGGCAGGTGACGGCGGCGTATTGTTCGGCGTTTAATTCCGCCTTAAAATCTGTGTGGCGCGTAGAGTGCAATTTTTTTAGTGTTGTGTTATGTCGGCGCAAAAAATGCGGCTTTAAAAACCGCATTCAGGTTTTTTAAATTGCGCCGCGCGCGTTACTTTTTTGCGAGATACTCAAGCGCGGCAAAATAGCCCTCAAAGCCCATGCCCGTTATTGCGGCTTCGCAAACGCCCGCCGTGAAAGACTTGTGCCTGAATTCTTCGCGCTTGTGTATGTTTGAGATGTGCACCTCTATGAAAGTTATGCCGCTTCCCGCGATTGAATCTCGCAAGGCGACACTCGTATGCGTGAGGCCGCCCGGATTGATTATCCCGAGCTTTACGCCGCCGTCCGCCAAACGGTCTATGAAATCTATTATTGCGCCTTCAGAGTTTGACTGGAAGTCTAGCACCTCAACGCCGAGGGATGCCGCGCGCTCTTTAAGCGACGCCGCTAGGTCTTTAAGCGTCTTGTTGCCGTAGATTTCAGGCTCCCTCAAACCCAGCCTGTCAAGGTTGGGCCCGTTTATTATGGCGATTTTTTTCATAAATTTGCGGCGCGCTTTGCGCGGTTAGAGTTTTTGTAAAGTTTCTGCGGCGGCGGCGCAAAGTCAAGCGCGTTTAAAGCGCGGCCGCAAATGCCCGCATACGTTATGCAGTCTATTTACGCGCCAAAATCAAAGCGGATTGTCGACGCCGATAAACTCCCAATCAAGCCCGAATTTTTTTGCGGCGGCCGCGCAAAGCGCCTTCACGCCGAAACATTCGGTGGCGTAGTGCCCGCAAGGATATAGGTTCAGCTTTAAATCCCTTGCGACTTCAAAAAAGTGCTCCTTAAGCTCTCCCGTCACAAGGGTGTCTACACCCTCTTCTTTCAAATGAAACACGCTTTCAGACGCCGAGCCCGAGCATATCGCTATTTTTTTGGGGCTTTTTGAACCGAACTCAACAGCCTTGTAAGACGCGCCAAAAAGCTTTTTAAGCCGTTTTGCAAGCTCCGCCCTGCCGCCTGCGGGGGCGGGCGCAATTTTGCCTATCAAATTGCCGTAATATTCAAAACATCCGCGCTCAACCTTTAGGCCGAGCGCCGCGGCGATTTGCGCGTTGTTGCCGTAAACATCGTGCGCGTCGAGCGGCAGGTGGCTTGAATAAAGCCTAACTCCGCCTTCAAAAAGAGTTTTGAGCTTTTGGAAATGGGCACCCGTATATGGGGCTGCGCCGTTCCAAAGCATGCCGTGGTGCACGATTATAAGCCCCGCACCGATTTTTTTTGCGCGCTCAAACTGGTAAAGCCCCGCGTCCACCGCGCAGCATATCTTTGAGACATCCGCGCTTGAATTTTCCTCGCCGAACTGCAGACCGTTGAATGCGCCCTCAAAGTCCTTAAAATCTGCGCGGCGGGTTTCAAGGTCGAGATATTTTATTATGTCCGCAAGCTTTGCCATAATGTTTGAAGCTAGTCGCCCAGATAACGCTTTGTTATGCCTTCGTAGCTGTCTATGCGCCTGTCCCTAAAAAACGGCCATGTGCGGCGCACCTGCTTTGCCTTTTCAAAATCTACATCCGCAAAGAGTATGCCCTCGTCGTTTTCCGTGGCCTCTGCCACGACTGCGCCGTAAGGGTCCGCCACAAAGCTGCCGCCCCAAAACTTCAGCGTGCGCTCCATGGCGTCAGAATCAAGCGCGGTCTCTTTACCCGTCCTGTTTACCGCCGCCACATATACGCCGTTTGCCACCGCGTGGCCGCGCTGAACCGTCTGCCAAGCGGTTTTAAAATTCTTCAAGTCTTGCGGGCTTTCTTCCGGCAGGGTGCCTATCGCGGTAGGGTAAAAAATTATGTCCGCACCCTTAAGAGCCGTGAGGCGCGCGGCCTCCGGATACCACTGGTCCCAGCATATAAGCACGCCGATTTTTCCGTAGGCAGTATCAAAAACCCTGTAACCCAAATCTCCGGGGGTGAAGTAAAATTTCTCCTCAAAATACGGATCTTGGGGTATGTGCATTTTGCGGTATTGCCCGAGTATTTCGCCGTCGGCGTTTATCACTACCGAAGTGTTGTGGCAAACCCTGCCCATGCCGTCGCGATCTTCAAAAAGCGATATGACCATTACCACCTTAAGCTCTTTGCAAAGCGCCGCAAAAGCTTCCGTTGTTTTGCCCGGGATTTTCTCCGCAAGGTTAAAGTTTTTAGAATCTTGCACGATGCAAAAATAGGGGCTTAAAAAAAGCTCCTGCGTGCAGATTATTTTTGCGCCTTGAAGGGCCGCGCGGCGCGCGGCGTCAAGCGTCTTATCTAAATTAAGCTCCGCAGTTGCGGAGGCCTTGCATTGCAATAGGGCTATTTTCATATCAGACCTTTTTTAAAGCTTCCTCGCGCTCAAGCACGGTAGGGTGAGAATAGTAAAACGCGCTGTAAACGGGATGCGGCGTCAGGTTGCCGCGGTTTTTTTTGTGAAGTTTTCTCAAGGCCGACACTAAGGGCGTGTCAGATCCGCAAAGAGTCTTTGCAAAGGCGTCGGCCTCATACTCGTTGCGCCGCGAAAATATGTTGAATAAGGGCGTGAGCCAAAACGTGAAAAGCCCCGAAAGCATTGAAAATAAGAGCAAAAGCGGCCCCATGCCCGCATCGGGCGCAAAGCCGAAGCCCTCAAAAAACCATGCGCTTTTTGAAAGCCAACCCATTACGGCGAAGGCCGCAAAAGTCATCGCAAAAGAAAGCCCCACCATGCGCACTATGTGCCCTTTTTTATAGTGGCCTATTTCATGGGCGAGCACCGCCTCAAGCTCGTCGACGGCAAGCTGCGCAATGAGCGTATCATAAAGCACTATGCGCCTGAAGCGCCCAAGCCCCGTAAAATACGCGTTAGAGTGCGAGCTGCGGCGGCTGCCGTCCATAACCTGTATTGAGGCGGCCGCAAATCCGCCGCGCTCCGCCACGCCAAAGAGGCGCGTTTTAAGCTCTCCGTCGGCAAGCGGCTCAAGCTTGTTAAACAGCGGCAGTATGAAGCGCGGGTATATGACAATCATCATTACCTGAAAAAGCGCCACCGCCCCAAAACCCCAAAGCCACCAGGTGTTTTCAAAGGCGTCAAAAAACAAAAACAAGAGCGTGAGCAGCGGCACGCCCAAAAGCACGCTCACCCCGAAGCCCTTGAGCTTGTCGCTAACCCAAAGGCCGAAAGAGCTTTTGTTGAAGCCGTGGCGCTCTTCAATCTTAAATTGCGAGTACCATTCAAGCGGAAGCTCTGGCAGCGAAATTACAAGGCTTACGCCTATGAGCGTAAGCGCCTGCGCCCAGGCCGCAAGCCCGAATACACCCGCAAAAAAACCGAACAAAAAAGGCAGCGCGCCGCTAAGCAGTATGAGTGAAGTAACCGCAAAGTTGTAGACGCCATCAAACATATCGAAAGAGTTTTTTTCAAGCGTGTAGGCCACGGTTTCGCGGTAATCCTGCGGGTTTACAAAATCGGCAAAAGCGGCGGGCACGGCGTCTTTATGCTTAAGCACGCTCTTTTTATTGAGCGCGTCAAGCCAGAGTGCGGCGACAAGCTTCGCCGCCGTCAGGCCTACGGCCGCATAACAAATTGCGGTCAGTATCATTTAATGAGCTTTTTTAGAGTTTCCAAAACCATCGCGGGGTTGGCCTTGCCTTTTGAGAGCTTCATGACGGGCCCCACAAGGGCGTTTATCGCCTTAACGTTGCCCGCCTTAAATTCATCAATGGCCTTTTGATTGCCCTTGAGGGCTTCAAGGCAGAAAGACTCAATCTCGCCAGAGTCGCTGTTTTGCCTTAGGCCTTTTTCTTCTATTATGGCCGCGGCGCTCCTGCCGCTTTTAAACATTTCGGCAAAGACGTCTTTTGCCATCTGCTTTGAAATCACGCCCGCGTCTATTTCATTTACGAGACCCGCCAAGTTCTTTGCGCTTATGCCGCTTTGCGATACGGCCGCCCTGCGCTCTCCGCTTGCAGAAAGCGCGCCCAGCTCCCTCAAAATATCGTTCACAATGTAGTTTGCGGCGGCGTGCGCGTTCTTGGTGTGCTTTACGCACTCTTCAAAATATTCGGCAAGCTCCCTCTCATGACAAAGCACGCTCGTGCAAGAATACGGCAGACCGTAGTCTTGCATATATTTGCGCTGCAAATCAAAGGGAAGCGCGGGCAGCTCTTTGCGTATCGACGCCTTAAGCTCTTGCGAAATCATCACGGGCATGAGGTCTGGATCCGGAAAGTATCTGTAGTCATGGGCGTTTTCTTTGCCGCGCATAGACTGGGTTATGCCCAGTTCGGCATCCCACCTGCGGGTTTCCTGGACTATTTTTTGCCCCTTTAAAATTGCATCCGTCTGGCGCCTGATTTCATACTCGATACCCGCTTTTACGGACGACATCGAGTTCATATTCTTAATCTCCACCTTTACGCCGAGCTTATGCTCGCCCTTGGGGCGCACGGAGATGTTTGCGTCGCAGCGCATCTGCCCCTTTTCCATGTCGCAGTCGGAAATGTCCGCAAAAACGAGGCTGTCGCGCAGAGAGCATAAATATGCAAAGGCTTCGTCCGCGGAGAACAAGTCGGGCTCCGACACTATCTCTATAAGCGGGGTGCCCGCGCGGTTAAAGTCTACCAAAGAGTCGTTGGCAAAATGCGTAAGCTTGCCGACGTCTTCTTCGAGATGTATGCGCGTAAGCTTGACCGTGCGGTGCGCGCCCATAGACGCCCTGTCGGCGCCCGCAAGCTCAATTTCTACCCCGCCGTTCAAACAAAGCGGCTGGTCGTATTGCGATAGCTGGTAGTTTTTGGGGCTGTCGGGGTAAAAGTAGTTTTTACGGTCCCACTTGGCGACCTCGGGTATGTCGCAATTAAGCAGCATGCCCGCCTTTATAGATTTGCGTATGGCCTCAAAATTGAGCACGGGCAGCACGCCCGGCAACGCCCAGACGACGGGGTCTGTAAGGGTGTTTGGCTCCGCCCCGAAATAATACGGCGCGTCCGTGAACATTTTACTTTTAGTCCGCAGCTGCACGTGGACTTCAAGACCTATTACTGCTTCGTATTCCATCTTAAAACTTTTCAATGTTTGCAAACGCGGGCTTTGCGCAGGCCAAATTGCCCGACTTTTCAAAGGCGTAGGCGGCGCTTAAAAGATTTTTTTCGTCAAGCGGTTTGCCTATCAGGTGCAAGCCTATGGGCAAGCCCCCGCCGGAAAGGCCGCAGGGCAGCGAAAGCGCGGGCAGCCCCGCAAGGTTTACGTTGATTGTGAAGATGTCGCTTAAATACATTGAAAGCGGGTCTGACACCTTCTCTCCCAGCTTGAATGCGCAAGTGGGGGAAGTGGGGGTTGCTATTACGTCCACGCCCGCCGCAAAGGCGTTTTCAAAATCTCTGCGTATTAGCGTGCGCACCTTTTGGGCGCGCAGATAATAAGCGTCGTAATAGCCCGAACTTAAAACGTAAGAGCCCAAAATTATCCTGCGCTTGACCTCCGGCCCGAAACCTTCCGCGCGGCTCTTGTAATAAAGGTCTGTTATGTCAGAAGCCTCGGCGCTGCGATGGGTGTAGCGTATGCCGTCGTAGCGCGCCAAGTTTGAAGACGCCTCGGCGGTGGCGATTATGTAATATACGGGTATTGCAAGCTCCGTATGCGGCAAAGAAATTTCAACGATTTCGGCGCCTAGCTTTGCGCAAGTTTCTATGGATTTTTCTACCGCCGCGCGCACCTCTTTATCTATGCCCGTCGGGAAATATTCTTTGGGCACGCCGACTTTTTTGCCCTTCAGGCCGCCTTCGGAAAGCGCGGCAAGATAGTCTGTCTTTTGCACTTTGAGGCTCGTAGAATCTTTGCGGTCGTAAGACGATATTGCGCCCAAAAGTATGGCCGCGTCTTCTACGCACCTGCCGAAAGGCCCCACTTGGTCTAAAGAAGATGCAAAGGCCGCCAAACCGTAGCGGCTCACCAAACCGTAAGTGGGTTTAAGCCCCACTATGCCGCAATGCGATGCGGGCTGGCGTATGGAGCCGCCCGTGTCGCTGCCCAGCGCAGCCGCGCAAAGCCCCGCCGCAACCGCCGCCGCGCTGCCGCCGCTGCTGCCGCCCGGTATGCGCTCTAAGTCCCACGGATTTCTGGCGGGCTTGTAGGCGCTGTTTTCACAAGAAGAGCCCATGGCAAACTCATCCAAATTGAGTCTGCCCCAAAATACCGCGCCAGCGTCTTCCAGATTTTTTACGGAAGTTGCGGTGTAGGGGCTTTTATAATTTTCTAAAATCTTGCTTGCGCAGGTGAGGGGCTGGTTTTCAAGCGCCAGCACGTCTTTAAGCCCGAGCGGTATGCCGTCGAGAACGCCCAAGCTTTCGTTGCGCGCGCGGCGCGCGTCAGAGCGTTTTGCGCCTTCAAGCGCGAGCGCTTCGTCCGCAAAGAGAAATGCCCCCAGCTTTGGGTCAAGCTTTGAGGTGCGCGCGATATAGGCTTTTGCAAGCTCTTGCGCGGAGATTTCTTTGCTGCCCAAAAGCGCCGCAAGCTCTCTTATGCTTTTAAAAAAAATGTCTTCCGTCATCGTAGAAATCCGTGGATGTTTTAAGCGTCGTCCACAACCTTGGGGACGACTATCTGGTTATCGCGCTTGGCGGGGGCGTTTAAGAGGGCTTTTTCGACGCTCATAGGCTCTGCCGAGACATCTTCGCGCCAGACGTTATATACGGCGTTTGCATGGGCGCTCGGCTCCACACCCGACACGTCTATTTGCGAAAGCTTTTCAAAATAGCCGAGTATCTGCTTAAGCTGCCCCGAGAATGTTTCCTTCTCTTCGGGCGTAAGCGCAATGCGCGCAAGCTTTGCAACATAATCAATATCTATGTTTCCTGATTGGGACATGGTTTCTGATTCTTTATGTATGGCGCGGGCTTTCAAGTTTTTTCTATGACTTTTTAAAGCGCGGCGGCACGGCGGCGGCTTATATGCCCGCAAAGACGCCTAAAACTGCATCCGAACGCAAAAAACGGCTTATTTTCATAAGCCGCTTTTTTTGCGCTGACGCTTTGCCGCGCCGTTTTGTGGGCGCTCAGCCCCTTAAAATTACGGGCGCTTAATAAGCGTTGCAACGTTTTCGATATGGCGCGTCTGCGGGAACATGTCAAAAGGCTGCAGTTTTTTAACTTCATAGCCTGCGGCGGAAAGTATCGCCAAATCTCTCGCCTGCGTATCGGGCGCGCATGAAACGTAGACAATCTTTGCGGGGCCGTAGGCGCAAAGTTGATTTAAAAAGCGCTCATCGCAGCCCGAGCGCGGCGGGTCAATAATCATCGCGGTATCTTTGGGCGGAAATTTTATCTCCGCAAAAATGTCTTCGGCCTTGCCAATCAAAAACGATACGTTTTGCGCGCCTGCCGAACTTGCATTGATTTTTGCGCACTGTATCGACTTTGAGCTGATTTCTATGCCCGCTATCTCATTGAATTTTTTGTGCGCCCATATCGCAAATACGCCGACGCCGCAGTAGGCGTCTACAAGGTATTTTAAACCCGCGGCTTCATTCACGGCATAGTCCAAAAGTTCGGGCAAAACCGAGGGGTTGTTTTGGAAAAATTCCCCCGCGCAAAAGTGCATCGGATAAGGCCCCACCCTTTCGCAGACTATGGCGGCATTGTCGGCTATGACGCCGTCCATGCAATCTCGCAAAAGTATTGTGCCGCCGCGCTTAAGCTTGTGGGCGCGCGCAATAAGGCGCTCTCTGGCATGGGGAAGCTCTCTGTTTATATTGGCGCTGGCAATGGGACAATTGGCTACGTCTACAAGTTCGGACTTCCTGCCCTGCCTTATAAAGCCTATGGGCATTTTGTCGCCGCGCGGCGCTTCATAATGCGGGGTCAGCTTTGAGCGGTAGCCGTATTGAAGCGGAGAGCCGTGCGTAGGCTCAACCGCAACGTCAAGACCGCCGAGACGCTTCATAAGCCCCTCTATTTGGCGACGCTTCCAATTAAGCTGACCTTCATAGCTCAAATGCTGATATTGGCAGCCCCCGCATTCGCCGAAAAGCGGACAGACGGGTGCGACTCTCTCGGCGGACGCCTCCAATACTTCAAGCAAATCGGCCTCCGAATAGTTTTTGTGGTTTTTATATACCACGGCTTTGACGGTTTCGCGGGCAAGCGCGTAAGGCACTATAACCACCCAGCCGTCTATGCGCCCGACACCCGCGCCCAGATTGTTCACGTCGTCTATTTTCAGCGTAACTTCCTGCCTGTATGCAAAAGGAACGGGATTAAAGTTTTTGGGCGGGGTAGATTTTTCCATAAATAATTGTCTTGGGATTTTTTTTAAATTTTGCCAAAAGTAAACCTTAATAATGGAAGAATTCATACAAAGCAGGCAGAATCCGCGCATAAAGGCCGTTGCCAAGCTGCAAGACCGCGCGGGGCGCAACAAGATGGGACTCTTTGCCGTAGAGGGTTTGCGGGAGCTTGAGCGCTGCGCAAAAACCGGTATGCCGCTTGAAGAAATTTATTTTTGTCCCGAGTTTTTTAAGAGCGACGAACATTCGCATTTTATCGAGGGCGCGCGCGGCAAACATCCGCTTTGCAGATTGTCGGAGGGCGCTTTTGAAAAAATCTCAAACCGCGAAGGTTGCGATGGCTTGCTGGGGGTTTGCGCACAGTGGCCGTTGGATTTGCAGGGCATAAAAGTTCCGCAAAATCTGTCCGCAAAAATTTTGATTGCCGACGGGGTTGAAAAACCCGGCAATCTCGGCGCGCTCATGCGCACGGCCGATTCTTTGGGAGCAAACGCCCTAATACTTTCAAACCCCGTGACGGACATTTTTAACCCCGCGGTGGTGCGCGCTTCGCAAGGGGCTATATTTTCTATAAAGACGGCCGTAGACACTCCGCAAAATATTGACGCGTGGCTCAAATCAAACGGTTTTACGAGCTATGCGGCCTATCTTCAAGCGCCGCAAAGCCTGCGCGAATGCAAGTTTGCAAAGCGCTCTGCCGTGATAGTGGGAAGCGAAAAAGACGGGCTCGGCGCAGACTGGATAAACATTGCTGATGAAAAAGTAATAATCCCGATGACGGGCATATCGGACAGTCTCAACGTAAACGTTGCCGCAGCAATATTCCTCTGGCAGGCAAGCCTTTGACGCGCCATATTATTTTTTTGCACGCGCGCGCATTCGCAACCTTTGACATATATTCAGTACGCGAGAGTCTACATTCCTCTTTTAGCGGAGTATCAAGTCAACCACACCGGTTAAATAAAGCAAATTCAGTTACGTCACGCCCCATGATTTAACCGGCACCTTGCTTGCGCTTACGCGCAATATACGGCAATTCTCTCCTTCGTGATATTTCGCTAAAGTAAAAGTTTTTTTACAAAAGCTTTAGAATTCAGAAGCTTTGGCGCAATGGGGTTGAATGCAGAAGCAGGAACAAAAAAATTTGAGGGCGGGAGTGTGCTTAAGCGCTTGACCGGTCGCGAAACGTTCGCAGCAACGCCGCTATGCGCCGCAAGCGCGAAGTTAATTAATGCTTGTAGATTTCTTGAAGCACAGTCACCACATTCGGCGGCACAAAAGATTTTATTTTGTCGGGCTCAAAGGCGGCTATTTGCTTGATGATGCTGGAACTGGTGTAGAAATAGAGGTTTGAGGGCATGAGGATGATGGTCTCGACCTCGGGGTTAAGGTGGCGGTTCATCTGGGCGAGTTGAAACTCAAACTCAAAGTCGGAAACGGCGCGCAGGCCTCTTATAAGGGCTATGGCGCCGTGCTCTTTGGCAAAGTCTATGGTGAGAGAGCGCAGGGGCTCAACCTCGACATTTTCAATGTCTTTAATGTTTTCTTCAATGAGCCTAAGCCTTGTTTCAAGAGGCAAAAGCGGATGCTTTAAGTCATTAGGCGCGACTGCGATAATGATTTTGTCAAACATGCGCTTGGCGCGCTTTAGGACATCGAGATGCCCTAGCGTGATGGGGTCAAAAGTTCCCGGATAAACGGCGATTTTCATTTTTTAAAAAAGCGTGAAAAAAGTTGTTGCCTTAAAGTCTTATAAAAAGTCGAATATAGGCAATCATATTTTATGCGAATGAACATCCCAAACATTTTGACCGTGCTGCGCACGCTTATGAGCTTGGCCACAGCGGTCATGCTTTGTTTTAATGTGGGGTGGCTGCCTACTTTCACGTTTTTTTTCTTTGTGGCGGCGGGTCTCACCGACTGGGTTGACGGCTATATTGCAAGAAAGCACAACATGGTTACGGTCTTCGGCAAGTTCATGGACGCGCTTTCCGACAAAATCATGGTCATAGGGCTTTTTATAGTGCTGCTGGGGCTGGGGCTTTATTATTCTTGGGGAGTATTTGCGATGTTTTGCGCCCTCATAAGCGTTACGAGGGAGTTTTTTATAAGCGGACTGCGCATGATGGCGGCAAATGCGGGTGTCGTGCTTGCGGCGGAGCAAATCGGCAAATACAAGGCCGGTTTTCAGATGTATTCCATAGGCGCGATAATATGCGCGCGCGCCTTTAAGCTCGACTTCGGTTTGGATTTCGGCGACATTTTGCACGACCTCGCCTTTTATTCGGGCGTGGCCACCCTTGGCGTATCAACCCTGCTTTCGATTTGGTCGGGCGTGGGCTACGCCATAAAATACGGGTATTTATTTAAGGAGTAAGGCTATGAGCTTAAGCGACAAATACTATCCGTGGGCAAAGATACTGCCCCGCAAAATCGCGGTTAACGCCGCAACACTCGGCATACTGGGGCGCATGAAGGCGCCGGGCACATGGGGCAGCGCCGCGGGCGCGCTTCTGTACTTGATATTTTTCAGCCACCTTGGGTTTCAGGCGTATCTGCTTTTTGCGGCGCTGCTCATATATGCGGCCATGGGTATTTGCGACTCCGCAGAAGAGCACCTTAAGATGAGGGATCCGGGATGTATAGTTTTGGACGAGTTTGCGGCAATGCAGCTTTGTTTTCTGCCCCTGCCCGTGCTTGCGGGCAATATAACGATATGGACGGTTATTCTGGGCTTTTTGCTCTTCAGATTTTTTGACATCACAAAACCCTTCGGCATAAAAAAACTGCAAGACATCGAAGGCGGTGCAGGCTGCGTTCTCGACGACGTAGCGGCGGCGCTTTTGACCTGGGTTTGCCTGTATGCGATAAACGCTTTTGAGATTCTGTCAGCGGCTTCGCAGAAATCTTCTTAGGATTAGGTCAAAAAAAAGCTTGCAATGCTCACCCTCAAAAGTAATTTGGCTTGCTTTGATTTTATGGATCGCTAGCTCAACGGTAGAGCAGTTGCCTTTTAAGCAATTGGTTGCGAGTTCGAATCTCGCGCGATCCACTTTTTTTATTTTCGGCCGCCGCGTGCGGCCTTTTTTTGCGCCGCTTAAAACGGCAATACCTCGGCGGCATTTTGTTTTTTAATTTGCGGTTGACGAAATTTACCCAATGCAGAAAATCCGTGAAACTGTTTTAAATGTGAGATGTTTGATTTTTTATAAAAGGGGATTATACATGAAAAAAGTTAAGTTTATCGGGATTGCCGTTTTCGCGGTTGCTTTATTTTTTTGCCGAATTTCGGCGATGGGCGCGGAAGGCGTAAAATACGTCTTTCTTTTTATAGGCGACGGCTTTGCCCTGCCCCAAAATTATATGGCGCAAGAGTATCTTAAGCTTAACGGCAAGGAGGGGCTCGTATTTAACGCGTTTCCGCACGCCGCACCCACTTCTACATATTCGGCGAGTTCATTTATCACAGATTCGGCGGCATCGGGCACGGCAATAGCCTGCGGGCAAAAGACCGTTAACGGCACCCTCGGCATAACGCCGAGCGGCGAAAGGCTTGAGTCTATAGCCGTCACCGCAAAACAAAACGGCAAGAAAATCGGGATAATCACAAGCGTCACTTTAAACCATGCAACGCCCGCGGCGTTTTTTGCCCACGACCCTTCGCGCGGGAACTATTACGCGATAGGCCTCGAGCTTGTGGGCTCAGGCTTTGACTTTTTCGGCGGCGGCGGCATCGGCGATTGCGACGACAAAAAGAACGGAGCCTTTAAGGGAAATCTTTACGAACTTGCAAAAGACGCGGGCTACACGGTTTTGCGCGAAGCCAAAAGCTTAGATTCTTTAAACGCGCAAAGCGGCAAAGTCATAGCTTGCGCCTCAAAAAATTATCTGCCGCCCGCCCTTGACGACAAGAAGGGTTTGCGCACCGCAGACTTTACGCGCAAGGCCGTTGAGCTTTTGGAAAACGGCGACAAGGGGTTTTTCATAATGGTTGAAGGCGGACAGATAGACTTTCGCTGTCACGGCAACGACGCGGGCGGCGCGCTTGCCGAAGTTTTGGAATTCGACGATGCCGTGCGCGTTGCCGTAGAATTTATGAAAAAGCACCCCGCAGACACGCTTATAGTGGTAACCGCAGACCATGAGACGGGCGGCCTTACGCTAAATTGCGATTCATCGGTGGGCAAAGCCTTTGTCAGCTATGAAGACATCATGAAAGACCTGGGCGCAAAGGGCAAAGGTTACACGTCCTCAATAGGCGCGCTCAAATATCAGACGGCCTCCGCCGCAAAGTTCAAGGAAGACCTTTCAAAACTGGCCAAAGAAAAGGGCAAAGCGTTCAAGTTTGAAGACGCGGCCGCCCTGCTTTCGGAAACTTTCGGCTTCGGTTTTAAAGAAGACGACAAAGCGCATCCGCTGCAGCTTTCTGCCGACGAAAGCGAAGCGCTGTCAAAATTTTTTGACGCCCAATATGCAAAAGGAGAAAAAGATGTGCTCTATGCCGCAACGCTTGATTTGTTCACGACAAAGGCGGGTTTGCGTTTCGGCACAAAGTCGCACACGGCGCTGCCCGTAATGACATTTGCAACAGGCAAGAATTCTGAAGCGTTTGAAGGGTTTTTGGATAATACCGACATCGCAAAAAAACTGCGCCCCATGCTTAAGTAAAGAGCTTTAAAAAATCAGTTTTTACAAAAGGCGCGCCGAGTTTTTACTGTCGGACGCGCCTTTTTTTTGCGCATTTTTGGGAATGCTTAAAAATGCCAATAAATACCACTTGCTCAAAACGTTTTACCACTTTAGCAAAAAGCGTCAGGCACAATTTTTAAGCACCGTAGACCAATTCAATTTTGCCGATTTTTAACTAAATATAAAAAAGCGTATAACGCTAATATTCATACACATATAAAATACACGCCTCAAATAGCCTCAACTTCCGCAATAAAAATCCTAAAAGATTCTTGACCTGCCGTAAAAAAACAAAATAATCAAATTTGTTTTATCGGAATTTCAGAATCAAAAAAGATTATAGGAGAGTATATGAGAGTTAAGGCATCACTATTGGCGGCGGCATTTTTAACATGCGCAGCAGCGCAGGCGGAAACAACAACCTACTGGTGGAACGGCGCAATCGGGGGCACTTTTAACACTGCATCAAACTGGCTGGTTTCGGACGGCTCTGGCGGCTATGTGACGGCAAGCATCTATCCCCCGCTTACAGCCGACACCATAATCAAGCGCGCGGATCAAAACTCATCTACAGTCCCCCTGCCCGCTTGGACCACAAACGCATCGTCCACACCCTTGCAGACAACATTTACAATTGGCGAATGGGCTAACGAATCCGCATCAAATACCGCTTGGGATGTTTATTTTAAAAACGCCAACATTACATTTAATACCCTGACGCAAAACTCGACATCCGAAACGCGCCTGCGCAGACAGGCATCGGCATCATCTCTGGACTTTACGGCGGGCACGGTAAATGTCTCACTCGGCAAAGTATCATTGGGTTTTAACGGCGCAGACCAATTTGCGGGCACAGTAACTATAACCAACTCAATAAATGTTACCGGCGGAGAATTTGCTTCAAGCGCAAATACATTTAACGCAAGCGCCGCAACCGTAAATTTAAACGGCGGCAACATGACGATAAATCAGTCATTCGGCGCGGGCACGGCGGGTTATTTGGTTGCTACGCCGACCGTTGCCACACTCGGAACCGTAAACATACAAGCCGCAAATGTTCTGGCTTTCGGCGTTAGCGGCAGATATATACAAACCGCCTCAATAGACACTTTGAATGCCACAAACCCAAATGCAACAAACTATGCGGTGATTGACGCCTACGCGACAAACGGCCTTACCATTAACGAAATAAACGCGACCGACACGCGCTTTTACTTTAATGCCGGAAACGGCGTCACAATAAATGAAAACTTTACCGTGCTTGGTGTTGGCAATACTTATTTTTCAAGCAGAGGCGGGACAACAACCGTCAAAAAATATCTCGATATAGCCGGAACAAGCCAGTGTAGCATTATACTTAACGGCAATGCCGATGCCACGCATGATTCTTATTTAAGTGTAGGCGGTATAACGGGCGGCGGCGGCACAAGCTCAAGACGCATATCCACGCAATATTCAACCAACCCAAGCTCAGTAGATTTGGGCAACGCCTACATCACGATAACCGGCGTTGACGGGACTACGGGCAACACAAGCGTTTTTACGGGACGCCTGCATGACATGGCGCAAAGCCACACCATAGACCAAATGATGGATGTCGGCAAAATTTATGTTACAATGAACTCAACAGACCCCACGGCAAAGCAATATATTGCAGGGCAAACCTATTATCGCGGCGACACTACAATAATAAACGGCAATCTTTATATTAAAGCCGATAAGACGGGCAATACCACTTGGGGCATAGCAAAAGTCATACTGCAAGGCGGCGGGTTCGGCGCTTGCGGCGCGGGCGATGCGGCGGGCAATGTTGCAGCCGTAGGCACGGTATACGCTACGGATTTGGACTGGTCGGGCGGCTCAATATTGGTAGACATAGACGGCGCAACTGCCGACAAACTCATATTCTCGGGCACGGTAGGTATGAGCGGCGCGGCCGAAAGCTACGCAATCAACTTCAACATCATCAATTTCTCGGAAGGCCAAACTTATGAAATCATCCAATGGACAGATGCAGGCAGCGCCGCAGACTTTGACGAAAGCAAGCTTGCCGCAGAGTTTGAACAGGCGGGCTACTCTGCCCTCTTTGAAAAAACCGCAACGGGGCTAAACGTAACTTTAAGCGCCATACCCGAGCCCGCGCAGTTTGCGGCGCTCTTCGGCCTTGCGGCGCTGCTTATCGCAATCAGGCGCAAGTCTCGCAAAAACTAAGAGAGACTTTGTTTGCAAAAATTAACCCAAAAAACGCGGCAGAATATGCCGCATTTTTTATGTCAGATGTCTTCGTCAACGACTGCTTTGTTAAAGCGCAAAACAGGTATAATTTTTCGGCGCAGGTTTAAATGCAAAAAAATGCAAAAAAAAATTGCTTCAATCGTTTTAGCAAGCTTTAAAATAAAGCCTTTAAACACCTTTGCCCATATTTTAACAAACTGCAATTTGCCTATTTTTGCATAAATATTACAAAATGCAATAAGCTTCAAAACATATAGTTAAGAAAAATAATCATAAATTTTACAGTTTTTATCAAGAAAAACACAAAAGCAACTTGACATAACAATACCTGTTTACGATATTATATATAACTAATCTTAACTTTTATACCCGAAGAAATGAAAGCATTTACAAAAGTCATATTCGCAAGCGCGCTTTTTGCAAGCGCCCTTCATGCTGAAACGTATTACTGGAACTCAACAAATGTTACGTTTGGAACAGCCGCAAACTGGTTAGTGCCGGACGGATCCGGCGGTTATAAAACGGCGACAAGCGCCCCCACGGCGACGGCTTCCACAAACATAAAGCGCGCTGAAACCCAAACTACGGAAATACAAATTAACGCAACATCCATACTTAAAGATGCGAATAATAACGCACCTTTCGCCTCATGGATAAATGATACGACGGCGACTACACTTTGGCAGTTCTATTTTAATAATATAATCTTAAATATTGACACCATAACGCAAAGCGCAACTTCAGAACTGCGTATGCGTCGCTCAAACAGCTCTACCACATTTGACATCAATTCATCCAACGTGAATGTTTCTGCGGGTAAATTGTCTTTAGGAAACGCCGCAAGCGCAAATATGTTTGCGGGAACTGTAAGCGTAACGTCAGCCCTTAATGTAAGCGGCGGCGAATTGGCCATAAATGCAAATGTATTTAACGCTTCTTCTGCCGTAACAACCTTGAGCGGAGGTACTATCAATATCTTCCAAAGCTCAGGCGGTACCACACCCCAAGGCTTGGTTGCAACCCCCACAACAGCAAATCTCGGCACACTTAACTTTAGCGGTGCAGGAACCATAAACTTTGGCGCTTCATCAACCTATAAAATAAAAAGCGCAAATATAAGTACCCTTAACGCCACTTCGACATCGGGGTCAAACTCAACGCTCAATTTTAATACGACGGACACTGCCACAATAGACAATATTAACTTTGAGACAGTCAACTTCAAGATTACATCATCTAACGGCGTAAACGTTACAAACAATTTTACCGTAAGCGGGGCAAATGCCACCTTGAAAAATCTAGACATTGCCTCAGCCGCGCTTGCCGTAAAAAAGCTCTTCGTGGTAAACAGCGCAATAAGTATAGGAACCGGCACAACTTCAATCTTGAACGCATATTTAAGCGTGGGCGGCATAAGCGGCGGCAACGCAAACTCGGGCAACCGTATAACAACAAAATACACCGATGCCGCAAGCGGCAACGCTTATATAACCATTACGGGTGTAGACGGCACCGTGGGCGCTACGACCGTATTTTCTGGTCGTGTGCATGACATGGCGCAGTTACATACAATTTCAAGCTTGGGCAACTATGCAAAGCTTAACATTACCATGAATGCGTCAGACCCCACCGCAGTGCAGTATCTCGGCGGCGATAACTATTACCGCGGCACAACAACTATTACGAGCGGCACCCTTTATCTGCGCGCGGATAAGACCAACAATGTAAATTGGGGTGTTGCGAACATTGTGTTGCAGGGCGGCGCATTCGGCGCTTGCGGCAAGGCATACGCAAACGGTTCCGTAGATGCCATAGGCACAGTTTATGCGACTGACTTGACATGGTCCGCAGGAAACCTTTTGTTTGACATAAACGGCGCAAGCGCAGACAAGCTGATATTCTCGGGTTCCCTCGCTACGGGCACGGAAGACACTTACACAATCAAGCTGAACCTTATCAACTTTGACCCTGAAACACAAAGCACTTATGAAATCATAGGTTGGGAAAGCTTGGTAAGCGCCGAAGATTTTGACGAAAGCAAGCTTGTTGCCGATTTGGGCGGCGCCGAAGATACCTATACGGCTTCTTTTGCCAAGACCGCAAGCGGCCTTACCGTAACGATAAGCGCCATACCCGAGCCCGCGCAGTTTGCCGCGCTCTTCGGCCTTGCGGCGCTGCTTATCGCAATCAGGCGCAGGCGCGCGTAAGATTTTGGATTATACGGCAAGAAGGCGCGCTCTCAAACGGGGCGCGTTTTTTTATTGTATTAAGAACGCGCACCCATAGATTTTAACAAAATGACTGAAAATAAGAAAAACCCCGTCCTCATAGTCGGCACGGTCGCCTACGACACCATTGAAACGCCCCGCTCAAAGGCGGACTTCATCCTCGGCGGCTCGGCCAGTTACGCGGCGCTTGCCTGTTCTTTTTTTGCGCCCTCAAAAATCGTCAGCATAGTCGGCAAAGATTTTAAAGACGACGATGTGCGCCGCCTGACCGCGCGCAACATTGATATTTCGGGCGTAGAATTCAATCAAGAGCTGCCCACATTTTTTTGGCACGGCAAATATCATGAAAACTTCAAGAGCCGCGAAACTCTCGACGTGCGCCTAAATGCGTTTGAAAATTACAACCCCACGCTGTCGCCCGCCCTTGCCGAGTGCGAATATGTGCTGCTCGGCAACATTTCGCCCGAACTTCAAAACCACGCGCTAACACAGGTAAAGCGTCCCAAGTTCGTGATTTTGGACACGATGGATCTTTGGATAAGCATAGCCAATGAGCCTTTGCGCGCCCTGATAAAAAAGGCAGACTTGCTCATATTAAACGACGACGAGGCCAAGCTGCTTACCGGCGATACAAACCTTATTTGCGCCGCGGAAATTTTGCGCCAGATGGGTGCGGGCAGCGTCATAATCAAAAAGGGCGAGCACGGCTCCATGCTTTTTCACGACGACGGGCTTTTCTCTATGACCGCTTATCCGATAAAGTCTTTGTTTGACCCCACGGGCGCGGGCGATTCTTTTGCGGGCGCGCTTGCGGGATGTATAGCCGCAAATGACGACTGTTCTTTTGAAGGCATAAAGCGCGCCATGCTTGCGGCGTCGGCCACGGCGTCAATCACCGTCGAATCTTTTTCTTGCGACAAACTTGAAGAAAGCGGCATTGAAGAAATTAAAAAGCGTATGGACTATATCAAAAAAATCTCCACCATATAGACATGTCGATTGAGCAAACAGTTTTGGAAATCGCAAAAAGGGCGCGCAAAGCTTCGCTTGAGCTTGCCAACTTGGACGCCGCGAAGAAAAACGCGGCGCTCTTAAAAATCGCGGTCAATTTAAGGCAGAGCGCGTCGCTGATTCTCCGCGAAAACCGCAAAGACGTGCATGAGGCATCCGTCGCGGGGCTTTCAAAACCGATGATTGAACGCCTTTCGCTTGACGAAGCCAAAATTGAAAAGATGGCACTGGGCGTCGAAGAGGTTGCCGCACTGCCGGATTACGTCGGAGAAATCATAGAAAGCATTGTGCGCCCCAACGGCATCAAGATTGACAAGGTGCGCGTGCCAATAGGCGTAATCGGCATAATTTACGAAAGCCGTCCCAACGTTACGGTCGACTGCGCGGCGCTGTGCTTAAAAAGCGGCAACGCCGCAATATTGCGCGGCGGCAAAGAATGTTTTAATACTAATCTCGTGCTTGCGGCGCTCATATCAAACGCGCTTGACGCTTGCGGCATACCAGAATCTGCGGTGCAGATACTCCCCACATCAGACAGAGCCGCGCTTACCGCCATGCTCAAGCTTGACACCTACATAAACTGCATAATACCCCGCGGCGGCGAAGGTCTGATACGCTTTGTGGCGGAAAACTCAACCATACCCGTAATCAAGCATTACAAAGGCGTTTGCAACGTCTACATAGACAAGTTTGCGGATTTAAAAACGGCGCTCAACATCGCCGTAGACGCAAAGTGCCAGCGCCCCTCGGTATGCAATGCCGCAGAAAATTTAATAGCCCATAAAGACGCCGTCCCCGTATTTTTAAAGGTGGCCGAAGCCTTGTCGGCGCGCGGCGTAGAAATAAGGGCTACAAAAGACGTCAAAGAGCTGCTGCTTGAAAACGGCATACGCGCCCTGGACGCAAGCCCGGAAGATTTCGACACCGAATACGGAGACTTGATAATCGCCGCCGACATAGTTGAATCTTTGCCCGCCGCGATTGATTTTGTAAACGCGCACAGCTCCGCGCATTCGGACTGCATCGTCACGCAAGACGCGCAACGCGCAGAAGAGTTTTTAAACGGCGTAGACTCCGCAACGGTTTACTGGAATGCGTCCACGCGTTTTACGGACGGCTTTGAATTCGGGTTCGGCGCGGAAATCGGCATCTCCACAGATAAACTGCACGCGCGCGGCCCCATGGGTCTTAAAGAGCTTAACAGCTATAAATATAAAATACGCGGCGAGGGGCAGACGCGCGGCAAACCCGCCCTGCTTTAAACTAGGGTTGACGCGCGGCGGCGCGGCAACGCCAATTTTTTCGCGGGTCTAAATACGGACAAACTCATGACGGAACTCGAAGCAAAGGCGGCCATAGAAAGTTTGCGGCGCGAAATAGAGCGCCACGAGCGGCTTTACCGCGTAGAAAACGCGCCGGAAATAAGCGACGAGAAATTCGACGACATGCTTAAAGAGCTTAAGCGCCTTGAGTGGCTCTTCCCCCAGTTTGACGCCGAAGACTCCCCCACAAAAAAAATAGGCGTAGATTTTTCAGAGGGTTTTGAAAAAATCCCGCACCTTTCCGCGATGCTCAGTTTGGACAACACCTTCTCCGCAGAAGAGCTTTGCGAATTTGACGCGCGCTTAAAAAAATTGCTGTCTGCGCAAGAAGATTTGGTCTATGCGCTTGAACCCAAAATAGACGGCGCGGGCATTTCGGCCGTATATGAAAACGGCGCGCTTACGCGTTTGCTTACGCGCGGCGACGGCGAAACCGGCGACGACATCACGCGCAACCTGCCCCTGCTGCCCTCAATACCGCGCAAGCTTCAAGGCGATGACATCCCCGAGCTTTTGGAAATACGCGGCGAAGCCTATATGACGCGCGCCGAGTTTGAGCGCGTGCGCTCTGAAAAACTGCGCTCGGAAGCCTTGAAAAAAGAGGCGCGCGCCTCAAAAAAACGCCAGAAGAACGCCGAAGACGCCCTGATTGACGAATCCCCCGCCGCCCCGCAAATGCCGACAGAAGACGAACCGCAGGCGCGCGGCTACGCAAATGCGCGCAACCTAACGGCGGGCACGCTTAAGCTCTTGGATTTTGCAAGCGTGCCAAAACGCAGGCTTGAAGCGGCATTCTACTCCATAGGGAAAATTTCGGGACTTAAAAACCCGATGCAAAAGCATTCGCAACTTGTGGGTATGCTTAAAGCGTGGGGTCTGCCGCATCTTGCCTGGACGCTGAACGCGCGCGGCGCGCAAGAGGTCATTAAAGACATAGAGCGCCTTGATGAAGAGCGCAAACACTTTGGCTACGCAACGGACGGCGCAGTAATAAAGCTTGACGATATAGAGCAGCAGAGGCTCGCAGGGTGGACGGCAAAAGCGCCGCGCTGGGCAATAGCCTGGAAATACAGGCCCGAACGCGCACTTACCGAAGTGCTTTCGATAGATTTGCAAGTTGGGCGCACGGGTGCGGTTACGCCCGTGGCAAATGTGCGGCGCGTTGAAGTGTCTGGCACTTATGTTTCGCGGGCGACGCTGCATAACGCAGATGAAATAGCGCGTAAGGATATACGCGTGGGCGACACCGTCTTAATAGAAAAGGCCGGAGAAATAATCCCCGCAGTCATAGAGGTCGTCAAAGAGCTGCGTAAAAAAAACTCCGCCCCCTTCGCATTCCCCGCCGCCTGCCCCGAGTGCGGCACGCCGCTTACGCGCCCCGAGGGCGAAGCCGTCTACCGCTGCCCCAATTTTGAATGCCCCGCGCAGATTGTCGAGCGCCTCATACACTTTGCCTCGAGAGACTGCATGGATATTGAGGGCATGGGCGAAAAATTGTGCATTCAGCTCTATAAAAACGGGCTCATAAAAACGCCTGCCGACATTTATAAACTTAAACGCGAAGACTTAGACTGCCTAGAAAGCTTCAAGGAGAAAAAAACGCAAAACCTCCTCAACGCCATTGAAGAAAGCAAAAGCCGAGAGCTTTGGCGGCTGATATTCGCGCTGGGCATAAGAGAGGTCGGCGAGCGCAGCGCCAAAGACTTTGCCGCGCGCTTTGAAAACCTTGACGCATTAGCAAAAACCAAGCCGGAAGATCTTTTGGGCATAGACGGCGTCGGCGAACGCCTCTGCCAAAATGTCTTGGATTTTTTTGAAAGCGCACATACGGTAAAGCTGATAGAAGAATTGCGCGCGGCTGGGTTAGACTTTGCAAAAGTGTCAAAGGCGCGCGTTGCGGCGGCAAATCCGCTTTACGGCAAGTCTTGCGCGCTTACGGGCACGCTTGCATCGCTCAAGCGCGATGCCGCAAAAAACATACTAGAAACCTTTGGCGCGCGCATAGCTTCGGACGTCTCGGGCAATACCGACTATTTGATTGCCGGCGAAAAAGGCGGCTCAAAACTGAAAAAGGCCGAAGCCCTCGGCGTAAAAATTTTGAGCGAGGAAGATTTCTTAAAACTCGTGGATGAATATCTTAAAAACGAGGCGCCCACAACCCCGCAAAACGATACCACAAAACTAAAAGAAGATAAGCCGGCTGCCCAAGTGCGCGCAGACTTTGCACCCCCCGCGCCAAACCCGCAACATAAAGAAGGCGGAAGCGCCCAGCTTGAATTAAACATTTAAAAAGCGCCTTTTATTCGGCGCTTTTTTTGCGCTTCGGCTAAATACGTATAAACGGAAAAACTCTCTCTTATTGGGGAACGCGGTGCCATTATTTGCGGGCAATAAAAAAGGGCGGTTACACCGCCCTTTAAAATTTTAAATTCGCACAGATTAATACCTCATCATGATCGAGAGGTCAACCAAGTGCTGGTTGTAAGCGCAATTGTCTATATTTGAAGCGTTGTTCAAGTAGCGATAATTTGCGGAGAAAGTGATAAACTTTGTGGGGGTGTAGCTGATGCCGACGTGCGGAACAACTTCATTGTCGTTACGGTCATAACCCGCCTGATAGTCGGAATTCTGGTAGATAAAGCCCGCCCTTGTCTGGACAAACTCGGAGAAGTTGTAGGTTGCGCCTACGTCTACGCCCGTATTGATTGACGACTGGCGGCTTGCGCCGTTGCCGAAGTCCCTGAAAGCCTTGAGGTATGTGGTAATTTTTTCGGTAACCGCATACTCAAACCTGACAGAACCCGTAAAAGTGGTGTCGGTTTCGATGTCGGGAATGTCGCGATTCATTACGCCCAAATAAACTACGGTGCTAAGCTTTGACCAAAGGTCGCCGCGAACAGTCACGCCGCCGAAGTTGTCGGTGCGATTGTCGCCGTAGGTGTTGGTGCCGCCAGAAAAGTCAGAATAACGGAACTGGTAAGCCAAGCCGACCTTGATTTTTTCAGTTACGCGATAAAGCGCATTTACGGGCATGCTGTATACGTCAGAATTTGAATATACATCAGTATAGTCCGTAAATTGTTCTCTGTACCAGCTGAAACCGAGCTCTGAAGAAACCTTTTCGGTCCATTCATAAGAGCCGAGCACGCCGGCATTGTAAAGGTTGCGCTTTACGAGGTTACCGACCTGGCTGATGGTGGCACTGTTCTGGCGAACCTGCTGGAAGCTGAAGTTGCCGTCTACCGTCAGGCGGGTTTCCGTGTAGGAGACCTTTGCGAAGACATTGGCCAAATCGCAATTGAACTTTGCGTTTTGAAGATAGCGAACAAGGTCTTCATAGAACTTAACGTTCGCCTTAAACTTGCTGTTTCGGCCGTAATCGGCCTCAGCGCCTATTCTGACAGTGCCGATATAGTCACTTGTCTTAAGGGGCGATTGTGTCAAAGTTATATTACTGTTATAACTGCCAATGACGCCGCCGTTTACAAACAAATCAAGCTGGTCGCCTATTGTCACCATGGGTGCGGCGTATAAAGAAAACGCCGAAGCCGTCAATACGGACGATAAGATTATTTTTTTCATGATGCGAACTGTTTTAAAAGATATCTTTGTACGTTTATTGAATGTATGTTCCCATCTTTTCAATATAGGGAACTTAAGTCAAGTAAGAATATAGTTTTTTTTACCCGGAGCATTTCTCCTTTGCAAACATGTATTAAGAAATTTCTTGAAACGCGTATTCCTTTAGTTTTAATTTATTCCCCAATACCCCGTCGATTATAAAATACGCAATGTGCGGATATTCCGATAATGACTAACACCACAAACAAAAATATGCCCCACAGGGCCGCAATAGCGCAAAGCGCCTTGTTCGGCTTTGCCCAAAGATATAAAAAACCAAACGGCGTCTGGGCTTTCAGATTTTTGTGGGGCAGAATCGTCGCACTCTTTACGACGCTTGTGCTTATTGTATGGATGGCCCTTGCGGGTTTCGTATATTTTTATTTTAAGTATTACAGAGATTATGAAGAAATGACGGTGGGCAAGGCCTTTGCAATGCCTTTTGACAGGGTTGGCCACGTGCGCATGGTCGGTGACTACAATATAAAGAAAGCCCGCGAGTATATGGAGCTTAAGCAGCCCGAAAAGGCCTTTAAGAGTCTTCAGGTAGGCGTTGCGCGCTCCCCGAAGAATCTCGACGGCAAAATGCTTTTGGCGCTTTTTTACGTTCTCGGCTTTAACCGTTACGACTACGCAATACAAGCGCTTGACTCAGGGTTTCCGGAGGCTAAGGAAAACCCCGAATACGTCTCCATGTATATTAAAATCATGCTTGAGCAGGCCGAAGACCGAAAGCTTGTGAATGTGTGCACGCGCCTGCTCGAGATGGGCGTAAACAACCGCGAAAGCAGGCTGAACATAGCCATGGCGCTTGCAACCGTCTATGCGCTGCACGGCAGCTACGCAAAGTCTAACGAGTATCTTCAAAAATACGGGTTGGACAAAAGCGCCCCGGGGCTTGTGCGCATAGCCAAGAACTATTGGGAACAGGGCTTGCGCGACGACGCCATAAACACGCTTAAAAACAATATAAATGTAGTAAACGACAAAGAGTCGATATACTCCCTGCTTATGAGCTTTTACAACATCATGGGCGATTACGACACCGCGCGCCAATACGCGGTTTTGCGCTCAATAGAAAACCCGCTCTCGGTGCGCCAGAGGGTTGACTACCTTAAGCTGCTTTCCAAATCGGGCGACAAGGCCGACGCCGCAAAACAGATAGAAGTGGTTTTTGACCAGTATAAGAACGATTCAAAATCGCTCATGTATGTCGCAAACTTCGCGGCGGTTGAAGGCAATATAGATTTGATGCGCCGCATTTACGATACCGCCCTTCAGCGCAACTACCCCATAGCACCCTTCTGCCTGCTTTATCTTGAAACCATGCTGAGCCTCGGCGACTACAAGGGCGCGGCGGCCTTCTCTGAAGACATAATGCATGAAAAGCCGCTCTGGTCAAAGCGTTATGAAGACGTGCTCAACTGTTTGAGGGCTGTTGCCTATTACGCATCGGGCAACCCCAATATGTCTGAAATTTTAATAAATGAAGTTCTCAAACGCGGCACAGTGCCCGTTAAAACCATCATAGCAACCTCTCGCAGGTTAGAGGCGCTCGGCGCTACAAACCTCGCATACAAAATGTTGGACGGCGCGGTAGAAAAAGAGCCGCGCCACCAGCTTGCGCTGACGCGTTTGGTGCAGCTTGAAATAAAAATAGGCAACTCTTCCGACCTTGATAAGAATATCCTTAAGCTTTTGCAAATGCGCCGCCCCCCCAAAGAGCTTATCGAAGACGCCCGCGAAAACCTCGGCAGCGACAAATTCATATTCGCCAACGACAGGGAAAAAATCATACATGAAATCGTGATGCTCGTAAACCGCGAAGGTTCGGACAAATTCCTATCGCACATGGGCGACGACTTGGACGGCGAAGTAACTTCAACCGTTATTACCGACACCGTTTCAAATTGATTTTGCGCGGCGCCAAAGCCCGCCCGCCGCAGAATGCGGCGTATAAATTGCAACGCACAATAAAAAAGCCGCTTGTTTACAAGCGGCTTTTATCGTTTTAAAATCTGCGCAAGCTACCCTTCAAGCACGAAGCCCGCCGCAACCGCAGGCTTCGGGTTAAGCGCATTCCACTTCTTTGCAAAGTCATCGGCGTTTGTCGCAAAAAGCGGGGATATTTCAATATCTATAAGCGGAACGCCGTCCGCGCCTTCGGCAAGCTTTACGCCGACTTTTTCAAGCCAACGCGCAAACTGCTTTTTTTGATCCGCCTTGCAAGTGGCGGGTGAATCTACACCCTCGGCGTTTTTCACGGGCGAAAATTCATCCGCGCGCGCGCCCTCGATAATTACGGGGTCTTTAGACATCGGCAACGCGTCAAAAACGAACATCTCAAACTTTATGCCGTTTGCTTTTTCGGGCTTAATCAAAACGCCGTCCGGGTTGACAAACGGTATCTTTTTATCGGCCCTGTGGAAGGGCAGTTTTTGACCGCCGCCCGCGCCGCCCATCTGCTCGATGAAGTTTAAGTCTATAACGTGTATTGCAACACTGCCGGCTATAAACTTAAGCTTGCCGTTTGCATCTGCGGCTTCCTGATATTCTTTGGGCAAGTCAGAGTATTCAATGACGCAAAGGCGGCCTTCGTCCAAACAGAAGTGGCCGACTTTTTCAAGTGCGTAGGCCTTGGGTATCATCTTTGAAGACATCTGCGAACGCCCCAGCAGATGAAAGCCCACAAAGTAGGGGTCTATCAAATCTACGAGAGGATTGTCCACTTGCCAATAGCTCACGCATTCTACGCCGCGCGCCTTAAGCTTTGCGACGGCGCCGCTGCGGCACATCCCGCGCAGACAGCCGCCGTGGCCGTCGGGCGTCATGGCTATTTTGCCTTTTTCTTCAAGTATTATCTTGCCCGCTTTGTCTACGGCGGGCATGAGCCCCTGCTTAAAGAATATCACGTCGTCCTTTTTAAGGCCGAAAAAGTTGTTCTTCTCAAAAAACTCGCGCGTGGCGGCGTCATTTATGTGGCTTGTCATTATCATCCACGGTATTGATACGCCGTATTTTTTATTGGCAAAAAGTATCTTTTCCGCGAAGATTTGAAAAAGGCTCTTGCCCTTCACGGGGCTGACGGGGTAAAGCCCTTTGGGGGCGTCAAACCCGAGGCGCGTGCCCTGCCCGCCCGCGACAACAAAAGCCGCAAGCTTGCCCGCCATTATGGCGTCTTCGCCGACTTTTTTTGCCGCCGCCCATTCGGGATCCGAAGCCCTGTCTGAAGGCAGCGCCTTGTAGGGTGCGGGCGCAAGCTTTGAAAAGTCGGTCTGCACCGTGTGCGACTGCGCAAGCACAAGCTCTTTGTTGAGGGCGTCAAGCTCGTCAAGGTCTACCTGCTCAAGCTGCGCCGTTAAGGCCTCGCGGGCGTTTGAAGAAAGCTCGTCCCAAAATTTGAAGACGTGCCCCTGCCCGTGTTTCTCGAATTGTTCCTTTAAACTCATTTTGCCGAATTACTTTTTGTCGCCGAAACCGTTGGGGTGTGACTTGTGCCATTTCCAGGCGCTCTCAATGATTTCGCGCACGTCCGTATGCTTTATTTTCCAATTTAGCTGGGTCACGGCTTTGGTTGAGTTTGCGTAGAGCGCATCGGGGTCGCCCTCGCGCCTCGGACCGTAAACTGCGGGCACTTTAAGCCCCGTAACTTCTTCGACCCCCTTAATGATTTCCAGGACGGAGTTTGGCGTGCCCGTGCCCAAATTGTAGGCGCTGAAAGAGCCGGGCTTTTCAAGATTTTTAAATGCGGCTATGTGCGCGCGGCTGAGGTCGTCAACATGGATATAATCGCGCAGGCAGGTGCCGTCGGGCGTGTTATAGTCTGTGCCGAAAACGCTTATGCTGGGTATTTTGCCCACCGCCGCAAATATGGTAAGAGGTATGAGATGGCTTTCTGGCGTATGGTCTTCGCCGATAGAGCCGTCGGCGGCGGCGCCGCTTGCGTTAAAGTAGCGCAGCGCAACCGCGCTCAAACCGTAAGCCCTGCCGCAAGCCTTCAAAAAGTTTTCGACGTCAAGCTTGGTCTGCCCGTAGGGATTGATGGGGTTCTGCGGATGGTCCTCGGTAAGGGGCAACTTTTGCGGCACGCCGTAGGTTGCGCAGGTCGATGAGAAGACAAACTTCTTTACACCCTTTGAAATCATCGCGTCTATCAGAGAGATTACGCCCGAAAGATTGTTGTAATAATACTTGATGGGGTTTGTCACGGATTCGCCCACGTTTATATACGCGGCAAAATGCATGACTATGCCTATCTTTTCCTTTTCAAGAATGTCGCCGACGGTTTTTTTGTCTGCGAGGTCTCCCAGATAAAACGGGACGCCGTCTTTTAGCGCGCCCACATGTCCGTAAACGAGGTTGTCCAAAACGACGGGTTTATGCCCCGCCTCAATCAGCTGGCGAACGCAATGGCTGCCTATGTAGCCCGCGCCGCCTATTACCAGTATGTTCATGGTTGCAATCTTTCTTTTTTATTTAGCAGAGCTTTGCGCCGTCGCCCGCAGTGCAGGTAAAGACGAGGGGCGCGCTGCCGAATTTCTTTTCGTAAATTTTTGAAACTTCCTTGGCGTCGGCTTCTGAAAATTCAGAATCCGTAAGCGCCATTACCGCGCCGCCGAAACCGCCGCCGCTTAAGCGCGCGCCGTAGACATGCCCGAAATGCGCAAGCGTATCCACCAAAAAGTCCAGCTCTTCGCAGGAGTTTTCAAAAAGCGTGCGCGAGCTTTTGTGAGATGCGCTTAAAAGCTTGCCCACCGTCGCTATGTCGCCCTTAAGCAGAGCCTCCTTGGTTTTGAGCACCCTGCCGTTTTCTTCGATAATGTGGCGGGCGCGCTTGTATACAACTTCGCTCATTTTGCCCTTGGCCTTTTCCAAATCCGCAAGGCCGAAAGAGCGCAGCAAACGCTTTTCGCCGCCTTCCGAAAGGATTTCGGCGGCTTTCATACACTCGCGATGGCGGTCGGCGTAAAGGCCGTCGACAAGCGCGTGCTTCTTTGTGGAGTTGAAAAGCCAGAATTTGCAGCCGTGCGGCAGCGGGAAGTTTGAAAAATCCTCCGTGAGGCAGTCAATGTAGACTATCGCGTCTTTTTTGCCAAAGCCCGAAACCCCTTGGTCAAGTATGCCGCAGGGCATGCCCACAAAGAAATTTTCGCTCTTGCGGCCGGCGCGCACAAGGGTTTTTAAGTCTGTATCAAAACCGTAGAGTTTTGAAAGCGCAAGCGCCGCAGACATTTCGATTGCTGCGCTGCTGCTTAAGCCCGCGCCCGAAGGCAGAGAGCTCATATCTATAAAATTAAACCCCTTGTCGGCCTTGAGCCCCGCCTCAATCAAAAACTTGAAGACGCCCAGCGGATAATTCACCCAGTTGTGGTCGCGCTTTTGGGGGGCTATGGAATCAATGTCTACATAGACTTTTTCGCCGGTCTTGGCTGCGGTAAAGCAAAGCTTGCGGTCGTCGCGCTTGGCGACTGCGCACATTATGACCTTGTCTATCGCAACGCCCATTACGAGGCCGCCGTTATAGTCGGTATGATTGCCTATGAATTCTATTCTGCCGGGCGCCTGCGCAAAAACCTGCGCGGGGCTGCCGTAAGCTTTTTCAAAGGCCGATTTGAGATTTTCTTTCATGTGGTAGGATGATTGTTCTGAAATTGAAATTTAAAAGAAGAGGCCCGAGAAGAAGAAGTAAAGCCCCGCGGTTGCCACCAGTATAACTGCCCCCGCAATCTTGCCGCCCTCTGACGAGCGCAAGTCCATCTTTTCGTTTACGGGCATTATTATGTCCTGTTTAAGGGGCTTGATAAATGTCATGGCAAACATGACTATGAGTGAGGCCGCAAAGGTTATCGCCATGCGGTTTAAATACGCTATGTCGCCAAACTGTTGCTGCAATATGCCGTAAACCAAGGGACTTGTGAGTATACCCGCCATGCCAGAAAACCTCGGCGCTCTTTTTGAGAACATACCGAATATGAAAACCGCAAGCACGCCGGGCGAAAGATACCCCTGAAACTCTTGTATGAAGACGAATACCCCGCCGAACCTCGGGTCTGAAAGCACGGGCGCCAATATGCAGCCAATCACCGCAAATATGAGCACCGTGAGCCTGCCCACAAACACCATTGATTTGTCTGAGGCGTTCTTTGAAATAAAAGGCTTGAAGATGTCTATAGTAAATATGGTGGATGCCGCATTTAACATGGATGCAAGAGAGCTTACGACGGCGCCGAGAAGTGCCGCAAATATAAAGCCCTTAAGGCCGAGCTTTTCTGGCAGCACATTGCGCAAAAGAAGCGCAAAAGCGGTATCGTACTTATAGCCCCTCAGAGCCTTTTTATATTTGGGATTGGCGGGGGTTTCGGCACCCGCATTCCAAGCGTCTATACGCGCGGCAAGCTGCGGGTAAGATTGGCGCCAACCCTTGTCGACAGAGTATGTGTAATGCTTAAGCTCTCCGCTTTTCTTTGCGGCGGCGTAAGAGGTTATCAGCCCTTCGGCGGTCTTTGCGTCTACAACCTGCGTTTCTTTGCCGTCCACATTTGCGGTGTAGAATTTAACGGTTGCGTCAACGCTGATTTTGCCGCCCGATTTTTCAACATCGCTGAAATAAACGGGAGCGTAGTTTGCGGCATTGCTTGAAAGTATTTTTGTGTCGCGCAGCGCTTCTAGACGCTGGTCGTTTGAATAAAGGTTGAAGGCGAGTATGCCGGGCAATACTATTATGAAAGGTATTATAAGCTTAAGACCTGCGGCAAAAAGTATGCCCTTTTGGCCTTCCGCCAAAGAGGAAGCGCCAAGAGTGCGCTGTATGATGTATTGGTTTAAGCCCCAGTAATAAAAGTTGGGTATCCATAGCCCGATTACGAGCGCCGTCCACGGCACTTCGGGATGGTCTGCGGGCAAGAACATCGTAAGCTTGTCCGAATTGAGCGTGAAGAACTTGGTTATGACGCCCGCGTCTTTCAAACCCGCAAGTGTGTCCGACGAAATGTCTTTGGTGGTTACTATTGTGCTTAAATCCGCAGAAGAAAAGGCGGAAAATGTAAAGTAGGCTATGAGCGCGCCGCCCGCGATAAGCGCCGTGCCCTGCAAAAGGTCAGCCCAAGCGCAGGCCTTAAGGCCGCCCGCGCAAACATATATTGCGGCTATTGCGCCTATAATCCAACAATAGGTGGGCAGCCCTACGCTCTTAAATTCCATAAAGAGCGTGTCCGCCACTATGGCGCCCGAATATATGACGGCGGTAACATTTACGCATACCAATACGACAACCATGAGCACCGACATAACCGTGCGCGCCGTAACATCATACCTATATTCTAAAAACTGCGGAATGGTGTAAATGCCGCTTTTGAGAAATTTGGGCAAAAACAAAAAGGCCACAAAGACGAGCGTGACTGCCGCAAGCCACTCAAAGCTTGCTATTGCCAAACCCGTTATGCCCGCGGCGCTGCCGCTCATACCCACAAACTGTTCGGTAGAAATGTTAGCGGCAATAAGCGATATGCCGATAAGCCACCATGACAGGCCGCGACCCGCCAAAAAGTAGTCTTCGCTGCCTTTTTCGCCGCGGCTCTTGATAAGACCCACTGCGACAACCGCTATTACGAAGGCTATGAATACAAACGCATCAAGAGCGTCAAACTGAAGGGGCTTGTCCGTCGTAAACTCATTGGACGAGGCAAGAAAAGCAAGTTTAGATATGAATGATGCCATATTCGCCAATACTTGATTAACTAAATTTGTTTGTCGAATATTTTTTAAAAGTCCCTCAATTTTTTTGAGGGCGGGGTATTTATGCTTAATTGCGGGCGGCAAGCGACGATTTTAACAATGCAAGTTACCCGCAAAAAAGAACAAAAAAAAGCTTGTTTTGAGCCGACGCTTGATTTATCGTCGCTTTATATAATCATTAGAAAATTCTTTAGCCCAAAGAATAAATTAATAAGGAAACATCATGAAGTTTTTAAAATATATCGCTTTCGCCGCAGCCTCTTTTGCTTTGGCTCCGCTTGCAGTTGTTGCGCAGGATGCGCCCGCACCCCAAGCCCAGCAACAAGGCGCCGCAACTGAAATCAATGTCCCCGGCGTGGGCAAGGTGGTAGTTACCAAGACTGTAAAGGACGGTAAGACGGAAATCTCCGTTCAGGTAACCCCCGCTAACGGCGTATCGGTTGCCGACGTTCTTAAGGCAGCCATCGCGGAAGCATCAAAGTCCGCCCCTGAAGCCGCCGCCGCTCTTAATGCGTCATACACTTCAATAGCTGCGGTAATCGCAAGCCCCACGGCTCCCGCAAGCGGCCCCGTAAATATTTCAATCACGCTTTCAAGCGGTGAAAACAACGCAGTTTTAGCCGAAACTCAGGTAACCTTGGCTGACCAGACCATAAAGGCCGCCACCACCACCACCCCTGCCGCGGACGGCTCTGCGCAGACCACGGGTACGGTTTCTGCCACAAATAATGCAACCGGTACAACTTCTGAAGCAAGCGTAACGCTCACTACAACTGCCGACGGTACCACCATAGGCCAGGTTGGCGACAGCCCCGTTGCAACCCCCGCACCTCAGGCGCCCACAACCAACACGCCCGTTAACAACGGTGCCGACCCCACAAGCAACATTCCCGACAACACCATTGAAGGCTCTACCAGCAAGCCGAAATGATTAGTGTCATATAAATTTGAAAAAGCCTCCGTTTTACGGGGGCTTTTTTGTGTCTGCAAATATCGCAATTTCGCATTGGTACAGAGTGCGTAAGTTTACGCGCCGGAACTCAAAAAAAAACCAAATCGCTAAAATAAATACACTTGTTTTTTCCGCAAATGGCTATTATATTAAAAACATAAGAGATTAATTTTTAAATAGCGACAAACTTACTTAATATGAAAACGTCAATTTACACAATACTTGTACTGGTCATAGGCATAAACTTAATGCAGGCGCAACAACCGAGCGCGGGCAGAGCAGGCACAGGCGCAGGTGCAGGCTCGGGTGCAGGCGCAGCGGGCGCAGGCGCAGGTGCAGGTGCGGGTGCGGGTGCAGGTGCAGGCGCGCTTGCCGGTGCGGGCGCAGCAGGGGCGGCGGGCGCAGGCGCGGCGGGGAGAATAAATCCGGGTATTGGCGCACAACCTGCGGGCGGTGTGGGCGGTGCGCCGCAAGCTACCGGCTCTGTGGGTGTTTTAGCTACGGCTGACGGTGTAGCGCAAAATATCGATATCGTAACAATGAATAATGTTAAGACATCCGTCGGCACAATCGCCATAAAAACCACAAAGTCCGCAAACGGCAATGTGTCGATAAGTGTAGCTTTCTCTGATTTAAAAGGCTCAAAAAGCGATGTTCTTGCGGCCGCCTTTGCGGAACTCGCAAACGCCAATCCCCAGCAAGCGGGTATGCTTAAAGGTATTTACGCCGCTGCCGCAGCTTTGCTTGAAAACGGTTCTTCGCCCGCAGAAGCGGCTTCTTCCGTAGAAATTTCTTTCAATGCGAGTGCTGATTTGCCAGTCAGTCCTTTGGGCGTCCGATATACCCCATCGATAAAAATCACAATGGGCTCACAAACTTTGAGCGGCGGGCTCACAAGTGACTGCGACGGCCCGACGGCGACGACATCCGGCTCGATAACTTCTGCAGTCGGCACCGATGCGCCCGTCAGCACAGAGATAAAAATAGACACCAACCAAAACGGCGTTTCTGTCGGCACGGTGGGCAATGTTGAAATTGTAACCCCCGCCCCAAGCGTGCCCAGCGATACACCCGTTAACGACGGTGCCGACCCCACAAACGACATCCCGGACAACACTATCGAAGGTTCGACAACTAGGCCTGCCTGATTTTGAAAACAATATTTTAAAACCTCCGCGCAAACGGAGGTTTTTTTGCGTCCGCCGGCGCCTATCTTATAAAATTCATAAAGATGCGCCCTTCGCCTTCGGGTGCGTCAACTTTGCCTTTGCCGTTTTCAAGAAGCTCTAAAACCCAAGCAAGGCCGCGCGCCGCGCGGCGTATGGTCTGCAAGCCTTCGGCATCGCCGTTAAGCTCTCCCTTTTCGCAACCGTGCGCCACCACCCAGTATTGCGTGGGCGGCGTTATAACTTCGGCAAGGTGCAGATAACTGTTCAGTTGGTGAAACACGTCAACGCCGCCGCTGCGCCTTACAACCGCAAGCGCGCAAGCCGCCTTATGCCTGAATTTGCCGGATGCGGAATAAAAAAGCCTGTCCAAAAAACATTTCATAGTGCCCGATATGCCCGCGTAATATGTGGGCGACGCAATTATAAAGCCGTCTGCCTGCGCGATTTTTTCCGCAGTTTCGTTTACAGGGTCTTTGCCGAAGACGCATTTGCCGTGTTCCCAGCAGTAGTTGCAGGCAACGCAACCGCGCACGGCCTGCCCGCCTACGTTTACAAATTCGGTTTCTATGCCCCGCTTTTTAAGCTCTTCTGCCATTGTATTTAGGGCGATTTCGGTATTGCCGCCTTTGCGGGGGCTGCCGTTTATTGCAATAATTTTCATGGTGTATCTTTCGCAGTATTTCTTAATATCTTAGGCTTGGGGTCGCATTCAAACAAGATAAATTAAGATTCGTTTAATTATAAATTTTGCGTGTTTTAAGAGGCCGATTAATAATAACGCAATTATAAATAAGCCCACTCTGGCCATGCCTGACCGATAAAAACACTTGTATAAGCCGAAAACAGGTAGTAAGTGTAAGCGCATACAAGAGTAAACAAGTGTCAGAATTACTGTAAATATGAGCGTATTATGAAAAATTCTATTATTTTGACTATTGCGATTGCGGCGCTGATAAACACAAACGCATCTTATGCAAGATCTGCCAATGGGAACGGAGAAGCGCAACCGAATGTTTCGGAAATTTTACAAAACGGCGGCGGCACAACGACAAGCGGAAGCGCCAACAATGGCGGCGGTTCAGATTCCTCTTCTAGTGCAGGCGGCGCGGCTTCAGGTGCGGCAAGCAGCGGCGGCGCGGGCGCATCGGGCACAACAGGCGGCATAAGTTCAGCATCAACGGGCGGCGCCGGCAACGGCCTGCAAATGCAGCCCCCCACAACGCCCCCGCAACAACAGCAGCAACAACAGCAAAGCGCGTCTTCACAGGGGCAGACGACAAGTTCGGCGCAAAGCGGCAACCCGACTCAGACCGCCTCTGCGGTTGCAACGCCGATTGCGATAGCGCAAGATACTCACGACAATGAAATCGTAACGGCAAAAACCACCGTCAAAACAGCCTTGGGCACGGTTACCGTTACTACCGTTACTTTTCCAAACGGCGTAAGAGACATAAGCGTATCTGTGAGTGACCCAAGCGGCACACAGTCTCAAATTCTTGCGGCGGTGTTTGCGGCGCTTTCAAAAGCAAACCCCGACGCCACTCAGGCGTTTAGCGGCGCTTACGCGGCGTGTGTAGCAGTTTTGCAAGACGCAAACGCGCAAGTGCAAAGCGCAGTAGCCATAAATATGACTCTCACAAACTCGAACGATTCATCGGGTAAAGTTTTCGGATTGTCCGCAATAATTGATTTGGGCAATCAAAAAATAAATTCAGACCTCAACTTTAACGGTACAGACCCCGACAAGGCCACAACCACGGGCACCGTGACGACTACCGGAATCAACGGTACGAACAGTTACAGCGCAAATCTCACGACAAATTCCGCAAACGCAACGGCCGGCACCGTCGGCAATACGCAGGTCATACTTCCGCAGCCCGAAATCCCCGCCCCAACCCCATACGTCCCCAACGGACAAAACGCCGACCCCACAAACGACATCCCCGACAACACAATCGACGCATCGACGTCAAAGCCCGTCGGCTGATTGTTTTGGCATTTTGCCGAATTGCAAAAAGCCCCTTGTTAGGGGGCTTTTTTATTTTTTAGAAAAGTGCGGTGCACGCGTAAAATTGCGAGACGCGCGCCGTTTATGACGCAAAGTCGGTATTTTCCGCCAACCAAACAAGCAGATTTTTTAAAAGCGCAGCCTCTTCGGCTTGCGTCATAATGCAATCTTGCGCAGGTTTTGTGAGGGCTTCGCGCAAAGCCGCTCGTAGGTTTACGGGCAAAGTTTTTGCAAAGTCCTGCTTAAGCGCATAACCCTCGCCCTTCGCAAAGACATACATGAATTTAAAGCGCGTAAGCGCGGGGCGCGCGCCTTGCGCCATTGCGTCAAGCGCGGCTTGAAATGCGCCGTGGACGGGGGCGGGGCTTTCAAGATACTTGCCGTTTTTGATGAGACAGCGGCACATTTCGCCCGCGTGTAAAAAGGCGTCGTAATTTTTGCTCATCGCGCCGCGGCCTTTGATTATTTCAAAATCGCGCATGATGCGCAGGTCGCTTTGGCCTATAAATTCGGCATCTATAGAAACTTCGTCAAAAAAGTCGGGCAAGGTCCCGAAAGATTTTACGCCGATTTTCTTGAGGCAGTTAAAGACGCCTTCGCGCGCCGAAAACATGGTGTATAATACGCCGCTTTCGCCCTTAAAAGATTTGTCCAAAACGGCGGCACTTATGTTTTCAGACTTGTTCATACGCGCCTTTAGCGTGCGCCCCTTGCACTACTTTTTATCAACCTCGGCATCCGCCGCAGGCTGGTTTTCGCCCTCAAAATCCTTCCAAGCGGGCACAACCGCGCCGCCTGAAATTATAAGCTTCATACCGTCCGAAACGCTCATGTCGAGCATTGTGACATCCTCTTTGGGCACCATCACCAAAAATCCGCTGGTTGGATTGGGCGTTGTTGGTATGAACACGTTAAGTACGACTTCTCCCGTCTTAGCTTGCACTTCGCCCTTTGAATCGCTCGTCATAAAGCCTATCGCATACATTTTCTTGCGCGGAAATTCTACGAGCACCACGTGCTGAAACACCGCCTTCTCCTGCTTTGCGAAAGTGTCCACAATCTGCTTTACGGTTCTGTGTATTATGCGCGCACCCGGGATTTTTTCTATCACATATTCCGACAGATTGATAAATATCCTGCCAAAGAAAAAGCGCGAGAAAAAGCCTATCAAGGTTATTAACAAAAATACTATGACGGTAGAAATTACGTCAAAAAGAGCGCCGCCTATTGCGGAGTTGGGAAAGTCTTTGCCGAGATATTCATAAAGCGGCACAAATACCATATTGGTGACGGGCGTGCCTATTTTGCCTACGAGAAATACTATCACGAAAGCGGTTACCGTAAGCGGCAGAGCTATGATTATGCCCGCTATAAAAGAGTTTCTGACTGATTTTAACATTTTGTTTAAGGCATTCTGGCAGTATTAGTCTGCGCCGTGCAAGAAATTAAATACGGGTGCGGGCTTTGCCGCGCGCAAAACCTTGAGCGCGGCGGCTTCGGCCGCGCGCATGAGTTTTGCGTCTGCGGGCGCAATATCGTCGATACCCGCAAGATGCAGATAGCCGTGCGCCACATAAAGCCTTAGCTCTTCCTCGGGCGTAAGGCCGAAAGACGGCGCGCTTAAAAGCGCGCGCTCGGCGCTCACGCAAATTTCTCCGCCGAAAATCCCGTCGCCGTCGCCGTCAAAAGTAATTACGTCCGTCTTTGAGGGGTCGTCCAAGAAATCGGCGTGGAGCTTGGCTATTGCGGCGTCGTCAAAAAAGCCTATTGAAAGGTCTCCCGCGGGGGCACGCAAATCTTCGGGAAGCCCGAGGTCAAGCGCCCGTATGAGCGCCTTCACTTTGCGCGCGTCAAAGCGGACGATTTTTTTTGCGCGGTTTGACACTTCTATTTCGCGCTTCATGAGAGCAAATCCTCCGCGTACTTCAAAGAGTCTTTCACGTCGGCCTCAGACACTGCGGAATTTATTTCAAGCACGAACAAATGCCTTTGCCTGTCGAAATATTTTGAGAGCGCCTTAAAGTCTATTGCGCCCTTGCCCAACCCTATGTGGTCTTTGCCCTCAAGCGTGCAGTCGTGCAGATGCCATCCGCAGATTTGCGAAGCGGTCTTTTCGCAAAGCGCCGCCTGCGTTTCAAAACCGAGCAGCTGTTTTTTCATGGAGTGCCCCACATCGTGCCAAGCCTTTACATAAGGCAAATCAGCGGCGGCCGCCATGAACTTTTCAAAAGACCAGTCAAGCGGCAGCTCTGAAATATTCTCCCTGTTTTCCACACCTATCAGCACCCCCGAGGCTTCAACCTCGGCGCGTATGTCGCCCAGATTTTTAACAATGTGCGCGTATGCTTTTTCGGCTTTCGCGGCAGATTTTTTTATGTAACGCGCCTTTGAGCGCGCGTAAGATTCATCGCCGCCAAGCTTGCCGTAGCCTATTGCGTCTGCCTTATATTTAAGCGCCCGCGCGGGGTTATAGAAAAAATAATTGAGCGAACCCGCATGGCAAACGACCGCGCGCGCCCCCGTTTCTTTTGCGAAATCGAGAGTGTTTTTTGTGTGGCGCGCCCACTGCGCGCTTTCGATGCGGCTGGAAGTGGCCGGCGAGTACAGATTGGGCGAAGCCCCCGTCACGAAGTTCGGCAAGGGGCAAAAATTGTGTAGCGAAGAAATTTTTATTACGCCCTCTTTTACGGCGCGCAAAATGTCTTCTACCGCCGTAAGCGGCGTTGAGTGCCCAAGCTCGGCATACTTAAAACCGTATTCGGCCGCTTTGCAGAGCATCTCATAGCCGTTTTTAAAACGGCTCTGCAGATAGCTTGTCGAAAGCGATATTACGGGCGCGTCATTCATATTTAAATTTGCAAAGCGCACAGTCTGCGCGAAAACCCCCGCGCAACAAGCTTAAAAAAGCGCGCATTTATCCTTAAATAATCGGCAATAAAGAGCGCCTTTAAACGGCAAAAATCGCCTAATGTTTGTAAAGTTCGGGATTGATGCCGAGCTTTTTTATTTTGTAGAGAATTATGCGCTGCGTTGTGCCAAGATACTTGGCGGCGGCGCTCGCATTGCCGTTTTTAAGCTTGATGGCTTCCACGATAAGCTCCCTCTCAAAGGCCGAAACCAAAGATTCATAATCCTGATTGGCATCCGAATTCACTATCGCCGTGTCTGTATTTTGCGCCGTCTGCAAAGAGGGCGGCAGATTGTAGCCGCTTATCACGTTGTCAGAAGAGTTGAGCACCGCGTATTCCATGCAGTTTTCAAGCTCTCTGACATTGCCCGGCCAGTAGTATGAATTAAGCATATTTATGGCGGGCGTGGAAATGCGCACAATTTGCTTGCCGTGCACGGAATTGTATTTTTGCAAAAAATATTCGGCTAGCAGAACAATGTCGCACTTGCGCGCCCTGAGCGCCGGCAGATAAATGGGAAACACGTTAAGCCTGTAATACAAGTCTTCCCTGAAAGAGCCTTTGGTTATCATGTCTTCAAGGTTGCGGCTTGTGGCGGCAATTATGCGCACGTCAACCTTGCGCTCTTCGTTGCCGCCCACCCTGTAAAAGGTGTGCTCTTGTATGAAGCGCAAAAGTTTAAGCTGCATGGGCAAGCTTATGTCGCCTATTTCGTCCAAGAAAAGCGTGCCGCTGTCGGCAACTTCCGCCAAGCCTATCTTGCGGTTTATCGCCCCCGTGAAAGAGCCTTTTTCATGGCCGAAAAGCTCACTTTCTATAAGGCTTTCTGGGAGGGCTGCGCAGTTGACTACAACGAAAGGTTTGTCCGCCCTTTGCGAACCCCTTTGTATGGCCCGCGCAACAAGTTCTTTACCCGTGCCGGATTCACCCCTTATAAGTACCGTCGCATTTGAAGAAGCCACTTTCGAAATCATCGAATAGACTTTCTTCATGTTATTGCAGTTGCCTATGATGTTTGAGGGGCGCAGCTTGTTTTCAAGCTCAAGCTGAAGGCGTCGGCTTTCCGAAATGAGCTTTTCGCGCTCTTCGTGCTCTTCATAGGCCGCAAATATGGCCTCGGCAACGATGTTTGAGATTGTCTCAAGCAGGTGGTAGTTTGCGTTTAAGTCGGCCTGCGTATCGTTTTGTATGTCGATGCTCAGCGTGCCTATTACATCGTCGCGATATATGATTGGCACGCAGATGAAGGCGACGTTCTTTTCATTGCTGCGCGCCTTTGTGCGGTTCAAGAAATTTTTGTCTTTAGAGATGTCGGGTATTATGGTGCCCTTGCCGTCGGCGGCAACCTTGCCCGTTACACCCTCTCCGACGCGATACATACCGCGTTCAACCTCTGCCTGGCTTAAGCCTTCCGAAGCCTCAATGACGAGCATTTCGCCCTCGCGCAAGGTGACGGTGCCGCGCAACAAACCCATCTCGGTATGGAGTATCTCAAGAACTTGCTTGAGCATCACAGAAACAGAAGTCCTGCGGGCTACAACGTGGCTAATTCTGTTAAGTACTGCAATATCGACGTGCTGACTCATTTTCTACTAAACTTTTAGCAGAGTTTTTAAGTAAGAGTCAATACATCTGGCGACGTTTTTACCGGCGGCCATTGCGCGCACTACGAGAGAAGGTCCGCTTACGGAGTCTCCCGCGGCAAAAACGCCGGTGATATTTGTCGCAAGATTCTTGTCTGTGGCAATTACGCCGCGCTCGCTCAACCTAATGCCCAGCTGGTCTACGATGCCGCCCTTTTGGACGCCCGTAAAGCCCATGCTCAAAAGCACCAAGTCCGCGTCTATCTTAAATTTGCTGTCGGGACGCTCAACGGGACGCTTGGGGCGGCCTGCGCCGTCAAGTTCCCAATCGCAAAGCGATGCCGTGACGCTCTTAACAGCGCCGTTTTTGCCTTCGAGCTTCTTGACCATGACGCCCCAAAGGCGCTTGCCGCCCTCTAAGTGGCTGCTTGAAGTGCGCAGGCTGTAGGGCCATTCGGGCCACGGCGAAGAGTCGTGGCGCTCTTTGGGAGGCTCGGGCATGATTTCTATTTGCACGACTTCTTTTGCGCCGTGCCTGTGAGAAGTGCCGACGCAGTCGGAACCCGTGTCGCCGCCGCCTATTACAAGCACCTTCTTGCCCTTTGCGCATATAGAAAGCTCTGGCTTTTCGCCCGATACCACCCTGTTTTGCGAGGACAAAAATTCCATTGCAAAATGCACGCCCGCAAGCTCTCTGCCTTCGGCGACCAAATCTCTGGGGACTTCTGAACCTACGCAAAGGCATATTGCGTCAAACTTCTTGCGCAGATAATCCGCCGATATGTCAAAGCCGATTTCAACGCCCGCCTCAAAGAATACTCCCTCTTGATTGAGGATGTCTACGCGCCTTTCAATGACGGCCTTGTCTAGCTTAAAGTCCGGTATGCCGTAGCGCAGAAGGCCGCCTATGTTGGCATTTTTTTCAAAAACGACAACTTCATGCCCCATCTTGTTGAGATGGTCGGCCGCCGTAAGACCCGCCGGGCCAGAGCCTATTATGGCCACGCGCAACCCCGTCCTGTTGCGGGAGGGGCGCGGCGTTACATAGCCGTTTTTAAAAGCGTGCTCTATGATTTCATATTCGACCTGCCTGATTGCGACGGGATCGGCCGCCAAACCCGCGCAGCACGCGGCTTCGCAGGGGGCGGGGCAAATGCGCGCCGTAAATTCCGGGAATGACGATGTTGTGCTCAGGATGTTGTAGGCATCCTTCATCCTGTTTTCAGAAACCGCCAGGTTAAACTCTTGAATGTTGTTGAAAAGCGGACAGCCGTAGCCGTGGCAGAAAGCTATGCCGCAGCCCATGCAGCGCGAAGCCTGCTTGCGCAATTCCTCCGCCGAAAGCCTTTTTTCCACTTCGGAATAGTCTTCAACACGGTTGTCCCTGTAGCCGGGATTGTTTCTCGAGATGTCTAAGAAGTTAGTCGCCATTGTCGTATTCCCCTTTTTTATTATTGCGAAGCCTGCTTGCGGTCGACGGCGTTTTCGTCTTCCTTTATCATCTTGCCCAGAGCCTTGCGGTATTCTACCGGGAAGACCTTTACGAACTTCGCAAGGCTGCTTTCCCAATTGTCGAGTATCTGCTTGGCGCGGCGGCTTGACGTAAGCGCGTAATGCCTTTCGATGTAGCCCTTCAAAAGCTTTTCGTCCGCGGAATTTTCTTCAACGGTTTCAAGGTCTACGGACTTTAAATTGCAACGCATGTCAAAGTCTCCGGATTCGTCGTAGACATATGCGAAACCGCCCGTCATGCCCGCCGCAAAGTTGAAGCCCGAGCGGCCGAGGGTTATGATGAGCCCGCCCGTCATATATTCGCAGCAATGGTCGCCCGTGCCTTCGACAATGAGGGTTGCGCCGCTGTTGCGCACGCCGAAACGTTCGCCCGCGCGGCCGTTAATGAAGATTTCGCCTTCGGTTGCGCCGTAGGCAATGACGTTGCCGGCAATGGCATTTTCTTCGCTCTTGAAAGTGGCTTTGGCGGGGGTCTTTATTATGATTTTGCCGCCCGATAAGCCCTTGCCCAAATAGTCGTTTACATCGCCCGACAACGTGAAGGTTACACCGCGCGACAAGAACGCGCCGAAGCTTTGCCCCGCACAGCCTTCAAAGTTTACCTTGATGGTGTCTTCGGGCAAGCCGACATGGCCGTATTTCTTGGCCACATGATAGCTGAGCATTGTGCCCGCGCTGCGGTCGGAGTTCTTGATGGTTTCGTTAATTTCAATCGCCTTGGCGTTTTCTATATTGGCAGAAAGCTTTGCGAGAAGCTTTTTGTCGTAGGCGTCCGCGAGTGTCCTTTCGGCCAAGCCCGCACTGCGCCTGGGCAAAGACGGGTCTTCGGCATCCGCAAAAATCTTCGAGAAGTCCAAATTGCGCGCCTTCCAGAAGTTTATCGCATGATTGGTTTCAAGCAAATCCTTCCTGCCGACGGCTTCGTCGATAGAGCGCAAACCGAGAGACGCCAAAATTTCACGCACTTCCCTTGCAATAAAGGTCAGGAAGTTTACAACATGCTCGGGCTTGCCCTTAAAGCACTTGCGCAGGCGTTCGTCCTGGGTTGCAACGCCCACGGGGCATGAATTGTCATGGCACTTGCGCATCATAACGCAACCGAGAGACACAAGAACCGTAGTGGCAAAGCCGAATTCTTCCGCGCCCAAAAGCGCGCCTATCACAACGTCGCGGCCCGTCTTCATCTGGCCGTCAACCTGCACCCTGATTTTGTCGCGCAGCTGGTTTAAGCGCAGAGTCTGCTGGGCTTCGGCAAGGCCGAGCTCCCACGGCATACCCGCATACTTTATGCTGGTAAGGGGAGAAGCGCCCGTGCCGCCGTCATGGCCGCTGATAAGCACTACGTCCGCCTTGCCCTTTGCGACACCCGCCGCAACCGTGCCCACGCCTACTTCGGAAACGAGCTTCACGGAAACGCGCGCAGCTTCGTTAGCGTTGCGCAAGTCGTAAATGAGCTGCGCTAAGTCTTCGATGGAGTAAATGTCGTGGTGGGGAGGCGGAGAAATAAGGCTGACGCCCGGGGTCGAATGGCGGATTTTTGCGATGAGGCCGTTAACCTTGTGGCCGGGCAGCTGTCCGCCTTCGCCGGGCTTTGCGCCCTGCGCAATCTTGATTTGCAGCTCTTTGGCGTTTGCCAAATATTCCGCAGTCACCCCGAAACGGCCGCTTGCAACCTGCTTGATTGCACTGCAAGTGTTCCTGTCGGTGCCTACCGTCTTAAAGCGCGCGGGGTCTTCGCCGCCTTCGCCCGAATTGCTCATGCCGCCGATGCGGTTCATGGCGATTGCGATTGCTTCGTGGGCTTCGGGGCTGATAGAGCCAAAGCTCATAGCGCCGCTCACAAACCTTTTCAAAATATTTTCAACGGGTTCTACTTCAGAAAGCGCTATCGCCTGCGAATCCTTAAACTTAAAGAGGCCGCGCAGCGTGCAAAGATGTTCAGACTGGTCGTTGATGAACTTTGCGTACTGCCTGTATTTTTCCTCGTCGTTTTCCCTGACGGCGCGCTGCATAAGCGTGATGGTCTGGGGCGTCCAAAGGTGGTGTTCGCCGTCCTTCTTATACTTGTATTTGCCCGAGTTTTCCAAGACGTTTTCAAACTGCGGCTTGGGATAATGTGCGCTGTGGTAGCGCGCAAGGGCTTCTGCGGCAACTTCCTCTAGACCTATGCCGCCTATCTTTGAAGACGTTCCGCTGAAATACGTCTCAACAAATTTTTCACCGAGGCCGACTGCTTCAAACACCTGCGCTTGCCTGTAACTGCGCAAGGTTGAAATGCCCATCTTTGACATGACTTTCAGTATGCCCTTTGCCGAAGACTTGATGTAGTGCGAAACCGCGGTATCGGCGTCTATGGTCGTAAAGTTGCCGTTCTTCGCCATGGAAGCGACGGTTTCTATTGCCAAATACGGATTGATTGCCGTGGCACCATAGCCAAGCAAAAGCGCGTAGTGCATAATTTCTCTGGCTTCGCCGGTTTCTGCGACTATGCCTGCGCTCGTCCTTAGGCTGCTTGAAATTAAATGCCTGTTTACGGCGGCAACCGCCAGCAACATCGGCACGGGCGCATATCCGTAAGACAAATTCTTATCGCTCAAAATTATGACGCTCTTGCCTGCGCGCACTATTCCTTCGGCCTTGGCGCAGATTTTCTCAAGGGCGCTTTCAAGCCCGCGCGCGCCCGAAGCCGCAGAAAATTCAACCGTTATGCTCTCCGCCTGGAAGCTCTTGTCTTTTGAGCCCAAAAGGCAGCTTATGTCGCGGTTTGCCAAAATGGGATGCGGCAGTTTGAGCAAATGCGCATGCTTGGGCAGCTCTAAAAGCGTGTTGCCCTGATTGCCTATGTAGGTCATAAGGCTCATCACAAGCTCTTCCCTTATGGGGTCTATGGGCGGGTTTGTCACCTGCGCAAAGAGCTGTTTAAAATAATCGTAAAGAAGCTGGGGTTTGTCCGAAAGCACTGCAAGCGCGGCGTCGTTACCCATAGAGCCTACGGGCTCGTTGCCGGTTTCGGCCATGGGCTTAAGGATCATTTCAATGTCCTCTTGCGTATAGCCGAAGAGCTTCTGGCGCTGCAAGAGGTTTTCTCCGACGACGGGCGCGGAGACTGATTCGAATATGCCGCTTAAGGTTATCCTGTTTTCTTCAACCCACCTGCGGTAGGGCTTGTTGCGCGCAACAAGAGTCTTGATTTCGTTGTTGAAAAGCACCCTCTTCTTTTCGAGGTCTATGTAAATCATTTCGCCCGCGTGCAACCTGCCGCGGCGCTCTATATTTTCAACGGGTATGTCAAGCACGCCGGTTTCGGAGGCCAGAACAAAGAGGCCGTCTTTTGTGATTGTATAGCGCGCGGGGCGCAAACCGTTGCGGTCCAAAACCGCACCCGCGTGCACGCCGTCGGTAAAGGCCAAAGCCGCAGGGCCGTCCCACGGTTCGGAAAGGCCCGAATGGTATTCAAAGAAGCCCAAAATGTCTTTGCTTACGTAAAAATCTTTGCCCCAAGCCTGCGGAACAAGCATGAGCACCGTGTGCGCAAGATTGCGCCCCGACTGCGCGTAAAGCTCAACCGCATTGTCGAGACAGGCGGAGTCGCTCTGCCTTTCTTGAATTATGGGCAGAAGCTTTTTGATGTCGTCGCCGTAAAGCGGAGATTCAAAATGGGCCTCGCGCGCCTGCATCTGGTTTATGTTGCCCTTAAGCGTGTTTATTTCACCGTTGTGGGCTAGATAGCGGAAGGGCTGCGCCAAATTCCAAGTAGGAAAGGTGTTTGTGCTGTAGCGCTGATGCACGAGGGCTATGGCGCTCTTAAAAGAAGGCTCGCTCAAATCGGGAAAGAACGCCTTAAGCTGCGGGGCGTTCAAAAGGCCCTTGTAAACGACGGTGCGCGCCGAAAGGCTGCATATATAGAATAAGTCCCCCGCGACGGTTTTGTCGGCGACGGTCTTTTCTATCTGGCGGCGCAATACAAAAAGCGCGCGCTCCAAAGAGTCTGTGTCGGTGTGTGCCGACTTTACGAAAAATTCATACAAACGCGGGCAAGTTTCCTTGGCCACGCCGCCTATGGCGTCCATATTGACGGGCACTTCGCGCCAGCCGATAAGGTCAAAAGACTCTGAAAGTATGACAGATTCGCAAATAGCCTTGCACTCTTTAAAAAGAGTAGCCGCCTGCGGGAAAAACACAAAGCCCACGCCGTAAGTGCCCAATACCGGAAGGTTGGAGACTTTTGCCCTGAAAAATTCATCCGGAATTTGCACCAAAATACCGGCGCCGTCACCGGTTTGAGAGTCGCCGCCTATGGCGCCTCTGTGCATAAGTCTGTTTAAGACTTCTACGCCGTCTTCTACTATTTTGTGTTTGGCGTTCCCGTTTATGTCTACTACAAGGCCGACGCCGCAGGCGTCATGCTCATTTGCGGGATCGTACAAGCCCTGTGCTTGCGGATAATAACTGTTCTTCTGGTCAACTTGCATAATTGTATTTTCCTGAGTGATTGACACAAGCACATTTTGTGCCAAAAATGTAATTTCCAAATACCTTTATTGATAATCAAAGAAATGGGGATATAAAGCACTTTAGGGCTTTTCATGCAAGTTTAAATTTTAAGATTGTTACAACAATTTTGTAGCAAGGCTCAAAAACTCGCAACAAAATTGTCGTGAAGCTTTAAGGGGTTGCGGCACCTTTGGGGCAACAAGGTGCAAAAAAGTACGCTTTTGAAGTGAAATTTGCCCCCGCGCGCTAACATATATTAGACGAAATAATCTTTTGAGCGCATTATACATTTGATTTGATAAACTGGCACGAGATGTGCTAAATTACCAAATAACGCACTTTCATCGGTGCGCATCGATTTTTTAACATAAATAACAAATAAAGGATATATAACAGATGAATGCAAGAAAGTCAGCATTGGCGAAGATAGCTTCTTCAACGCAATCTTTCGCGGACAGCTACGTACCGTATGACATAGCAAGCTATGGCGCGGACGTCTTCAGCGTAAAGGTTATGGAGCAGTATCTCTCCAAGCCCGTTTTCAAGAAGCTTCTTGAAACAATCCACAAAAGCACCACCCTCGACGAAAAAATCGCCGACGACGTAGCACACGCCATGAAAGTATGGTCGATGAGCAGAGGTGCGACGCACTACACCCACTGGTTCCTGCCCCTTACGAGCACCAGCGCGGAAAAGCACGACTCTTTTTTAGATCCGGAACCCGACACGCAGACCATTGCGCGCTTCTCCGGCAAGAGCCTCATAATAGGCGAGCCTGACGCATCCAGCTTCCCCTCAGGCGGCCTGCGCGCCACCTTTGAAGCCCGCGGCTACACCGCTTGGGACCCCACCAGCCCCGCTTTCATCAAGCGTTACGGCGGCGTCGCAACCCTTTGCATCCCAACGGTATTCTGTTCATACACAGGTGAAGTTCTTGACAAAAAAACCCCCGTATTGCGTTCAATGCAGGTTCTCGGCGCACAAGCCAAGAGGCTGTTAAAATGCTTCGGCGAAGACACCGCAGCCAAAGCTTCCGTAACGCTCGGCGCCGAACAGGAATACTTCCTGATAGACAGAAACCTTTACCTGCTGCGTCCCGACCTTATCCAGACCGGCCGCACGCTCTTCGGCGTAACCCCCCAAAAGCACCAGCAGCTTGAAGACCATTATTTCGGTTCAATACAGCCGCGCATCATCTCTTTCATGGCCGATGTCGACAAGGAACTCTGGCGCATGGGCATCCCCGCCAAGACCCGCCACAACGAAGTTGCGCCCGCGCAGTTTGAAATTGCGCCCGTGTTTGAAGAGCTCAACCTCGCGATTGACCACAACATGCTCGTCATGGAAACGCTCAGAGTTGTTGCTGTTAAGCACGGCTTGGTTTGCCTCCTGCATGAAAAACCCTTCGCCGGCATCAACGGCTCAGGCAAGCACAACAATTGGTCAATTGCCGTCGGCAATCGCAACCTTCTCAATCCGGGCAACAACCCGCATGAGAACGCGATGTTCCTTACCACCCTTTGCGGCATAATCAAAGCCGTAGACACGCACGCAGACCTTCTGCGCTCCGCAACCGCGGGTGCCGGCAACGACCACAGGCTCGGCGCCAACGAAGCTCCGCCCGCCATCATCTCGATATTCCTCGGCGAACAGCTTACCGACATTATCGAGCAGATTGAAAAAGGCGCAATCAAGTCTTCAAAACAGAGCGGCACGCTGCAAATCGGCGTAGACGCAATACCCCCGCTCCCGAAAGACGTTACGGACAGAAACCGCACCAGCCCCTTCGCGTTCACGGGCAACAAGTTTGAATTCCGCGCGGCGGGTTCTTCACAGTCTTGCGCAAACTGCAACATCGTGCTTAACACGATAGTCGCCGAAGCGTTTGACGAAATCAGCACGGTGCTTGAAGCAACCCCGAAGGCCAAGTTCAATGAAACTTTGCAGGCTTTGCTTACAGACATCGTCAAGAAGCACAAGCGCGTAGTATTTAACGGCGACGGTTATGACGCCTCTTGGAAGATCGAAGCCGAAAAGCGCGGTCTGCCCAATTTGGTCAACACCCCCGCCGCCCTCAAGCCGCTTCTAGACCCCAAGAACATCGCCCTCTTTGCAAAATACGGCGTGTTCAACGAAGGCGAAATGAAATCTCGCTATGAAGTATTCATGGAAGAATACGCAAAGAAGATAAATATCGAAACCACCCTCGCCGTAAATCTGGTGAAGACTTCGATACTTCCCGGTGTATTCAAGTACATTTCGGACCTCGCCAAGACTGCGGAAGGCGCAAAGGCCTTCGGCGGCGCAAGCGCGGTAGAAAAGACCGGCAAGAAGATTGCGGAATTGGCGGCAAAGCTGTCTGAGGCGGTAGACGTGCTCGCAGCCTCGGTTGGCCACGGCAAAGAAGCCGAAGCCATCGCAGCCCTCTCGGCCGTCCGCAGCGCGGTTGATAAGCTCGAAGTCGAAGTTGACGACGACTTCTGGCCCTTGCCCAAGTACTCCGAACTTCTCTTTATATATTAATCATCTAGTCTAATATATTGTATGTTAAAATCGAGGTCCGGCGCGCTGCAAAGCGCCCGGGCTTCTTTTTTTTGCGCAATATACTTGCAAGCGCGGCTTGAAAATTATTCACCGCGCTTTGCAAAGGTAACCCATCTAAAGCAAGTACATCAATGGGGGATGATATAGCCAAGATGCAAGGCCTGCAATTCTACGCCGTCTCACTACGTCAAGGCAAGGATTGCACCATCAATACTTGCACACCTTAATGCGCAAAAAGGCCTTCATTTGCATGAAGGCCTTTTTGATTTTAAAACTCCTGCGCGTCTACTTTGTGTAGACATCCACTATCTGGCTTAGCGAAGCGCCGTTTACGGTCTTAACAATGTCGTTATCTCCGTATTCAATAACTCCGTTTAAGACCGCCTTATAGAGAGACGGATTGCGCGCCTCAAGCGCGGTAGAGCCGTCGGCCGCAAAGCCGCCTACAATTTGCACATAAGGCGGCAAAGTGTAAGAAGCCGCAGTGGGCGTATAAAGACCCTCCGCAAGGAAGATGTAGACATTGTCCGTTTCGGTCGCAACCAAGGCCGCGGCGTTTATGGCATATTGCAAGTCGCCATAGGCGTCATACCATGAAGTGCCGTTGCCCGCAGCGCCTGCAACCACATAGAGCTTTAGCGAAGTGTCCGCAAGCCCCTCTATGGGAGATGCAGAAGACTTTGCCGAAGCATCGTCCGCCGTGGGTGGTATGGCGTGCGCCGGCGCACTTAAGTCAGAGACCCTTTTGCCTAGATTATCGGCCGAAGATTTTACAAAGTAATAATATCCGTCTACACCATATTTTGAAACTTCGCGGTCCTCATAAAAGACGGAGCTTATCCAACCGCTAATCGGCGCAGCGCTTGCGGGGTTTGAAGTAAGCCCTCTGTAAACCCTGTAGAATGTGGCGCCGGGAGCGACAGTCCAAGTCAGCGTAACATAATCAGGCAGATTTGATTGAATATTATTTATAGTGGGCGGCGACATCTTGCGCCAGCCCGTATCAGCCGCGCCGAAGAGGCTTGTCATATCGCCGTCTGCTGCTGTGCCCGCCTTAACGTAATACCAGTATGTGGTGCCGGGAACGGCGGTTGTATCGGCATACTGGCTTGCACCCTCAAGCCAATCGGACTCAAAATCCGCCGCAACTTGATCGGGAACATCGCTCGTCAAATATCGGTAGACCTTGTAATACTTTGCGTTCTCGTTTGAGAGCTTTGTCCAAGTTACAAGCACATTGTCGGTATTGATGCCGTCGGCGGCTTTGGGGGCGATGCTGTTAAAGGCTCTGAAACCCGTCGCCGAACCCGCAGCCGTGGGTGTCGTATCGCTTTGCGCACTTTCGCCCAACCCCTTTGAATTTCCCGCGAGGGCAAGTCTATAATAATACCTTACGCCCTGAGAGGCCTTCTTATCGTCGAAAGAAAGCGCACCCGTCGCCGAGTATACCCAAGAAGGCGTTATCAATGTGTTGTCTTGAACACCCGCAGGATCTGTAGAGCGGTAAACCTTGTAATACTTTGCATTGGTCTCTATCGAGGTGTAAGTTATGCGCACATAATCTTTAGATTCACCCTTCGTGGCCGTTATTGAGGTGCCTATCGGCTTGTTGAAACGCATATCGCCCACCCCTGACTTGCTGTAGGCACTTTGCACCTCGCCGTCAGAGTTGCCGGACTTCACAAAGTAGTAATACTGCTGCCCCGCCGCAGGGCCGTTCAGATTTGCGCGAGCATCGGCATAAGTGCTGCCCGATATCCAATCGGTTATTGCGCCTTCGTTTGAAGTGGGCGCTTTGTTTACATCCATACGCCACACTTTGTAATAGAGAGTTTCATCCGCCATAGCAGGCGACCATGCAACATCTATTTGCGTATCGTTAGATGGCAAAACCGTATCCGAATCGTCTGAGGCGTTCACGTTGGCGGGCGGGTCAATTTTCAAGTAACCCAATGCGTAATCAGATGCCCCGCTATTGTTGTGCCCGTCGGCAGTTGTAGCGTTTACCACATAGTAATAATAGGGTTTGCCGGTCTTAAGCGTGTCCGAACTGTCGGTAAAGGCCGTAGCCTTAATATATTGCAAGCCGGAATCTGTCGGGGGGTAAACCTGCACGGCCGCCGCCGCGTCCTTAGTTTCAGAGCGCAAAAGCTTTGAGAATGTTGCGCCCTTGTTATTCTTCCAAGATACCTTGATGGAATCAAGCGATGAGCCCTGTGTGGCCGTAACGACGGCAGGCGTTATCGCCATATAGCCGGATGTCTCGTTTGAATAATCGCTTTCGCAAGTGGGCTCACCCGCGGCCTCGCTTGCCGAAAGTTTCACATAATAATAATAATCTGTGCCGGGCACGGCCTTTGTATCATAATATGTAATGGAGCCTCCAACAGAACGAAGCTTTTCCCATGAGGGGGTAAGCAGGCTTAAGCCCTGCGTACCGGTTTTAGTTCCTCTGTAAACCTTGTAGTAATTAGCACCTTCGGCGCTTGCGCCGCTTATGGTTACATATTCCGTCGAAGAACCTTTTGAAGCGTTTATGGCGGCGGCGCTAAGCTTTAAATAGCCTTGCGCACCGGTTTTGCCGTAGGCGCTCTCGCTCTTGCCCGAAGCGTCGGCCGCAAGCTTTACAAAGTAGTAATAAATCTGCCCCGGCTGGGCGCTTGTATCCGAATAAGAAGTGCCCTGCGTCCAAGCCCCGCTTATGAGGCTTGGCGTATTCTCGGCAGGATCAGAACTTGACCCCCTATATACTTTGAAATGGCTTGAAACGGTTGCGACACTCGGCACCCATGTTACCACAACACTATCCGTGGACGTCCCCTTGGTTGCCGTAACCGACTTGGGAGCGGGCGTAGCCCTCATGCCCTCTATTGCGGGATCGTTTTTGTCGCTGATTGAAACGCCTGTAGTCGTAAGCGCGGCCACAACCCAGTAATAGGTTTTGACGGATACTTCGGCCTTGGTGTCGTTAAAGCTTGAGGCGTTCTTAAGCCAGCCCGAAATAGCTTTAGCCGAAGAGGCGGAATTTGTCTGCGAAGAATACACCATGTAGTAGGCAGAGTAGTCCTTGGAAGTCCAATTTACCACGACCTTATCGCTGTAGTCATTATTTGTGGCGGTAATACCGGTAATCGTTGCGCACTTTTTTGACCCCATGTTGGCAGTCTTTTGCGTAGTGCTCAGCGCGCTTGTCTGAGTGCCGCCGTCCTTACCGGCCATTACAAAGTAATAATAGAATTTGCCGGCAACGGGCGTTGAAGCGCCGGAATTGTCGACATATTGCGTTACGTCCGTCAACCAGCTTGAGACTGCAGCAGCAGAAGACGGAGAGTTTGTTTCAGACCTGTAAACTTTATACTGCCAGGGCGCGCCGTCGGTATTGCCGCTTTGCCACGTAATTTTAATATCTGACTCATTTGTGGTTGCCGCCACACTGACGGGCGAGTTTATCTTGAGATAACCCTTTGAGGCCGCAGAAGTGGCGTTCATTGCAACGCCGGATGCGTCCGGAGAATTTTCAATCGTATAGTAGTAAGTCTTGGCAAATGCGGGGGCGTTTGATGTGGCCTTTGAAGAATCCGTATAAGCGGACAACTTTACAAAGTCGCTGCCGGTAAGCGCAATCTTGCCCGTCATGGCGACATTTTCAGCCCTCCAAACTTTCACGAAAGGCGCGCTGGTTTTATTTGACCATTTAAGGGTTATCTTGTCCGAATATTGCCCTTCCGAAACCGTAAGATTGTCTACCGGCGCTATCAACGCAACGCCTGAAGCCGATACGCTGTAAGCGCTCTCTATAGTAGGCTTGATAATTTGGCCGGCAGCCGTTACGTAATAATAATAAGTCTGGGCGGGCACCGCCTTTTCGTCAGAGTAGGTAATACTCAAAGAGGATGCGGATACCCAAGAAGGCGTTATGGCCGTCTTTGCGCCCGTAGGCGTCGTAGAACGGTAAATCTTATAATAAGAAGAGCCCGCGGGCAAGGTCGCCTTGACTTCAACAAACCCCACTTTGTCGGCAGAAGCCGAAACGCCCGTAGGTACAGAAAGCTTTCTAAAACCTATCGCAGCCGTGCTCGGGCCGCTGGCTTCAGTGCCCGCCCACTTTACGAAGTAGTATATGTATACGCCGGGATTTGTTGTCAAAGAATCGGTATAGCTTGCAGAACCCGTTACGGTGGCTATGGGTGTGCCGCCCGGGAAGCTTGAAGACGTGCTTCTGTAAATTTCCGCAACGGTCTGATTTACGTTATTGCTCGCATTCCAAGTTACGGTTACCGAAGTTTCCGAAGTGCCCTGAGTGGCCTTAACGCCCGTGGGCGCCGGATAAAGCTTCATACCCTGCGCGCCGTCGCTCTTGGGGCCTTCGCCCTTGCCGTTTGACTGCGAAGCAGCCGACACATAGTAAGTATAGTTTCTTGAATATTCTATCTTGCTCTTGTCTGCGTAAGACTGCGTGCCGCTGACGGCCTTTAACCAGCCGCTGAGCGCAACGGGATCTCCGCCGGAAGCCGCCCTGTAAACCTTGTAAACCAGTGCGTTTTCAACAGGCTGCCAAGTGAGGTTGACGGCCGCGCTTGAATCCGAACTTGCCGTGAGTCCCGTGGGCTTGGCAACATTGATATAGCCTGAAGCGCTCTTGCTGAAACCGCTTTGCTGTATGCCTGCAATGTCTTCTGCCTTTACAAAATAATAGTAAATAATACCGCGCTCAAGGGTTGTATCTTCAAATTGATTCGTCGTCGAAGTACCTATTTCAAGGGCATCGGCAGACTTGTTGGTCGTTGAGCGGTATATCCTGTATTTTTGCGCATTAAGAGACGCAGACCATGTAATCTTAAGTTTTGCGTCTGCCGAACCTACCGCCGGAATTTCCGCAACGACGTTTTGCGGTATTTCCATCTGCACATAGCCGAAGGCAGACGCGCTTACAGCACTTGTACGCCCCGCGGCGTCTACGGCCTTAACAAAATAGTAGTATACATTGTTAATCGCCACATCGGTATCAGAATATGCTCTTGATGCGCCGTCATAAATGGGCGCAGTATCCGCAAATACCGGAGTAAGCGTTCTGTAAACCCTGTAAGTTTTGGCACCTGCAGAATTTGACCAAGTTAGGTTGATCTTGTTTGAGAAAGTGCCTTCGGTGGCCGTGAGCGTCGGGGCGGTAAGCACCTTGTAACCCGCAACTATCGCAGAATAGTCAGAGGGATTTACACCGCTTGCAGAGCTTGCCGCTTTTACGGAATAATACCAATCTTTACCCGCTTCCGCAACCGTGTCTGTAAATGAAGTGCCCGCAATCCAAGTTGCAGAAAGCAAAGTGCCGCCCGCCTTCGTGTTGGTCGGCGAACGGTAAACCATGTAATTGGTGGCATCTTTGGGCGCCGTCCAAGATATAGTTATGCCGTCTGTAGAACCCGATGACGCCGCAACACCCGTCGGCTTTTCAAGCGGAATAGTAGTCGATGAAGATGTTTTGTAAGCGGAAAACGGACTTTGAGCCAAACCGTTTACGTCAAGCGCAACGACAACATAATAATAATAAGTAACACCCCTAAGCGCGGTAGTGTCATCGTAATACGCATTAGAAATCCATCCCGTGACGGGCTCTGCATTTTGCGACTCTTTGACCGTGGAGCGATACACCATGTAGTAATAATTGACAGTAGTGTCGGTGTTTTTATTTACCCATGTAATTTTTATAGTATCGCCGTCTCTTACGACAGCAACATCGGCAGGCGCCACAAGACGCTTAACGGCCTTATACCCCATTGCCGAAGCGCTGAAATCGCTGGCGTTTTCGCCGCCGTTATTTGCCGCGGCCTTTACCGCGTAATAGTAAACTTGCCCCAAATCACCTGTCTTATCTATAAACGATGTGCCACCTTGCCAGTATTCGTCGCCGTTATCAAGCAGTGTAAGGCATACGGCATCGCTCATGTCTGAAAGTGTAGACCTGTAAACCTTATAACCGAGTGCTTTTGCAAGCGGACTCCAACTTACTATGACTTGAAGGTTTGAATCAGTCGTGGCTATTACGTTTGAAGGCGTCGCCAACTGCGCCGTAGAATCAGAATAGTAACCTACCGCCGACACGCTGACGCCCGTAAGATCCATTACGGGGCCTTTTAAATAAGGCATGATGCTTAGCTCGGAACTCGTAATCAGAGGCGCATTGTAAGAAAGCACCCAGTAATAATATTTCTTGCCGGGCACAATATTTTTTGTGTCAACATAAGAATCTATGGCCTTAAATTTATAATAACCGGTGCCGCCAAATTCACTCAAAAACTCGGCCTGAGATATGTTTGAGCCCTTGTCGCTCCTTAAAATCGCGGCGTATTTTTTGTCTTTGGGATTTGTCCAAGTCAGCTTTATTCCGGTATTGACGGAAGACCCGCTCGCCGAATAACTGCCCTTTGAAGCAATAAGCGAAGTAGGCGCCGCAGAGAAGGAGCCCGCGCCCTTAAAAAGGTTAAACGCATAGGGCGCTTGCGAAGACGCTATACCGTCAAGGTTATCCGAAGATATGTTGGCTACATACATAGAACCCCTATAATAGTCAGGGGGTATTGAGCCGTCATAGAAGCCGTAACCTGCGTTCGCGTCTTGCCAACCAAAAGTCTGTTTATATAAAGGCTTGCTCCACCGCAGACTTGTGACCGATGTATCTTTGATGGAATTCCTATTAACATTATACTGCATATCATCGTATGGAGTAGTGGCCTCTCCGTAAAACATAGGATATAACGTGGCATAGTAGAGTATATTGCTGCCCAAGGCCCTCAGCGAAGAATATATGGTAGTAGAAACATCTGCGTCACCGGCCACAACCATAGCATTGTATACGCTTATGTCTGCCAGTTGCCCCCAGAAATAATACGGCTTTTGAAAATACGCTGAAATCGGCAATACCGTGCTGTCTACGTTAAAGCTGAAAAGCCTCGGAATGTTATTCCACATTACATTATCAAAACCCATATCGCGGGGTTTTGTATAAAACATCATCTGTCTGCCTATGAGCGCAGAATAGAATGAATCCTGAACTTCCATAGGTTCAGAAGCAAAAAGTGTCTTATTTGTTGTGCCGTGTTCATAATAAACAATCTTGGTCTTGCCGGTTACGGCGTCTTTGATGCGCGTTACAAAAGTAACCGGGGAATTGCCGTAAAGCTTTATGTAAAGGTTGTCGGTATCTATGAGCGGGAAAGAAGTAAGTAAGTTTTCCGGAACACCCACTGTAGTGGAATAATACCATAAACCCTTGTTTGGGGCGCTGGCCTTATAGGTCACAAATGAATTGCCGTCGGCGGAGCATGCTACGAGATTGCCGTTGACGGTATAAATCGTAGAATAAACGTCTGACGGTGTTGTGCTCACGGCGGGGTCCGCAATTTTTTGAATTTTAACCCTCATGACCGACCCGGTTTTACCGAGAAACACATAGGAATTTTTTGTGGAAACGCAAATGTCCGTATAGTCGTAGACGCTTTTACAGATTTCGCGGCGGCTTGCGTAGCGCGTATCTTGAAAATTCGTGGTTGTCGCATTCTGGGCATACCAAGTTATCTTGCCGTCAGTCTTGCTTATGGCGTTAAAAACTATGCCCTCGCCGCTGGGCAATATGGTTGCCTTAGTAATATCTACCCCTTGCATTGGGTTGCCGTCTTGGTCCATACTGACAAGATACGTCGGCGCCAAGGTAAATAACATTTGCTTAGACCAAAGCTGCATTGGCAAAGTTGTACGCACCGCAACTGTCGAAAGCGTAATGGCCTGAGTGGGAGTAAAATTCAAAGTATAAACCCCGTAATAAGAGCTTGGGAAGGTGCCGACATAGTTCAATAAATAAAAATCTTCGTCTTCATCCTCGCTGTAAAGCTTGCTTAAACTGTTCAATGTAATGGTTTGCGCATTTGACTCAGAGGGCACATTAACCTTTATGCTCGGCACTATGGTTTGAGGAGAAATACCCTTTTTACAATTTACATATAGCGATACACCCATATTACGTATGGGGTTTGCCGCAGAAGCTCTCTTTTCAACATTTATGCTTGTTGAGTAATCCTCGCCCGCAGCGATATTCTTATATATGGATTTGGAAGAGTTTACCATCCAGCTTGAATTCCAAGATCCGTCGTTTGCATAAAGCAATCTGGGTTCTGAAGACCAGAATATCGCATTCGGAAAATCTTGGCCCGAGATTTCGCCGGTATATACAAAGGGCGTCTGATTTGGGTCGCCGCGAAGTTCGCCGCCTTGTGTATTTGCATAGGTAATGCCGTATTGGTCTGAAATTAAATCTATTGCAATAAATCTTGAAATAGCCGCGCCGACATATCTGATGACTCCCGAGTTAACCAAGTAGACGCTTGGCACATTGCTCTGTTGGTAGAAGGGAGATTTCAGCGTTTGCGGCCAAGCCGAGAATACCGCCTTTTTGCCGTCGATGGTCGCAGAAACTTTTATGAGAGCCGAGTCGAGTTTGATCCAAGACTCTTCAATAAAATCAGAGTAGGCAAGATTTCTTGTGGTCCTTTGAACTATGGGATACTCAGAAATTTGAGAGTTCCAGAAGGTTTCAAGCGAAGAGTTGCTCATCCCGGGCAGAACACCCCCGAAGGTGGGATCCGGAAAAGTTCCGCTACCCATGGTGTTGCCCATAAATAGGGGCAAGCATGTGTTAAGATTGAAACTTGAAGAAAAGAATTTGGCGAGATTTACATTTATGCTCTGCGTAGAGTTGTAGTAAACCGCCCTGATGTCGTTGAAGGAAAGATAAAGGTTTGAAGCGCCCGTGCGCACAATCTGCTTGCCCCACCAGTATGTTGATGCGTATGAAAAAAGCGGATTTGAAACCGTCCTATTGTAGGTTGTGCCGTTTATTTTCAGACCGCCGCCCTTGATGTAATCATAGGCATTCATGTAGGATACAAGGGCGTATTGCGCAAAAATCTTGGCCGAATTGTAGTTTGAGGTCTGCGCATTTTTTACGGCAAACATTTTCTCGGAAGACGCAAAGAAGCCCTGAAGGCCGAATATCCCTGAATTTTTCATATCCATCCAGTGGGAGGGATAAGCATTGGTCTCATAATTCATTGTTTGATATATGCCAGATATCAAACCGTCGACTATGGCCTTGAAAGTGAGTATGTCGCCGTAGTCAAGCGTGACGCTGGGAGACGTAAGCGTAACCCCCGCAATTTCAAACTGTGTACCCAAGGCCTCAAGCTGAAAATTGGGATTTGATACCCTGCTTAAATTGTTGTGGGCTTCTATGAGCTGAGGCAGGCAGTAGTTGATGGCATGACTGCGCATTTTATCAGTGCCCCAATAGGCACTGAGGGCTTTTTTACCGCTGTATTCGGTGTTTATAAACTCTTCGGAAGCATCATCGTAAACATAGCCCATTTTACCGACGTCGTATTCAAGCTCATATACGCTTGCACCGATTTTATCGCCGCTGCTGTCGGTAACGGGATTAATGAGCAACTGCTCAAGCAAGTTCACCAAATCGGCCGACTGCCCCAAAGAAAAAGAGCGCGATATGGCAAGCATTGCAAGGGCCTCTTGATAAGTGGAACCTGCGTCGTCGGCGGCCTCCACGGCCTGCTCAAAATAATACATGGCATCGTCGATATTATGCGCCGCCATGCTTGCCTGCCCCTGATCGAAATAGGTTTGGGGGGTCTGTGCGAAGCTTTGCGCCGCTGCAAGTAAACAAGCGCAAGAAGACGCAACAATGCGGAAAAGTCTTTTAAGTAACATCTCTTTTAAGGGGTTTGTATAAAATGAATATTATTCTTTTTTAAAAAACTATATAGCCGTATGCCCCTTTACAAGAAAAAACTACCTTACTGTGGGTTTCGCGTTTTCAACCGACGACTTGCCGTCTTCAAGCTGCCAAACGCGCACGTAATCTACCGACATTGTCTTGCCGTCCAAGTCTGCGGTAATCTCCGCAGTGCCCAAAAATGCGAGGCTTAAATATATGGCCGCAGGCGTGTAGCAAAACTCATTTTTATATTTATATATCTCTTTGCCGTCAAAGTAGTAAATGAGCCAGTCTTCATTCCATTCAAGGCCGTAAAGGTGGTATTCTTGCGCCAAATCAAGGCGACCTGCCTCTTTAAAGGTCTTTTGGGCAAACACTTGCCATTTTTTCCCGTCAAAGTATTCTATCTTATAGGCATCGGTAAAGTTTACATACTTGTTTTTTTCTTTGTAACCAGTCAAAAACTGCACGCAGGCAACGTCTTGCAATTTACATAAGTCTATTTCTATAAATTTGTTATATCCAAAATATGCGGGCCATCCCGTCTCCGGATCGCCGTCTAAGGCGGTCTGCGGCGGTCTATCCGCAAATTTGGGATTTTCTCTGTAAAATGCCTCAACCTTAGCATTCAGCGCGTAATTTTCAAGCCCCGGATAATTTGCCTCGTCGCCCTTTTTATAGATATTCGGATAACCATTTTCGGAAACGCCCCAAACGCGCAACTCACGCAAGTGCATTGGCTCATAGTCTCCGAAATAAAGCCTTATTTTAGAGGCTTTTACGGGGTCATATTTAGATTCGGTAACGTCGGGCTTAATGTCAGGATTTTTGGGCGAAACTCTCAAGATTTTGGTCTTGCTCGGGTGCGTCCAATTGCCCTTCTCATCCTTTTTCATGTCAGTCCAATTATGGAGATTCGGACGCATTATATCGGGCACCCAGCCTTCGTTGATGTCGATTTCAAAGGCCTTGCCCTCTTTTATGAGAGGCTTTTGCCAAGGCTGCGTGACAAGCCAGAAAGAATTGTTTGTGCAAAGATGGTCGGCGTATTTGTAACGGCATTCAAAATAGCCGTATTTAAAGAGCTTCTTTGTCCAGATGTTGCCGCTCGTCCATTCTTGCCCGCCGCGATTCTCCTTTTTGGCGATTAAGAGCAAATTGCCGTCTTTCACGTCGGCATTCTCGCGCCAGCGGCTGCGCCCCTGATCGCTTGCGCCGTTTTGAGAAAACCAAGTTTTATCAAGCTCGGCATTGGGATATTTAAAGTCGTCTTCAAAAACGAGCTTCCAATCTTTGCCTGCGGGCGGTTCGGCAAAAATTTGTGCGCCCGCACCCGCCAAAAGCAATATTAAAACCTTAAGCTTAGACCCCTTTTTCATACCCATACTGCCTTTTTAAGTTTACTTCTTATGATTATCAATGCGCGTTCAGTATAAAAGTTTCATAAGCGCTTCGTTTTTAAAATCAAGCCGCGCACCGTCAAGCGCCTTGTATTCGGGGGCGCTCAAGAGAAGCTCTCCCGTCTTGATATTGCAAAGAATGGCGGCGCGCTTGCCCAAATTGACGGATTTTTTGCCCGCAAGGCGCACATCGTCGGCCAAGAATACAGCCCAAGAATTTTCTTTGATTTTGGGCTGGCCGCGCCCCGCGCTTATCGAGATTGAGCGCGCGCCTTTTTGCGAAGTTTCAAACAAGCGCATTTTGAAACCCTCAAAAAAGAAGGGCTGCGTCATCACTTTTGAGATGTCAAACCTTGCGATTTGCGCGGGCGTCAAAGCCTCCATATTTACGTCCAACTGAAGACCCATGAAAACCAAAATATCGTAAATATTGACGGGCAGCCCCATAAGCTTGCCCGTGCTTCTAAACTGCGCGCCCTTGATTTGAACGTTAAAGACGGGCAGCCCCGTTTCCTCGGAAAGATGGGTGTATGAAAAATTCTTGAGGCTTTCAACCTCGGCTTTCATATTGCTTGCGGAAGACGCCGCAGAGGCGCCCACCGCAGCGCCTGAACCCCCCGAAGAAACGCCAGACGCCCCCGATTGCGGCGGCTGCGAAGGCTTGGTTGCCCCGGATGTGGAAAAGTAAGAGCCGTTTGCGGGCGGCGTTATCGCAACCCCGCCCGATGCCGCAGCGCAAGCGGCAAAAAAAACGGCCACACAAGCGCACGCGCACAGCATAAAGCGCGGCATACCCCCAAATTTCAAACGCCTCAATGTATAAAAAGAATGCACGGCAACTTATAAATGCTAAGCGCGCGCGCTTGTCAAAGTGAAAAAGTCTCTTGACAACGCGGCCAAAATCTTTTGGATAACGCGCCTTTACGGTGGTAGTAGCTCAGTTGGTTAGAGCATCGGATTGTGGTTCCGAGGGTCGCCGGTTCAAGTCCGGTTTACCACCCGTTTAATTTAAAAGCGCGGGGTTTTGCATTTTACGCAAACCCCGCGTTTTTTTTTACCGCCAGTCGAGGTTTAAATTAAGCCGCGTCAGTTTATCTCCAGAATGACCGATTTTATTTTAACGGTAGAAATTCCTTTTATTACCAAGCGCAAATCGGCATCTGCGTTTTGACGGCCGGAAAAACTCACATCGGTCAGATTAAAGACGAGTTTTTGCGGGCGACTTTCATAGGCGGGCGATTTTTTGGGGGCGGAACCGCCCCCGAAAGAATCGGGATTGGGCGATATTCCTCCGCCGGGCAGATTTTCAAAGGGAGATTTGGTAGCGGCCGAGGGGATTTTGCGGCGATCGATTGGCGCCTGCGCCTCTTGCGCCAAACTATATGCGGATGAAGCTGAGTTATATTCAACGCTTATTTCGGTCATGATAAACCCTTCGAGTTCAATGGTAAGCTTCATGTTTTTACCTTTTATTTTTTCCGCAAAATCTTCGTCCGCGTCAAAATAGACATAACGCACCATAAAAGCTTTCGGATTGGCTTTTGACACGCAATAAACGCCTTCTGTTTCAAAATCTCCGTCTTCATTTTCCACGGGCGCCAGGCCGCTTGAATCTTCCGCACTCCATGAAACGCTTTCGGCTTTGGCATAGGGACTTTGGGGGTAGGCGCGCAAGCTCGCACTAAACATGAGGGCAAAATACGTATGAGCGTCGATCACCTTAACTTTTGCGTCGGGATATTTTTTGCGAGCTTCTTCAACCGCATCGGCAACCTCGAAGGGCGGTATGAGTATGCACCTTAATGCTTTGAATGCGGGTTTATAGCGCGGATTTTTTTGCGAACTTTCAAACAGGCCGTTTATGTATTTTTTAAATTTTTCGAGTTCTGAGTGGTGGTAGCTCTTGACGCTGCTTACGGGCGTATCGCACACCACAAGCAAAGGATTTACGTGCATTGACACCCCGAGACCGAAGGGGCTTGCGGGCGCCACGGCCGCCGCCCAATTCTCCTCAAACTTGGGGCTGATGTAAAATGCGGTTATCGAAATATCCTGCGATTTGTAATACTTTTTCGCAAATTTAATATACTCCGCAAAGCCGTCCGTCTTTATGCGCCCCACCCTTTTTGAACCGTTCAAAAAATAGGGCTGTATATAACCTGCGCCGTCGTTTGCCATGCCGAAAAAGTCAAGGGACGTTTTGTTATCGAGCATATATTCAAAAGCATGCGGTACGCGGTCTGCCAATATCGGGTTTATGGGCCAGTTTAAGGGTATGCGCCCCCTGCCCTTTGCACCGTAAATTGCGAGAGCGCTTTGGTTGAGCCACGCAGAGCTGTCGTTATCTAGCATGAAAAACGAAATGTAAAGGATGCCGGCTTCGGGTCTGACTGCGTAAACATCCTCGGGCTTTGTATTAAAGCGCTCTTTTGCGGGTTTCGGCAGGTGCATGAAAAACGACGCGTTTGCAAGCCCGAAGGCCGCATCGGCGTCGTTTGCGATATTGTATGAAGTCAGAAGCGACGTCAGAGAGTTCTCGGCCTCAACATCGTCCAAAAGGTCGCCCGTTCGGCGCGTATATTTAAGCCACCAAGGCACAAAACCGCAAAGCACGCCAAACTCTCCCTTACGCAGCTTGTAAGAACTTTCCAAAATATCGTTGAGCACCTCAAAATCGCCGCCTACGGTCTGTTCGGCATCATTCCGAGGGGCAAAGGCCGCTGAAGGACAAAGGTCTATAACGGTGCTTTTTTTTGCGACGTAATAGTCGTAGTTAAAAAGTCCGTCGTTTTGCAAACTCGTTGAAAATGCGCCGGAACAAGACGGCGGCTCGTGCGTTGCATCTTCCTTAAGATACGGTTGAAAATCGCTTGAGAAACCAAGACAAAACGGGTTTAGCTTGCCCGTATCGATGTAGTTTTTTTTGAGAAAAATATACGCCGCAAGTTTTAGGGAATTGTGATTCTGCTTGCCGCGCACAAGTCTCATGGCCGCAGCATCCCTATTTGTTTTACCCTCAGAAAAGGGTTTCATTTTTTCAAGCAGTTTGCCGCCGTCGCAGTCCTTTGAAAATGCCACCATGTCTTCTGCGCCGGCTATTGACGCGCACACGTTTGAATTTGCCGGAATTGCGCAGCTCCATACCAGAAAACCCTTGTAGCGGTCGGCAAATACCGCAAAAATTTCTGCGAGCGTGTTTAATTTTTTTACGTTTTCGGCTTTTACATAGCCCTTTTTAAGCATCCAATCCCACCAGAATTTGTCCACGTTTTCTTCTTCTTGGGCAAAACCTTGGTCGGAATATTTGGCATACACTTCTTTGCGTATTAAATTGCGCAGCGCAAAAAGATAAAGTGTGGGCTTTTCGCGGTTTACCAAGCCCTGCAAAGATGTCAGCGCGTAAATTATGTTTATCTGCTCTTTTTGCGTATAGGCTTTTTCATTTTCAAAAAGCTTCCCGACGTCGACTGTGTATACAACATCAGACGCCTCTTGCGCGCGCAAAGCGGGCGCGGCCAAAATGCACAAAATAAAGACGCTTCTTAGGGCGCATACGCACAATTTTCTCATGTAGGTTTTTTGTGAAAAAAGCTTTTAGCCGCCGCCCTGTCAATAACTTTAAACGGCGGACGACAAAAAACGCGGCGTCAATACGCCGGGTTTTATATCACTTTTTCATTTCGATTTTCGGTGATTCAAAGATTTTTTTGCCGCCCTCGAAAAGATAAATTTTGAGTGCTGCATCAAGCGCAGAATCTATGGGATAGACAGAAATCTCATAAGGATAATGCGAGCGCGTAAATGTCATAGTTTTGCCCGCCGTTTCAAGTTCCAAAACCATTTTAATGTCTTTAACCCCAAATCCCCCCGTAAAAAACGCATAGAACGAATCTTTGCCGAAGGGCGAGCGTATCCTGAAAGCGTTTAAGTCTCCCCACCCCTTTGCAATGTCTTTCAGGCAAAAGTGCGCGTCTTCTCCCAACGGCTTTAAGGCGGGCGGGTCAAGGCGCGTTTCCGCGGCAATCTTAAACGCCGCGACTTTTTGCGCGGGTATGTTTATTTTTTTGTCGCCGAGGAAAGTGAAGACTTGCTCAAGCTTTTTGCCGCCGCCGTCAAAGGCGGCAACATCTTCAAAAAATTTTGCGCCGCTCATGGCGCGCGCCTGCGGGTTAAAGCTTACGGAAACTTCGGCGTCTTGCGCGCCGTCGTTAATCAAAAGCACCCATATCGAATTTTTGCCGCGCGCAATTACTGAGCTTATCTTGGGGTTTCCCGTTGTAACCGCGCCCTTTTCAAGGATGAGCGCGCAATCTTCGTCGTTAAACACGGCGCCGTGGGGGCCGTATATCCTGTCCGTAAACCACGCATAGCCCTGCTGACGCACGTACGGGAACTTTATTTTGCCCGCTGACGCAATTTCAAACTGCGTCATAAGATAGTCGCAAGTCTGGCCGAATTGGCACGGCGCATGGTGATAATAAAGAGCCGTCATATCGGGTCCTTTGTAGGGGTAGTCCTCATCAAACTGCACGTCTGTAAACGTGTTTATGTAATACCCCGGAAAGTTCGCAAAACGCCCGATTATAGAGTGGCGGGAAAATTTGTTTATGACGTCCCTGCCCGTATGGGCGTATACGCGCAACATCTCGTTTGCCCATGAAGGCATTATGATGTTGGCGCAAGCTCCTACGCACGTTGTATGCTGCTCTATGCCAAGCCCCACGCGCGACACCTTGTGCGCATCCACGCTTTTCTCCTCCAAAAAATACGATGGCGGAGAAATTTTTACGCCTTTTTTCGACATATATTTTTCTGCGAGTATAGACTGTTCAAAACCCAAGCGCAGGCGCATTTGCCCGAAAGCGTAATCGTGGTCGTTTTGTTTTTTTACGAGGTTGTCGCGGTTTATGACAATCTCGCCGTCGGGCGGCGTCGGGAAGTTCCAGAGGGAAGAAATGGTATAGAAAGCGCCTTTCTGGGCGTAGTCCAAATATTTTTTATCGCCCGTAAGCTCGTAAAGATCGGGCAGATTCCACCAATAGGGGTAAAAACCTATGTTTACGAACTGCTCAAAGTCTATCTCATTAGAATGTTGCCTGTTGAAAGTTACCTCAAGCCAAGCGTCGCACTCTTTTTTGATTTCTTCAAGGCTTGCAGAATCATTGTCGGCAATATAGCAGGCAAGCTTGACCGCCCAAGCTGGCACGCTCGTATATTTTGCGTCGGATGCCGATGCCTTTGGCATTTTGGCGAGGCTTTTAAGCCACGGGTTTAGCCCGCCCAAAAGAGTGTTTAAAGAGTAATAGTAATCAGGCCCCCAAGAGGGCGACGGGCACTGCAATTCATAGAGATTTTTGCCGTAGCCGTTGTTTGCCCAAGCGCTGTCGGGCAGCGGCGCGTAGTGGCGAGAGCGCCTTGAAAGCGTGTATTCTATTGTGGGCAGCGCAACCGACCTGTAATGCTCCTCGTCATTTGCGAGTATCGCCGCAGAAACTTCGGCAAGCGGGGCGGCAAGCGCCACCAAGTTGTTAACTTCTATGTTCCAGCGCGCCTTGTCTTCAACGCTGAAACCGCTGTGCTTAACATCTTTCAAATAAACAGCCATGTTGCAAAGCGCGTCAGAAAGCGAAGTGCCGTAAGCCTCCCTGAAATAATCCCCTTCAAAAATTTGCGTGTTGAAATATTCAAGGGCGTCGCGCCAATCGCCCGCCATGTTCATAAGATAAAACGACGCCGCAACCGTCTCTCCCGCCTTTTTGCGAGAATCTTTTAAGCCCATCACGGGCGACCACGCCGCAGGCTGCGGCGCGCCCGCTATATCGCTTAAAGAAAAGCCGTAAAGCGCGGCACCGTGCGCGCTCCACTCAAAGGGCATTTGTTTTGGGTCTGCGCTTACGCCCACGCAATAATCAAGCGCGCCGTCGCTCAGTTCAAAAAATGCGAGCGGCTGACTTGTAACCGTGGCCGACACCATGCGCGGGGCGCTCATAAGGCGCTTTGCCTGATAAATAGCCGGCAAAAATGAAGCCTTAACATCGTCCTTTTTCACGCTGTTAAAACCCAAAACCCCTATTGAGTAAAAACCGTCGGCGCTTGCGGGGGCGCTTATTTTCAAGTGCGCGGCCTGCCCTTTTTGCGGCAGACTTATTACGGCGCTTGCGCCGCCTTCAAGCGCGAGGCTGGCGCTGTGTGCGTTTAAAATTTTAACGTCTGTTATGCGCAGCGGCAACACCGCGCCGGCGCGATACGGATTTGCAACAACAAAGGGCGCCTCAAGCGTTTTGCCGCCCGCCTCAAGGCGCGTCTTCATAGACAGTGAGGAACCGTCGGACCAACTTACAAAGTAACTGTTGTCGTCGGCCTTTATGTCTTTTGAATACTGCAAGAAAAAGAGCTCGTTTTCAAAGGGCGGCAGCTTAATCCACTTATCGTCTTTTAAAACCTCGGCACTTCTCACAAAATAAGACTTGCCGCCGACCTGCGCCCTTTGCGCGAATGAAATTTTACAATCCGCGTTTTGTATCGTATAAACGACCTTTGGAGCACCCGACGCAAATTCCGGGGTTTGCGGAAAATTATTTTCCCAAATTTCTTTCAGCGGGAGATTGTCGAATGCATATGCCCCTTTTGCCGCGGCGGCCGAGCCGTCAAAAGAGGAGTCTTTGGCGAGTATTATTGCCGAAGCGCGCGCAAAGCCGCCCGTTTTTTCAAGCTGCAAAATGTGCGCGCCCGCCGCCAAATCAAGCGTCCCGAGTTTTTCCCAAGCAAAGCCGTCTTTACCGTGTTTGCCCGCAACGCCTGCGCATACGCCGTCTATGTAGATTTTAAATGTGCGCGTGCCCTGACCGTTTTGCGGGTTGTCTGAAGCGCGCGCCCAAACCGTGTATTTGCCGCCCTCTTTAAGGCTTACGCCCGTATAAGCTTTTGCCTGCGCGGATGCGCCGAGCAAAAATTCCTCACCCAAATAGCGCGAAACTTCCCACCCGCCCAAAATTTGGAATTTTGAAGCCGGCGCAATTAAAGTCTGCGCAAACCCCGCATTAAAAGCAAAAGCGCAAAGCGCCGCAAAAAGAACGCTCAAATTTTTCAAGTCGGATTTCATAACACCCCCCGATGTTCTTACTTTGCGGCCTTGGGCGCGCCAAAGTAGTAAAGTATCCATTGCCCGCAAAGCTCTTCCCAGTCTTTCATTGGTTCTTTGTTGCGGCGTATGCCGTGGCCGTGGCCGCCGTCGGCAAAAAGATGCAAGTCCGCCTTTACGCCCGCTTTTTTAAGCGCGAGATAGTAGGCAATAGAACTGTCAAAATATTTCACGTCGTCTTGCGCTTGGGTTATGAAAGCGGGCGGCGTATTTTTATCTACCTTAATTTCGGGCGAGAGCGTGTAATTTGCGTCGGCATAAAGATACGCGGGGTAAACCAGCACCGAAAAATCGGGGCGCGCAGAAAGTTTGTCGGCGGCGTCTTGCGGCGCATAGGCTTGAATGTCATAGCCCGTGGAAGTTTGCGCCGTAAGGTGCCCGCCCGCAGAAAAGCCCAGCATGCCGATGCGCGCAGGATCTATGTTCCACTTTGCGGCGTTAAAGCGCATGAGGCGCAAGGCGCGCTGCGCGTCGGCAAAAGCGCCTTCGCGGTTTGCGGGCGTGCGGTATTTTAACACCGCCGCACTGACACCTATAGAATTCAGCCATTTTGCTATTTCATCCCCCTCATAGCCGAAGCACACGTTGGTGTAGCCGCCCCCGGGGCAAACAAGCACGGCAGCAGCGGGCTTATCGCCCTTTACCAAAAAGAGCGTTAGGCGCGGCACGCTCACATTTGTGCAAACTTCCGGGCTTAAGGCCTTTTCGGGCTTGTCGGTTGCGGTGCCCGGCATTTTGACGCCGTCCCAAATTTTTACGACTTCGTTTTCGGCATAAGCCGCGCAAAAAAACGCCGCAAGCAAAGCGGCACACAATATTTTTTTCATAACTGATTTATCCCCCGTTTTAATGATTTTGGGCAAGCCGCGCAGATTTTACGCGGCGCACTCGCAATCAAAGATTTTTCAAGGCAAACATAAAAAAACCTTGAAACAAAGCAAGTAATATCTTCAATCAAACGCATGGGGAAGAATAAAATAACTATAATAACGGCCGCGCTGTGCGCGCTTATAAGCGCAAGCTACGCCAATGAAATTTCAACTTTGAAAGAGGGTTTTGAAACCCCTCCCGACTCTGCAAAGCCCTTCACATGGTGGCATTGGATGAACGGCAATATCTCTGAAAGCGGCATCGTAAAAGATTTGACCGCCATGAAAGAAACGGGGCTGGGCGGTTTTCATCTGTTTACTGTGGCGCCTTCAGAAACCGCAAAGGGCAAGGTTAAATACGGCACGCCCGAATGGAACAGCGCCTTTACGCTTGCCGCGCAAAAGGCCGAAGCGCTCGGCCTTGATTTTGCCTTTCACAACTGCGCGGGCTTTGCCACCACGGCCGGCCCCGCAATAACGCCAGAATACGCCATGCAGCAGCTTGTATGGACAAGCCTTCGGGTAAATCCGGGCGCAAAAAATCCGCAGATTAAAAAGTTTACCGTCGAAGAAAACAAAGAAGTGCCGCTCGTCTTCAGCATAAACGGCTGCCAGCCCGAACCGCACCCCGACAAAGTCAAGTGGCAGAATGAATTTTATACGGATGTTGCGGTGCTGGCTTTCCCCACGCCCGCCGATGAAAAAGCAGAAAGCGTAAAACCCTTCAGGCTTGAAGACTGGCCGCTTAAGTCGGGCTACGGCAGGCAAGAGCATTTTTACACAAATCTTTTTCCGGAACCCGACAAGCGCGCCGCCCCGCACCCCATAAAGCTTGAAGACATAATAGACCTGACGTCGAAAATGTCCGCAGACGGCACGCTTGATTGGACGCCGCCCGACAATCGCCAATGGACGCTCATGCGTTTCGGCTACACAATAACGGGCATGCAAAATCACCCCGCGCCCGAGGGCAGCCGCGGCTTGGAGTGCGACAAATTCAGCAAAGATGCTATACGTTTTCATTTTGCGCACAACGTAAAACCCATTTTGGATTTGGCAAACGGCGGCGGACAAAAGCGTTTAAAGGCGCTTCTCATAGACAGCTATGAGGCCAGAGAGCAAAATTGGACAAAGCTTATGCCGCAAGAATTCAAGGCGCGCAGAGGCTACGATATAACAAAGTACCTGCCCGCTTTTGCGGGGCGCGTAATAAACAGCACGCTTTTTACGGAGCGCTTTCTTTTTGATATGCGCCGCACCTGCGCCGACATGATTGCGGAAAATCACTATGCCGAATTCACAAAGCTCTGCCATGAAAACAACGTGCTTTCGGTGTTAGAGCCCTACGGCGGCCCTTCGCCCATGGATTCTGTGCAAAGCGCGCTCACGGCAGATTTGCTCATGGGCGAATTTTGGACAAACCGCACCGCCGGCAGGAGTGACTTAAGCGTAAAGATTGCCGCAAGCGTATCGGACCTGCGCGGCAAATCGATAGTGGGGGCAGAGTCTTTCACCGCGGGGCGCGGCCAAAAATCCTTTGAAGACCACCCAGCGATTTTTAAAAAGCAGGGCGACTACTTTTTTACCTACGGCCTTACGCGCACAATCTTCCACTGCTACGCGCACCAGCCCTTTGCAGACTCTATGAAGCCCGGGATGTCGATGTGGGTATGGGGTTCGCAAATGCACCGCAATAACACATGGTGGGGCTTTGCAAAGCCCTGGTTTCAATATGTGGCGCGCGCGCAATACATTTTGCAGCACGGCAAAACGCAAGTTGACATCGCGCTTTTCTACGGCAGAAATGCGCCTTCAACGCTTTCGGTAAATATAGACGGCATAGACAAATCAATACGTCAGGGCAGCTTTACGCCCATGCCGCTCAAGATTGAAGGCTTCCCGATTATGCCCGAAGGCTATGACTTTCACGTTCTCAACGACACGCTGATTTTTGAGCTTACAAACGGCGGCAACGGCGACATAGTGCACAAATCAAGCGGCACCGTCTACAAGCTTTTGATAGTGCGCAAAGAAGACTGCATGGATATAGACGTGCTCAAGCACATTTTGAATCTCGTAAAAAACGGCGCAACCGTGATGATGGAAAAACCCGTGCGCACCGCGGGTCTTACAAACTTTCCCGCGGCGGATGAAGAGCTTAAGGCGCTTGCAGATGCCGCTTGGCAAAGCGGCACGCCCGCTAAATACGGCAAGGGCAAAATTTACCCGGCAGATTTTGAGCCTTCAAAAGTCTTTGCGCAAACGTGCGTAAAGCAAGACTTCGCTTTTGAGGCAAAGTCGCAAGAAAACTCTGCGGATGAAAAAATCTACATTCGCTACATCCATAAGAAAACGGACGATGCCGAGGTTTATTTTGTCGCAAACCTCTCAGACGTGCCCGCGCGCTTAAACATGACTTTCCGCGCAGAAGCCTCCGCGCTTGAAATCTGGGATGCCGAAACGGGAACATCCGCACCCGCGCCCGTCTGGAAAAGCAATGCCGACGGCACCACATTTGCCGCGCACAATTTTGAAAAGGGAGAATCAAAATTTTTCGTGCTTAAGCGCGGCGCAAAGGCGGCGGCTCACAGCACAGGCGGCATACCCGCAGGCGGAGAATTGCTATTAAATAAGGGCGCGCTTTATCTAAAGACCTTTGAAGACGCCTCCATGCTTGATTTAAGCAAAGACTGGACGCTATCCTTCCCCAAAGAAAGCGGATGCCGCCAAAACATCAGCCTGCCCAAGCTCATTTCTTGGACGGAGTTTGAAAACTTTGACGAGAAGCATTTTTCGGGCACGGCGCTTTATGAAAGAACTTTTGAGCTGCCCCAAGGCGCGCTGCCCAAAGACGGCGGTATTGTTTTAAATTTGGGCAAGGTGCGCATAATCGCAAAGCTTGAAATTAACGGGCAAGATGCGGGCATACTTTGGAAAGAGCCCTTTAATCTTGATGTGACAAAGTTTTTGAAAGAGGGGCAAAACACAATCAAGATTTGGGTTGCTAGCACTTTCACAAACCGCCTTGCGGGGGATGCCGAATTGCCCGATGACGCGCCCGCGCGCGACAAAGCCTACCCCGATTGGGCTTTTGACGACACCTTGCCGCGTCCGCAGACGGGTCGCAAAACCTTTTACAGTTTTGAATATGTAAAGAAGGGCACGCCGCTTACGCCCGCTGGGCTTCTCGGCCCCGTAGAATTAAAGCCCTACGTTTTGCGGGTCTTTGACGAAGGCTTAAAACAAAACTGATTTAATCACAAAAAAAACGCGCCGCAAATCGGCGCGTTTTTTATAATTGTTGTCATTAACTAAGGCGGCCTTTACGCCTTGGCGTCAAGGTCTGAGGCGTTGCCGTTAAAAACGGGCGGGCGCTTTTCCAAAAACGACGTAATGCCTTCCTTATAGTCGTTGCTGCGATAGACAATGTTGCGCCAGTGGTCTATGCGCTCATAAGTTTCCGCGCTCATCAGCGACGACGTGCGGCTAAGTTGCCTAAACTGCCTTTTTATGGCGCTTATAGAAATTATCGAATTGCGCCTGATTGGGTTTAAAATTTTTTCATCAAGCACGCCCTCAAGCTTGTCGATGGGCGCTATGTAATTTAAAAGCCCCACGTTTAGCGCGTCCGAAGCCGCTATGGCGCCGCCCGTAAAAAACATTTCGCGCGCCTTGTTTACGCCGAGCTGGTTTACAAAATGCATAATCCCCGAGGCGTTGTAGGGGATACCTATCTTTGCGGGGGTGATTGCAAATGTCGACGTATCCGCCGCCACTATCATATCGCAAGACAAGCATAAGTCGCAGGCGCCGCCCCACACGCCGCCCTCCACAAAGGCGATTACGGGGATGGGCAAGTCTCCGACGGCGCGCAAGAGGCGCTCCATAGGCACATCGTAGCCGAGCGGGTCTTCGCCAGAAAGGGGCAGCTCTTTGATGTCGTGCCCAGCGCTCCAAACTTTCACGCCCTTTTCGGCTTTTATGACGACGGCGCAGTTGCCGCCCTCGTATGCCGATTTAAGCGCCGCGCAAAGGTCTTCGCAAAATTCCTTGGAGAGGCAGTTTAAATGCTTGGCGTTTTTCATTTCGATAAACGCAACCTTATCCTTGACGGTGATTTCGACTAAACTCATATTAACTTCTTTTGGGGTTATGCAGCCGCGTTCGGCTTTTGAAAATAAGCGCATAATGTCTTTTTTTTGCAAGCTTTATCGATTGAGGTGTCAGCAGCCGCGCCCAAAGCCGCTTGACAATATTTAAAACGCCGTTTTAATTATAAAACATATTTTTGCCGCTTAACGCAGCGCAAACACTTGCAATACGGAGTATATATTATGATTAGTTTATTAAAGAAAACGGCGGCTTGCGCCTTCGCACTTTGTGCGGCTTTTGCCGCTTGCGCGCAAAGCGCCCCTAAAGTTAACGAAAACCGGGACGCCAAAGAGTTTGAGGCGCGCCAAGGTCTGCCCAACTTTTACGCAAAGCTTAAAAACGGCGAAGAAGCCCGCGTGGCGTATTTTGGCGGCAGCATAACTTCGCAACCGGGGTGGAGGGTACAAAGCTTCAACTATTTTAAAGAGCGCTACCCAAACGCCAAGCTTGTGGAAATCAACGCCGCAATAGGCGGCACGGGCTCAGACTTGGGGGCGTTCAGGCTTGAGCGCGACGTATTGAGCTTTAAGCCCGATTTGGTCTTCGTTGAATTTGCCGTAAACGACAGCGGCGTGCCGACCGCCCAGCTCATAAAATCCATGGAGGGCATAGTGCGCCAAATATGGACCGCGAATCCGCAGACAGACATCTGCTTTGTCTACACGCTTACTTTCAGGGATTTAAAGTCCATACAGGCGGGCAAGATGATGCGCTCTGCGGCCGTTATGGAATATGTTGCGGAACATTACGGCATACCTACCGTCAACATGACGCTTGAGATAGCCGCACTTGAAAAGCAGGGCAAGCTAATCATGCGCACGCTTGACGAGCCCATTGCGCAAGTCGCGGGCAAGACGCTAGACACAAATTCCGAAGCCCCGCTTACCATAGACGGCAAAATCCCGTTTTCAAAAGACGGCGTGCACCCATTCCCCAACACTGGGCACACCTTGTATATGAAAGCGCTTGAGCGCGCGTTTAATCAGCTTGAAGTCGCCCCCTCAAAGCCCCTTAAGCATGAGCTTAAAACCCCCATAGACGCCGCCAACTGGCAAAATGTAAAGGCGTTGCCCGTATCCTCAAAGTTCATAAAAAAGAGCGGCAACTTTGCGCAGCTGGGTTCAGATGAAATGCTCTCGAAAAACTTTAAGACGCGCGCCGACGAGATATTCCGCTTTGCTCCTAATTCAGAGCTGGAATTCAAGTTCAAGGGGACGAAAGTCTCTATATACGACTTTCTGGGTGCGGGCTGCGGCTATGTTGAAGTCACGCTTGACGGCAAGCCCGTTGAAATCTGCCGCTTTGACGGCTACTGCAATTACTACCGTCTGGGGCTCTTAAATATAGGCGACAACCTCGAAGACAAGGTGCACACGGTTAAGATAAAAGTTTTGGAAAAAACTTTGGACAAGCGCGAAATCCTCTTTGAAAGAAACAGGGTGACTTTTGATAAGCGCCCCGATTTTTTCAAGGGGTTGGACTTTTATCCCGTGCTGATTTTTTTAATCGGAGACATTGCGGAATAGAAACCCAACGCACGCCGCATTTTAAAACCGCGCGCTTCGGCGCGCTTTTTTTTTGCGCTCGACAACGTCTAAAAACTGATATTCAAAGCGCAAAATATTTGCATTCTCTAAAAATCTCCGCCATAATCGCATCGAACAAAATGAACAGGCTATGATATACGTTTGTAAGATTTGCGGATACGAATACAATGAAGACGCCGAAGGCGTCGCCTTCAAAGACTTGCCCGCAGATTGGACTTGTCCTATATGCGCAGTCGGCAAAGAACTTTTTGAGCCAAAGGCCGCGACGCCCCAAAAGGCGCACAAAGCCTCGAACATCACGGCTTCGGAAGCACTCGCAGAAGCCCTTGCGGCCTGCGGGCTTAAATGGGTTTTCGGTATGGTGGGACACTCAAATTTGGGACTCGCAGACGCGGTGCGCCGCATGGCAATATCGGGCAAGCTCCGCTTTATCGGCATAAGGCATGAGGGCGCGGCATCCTTTGCAGCCGCGGCCTACGGCAAGCTTACGGGCAAACCCGCCGCCTGCCTTACCATAGCGGGGCCGGGTTCCACAAATCTCATCACGGGGCTTTTTGACGCAAAGCTTGACCGCGCGCCGGCAATAGCCATAACGGGGCAAATCCCCGCGGCGGAACTTGGCACCTACGCCTTTCAGGAGATTGATTTAAGGCGCGCCTTCGGCTCTTTGGCAGACTCGCAATTTACCGTTTACGACAAGTCAGACTTTGCGGGCATTGCGCAAAAGGCCTATGAAAATGCCGTAATCAGGCGCGGCGTATCGCAGATAATCTTCCCCGATGACATACAGCTTGTCGAAGCTTCCGGGGGGGGTGCCGCCCACATACCGCGCCCCGTGCATAAAAAGTCGGCACCCGCGCTTGAAGACGTTGAAGCCGCCGCCAAAATGATTTCCGAATCCCTGCGCCCCGTGATTATTGCCGGCGAAGGCGCAAGGGCTTGCCCCGACAAGCTCAAGGCGCTTGTCGAAGAACTGGGCTGCCCGCTTCTTTTTACATATAAGACCAAGGGGCTTATAGAAGAATCTTACAAATACTCTTGCGGCGTGATAGGCCGCAGCGGCACGCCCGCAAGCGCGCGGCTGTTGGAAAAGAGCGACTGCGTGCTCGGCATAGGCATGGGTTTCAGCAAGCACACCGGCATTCCCAAAGGCAAGGCCGTCATACAAATAGACGCAGACCCTGCGGCGCTGGGCAGGCTTTATCCCGTAAAACTTGCAATGCTGGGCGATGCGGGCGAAGCCGTAACTCTGTTACTTAAGGCGCTCAAAAAGTCAGAGCTTAAATGCAAAGATGCCGCCGATGAAATCGCGGCGGAAATGTCGGCTTGGAAGAAAGAAAAGGAAGTGCGCGCCTCAAAAAGCAGGGAAGGCGCGCTGGCACCCGCGCAAATCTGTTTGGCGCTTTCAAAAACGGTGCCCGAAGACGCGATAATTTCTATAGACGTAGGCAATGTAGCCTACTCTTTCGGCCGCTATTTTGAGGCAAAGCGGCAACGAATGTTGCTTTCTTGGTATTTGGGCTCTATCGGCGTGGGATTGCCTGCGGCCATAGGCGCTTGGTGCGCCGCGCAGGATGAGCCTGACTTAAAGGGGCGCGCAATATGGGCCGTGGTTGGCGACGGCGGCCTCGGGCAATATCTTGCCGAGTGGACTACCGCGGTAAAATACGGCATGAAAATCAAGCTCATAGTCTTCAACAATTCGGAACTCGCAAAAATATCGCGGGAGCAAGAGAATGAAAAAATGGAAATTTGGCAGACCTCGCTTTTAAATCCCGATTTTGCCGCCTACTCAAAAAGCTGCGGCGCGTACGGCGCGCGCGTGTCAAAGCCCGAAGAGCTTGAAAAAATCTTAAAAGAAGCCGCCGCATACGACGGCCCCGCCCTCGTAGACGTGCTCACAAACCCCGACCTCTCTTAAATAAAAAAATCCGCAAACGCGCCGTTTATGTTTGTATGCGCGGCGCGTTTTTCTATGGTTTTTAATCATGCAAAAGCCCGAGGCAAGACCGTATACAAAGACTGAAGAAATTTGGTCGAGCTCCATCCACGGGCTCGGCGTGCTTTTCGGGGTGGCGGCGCTTGCAACGCTCGTGGCGCTTTCTGCGATATATAGGGACGCTTGGTCGGTTGTGGGCACGGCGATATTCGGCTCTTCAATCATACTGCTCTACTTGGCTTCAACCCTTTATCACGCGGCCGTAAGCCCCAAAGCCAAGGCGGTTTTAAAGAAGCTTGACCACATCGCCATTTACTACCTTATCGCGGGCAGCTACACGCCGTTTTTGCTTGTAACCATACGCGGCACATTTGCTTGGATAGCCTTCGGCGTTATATGGTTTTTGGCGGCGCTGGGCACGGTCTTAAAACTCTGCACGCAGGGCGGCGGCACAAAACTTTGGTCTATAGGCCTGTATCTGGGCATGGGCTGGCTTTCCGTATTTTTGCTCGGCGCTATGATTAAAGCCATGCCTCTTAACGCGCTTATATTTTTGATGCTTGGCGGTTTGTCATACACTTTCGGCGTAATTTTTTACGTGCAAAAGCGCAAATTGTATTCTCATGCTATTTGGCATTTCTTTGTGCTTATGGGCACGGTGCTGCACTTTTTTGCGGTTCTTTATTCTTGCGCAATTTAGCGCGGGCAACAAACGCCGACGGCGTTAAAAACGCGCAAGATTAAAACCGTTCAGTCTTTAAAAACGGCGTCCAGTCTTCTTTGGGCAGCGGCGCAAACGCGCGCATCCCGAAGCTTTCCGCCATGCGGCAGTTTGCTTCGGCATCGTCTATCATCAAGGTTTGTGCAGGCTCCGCCCTTGAGTCCTCCAAAATTTTTTGCATGATTTCTGGATTGGGCTTCATGAGCTTCATTTGGTAAGACAAATAGAGCTTGTCAAAATAGTCTTCCGGACGGCGGTTTTTATATGCGAAGTAGTGCTCAAGGCAGAAATGCCAGTCAATCTCGCTGATATTGCTTATGAGCATCAGCCTGAAGCGCTTTTTAAGCTCCCACAAAAAATCGAGCTTGTAGGCGGGGATGCCGTCAAGCATATCCGTCCACGCCTTGTCTATTGCGGCGTCAGAGTGCGCTTTGCCCGTAAGCTTGCGTATCTCGTTTCTGAATTCCGCAGAGCTGACAAGACCGCCGTCGGCCTTTAAAAATATGCCCTCCTGATGTTGTGTGGATAAAAAGTCCTCCACGTTTACAAAGCCGAGAGCCTTGAAAGCCGCAACACAGCGCGGCTTGTTTAAGTCTACGAGCACTGCTCCCAAATCTATGAGGAGATTTTTGACGCCTTTTAAATCAACGCTTCTGAAATTTTGCATTGGGGTTAAATTTACAAAGCCGCGCACACTTGTCAAAACCTAAGAATCGCGCGAGTTTTTTTGCGTAAACTGCTTTGACAAAACGCGCGACGCGTAGCACCATGCGGACATGATTGAAGCTGGTCTGGTCTTGGAAGGCGGCGGCATGCGCGGGGTTTTCACGTGCGGGGTGCTTGACTGTTTTTTGGACAAAGGCGTATTTTTCAAATACGTGATAGGCGTTTCCGCGGGGGCGTCAAACGCGCTTTCATACCTGTCGCGGCAGCGCGGCAGGGCAAAGACCATCAACATAGACTACCTTGCAAAATACCGCTACATAGGCTTGCGCCATTTTTTTAAAAGCGGCTGCATAATGGATTATAAGCTCCTTTTTGAAGAATTCCCGCGCAGCATATATCCCTTTGACTTTGAAGCCTACTTAAAGAGTCCCGAACGCTTTGTGATGAGCGCTACAAACTGCCTCAGCGGCGAGACCGAATATTTTGAAAAGCCCGACACCTTCGAGCGCTGCATAGACATTTGCCGCGCCTCGTGCTCTATGCCGTTTTTATGCCCCATTGCATACGCGGAAGGCAAGCCCCTGCTTGACGGCGGCATTGCGGACTCAATCCCGCTTAAAAAATCCGTGGCCGACGGAAACGCAAAAAACGTAGTGGTGCTCACGCGCAATCCGGGCTACCGCAAGCACCCCGAGATTGTGCCTATGCCGCCCTTTATCTACGGCAAATATCCCAAGTTGCGCAAAAAAATTGCCGAGCGCAACCTTGCGTATAACCGCGCCCTTGAATTTGCCGAAGAGTCGGAAAAATGCGGAGACGCCCTGGTAATAAGGCCGCTTAAACCCATAAAGGTTTCTCGAACCGAGAAAGACGTGCGCAAGCTTGAAGAACTTTACCGCGAAGGCTACGAATGCGCACAAACCGTAATAAAACAGAGCCTCGCGGGATTTGCCCAAAAAATCGATTAGCGGATTTGCGCGCAGCTTTTGTGTTTGGCTTTTGGCAAGTATAAAAACCAAACAAACTTTAAGATTCAAAATAATTCGGCGCAATGGGATTAAATGCAGAAGCAGGCTTTTGCTGTGACGAACCGATGCGCGAATACCGTTTGCCGATTCAAATTATGCCGTCTTGCGAAATAGAATAAAGCCTCCCGCGCTTAAGCTTTATAATGCGCTGGTTTGAGCTGCCCCTGAAAGATAGGCGCGGATCAAAGAGCTTTTGCTCAAACCTGCCGTCTATGAGCACGTCTATGTATTTGAGGCACTTTTTGCGCGCGGGGTCTTCAAGAAGAAGCTCGTAAACGTAGCCGGTGTAGCACCACACATTCATGTTTGTGCGCGCCTTGAGAAGCTTTAAAAATTCAAGCATGGCCGGGGCGTTTAAAAGCGGGTCTCCGCCCGAAAGCGTAACGCCGTCCAAGAGGGGGTTTGCGAGGATGTCGGCAAAAATCCTTTCGCGCAGAACTTCGTCAAGCTCTGTGCCGCCGCATACATCCCAACTTTGGGGGTTGTGGCAGCCCGCGCAGCGGTGCGCGCAGCCCGCAAAGTAGATTGCGTAGCGTATGCCCCACCCGTCCGATATTGTCTCCGGATAGATATTTAATACGCGAAGCTCCGCCACAACGCCCTCCTTTAAGAGTGCTTTATCCTGTCTTTTTCTTCCGCCTGTTTTGCGGAATTCCAAGTTTCAAGACTGCCCGTAAGGTAGCCGGTTATGCGGCGCATGCGCAAAATATTTTCGCTCTTGCAGGCGGGGCAGGCGGCGTAGATTACGCCCCTGTAACCGCAATCGTTGCAGGTGTCTACGGGGTGGTTTATAGAGCCGTAGCCTATGCCGTCGTCATGCATGGTCTTTACGATTTTAAGAATGCTTAAGACGTTCTTTTTGGCTTCGGCGTCAAGCTCTACATACGTGATGTGCCCGCCGCGCGTGATTGCGTGAAAGGGCGCCTCTAGCTTGATTTTTTCTGCGATGGACACGGGCTCTTTAACGTCTATATGGAAAGAGTTTACATAGTAATCCCTGTCGGTAACGCCCGGTATAGCGCCGTAGCGGCGCCTGTCCATGCGCGTAAAGCGCCCCGAGAGGCCTTCGGCGGGAGTGGCCAGCACGGAGTAGTTAAGCTTGTATTTGCGCTTAAAAGTTTCAACCACTTCATTCATGGTCTCAATGGCTTCGTAAAGGGTGTCCCAAGCTTCTTTGCTGTGCGCGTGCCCCTCGTCGTAAATGGCCACCATTGCGTTATGCCCGCCTATGAAGCCTATGCCCAGCGTGCCCGAGTTTATAACGCTGCCGACTTTGTCGTTGCCGTTAAGCGCGCCGCCGCCCTTCCAGATATCGTTGCCCATCATAAACGGGAATTGACGGGCCAGCGCCGTGCACTGATAGGCGTATCTTTCGTAAAGCTGATTTGCGATGAGCGTAGACATGCTGCGCACGCTTTCCAGAAAAATTTCTTTTGCCTCCTGCCTGATTGCGTGTTTGTCGGCGCCCGGCATAGAGTCTTCGGCCTCGCGGCGCGCCTCTATTGCCAAGCGCGGCAGGTTCATGGAAGTAAAAGAAAGATTGCCGCGCCCTATGGAAGTTTTCTCGCCGTTTAAGTTTTCAAAAACGCGCGTGCGGCAGCCCATTGAGGCGGTTTCATAAAGATAGCGCTTGGGGTCTTCTGCGCGCCACTTTTCATGCTTGTTAAATTCCGCATCCAAGAAAATGAAATTGGGAAACAGCGAAGTCGACGTTGTTTTGCAGGCCAGCAAAAGCAGGTCAAAATTCTTAGCCTTAAACTTAATCTTGCCCGCAACGGCCGCGGCAAAGTCTTTTGAAGCGGCCTCAAAATCTTCATCCGTATAAGACACGCCGTCTTTTACTTTGAAAATCTGTATGGGGAATACCGGCACCTCTTCGCGGCCTAGCCCCTTTGAGGTTGCGGTCAAAAGCTCTTTAATCAACATGCGCCCCTCGGGCGAAGTGTCCGTGCCGTAGTTTATTGAGCTGAACACAACCTGATTGCCCCCGCGCGAATGCATGGTGTTTAAGTTGTGTATGAAGGCTTCCATGGCCTGATGCGTGTCTTTTGAGGTTGCGTCAAGGGCATTTTGCCAAAGCGTCTCAAACTGTTTTTCGGAAAGTTTTACGCCGAGCGTTTCGACGATTTTTACAAGGCCTTTAAGCGCGGCTTTTGAGGGCTCTATAGTTTTAATTGCTGGCTTAAGCGCGGCTTTAAGCGCGGTTTCGTCAAGCCCCGCGCCCTGCATCTGCGATAAGAAAAGGACGTCGGCAATCACGTGCTTTGCAAAGCTTTTAAGCACGCCCTTTGCCATGAAAAAGTCAAACGCGGGTATAGACTGGCCGCCGTGCTGCTCATTCTGATTGGTCTGGAAAATTATGGTTGCGAGAGTCGCGTAGCTTTGTATGGACTGCGGGGTGCGTATGCTGCCGTTTTTGGTTTTAAAGCCGCGCTCAAAGATGTCGTCCAAATCATATTGTATGCAAGTGGTTGTCTTTGTGGGGTAGTAATCCAAATCGTGTATGTGGATGTCGCCGGTCTTATGGGCGCGCGCATATTTGACGCTTATCAGATATTTGTAGGCGTAGTCCTTGGTGACTTCGGACGCAAATGTCATCATCTGCCCCGCGGGCGTGTGCGAAGACATATTGGCGTTGCTCAAATTGACGTCGTTTTTTTCAATCGCCACTATGCCGTCCATGACGTGCTTCATGGAGGTGCGCTTGTCGCGCTCGGTATTGCGCCAGTCGCGGTATATTATGTATTTTTTTGCGATGTAGGGGTTGGCAAGCATGAGTTCGCGCTCAACCAAATCCTGTATTTCTTCAACGCTTATGGACGGTTTTTCTATGGAGCGCGCCGCGCGCGCGGCCACCTTTGCGATTTCGTTATTTACGTCTTCTACGCCGCCTGCGCTGTAGGCCTTGCTTATTGCGCGCTCTATTTTTTCTATTGAAAACTGCTCTGTCTTGCCGTCTCTTTTTACTATTGTGATGTCAGAATAATTCACGATTAAAATTCCCTGTATTATTTTGCAAAACACAAAAAAATATAAGAAGGCGGTTTGGGCGCTTTCTTACTTTCTTCGGTGTGTTTGCATGATTTGTGCGTTTTCAAACTTCAATCCGCGAAAGTTTAAACTGTGGCAAAATCGGCAGGTCTTCTGGCTCGCCCCTAAACCCTGCGCGCCTTCCCGTTTAAAAAACAGTGGCGGTTTTGCGCGGGCGTTAAATGGAGACTCACAGCAGCGGGACTGCTCGGGATTCTCACCCGATTCCCTCGGGTTTTTACGCGTTTTACGCCTTGCGGCGCGCTTCGTTTCAAAAACCGATTTTGTAGGCAAAAGCACAATACCAAAGGGGGTATGGGTCAACACCATTTTTAAAAAAACGGCGCAAAAGCCCTTGTTAAGGGCTAAGAAAAACCGCACGCGGCGCTAAGGGCGCAATATGCGGCTTTTGCGCGGCGCTCCTCATCCCAAAACCGCGTTAAAGCCCGCGTCTTTAAAGGCTTTCAAAATATCTTCGAGAAGCCTGCGCGGCGGCACGGGCAAGCCCTTAAGGGGATATATAAGCCCCAGATTCTCCCACTTGTGCGCGCCAAGCGTATGATATGGCAAAATATCGACGCGCTCTATGGATTTATAGGGCTTTAAAAACGCCGCAAGATGCGCCATGTATTCAAGGTTGTCGGTATAAGTCGGGGCAACCACAAGGCGTATCCAGATTTTTTTGCCGTGATCTTCAAGGTAATTTAAAAATTTTAAAACCTTGTCGTTTGGCTTGCCCGTAAGCTTTAAGTGCGCGGCGCTGTCGAGATGCTTTATGTCCAAAAGCATCAAATCGGCAAGGTCTAAGGCGCGCTTGACGTCGCCGGAGATGTCGGCATAGCCGCAAGTGTCGACGGCTATGTGCACGCCCGCCGCCTTAAGCCTTTCAAAAAGCGCCGCAAGAAAGCGCGCCTGCAAGAGCGGCTCTCCGCCGCTTACGGTTATGCCGCCGCCCGAAAGCTTGTAAAAAGCCGCATACTTCATGACGTCTTTGAAAACGTCGTCCAAGGCGCGCAGGTTTTTTTCGGACACTTGCCAAGTGTCGGGGTTATGGCAGAAGGCGCAGCGCAGCGGGCAGCCCTGCATGAAGAGCACATAGCGCACCCCGGGGCCGTCCACCGCAGACCCCGTCTCTACCGAATGCACATAAGCCTTCAACTCTTCCATATTAAAATCTTCCTCCGAAAATAAAAAAAGCTCAAGGGGTTTTTGCGCCCCTCAAGCTTTTTAAATCAGAAACCGCAGCGCCGAATTATTTTATGCGGCTGCCGCAGCCAAAAGAACAGACCCTGCATAAGGCCTAAGCCCCATGCGAAACACGCCCTTAAAGCTTTTCGTGGAATGTTCTGGAAATCACGTCTTGCTGCTGCGCCTTGGTAAGCTTGACAAAGTTTACCGCATAGCCCGAAACGCGCACCGTAAGCTGCGGATACCTTTCGGGGTGCGCCATGGCGTCTTGCAACACTTCGCGCTTAAGCACATTGACATTCAAATGCTGCCCGTTGTTTGAGGCGTAGCCGTCTATGAGCGCGCGCAGGTTTGAAATCTGCTCTTGCTCGCTCTTGCCCAAAGAGTGCGGCAAGATTGAGAACGTGTTTGAAATGCCGTCTTTGGCGTGTTCAAATGGCAGTTTTGCAACCGAGCAAAGGGATGCTAGAGCACCGCATTCATCGCGGCCGTGCAGGGGGTTTGCGCCCGGCGCAAAGGGTGTGCCGGCTTTGCGGCCGTCGGGGGTGTCGCCCGTCTTTTTGCCGTAAACTACGTTTGACGTGATGGTCAAAATCGACTGCGTCGGGATAGCGTTGCGATAGGTGGTGAGTTTGCGGATTTTATCCATGAACTGCTTTACCAAATCTGTCGCAATGGCGTCCGCCCTGTCGTCGTTGTTGCCGTATTTGGGGAAGTCTCCCTCAATCTCAAAAGCGACGGCCACGCCGTGCTCGTTGCGCACGGGTTTAACTTTGGCGTATTTTATCGCAGAAAGAGAGTCTACCACAACCGAGAAACCCGCTATGCCGCAACCGAGCTTGCGCACAACGTCCTTATCCATGAATGCCAGCTGCGCCTTTTCATAGTAATATTTGTCGTGCATGAAGTGGATGATGTTAAGCGCGCTTACGTAAGTTTTGGCGAGCCAGTCCATCATAAGGTCGAACTTTTTGAAGACTTCGTCGTAACCGAGATATTCGGTTTTGACGGGCTCAAACCCGTCAACCACTTTAGCGAAGGATTTTTCATCCAAGCCGCCGTTGATTGAATAAAGCAAGGCCTTTGCTAAGTTTGCCCTAGCCCCGAAAAACTGCATTTCCTTGCCGATTATAAGCGGTGATACGCAGCACGCAATGCCGTAGTCGTCGCCGAACATCGGGCGCATCAAGTCGTCATTCTCATACTGTATAGAAGAGGTGTCTATAGAAGTCTTTGCGCAAAAATCTTTAAAGCCCTGCGGCAATTTTACTGACCAAAGCACCGTTATGTTCGGTTCGGGCGCGGGTCCCAAATTCACGAGGGTGTGCAAAAGTCTGAAAGAATTCTTGGTAACAAAAGTGCGGCCGTCGTCGCACATACCTGCGATAGACTCCGTAACCCAAACGGGATCGCCGCTGAAAAGGTCGTTATATTCGGGCGTCCTCAAAAAGCGCACCATGCGCAGCTTGATTATGAAGTCGTCCATGATTTCTTGCGCCTGCGCTTCCGAGATTGTGCCGTCGGCAATGTCGCGCTCAGAATAAATGTCCAAGAAGGTGCTTACCCTGCCCAATGACATCGCCGCGCCGTTTTGGTCTTTAATGGCGGCCAAATACGCAAAGTAGACCCACTGCACGGCCTCGCGGAAATTGCGGGCGGGCTTTGAAATGTCGTAACCGTAAAAAGACGCCATGTGCTTTATGGCTTCAAGCGCCTCAATCTGCTCTTCAAGCTCTTCGCGCTCGCGAATCACGTCAAAAGTCATCTCTGCGGAATCGCTGGAGGCTTTTTCGGCCTTCTTATCCACAATAAGATAGTCTATGCCGTAAAGCGCCAAGCGGCGATAGTCGCCTATTATGCGGCCGCGGCCGTAAGCATCGGGAAGCCCCGTGATGATTGAAGACTTGCGCGCCGCCAAAATGTCGGGGGTGTAGGCCTGAAATACGCCCGTATTGTGGGTCTTGCGGTATTTCGTGAAAATTTCCTTAACCTTTTCATCCTCTTTGAGGCCGTAGGCTTCGCAAGAGGCGTGCACCATGCGGTAACCGCCGTAGGGCATTATGGCGCGCTTAAGCGGGGCGTCCGTCTGCAAGCCCACGATAAGCTCCCTATCCTTATTTATGTAGCCCGCCTTGTGCGAGTCCACCGAAGAAGGGGTTGAAACGTCGGCGTCAAGAAGGCCTCCGTTTGCGTTTTCCTTTTGCATGAGCTCTAAAACTTCCGCCCAAATATCTTTGGTGCGCTCCGTTGCGGGCGCCAAGAAAGTTGCGTCGCCCGTGTATGGTGTATAGTTAAGTTTGATGAAGTCGACAACGTCGACGCCATCGGCCCATTTCCCGCGCTTAAAACCTCTCCAAGCGCTCTGTACTTCTGCTGTCTTTAACATCTGAGGATTCTTATTTTATTTTTAAAAAAAATTACCGCGGCACTTTAGCCTTTAGACGCACTTTGTAAACAAATAAAGCCCCTGTCGGCTCATTTTTGTCAAAAATTACAATTTTGTAACTTTTGCGCCTTTTTTTATGTGTTAAAACGTTTTTTCAGGACAAAAAAGGCTTTCTCAAGCGCTCTCAAAAGAACCGTATCGGCGTATGGCCTTGCATTTTAACGCCGATTTTTAAGTACATACGCTTGGCGTAAGGGGTGGAAATTGCAGTTATCCACTCCATATTTTTCTTTTTGAGAAAATCCGTTATGCGATATGTGAGAGCCGAGCCTATGCCTTGCCCTCTTTTGGCCTTATCGACAACCAAATCTAAAAGGTAAGCGTCAGAAACGCCGTCGGAAAGCGCCCTAAAGGTGCCGACCATGCGTTTGCCGCAAAAAGCGCCAAAGGCGCAATAAGAATTTTTAAGCGCCTTTTTTACGGAAGCGTAAGATGCTTCATCATTTGCGTCATACCAGCCCTCTTCGACATATAGGCGCAAGGCGCCCTTGATATGCTCGGCGTTCTTCCAAGAAATAGTTTTGATTTTTATTTTAAAATTTTCTTTCATAGCTGAATCACGCTTAGGTTTGCGTTCTGAATAAGCCTTTAAAAAAAATCAAAATGCGCGCAGCAAAGCTTCACTTAAATACCGCGCGCGCCCTTTCATACTTATAAAGCGGGTCTAAAGATTCTTTTGCGCGGCGCAAATTTTCAACCCCCAAATCTTGCTCCCTGTTCATACGTTTGCCCCCAAGGGCGGCTATGGCGGCGGCCTCGCGCTGCACTATCATCTGGGGCGCACCCACCGCATCTTTTAAAGACTTCTCAAAATGAACCGTGTAAATTTCGGGATTTAAGGCGCTGAAAACCGCCATTGCAACTATGGCCTGCTTTTTTGGACAGTAAAGCGCTATACCCTCTAACCCCAATGCCTTAAAGTTGGCGGCGGCGGCGTTAAGCGCCTTGCTTTCGTCTTCAAGCCCTGCGGCGGCGTTAAGCTCAAGGGCAAAATCAAACGCGTGCACAAGGTTTGACTGCAAAACAGGCTCAAGCACGAAATCGGGGCAGGAATCCACAAAATGTTTTATATGATTGCGCTTTTTGCGCAGCTTTGGCCCCGAAGAATCTACGAGCTTTTGCACGTCGTAGACGTAATCGGCCTCGTCCGGGGTTTTAAGTATGTCAAAGAATTCCGCAGCCTGCGGGTAAAGGGTTAAATAATCGGGCGGCAGGTTGTATATAAAGGCGTATTTGCCGCTTTTTTCTATGAGCCTAGCGCTTAAAAACGCATCGGTAATGTATTTAAGCTCTTGCGCATTTACAATCCGCCCCAGCGGGAAGTGTATAAGCCTGTATTTGGGGTTATAAACTATAACCAAGTCTTTCCACTCCAAAATCTGCGTGCCGTAAACAAAACTCCACATATAGAGGGTTGCAAAGCTGTTTTCGCAGCTGTCGCAAGCGCGCAACTGCGCGAGTTTTGAAATTTTTTCGGCATCCGCAAGCGCGGGCGGCCTCAATTTTGACAAATCTATGGGGTCTGAATTTTCGCTCATAAAGTTCAATAACCGCTTTGCCCCGCAAAATCGGGGGGTTAAGCTTTAAATATCGTAAAAGACGCCCATAGCTCAACAAAAAAACGGGGTTAATTATACGCACTGCCCCGCAAAATAACTTTGACATAAGCGCGACCGCGCCGAAAATAAAACGAGTAAACAACTTTTCTTATGTTCAGAGGACAAACTTTACTTATCACGGGCGGCACCGGGTCTTTTGGGACGGCCGCCGCCTTGCGCCTTGCAAACGCCGACATAGGCGAAATCCGCATTTTTTCACGAGATGAAAAAAAGCAGGACGATATGCGCAAGCTTTTCAGGGGTAACGACAAGGTTCAGTTTTACCTTGGCGATGTCCGCGATCTTTCAAGCGTCAAAAACGCCGTCAGCGGCGTAGACGTGATTTTTCACGCGGCGACGCTAAAGCAGGTTTCGTCTTGCGAGCTTTTCCCGATGGAAGCCGTAAAGACAAACATAATAGGCACGGACAACGTGCTTACGGCCGCCATTGAGGAAGGCGTGAAAAAAGTCGTCTGCCTTTCTTCAGACAAGGGCGTATACCCCGTAAATGCCATGGGGGCTTCAAAAGAGATGATGGAAAAAGTCTTTATTGCGCGCTCTCGCACAACGCAAAACTCTTTAATTTGCGGCACGCGCAGCGGCAATTTGATATGCCGCCATAACGCGGTTATCCCGCTTTTTATAGAGCAGATTAAGGCGGGTGAGCAAGTAACCGTCACGGATCCTTCAATGACACGCTTTTTGATGAGTCTTGACGAAGCACTTGATCTTGCGATTTTTGCCTGCGACTGCGGCTCTTCCGGCGACATCATAGTGCCCAAGGCTTCAGCCGTCCGCGTAGGAGATTTGGCGCAGGCGCTCATAGAAATCTTCGGCGCAAAATGCCCCGTTAAAACAATAGGCGCGCTTCGCGGAGAGAAATTTCATGAGACGCTGCTGGCCAAAGAAGAGCTTGCAAGGGCAAAAGACATGGGGCGCTTTTTCATAGTGCCCGCAGGCACCAAAGATTTGAATTACGAGCAGTATTTCACAAAGGGAGATGCCTGCCTTGCCGTCGCTGCCGATTATTCTTCGTCAACCGCGCCGCGCTTAAACCTTGAAGAATTAAAGCTTAAGCTTTTGGCGCAAGACTTTATCGCGAAAGCCGCCGCAGAATTTAAAGGCCGCAAATAAACGCGCACACGCTCTTCAAACAAAAAACCCGCTTGAGCAAGCGGGTTTTTGCGCGTATTTGGCAAACCCTTTAAACTCTATTTGTTATCCAGATATTTAAGCGGCACAAGTATGCGCTTTTTTCTGAGTGCGTTAGGCTGATAGGTGTCGCGGTCGCTCCAGTCTTCCAAAAGCTCCGTCTCGTCAAACTTTTGGTTTGTGGATGCCATCCACTTATCCAAGATTTCTCCGTACTTTTTTACCAAGTCTGCGTATGCGGGGTCTTGAGCCAGGTTTGACTGCTCGGCGGGGTCTTTTTGCAAATCGTAAAATTCTATTTCTTGTCGCGGTTTAATAAAGCAATGCGCCGCGCGCGGCGGCAGATTGCCCGCCTTATACGCCGCGTCCATGTCCCCAAACGTGCCCGAATCCCTGATATCGCTTGGCGGCAGGGTTTGAAGCGCAGGCAGCCAGTTATGTATGTAAGAATATTTTTTGTCGCGCACGGCGCGCTCAAAGCCCTTAAAGTCATGCCAGTTGCGCTCTGTATAAACATATTCGCGGGTTTGGGCGTCTTTGTTTTTAAGTATGGGAGCAAAGCTTACGCCCTCAAACTGCTTGGGCTTTGCGATGCCCGCAAGCTCGCAAAGCGTGGGGGCGATATCTATGGTGCTTACCAAAGAATCCGTCACCTGCCCCGCCTTTACGTTTTTGCCCCACATTACCAAAAATGGGACATTCGTGCCCGTATAATAATTTGTAGTCTTATAGCGCGGGAAGGGGCGACCGTTGTCGGCTATATATATTATGACGGTGTTATCCAAAACGCCCTGCTTTTTAAGTTCGGCAATCACTTTGCCGACGTAGGAATCAAGCCTCGATATTTCGCCGTAATGCTCAAGCAAATCTTGGCGGGTTGCGGGGGTATCAAGCCAGAATTCGGGAATAACCACATCTTTGGGGTTGTAGGCCTTTTCAAAATCTTTTGCCGTAAATGTGCGGTGCGGGTCTGTTGAGGCAAACCAAAAAAAGAAGGGCTTATCTTTGGGTCTGCTTTCAAGCATGGGCACAAAGCCGCCGTTGCCGCCCTCAACTTCTTCAACGTCTTTTTTGCCGAGCGGTATGCACTTGTCAAATTGCGATACCGCATATTTGCCTATGTGCGTTTTGCCGGAAATACCAGTGTAATACCCCCCTTGCTTAAGCACGCCCTGCAAAGTTATAAGCCCCGAAGTTTCGGGGAGATCTACATGCAAATTGCGCGCAAGTCCAAGTTGCGAAGGATATACGCCCGTAAGCATAGACGTTCTGCTCGGACTGCATGAGGAAGCGGTCACAAAACCGTTGTCAAAGCGCATCCCGTTTGCGGCTATTGAATCTATATTCGGCGTCTTAACCACGCCGCTGCCGTAACAGCCGTAGTCGCAGGGCGAAGAATCGTCGGCGACTATTATAACGAAATTCGGTTTGTCTGCGGCAAACGCCAAAGAGGCCAAAAGCGCCGCCGCGAGCGCGGCGATTCCCGTTTTAAAACTATTTCTTTTCATTTGCATTTTCTCCCTTTTGATAGACCTTTACCCACTCAACCTCCATCTGCGTGTTGTGCACGGTCTCGGGTATTTTGCCGTCGCCCGCCCAAAGCAAGACGGCGGTACTGAGCCATACATACATGGGCTCGTAAAACCATTCGTTCTTTATGCGGCGCAATTCTTTGCCGTCAAAAAAGTGGATTATTTCTTTTTCATTCCACTCGCAAGAGTATACGTGATAATCGGCGCTTAAGTCTACAAGCTTCGAGAGGTCTTTTTCTTTTGAAGCAATCTCTTTCCAAATGCCGTCGGCAGCCATATATTCCACCTTGTATTCGGTCATCATATTATTCCATATACCCTTGCCGAACCATCCCGACACAAACTGCACGCAGGCAACCGCGCGCGGCGTTTCAAAAGTGATTTCTATAAATTTTTCGCCGTCGGCCTGAGATGCCCAAGAAGTGTTCGGAGAATCGTCAAGCGCGTTTACCGGTAGCGATTTTTTTGAATCGTCATAGATACCGCTTGCGACGATTTTTGCGCCGCGAGCAAGGTTTTCAAGGCGCGGCTCGCCGGCAGATGAGGGCTTAAGAATGTCGGGGTAGCCGGCGGCGCTTTCTTCATAGACGCCTATTTCCGCAATGCGTATGCGACCGTGCTGGTTTGAACTTATCCTTATTTTTTGCATGACGGCGGGCTGGTTGAGCTGTATATGCACATCGGGGCGCGCGTCGTCGCCGATCAAAAACGCCCTGCTGTCGGCGTGGCGTATGGGTTTGCCCCCGGGCGACTTTAAATTTTTTATGGAGCGGTCGTGAACATTCGTGTTAATCTCATTGGGATAATGCCCTTCGTTAACGTCAATTTCATGATCGCCCTTGCAAAGCCAGAAGGCGTTATTTACGCCCGCGCTTGCCGCATATTTATAGCGGCATTCAAAATATCCGTATTTAAAGGCTTTGAGAGTGCGCATATTGCCGCTTGTCCACTCTTGTCCGCCGCGCGCTTCCTTCTTATTTAATAAGCGCAATACGCCGTCCGAAATTTCTGCATTATCCCGCCAGCGGCTTGATAAAATGTGTTTTGAGGGGGCGTTTTGTATCCACCAAGTTTTTTCAAGCTCTGAAGAAGGATAGTTAAAATCGTCTTCAAAGACCAATTTCCACCCATCGCCCTGCGGCGCGGCAAAAAGCGCGCACGCATAAAACATAAGCCCCGCAAATAAAGACTTTTTCACAAAAATAAAATTGCCCATAACCTATCTGAAAACGTATTGCGCTTGCGGAAAGTTTCAATTTAAAAACTTTATTGTCGCGACCGAAAAAATACGTTGAATTCCGCGCGTAAATGCCTTTGCATTTGCGATGTGTCCGTCTTAGGTAAATTAAAATGCATCCCGCTTTTTTTGTGCGCGGCAAGCTTCGCGCAAGATTCGGGCGTCGACATTTTTAAAAGCGCAAATTGCGAGAGCTGCCATACTCAGGTTTTGTCGGTTTGCAAGGGCACGCCAAAGGGTAAGCACCACTTTTACGCAAACAGGGAAATCTCCGCAGAGTTTGACGACACCGCATTTGAGCCCGCGCAAAGCGTAAAATATTTCGACGAAGAATATAAGTTTTATAAAGACGCGGGCGTTTTTAAAATAGATTATATTCAAGGCGGGCGCACCGCAACTTATGCGCCCGACATGGTAATAGGCGTAACGCCGCTCAGACAGTTTCTGATAAAGGGGCAGCGGGGCATGTGGCAAACGCTGTCGATGGCCTTTGACCCGAATAAGAAGGAATTTTTTGAAGTCTTCGGCGACGAAAACCGCCGTCCTGACGAATGGGGGCACTGGACGCAGCGCGGCATGGTCTGGAATACGAGCTGCGCCTATTGCCACATGACGCACTTTAAAAAAAATTACGATGTAAAGACCGACTCGTTTAAGAGCCTATGGCTTGAGCAGGGAATTAAGTGCGCACAGTGCCACGCCGAAGTGCCTGAGCAATGCCTTAAGCCGCAAGAAGGCGGCAAAAAGCAAAAAGACGCCGCAATGCAGGGCGCAAAGTTCGCAAAACGCCCCTCGCCCGCAGCGCGTATGGACTCTTGCGCAAGCTGCCACAGCCGCAGAGAGCAGCTCACAAACGATTCTTTCAAGGTCGGGAATTCTTACTTTGACCATTTCCGCCCCACCCTGCCCGATGTTGCGGGCATATACCGCCCCGACGGCCAGGTCATGCAAGAAGACTTCATGTTCGGCTCTTTCATGATGTGCAGACAGTATCTTGCGGGCATAACCTGCGCAAACTGCCATGACCCGCACTCTCTGCGTTTGGCCGCCCCCGCAGAAACAAACCGCCTTTGTTTAAATTGCCACGCGCCCGCAGCCAAAAACTTTAAGGGCGCGCCCACAATAGACGTAAAGGCGCACACGCGCCATGATGAGCGCGGGGGGGACAAGTGCATAGAGTGCCACATGCCCAAGACCGTCTACATGGGCAGAGACTCGCGCTTTGACCACGGTTTTACCTCGCCTGACCCGCATCTTACAAAGCTTATCGGCGTGCCAAACGCCTGCACATCCTGCCACGCAAAAATCGACAAAGACAAGCCCGAGCGCACGCTTGACTGGATGATATCAAAATTCGACGAGCGCCATTCTACCGACAGATTAAAGCGCAAGCGCGAAAGAGCGCTCGCCGTGCAAGATTCTTATGACAATAAGCTGGGCATTGCCCATAAAGACGCGCTTTTAAAGCTCGCAAAGTCTGAAGAAATCGCGGCGTGGAAAAGCGTGCTTTTAAATTTGCTTGCGCCATACGCCGCCGAAGAAGACGTGCTGCAATATGCGGCACTTTCGCTCAAAGACCCGTCGCCGCTCGTGCGTTCGGCGGCGGTAAAGGTTCTCGGCCAATTGCAGGGGGCAGACAGCGTGCTTAAGCCCATGCTTAAAGACCCGTCGCGCCTCGTGCGCCTTGACGCGTCTTACGCCATGCCCTCGCAGTGCGACGCCGCAAATAAAGCCGAGCTTTTGGAATATCTCGATTTTAACGCAGATTCTCCCCTCGGGGCGCTGCGCCGCGCAGACTACGCCGTCAAGATTGACAATTTTGAAGACGCCGCAAGTTTTGCCGCAAGCGCGGTAGGCATGGATAAAACAAGCGCTGAGCTGCGCATAGAAAGCGCCATAATTTTATTCAGGGCGGGTAAGGCTGATGAGGCAAAAAAGGCCTTTGCGCAGGCTCAAAAGCTGGCTCCGCAAAATATGCGCGCATTCTATGCTGCGGGGCTCTTTTATGCGGAGATTAAAGATTTAAAATCTTGCGCGGCCAATTTTAAAAGGGCGCTTGAAATAGACCCGCAGTTTTCAAGAGGCTGGTATAACCTCGCAATCGCATATTTGCAGCTGGGCGATTTTGAAAGCGCCGCAAACGCAATAGCCAAAGCCGCAGAGCTTGAGCCGCGCAATGCAGAATATAAACAGGCGCAAAATTATATTCTCTCTCAAAGTCCGCACCCTCTGCGCTAGGCGCAAAGGCGAAGTAAACGCCTCACAAGGGGCGACGCGCATAAAAAATATGGCAAAATGCGTAAATAAAACCTTTTAAACGCCGATTGAATTATATATTTATAAGGTAACGCGTTATTTTTGCGCGGTTTGAATTTAACATAACAATCAAATAGAAAAACATATGAAGATTCCGGCTTCCCTGCTAAAGCTCCTTAACGAGCAGTTTTACAATGAACTTTACGCCTCGCACATGTATCTTGCTGCGGCCGCTTGGTTTGAAACAACCCCCTTTAAGGGTTTCGCAAAATGGATGAGGGTTCAGTCAAAAGAAGAACTCTCGCACGCGATGAAGATTTTTGACTATATTATCGAACGCAATGCGGAGTTTAAAACGGACGATGTAAAAAAGCCCAAGAAAGACTCTTACTCAAGCCCGCTTGAAGCCTTCAAGGCCGTCTACGCGCATGAGCAGCTCGTAACCTCGCAAATCAACAAGCTTTATGAAGAAGCGCAAAAGTCTAAAGACTGGGCTTCGCTTGAATTTATCGCATGGTTCGTAAAAGAACAGGTTGAGGAAGAAAACAGCACCTACGCGCTGGTAGAAGCCCTTACGGCTGCGGGCAACGATATTGCTTTGCTTTTCAGCATAAATAACTATGCGGCGTCGCGCGCAGAGTAATATTTTGATTTAGGTTTTTTGCTTACAAGCCCCCGCATGGGGGCTTTTTTGTTTTAAGGCTTACATTGCCCGCCGCGGGTTTTAAGAATGTCCGTCCTTTTGTATAAAGGCGCAATTCGCAACTTATAAAGGCTTTTACGCAGATGGGCAAAGGGCCTTTGCCGCCGCCCCAAAAGCGCAATTAAAAAACAAAAAGCTTGACCTTACCCCGATTTTTCAGAGCATATCGCACTTTAAATTGGCCGATGGTGTAATGGTAGCACAAAGGTTTCTGGGTCCTTTTGTTGGGGTTCGAGTCCCTATCGGCCAACCATTTAAAAACTATTCAAAAAAGCCCCGAAATTTCGGGGCTTTTTTGCTTTGAATTAAAGGCCTTGCGTTTGCAGATACCAATTCATGCCGCCGCCAAAGCCCGTGGGGTCTGCGGATATGAACGACATGGTAGTCGGGCTGTAATAGCGCGCGCGCATATTGATAAGCCCGTTCGGGTCGGTCTGTATACCGAATATACCGACGTATAAAAACGGTGTGTCGCTTTCGCCGCTCAGACGCTTGCAATAACCCCACGTGTCATACGCAAAACGGTCTGTAACGGCACCTGCGGCGTCCGTAAGCGCAATGCAAATATCATTTTTTCAGAATTATTAAAATCAATGTTAGTATGCCAAAAAACCCAGCAAACAGAATTGATGCATTGATTGTATCTTCAATTGCCATACTGCCGCCAAAAACTAAAACAAAAGGTATTCCTAAAAAATATGCCAAAAATAAGTTAATTAAGGCAACAATAGTAGATGCCATACACGTTGCCCGCTTCGGGAAATCGGAAAAGAATTTGTACCTAAACACTAGGATAACCACTCCGCACACCATGGCAATATTTAAAATCTTAATCAAAATCTCTTCAGGAATATTCATATTTATTTTATTTTAGTGACCCAACTGTACTTGCTTTCCGTTTGGGAATTGCCTGTATCAACATTAGAATCATTCGTATAGGAACTTGTCGAATATTTATTATATAAATAGTTAGATACTTGATTGATAGAATAACCTGACACATTTGCAATCGCAGCGTATGGATTCTCCGGAAATAAATCTCTAATGGATGGTTCCGGACTCATTAAATTACCTATAAGGCCTTGATATCCCCAATATCCAGCTTCTCCACCTAAAATCATACTTATTATAACTTTACCTGCCATCGTCGTTGTCATATATGTTTCCGCAGTCACATACCCTAATACGGCAGTGTCGTAAGCCGCAACGGCTTCTGAAGCGCCGACAATGAATTAATATTGAGCTTCGCCATATAAATAATTGACTGTCGATATTACACCAGCGGTGGTAATACCTGCCGCACTTGCCACGCCGACAGCCGTACCACCACTTACCAGTCCACCAACAACAAATTCCGCTCTTTCCATTTGTGCGTTTGTCGGTAAATTATTTGAGACATTTTGAGTAAGCGTTTGCGTTAAATTCGAGTTTTTAGATATGGCACTATTCCATGACTCTTGCCTTAAGCCTCCTGTATCTATATAAACAAGTGGATTCCCATTAGCATACAGATACCAATTCATGCCGCCGTCGAAGCCTGTGGGGTCGGCGGATATAAACGACATGGTAGTCGGGCTGTAATAGCGCGCGCGCATATTGATAAGCCCGTTAGGGTCGGTCTGTATACCGAATATCCCCACGTATAAAAACGGTGTCTCGATATCCCCACTTAAGCGCTTGCTGTAAACACAAGCGCCGTTTTGCTTAGTAAATATGAAAATTATGAAGACCCATTGGGGGCATCAAATATTGTGCCTCAATCCAAATCCCGAACGATAAAGGCTTTTGTGGGTTTTTACTTTATCGCCGAAATACTGTAATTCACTTTCATCAAACATCAAACAAGAGAGCACAAACGATTTGCCGTTTTTAAGATGAAAAACCGCATGATGATACTCGCTCCAAGGCCACATAAAAAAATAATTACCCTTAAGAATGAATCCTCTGAATAAATCTATGGAATCAATATCTTCTTTTGTAAATTTAATCGATTTCGACTTATGTCTGAATTCAAAATTCTCGATTTTATAATCTTCTAAAAACTCATCTTTGCGATTTAAGAAATAGTAATTTAAATGCGGGATTAGAGCAATCAAAGCGAATGGAGAAAAAATCACAAACGAGAATAACATAGTATCAAAATCGCCCAATTTGCCCGATCGGAAATAAAACATAATCGGTGTTGCAAGAGGAATTCCAATGACCGTAGCTAAAATGCCCTTACCATAAAACAATTGCCCCTTAGTGTTTATATTATATGTCAATTCGTTGCTCATAATATCTTAATAATTATCGTAAATATATTGTCCGCCTACAAACAATCCCCCAACAACAAGTCCGGCTACAGCTCCTGCGGGGCCACCAATAGCCGCCCCGACACCAATACTCGTAACGACTCCTGCCATATTGTAAGTAGTCCTAGCCCAGCTTTGTTGCCCCGTAGATGATAAATATATATCGTAAGAAACGCCAGCACCGGCCAAAATTATGCCTCCAGCTTTTAAAACCCCACTTGCTCTACTTAATGAATTAGCATATTTCATATCGCCAATCACCTTATTAAGAGACGGGGACGGCGCACCTATTTCATTAGCGCAATAAGTTGTTGAAGTCATAAATGTCGTCTGCTTGCTTTTAAGTATACTTCCCGCAATATCCGCAGTTGAGGAAGCTACCCCAAAGGTAATTGAAGCCCCATAAGTGGGGCTAGAGTTAGAACTTGTAGACAATGAATAACTATATGTCGATACATTATATGAACTTGATGTTCCAGCTCCATATGTAGTTATTTGGCTTACAGTATTGGTCATCATTAAGGTACTTGTTGTTATTGAACCATCACGATAACCACTCCTATCTATTCGGGAATATGGATTTCCGCTTGCATACAGATACCAATTCATGCCGCCGTCAAAGCCCGTGGGGTCGGCGGAGATGAACGACATGGTAGTCGGGCTGTAATAGCGCGCGCGCATATTTATTAGCCCGTTCGGGTCGGTCTGTATACCGAATATCCCGACGTATAAGAACGGCGTGTCGATTTCGCCGCTCAGACGCTTGCAATAACCCCATGTGTCGTTGTCAAATTTATAGCCAGAACGAAACTCTTAACGCGCTACTCTTTGGCCTCGTTTTTAAAGAAGGCGCGCGTGTCGTGAGAAATCACCTTGCTTAAGACCAGAAGCGAAATCAAATTCGGAATCGCCATAAGCCCGTTTGCAATGTCGCCGAGCGCAAACACGTCGTTGAGAGAAAACATTGCCGCCGCACCAACCGCAAGCACCCATAAAAATCGGTAAATTATTATAGAGCGTTCCCCGCAAAGGTATTCAAAGGCGCGCTCTCCGTAATAAGACCAGCCCAGTATCGTCGAAAGCACTACACAAAAAAGCACCATCGCCAAAAAATGCGGCCCGAAACTGCCGAGCTGCATGAAGGCTATGCGCGTCATGCTTGAGCCGTCGCCGCCCGCGCCGTCGGCCTGCCAAGCGCCGGAAGCCACAAGCACTACGCCCATCATAAAGCACATTACAACAGTATCCCAAAACGTGCCCGTTGAAGATACCAGCGCCTGCTTGACGGGAGATGAAGTCTTTGCCGCAGCCGCCACTATAGGCGCGCTGCCGAGTCCGGACTCATTAGAAAAAAGCCCGCGCGCTATGCCAAAGCGCACCGCCGCACCCACGCCCGCACCCAAAAATCCGCCCTGTGCGGCCGCACCCGTAAAGGCGTCGCCGACTATTAGCGCTATTGCAGAAGGCACGTTTTGAATGTTCAAGATTAAAAGCACCGCGCAGGCAAGTATGTAAAGCCCCACAAAGAGCGGCAGGAACACCGCCGAAGCGCGCGCTATGCCCTTTACGCCGCCAATTATCACAAGCCCCGTCATTATGGCAAGACTCACCCCGCTGAACCACGCGGGCACGCCGTAATTGTCATTCAAAATGCCCACTATGGAGTTTGACTGCACCATGTTGCCTATGCCGAAAGCCGCTATGGATGTAAAAAGCGCAAACAGAACCGCAAGCCACTTCCAATTTTTACCCATGCCGCGCTCTATTGTATACATGGGGCCGCCCGCGTAAAAACCGTCGCCCTTGTGTATCCTGTATTTTATGGCCAGCAGCGCCTCGGCATATTTTGTGGCTATGCCCAGCACGCCCGATATCCAAAGCCAAAAGACCGCCCCCGGACCCCCCAAGGCTATGGCGGTTGCAACGCCTATTATATTGCCCGTGCCTATCGTGGCCGCAAGCGCAACCGCAAGCGCCGAAAACGGCGAAATATCGCCCTTGCTGTGAGACTCTTTTTCAAACGTCAGCTTTATGGCCTTAAAAATATGGCGCTGCACAAAGCCCGTTTTAAAAGTCATATAAATATGCGTGCCGAATATGAGCACGATGAGCGGCAGCCCCCATACCCATGAATTTATTTCCGCAAGCGCGATGCTGAAAGATTCAGAAATTGCCATGTAAAAAATATTGATTGCCCGTAAGGCGGAATATAAAATGTGCATATTCCGTTAATAGACAATAAAATTACCGAGCGGCGTTTGAATCAATCGGAAAATCAAGATTTTGCAAAAAATTGCATTATTGTAACAAGAATTGAATCATAAATATGAAAAAGCGCCGCGTAAAAATACTTGTAAAGCGCCGCGCAGGTTTCAATATCAACATAACACCATGCCGCAGAATAAGAACAACGCAAGAATCACAATCAAAGACATTGCAGAGCACTGCAATTTGTCCATAGGCGCAGTATCAAGCGTTCTGCAAAACAGGCAGACCGAACGGCGCATACCTGAAAAAACCGTCGCAAAAGTGCGCGCCGCCATAAGAACGCTCGGCTATATGCCTGATCTCGGGGCGCGCCGCCTGCGTAATTCAAAAAGCGGCAAGACGCCGATAGTCATTGCGCTCTTAAGCTCTTACGAGGCGCCCTTAAACGCGATAACCGGTTTTTTGTTTGAACTGCGCAACCTCATAGACACCACCCCCGCCCTGGCCGAGGTTTATGAAGTATCTATAGTCTTAGAGCTTTTTAAGGCGGGGCATTTGCGGGAGCACACGTCTATACTGACGGGCAACACATTTAACGCCGCAATAATCGCCAACACCGTGCAAGAGGACGACGATTTTTTAAGCGGCGTCTGCCTGCCTTATCCCAACGTGCTTGCGGGGCGCATAATTGAGGGCTACTACGGCATCTTTGACGATTTTTCTCACGGCGGGCAAGCGGCAAAGCTTCTTAAAAATGCGGGACGCAAAAATCTCGGCGTGATTTACGGGGCTCCGCTCACGCAACTTACGCGCTCGCGCATAGACGGTTTTTTGGCGGAGGCGGGCGCGTCGGCTTTGCGCATAAACGCAAACCTGCTCAGCGAGGCGTCGGGCTATGAAGCCATGCGCGCATTTTTGGCGGAAGACCGCGCTTTGGACGGCGTTTTTGCCGTGACTGATTCTTTGGCTATGGGCGCATACCGCGCCATCCGCGAAGCGGGCAAAAAAATCCCGTCCGACATCTCCGTCATAGGCGTGGGAGACTACGCCTTTGCAGACTACTTTGACCCGCCCATGACGACCGTCGGCGTTTTAAACCGCGATTTTGCCCGCAGAGGGGCTGAACTTCTCATTAAGCAAATCGCAGGCGAACTTAAAAAGCCCGAGGTTGTAATTCTGCCCGTAAAAGAGATTTTGCGCGCATCGCTTTAATAGCCGAAAACGCGCATCGGCAAACTTGGGGTTTTTATAAACTCGGCGCAAATTTGCTTTTGCGCTTGAAAATTTCTGTTTGACATTGAAGGGTCTGCGCCTTTTACTCATTAAGTAAAATGTTTTAGCAAGAAACGTTTAAACGCACTTATTACAACAATATGTCCGCCCCCATAACCCTTACTTTCGGAGAAATAATGCTGCGGCTCATGCCGCAAAATAACGCAATGCTCACACAGTCTTTGCCCGGGCTTTTGCAGGCCACTTTTGGCGGGGCCGAGGCAAATGTGGCCTTCGGCATTGCAAATTTGGGCGGCAAATCCCGCTTTGTGACGGCGCTGCCCGATAACCAGATAACGCAAGCGTGTTTGGCGGGTCTGCGCGCAACGGGGGTTGACACTTCTTTTGTGAGGCTCGTCAAAGAGGGGCGCATGGGCGTATACTTTGTAGAGGCGGGCGCAAATCAGCGCCCAAGCAAGGTTGTGTATGACAGGGCGTTTTCTGCCGCGTCGCTTACGCCCTTTGAAGACTACGGCTTTGAAGCCGCCCTTGATGGCGTCGAACGCTTGCACATAAGCGGCATTACGCCCGCTCTTTCAGAGACCGCAGCCGCAGCGTCGATAAACCTTTGCGCCTTGGCAAAATCAAAAGGCGTAAAAATTTCTTGCGACCTTAATTTCAGAAACAAGCTTTGGAACTGGCGCAAGGGTCTTGACGCAAAGACCCTCGCCCGCGAAGTCATGCCCAAAATCCTTGAAAATTGCGACCTTGTGATAGGCAATGAAGAGGACGCACACGATGTGCTTAACATCAAGGCAGGAAATTCCGACGTGCAGGCGGGCGCGCTTGATTTGAAGGCTTACGAAGGCGTTGCCGCAGAAATTTGCGCGCGCTTTGCAAGCGTGCAAAAGGTGGCCTTTACGCTTCGCGAGAGCGTGTCGGCAAACCACAACAACTGGGGCGCGCTTCTTTATGAAAAGGCTTCGGCCAAGGCGGTGCTTGCGCCTATGAAAAACGGCGCGTATGAGCCTTATAAAATCACGCACATAGTTGACCGCGTGGGCGGCGGCGACGCCTTTGCCGCGGGGCTTCTTTACGCAACAGACCATTCCGACCTTAAAACTTCGGCAGAGCATCTCGAATTTGCGGTTGCAAATTCTTGTTTGGCGCATTCAATCGTCGGTGATTACAATTACGCGCCCAAGTCCGATGTGCTGGCTCTCATGAAGGGGGCGGGCTCGGGCAGGGTGCAGCGTTAAAAACAAGGTCGCCTTATGAACATCTCAAAGCTTATATTCAACCCCGCAATATTAACAGGCTGCGCGTTCGCAGGCTTCGGGTGCGCAAGCGGCAATGTGCCGAGCATACCCGCCCCCTACGCCGTAAACGACGATACTTTCATAGCGCAAACGGCGCGCGTCAAAAAGGCCGTTGAATACATACGCGCAAACGACATTTCAAAAATGCCCGTAGGCCGTTATGAAGTGGACGGCTCAGACATCTATTTCATGGTTTCGGAAAACGACTTGCGCCCCGTAGAAAAAGCGCCGCTCGAAGCCCATAAAAAATATGCCGACTTGCAGCTTGTCCTTGAAGGCCGCGAGATTTTCGGCTTTAAGCCCGCCGCCGACTGCGCAAGCGTCAAGACCCCTTACGACGCACAAAAAGACATAGTGTTTTTCAGCGACGACATTCCGGACTTTGTCGAGCTTGAAGCCGGACAATTCGTCTTCATAAGCCCCGAATGGGCGCACGCGCCTTTAATCGGCAAAGGCAAAGTAAAAAAATGCGTGTTTAAAATCAGGATTGACGACTGATTATGGCTTGGGGGGCGCGCTTAAAAGACTTTGCGGCGGCGGCAAGCGTCATAGGCGTGCTGGGCTGGGCGGTCTTTAACGCCGCGCAGCGCGGCGGCGACACCGCAGCTTACCCTTCGCGCCCCGTCACGATAATATGCCCCATGCCCCCCGGCGGCGGCACCGATTTGCTTTGCCGCACCTTTGCAAACTCTTTTTCGTCGCGCTTCGGCAGGGCGGTAAACGTAAACAATGTTGCGGGGGCGGCGGGCGCACTCGGTCACGCGCGCTTGCTCACTGCGGCGCAAGACGGCTACACCGTCGGCCTCATAGTCTTTGAGATAATACCCGCAGAGCTTCAGGGCGTAGTGCCCGTAAAGGCTGCAGATTTTGACTTCTTGGCAAAAGTCAACGAAGACCCCGCCGCGATAGCCGTGCGCGCAGACTCGGCTTGCCAAACAATTGCAGATTTTGTGCGGCTTTCAAAAGAGGGCGCGCCGCTTAAAGTCGGCAATTCCGGCGTGGGCAGCGTGTGGCACATGGCGGCGGAGCTTTTTGCAAAAAAATCCGGCGCAAGACTCGTCAACGTGCCTTTTGACGGCGCTTCAAATGCGGCCACCGCGCTTATAGGCGGCCATATAGACGCCGTGAGCGTATCTGCGGCAGAGCTTAAGGCACATGCCGAATCGGGCAAGGTGCGCATTTTGGCAGTGATGAGTCAAGACCGCCTGCCCTTTTTGCCGCAAACCCCCACTTGCAAAGAGGCGGGTATAGACGTAACTTTCAGCACTTGGCGCGCTTTTGCGCTGCCAAAGGGCTGCCCCGACGCCGCGCGCGCGGCGCTTTTAAGCGCGATTGAAGGCGCGTTGAAAGAGCCCGAGCTTCAGGCGCTTTCGACAAACACGGGCGTAAATTTGTCATTTGAAGACGGGGCAAGTTTCGCAAAAAAAATTGAGGCGCAAAAAGCGCAGATTAAGCCCGTAATGCAAAGCCTGAAACTCATAAAAAATGAAGACTGACATTTTTATAATTGCGCTTTGCGTAAGCGCCATAGTCGCAGCGGCGGGCTTCCCGAAAGTCTCGGCGGACGCCTTCGGCTCTGCGGCGTTCCCCGCTGCGGTTGCGTCGCTGGCAATCATTCTCTGCCTGGCGGACATTTTTTTTGAAATTAAAAAGCGCAAAAAGACACCCTCAAAGCGCGAGAAGCGCGAAGTGCGCGCGGAACTCTTACTGATGGCTGCGGCGCTCGCCTACGCGCTTTTAATGCCCGTGATAGGCTTTGTGGTTTCAACGGGGCTGGCCATGGCGGCGGTTTTAAAAATCTCGGGCTACGACAATTTTTTAAGGGCGTTTGCCTTCGGGCTCGGCTTTGCGCTTTGCCTATATGCGGTCTTCGCGCTGTTGATGGATATTTATATGCCCTGCGGGCTTTTAAACTGACATGGAAATTTTTCAGCAAATTGCCGCAAACGCGTTTAACGCGCCCTTCTTCGGCGCGCTGTTATTCGGCGCGCTCTTCGGCTTGGTTATAGGCGCAATACCCGGGCTTTCGGCTACAATGGGCATTGCGCTGCTCATACCGTTTACTTTTGATATGCCCTTTATGCCCGCAATGGCCATGCTGCTTGGGGTCTATTTCGGGGCGGTTTACGGCGGCAGCATAACCGCGATACTCTTTAATACGCCGGGCACCCCCGCAAGCGCCGCGACAACCTTTGACGGCTACCCGCTCATGCAAAAAGGACAGGCGGGGCGCGCGCTGTCTGTAGCGGCGTTTTCAATGCTTTGCGGCGGCGTGACAGGCTCTTTAATGCTCATATTTTTGGCGCCGCAAATATCGGGGGCGGCGTTAAAACTGGGGCCTGCAGAATTTTTTGCGATGGCGCTTTGCGCAGTCGGCATAATTGCGGCGGTATCCGACGGCTCTTTTATAAAAGCTTCTGTGGCGGCGCTTTGCGGGCTTCTGCTTTCTGCGGTGGGCATGGACGGGCTTACGGGCTACCCGCGCTATATTTTCGGGTCGGCAAGCGTGATGGACGGCGTGCCCTTCATCCCCGTGCTGATAGGCCTTTTTGCGTTTACCGAAGTGTTTAACCCCGCCTCGCAAGAAACGCAGCAGACTTCTGCGCCCATAGGTTTTTGCGCGCTGCCGAAGCTTGCCGACATTATTAATACGGCCTGGACCAACATAAAGTCTGCGATACTCGGGGTTTTTGTAGGCGCTGCGCCAGGGGCGGGGGCAGATATCGCGGCGTTCATGTCTTACGGCATGGCAAAGCAATCCGCCAAAGAGGGCGAAGAATTCGGCAAGGGAGAAATTAAGGGCGTGGCCGCCGTAGAGTCTGCAAAAACTGCCGCAACCTCTGGCGCCATGATACCGCTTTTGTCTCTCGGCATACCCGGAGACTCTGTGACGGCGGTGCTCATAGGCGCCTTCATACTGCACGGCTTGCAGCCTGGCCCCCTGCTCTTTGAGAAACATCCTGACATAAGCTACTCCATCCTTTTTGCGGTAATGCTTGCGCATATAACGGTATTTGTGTTTGCGATATTCATTTCAAAATGGATGGCGCTGGCGCTCAAGATGGATATGCGCTTTTTAAAAGCCGCAATATTTGCGCTGGCGGCGGTGGGCGCTTACGGCTTGCGCGGCAACCCCGCAGACATACTTATCGCGGTGGTTTTCGGGATTGTCGGCGTCGTCATGAAAAGGAATTCGTACCCCGTTGCGCCTTTTCTGCTGGCGCTCATTCTGGGCAGCATGGCGGAAGTAAATTTCAGACGCGCGCTGATTTTGTCCGACGGCGCATACTCATTTTTGTGGGATAGACCCATAACGCTTTGCATTTTGGCGGCCTCTGCGGCGCTCATAGTTTTCATACGCATAAAGGCGGCGCGCTTTAAGCGCAAAGCCGCCAAATAATGAGAATTCAAAACCGCACGTAGGATCAGATCATAATCAAGCGATTGATGATGAAATAGGCACAAAGAGAATGACTTTAAAGTTAAATATAGTGCGGTTTCTTCAGAAGATGATAAAGGGAATTGCAATTCGGGGCAAAAAACACAAGGAATTGCGGCAAGAACGGCACCATTGACAAGGGCAAGAAATTCAATTGAAAATGTTACAAATTCACCTCAATTCCAAGGATCACTTCAAATGATTGGTGGCATGGCTGAAGCCATAGGAGGTGGTTCACTCATGCCTGAGGCTCCGTATTTAGGTGTTCCGATTGCTGTTCACGGTGCCGATAATATATGGGCCGGTTGGAATACATCACATTCAGGAGTGCAAACTGATACATATACATCAAGATTACTCTTGCAAGAAGGACTTGGGATGAGTAAAAGTTCAGCCAATATTACAGACGCAGCAATTGGTATTGCAGGCGGCTTAGCGACAGCTGC
>Ga0209467_1000144_pt1 | contig 128314 bp, 102 predicted proteins | sample Higcelwee11metaG_FD_187175 | JGI IMG/M metagenome (GOLD analysis project Ga0209467, IMG submission 187175) | Freshwater pond sediment microbial communities from the University of Edinburgh, under environmental carbon perturbations - High... | ecosystem: Environmental > Aquatic > Freshwater >...
TGCCCTACGCCGACGCCGCCCCGGCGGCCATGATCGGGGCGTCGAACCATTTCGAGGTGGCCATCGCCACGGCGACGATGCTGTTCGGGCTGTCGTCGGGCGCGGCCTTGGCGACCGTGGTGGGGGTCTTGATCGAAGTGCCGACCATGCTCATGCTGGTTAAAGTCTGCCTGAAGACGCGGGGCTGGTTCGGCTCCAGGACAGCCACAAACATTCCGTGACGGCCCGCCGCCAGGAATAAACGGCGTCTTGGCGACGGAGTGGGCAGAGACTCCGCTCAGCCGCGTTTCTTCATGGGGACGCGGCCGTCGATGGCGGCGGCCATGGTGGCGGCGTTGGCGAAGGAGATGTCCGCCCCGGCGGGAATGCCCCGCGCCAGGCTGGAAAGCGCCACCGGGATGTCTTTGAGCAGCTCGGCGATGTAGTAGGCGGTGGCCTGGCCCTCGACGTCCTGGCCCAGCGCCAAAATCACCTCCTTGACCTCGCTGTTTCCCGCCCGGCGGACGAGGCCGTCGAGGTTCAAGTCGGCGGCGTCCTTGCCGGACAACGGGGCGAGTTTGCCGCCTAGCACGTGGTAGAGGCCATGGTAAAGGCCACTCTCCTCGATGGACAGGATCTGCGAAGCCTCCTCGACCACGCAGAGCCGGGAACGGTCGCGGGCGACGGAGGCGCAGTAACGACAGAGACCGTCGGCGGTCCAGTTGCCGCATTCGGGACAGCGGCGGATTTTGTCGTGTAGTTGGGCGATGGCCTCGCCGAAGGCGCGGGCCTTGTCAGGCGCCCATTTGAGCAAGCCGAACACCATGCGCTCCGCCCCGCGACGGCCAACGCCCGGGAAGGACTTGAAGAACTCGGCCAAAGCCTCGAGCTCCTGCGGATGCTGCGACTTGCCCATGTTGCCAGCCTATAATTGAAAAACTCATCATCATCCCGGCGAAGCCGGAGGCAAAAGCATTTCGCCTGCGGCGACCGCCTCTGTCGCCGGCGGGGGCGACCAGGTCTTCGACCTGGACCCGGTTATTTTTGGCTTCGCCTTAGTTACCGAAGAGGCCGGGGATCTTCAGCCCGCCGGTCAAGGTGAGCATCTTCGCCTGATAGGCCTTCTGGGCCTGCTCCAGCGCCGCGTTGAAGGCGGTCAGAACCATGTCCTCGACCATCTCGGCGTCCTCGGGCTTGAGGCATTCGGGGTTGATCCGCACCCGTTTGACCCGCATGTTGCCGTCCATGCTCACCTCGACGGCCTTGCCGCCGCTGGAGCCGCTGATCTCCAGCTCCCCCAGCTCGCGCTGGATCGTGGCCATCTTGCCCTTCAGCTCGCCCGCCTGCTTGAGCAGGTTGCCCATCTCTCCGATTTTACCGAACATCGTATGAATATCTCCTAAGGTCTATTTCAATCAAATCCGGCAAGTCCGGATGTCGGTGACGATGACGCCCTTGGCCCCGACGGCCTGCAACGCGTCCATGATGGCGTTGATGTCGTCGCGTTTGACCATGGACTTGACGGCGCACCAGCCCTCCTTGCTCAGGGGGGCGATGGTGGGGGACTCGATGCCGGGGGTGATGGCGCAGGCTTTCTGGAGCGCCTCCCGGGGGATGTCGTACTCGATCATGGCGTAGCTGCGGGCCAGGATGATGCCGCGGAGGCGTTTCACCAACGCGTCGACGTCCTTGTGGGCGGCCATGCCGACGTTCCGGGCGACCAGCACGGCCTCGGACTTGAGGATAGGGCCGCCGATTTTGCGCAGCCCGGCCTCGGTCAAAGTGCGGCCGGACTCCACCACGTCGGCGATGGCGTCAGCCACGCCCAGACGGATGGAGATCTCGACGGCGCCGTCGAGCGGAATGATCTCGGCCTTGGAGCCGCGGCGCTTGAGGTCGTCGGCCACGATGTTGGGGTAGGAGGTGGCGACCCGGACGCCGTCGAACTTGTCGGGGTCGAGATCGCTGTCCTGGGGGACGGCGTAATGGAAATTGGACTTGCCGAAGTTCAGCGGCAGCAGCTCGACCACCTCGGAACGGCTGTTGACGGCCAAGTCGCGGCCGGTGATGCCCAGGTCGAGGATGCCGTTGCCGACGTAGATGGCGATGTCCTTGGGCCGCAGGAAGAAAAACTCCATGTCGTTCTCGACGTCGACGGCGGCGAGCTCGCGGTCGTAGCGGCGGCAGTTGTAACCGGCGGCCTTGAGCAGCTCGAAGGCGCCTTCGGAGAGCGCACCTTTGTTGGGGATGGCGATTTTCAGCATGGCGACACCTCTCACAAGTGTTTGTAGACGTCCTCGAGTTTCAAGCCGCAGGCGATCATCATGACCTGCGCGTGGTAGAGCAGCTGGGAGACCTCCTCGGCGGTGCGCTCCGGCCCCTCGTGCTCGGCGGCCATCCAGACCTCGGCGGCCTCCTCCACGATCTTCTTGCCGATGAAATGCGGCCCCTTCTCCAGGGCCTTGACCGTGCCGGAGTTCGGGTCTTTCGACTCCGCTTTCCGTTCCAGCTCGGCGAACAATTGCTCGAATGTCTTCATGATACCTCGGTTATGCGCTTTCCCGCCCCGGCGACGGCTTTCCACAGACTACATGCGTTTCCCTCAAGTTCAAGCGCCGCAGGCGATTCCTCCCCAAAAAAGGGGACGCGGAGCGGCCATGGTCCAGGTCGAAGACCTGGTCGCCCCCGCCGGAACGCTTTTTGTCTCGTCTATTCGCCCCTCGCGATGGCGCGGTGGGCGATGTCGCGGCGGCAGAAAACGCCGTCCCAACTGATCTTGTCGACCCCGGCGTAGGCCCTGGCGGTGGCCTGGACGATGTCCGCCCCCCTGGCGGTGACGCCCAGCACCCGGCCCCCGGAAGTCACGGCGAAGCCGTCCTTGAGCGCGGTTCCGGCATGGAAGACCTGCGCCCCGGTGGCGGCGGCCTCCTCCAAACCGCTGATGGGCGCGCCTTTGGCGTAACTGCCCGGATAGCCCTTGGCCGCCATCACCACGCAAACCGACGAGCCCGGATACCATTTGATCCGGTGCTCGGAGAGCTGGCCGTCGATAGTCATGAGCATGGCCTCGGCGAGGTCGCTTTTCATCTGGCAGAGCACCGCCTGGGTCTCGGGATCGCCGAAGCGCACGTTGTACTCCAGGACCTTCAGCCCGGCGGCGGTGACCATCACCCCGGCGTAAATGACGCCGCGGTAGTAGAATTTGTCCTTGACCACTCCGGCCAGGGTGGGGAAGAGTACTTGTTTGTTGATCGCCTCCATCATCGCTGCGTCAACCACCGGCGCGGGGCAGTAGGCACCCATCCCACCGGTGTTGAGGCCGGTGTCGCCCTCGCCGACGCGCTTGTGGTCCTGCGACGAGATCAGGCTTTGGATGGAGTTGCCGTCCAGGAAGGCCAGGATGGAGGCCTCCTCGCCAACGAGCATCTCCTCGATGAGCACCCGGCTTCCGGCCTCGCCGAAAGCGCCGTCGAAGCAGGCGTTGACGGCGTCGAGGGCCTGGGGCAAGTCCGTGGCGACGACCACGCCCTTGCCGAGCGCCAGGCCGTCGGCCTTGATGACAATCCCCTCGGGGGAGATGTTCGTCCGCACATAGTCGAGCGCCTGGCCGCGGTCGGTGAACGCGGCCGAGGCGGCGGTGGGAATGCCGTGGCGCCGCATGAAGTCCTTGGAGTAGCTCTTGCTGCCCTCCAACTGCGCCGCCTCCTTGCCCGGCCCGAAGATCTTCAGGCCGCGGCCGCGGAACAGGTCGACGATCCCGGCGCAGAGCGGCGTCTCCGTGCCGGGCACGGTCAGGCCGATCCCCTTGTCCAAGGCGAACTTCAAGAGCTTCGGCAAGTCGTCGACGGCGATGTCGACGTTCTCGGCCACGCCGTCGGTCCCGGCGTTGCCGGGGGCGCAATATAGTTTGGAGACCAAGCGGCTTTGCGCCAGCTTCCAGCACAACGCGTGCTCCCGCCCCCCGTTGCCAATGACCAGAACTTTCATCGTCGTCCCTTCGCTGTTGAGAAATGTCGCCCCCGCCATTTACTTTTGGCGTTGAGGCCATATTATTATAGCGCGTCAAGGCCGCTTGCCAATCCGGCGGCCAAATAAAATCTCAACAAGGAGACTTCCCACATGGGAACAGAGGACAACAAGCTCGAAGTCCCGGCGCGCCCCGGCCGCCGGAAACTCATATGGATAAGCATTTTGGTGGTCGTGGCGCTGTTGGCGGGCGTTGGCGGGCCGTTGCTCTGGCACGCCGGTGGCGTCAAATACCGCTTCTGCCCCAAACGTTGGGGCGTGGTCACCGAAGACCTCATCTACCGCAGCGGCAGGCTGCATCCCGCGCTGGTCGAGCCTATTTATAAGAAATATGGCATCAAGACCATCATCAATCTCAACGCCTCCGGCCCGGAGGACGCCAAGGACCGCCCCGAGGCCGAGGCCGCCAAAAAGCTCGGCGTCCAAGTCCTCTACTTCCCGATGGGCGGCGACGGCACTTGCGAGGAGCTGGAGAAATACCCCGCGGCCGTGGCGGCCATCGCCAAGTCGGTCAAGGCGGGCAAGCCAGTGCAGATCCACTGCTCCGCCGGAACGCAGCGGACGGGCGGGGTGGTGGCGGTCTACCGCGTCCTGGTCGAGGGCAAGTCCGGAGCCGAGGCCTACGCAGAGATGGTCCGTTACGACTTCGACCCTCTCGACAACACCAAACTCCTGCCTTTCCTGGCGAAGAACCTCCCCTACTTCGCCCGTCAGTTGCAAGCCGACGGCGTGATCGCCAAGATCCCGTCCCCGCTGCCGGTGGTGGGACCCGCCGGGAAATAAGCGCCGCAGGCAATATCCCCCAAATAGAGGACGCGGAGCGGCCATGGTCCAGGTCGAAGACCTGGTCGCCCCCGCCGGCGACAGAGGCGGTCGCCGAAGGCGAAATGCCTTTTGTTTTTTCTCCGGCAAGGCAGGCGGTTTCGCCGCTTTTGCCTCCGGCGGCCAGGCTTCCGCGCCTGGAGGGCCAGGTGGCTTCGCCACTTTTCCTGGGGGGCTGGACGCCCCCTGCTGGGCGCTCCAGATGCTTCGCATCCTCTCCGGCTTCGCCGTCCTCAGGCGCCGCAGAGCTCCAGCAAGTCCCCGACGTCGGCGGTGGCGAGGCATTCGCAGGTGTCGGCGGCGCCATAGTATATTTTCACTTCGCCGCTGTTCTCCAGAATCAGACCTCCGGGAAAAAGCACGTCGTTCCGGTAGCCGCCCTTGGTCTCGTAATCCGCCTCCGGCATCATCAACGGCTTGGCGCTCATGCCCAGGATCTTGGCGGGGTTATCCAAATCGAGCAGCATGACGCCCGCGGAATAGCGTTTCTGCCACTTGGGCTCCCAGCCGTTCTTCCCCCGGGATTTGTCGAGGTCGACCACGTGGAAGACGGTCAGCCAGCCTTTGGCGGTCTTGACGGGGGGCGCGCCGGGGCCGATCTTGTCGTTCGCCCAGGGGACGTCCTCGACGCCGAGGAGCAGCTTGGTGTCCCCCCAGTGGCGGCAGTCCGGGGAGGCGGACATCCAGATGTCGAAGCGGTCGAGCCCGCCACGGCTGTAGACGGGAAAGGGCCGTTCGAGCCGCAGGAACTTGCCGCCGACCTTCTCCGGGAAGAGCACCATGTTGCGGTTGTCCGGGGCGCTCAGCGACAGGACCTCGAAGTCGTCGAAGTCGTCGGTGACGGCGACGCCGCCGCGGATACCGTGCCTGGTGTTGACCGCGAAACACATGTAACATCTGCCCTCTACGACCGTGAGGCGCGGGTCGTAGACGTGCGTCGTCTCGGCGTCGATCATACCGGCGAGGATGTTTTTCTTGGGATCGACTTCCCAGCGCACCCCGTCCTTGCTTCTCGCCAGGCCGAGCCTGACCTTGAAGTCCGAACCGTCCTTGAACGTCCTCTCATTGACACCATAGTCGCTCCTCAAGACCATCACATATTCGCCGTTGAATTTCGTGACGCCGGCGTTGAACGCCAGCTCCGACTCGTAGGGCATCATGTCCGCCGATATCAGCGGGTTCGCCGGATGCCTCACGACACATGGCGCGCTTCTCAATTCCGTCATTTCAATAACTCCTTGTGGCTTGTTATAAGTAAACGATTTTCCGTCTACGGGGTGTTGCGCTTGCGCCTCAAAGGAAATCGGGGTTCGCCCCGTTGTCCTCGTACCAGTCAAAATGAACGTTCTTACCGTCAAGCGCCCATTCCCGGGGGCAATTGTCAGCGAGCCAGTCCAGCGGCTCCGCCGTGGCGTTTTGTTTTGACGCCAATGCGAAAAAGTTCCGCGTCTCGGCCTGCTCCGCGGCGTTGAGGACGCCTGGTTTCAGCGAGGCGAAAAACGGGGTTCCGCTGCGGGCGAGCAGTTCCGTCCATTGCCGGTTGAGCCGCCAGGGGATGTCGCCAGTCACGCCGACACAGTCCGCGTCGACGGCGAAAAAGGCCCCGTGTTGCGCCAGGCGGAACGCCAGGGTGTTGACGCCCATTTTCCGGGTCCGCTCCCACTTCAGTCCGCTGGTGTCGTCCCCGATCCGGGCGAGCTGCATCAAGCCCGCTCCCAAGTGGTTCACCGTGTTGCAGCCGAGGATCAGCGCGTCGCCCGCCGCCACGAGCAACGCCTGGTAGAACGCGACGATGATCTCGGCGGAGGTTCGGCCGCGGTCGGCGAAACTCCAGCCGTCCCGGGCGGGGAGAGGATTCATCTGGAAGCCCCATTGCCCAAAGATGTCGAAGGTGGTGAAATCATGCTTGATCAGCTCGAAGCCCCAGCCGACGAATCTCCGGATGTCGTTCTGAACCCATTCGAGGACCTCGGGGCGCGACGGGTCGAGGCGTTCCCCGTCCCGGTTGAGTCGCCAGGAGGCGGGGATGGACGGGTCGCGGTTATAAAGCGGGCGGAACCAGATGCCGGGACGCGCCCCGGAGCCGCTCATCTGGGCGGCGAGGCCAGGCATGTCCGGGAACTGGTCGTTGCCCTTGGTCCAGGGGCCGCCGTTGAAATGTTCGCCGAGCGCCTCCTGCCAACAGCTGTCGATCACCATGAAGGGGCGGTTTTCGAGCCCCGCCGTCAGGCTGGCCAAATAGCGGCAGTCGGCGAGGATGTCCGCCGCCGAGGAGCGTCCATAGGCGTAGTACCAGTTGTTGCTCCCGTAGACCGGGGCGGGCGGGAGCAGCGGATTGGGACAGAGCAACCGGCAGAACCGCCGTAATGCGTCGAACGCGGAGATGGCCTCGTAACTGGCGAAGGTGAACGTCGCCACCTCGAGCTCGCGTCTCCCCAAACGCACTCCGGCGCCGCCACAACGGACATCCAGCCAAAGCGTGATCCCCGCCGGGTCGGCGCTCCAGAGGGCGAAGGAGCCGCCGCCGGTCTTCACGCCGCAGCAGTCCGTCCGCCCGTCGGAGGTCATCAGGAAATACCAAGGCATGAGGCGCGCGCCGTCCATGCCCCGCCATTGGGCGTCGCCATAGGTACGTTCCCAGGCGTCGCCGAGGAAGAGCGCATGCGGGGGCGGCGGCCGGTTCCAGCGGAGCCGGACGAAACGGACGGGCTCCGTCTCCGCCGTCAGCCGGACGGTGGTCGCCTCGCCATCCTGGGCGAACGACACGCCAACCCCCTCGTGCGATGACGACTCTCCGCCGGGGAGGACATGCGTCCCCTTATCCGTGAAGACGGTGACGACGTCCGGCAATCCAGAAAACGCTCGCTTATTCATCGGTGTTCCTCGCTCCATGTTGTTATGCGCGCCTTCTGCTCCTGCTCCGGTTCCGGGTGTCGAAGAAATCCTGCTCCGGGCGCTCCGGCGCATGCATGACGCATCCTCGCTTTTGCAACGGAACATGTACGACAACGGGGTTCAAGCGGTCGGAGACGCGTATCTCCACTGGCAGATAGTAGTATGCGCCGGAGAACTCGCCGGGGACGATTGTCAGCTCCACCGCGGAAATGTCCGAATATTTGACGGTGAAGATACACTCATCCGAATTTTCCGCGCGCCATCCCTCCGGAAGCAAAAGTTTCACTGAGACAATTTTCGCGATGAAGCGGACATGGCTCATTTTTAGCGTCAACTTCTTCGCCACTCCCGGTGTCACATATGGGCCCTGGTCATAATCGACGGAAAACTGGCCGTAGGGCAAAGCAAATGACAATTCATAGGGAGAGCGCGTCAATGTCCGTTTGATGGCCGCGCAAGGATCATTCAGCGTCTCCAGGTATTCCGGGCTAATGTGGGTGGGAGCGTCGACCAACTGCGGCAAGGTTTTGTCCTCGCTTTGCGCGCTGTCCGCAAGGGAGATGACCCGCTCCGTCAATTCGTCCAAGGTCTTGGGCAGATTGGCGAGGAGATTCTGCCCGAAGGTGTCGATGGCGCAGGTTTGGATGCTTTCCCCGATGGGCTCGACCCACTTTTCCGGAATTCCGGAACGGCCGAGGATGATTCCCATGAGCGCGCCTACGGTTCCGGCGGTGCAGTCGGTGTCGTCGCCGCAGTTAGTGGCGAGCGCCACGCATCTCCCGAAATCGCCTTCGCCGTAGAGCAGCCCCAAAATAACGAAACCGAGGTTGCCGGGCGCCTGGAACCAGCCAAGATCCTCGTTGTCTTTGACGATGGCTTCGCGGGCGGAGATGAACTCCAGTTTGTTGTCATAGCAATCACAGGCGAGCTTGACGCTGTGGGCGACGCGGCAGTCCGCAGGAATGCGCGACAAGCCGACCCTGATGATTTCGCGGATGTCGCACACGAGGAAGGCCGTCGATTCCATGACTGCGGTGAAGATCTCGGCGTAAATACCTTCGCCGCAATGATCACAGCAAGCGTCATAATAGGCGAAGAGGGCGGCGTTGTCAGGGGCTCCGGGAAAAATGCATGCCCAAATTTCCGAGCGGATCCAGGCGCCGTTGCTGAATTTCCAGCGCTCGTTGTTGCAAGAGCCAGACAAAGGCGGGGTCAACCCGTTGCAGATGTTGCTTTTACAAACGCCATACTCATTCCATGAGCCGGTGATATAGGTGAGCCAGTATTCGCCCAGCAGGCGTTCGTTGAGATGGAAGACCCCATTCTCCTCGGCGGCGAGCAACCAAATCAGCTGGAGGTCGAGATCGTCGTTCGGGGTTGGCTTGCCGTCCAGTTTTTGTGTGTAGAACGAGGCGTTGTTCATCCCCCTTTTACCCTCGAATGGACCGCCGATAGTACCGCCGATGTTTTTGCCAGTCCAGCAACCAAGCACTTTGTCGCGATATGCCGCCAAATTGATTTTTTGGACGGAGGGGACGGACGAGTCGTACATCTTCGCACCTTTCAGTTAAAATATGATTTCGAAATACGGTGTTGCGTACTGCAATTTCGTCGTGTCAAGTTTGATGTCCAGCTCATTGTTTTTGAGTTCGCAGGGAATGTTCTCCGCCCGGGTTCCATCCAGATATAGCGAATAGACTTTCGGGAGGATGGTGTTCGTGGTCTTCAACCGCAACTCGGCCTTCACGGTGCGCATCAACACCGGCAGGTAGCCGAAATCAAGACAGCGGTACAGGCTGGCGTTGTCAAAAACCATGTCCTTGTTGAGCGCATTGGTCGAGACGATCAACAAGAGGTGTTTCGCCTCGTTGAGCGGCTTGTCGTTTTCGAGCGAGGCTGCCACGACGCTGGCCGGAACCGAGCAGGAGTCCAACGCGAGCTTGTCCAGCGTGACAGGTTGGTTCTGTTTGAGTATCACGCCTTCCAAGCGCGGCGATATAACGGTCATAACCTTGCTTGCCGCATTGAGCGTAAGTTCACCGGTTTCGCTTTGATACAACTTTTTCGCGAAGTCAGTCTTGTTCCCAGAGGGGAGTATCCCGTTTTTGCGCAGCAGCCCGATCAGCTCGGCGGTCTTGCCGCCCTCCGAAGTGTCGGCGCTGACCCACCAGGTGGTGACTTTCAAAGGGGAATAGTTCTCGGGGATGATTTCGAGCGTCGGATTGAAGACGCCGACGGATGAAAGCGGTTTGACTTCTGGGTACAGGATGCCGAATTTCGTCAGCATGGCGATTTTCGCATAATCATCGCCAATGGCCGCCAGATAGTTTTTCGGGAAAAGGTTCTTCGAGGTCAACTGAAGCGCGACCGAATGCGGAGCCTCCTTCACGTCGCCGCGAAGCCAGACCAACGCCGCCACGGTCTCCGCGGCGCGGGAGATCGGATCCGCGGCGCTTTCGAACCATCCCACCGGGTTGGGATGGAGCCGGACGGTGTCGGCATGCGCCGTCAGCATGTCCCAGCCTTGGAGCGCCGCGTAGGAGCCGAAGAAGAGCCCGCGTTCATGCCGATATTGATTGTAGGCCGAATGCGAATACTCGGTGATCAGATAGGGGCGGTCCAGAAAACGCGCCGCGGCGGCGGCGCGGAAGAAATTCGAGTCCAGCGAACTGCCTTGGGCGCAAATGGAGTCTTTGTCACGACTGCCACAAAAAAGCGGATGGTCACCATTTCCCTTTTTCTCCTTCGGCACCTCTCCGGGATGAGCAAAATAGATATGTTGTGCGATCGCTGGCAGCTTGGCGCGCACGGGGATTTCCATGGTACGGATAATCATGTCCCAATGGTTGATCAAACCTGGATAACCGATGCCACGGAGGGTTTTCGCATAGTGGTCGGTCATTTCTGACATGGCCGCGACAAGAAAATCACCGGCGTCGGCGGCGGCCGTGTCCCCAGAACGTAGCATGGCCTCGTCGATATCTGGCACGGCGTCAAAGGAGACGCTCTTTCCCCACGCTTTCGCCAGCGCGGCGTCCGTTCCGTATTTCCTGCGGAGGCAATCCCGGAATGACGGAGTGAATTTCGCCATAAGCGTCTTGTCGGATAATAACAAATCTTGTTCGTTCATGCAGTCCACGCAGGCGAGCGCCGGATCGTCTTTGAGCTTTGTCTTGGTGTAGGGATTCATGCGGTCCAGCAGGAATTCCGCCACAACCTTCCAATGATTGCGGTAGATGGGGTTAAAGAATATTTCTGCTTTGAATATGTCGTCACTACTGTAAACCCTCGCCATGGTACAGCCTGGGCCGCCCCCCATTATATCCAAATTGACGTAGACGCCGAGCTTCTTGAAACAGGCGATCAAATAGTCGAGGCGGTCGACGTTTCCCTGGTCTAGCGGAATGTCCTCCATACGTTGTGGAATTCCGGCCTCTTTTATGGTGCTGAATGGTTTGGCATGAATCTTCCATCCTAGAAGAAACTGCTCAGGTTGGTGTATCCGCACCATGTTATAGCCTTGGTTGGCGACAGCTCGCGCAAAGCGCTCGATATCGGCATGAGTCCATTGATCCACCCGTTCCAGGTGGTTTCTGATGATGAAATTGAAGCTGAAAAACCGTACTGGCCGATCCGGGGCGTTCTCGAACGCGAGCCGTCCCGCCGGGTTGACAATCACTCGCCCGTTTGCCCCCGCCACCTGTCGGGAGCCAAGGAGGTTGGAGAAGTCCAGCGCGGTTCCACCTTTTATCTGTGTGGGTTCAATCCGGACTGGTTTGTACTCTTCAGATGGGATGATTTTCACCATAGTCCCCGTCGTCGGATCGGCAGTGTAGGGGACGGGGCCAGCGGCGAACTTCCATCCTTTTGAGCCACTGTAGACCTTTACTGCCAAGAGGTTGCCCCCTCCACGCACCGGCAAGTTGAAAATGTGGTCAGCAGGAGTGACCCGGTCCGATAGATTGCCAGACCGCATCGTGTCATAGACTTTTTTTCCGTTCACAAAACACTCGAACCACCAGTCCGCCGCCATACCTATTTGCATGATCCCGTCGCGCGGCGCGTCGAAACGGTTGAAAAACACTGCGCATGTTTTCTCTTTCACCGCGGAATCAGGGGAAAGATCAAACATGTCATCTTTCAATTGAATCTGCCGCGCGGTTGGCGGCGGGGTGTCAACCATGCAGTCGGAAAGCGCTAGCGCCCAGTTTTTGTCCAAAGTTAATGGCAAGCAACTGGGCGTGAGGGGTGGAGTCGCCCCGGCGAGCGAGCCGATGGAGGCCAATACTATGACCAAGAGAATTTTCCTCATGACGCTTCCAGCGATGTGCATGCGGCGTTCCTTGTTTTTAATGGTTCTCAATACGGGATATAGTCGCTGTTGACGATGTTTCCGCCCGTGTATTTGTAGCTGCTGACGTGCCCATCCTTGAAGGCGAAGTTCGTGGAGAGCGCATGGTTCCAGCCCGGCGCGTATCGGGAGATGATAGACTTGACTTCAGACGCTATTGGGGTGTCGCAAGTGTAGGTCGAGCCAGCCGCGTCATTCCGCACATAGGCCCAGTTCTGATCGACCATGATGACGCCGGAATTGTTGACGGCGTCGAAGCGTTGCCAGTCGCCGCTCGCCAGACACCAGTTTCTTGTCCCCTGATAGTTGGAGTAATAATAGTCGCCGACATCCGTCCCCCCGGACCAGCAAGGCGAACGTCGGGGCGGGGCGCTGAGGGAGGGGCAGAAGGTAATCCCTTGCGGGCGGAGGAAGCCGAGGGAAGGGACGAGATCGTTCCTCCTGGCCGCGGCAGCCCCAAGACCGAGGTAGTCGGAGAGGTAATAGATATGGTTGGCCGCAGTGCTGGTCCGGGGCATGTAGCCAGCCCAGTCCCCGGCATACATGAGGCAAGCCTGGGTGACGTTGCGCATGTTGTTGGCGCACAATATCCTTCTGCCCGACTCGCGCGCCTTGCCCAAGGCCGGCAACAGAATGCTGGACAAAATGCCGATTATCGCCACAACCACCATCAACTCTATAAGCGTGAAACATTTAGCGGGAGTGTTTGTCCGCATGGGATCACCTCTGTTTTATGGTGTTCGGAAGGTTGGCGGCGCAGGAGTCGCCGGGGATGAACGTGGCGGCCACGGCGCAGCGCATGCCACCGATCATGCAGGGGCGCTCCAGCTCGGCGAGGAGCGTCTTGCCCAGGAGCCTGCCAACGCTCTCGGCGTCGACTTTGACGAGGGCCAGCCCCGGCGCGAACGGGAACGGGTAGCTGCCGTAGCCGAACGCCAAGATACTAATCTGGTCAGGGATCGACAAGCCCAAATCCTGCGCCGCTTTCATCGCCGCCGCCGCCTCCAGCTCGCTGCCGCAGAACAACGTGGTCATGCCTTCCCCGTCCAGACGCCCCAAGTACGCCTTGAGCTGCTCGTAGCTGCCGAGCATCTCGCCCGTGGTCTTTATCAAGTGATCGGGGCCGTGGTCGAGGCCGTGGTAGGCCGCCCCGGCCAGGAAACATTGGTAACGCTCCAGGAAGTCCGGATGGTAGTCGAGGCTGCCCGCGAAGACGACGCGGCGGTGGCCGTCGCGCTTCAGTTGGCCGACCGCGTCCATGGCCGCCTCGAACACGTCGGCCCCGACGCGCGGGAAGGCGCCGGCCGTGAAGCCCAGCGTGACGACCGCCTTGTTCAAACCCGGCAACTTGGCGGCGACCTCCGGCGGGGGGGGGGCGCAGAGCGCCACGCCACAACTGCCCTCGAGGACGTCCTCCAAAGAACGCGACGAGGATGTCTCGAGATGCTCCAAAGACAAGCTATAGCCACGACTGTTGAGTTCCCCGCCCAAGCCGACGGAGACGCTAGCGTAATAAGGGCTGGCGTTGTAATGCACCTTGGGCGGCAGCACCATCGCCACCGAACCTTCCCGCCGCGGCGCCTTCCGCCGATAGTGGTGCTTCTCCGCCAGGGCGTTGATCTTGGCGCAAAGCTCCTTCGAGATGTTATGCCCTTGCCGGTTGCTCAACACGAACGACACCGTCGTCGCCGAGCAGTTCGCCTGTTCCGCTATCTCCTGGATCGTCACCGCCATCGCGCCACCTTTTCCGTTCATGTTACTATAATTATAGTATATAATTAGTAATTGTCAAGCGGCACCCGACGGGAAACCGCCCTAAATTCCGCGGCGTGGCGTCCGATATAATTTGGGGAACAGTAAATCCAACCCCTGGTCAAGGAGGGACGGAGCGATGAGGATCGGTGAAGTCGGTGGCGAAGGCATGGTCAACGCCATGAAGGACGTGGAGCAGAAGACCGAGAGCGAGGCCGTCGAGAACGGCGGCGGCGCGTCGGGAGCGCAGGCGAGCGTGCAAGTCTCCTTGCTGCGCAACGCCCAGGAGTTCAGCGCCAAGCTGATGGACCAATTACTAGGTTGAGCCGGTTTACCCGGCATTCTCCTTCCGCCGGCGGGGCTTATCTCCCCCCGCCGGCGCCCCTTTTGTCACTTCTCAAGTCGCGCGCCGTTCTTGAGGTGGGAAGTTTGTGAACAACGTTCCCCTCAAAAACTGCTTGGGCTATTTATTGAATATAAATAACCCGAAAAGTTCAGGAAGGGGGTCTGGGGGACAACCCCTTTCAAGGGGGTTCCCCCAGGAAATCCTGACATGAGCGGCAACCCCTTTTCAGGCCTTCTTGCACGCGGCCTTTTTCCCGCCTCCCGCTCGACCACTCTTGTTGTAATGGGTGAAGTTGCGTCCGACGTAGATTTGGCGGGGGCGGGCGATTTTCCCGCCGGGCTCCTCCACCATCTCCTTCCACTGGGCGATCCAGCCGGGCAGACGGCCAAGGGCGAACATCACCGTGAACATGTTCGTGGGGATGCCGATGGCCCGGTAGATGATGCCGCTGTAGAAATCGACGTTGGGATAAAGTTTGCGCTCGATGAAATAGTCGTCGGCCATGGCCTTCTCCTCCAGCTCGCGGGCGATGTCCAGGAGCGAGTCGTCGAGCTTGAGCTTGTCCAACAGTTTGTGGCAGGATTCCTTGATGATGACGGCCCGGGGGTCGAAGTTCTTGTAGACCCGGTGGCCGAAGCCGTGGAGTTTGAAGGGGTTGCTCTTGTCCTTGGCCATGTCGATGTATTTCTGGCAGCCGCCGCCCTCGCGGCGGATTTTCCGGAGCATCTCCAGGACGGACTGGTTGGCGCCGCCATGCAACGGGCCGGAAAGGGCGCTGATGCCCGCGGAGATGGTGGCGTAGAGGTTGACCTGGGCGCTGCCGATGACCCGGACCGCCGAGGTGGAGCAGTTCTGCTCGTGGTCGGCGTGCAGGATCAACAATTTGATCAGCATGCTCACCACGTCCGGGTCGACCTCGTAGGGCTTGACCGGCGAGTCGAACATCATGTAGAGGAAGTTGCCGCAGTAGGAGAGGTCGTGGCGTGGGTAGACCACCGGCTCGCCGATGGATTTTTTGTAGGCGAAGGCGGCGATGGTGCGGACGATGGAGATCAGCCTGGCGGCGGTGGTGTTGATGTCCTCGCGCATGGAAAGGGCGTCGACGTTCGGGTAGAAGGCAGCGAGGGCGTTGATCATGGTCGAGAGGATGCTCATCGGATGGGCGCCGCGGGGGAAGCCGTCGAAGAAATGCCGCATGTCCTCGTGCAGCAGCGAGTAGCGCACGAGCAACTGCGAGAAGTCCCGTTGCTGGCGGACGTCGGGCAGTTGGCCGTGCAGCAGCAGGTAGGCGGTCTCGACGAAGGTGGCCTTCTCGACCAGCTCCTCGATGGGGATGCCGCGGTAGCGCAGTATGCCCTTCTCGCCATCGATGAAAGTGATTTTGCTGTAACAAGAGGCGGTGTTGACGTAGCTCGGATCGAGCGTCACGTAGCCGGTCTCGGAGCGGAGCTTGCCGATGTCGATGGCCTTCTCGCCCTCCGTGCCCTCGACGATCGGCAGCAGGTATTTCTTCCCCTCGAGCGTCAGCTCGGCGAATTTTTCCGACATGTTTCCCTCCATTGCGCTGACAAATTAGGCCCCGTAAGCCGCGGTGGCGACTATGGGTCAATACTATCACCGGAAAAGCCACATTGCAAGCTCGATGCCCAACTCTGGGCGACATGGCCGCGCTTTGTGGCGGGACGAGGATCCCTCATGCGCCGCCCCTATTGACAAAACTTAATTTCGGCCTATGTTAATTACGCGCCGCGGAAACAAGTCCGCGGCGGGAGGGGGCGACATGGTGGAACGGCAACAAGGCGCCACTGGCGAGCGGCCAGCGGCGAAGCAGTTGGTTTTCGACGCGTTAAGCGCTGGCGACACGGTGTCGCGGGTGGGCTTGGCGCGGCGCTGGGGACTGCGGTTGGCGACAGTCACCGAGGTGACCCGCGAGCTGCTGGAGGACGGATTGATCATGGAGGCGGGCGAAGAGGCCTCGACGGGCGGGCGCCGCCCGGTGCTCTTGAGAATGAACCACGAGGCGTTCCATGTGGTCGGGGCGCACGTCGAGCACCGCATGGTGCGTTGCGCGTTGTACTCCTCGGGGATGGAGATCATCGGGGAAAGCTCGTTGGAGCTCTCGCCGGAGGTTGACAACCAGGCGTTGGCCGCCGGGGTCGCCGCCGCCGTCAAAGGGCTGCTGGACGAGCTGGGGTTCGCCCCGGTCAAGGTCAAGGCCATTGGCGTCGCCTTCCCTGGACGGGTGGACGCGGCCAAAGGGGTGTACCGGGGCGGCGGGATACTCAAAAATGTTTTGGATTGCCCCGCCAGGGACTTGCTGGAGGCGGTGTTCAAGGTGCCCGTGGCGATTGACCACGACGTGGCGGCGATGGCGATCGCCGAGCACAAGCTGGGGCTGCTGGACGCCGCGCGGAACAGTTGTCTGCTCTATATCGGCCAGGGAGTCGGCGCCAAGTTCGCCTTGGATGGCAAGCTTTACCGCGGGGCCGCGAACGGCGCCGGGGAGTTTGGGCACATGCGGCTGCGCGACGACGGGCCGCAATGCCATTGCGGCAAGCGCGGCTGTTTCGAGTCGCTCGCCAGCGTCGCGGCGATCGTCCGGGACTTCGGCGGCAAGGCCTCGTTCAGCGAGATCGTGTCGTTGGCGGAGGGTGGCGACGTGAAGGCGGACCGGACGCTGCAAGACGCCGCCAAGCTGATCGGCGAGGCGGTCGGCGACATTTTTTATTTCATGGACATCGAGCAGCTGGTGGTGGCCGGGGAGATCGTCCTGGCCGAGCCGCTGATCGGCGAGACGTTGCGGCGGTCGGTCGTGTGGCATGACACCACGGTGCCACGCAAGATCTTGTTCAGCCGTCAGGGCTCGGAGGTGGCGATGGCCGGCATGGCTTTGCAGGCGGCGCGGCCGCTCTACGCCAAGGCGGGCGTCGAACTCTGCGGCGTCGCTTGAGACAACATCATTTTCATGGTCATTGGAACGATAACGAAAAAGAGGAGAAAAAGATGAGGCGAAACACCATTCGCGCTGGTTGGCTGGCCACGGTTTTGCTGTGCGCCACGGCGCTGGCGACCGGGGCGGCGGAACAAGCCGCCCCCAAGGTGACGAAGATCAAGATGGGCAGCTACTACACCCCCAACGCGCCCGAGTCGCCCGCCACCAAGCGACTGATCGAGATGATGAAGGAAGACCCGTCGATCCGCCTGGAGCCGTTCGTCGGTATCAGCATCCCCGGCGGCGGCAAGGCGCAGTTGATGATGGCCATCGCCGGCAACACCGCCCCCGACCTGGGGCAATCCTGGTTCCACATCATCCGTAGCGAGATCAACAACGGCTTCATGTACCCGCTCAACGAGTGGGTCGGCTACGACAAGAACGGCAACGGCCAGATCGACGACGACGAGGCCACCTGGGAACCCTGGAAGAGCATCCCGGAGCTCTGGCGCCGGGTCGCCACCGTGGACGGCAAGGTCTACGGCATCCCCGAGCCCGTCAAATCCACGCAGGGGCTGATCTTCCGCACCGACCTGGTGGCGGCCGCCGGCCTCAACCCCAACAAGCCCCCCCAGACCTGGGACGAGCTCATCTACTGGTGCCAGAGACTCACCGACCCCAACAAATCCATCCCCGGGGCGTTAGTTCAGCAGGGGCAGAAGGGCATCGGCATCGCCACTAGCGGCTGGCAATGGCTCCCGTGGGTCCAAAGCGCGGGCGGCGAGCCCATCGTCCAGGTCAAGACCAGCCCCAAGACCGGGCTGAAGCATCTTTTCGGCATGGACGCCACCAAATTCGTCACCCCCGACGGCGAGGACTTGTCTCAGGTGCCCTCCACCTGGCAGGCAAACTTCGCCTCGCCCGAGGGCCGCGAGGCCTGCGAGCTGGTCTACAAAATGCGCTGGATGAAATGGCTCATCGACACTAAGACCGGCGAGCCGGTCAACCTCACTGCGCTGGATCTGAAGAACCATTTCGTGATGGTCGGCGACCGCAAGCTCGAGTTCACCGACAAGGACATCATCAAAGGCGTAGGACGCGCCGGCGGCACCCGCCGCGGCGAGGGCACCTTCGACCTGCTCGGCACCGGCGAGGTCGCCATCACCTACGCCTCGGTCAACGATCTGTTCCAGGCTGGCGTCAACGCCAACATCGACCCGTCGCTGTTGAGCTGGTTCCCCTACCCCGCCGGCCCTGGCAAAAGCGGCGCCCGCCGCGTCCAGATCCAGGACCACTACATCGTCATGTACGAGGGCGTGAAGAACCGTTCCAAGGCCGACCGCGATAAAATCTGGCAGGTCGCCACCGCGCTGGCCGACACCAAGACCCGCGACAACACCATCCGCGACCAGGTCCTCTGCGGCCTCACCCGCTTCGCCAACCCCACCGATCTCGCGCGCCTCGGCTACGACGAGTACATCAAGGACATCCCCAAGGCCATCCGCCAGAACTTCAAGGACATCGACTCCGGCGCCATCAGTGTCTCCACCGAGCCCTGGATGGGCTTCTGGTTCACCATGGACATGGCGCTGTCCCGCAAGGTCTTCGGCATCATCACCGGACTCAACGGCGAGGATTTCGACTACATCGAGGCGTTGAAACTGGTCGAGGTCGAGGCCAACTCCGGGGTGATGTTCGCCACGCCCAAGGAGACCATCGACCACGCCCGGCCCTACGCCCGCGCCATCTTCACCTGCGTGCTGCTCTTCGTCGCCACCTTCGCCTTCGTGATCATCCGTTCCCAGCTGCGGCGCAACCGCGAGAAAAAGGGCACCCGCAACGTCTACAACTCCTGGTTCGCCTGGGGCTTGGTGCTCCCGGCCGTGCTGCTGATCGCCACCTGGAGCTACTACCCGCTCATCCGCGGCATGATCATGGCCTTCCAGGACTACAAGATCACCGGCAAACCCCGTTTCGTCGGCTTGGAGAACTTCATCATCCTCTTCCTTGACAAGTCCTTCTGGAAGAGTTTGATGACCACCTTCTACTTCGTCGGGCTGAACATGGTCCTGACCTTCTGCGCCCCGATCGTGTTGGCGATCTTGCTCTCGGAGGTGCCGCGTTTCAAGATCTTCTTCCGGACGCTGTTCTTCCTGCCGCAAATGACCAGCGGCATCGTCATCGCCTTGTTGTGGAAGCTCATGTACACCCCCACCCCGCAAGGCTTCTTCAACCAGCTCGTGGCCTACCTCAACTACATCCCCTTCGTCCACATCGAGTCGCAGACTTGGCTGGACGACCCGCAGCTGGCGATGCTCTGCTGCGTGATCCCGACCGTCTGGGCGAGCATGGGCATGGCCAGTTTGATCTATCTGGCGGCGTTGTGCTCCGTGCCCCGCGACCTCTACGAGGCCGCGGAGGTCGACGGCGCCGGCATCTTCAGCAAGCTCAAGAACATCACCATCCCGGCCATCTTGCCGCTGGTGATCATCAACTTCGTCGGGGCCTTCATCGGCACCTTCCAGAACATGGGGAACATCTTCCTCATGACCTTCGGCGGACCGGGCGACGCGACCATGGTCGTGAGCCTCAAGATCTGGATCGAGGCCTACAACAACCTGCGCTTCTCCATGGCCACTTCGATGGCCTGGGTGCTCGGCGCGCTGTTGATCGGCTTCACCTACGTCCAAATCCAGTTCCTCGGCAAAGTCGAGTACCGTAAAGCTCAGGAATAGAAAGGAGCGCCCACAACATGTCACTCATACCTCAAGTCGGCACGAAAGCCTGGTCCGTCCGGAGCTTCGTCATCTTCGTCTACGCCGCGCTGATCTTCCTGGGGGCGACCATGATCGTCCCCTTCATGATCACCGTCTCCGGCAGCGCCACCAACGACTACGACTATAACCGCTACCTGCCCGTGCCGCGGTACTTCTACTCCCAGAAGGACCGCTTCATGAAGACCTTGGTGGGCTTCTTCAACAACTACCGCGACTACGCCCGCGTCATGCGCTGCTACGTCCCGGGCATGGTGGAGAACGCCTGGTCCAGCTGGGAGATGATCGGCCGCGACATCCCCAACACCGACAAGATCGCCAAGACCTACCTCGACGCTCCCGCCGCCGAGGGGGCGCGCCGGACGGCCATGGCCGCCGACTACTCCGAGTTCTGCGGCGCTTACGGCGTCGACGACTCCATGGCCACGCTCAAGGACACCGAGGTCACCGAACTGCTCTATGAGCGTTACGCCAAGCGCCTCAAGGCCAAAGACCCCGCCAAGTTCGCCTCGATGTCCCGCTCCGCCAAGCGCGAGGCCGCGCTGGCGCTCCTGAGCGCCACCTGGGGCATCCCCTTCAGCACCTTCTACGACGTCAATTTCAAAGACACCGAGCAGAACTACCCCATGGGCTTCCAGACGTGGTTCCCGCCAGCCGACAGCCCCAAGTACCAGGACTATGTCTACGTCAAAGAGGCCTACAAGGCCCAGTTCTTCACCCCCGGCGTGAAGGCGGCGTGGCTCAAGTTCCTCGACGCCAAGAACCATGCGTATGGTTCCGTCGCCGAAGTCTTCCCCGTCCTGCCCGACGCCGCCGGCCCCGAACTGCTCGCGCTCTGGGGCGAGTTCAAAGCCAAGGAGGCCCCGGCCTCCCCGGTGGTCCCCTTCCCCGTCCGCACCAGCTGGTTGAAGTACCTCCAGGGCGAGGAGGTCGCCGCCAAACTGAAGCTGGCCGAGACCGCCAAATTCGACATCGACTACTACAACAAGCTCGCCGGCACCTCCTACGAGGTCCTCGAGGACACCCCGATGCCCATCCCGGCCGACTTCCCCCCCGCGGTGCGCGCCCTTTGGGAGGACTTCGTGACCACCAGCTTCCCGCTGCGCCTGACCACCTTGAAGATCACCCCCGAGCTGGAGCGCCAGTTCCAGGACTCCCTCAAGACCAACGTGAAGAACCTCAAGGTCGCCAACGAGCTGCTCGGCACCAACAACGCCGACTGGTCCGGCTTCAAACTTTCCGCCAAACCTCCCCTGGAGACCAACGCGGCGGCCACCAACTGGCGCAACCTCTGGAAAGACTTCCTGGTCAAAGCTAAGCCCTCCGGGCGCGAGATCAGCTGCTCCGAGATCGCCTTCCAGCAGTTCCTGCTCAAGAAATACCATAGCCTCGAGGCCGTCAACCAAGCCTACGGCTGGAAGCTCAAACACATCGAGGAGGCCTTCCCGCCCTTCATCCAGGCCTACGCGGTGACCTTCGAACGCTTCGAGGGGAGCCTCTCGCTCGTCCCGGTGCTCTCGAACTACAAGGTCATCTGCGAATATCTGCTGCTCAACGCCCGGGCCGTCCCGGTCACCTTGCTGCTGATCACCCTGGCGGTCATCTGCACCTTGACCATCAACCCCATCGCCGCCTACTCCATGTCGAGGTTCAACCTCAAGGGCCAGGACAAAGTCATCCTCTTCATGCTCGCGACCATGGCCTTCCCGGCGATGGTCAGCGCAATCCCGGCGTACCTCTTGATGCGCGACTTGGGCTTGCTCAACACCTTCTTCGCGCTGGTGCTGCCGGGCGCGGCGAACGGCATGGCTATCTTCATCCTGAAGGGCTTCTTCGACAGCTTGCCGCAGGAGCTTTTCGAGGCGGCGACGATCGACGGGGCCAGCGAGTTCCAGATCTTCCGCATCGTCGCGATGCCGTTGGTGAAGCCGATCCTGGCGATCAACTGCCTGACGGCCTTCATCGGGGCGTACAACGGGTGGGAGTGGGCCTTGATCATCTGTCAGGACAAGAGCATGTGGACGATCGCCGTGTGGCTGTACCAGGCGTCGACCTGGTGGGCCGCGACCCCGTGGATCGTGAGCGCTGGCTTCGTGGTGGCGTCGATCCCGACGATGGTCGTCTTCCTGTCCTGCCAGAAGATGATCCTCCGCGGCATCATCATCCCGTCCATGAAGTGACCTGGAGCCGGGCCGGCCATGACGGCCGGCCCGCACCCCCAAACTCGGAGCCACAAACATGAGCAACCCGATCAAAGTCGAAGAGCTGGGAGTGGAAGCGTTCCTGCCCTTCGGGTTCTACGCCGACATGACCAGCCCCAAGTCCGAGAAGCTCGGAGCCAACCCCATCGAGTTCTACCGCGACATGTTGCAGCAAGACCTCGGCGGCGCCGCCATCGCCTCGTTCTCCATCTGCCGGGTCGAGAAACGCCCGCTAGTGATCGACACCACCGAATACCACAGCTTCTCCGGCGAGGGGACGCTGCCTTTGGACAACGACGTGCTCATCCATGTCGCCCCCGCCTCCAACGGCGTGTTCAACCCCGAGAAGCTGCGGGTCTTCCGCATCCCCCGCGGCACCATGGTGGTGCTACGTCCGGGCGTTTGGCACCACGCCCCCTTCACCGAGAACGACGACCCGGCCAACGTGCTGATCGTCCTGCCGGAGCGCGCCTACGCCAACGACTGCGAAGTTCTGGAGCTCTCCGAGCCGGAACGCCGCCGCATCTATTCCTGATTCCGCCAGCCGCCTGCCGCCTCAGGGCAAGGGCGGCGGGACCGGAGCGAAAAGCTGGGCCAGCTCGAAAATGTCGCCAGCCTTGGTCCACGCGACCATGCCCTGCTTCCAAACCAAAGTGTCACGGGTCAACTCGCCCGTCTTGGCCTTGAGCTCCAACGCGTCCAGGGCGAAGGGGCCGGCCTGTTTGCCGCCCAACGCGGCGAAATAGGACGCCTCGGACGGCACAGGCGGCGGTCCGCCGGCGACCGGAGCGGCGGCCTGTCCCAAAGTCCGGGCCATTTGACCGGCCATGGCGAACCCCATGCCCAAGCCCATGCCTTCCGAGGCGCCACCCCCGCCGGGGTTGGCGGCGGCGGCCTCCATGGCGTTCGCCGCCTGGAACTGGGCGAACTTGTTCAGGTCGCCCAAGACGCCCATGCTGGCGCGTTTGTCCAACGCCGCCTCGACCTCCGTCGGCAGGGAGATGTTCTCCACCAACAGCTTGGTGAGATCCAGGCCGTATTTCACGAACTCGACGGCGATTTTCTTGGTGACGAAGATGCCCAGCTCGTCGTAGTTGGCGGCCAGGTCGAGGATGGGCAGCTTGCTCTCGCCCAAGGCGTCGGCGAAGCGCGACACCACGATGTCGCGGAGCTGCTCGGTAATGCCGTCGGTGGTGAACGTGCCCTCGGTGCCGGCGATCTCGCGGATGAAGGCGGCGGCGTCGACCACCTTGACCACGTAGGTGCCGAAAGCGCGCAGCCGGACCGGGCCGAACTCGGCGTCGCGGAGCATCACCGGGTTCTTGGTGCCCCACTTCAGGTCGGTGAAGTTGCGGGTGCTGACGAAGTAGACCTCCGCCTTGAAGGGGCTCTCGAAGCCGTATTTCCAGCCCATGAGGTCGGAGAGGATGGGCAAGTTCTTGGTGTCGAGGGTGTACATGCCGGGCTTGAAGACGTCGGCGATCTTACCCATGTTGACGAAGACCGCCACCTGCGACTCGCGGACCACCAGTTGCGCCCCGTACTTGATCTCGTTGTCCTTGCGGTCGAAACGGTGGACCATCGTGTCCTTGGAGTCGTCGAGCCACTCGACGATGTCGATGAATTGCCCTTTGAGCCAGTTGACCAGTCCCATATTCGCCTCCCTTGATTGGCTTGTTTGCACACTGAGACTTATAGCGCGGCGGAGCCTCCCGCGCAACTGTAACGGCGGGGAAAAATCACACCAAGGGTAAAGCGATCTTTACTTTTGGCCGATACGGATATATGATTAACTCAGGAGTCGTCCAAACGCAAAGGAGTGCTACGCGATGAGAATCTCAGACCAGACCAACGCCGTGAGCTTGATAGAGAACCTGTCCTCCACCACGAAGGCGGCGGCAGCCTCGGATTTGAGCTGGATGACCGGCACGGTGAGCGAGATAGCGAAACAAAAGGCGGCCGCCAACGCCACCGACGCCAGCGGCGTGGTCCGCAGAAACTCCAGCGTCGCGGTGAACTTCAGCCAGGCGGCCACGGAGCTCAAGCAGCTCAACAAGCAAGAGGCTTTGATGCAAAAGAGCGCGGACACGCTCACCAAGATGCAGAGCCTCGCCAGCTCCGACCTCAGCGGCAAAAGCGACGCGGACAAGATCGCCGCGGGCGTGCAATATAGCAAGTTGCAGCGGCAATTGGGCGACTACAGCTCCAAGAGCCTGTTGTCGGAGGCGTCGGCCAGAGCCGCGGCGACCGCCACCACCACCAAGGGCAAAGTGGACGTCATCGCCGTGGCCGTGAACTCCAAGCTGGGCAGCTCCGGGTTGGCCGACAAGCTCTCTGCCGCCCAGAGCTTCGTGGACACCAGCAAAACGGTGGTCGAAGACAAGATCGACACGGTGAAGTCCGAGAAGAAGACCCTGACCAGCGGCATGACCTCGCTTTACGCCGCCGCCCAGGGAGTCAAGAACGAGTAGGCTTAGCCGGGGGGGATGTCCAGATCCATCCCGTCGTAGGCGACCTCGATCCCGTGGGGCGCAAAAAAATCCTCCAGCCGCGCTTGCAGGCAATGGCCGTTGTGGGAGAAATGGTTGACGACCACCAGCGCGTCGGGGGTTATCGCCCCCAACCGGAGCAGCTCGTCGCGGAAACGCAACGAGACGTTCGCCCCCAGATGGTGCGCCTGATGGTCGATGGATTTGGGGCTGACCCCCATGGTGCACTCGACGACGGCCGCCCGCAAGCCCAGGCCGGACACCGCCGCCCAAGTCTCCTCGGGCCACCAGCCAGTGTCGTTGGCGATCAGGATTCCGGCCCCGCCGCGGCGGAGCACGTAGTTCAGCGCCTGTTCACCCTCCGGGCCGTGCTGGGCGGCCAACGGGATTATCTCCAAGCCGCCGTCGACCACCCGCCGCCCCGGGACGAGCTCGACCGGCTCCAGCGAGAGCGCGGCGAAGCTTTGTTTGGTCTCCCGTTCGATCCGGGCCAGAGCGCCCCGGTCGGCGTAGACCTTCAATTGCCGCGACACTTGCGAGAAGCCACGCATGCGCCACAGCAAGTCCACCGGAGAGAGATGATCCTCATGGGAATGGGTGATCAGCAGCCGTTCGAGCCGCGGCAAATCCACGCCGAAACTGACGGTCTGGGAGAAGATGTCCGGGCCGAAATCGACGAGGGTGTCGTCGTCGACCAAGTAGGAGCAGCGGCGGCGGATGTCCTTGCCGCCGTCGCGCTTGGCCTCGGCGCAAGTCTCACATTCGCACCACAACGCCGGCACGGCCTCGGCCGCCGCGGAACCAAGCACTCGCACTCGCATCGGTCAACTCCTGGGCTGGGGGTTCACGTACTATAGCGCCCGACGTTGCCTTTGCAAGTTGACTTGGCGGCACGCCCCGCTATGGTATGACAACCTCTATTCTTTGGACTGGCCTCTAATGTTAACTGGTGTCTTGTTCGGTTTGGGCGCGGCGTGCTGCCAGTCCTTGTCCTATTTGTTCTCCCGCCATTTCATCCGGCGTTTCGGGGGCCCGGCTTATTTGCTGGTGCTGTCGCAGCTGGTGATGGGGCTGTTCGCCTTGGCGTTGCTGCCGCTGGTCTGGCCGGACGGCGGGATCGACGTCGGCCGGAGCGGCTTGAGGGTTGTGGCCTGCGCCGCGTTCTACTTCGTCGGCCAAGGCTGCTTTTTCATGGCGTTGCGGCACGCCGACGCCTCGCGGGTGTCGCCCTTGCTGGGGCTCAAAGTCTTCCTGCTGGCCGGGATCAGCGCGCTGTTCATGGGCGGAACCTTCTCGCCGTGGCAATGGCTGGCGGTGCTGCTTTGCGTCTGCGCCACCTTGGCGATGAACTGGACCGGCGGCTCGATGGCCCGCTCCAGCGTCGCTTGGGTCATGGCGGCCTGCCTGGGCTATTCGCTGTCCGACATCTGCATCAGGCTGAGCATCGACAGCATGCCCCGCTTGTCCACTGGCCAGGCGTCGCTGCTGACCGCCTGTTTGGTCTATCTGGTCTGCGCCGCCATGGCGCTGGCGGCGACGCCGTTCTTCCCGCGGCCGCGGCCCCGGACACTGCTGGCGGCGACGCCGTTCGCCGCCGCCTGGTTCTGTGGCATGTTGCTACTTTTCGTCTGTTTTGCGGAGATCGACGTGGTCTACGGCAACATCGTCCAATCGACCCGCGGCATCATCTCGATCGCGCTGGGAGCTTGGGTGGCCAAGCTCGGCTTCGAAGGGTTGGAGAAGAGAGTCTCCCGCTCCGTGGTGCTTCGCCGCGCCGTCGCCGCCTTGCTCATGACCGCCGCCATCGCCCTCTTCTATTTCGGGCGCCGCTAGCGGAAACCGTCTTGCATCTGGCGGCGTTTCGACTATCTTTCATTATAAAGAGGTGAGTCATGACCGACACCATCAGTCCGGAGCGGCGCTCCTACGTCATGAGTCGTGTCCGCTCGGTCAACACCAAGCCGGAGCTGGCGGTGCGCTCCCTGTTGCACTCCTTGGGTTACCGCTTCCGCCTCCACCGCCGCAAACTGCCCGGCAGCCCGGACATCGTCTTCGGACGGCTCAAAACCGCCATCTTCGTCCACGGCTGCTTCTGGCACCGGCACGGCTGCGCCGACTCCCGCGCCCCCAAGTCCCGCGTCGAATTTTGGCAGGCCAAGTTCGACCGCAACGTCGAACGCGACCAAGCCAACCTGACGGCCCTCGCCACCATGGGCTGGCGGGCCGTGGTCGTCTGGGCCTGCGAGCTCAAAGACATGGAAGCCCTGCGAACCCGGTTGGTGGAGCTGCTCGGCCCGCCCCCCAAGGCAGCGAAGGCCGCGGCGGAGCTTTCCTACGCCTTCGTCCCCGCCGGGGGCGAACTGCCCATGGCCGCCGAGCCCCGAGCCGACTATGACGCCACGCCGCGGGAATAGCGCTGGCAATCGCCCCGCCGGGCGTCTATATTGCCGCCCACAACCAACGGGATCAAACACATGAAATACGTCGACTTCATAAAAGCCATCGTGTTCGTCAACTCCAGCAAGTATGGCGACAAGGTCGCCGCCTATCGCAAGGACACCAACGAGTTGCTCTTCCGCAGCGTCGACGGGGAGGACCAAATCGGCCCGGTCCCCGTGTCCGACCCCAATTACGTCTTCATTCCCCGCAAGGGCGACTTGCATCTTGGGCGCGACATCGTGATGCAGTTCGTGGCGGAGTTCATCCCCAACGAGCGCGGCTATGTCGACTTCCTCTTCCGCAAAGAGGGGGCGTTCAGCCGCTTCAAAGCCTATGTGGACGAGAAGGGGCTGCTGGAGAAGTGGTACGAGTTCAGCGAACGGCAGGAGGAGAAGATGCTGCGCCGTTGGTGCTCCCAGAACGGCGTGAAGCTGGAGGACTGAGATGACCCGCATTCTCTTGTCCTTCTGCCTCCTCGCGCTGCTGTTGTCCTGCTCCCGCGCCGCCGCCCCCGAGGTGAAGGTGGACCGGGCCAACGCCATGCGGCTACTGCAGGACTTCCTGAAGATCGACCAGCGCGAGAGCGGCCAACCCGGAGCCAGGCGCGCCGCCGAGTTCATCCAGAAAACCGCGCGGGACTACGGTCTCGACGCCAAGATCGACAGCTTCACCGAGGAAACCTCCGACGGCCCCAAAACCTTCCACAACGTCGCGTTCGAAATCAAGGGCAAGTCGAAACGCTTCGTGGTCGTCGGCAGCCATTTCGACCTCAAGAAGTTCGACGGCTTCAAGTTTCAGGGCGCCAACGACTCCGGCTCCAGCACCGCGACGCTCCTGGAGGTCGCCCGGGCCCTCGCCAAGTCCGGCGTCGTCCCGCCCTACACCGTCAAGTTCCTTTGCTTCGACGGCGAGGAATGCGTCCACAACTACGGCGACAACGACGGTTTGCATGGCAGCAAGCGCGCCGCCGCCGCCATGCAAGCCGACGGCTCCCTCAAAGACTGCGTCGCCATGCTGCTGCTGGACATGATCGGCGACCGCGACTTGAACCTGACGGTGCCGGGGGACACGGACAAACGCCTGGCCACCGCCCTCTTCGCCCTCGCCAAGCCGTCCGGGATGAAGGCCGACTGGTTCGGCTCCGTCATGCTTGACGACCACGTCGCGTTCCAGGAGAAGGGAGTGCCGTCGCTCGACCTCATCGACTTCGAGTACGGCCCGCACAACGCCTACTGGCACAGTTCCGAGGACACGCTCGACAAGCTCAGCGCCGACAGCCTCGGTCTAGTCGGCGACGCCGTGCTGCGCTTGCTCCTGACCATGCCCGAAGTCCTCGGGCAGTGAGCGATATTATTCCTTGCCCGCGGGGCCCTGCTCTAGCATGAAGGACTTCTGCTTGAGGTGGTTGAGCTCGCGGCCGATCTCCAGCAAACGCCAATACTCACCCGACGGGATGACGGCTGGCTTGAGCTTGACGCTGACGTCGATCCGCCATTTCCCGCCCTTGCCCGCGGCGGACTTGATGATCACCTTGCCGCGCTTGGCGGGGGCTGTCAACGTCTCGCCCACGGGGGCGATGGAAACCTTGTCGTAGCCCGCCGGGAAGTCGATCTTGACCAGATAGGCGACGTTGACGCTGTTGTCCTGGTAGAGCGGATAGTCGCGCTTGTCGGAGGCGAAGGTCATGAGCGCGCCGGGGTCGTAGGGCAGGTCGAAATAGTAACGGTCGGCGTCCTTGACGCAATAGCGCTCGGCGTCGACCACCACGCGCTCGACGCCAGGGTATCCATTGAAGTCGTAGAAGAGGCCGCCGATGGGCTTGGCCGCTTGGGAAATGCCGCTGACTTGGCTTTGGAAGTAGCGGGCGCGCTCCTCGGGGGGCGTCTCGGCGAACATCTTGTTGCTGGCGGCGAAGGCCATGCCGTAGTAGCGGCGGGTGCGCTCGACGCGGGCGTCGCCGGCGGCGTTGAGGACAAGCTGGTATTCCACCCAGGTGCGATCCTCCATGTTCTTGGCCGCCTTGACCAGAAGCGTCTTGGCGGTCTTGGGGACGAGCGCCTGACGCCCGTCCAGACCGGTGGCGCCCAGCGGGGCGTACTGGTCGGTGTCGTTGAGGAAGACATCCTCGCCGCCGACGTTGACCTTGACCAGCGGACGCTCGAAGAGGTCGCGCTGCGGGACCTTGAAGGGCGGAGCCATGAGCTTTTTCAAGTCGGGATAGCGGGCGGCCACCACGAACTCAGGGGACAGCTTGGCGGCCTGCAGCAACGAATGGAGCAAAATGGCGGTGTCGGCGGCGTTGCCGTAGCCGTCGGCCAGCGTCCGTCCGGCGGGGCTGAGGGCGGAAAGGGGCAAATTGACGAAGGACGTCCCGGCGGAGCGGATCCGGGTGGCGACGTAATCCCGGACGGCCTTGGCCTTGGCCCGGTCGTCGCGGAGGGACGCCACAAGCTCCTGGGCGGCGGCCTGGATGTCCGGCGTCGGGACGGCGGCCGTTGAAAACGCGGCGTCAAGGGCGGCGGCGTAGCTCTTCCAGTCGCCAGCGGAGACCAGCAAGGTGGGCACGTAGGTCCAAGGCGGCGGCAGCGAGCTCTCGGGCTTGAGCTCGGGCTGATTGAGGACCGTCCACTCATGGCAACGCTTGCCGTTGATCTCGGAGACGTTCTCCTCCACGGCCGACATGCGGTGCCGCGAAATGTTCAGGGGCATGTCCAGGGGGGCGAGGATCCGCACGGTCTTCTTGACGATGGGGTCGGAGCCACGGAAACTCTCGCAGAGGTCGAAGAAGGGACGGTTCTTTATTTTCCTGACGATCTCGGCCTCGATGACACTGCCGACCTCGACGCCTGGGAGGCTGCCGACCAGAATCTTGGCCCCGGGGTAACGGGGGGCCGCGCCGACCCAGCTGGCGTCCATCAGGTTGAGTTCCTTGCTGGCGAGCTCCTTGACGGAGCCGTCGGGGGCGCGGACGCTGGCCTTGGCGATCTCCACCTCCTCCCAGACGGGGTTGTAGCTGACTTTGATCTCGGAGTTGTTCTTTTTCCCCAAATAGCTGAGGATCTCTTTCTTATAGGAGCTCCGCTCGGTCCAGGAGCCGTCGGCGGCGAGGTCGTAGGTGACGGCCTCCTCCAGGACACGGACGTCGCCGTCGGGTTTGGGACTGTTGGAGCCACTGGTCAGGACCACCCGTTTGCGGGCATCGAACTCCAGGGACTTGAGCGCCGCTTTGAGCTCCAAATACTGCGCCGGGGAGAACTCCACGACATTCAAGGTGAAATAGCTGGAGCCGCGCAAGGCGCCCTTGTCGCCGGAGAGGCTCTGACGGCGAGTGAGGCACTTGGTGTCGATCTGCTGGTAGCCGGGCAAACTGGACACGGCGCCGAGCCGCGGATCAAGGGCGAGCTCGAGCTGTTCGTCGAAACCGCAAGCGATCTCGGTGACCAGCGGATATTTGCGTTTGTCCAACCCGGTGGCGCCGCCGAGGATGAAGTTGGCCATGCCGACCGACTTGCCGATCCAGGGGAGCTGGAGCATCGACTTGCCCTGGCCCTTGACCAACGCCGCGGGACCCTCGAACTCGAGGCGGACGGCGAGGGGCTCGGCGGTGTTGAGCATGTCCTCCGGGGTGAGGACGAAGGCGGTGAGCTTGGCGCCGGGGGCGACGCGCTTGACGACGCTCTCGAAGTAGCGGCGGCGCTCCTGGGGCTTGAGCCGCGAGAAATAACCGCGGTAAGCGTTGTCGTTGATACCGTCGAAGGCGAGGGAACAACTGGCTTTGAGGTTGCCGTCGGCGTCGACGGCGCCGATGGTCTTGATGCGCATGAGGTTCTCGGAGGCGGGGATGATGGGCGTGGTCTTGAGGGCCTCGCCCTCGGGACGGGCGACCAGGTAGCTCTTGTCGCAGAGGTACTCGGGAAGCAAGCGCTTGGTGTTCTCGTCGGTGGAGTCCATCAGCACGTACTCGCCATCCTTGATCTGGGCGCAGCTGATAGCGTGGTTGAAGTAAGGCTGGGGGACGTCGGGGTCTTTCTTGGAGCTGCTGGCGTCTACCAGCACGGGGTACGCCTTGAGCCCGGCGAGGCGGAGCATGGAGACTAGCAGCGCGGCCTTGTCGCGGCAGACGCCGTATTTGTTGGCGAAGGTGTCCTTGGCGTCGTGGGGCTCGTAGCCGGGGGCGACTTTCTCGGTGGTGATGCCCATGTAGCGGATGTTCTGGGAAACGTATTGGAAAATGGCCTCGATCTTGGCCATGTCGCTGTCGCGGCCCTTGACGAGCTCGGCCACCTTGTCGCGCATCTCCTGGCTGACGGCGTTGATCCGGGGCTCGCTGAGCTTCCAGTACCAGCGCGACAGATACTGCCAGTCGGGGATGGTGCTGGACAGCAAGCGCTGGGCGACGTCGCCGAGCTCGGGCATACGGGGCTCGGGGAAAAGCCGCGGCACGTCTTTGACGTCCCAGGTTTGCTCCAGGCGGCCATCGGGCAGCTCTCGCCGGGCGGAAGTGACGGTGCCTCTGATCTCGGCGCGCAGCCGTACTTGGCGCAACGGCAACGACTGGGGGCCGACAATCTTGTAGCTGCTGTGCTTGATGGCGCTGGTGTACTCGAAGAGGCTGTAGTCGCTCCAGGTGTCCGGGACGCGGCACTTCACCTCGCGGCGGACGACGAAGTAGTGAACGACGTCGCCGATCTCCAACCCGGTGACGTTGGCCTTGAGTATCTTGCTGTCGGGATTGTAGATGTTCGAGCCCATCTGGCTCTGGTCGATCATCTCCTTGCTCTGGGTCTTCAGGTCGACGCTCTGGATGGAGCCGTCGGGCTTGAGCACCTCGAGGCGGCGCAACTCCAGCTCGGTGTACGGTTTGGTGAACCCCAAGGAGAGAACCACATTGTCGCGCTTGCCCTTCTCGGTGAGGACTTTGATGTAGGTGTCGTCCCAGGTGACGGCGGTGCCGTCGGCTTGGTAGATGTTGACGATGGCGTCGTCGACGAGCACGTCGTCGCAATCAGGGTATTTGGCGGGAGTTATCTCGGCGGCGACCTTGGACATGGCGGCGCGGTCAAGCAGCCCGTCGGGGTATTCGTCCGCGGCCAAAAGATTGGACAGGAGCGGCAAAGCCGCCAGCAGCAAGCATTTACGAAAAATTGCGCGCATCTCGTGGAAACTCCAAATTTATTGATGGCTTATCATTAGTCCCAAAGAGCGGGTGAGTCAAGGACGCGGGCAAAAAAAAACGCCTCCCGGAGGAGGCGTTCGGTGTTGCTTGGCTAGACGATCCAGGAGGTCATTCCTCGGGGATGCGCACCTTGGTGCCGACGGGCAGTTCCTTGTCGGCGGAGAGGCCGGGGTTAGCTTCCTTGAGCTTCTCGATCTTCACGCCATACATCTCGGAGAGCTTGCTGAACGTGACGCCAGCCTCGTTGACCGGATGGGGCAGGTAGCTGGGCTCCTTCGCCTTGGGGGCGGCAGCGGCGGCGGAGGTGTCGTCGACCTTGATGTCGAGCTCCTCATTGGTCGTGGTCACACCCTTTTTGTTGGTCTTGGAATCGGCGGAGAGGAACTCATCGATCTCCTCCTCGCCACCGGCGGCGGTGGTGGTGGTGGTTTTCTCCTCAGCGGTGATCTCGGTCTCAGACTTGATCTCTTTGCCGGCGGCGGCAGGGGCGGAGGCAGGGGCAGCGGCGGGGGCGGAGGCAGCCGAGGCGGAGGCTTTCTTGGCGGACGCGCCATGCGCGGCAGGGGCGGCGACGGCGACGGCGGCGGAGGCTCCGGACTTGCCCGGGATGATCACCTTCTCGCCCAGCTTAAGCCGCTTGTTCTCCGGCCATTTATTGGCCTCGAGAAGCGCCTTGCGGGTGACATGGTGGCGCTTGGCGATCAACCAGGGGTTGTCACCGCTCTTGACGACATAAACGCCGGGGGCGGCGGCGGCGGAACCCTTGCCAGCGACGCTCTTAACCGGCACAGGCTTGCCAGGGACGGCGGCCACGCCATGAACCTTGGAGCCTTTGCCGGGGGCGGCGGCAGCGCCCTTGGAGGCCGGAGCGGCGTTGTAACCGCTATACCCGGTCGTGGAAAGAGCCCCGCCCTGCGGGATCTGCAGAACTTGGCCGACATGCAACGCCTTCTGGGTGCTCAACTTGTTGACGGCCGCCAACTGGTTGACGCTGACCCCGTACATCTTCGCAACCGTCCAGAAAGAATCGCCTTGCTTGACGGTATAACTGAGCTGCTCGGCCTTGAACGCGCTATAGTCGAAAGGGGGGATGCTCGGCATGGCTTTGGCCTCTGCCGGAACCGGCGGAATCGACGGCGGGGTGACGGTCACCGCCGGGCCAGGAGCCCCCGCCCCTTTGAGCGGCGGGAGTTCCGTTGCGGTGGGCGTGGCCTCAGGAGACATGCCTTCGACAGTGGCGGTTTCGCCAGGAGTCATCTCCGGAGCCGGGACGTTACCGCGATCTTCTAGCACTTGCGGGCTTTTGCAACCACCGCAGAGAAGCACGGCCAACGCCAGCGAGACCGCGCCAGACAGAGCCAACGATTTCCTACTCATCACCAAAAATCCTCCCGATAAGTTTTATTTTTTATGCCTTGTCGAAGCAATTTCGCAACCGTTAATATAGTTTGTCCCGCCACGCAATCCACAGGAATCCTCAAAAAAATTTATTTTTCCCGCGTATCCCCCTTCCCGCGACGGGAATCCTGGCGCCCGGGCGCTATGGTATGGGCGGCCGGAAACACAAGCGGAAAGGCGGCCGGAAAACTATGGACGAGAGATTCTGGGAGAAAAAACCGCTGGCGGAGCTAAGCCAGGAGGAGTGGGAAGCGCTTTGCGACCAATGCGGCACTTGCTGCGTCCACAAGTTGGAGGACGAGGACACCGGCGAGTTGGTCTACACCAATGTCGCTTGCGCCTCGCTCAACGTGGAGACCTGCAAATGCGAGGACTACGGCAACCGGGACAAGCTCGTCCCCGGCTGCATCCGCTTGACCCCGGAGAACATCCACGAAGTCTACTGGCTGCCGTTCTCCTGCGCCTACCGGCGCCTCTGCGAGGGCCGGCCGCTGCCGGCTTGGCACCCGCTGCTCACCCATGACCCGGACTCCGTCCACAAAGCGGGCGCGTCCCTCCGCGGCCAGGCCATCAGCGAGCGGGACGTCAAACCGTCGACCTGAACAAACGCCATATCCCAAAAAACGAAAAGGCCTGGGGCGTCCGCCCCAGGCCGATGAGTGAGACCAAGCACCCCCGCCTTACTTGGCGAAGCTTATGCTCCGGGTCTCCCGGATGACCGTGACCTGGATCTGTCCGGGATAATTCATTTCCTTCTCGATCTCGATGCAGATGTCATGGGCCAGCTTCTGGGCCTTGCCATCGTCGATCTTATCCGGATGGACGATGACGCGCACCTCGCGGCCGGCCTGGATGGCGTAACAATTCTCGACGCCGTCGAAGCGCTTGGCGATATCCTCGAGCTGCTCGAGACGCTTGAGGTAGAGCTCCGTGGTCTCGCACCTGGCCCCTGGGCGGGAGGCGCTCAAGGCGTCGCAGGCGTTGACCAGGATGGAATAGAGGTTGGTGGCCTCGACTTCCTCATGATGGGCGGCGACGGCGTTGACGACATCGGCGTCCTCTTTGTTCTTGCGGAGGATCTCGGCGCCGATGGAGGCGTGGGTCCCCTCGACCTCATGGTCGATGGCCTTGCCGATGTCATGGAGCAGCCCGATACGTTTGGCCTTGCGCTCGTCCATGCCCAACTCGGCGGCGATCATGCTCATGAAATAGGCGGTCTCGAGAGAGTGCTTGAGCACGTTTTGGGAGAAGCTGAAGCGGAACTTGAGACGTCCGAGCAGCTTGATGATCTGGGGAGGCAGGCCCTGGACGCCGGTCTCGAGGGCGGCGGCCTCGCCAGCCTGGACGACTTCCTCCTCGACCTCGCGGGTGACCTTCTTGAGCATCTCCTCGATGCGGGTGGGGTGGATACGTCCGTCGCTGATGAGGCGCTCCAGGACCAACCGGGCGATCTCTTTCCGCACGGGGTCGAAACAGGAGATGACGACGGCCTCGGGGGTGTCGTCGATGAGGAGGCTGACGCCGGTGGCGGCCTCGATGGCGCGGATGTTGCGGCCGTCCCTGCCGATGATGCGGCCCTTCATCTCGTCGCTGGGCAACGCGATGGTGGCGGTGGTGCGCTCGTAGGCGCACTCGGAGGCGTAGCGCTGGATGGCGTAGACCATGATGCGCTTGGACTCGGCGGCGCATTTCTCCTTGGTGCGCTCCTGGACGTCGCGGATGATCAGCCCGGACTCGTGCTGGAGCTCGCCCTCGAGCTTCTCGAACATCATTTTCTTGGCGGTCTCGCGGTCGAGCTCGGCGACGCGCTCGAGCTCGGCGATCTGGCGCTGGGTGATCTCGTCGAGCTGCTTCTCCTTCTCCTGCTGGCGTTCCTTGCTGAGTTGGACCTCCTTCTCGCGCTTCTCGATGGCGTTGTGGCGGGCGTCGATAAGGTCGAGCTTCTTCTCGAGGTTCTCCTCGCGCTGGTTGAGGCGCTGCTCGGTCTTCTTGATCTCCCGCTGCCGTTCCTTGACCTCGTCCTCGAACTCGTCCTTGAGCTTGAGGGCCTCGGCCTTGGCCGACACTTTCGCCTCGCGGAGCATGTGCTCCGTCTCTTTCCTGGCCTCCTCGCGCATGCGCTGCGCCTCATGGGAGAGCGAGGTCTTCTTGGACTTCGCCAGGAACCAGTAGACGGTCAAGCCAAACGCGACGCCGACGCCGCCGGCGGCCAAGTATGCCAAAACATTCATGGTCATATGTCAAATCCTCCCTTTTGTCGTATGTTTGTTGATCCTATGGATGGCGCTCTCGGTGACGATCATGTCCACCGGCGCGTCCCCCGGCCTCACAGGCACGGCGGGGACTATCTGCCATTCATATGCGATCGCTATCTTGATGCCGGCCACGCCGTTAAGCAACCGGTCGTAAATACCTTTTCCAAACCCCAGCCGGTTGCCTTGCAAATCGAAGGCCACCCCTGGCACCAGCCAAGGGGCCCCGTCCGGCACTGCCGCGGCGGATATCCTTCCGGCTGGTTCGAGAACTCCATACCTCCCGGCCTCGAAATCCCTAAGGCTCGACACCGGCGCCATTTCGTAAATATCGTCGCCTCCCCTCGATTCCCGCGGGAAAAACAACTTTTTGCCAACCTCCAGCGCCCAGGCCAGGCACCCGGACAAATCCGGCTCCCCGTCGAAAGGCATGAAGGCCGCGATATTTGACGAATCGACCAATTCCTCCAAACTCGCCAACGCCAAGCTTATCGCCCGCCCCGCCTCCACGGTGGCCGCGGCCGCTTGCGCCCGGCGCCTTCGCAACAACTCCTTTCTTATCGTATTTTTGTCAATAATCATGCCGCCATACGCCCGTCACACGTCCGTCACTTTTCCGTCGCGGGGGGTGTCGAACCGTTCCTCAACTGTCTCCAGAACTCCAGCCGCTCGCCGATTTTCCGTTCATAGCCCAGCTGCGCCGGGCGGTAGTAGCGCTTGGACACGCCAAGATAGTCCTGCGCGACGAAGCCGCCCTCGTAGTCGTGGGGGTATTTATAGTCGGCGCCGTGGCCCATGTCCTTGGCCCCCTGGTAATGGGAGTCCCGGAGATGGACGGGGACGGGCTGGATTCTGTCGTTCTCGATGTCTGCCATGGCCTCCGAGATGGCGACGCAGGAGGCGTTGCTCTTGGGGGCGGTGGCGCAGTAGGTGACGGCCTGGGCGAGGATGAGGCGGGCCTCGGGGAGGCCGATCATCTCGGCGGCCTGCATGGCGGCCACGGAAAGCTCCAGAGCCTTCGGGTCGGCGTTGCCGACGTCCTCGGAGGCGAAAATGACGATGCGGCGGGCGATGAACATGGGATCGTCGCCAGCCTTGAGCATCTTGGCCAGCCAGTACAAGGCGGCGTCGGGGTCGCTGCCCCGCATGCTCTTGATGAAGGCGCTGGAGGTGTCGTAATGCCCGTCGTCGCCATAGTCCATGGCCTTGGCCTGGATGGACGCCTCGGCGACGGCCAGGTCGACGCGGGCGACGCCGTCGGGCCCGGGGTCGGTGGTCAACACGGCGATCTCCAGGGCGTTGAGGGCGCGGCGGGCGTCGCCCTCGCAAACGCCAGCCCAGAAGTCGGCGGCGGCGGGATCGAGCTCCACCTTGCGTCCGCCGAAGCCGTCGGGCGAGCGCAACGCCTTGCCCAGCAACGCCTTGATATCCTCTGGCCCGAGAGGTTCGAGGCGGAACACCAAGGAGCGGGAAATCAACGGCGAGATCACGAAGAAATAAGGGTTCTGGGTGGTGGCCCCGATGAAACGGATGTTGCCGCTCTCGATGTCCGGCAGCAGCGCGTCCTGCTGGGAGCGGCTGAAACGGTGGATCTCGTCGATGAAGACGATGGTGTGCCTGCCATTGGCGCGGCGGCGGTCCTTGGCGGCGGCGATCTCCTTGCGGAGGTCGGCGACGTTGGAGGCCACGCCGGAGAGGCGCACGAACTCGGCGCTGGTGACGGTGGCCACGAGCTCGGCCAAACTGGTCTTGCCGACCCCGGGGGGACCGGACAGGATGATCGAGGAGAAGGTGTCGCCGTCGATGGCGCGGCGCAACAGCTTGCCCGGCGCGAGGACATGACGCTGGCCGATATAGTCGTCGAAAGTTTTGGGGCGCAACCTGGCTGCGAGCGGCCGGGAGGCCTCAGGCCGGCGGCCAGCCCGAACCGGAAGGGGCTCGGAACTCAGGTCAAACAGCAGTGGCTCCATCGCCGCCCTCCTCTCCTGGTGGGCAAGGCGGAGGGGATGGGGTTGGAGGGGATGGAACGTTGCTGCGCCGTCGCGACCCTGGCCGGACATAGGGACAGGGCTGACCTCGCTGACCAATATTCAACGCAAGCCTTGGCGAGCGTCGTCAAAAAAACTAGCAACTCCTCGGAAACACGCATATCTTTTATATTCCCCAACCATATTCCGTTGGAAAACCGCCCAGGCGGACGCCACGCCCGCCTATGACCGCCTTCTCCTTATAGGAACTACGCCATTCCCCGCCAAAATTGGAAGATGGCACCATCAATATATTATCGTCCCATGAAAAAAACAAAGGGGGCCGGGGCTTTTTTTCCGGCAAATCGGCGGAGACGCCCAGCTCGACGGGCGTCCGAGGCGCATCTTTTCCGGGCAATCGGCCTGGGAGGAGTTTCATTTTCGCCCAAGCGGTGTATCTTACCATCACCAAGGCCCAGAACTAAGGAGTGGAGTCCGGCCCATGGCCCCGATGACAGACAAATTCATCGCCTTTTTGCTATATCCGGCAGTGGCGTGCCTCGCGGCGTTGCTGCTGACGCGGCTTTGCCTATGGCTAATGCCCCGCCTGGGACTGGTGGACATGCCCGGCGGCAGGCATATCCATAAACAGTCCACCCCTAAAGGCGGCGGCCTGGCGATCATTCTGGGTTTTTTCCTGGCCTGGGCGCTCTTCCTCCACTTCGGCCCGGGCTTCAACGGTTCCATGAACCAGACTTTCATGCTCAAGCTGCTGCTGCCGGCGGCGATGCTCGCCACGCTGGGCTTCCTCGACGACAAATACAACATCCGCGCCCGCTACAAGCTGCTCTGCCAGCTGGCGGTCGGGGCGGCTTGCTGGTTCATGCATATCCGGATGGAGTCGGCCTTCGGCGTCCATCTGCCCGACATCGTGTCGCTGCCGCTGACGGCGCTCTGGGTCGCCGCCTTCGTCAACGCCTTCAACTTGATCGACGGCATCGACGGGCTGGCGGCGGGGCTGGGCATCGTCACCTCCGCCTGCATGGCCACCATCTTCGCCTACCAGCGCTACCCCAACGACGCGCTGGTGATCATCTGCCTGGCGGCCGCCTGCCTGGGTTTCCTGCGCTACAATTTCCATCCGGCCAGGATCTTCATGGGCGACACCGGCAGCATGTTCATCGGCTTCATGTTCGCCATCGTCGGCATCGTGTCGTCGGCCAAGATCGCCACCTTCTCGGCGGTGCTGATCCCGATCCTCGCCATGGGCGTGCCGGTCTTCGACATGTTTCTGGCCATCTGGCGGCGCCTCTCCCGCAAGGCCATGAATTCCCTCTCCGGCGAAGCCGCGGAGGGCGAGGGCGGCGTCATGGGGGCCGACAGGGAGCACCTGCACCATCGGCTGCTGGACCGGCACAAAAGCCAGCCCAAGACCACGTTGGTCATCTACTCCATCGCCATCGTCTTCGCCGGGTTGGCGGTCATGCTGGTGATCATGGAAAACCAGGGACAGGGGCTGGCGTTCCTGATGATCGTCATCACCTTCGTCACCGCCATCCGGCGCCTGGCGACCATCGAACTGTTCAACTCCACCAAAGCGGTGGTCGAGTCCTTCAAAAAGGCGCGGCGGAGCTTCGTCATCTCCCTCGCCCACCCGGTGGTCGACCTGGCCATCCTGGTGGGCTGCTTCATGCTGGTCTTCGTAGCCCTCAACCCCTCGGCCGCGCGGCGGCTCCACAGCATCCAGACCTATTGGGCGATGTCCTACACCATCTTCCCGGTGATCGCTCTCTTCCACCTGGGCGGGATCTACCGGCGCTACTGGTTCCGGGCGCGCTCGGTGGACTACCTCTACCTGGGCGAGCTGATGCTCCTGGGCAACCTCGCGAGCTTCATCGCATGCAGCCTCTTCCTGACCAGCTACGCCCCGTTCAAGGGGCTGCCCCCCTCCCTCCCGGAAAGCCTGCTCTTCATGTTCATGTCCTCGTCGCTGATCATCGGCGAGCGGATGTTCCTGCGTTATCTGCGCTCCACCCTCTACAACAACCTCTATCTCACCAACCACCGCCACAGCGGGCTCAAGAAAGTCCTGGCCTACGGCGGCGGCCTGCGCTGCTATTACTTCCTCTCCGAGAAGAACCGGGAGATCGAGAGCAACCCCTTCGAGGTGATCGGCATCCTCGACGACGCCATGGCCCTCTGGGGCCAGCGCGTCTATGGCCACAAGGTCCTTGGCGGCGTCGACCGCCTGGAGGACATCTACCTGGAGCGTCCTTTCGACAAGCTGGTCTTCACCGCCAAGTCCATCAGCGTCGAGAACCGCGCCAAAGTCGCCGAGTTCTGCCGCGCCAAACACGTGGAGCTGGCGGAGCTGGCGCTTTTCGAACGCCCCGTGCCCCTCGCCATCCCCGAACCGCCCAGCTCGCCCCAGCCCGCCGCTCCGCCGCGGCTGGACGCCCGCCCGGAGAAAAAGAAGAAGAAAAAGAAAAAGAAATAACACACAACCCGCCAATATATCCGAAAGGGAAGGCCAAATGATTGACATAAAGATGATCCGCGACAACCCGGAGATGGTCAAAGCCAACTGCGCCCGGAGGGGCTCCGACGTCGATGTCGACCAGATTGTGGCGCTGGAGAAGCGTTGCCGCGAGCTGCGCCAAGCCGTCGAGGGCGACCGCGCCGAGCGCAACCGCCTCAGCGCCGAGTGCAAAACCAACCCCGAGGCCAGGGAACAAGTAAAGACCCTGAAGACCACCCTCAAGGACAACGAGGACAAGCTCGAGGCTCTGGAGAAGCAGGTCGACGCCCTGATGGCCTACCTGCCCAACTTCCTCTCCCCGGAGAGCCCCGACGGCGCTGACGACAACGCCAACAAGGAGCTGCGCAAAGTCGGCAAAATCCGCGACTTCGGCTTCAAGCCCCTCGACCACCAGGAGCTCGGCGAGAAACTCGACATCATCGACATCAAGCGCGGCGCCAAGGTCGCCGGCGCGGGCTTCTACTACTGGAAGGGCAAGGGCGCCGTCCTCTGCTCCGCCATGTTCAACTGGACCACCCAGTTCCTGGGGAAACGCGGCTTCACCCTCTTCTTCACCCCTTGTCTCGCCCGCGAGCAGACCCTTTTCGGCACCGGCTACCTGCCCTTCTTCGCCGACCAGACCTACGCCCTCAAGGGCGAGGACCTCTCGTTGATCGGCACCTCCGAGCAGACCTTGGTCGGCTACCACGCCGACGAGGTCCTAGAGGCCGCCGAGCTCCCCCTGCGCTACACCGCGTTCACCCCTTGCTTCCGCACCGAGGCCGGCAGCTACGGCAAGGCCTCCAAGGGCATCTTCCGCGTCCACCAGTTCCACAAGGTCGAGCAGATCGCCTTCTGCCTCCCCGAGGAGTCCGAGAAGCTCCACCAGGAGTGCCTGGCCAACGAGGAGGCGTTGCTCTCCGAGCTCGGCCTCCCCTACCGCGTCGTCGACGTCTGCGTCGGCGACATGGGCGCCCCCGGCTACCGCAAATACGACACCGAGGCCTATTTCCCCGGCTTCGGCACTTACCGCGAGGTGACCTCCAACACCAACCTCACCGATTTCCAGGCCCGCCGCCTCAACATCCGCTACAAGGACAAGGACGGCAACCGCGGCTTCGTCCACACCATCAGCGCCACCGCCGTCACCGACCGCGTCGCCATCGCCATCCTGGAGAACTACCAGCGCGAGGACGGCTCCATCGAGATCCCCGAGGTCCTCCGCCCCTTCACCGGCTTCGACGTCATCGAAGCCCGCAAGTAGGAGCCACCGGCATGAGAGTCACGGCCCTCTGTTCCGCGGCGGTCTTCGCCGTAGCCCTGTCCGCCGCAGCGCAGACCGCGCCCCTTCCCGGCCCCGGCGCGGCGCTGCCACCGCAGCCCTTCGGCATGCCACCCTCCGTCGACGGCCCCGCCGGCTTCTCGGGAAAACTCCTGGCCTTGCGCCAGGAGGAGCAGGCCAAGCGCGAGCTCAAGACACTCGCCGCCGCCTATACCCGCAGCCTCGACCAGGCGAAACGCCAGGAGCTCGCGGACAAACTCCGCGTCAAACTGGAGGCCACGCTCAAACGGGAGCTGGAGAGGGACAAGGAGGCCGTCGCGAGCCTCGAACGGCAGCTCGAGCAGGCGAAAAAACGTCTCGCCAAACGCGCCGCCAACCAGGACAAGATGCTGGAGCTAAAAATGAACGAGCTCCTCGCCGACTCCGACCTCTCCTGGTGATCTTTTCGAGTTCGGAGTTCGGAGTTCGGAGTTCGGAGTTGTTGAAGAAGTTCGGAGTTCGGAGTTCGGAGTTCGGAGTTGGAAAGGCAGGGGGAAGTTCGGAGTTCATGGCCTAAAACCTAAAACCTAAAACCTAAAACCTGAAGCCCATTATGAACTTTGATTACGCGTCGTTGAGCGAGGGCGATCTGCGCGAGCTGGTCGGCGGGAACAAGCAACTGGCGTCGGTGCGCCGCAGTGTCCTGGAAGACGGCAGGGGACGCGGCGTCAGGATCGCCGAGGTCAACAACGGCTCGGGCTTGTCCTTCACCGTGGCCCTAGACCGCGGCATGGACCTCGTCGAGGCCAGCTTCAAAGGGCTGCCCCTGGCGTTCCTGGCGCCGGGAGGCCATTGCCATCCCGCGTTCCAGGAAACCATCGGCTTCGGTTGGCTGCGCACCTGGCAGGCCGGACTGATGACCACTTGCGGCATGCTCAACGCCGGGCCGCCGGACGAAGGCGCCGACATCTTCTCCGTCGGTGGCCCGCAGGGCCTGCACGGCCGGGCCTCCTATTGCCCGGCCGCCAACGTGACGGTGGAGGAAGGCTGGAAAGACGGCAAGTTCAAGCTGTCGGTCAAAGGGACGCTCCGCGAGGACCGGATGTTCGGGGAGCACCTGCGCCGGGAGCGCGTCATCCGCGCCGAGCTGGGGTCGAACCACATCGAGATCAGCGACAGCATCCATAACGACGGTTTCTCCAGCTCCCCGCTGATGCTGATCTACCACAGCAACCTGGGCTTTCCGCTGCTCTCGCCTCTGGCGGAGCTGGTGGCCGTGAAGCACGAGATCACGCCGCGGGACGACATCGCCGCCGCCGGCATCGAACGTTGGCACCTGGCGGAGCGCCCCACCCCCGGCTTCCGCGAGCAGTGTTTCCTGCACGACCTGCCCCCCGGCGAGGACGGCATGGCCAGGATCTCCTTGCGCAATTCCGCGGCCGGGCTGAGTTTCGAGGTCGCCTACCGCGTCGCCGAGCTGCCCAACTTGATGCAGTGGAAAATGATGGGCCAGGGCGAGTACGTCATGGGCCTGGAGCCGTGCAACAACACCGTCGGCGGCCGCCATGGCGACGAGGCGAAAGGGACTTTGCGCCGCATCGAGCCCGGCGAGACCGTCGAGACCTTGGTGGTCTTCACCGTCCGGGAGCTCTGAGAGCCCCTACAGGAGGGCGATATCGCCGCCGAGGGACTGGAAGTCCTTGACGAAGTCGGGGTAGGTGACGGCGGCGGCCTCGGCGCTGTCCACCGTCACCCCGCCCTCGAGGCCGAGCCCGGCGATGGCCAGAGCCATCACCACGCGGTGGTCGTCATGGCCGTGGACCTCGACGCCGCCCTTGAGGAGTCCGCCCTTGATCACCATGCCGTCGGGGAGCTCCTCGATGTCGGCTCCCAAGGCGCGGAGCTCGCGGGTCATGACGTCGATGCGGTCGGTCTCCTTGATCCGGGCTTGCGGGACGTTGAGCAAAGCGGTATGGCCCTCGGCGAAGCATGCGGCCACCGCCATGGCCGGCAAGGCGTCGGGAGTGGCGTTCAAGTCCAGCTCGACGCCGCGGAGCGGCCCCTGGGAGCGGACGGTGGTCAACACCGCGCCGCGTTCCACTTTCATGCCCATGCGCTCGAAATATTCGAAGACCAGCTTGTCGCCCTGGCGGTCGGCGAAGTCGAGGTTGCGGATGGAGACCTCGCCGCCAGTGACGGCGGCGCCCGCCGCGGCGAAGGTGGCGGTGGAAAAGTCGGCGGGGATGGCGCGGTCGAAGGCGTGGTAGCGTTGGCCGCCCTTGATGGTGAAGGTCGCGAAATCGGCGCTGGCCTGGAATTCGACGCCTTGGCTTTGGAGCCAGTCGAGGGTGATCTCGACGTAGGGGCGCTCGTTGAGGTCGACCACGTTGAGCTCGCTGTCGCCGATCGCCAGGGGCAGGGCGAAAAGCAGCGACGAGATGAACTGCGACGACTTGCCCTCGACGGTGGCCTCGCCGCCGCGGAGCGGGCCGGTCACCGACAACGGGCATTTGCCGCCCTCCGCGGCCGTGACCCTCGCGCCGAGCTTCTGGAGCGCCGTGAGCAGGATCTGCATCGGCCGGCCGCGCAACGAATGGTCGCCGTCGAAACGGAACTTGCCTCTGGAGGTGGCGGCCAACCCGGCCAGCAGCCGCAGCGAGGTCCCGGAGTTCCCCAGGTCGATCACCGCGGCGGGGGCGACGAGCTTGCCGCCCACCCCCGTTATCTTCCAGACCAACCCGCCGCCGTCGTGCAGCTCCGCGACCTTCGCCCCCATGATTTTGGCGGCGTCCAGACAGGAAAGGGTGTCGCCAGAGACCAGCGGCTGCCGGAGGGTCGACTCCCCCTCGGCCATCATGGCCACGACGACGCCGCGGATAGTGTGCGATTTGGAGCCGGGGACGGACACCGTCCCGGCGAGGATGGATTTGGCGGCGCGGATTTTCATGGTGTGACCTCAAGCGGTTAAAGTGATGGTGTCAATTGAATCTTTACCATAATTCCTTTTCTTTTCAAGCGCCAGGGGCTATGTTTACCCAGATAATCAGCGGAGAAGATCATGAGAACCTGTCCGAACGAGAATTTCAGGCCGGAGACCGACGCCGAGTTCCTGGGCGCCGTCGTCACAAAACTGTGCTCCACCTATCAGGACAAGCAGGGCATCAACCATATCGAAGGCTTCAACCTGCCAGGCAAGAAGGAGGTCGTGACCATCCTCAACGACTTGCTGGAGCTGCTCTTCCCGGGCTTCACCGAGAAGAAGATGCCGAACCTGGACTGCGCCGCCTACATGGTGGGCGACATCCTGTCGCGGGTCTACTACGACCTCACCTCCCAGGTGGCCAGCTCCCTGCGCTACAACTGCGAGACCCTCGACTGCAAGAACTGCGACGTCCCGGCGATGTCCCAGGCGGCGACGCGGCGCCTGATCGCCAGTTTGCCCGGGATCCGCGAGACCATGAAGATCGACGTCCAGGCCGCCTACGACGGCGACCCCGCCGCCAAGAGCTTCGAGGAGATCGTCCTGAGCTACCCCGGGGTGCAGGCCATCGCCATCCAGCGCATCGCCCACGAACTCTACCTCCAGAACGTCCCGCTGATCCCCAGGATCATGTCCGAGCACGCCCACAGCATCACCGGCATCGACATCCACCCCGGCGCCAAGCTGGGCAAAGGGCTCTTCATCGACCACGGCACCGGCGTGGTCATCGGCGAGACCGCCGAGCTCGGCCATGGCGTGAAGATCTATCAGGGCGTCACCCTCGGCGCCTTGTCTTTCCCCAAGGACGCCTCCGGCCAGATCATCAAAGGCCAGAAACGCCACCCCAGCATCGGCGACGGCGTCACCATCTACGCCGGGGCGACCATCCTCGGCGACGTGCACATCGGCGAGGGCTCCGTGATCGGCGGCAACGTCTGGTTCACCGAGAGCTGCGCCCCACACACCATGGTCACCATCCCCAAACCGGAACTGACCATCCGGAGCAAGCACAAACCCCATCCAGAGGACGCGAAATGAGCCAAGCAGGACTGGAGAAAGCCGCCGTCAAGGCGTTGCGCGACTACTTGAGGCTGAAAAAGCAGGAGCGCGCCTTGTTGCTGTACGACCTCAACACCACCGCGGTGGCCGAGGCCTTTATCGCCGCCGCCGCCGCCGAGGGCCTCGCCTTGACCGCCCGCCAGATCGCCCTCTCCGGCGGCCACGGCTTCGAGCCGGACGCCGAGACCGCCGTCTTGATGACCACCTTCAACGTGGTCCTCTGCCCCACCACCTTTTCGCTCACCCACACCAACGCCGCCAGGGCGGCCAAGAAGGCCGGCGCCCGCGTCGCCACCTTGCCGGGCATCACCGCCGACATCTTCGAGCGTTGCCTCGCCGTCGAGCCCGAGCTGCTCGCCCGTACCGGCAACCAGTGGATCGAGGAACTGGTCAACGGCGCGAAAATGCGCGTCAGCTCCGCCGCCGGCTGCGACTTCACCCTCGCCTATGGCAAATACCCGGTGGTCAACGACAACGGCTGCTATTGGAACCCCTGCATCGGCAACCTCCCCGCGGGCGAGGTCTTCTTCGCCCCCGACCCCGGCTCGACCGAGGGGATCATCGTCATCGACGGCAGCGTCGGCGGCGTGGAGTGGGCCCCCGGCCAAGCCCCGGGCAAACTCACGCTCGAGGGCGGCTCCATCGTCAAGTTCGAGGGGGAGAAGGGCGAGGCCCTCAAAAAACTCCTGGCCCCCCGCGGCCCCAACGCCTTCAAACACGCCGAGGTCGGCATCGGCACCAACCCCCAAGCCACCATCGGCGGCAACATGCTCGAGGACGAGAAGGTCAAAGGGACGATCCACGTCGCCTTCGGCAACAACGTCGGTTTCGGCGGCGACAACAACGTCGAGATCCATATCGACTGCCTCGTCCGCGCCCCCAGCATCCACATCGACGGCCACCAAGTCATGGACAACGGCCAGTGGCTGTTCTAGACGACGTCCAGCTCACTCCCCCCAGGGGATGAAGAGGATGTGCCCTCTGGCGCCGCCCGGCTTGCCGTGGCGGCTCCAGAGGCGCCAGCCGAACGAGAATCTACTGGCGTCGGGCGACGAGCTCCAGCTCACGAACGGGAACATGTCCGTCCGCCGTTCTTGACCGACCCTTTCGCTGCGGTAAGCCCGCCACAGCACGGAGAAGCGGTCGCGCTCCGGGGCGCTCTCGTCCTGGACGGTGTACATTAGCCACCAGCGTTTGGCGTGGCCGTCGCAGACGTAGCTCCGGTAGAGAAAGGGCACGAGGACATCGTTGAAATCCACCAGCCGGGTGTTTTTCGCCGCGAAGGCCCGCAGCGCCTTGTCGAGGTCTTTGTCGCGGTCGGACTCCGGCGTGAAGCCTTCTTTGGTGAGCAGTTCGACGCAGTCTTTCTTGGCGGCGTCCCGCCTGGTGAACAACCAGGCTTTCTTGGCCTTGTCCTCCTCCCAGCCCGCCTCCGACTCAAAATTTAGGGCTTTGATTTGTTTTTTTGCGGGTTCGTCCTTGCCTGCGACCCACACCCGCCAAGTCTCGTTCCACTGATTGAAGAACAAAGAGTTGAAACGCGACGAGCGGAGCGTCGAGCCTTTGAGCTCCAGCTCCAGGTTGTCCTGGGCGTCGGCGACCGGATAGGACGACGGGAGAATGGAATCATCGCGGTTGTCGCGCCATTCGTAGCTGAACAGCAACCAACCGAGCGCATTGAAACCGCCCGGGTTGACGTTGACCAGCGCCGGACAATCGTTGTGAACGGAGAGCAAAGGAAAGGCGACGAGCTCGGTCTTGTTGGTCCCATAGGCGTTGTGGCGGAACATGAACAAGAGACAGGAACGCCAAGTCCGTTTTTCTTTGTCGGCATGGCTGATCCAGATTGGCATTAACGCCATTGAGGAACTGGTTTTGTCCTGGTAGTCGTAGAACGGCATGATCCAGAGTAGGTGGTTTCCTCCGCCCCGGCTCCAGACGAAAAGCGGCAAAAATGCTGTTGAGGAATCACCGTGGTCTTGGTGGTCGTAAAACGGCATGATCCAGAGCATCCGCCGTCCTTCACCCTTGCTCCAGATGAAGCACGGGCCGAGGGCGTTGAGCATGTCGTTATCGCCGGTCCGCCGGTCCCAGCCGTAGCTGAACACCGGGGTGATCACATCCTTCCGGACGCTGTCCTCGGAGATCCAGCAAAGGGGGGTGGCGAAGTCGCTGGCGTCGCCTTGACCGTAGCGCACGTAGGCGGGCAGGAACAGGTCGAGCTCGCCGTCTGCCTCGCCCTTTTCCTTCCAGCGTGTGGAGAGGTAGAGCGGCAATACCCAGTGACTAGACCTGGCGTCGCCCTCCCCCAGATAGGCCAAGCCGCAAAGGCCCCAGGCGCTCCAGCGGCCCGGCTCGCTCGAATAACCATAAAGGGGGAAGAACCAGTCGTCGTCGCGGTCGGCGTGGAAAAGCGGGGCCATCCCGACGTAGCGCTCCTTGAAATCGCCGTAGAAGGGGCCGAAGTAGTTGAACTCACCAGAGAAGCACATCGCCGGGAAGAGGCCGCGATATTTGTCCGTCCACCAGACGGGGCCGACGTAGTGGAAGTCCTTGTCGGCATGGAATAACGGAAAGGCGCCGCATTGCTTGTCGTCCCAATAGCCGTTGAAGCACCAGCCGTCGCCGTTCACGGGGTTCCAGGCGGCGAGGGGGAAGAGGATGGAGTACTCCTTGCCTTCCTGGTTGTAGAAGGGGCGGACGGCCATGCCGGTTTTGTCGAGGTCGAAGCAGGGCCAGAGAGCGGACTGGAAATCCTGGTCGGCGTAGTAGCAGGGCCAAAGGTTGACGCGGCTCTCGGACATCGCGGCGGCGTCTTGCTCCAGGGGCGAGATCCGGGTCATGCGTTCGGACGAGACGCAGGACGACAACAACGCGGTCGCGGCCGCCAACAAACATGCGAAAAGCCTCATGGTTCTCCCCCCATTATGAGTTATAGGACGGCTTACAATGGACACGCTCCCGGCGGAAATGCAAAGGGTTACGCCTCCTAGCTGATAATCTTCCGGTGAAGGCCGGAGAAAGTCAGGAACTCACAATTTCCCATCAGCCCGGTTATCCTTTGGCGGAAGGCGTCCAGCAAAACCTTGTTGGGGACTCCGTCATCGAAAAACTCCCAATGATGGGTGACGATGACGGTTGTCTGGTTCCTGTCCATGTAGCCGGACAAAGCCTCGGCCGCGCGCGTGACATCCTTGAATTTCGAAAACATGCAGCCTGGATGCTCGACGGTCAGGAAGTCCCCAACTCGCAGGTAATTGCGACACGCCAACTTCATCCGCAGATACCCGCAATACCACGAGGGAGGCAGCCTGCGGGGCTCAACCCAGCCCGACGAAAGCGTCTTGAACCGTCTCCTTATCAGAGACAAGGCCAAACTGCCGCATTTGTCCTGTGGCGCCACAAAGGTTTCCGGAGCCGCGCCAAAGGCCTTTTCGAGTATCCGCGCCCCGGCGTCCAGTTTGTCGGCAAGAGCGTCCGCGTCGTCCGACTCGAACTCGCAGCGGCCAGGCTGGCCAGCGTGCGCGAAGCCATGCAACAGGAATTCCTTGCTCTTGATGGAATTGAGGAAGCGCAGCAACGGGCCGTTCCCGGTGACCAGGAAGCTCTGGTCGCTGGAAGGGGCGTCCACTGGCAGGAACGGCTCGGGACGCCCCACGCCAAAAAAGGGGGAATCCGTCTTCGCCGCGGTGTTCACCGCCGGGATGACCGAGAAGTTGATGGGGATGCCACGTTCGAGGATGAAGCCGTAAACGTCCTCAAGGACTTCGGGTTTGGTGAAGAAATTGACGTCGTCATCCCTGATCAGGACATATCTCATGCGTTCTCATAGATGTTGATGATTTTTTCGGTCACCTTCGCCCAGGAATAGTTTTGCGCGTCAAGGTGGCCGTTGTGGGCGATCCTGTCCGCCAAGCCCCTGTCATCCAGGAGCGTCGCGATTTTCAGCCGCAGGTCATCGGCCGACTCGACATCGAAGAACAGCCCGTTCTCGCCGTCCCGGATGAAGGACGCCAGCCCCCCCACCTTCCCGCAAACCACTGGCTTGCTGGCGGCGAAAGCCTCCAGCGCCACGATTCCGAAGGTCTCGTATTTGCTCGGAAGCACGAAGACGGAAGCGGCGGCATAGGCGTCGGCCAAGGTCTCGTCGTCAAACCCCACGTCATGCAGCAGGACAACGGAATCGGAGAGGTTGAGGCTGGAGATCTGGCTTGTCAACTGCTGGTAGTAGGCCTCATCGTATTTGACCCCGATCAAGACCAGCGCCGTCCGCGGATAATCCTTGTTGAGTTTGGCGTAAGCGTCGACCAGCGTGAAGTGGTTTTTCTGGGAGTAGAAGCCTCCCACGCAAAGCAAGATGTCCTTGCCGTCAAGGTTGAATTTGCCCCTGAACCTGGCGGCGTCGCCGGAGGCGAATTTCTCGAGGTCGACGCCATTGGGGACATAAGCGATCTTACCCCGCGGATATTTCCGGCTCATCCGCGCCCATTCGCCCTCGCACAGGCAGATTACCGCCGCGGCGTCATGGTGGAGCCTGTCGCAGCGGAGGAGTATCTCAAGAATCTTGCCCCAGTTGAAGCTGCCTTTGGTGGGGGCGACCAGCTCCTTGAGCTGCTGCGGCGGCAGGTCGAGCGCCCCGCCATGAACGCTCAGCACATAGGGGATTCCACGGAGCTTGGAGACTAGGCGGACGAAGCCGCCCAAAAGCCCCCCGGTGTGAAGGTGTATTAGCTTGATGTCGCGCTCAAGCATGATGGCAAGCAGGAATCTCCAGGAGAGCAGGTTGCCACCACGCATGTCCAAATGGCACTTGTTCTTCTTGCTAAGCCCCAGGCGAGGGTAGAAATAGGAGAAGCGCCTCACGGGGATGCCCATGACCGTCTCGTGTTTGACGCCGGAAAGGGCGGCTGAAGTGAACACCCTCACTTCGTAGCCACGCTTACGCAATTCATGCGAAGTGGCGACGATCACCGTCTCGGTGCCGCCCCACTCACGGCTGACAAAGCGACGGGGCACATGGATGATTTTGGATTTAGTTGCCAATGAACACTCCATATTACCCACGCCCAGCGCCCCTCGGGAATCGAACTAAAGAGCGCATGCGCAAACCGATTATAACAAGATTTATTATATCCTCGCGCTCGCCAGAGTCAAGCATCCCAAAGGCAAATCAGCGGCGGAGGCGCAATGGTTTATCGGCCGCCCTGGCGATGTTGCCATTGCCATTGGGCGACGCAAGCGAAGAGGGCGAGGAAAGGGGCGGCGAGCACGGCCCGTATCCAGGCGGGGGGATCACCGTGCGTCAAGATAGTCCATACGATGTGACCGAAAATGACGAGCAACGCCACCGCCCCCATGGAGAAGCTCCACTGGTACCATGGCTTGGATAGTTTAGGCGCGGCTTGGGGCGGGGCGTTCCGGTTCCGCCACTCTCCCCTGGCGATGTAGACGATGGCAATTAGGACGGGGCTGGCATACAACGCCCGCAACCCCAGCGGCGTCCCGCTCGGCGCCAGGATGAGCCACGCCACTTCGCCGAGCACCACGAGCAGCGTCAGCGCCGCCAGGGAGAAACGCCACCGATACCATGGCTTGGTGGCGGTCATTGGTCGCCGCGCAGGTCGACAGTGCGCAGTTTGGAGATGATGTTCTTGTGGCAGTAGTCGGAGCACTCGTCGATGAAGTCCTCCTCCTGCTTTTTAAGGAAGGTGAGGACGAGCTGGATGAGCAAGGCGGCGACCAAGGCGATGAGGGTGGTCTCAAAAGCGATGGCGAGGCCGCCGGTGACGCCGCCAAGAGAGGCTTTGAGCTCGGTCAGCTCGGCGCCGCGGGCGACGACCTCGCCGAAACCGCCGATGGCCTGCGCCAAGCCCAACACCGTGCCGATGAAGCCCAGCACCGGGATCGCCCAGACGAAACCGCGGACCAACGTGTAGGTGGAATCGAGATAGCGCTCGTCGTTGTCGGCCTGGGCGGCGAGGCTCTCGGCGACGTCGGAGACGCGGCCGAGGTTTTTCAAATTGGCCAGGCAGCGCTCGACCCGGTTGAGAAGAAGGAACTTGCGGGGGGCGTCGACTTTGGCGTGGATGCGGTCGATAATCGCCGCGGCGGTGTCGGGGGCGAGGACGAAGGAAGGGTCGGCGGGCATGATGTCCAAAGCCAGGGCGCGGCGTTGGAGTCCGAGTTTCTGGTGTTTGATGGCGAGGATCGCCACGCTCCAACTGGCCAGGAACACCGTGAAGTAGGGGATGACGCTACGGCTCTTCGGGCCGCCATGGAAAAACATGTCGACCATCTCGTGCCCGCCGTGGCGGAAAAAAGGGTAGAGACCGGCGTAGAAGAGCAAGGTGAGCAGCGCCCCAAGCAGGAACGTCAGCGCGGTGTTGGCGCCGGTGTATTTCTTGCTGGCGAAGCCGAGCCGCCGCTCGATGTCCAGCTCGTTCCAGGATAGCTCCGCGGTGTCCATGTCTAAATCTAGCGTGAGGCGGGCCAGTTTCAAGTGAAAAACCATGGCGCGCCCAACGTCTGGCCGCTCCGGCTTCGGGAAAATTATTTTTTACAACGGGCATGCTTCAAAAAGTAGTTGACAATTTGGCGGGAGAAAACGAGAGGTGGCTACTGCCTTTACGACGCGGAGCGTCTTTGGAGTGCGGCGATTCTTCGCCGCTTTGGAACGGCCGCCAGAACACTCCGAAGATGTTTCCGGGCTGGAGTTTAGCGCGGAAATGGCTACGGTTCCATGCGGTGGGTGCGGCGTAAAGCGGCGAAGAATCGCCGCGCTCCAAAGCGGCTCCGCCGCAAAAAAACTCCACGTCGAAACGGTCAACTACTTTCGGACGTTTTTTAAGCATGCCTTACAACTCCTCAGACGATCTGTCCGTAGAGCGTGCGACTTAGGAACTCGTTCTGCATCGCCGGGGTCAGGTTGACGAAACGCGCCGAGTAGCCGTAGAGCCGCACGATCAATTCCTGGTGCCGCTCCGGGTGGACGCGGGCGTCGAGCAGTTGCGCCTTGTCCACGCAATTGAGCTGCAACATGCCCACGCCCGACGCCGCGAAGGCGCGCTCGAACTGCCCCAGCGTTTGCAGGTCGACGCCCCCCAACGGCAACGAGAGCGTCATCACCGAATTGGCGGGGCATTTGCTCAAGTCCAACGCCGCCGCGCTGTTGACCGTCGAAGTGATCTCCAGCCCGGAATGCGAACGCGAGGGGGTCAGCCCCTGCGTGAGGAAGTCACCGGCGCGGCGGCCGTCCGGGGTGGCGCGGGTGATTTTCGCCCAGTCGATGACGTCGCGGTAGTTGTAGAAGCCCAACTGGAAAGGGCCGCCGCGCTCGTTCTTCAAATCGCGGGTGTTTTCATAAAGGTCGTCGAGGACCCGGCGCGCCAGGGCGTTCGACGCCGGGGCGTCGTCCCCGAAGTGCGGCATGGACAACGCTTTGAGCCGCAAAGGCTCGTGGCCCTCCCAGTCGGCCCTGACCGCCGTCAGCAGCTCCACCAGCGAACAGGAGCCGCTCTCGAAGCAGAGTCCCCGGATGGCGAGCAGCGAGTCCACCAAAATAGCGAAACCGGCCAGCGGCAGGCCGTGGGGGTTGTAGCGCCCGCCCCCCGCGGTGTAGTCAATGCGGTTCTCCAGACAGTCGGACAGGCAGGCGGAGAAGAACGGCGCCGGGTTGACCTCCGGCCAGACGGCGCCGTTCTTTCCGATTATCTCGCACATCCGGCGGATCGAGCGGACGACGTTCCCTGTCACGATCCGGTAGACCTCCTCGAAATCCTTGGCGCCGTCGAGCTGGTCGCAAGCGGCGTCCGTGCCCTCCGGGCAACCATGCGCCGACATGTCCATCATGCGCGCCAAGTTGACATAGCAGTTCGCCCCCGCCGCATGCTCGCGGCCCTCCACGATGACTTCCCAGCAGCCCCCGGCGACGTAGCCCCGGGCGTCCTCCAGGCTCTTGCCCGCCCTCACTTGGGCGGGGATGACGCAGTCGTCGTTCAAGAACGCGATGACGTTCCTGCCGCTCACGAAATCGCGGTTGATGGCGTCCAAATAGTCCTGCCGCGAGTTCCTGGATATCCGGCACTGGATTTTCGGGTAGACCAAACCCAGCTCATGATGCGCCCTCAGCGCCATGAAGGTCAGGTCGTTGCACAGATCCTGGCCGTTCTCGTCGCAACCGCCCAGGATGAGGGTGTCGCCCTGCTCCTGCACGTTGAAGCAGTCGGCGACGGGCGCGGCCATGTCCAGTTTGCAATCGGTGTGGACCAGGAAGCGGCAGAGCAAGTCATAGGCCTCGTCGGGGGACAGGCGCCCGGACTCCAGGTCGCGGCGGCACAGCTCCCCCAACGTCCGGTCGAGGTGGCCGAGCACCGACATCCCCACGCCCTCGATGGAGGCGCAGACCTCATGCAAAAACCACAGGGCGCAGAGCCCTTCGTAGAAAGTCTCCGGCTTGCGCCAAGGGACTTCCCCGGCGGTCTTGGCGATCATGCCGAAGAAACGGCCTTCCCCCGACCGGGCGGCGGCGGCGAACTTCTCCCCGATTTTCTTCACTGCGAGCAGGCCGCGCCTGGCGCAGTCGACGAATTCGGAATCCTCCTGGGCTTCGCAGCGCTCGTAAATCTTCCCCAGCCCCTGCTCCAGCACATTCGAATACGGGAAACAGTGGTGGTCGTAGTCGGCGTAGGGGCTGTAGGCCAGATGGATGCCCTCCCGTCCGGCCCGCATGAACTGGTCATGCTCCGCGGGGTTGGCGTCGCGGAAGAGGTGGGCGTTGCGCTGAAACAGCCAGCCCCCGGCGCCGAGCCCGGGGACGCCGTCGTACTCCGAGACCTTCACGCCCATCTCGGAATAGAAGGGCGAGTTCGCGAAAAGCACCGGGTGGAAGTTGTCGGCGATGATCTCGTACTGCGCGGCCTTCAACTGGAGGGCGCTGAGTCCGGGATGCGCCGCGGCGTGTTCGTCCATCAGCGCGAACAGCGGTTTGATGCCGTCCCAGCATCCGGGAGCCTTGATGGAATGTCCGCGGTAATAAGCCTTCAGCTCGTCGCAGAGTTTTTTCATGTTCAATTCCCCGTGAAGCCGCCGTCGACGGTCAGCGTGTGTCCATGCACGAAGTGGCTGAGCTCGCTGGCGAGGAAGAGCAGCGCCCCGGCGATGTCCTCGGGCTCGCCGTAATGGCGGGTCGGATATTTGGAGCAATCGGGCTTGACGAAGCATTGGGCGGTGAGGTCGGTCCGGATGATCCCCGGGGCGATGGCGTTGACGTTGATGTTGTGCTGCGCCAAGCTGTTGGCCATGCAGCGGGTCATGCTAACCAGCGCGCCCTTCATCACGCCGTAACTAAAATTCCAGCCGCCCTCGCGGAAAGCGCAGATCGAGGAGATGTTGACGATTTTGCCGCCGCCCTGTCGCTTCATGAAGGGCACGGCTTGTTGCGACAGCTCGAACACGGCGTCGAGCAGCCCGGAGCGGGAGGCGTCCCATTGCTCCATGGTGCAAGTCTCGACGGTCTCGGAGAACTGGAATCCGGCGTTGTTCACCAGGATGTCGACGCGTCCGAGCCGCTCGACGACTTTGGCGATCAAGCCGGTCCGCTCCCCGCGCTCGCCAAGGTCGGCCTGGAGGTAGATCCCGTCGAGCTCCCGCGTCAGCTCGTCGGCCTCGGGGCTCCGCGAGATGACGGCGACCTTCGCCCCGCGTTCCGCCAACGCCACCGCCATCGCCTTGCCCAAGCCCCGCCGCCCGCCGGTCACCACCGCCACTTTGCCGGTGAAGTCCAAATAATCTTTCATAGGTTATCCCTTTGCCTTTGTGCTTCCATCTATTATATTGCTTTCTTGTCAGGATTGGAATGCACTTCAAAGCGAATGGCATATACTCTTATGGCAGTGTTCGACAACAAGACCTCATTGTTGCGGCTGGGGCCGCTGCTGGATTTGAGTTTCAGCCACATCTGCGTGGCGACGTTCGACTACCATCAGACCAGCGTTTTTCCGGTGAACATCCTGCTGGCGTTGACGCGGGACGAAGGCAAGGGCGACGAGTTCATCACGATCCCTTCGGAGGGGCGGCGCGAACCGTTGCTGGCCGACCATGTTTATTTCGTGCCCTGCGAGCTGGAGGTGCGTTTCGACATCAGTCCGGCGATCACCACGTTGGCGTTCCATTTCAACCTGACGTTCCTGCACGGGCTCGACGTTTTCTCGGGGGCGAAGAACTGGGAGATGCGCCGCGACCCGGCCTTGGCGGCGCGGCTGGCGGCGTTGGCCAACGAAACCAAGGACGAGCTCAAGGCGGTTTGCGCCTTGAAGGCGGAGGTGATGAATTTCTGCCTGTCGCGTTGGCCGGAGGGTTTGGACCGACTGACTCCGGCGGCGCGGCAGTACGAGCCGCTTTTCCGCCATGTCCGCGAGCATGGCGACGCGGCGTTTTCCGTGGGGGATTTGGCGGCGTTGGCGGGGCGGCGGCAGGATGTTTTCTCACGGGCGTTCAGCCGTGACATTGGCAAGTCGCCCCAGGAGTTCCTCCATAACGACCTACTCAAGAAGATCGCCGCCCGGCTGTTGCTGCCGGGGGCGAGCGTCAAGGAGGTGGCCGACTGGCTGAAATTCAGCTCGGAGTTCTATCTGTCGCGGTTCTTCAAGAAGCGCACCGGGATATCCCCCCGGGAATACCAGGCCAAGTTCCGCCGCTAAACACGTTCACGCCTTGCCCAGGCGGAGGGGGAGGGATAACGAGCGGGCGGGGGCGCTGGGGACGCGGAGCCCCTCGATGGTCATTTGGACGCCCAAGCGGGCGAGCTCGTCGAGGTCGGCCTCGAAGCGCGCCACCGGCAACGGGAAACGGATCGGCGCCTGCAGGTTGCACTGCGCGGCGAGCCGCGGCCGGTAGTCCGTCGCCGCCAACTTCTCGCAGCAGCCCAGAGCCATCCAGTCGTCGAGGAACGCCACGCCGTCGGGGCGTTCGGAGGGAGGGAGGGCGAGAAGTTGCTCGGCGGCCATGGTTCCGCCCGGCACGTTGCTGGTCAGGCCGCAGGTCACGAGCGTGGCGGGGAGCCCGGCCGCCGCGGCTCCCTCTTGGAAGCCGTCCCAGAATTTGGCGAAGCCTGGCTTGGGTTTGTCCATATTGACGATCGTCAGGCGTCGGCACCCTTGTTGGGCGAGGAACGCCGCGGCGTCGATCGCGAAGCGGCGGTGGTCGATTTTGACGCCGCGGTGGACGTCGTCGTGCACGCCGCAGAGCAGCACGGGGAGGCCCAGGTTTTGCAGTTCCTCCGCGTCCTCGGAGCGCATGAAGAGCAGCGGCAAGAGCACCGCGTCGATATCGCCGTTGTCCACGTCGTCGCGCAGGCCGTTGAACTCGTCGATGGTCGGCGGCGTCCACGGCTTCACGGTCGTGCGGAAGAAGGCCTTGGAGCCGCAGCCCGCCTCGAAGAGATGGAAGACCATGTGGGCGAAGGTCTGGGCGGCGGCGGGGGTGACGTGCTCCTGCGCCGGGGAGATGGCGTTGAGGGCGACGGTGAAATAGGAGAGGGGAAAGGCGTCGAGCCCGAGGAAGGTGGTGCCGCCGCGGCCGTTGCGCGTGACCACGCCCGCCGCCGCCAGTTCCTCCATGGCTCCGGAGATCACGAAATTGGTGAGCCCGAGCTCCTGTCGCAACCGGCTTTGCGGCGGGAACTTGTCGCCCGTCGCCAGCCGCGCCCTCCTGGCGAGGCGCAGGATGAGTTTCAAGCCCCGGCGGACCGCCCCCCGGGACGGGGTTTTGCTTGGAGTCATGGATTCACCTCCTTCAGAAGGGGTACGAGTTGTAGAAGCATTGTTGGTTCAGGCCGATGAGCGCCGTTTTGTCCATCGCCTCGACGTGGCCGTCGAGGAGGAAGGTGTTCGCCCTGAGTTTGTGCCGCCGATGGGCGAAATTGCCGTTCAGCGCGGTGTTGTTGGCGGTGAGCCAGCAGATTTGCGTCGGGTCGCCGTAGCCGGTCGGGTTGACGCTGTCGGCCAGCCAGACATAACCGGACGGGGCTTTGAGTTTGGTCATCCTCGTCCAGCCGTCGGACCAGTTCACGCCGCTGGCTTTGTTGTTCCAGAGTTCCACGCCGTAGCCAGCGTTGGCGGCGGGCGCGACGTCCGGCGAGGTGGTGAAAGGTTTCTCGGAAGGGCAGACCATAACGGAGTATTTAAGATAGTTGCCCGAGTAGAGTGTGTAAGTCCATTTGGAGGGATAGCCGCCGCCGGTGTTGCCGCAATGGGGGAGCCATTCGAGGTTGTCGTCGGCGTACTGGAAGGCGCCGGTCCCGCACTGGCGTAGGTTTCCCAGGCAGATGGAGCTTTTGGCGGCGTCCCTCGCACCTTTCAGGGCGGGCAGCAAGAGGCTGGCGAGAATGGCGATGATGGCGATCACCACCACCATTTCCACGAGGGTGAAAGTTTTCCTCATTTTATCGTCACCTCCTTGATGGTGATGTCGGCCGGGGTTTTGCCGTAGCAGGACGTGACGCCGAAGCGCGACGGGGTTGTCCAGGAGCCCGGCGGCAAGCCGTGCGGCCCGGAGATGGCGCCGGAACTGGTCTCCACCGGACGGGAGAATGCGAGCCGATAACTTCCCTGGTCGAGGTGGAGCGAGACGCGTAGCGGGAAGGAGGACGCCGGGGCGGAGCCAGTCCACAACATGTTCCCCCAGCCGTCGCCAGCCGCCGTTTTGCGTGAGAACTGCAGCGAGGCCCCCTCGCCCTCGCGGTAGGCGACGATCAGGCAGAAAGCGTCTTTCATGGAGTACGGCTCGATGAATTTGCCGAGTGGCCCGGGCGTCAGGAAAATCCGGGCGTGCGGCTGGATTTTCTCCTTGGCGTCGCCAGCGCGGACGGCGTCGCCGAGCGTCAGCTCGAAGGTCGTGCCTTTGGTGGAGAGGACGTTCTCCAGGGGCTTGTCCAGGAGCAGCAGGGCGTGGTGGTTGCGCAACCGCAGGCCGTTGTCGTCGAGGGCGTCGAGGGGGAAGCTCCAGCCGTCGGTCTGGGCGGGAGAGAAGACTGCGATCTCGCTTTGGGCCGCGGCGAGCGTGTCGTCGATGGCGATGGGGGTGTCGGTCGGCGCGGCGGGGGTTTGTGGAGGGAGAAGTTCGAGCAAACCCCATCTAGCGGGGCAGTTCCAATGCTTGGCGAGGTCGCCGAGGATGGGGCGGTTGGCGAGGGCGACGTCGCAGCCTAGGACTTTTCCGGGGCCGGGGACGAGGCGTTCGTTGGCGGGCAGCCAAGCGTTGTCGGTGAGCGACTTCCAATCGAAGGACAATTCCGCGGAGAAGCCGTCAGCCCGCTCGGCGACGACGGCCTGGTAGCTGCCGGGCGAGCTGCCTTTGAGGTAGACGCCGTTGGGGTCGTTGGGGCAGTTGCCCCAAGACGCCTTGCCGGTGTCGCCGTTTTTGAGCGAGACCCAGGTTTGCATGCAGCGGTGGTCGCGCGCCGGTTTCTTGGCGTTGGGGAAGTCCAGGAACAGCTCGAGTGTGTCGAAGGCCCAGAAATTGCCGCCCGGCGGCACGGCGTTCAGCTTGCGTCCCTGGACGTCGAGGGCGAGGTAGAGGCGCCCGGCGTCCCATTTCGCCGCGGTCCGGGTACGGTGGGGGGCGATGGCCGGCCCGGCGTGGTCGACCACGACGAAGCTTCGCGGGTTCCAGTCGCCGAGATCGCCGTCGAGTTTCGGGGGCCGCTCGGCCATCTCGGCCTGGAACGGGACGTGCTGGACCGCGCCGCGGCGGGCCGTCGCCGACGTCAACCCGGGCGCGGCGAGTGTCGCCGCGACGAACCGCTCGCCGCGCGGCGAACCGGCGGGGACTTCGATTTCCGCCGTCGCCTGGACGGAGCCCCGCGCCGGAAGCTTGAGCTTGTCCAGCGGGGCGATCAGGCGCCAGCCTTCCGGCAACACCAGGCTTAGCTCCGCCTCGGCAGGGCTGTCGGTTTTGTTGGTCGCCTCGATTTTCGCCTCGACGGGGCCGGGGAGCGCCACCGGCGGCAGGGCCAGGGACACCGCCAGGGGCGTCGGAGTTTTCACATAGCGGTCGTGCCGCTGATAGACGACGCCGTCCGGCAACGGCTGGAGGACGAGGGCGGCGAACATCAGCCGGTACGTCGCTCCGGGGACGGGCAGTAGCTCCAAGCTGTTGTCCGCCTTGAGCCAGGCGGAGGGGACGGCCATGTCGAGCGACAGGATCGGCTGGGTTTTGGGCGCCACGGCGAACGGCGCGCTCATCTCATGCCCGTTGAGCCGCCATTCGAGGTGGTCGACGCCCAAGGGGTCGTCCACATAGAGCGCCAAGCGCAGCCGCGCCACCTCGCCCGTGGCGGGCTGTCGGCAGGCGAACCTCACGGTTAACGGGGCGTCGACGACGGTCACCCCCGCCTCCTTCGCCCGGAACACCGGGCTCGCCGCAGTCCGGGCGGCGAGCTTCGCCGTGGGCGAGGCGACCCAGCGGATCTTGACCAGTTCGCCCGCGGCCATTTCGAGGCGGTCGGGGTCCTTGGCCTGCGCCACGGAACCGTGGACGAAGCGCTTGGCCGCGGTGTCGTAGCGCAGGAACTCCCGGACGGCGGTCGGGGCGACGACGCCCTCTGGCCAGCGGACTTCGAGCTTCACGAGGCGTTTCGAGCCGGAGTCGTTGAACACGGCGGCGGTGACGGTTTGTCCGTCCACCGCGGCGACAACGGCCAGCGGCGAACCTTCGGGGTTGACGGAGCTGAGCAGCCGCGTCCCCTCCACGTCGCGGAGCAGCCAGTAAAGCCAGTAGACGGGGGCGGGCTCGTTGACGCCGTCATGCTTGAACCACATGTCGTGCCAGCCGCAGGTGTAGTGATAGAAGAAGTACTCCTTCATGGCGAAGAGGTCGGGGCGCGTCAACATGCCCATGAAGGCGGCGGCCTCGCGGCGGACGCGTTGCTCGTGGTGTTCGTGGCTCCACCAGTCGGCGGCGGGCTGGTCGAGATCCACGTTGGTTTCGGTGGCCACGAGGGGGACTTTCTTGCCATTGAGGGCGAGTGAGGCGGATTGCAGCGCCTCCGTCCAGGAGAGCAGGTCGGTGAAGCGCCAGCAGTAAGGTTGGCAATTAAAATAGTTGGCCTCCGGCGCCTGCTTGAGGAAAGGCAGCGTCCAATTGCGCCAGGTGTCCCAGCGCATGAACTGCGAGATGCCCGGTCCGAGCAAGGTGACGTCGGGGAATTCCTTCCGCAGCTCGGCCTCGACATGGCGGAAGAGGCCGCAATAGAGCGTCACCGAGGCGTCGAGCCCCCGGGCGTCCCACTGCCGGGGGTACTCGTAGTCCGGCTCGTTGAAGAGCATCACCTGCAAGGGGCCGAGGTCGGGGTAGCGGCGTTTCACCTCGCGGACGCAGGCCCGGAAATAGCGGCTCCAGGCGGCGAAGTCGGCCTCGCTGCGGGGGTGGGGCTGGGCGAACTGGAGGATGATGTTGCGCCGCGCCCCCCAGGCTTGCAGCTGCTCCAACTGCCAGAACTGGGCGCAGTAGCCGTCTTGGGGGCGGCGTTTGCCGGTGGCCGGGTCGATGGCGAGCATCTGGTCGAAGAACGCCGGGACCGCCTTGTCGAAGTCGAGGGCGGCGAATTTGTCCATCGCCTGCTCGTGCGACAAGGTTTTTTTCTCGGCGCCGAGCAGGTCGACCCAGAGATACAGGCGTAGCGACGAGGGTTGCAGCGCCCGCGTCTCCTCGCAGTGCTCCAAGCGGCTTTCGCCATTGACCACCAGTCCGTTGATGGCTTGGAGGCTGTCGACGCCGTCGGTGGAGAGCGCCGTCCCGACGTCGATCACGATCGTGTCTACCGCTTGGACACACGGGGCGAGGGCGACGAAAGCCGCCATGACTGCCAGACGAAACGAAGTTCTCATGCGGTTCTCCAATTAATATGTACCACTGAATGGTATATATTATATATTGGAACCGTCCAGAAGTCAAGAGCCCGGGCGTTTTATCAAGAGGCGCATGGGGATATCGCCCCGGAAATACCAATCCCAGTTCCGCCGCTGAGCGGGGGGGCCTTGACACTATGGCTTGCCGAGTAACTCTTTCAACCGGGGCGCCATGGCGTCGGCCCAGAGCTCGTAGCCCTTCTCGGAAAGATGGCAGCCATCCCGGATGATGTCCTTGTTGCTGGTGCCGTCGGGATTGAGCAGCTTGGGGCCGAGATCCAGGTAGAAAACCTTGTCCCCGTCCGCGAGCTTGACGAGCTTGGCGTTGGTCTGGTCAACCCTGTCCCCTTGGTAGTAGGAGCTCTTGTCGCGGCGGGGGAAAAGGCCGAGCAGCAATATCTTGGAGCCAGGCAGCTTGTCCCGGAGGGTCTTGACCACCAGTGCGACCCCCTCGGCGACTTCGTCCGGGGAGTCGCCCCAGTCGGGGCGGTGCAGGTTGTTGGTGCCGATGAGCAACACCGTCACTTTGGGACGGAGGCCGTCGAGCATGCCGCCCGGGGTGATCCGCCACAGCAAGTTCTCGGTACGGTCGCCCGCCACGCCGAGGTTGGCGGCCTTGAGGGGGACGAAGCGCGCGTCCCAGACCTTCTGGCCGTTGGGCCAGCGCTCGTCGTAGCCCCACAACTGAGTTATGGAGTCCCCCAGGAAGAGGACTTGGACGCCGCCGTATTTGGCCTCCAACGTCTGGGCCTTCCGTTGCCACTGCGCCGTGACGGACTGGCTCCAATCGACCCGTTCCTCCGGGACACAGGCGGGATTACACGCCTTGGGGGCGGGGCCTAGCAGCCCAAGCACGCCAAACTCGGCGGGTTTGCCCCAGAACATCCCGCCAAAGGCCTCCATGGCCTTGCGCCCGGAGTTGGCGGCGTTCTGGGCGGCCAGGACCTCGGTGGCTGCCTGGGCGGCGCCCAGTTTGGAGGCGGCGCGGACGACGGGGGCGTCCACATCGTTGACCAGCATCCCAACGCCGAGCTTCATCTGGGGTGGCGGCCCCTTCAGTTGGGGGTCGAGGGAACGCCAGGGGATCGTAAGCTCGTAGACCGTCTCGGCGGCGAGGCGCTCGAAGGCGCGGGGCATCGCCGCGGCGGAGACCTCGCCGACAGGCAGCCGGGAGCCGACATTACGCCAGACCACGGCGCGGCCGTCGCCGCCCAAGGAGAGGCACAGCTTCTGCCAGGAAACCCAATCGGTTCCGTCCCAGTTGACGGCCAGCCCCAGCTGGACGGAGTCCTCCTGCCAGGCGTCGCCGCCGGGATGGCTTTGGACATGGCTCTGGTCGCGGACCCGCAGCAGCAGGTGCAAGGCTTGGTCGTCGTGCCGGAAAGCGAAGTCGAAACTCAGGTCGTCGTCGCCGAGCAGCGGCGCTCCGGGGTTGCGGATCACGACCGCGGCGTCCCCGGCGACATGGTGGAAAGGCGCGCCAACCCAATCCGTCGCCCTAGGGGCGAACGCGAGGTCGCAGTCGACGGCGGAGCTTTTGGACATCACCGCGTCCTGGTCCTCGAAGACGAAGTTCAAGAGACGGCGCGTTGGCGCGGCCACCCCCAGCGCCGCCAAGTCGGCCACGGCGCGGTGGCGGGCTCCGGGCTCAAGGGCGACAACGCCCAGGTCGGCGCGGACGCCTTCGCCACAAAGCCGCAGCTGTCCTTCCCGCCGCTGGCCGCTTCGGTTCTCCAGCTCCACCTCGAGCTTCGGCCCCATGGCTTTGGCGCCATCGGTGACTTTCAGCCCGACCGGCGGAAGCACCCGCGCGAGCTGGCTGCCTTCAGACCGCCGCAACAACCAGACGCCCGGTTGGGCGTTGGACGGGACGACGGCGCCGTCGGCGAGGGGGAGAGCCTTCCCCGCCCGCCACAGCGTGGCGGCGGCGGCGGTTTTCACGTCGAGCCGCCCGCCTGGCAGAGCCTCGGCCGGAACGGCGAAGGCGGCGGGCAGCGACGCGGCGGCGACGCCGAGCAAGTAGACGGGATTGGCGCCTACTTCCAGGCGGACGACGCCGTCGACGGCCGTCAGTTCGGAGCGGTTCCCCATGGGGTCGTAAAACCAGACATGGTCGGCTCCGACCGGCACGGACAACGTCCGCTTCTGGTCGTCGGCGGACCAGAGGGCCAGGAGTTTCTGGTCGCCGCGCTCGAAAGCGTAGCCCAGGGTGTTGTCGTCCAAATATTCCAGGGGGCCGAGGCTTTTTGTCCCTTCGAGGAGCCGGGTGGCGGCGGCCGTGGCGGCGAACACCGGTTTGGGCTCGACCAAGGCCGCGTCGTAAGGGTGGGTTCCGGTTTGCAGGTTATAGAAGAGCCCATAGCCACTCTGCGAGTCGTTGTCCATCAGGAGGAAGAACCAGGTGCCGGCGAAGCCCTCGCCGAGGCAGATGAGGTGGTTGCGCAGGAACCAAGCCGCCTGGCGCCGCAACATCCAGGGGGTCGAGGCCACGTCATGGCCGTCGAGGCGGCTGGAGCCCTCGGTGTTGTAGACCGGGGCGCCGGGGGGAAGGTGGAGCCGCACCAGGCGCATAAGTTCCCGGGCCTCGGCGACGACGCCGCCCGCTTCCGGGGCGCTGCCGTTCTCGCCGGTCGGAGCCAAGAAATAGCTGTGGACGACGACGCCGTCGAGGTGCTTGCCCAAGCCTTTGGCGAAAAGCCGGGCGAGGCGCTGGTTGCCGACCGCAAGCACCCCGTAGTTCGGGCCGAGCAGGAAGGCGCCGGGATCGACGTCCCGCAACGCGGCGGCGGCGATCTCGTACATCCGGACGAACTGCTCGTCAGTACCTTTCCAATACCAGTCCGGTTCCCAATGGATCTGGTAATAGCTTCGGCGCATGGAGGGGAAACAAGCGCGGCGTTCCACCGCCTTCTCGGAGACGAGGCGGCGCAACAATCCGCCATAGTAGTCCCAATCCTTGGGGGGATAGTCTTGGCAGTTGTGCGCCGGGACCACTTTGTCGGGGGCTGGGGCGTTTTGTCCGGCGGGCATGTCCATCAGCCAGGGCGGGACGCTGTGGAGATCGAAGATGACGCTCAGGTTGTTGGCCATCTCGAAACGCTTGTTGGCGAGGTGCGCCTTGGAGTCCAGGTTTGGCTGGTAAAGGTTCGGCCCGTGTTTCTCCAGCCAGGCGGGGAGCGTCAACCAAGGCTGCCCGGTCTGGTCGTAGACCCATCTCGAGCCGACCAGCTGGTAGAGCGGGCCGAAAGGGTCGCCCTGACCGGGCTCGCCCGAGGCCACGTAACCTTTCCCCTGCATGCCGAAGCGTGAATCGTCGGGGTGGGCCAGGGGCAAAGGCTCGATATCCGGCAACACGGCGTAGGCCAGGAAGCCCGGCGGGCGCGAACCCCGCCACGGGAGCGTGAGCTTTTGGCGCGTCAGCTCCAAATGAAGCTCGAAATAGCCGGCGCCACTGACTGGCACCCGGACTTCGCTTTCCCAGTCCGCCTCGCCAGCGCTGACCGGGAGCTCCCCCTCTCCCAGGCGCTGGCCGCGGAAGTCGAGGAGCCACCAACGCAACGTGTCGCCCGCGGCGCGGCTGCCGGACACCTTGAGTTTGACGGCGACCGCCTCCCGGGGCTTGAAGACAGCGTGGCGGGCGTTGGTGGTGAACTCCGCCATCAGCTCGACTGGCCGCTCGTAGCGAGCGCTGGCTTTGGCCGCCTTGCCCGTGGCGTGAAGCTCCAGCACCTCGGAGTCGGAGAGGGCGCGGGAGTGGAGGCGGACATCGTCGAGGAAGCCGCGGAACGGCCAACAGTCCCCCCCGATCTTGAGGGGCGCGCCCACGGCGTCGAGATTCCCGGCGAACTGGGGATTGATGTCTCGGACGCAGTCAAGCTTGCCGTCGAGGTAATACTTGGCCTTGCGCGTCTGGCGGTCGACGGCCACCGCGAGGTGGGCCCACTGGTTGACGGAGGCTTTCCCGGAGGAGGAGCCGACGGCGGAATGGCCCTGGTCGTCACCCATGTCCAGGACGACGGCGCCGGAGCCGTCCAGGTCGAGGCAGAGCCAGCCCTTCGGCCCGGCGTTTTTGGAGAGTAGCCGAAGCCGTTGGCCGGGTTTGAGCTGTTGGGGGCAGGCCCAACAGGCGATGGTGAAACTGGAGGTTCCCAGCCGTAGCGAGGCGCTGTCGGGCACCTCTACGACGTTGGCCGCTTCGCCCTTGAAGAGGATGCTGGTTCCGAAGTCGCCTTTGACCCAGACGGTGGCAGACCCGGGCTTGCCGCTGTTGCCATGGCCGGACTCGTCGGCTACCACGGCCCCGGAGCGGCCGAGGCTCCAATGGCCGACCAAGGCGGGGGCGGCCCCGAGCTGGGCGCAGCAGAGACACGCCGCCATCAACACGAGCGGCCGCGTCATTTTCCCCTCCAGAACGTGTCGGCGGGGTCGAGGATGTAGTCCTGGCGGCCGACCGAGCCGCCGTGGCCGTCGAAATAGTTGGCGTTGGATAAGTTGTTGTTGCCATGGAAAAAGAACAGGGCCGCGAAGTTGGCCGGCCAGACGTGGCGGCCGGAGCCCTCGGCGATCATCAACGTCCGGGACGGGATGGCGCAGACGCTCCGCCGCTGCGCATGCAGGGCGTCGATCGCCCCGGCTGCTTGGAGGTAGGCGCTGTTCATCGCCTGATGAGAGCTGGCGGTCGCTGGCCCTTTGGCCTGGGTCGTCGGACAGGAGAAGACGCTGGCGTAGAAGGTCTTGCCGTTGTCCCAAACCCATGTTTTGTCATAGATCACGCTCCAGATCCGCGTCTGGTCCCACCAGTTGGAGAGCGCGGCGCCGTCCCAATCCACCACTGGCGGCAGGAAGTCGGCGTTGTCGTCGGCGTAGTACTGGAAGGCGTTGAAGACCTGCCGCATGTTCCCGGAGCAGACCAGTTGCTGTCCCTTCCCCTTGATCCCGGCCAAAGCCGGCAGCAGTATCGCCATCAGCACCGCGATGATCGCTATGACCACCAACAGCTCGACGAGCGTGAAACTCCGCCTCGGCCACTTCATGCGCCTGTCTTCCATGGGCAAACCTCCATCTTTAATTCTTATATCCTGCTTTGGGTACCAACTCAAGCCCGACACGAGCCCTATTTGTGGCATAACTCAAATTGCATTCTGTCATATGCCATAATATCATAGCGCGTTTTCCGCGCATGTCAAGCTTTTTTTGTTTTCATATTGTCATATCACAGAAATGGCGTTATGGTTACAGTAACGTGAAACGAGGACGACATGGCCAGGACGAAACATAGCACGGAGGCGTCGGAGCGGATTTTGTCGCGGCTGCGCGAGGCGATGGGGCGGGAGCCGGCGAGCGCGGTGAAGTTCAGCCAGGTGAAGAAGGCGCTGGCCTGGGCGGTGTCGGACGTGGCGGCGGGGACGAAGTTGCCGTCGGTCCGGGACATCGCGGCGGCGAGCGCCGTGACGGCGGTGCCGGCACAGCGGGCGGTGATGGAGCTGGTGAACGAAGGCCGGCTGCGCAGCGTCCCCCGCTCCGGGATCTTCGTCGGCGAGGTGTCGGAGACGGGAGAGGGGACGGAGCGCCGGGCCTTCGCGGAGCTGCGCCACCACTTGCGCTTCGGCACCGACAGCTCCTGGGATTTCCAGCAGGAGTTCTGGGCCAAGCTGACTCGGGGTTTCGAGGAGCTCCATCCCAACGTTGGCATTGTGGTCAAGGCCGTCTCCGAACCGGGAGCCGATCCCGACTGCGACGTTTTCGAGCGCTCCGAATGGCTGGAACCATACCCGGAGCTCCATGAGGACACACTGGACGCTTCGGCCTTGTTGGCGGAGCAGCGCCCCGCCACCCCCCGCGACGGCCGCGGCGTCACGCTCTACCACCGGACTTACTACCTCTTCTTCAACCGTCCGCTGCTGCGCCGCCTCGGCCTGCCGGAGCCGTCGTACCGCACGTTCGCCGCGCAGCAGGAATACCTCGAGGCGGCCGCCCGCCTCGCCCCGCCCCCGGTGACCGTCTGCCAGCCGGTGACGTTGCTTGGCCAGGAGGCGCGGGCGTTCCTGTCCGTCATCCGGACGGCGGGCGCCGAGCTCGCCCCGGCCAGCCTGGACGCCTGGCGCCGGACGACCCGGACGGCCCGACTGTTCAAGTACCGCCAGCACGAGTGCGCCAAGGAATTCCTGGAGGGTGTTTGCCCCCTCTATTCCGGCTATGGCGTGGAGCTGTGGAAGATGTTGGCGCAGTCGCCGTCGTTCGACTGGGCGGTCTATCCCCAATTACGCGCCGACGACTCGCTGTTCCTATGGCCGCGGGTTGGGCTGCTGCCGCGCTGGTCGCGACTGCCGCTGGAAGCCACGCAGTTCCTGGCCTATTTGTCGGAATCGGGGCGGAGTTTCGCGGCCATCGGCGACATTCCGGCGCGGCCGGGGGCCTTCGACACCCCCCACCTCGCCGCCGACCCCGGATGGTTCCAGGCCCTGGCGGCCCGGTCGGAGCCGTTGCGCTTGGCCGATCCCACCGAGCGCTACCTGTTCAGCTCCGCCTTGAACGGCGAGCTGTGGCGGCTGCTCGGCGACCGTTCCGCCGACCCGGACGAGGCCGCGGCCCGCGCCGTCCGCCTGGGCCGCGCCTATCTCGCCAGCGTTTGTCAATAGGCGACGCGGACAACACTGCCTGTCACGGAGCGTTCTTCTCCGCGCGGGACGCCAGGGGAATGACGCTCTCGCGGATGATGAGCTTGTACGGGATGACCGTCTTCCGCTCTGGCGTCAAACCGTCCATCCAGGCTTCGACCACGTCCGCCACCGCCACCGCCACCGCCTGGTAATCCTGCGTGATCGTCGTCTGGGGCGGCACGGCGTACTGCGAGAAGAAGGTCTGCTCCGAGGCGATCAAAGAAATGTCCTCGGGAACCCGGCGGCCGTACAACGAAAAAGCGTAAAGCGAGACGATCCCGGCGTTCCCGCCCGGACAGAACAGGGAATCAACCCCCTGCCTCAAAAGTTTTCCGATCAGTTCCACGTATTTCTCCGTCCCGGGGCCGGAGAAATAGATCAGGGAATCATCCGCTGGCAGCCCCCTGCCCTCAAGAGCCTTGACGATCGCCGCCTGCCGCGCGTCCGCGTTCCCGGTCCCCGGCGAGCCATGGATGATGCTGCCGACCCTCCGGCAACCGCGCTCGTGGAGGTGGCCGATGGCGATGTCCATGCCCTGCTCCTCACTCGCGTGGACAAAGTACACGTCATGCAGGTTTTTCTTGGCGTCCCGGTCCACGATCACCAGCGGCACGGAGAAACGATCCGGCCAGCTGAAAAAATCCGCCGGCTCCGCGCCGATCGCCACCGCGCCACAGAACTGGATGCTGTCGAGACGCTCAAGATTGTTTTGCGGCAGTATCTCCAGCCGGAACCCGCGCCTCGGCAACTCCTGCGTGAGCGCCATCAGAATCATGTCGACGCAGCTCTGCACCGGATACACCGAGTTGTACGGGGTGATGATGACCACGTTCTTCTGTTTGTTCGCGACCCGCGGATGATAGCCGTGTTGCTTGGCGACCGCGAACACATGCTCACGGACGTCCGGACGGATGTTCGGATGATGGCTGAACACCCGCGACACCGTGGCGGTCGAAACCCCGGCGAGCTTGGCTATCTCATTGATTGTCATTTGTCGTTTTCCGCTTTTTTGATGTGTTTACATGATATCGCGTTTTATTAAGAAATCAAGGGGGCGTTTGCGTCGCTCTTTTCATGCGAACCTGGAAAAAAGCCTTGCCGCTGAAGCGAATCCACGGTATTATCAATAGCAAGGTTAGCAAACAGGAGACGTTTCCATGACTGGTTCGTTTGTTTCTTTTGAATCCAAAGGCCGGGCCGTCCTCAATAAATTCGAGATCCCCGCGTTGAAGCCGGGCGAGGCGCTGCTGGAGAACGACTACACCGTGATCAGCGCCGGGACGGAGCGGGCCAACTTGGTCGCGTTGCCCAACACCGGGACCGCGGAGGGCGGTTTCCCCTTCCAGCCCGGCTACTGTGGCGCCGGGCGGGTGGTCGCCCTTGGCGAGGGCGTGGAAAACCTGAAAATCGGCGACCGGGCGGTGATCGCCTGGGGCGGCCACCGGTCGCACTCGGTCAAACAAGCCCGGGACGTCTGCAAGATCGTGGAGGACGTGGAGCAGCTCGACGCGGCGTTCGCCAATATCGCCTCTTTCGCGTTTTTGGGCGTGCGCAAGCTGCGGGTCGAGCTGGGCGAAGCGGTGATGATCGCCGGACAGGGCATCCTGGGCGTCTTCGCGGTCCAGCTCGCCCAACTGTGCGGGGCGATACCGGTGGTCGTGTCCGACCTCGACCCGGCCCGCCGCGCCTTGGCCCTCAAACTGGGCGCCACGGCGGCCTTCTCCCCCGACGCCCCCGACTTCGTGGAGCAAGTGAAACAAGCCTGCGGCGGCGACGGCCCCAAAGCGGTGGTCGAAGTGACCGGCTCCTCCCTCGCCTTGCAGCAGGCGTTGGAGTACATCGCCTGGGAAGGCCGGATCTCCCTCCTTGGTTGCACCCGCGTCTCCGACGTCCCGATCGACTTCTACAAGTACGTCCACCGCCGGGGCATAAGTTTGATCGGCGCCCACACCATGACCCGGGCGAATCAAGAGTCGGCGCCCGGCCGCTGGACCCAGCTCGACGACTTCCGCGCGTTCCTCAAACTGTTGGAGGCAAAGAAAATCCAAACCAAGCCGCTTATCTCCGAGATCGTCTCCCCGGAGGCGGCCCCCGCCGTTTACGCCAGGCTCGCGGAATGTAAAAATCCGCCCCTGGGCATTGTTTTCGATTGGAGCGAAATTAGATAACTCAAGGAGTTGAACGATGAAGAAGGAACAAAAGAAGGCGCTGGTGCTGGGCGGCACCGGGGCGATGGGCGTGTATCTGGTGCCGGAACTCGCAGCCATGGGTTATGAAGTCAAGGTGGTGTCCTTGGACGACGTCACGTCCGACAACCCCCAGATTTCCTACGTGAAGGCGAATGCGGGCGACGACGGGTATCTGAAAGAGCTGTTGAAAGAAAAATTCGACGCCATCGTCGATTTCATGATGTATGGGACGGAGCGCTTCAAGCAGAGGCACGCATTGTTGCTCGACAACACCGCCCACTACATTTTCCTGTCCTCCTACCGCGTCTATGACGGGCAGTTCCCGGTGACGGAAAACACTCCCCGGCTCTTGGACGTCTCAAAGGACGCGGCCTTCCTGGCGACCGAGGACTATTCCCTCTATAAAGCGCGCGAGGAGGACATCCTCCAAAGTTCGAAATATGACAATTGGACGATCGTCAGGCCGGCCATCACCTACTCGAAACGCCGTTTTCAGTTGGTGACGCTGGAGGCGAACGTCGTCGTGGCCAGGGCGATGAAGGGACTGCCGGTCGTCGTCCCGCGGGAGGCGCTCCCCGTGCAGGCCACCATGAGCTGGGCGGGCGACGTGGCCAAATTGATGTCCCGCCTCCTCCTCAATCCGGCGGCCTACCGCGAACGCTTCACCTTGGCCACCGCCGAACATCATACTTGGGGAGAAATCGCCGAGTACTATAAAGAGATCATCGGTCTGGACTACGTGGCCGTCGACACCGAAGAGTATCTGAAGCTATGGGACTCGTCCTGTTGGGCGCGGTACCAGCTCGCCTACGACCGCTTGTTCCAGCGTATCGTCGACAACTCCAAAGTCCTGCGGGTCACCGGCTTGAAGCAGGCGGACTTCATGCCGCTGCGCCGCGGTCTTGAAAAAGAATTGTCCGCGCTGCCCAAGGACATGGTCTGGCCGGACGCCAGCGCCATTTGGGAGCGGATGGACACTTGTGCGAAAGCGCATAAAGACATAGCTTTAGGGGGATCATGATGTTGAAAGGAAAAGTCGCTGTAGTCACCGGCGGGGCTGACGGTATCGGCAGAAAAATCGCCTTGGAGTTGGCCGACGCCGGAGCCAACATCGCGATTATGGATATTAACCTGGATAAAGCCAAGCAGACCAGGGAAGAGGTGGTCAAAGCTGGCGGAACCGCCATCGCGGTCAAGGTGGATATCACTAAAAGCGAAGAGGTTGACGCGGGCTTCCAAGAAGTTCTAGCCAAACTCGGACAGATTGATATCCTGGTCAACAACGCCGGAATTTTCCGATTGTTCAATGAATTCAAGAACCTGCAAGAGCATGAATGGGTCGATATGTTTAACATTAATGTCCATGGCCTGTTCCGTTGTTGCAGGGCGGCGCTGCCGCACATGGAAGAGCGGCAATCCGGTAAAATCATCAATATAGCTTCGATAGCCGGGGTTGCCGGAATCGCTAAAATGGCGATTTACTCCGCTTCAAAAGGCGCGGTTATCAGCTTCAGCAAGGCCTTGGCCATGGAAACGGGCAAACACAATATCACGGTTAATTGTATTTCGCCTGGAGTGCTGAACTCCTATGGAGAAGACGCTGACAAGGGGACATATCTGAAACATTCCGGAGAACTGGGGGCTGAAACCGCGCACATGACGCGTTTTCTGGCCTCCAGCGATGGCGACTATATCACTGGAGTGAATTATATCATCGACGGCGGCAGAGTGTTGGGAGCCAGAACCGCATGAACAAGATCAAAATCGGCCAGCTCGGCGTCTGCCATGAGCACGCCTCCGGTAAAATCAACACGTTGCGCCTCCTGCCCGACGTCTTCGAGATCGTCGGCGTGGTCGACGACCGCCAAACCAAAGCGGCCCGCTTCGCCGGCGACGACCTCAAGCCGTACGACGGCTTGAAATGGCTGACGGAGGAGGAGCTCTTCGCCATCCCGGACCTCCAGGCGGTCACGGTCGAGACCCCGAACGACGACCTCGTCCCCGCCGCCCTCCGTTGCGTGAAGCGCGGCCTCCCGATGCACATGGACAAACCCGGCGGACGCGACCTCGCGGCTTTCACACGCTTGGTCGACGGCTGCGCGGCCAAGAAACTGCCCTTCCAAATGGGTTACATGTTCCGCGGCAACCCCGCCTTTCAATGGTGCCTGAAGGCCGCCAAGGCGGGCTGGCTCGGGGAGATTTTCGAAGTCCAGGCGAGCATGAGTCACAACTATGGCGGCGAACCCTATCAGGATTACCTGGCCGCGTTCCCCGGCGGCATCATGTTCAATCTGGGCTGCCATTTGATCGACTTCGTGGCCGCTTTGCTGGGGCGCCCGGACAACGTCACACCTTTCCTGAAATCCGTCCAGGGCGGCCCCGCCAACGCCTTGAACAATGGCGTGGCGATCTTGGAATATCCCCGCGCCACCGCTACCTTGCGCGCTTGCAGCCGCGAGCTCGACGGCTTGGGACGGCGCACCTTGAGAATCTGCGGCACCAAGGGCACGGTCAACTTGTGTCCGCTGGAACGCTTCGACGGCCAGCCCTTGCTCATGAACTTGACGCTGAGCGAAGACTGCCCGGAATACCCCGCCGGTAGCCATGTCGTGGATTTCGGGATAAAGCGGGATCGTTACGAAGACCAGTTGTTGGAATTGGCCAAACTCATCAAGGGCGAAATGGCCAACCCGTACACCTATGAACATGACAAGTTGGTCCAAGAGGTGGTTTTGGCCGCCTCCGGCCACAACCAATGGAAGGTTTGACATGAAGGCGATGATTCTTGACGAGAAGTTGAATTTCTCCTGGCGCGAAATGCCCGATCCGATCCGGAAGGCCGATGAAGTCCTGATCAAGGTCCACGCGACGGCGGTCAACCGCGCCGACTTGATGCAGAAGGACGGCTGTTACGCCTCCCCGGAAGGCTGGCCGCAATGGTGCGGGCTCGAAGTTTCCGGCGAGGTTTTGGAAGCGCCCGCCGGCGCCGCGGTCAAGCCGGGCGACAAAGTCTGCGCGCTCCTGGGCGGCGGCGGGTATTCGGAGCTGGTCACGGTTCCGGTCGGGATGGTCATCCCGATCCCCGAGGGGCTGTCGATGGTCGAGGCCGCGTCGTTGCCGGAAGTTTGGTGCACGGTCTACCTCAACTTGCAGCTGGAGGCCGGGGGCATGAAGCCTGGCGACGTCTTCTACATGCAGGCCGGGGCGAGCGGCGTCGGTCTGGCGGCCATCCAATTCGCCAAGCAGATGGGGGCCGAAGTCATCACCACCATCGACTCGCCGGAGAAGGCGGAGTTCGTCCGCAAGCTCGGCGCCGATTACGTGCTCGACTACCGCAAGGACGACGTGCGCCCGGTCATCGAGGCGCATCCGCCGAGCGTCGCGCTGGACTGCGTCGGCGGCAAGCTCATGGGCGAATGCTTCCGCAACATGGCGTTCGGCGGACGCTGGATCATGATCGCCACCATGGGCGGGGCGGAGACCTCGGTCAACCTCGAAACCGTCTGGCGCAAGCGCGTCCGCCTGATCGGCAGCACGCTACGCAGCCGCACACCGGAGGAGAAAAGCTCGATCATGTTGGCGCTTCAGGAGAAGCTTTGGCCGCTTTTCACGGAGCGCAAGCTCATCACCAACATCCATGCGGTGTTCCCGATCCAGGAGGTGGAAAAGGCGCACGGCGTCTTGCGCCGCGCCGAGAACATCGGCAAAGTGGTGCTGACGCTAACCAAATAGAGCCAATGAGAAGAGCTTGAGCAGCATGGAAAAAACAGGTAAGCGTCCCCGGCTGGACGGAGAAGATGGCAGGAGGAAACTCTTTGTCGTCGGGGACAGCATTTCGATACATTATGGCCCATGGTTGAAGCGGTATCTCGGCGCGCGCTTCGCTTACGACCGCAAGGGCGCGGGGAAAGTCCTTGGCGACTTGGGCGATCCGGACGTCAATGGCGGCGACTCCTCGTGCGCGCTGGCATATTTGAACAAATTGCTGGCCGGTGGTTTCCGCTCCGATTATTTGCTGATCAACTGCGGGTTGCATGATATCAAGACCGATCCCGCGACCGGTTCGCGTCAGGTTCCGTCCGAACTCTATCGGCGGAACTTGGTCGAAATCGTCGGCAAAGTGAAAGCGGCCGGGCTTGTCATGCTGTGGGCCAGAACCACGCCGATTGATGATGAAATCCATCGGTCGCGTCCTCACGCCTTCGACCGTTACAGCCGGGATCTGGATGAGTACAACGCCATCGCCGACAAGATCATGCTTTCCTCCGGCGTTCCGATGATCGACCTTCATGCTTTCACCGCGTCGCTAGATGATGAGTTATATTCCGATCACGTACATTTCACCGAGCCGGTCATAAAACTGCAAGCGGCTTTTATCGCCGGAGCTCTTTTCAATCTCTGACGTGGAGTGGTCTTCTAATCATGAAATTGAGCATGTTTCAAAAACGGCTGAAAGCAGTTGACAGTTTCGCCGCGGAGTCTCTTTGCGGCGGAGCCGCTTTGGACTGCGGCGATTCTTCGCCGCTTTACGCCGGGCCTCAACATGGGGACGTGGTCATTTCCGCGCCAAACCCCAGCCCGGAAACATCTTCGGTGTGTATCAAAGACCGTTCCAAAGCGGCGAAGAATCGCCGCGCTCCAAAGACGCTCCGCGTCGGAAAGGCAAAGCCGCGACAGCTTTCCGTTTGACAGAACCTATTCTAACAGGAGGATACTCCGTATGAGCTTTAAAGACAGAGTCGCGATTATCAGCGGCGGCGCCTCGGGCATGGGGCTGCTGGCGGCGCAAAATTTGTGCGCGGAAGGAGCGAAAGTCGTCCTGGCGGACGTGAACAAGGCCGCCGCCGAGGACGCGGCGGCGAGCATCCGCGCCAACGGCGGCGACGCGTTCGGCGTGGAAGTCGACGTCCGCGATTTCGGGCAGGTGGAGAACGCCGCCCGCATGGCCTTGGAAAAACATGGCAGCATCGACCTCCTGCTGAACTTCGCCGGCGGCGCCGAGGGCCGCATGTTGAAATGTTCCGCCCCGTTCCACGAGATGCCCATAGAAGTCATCGACTGGGGGCTGGACGTGAACCTCAAAGGCGCGGTCTATTTCTGCCGCGCCGTGCTCGGCACGATGATCAAGCAAAAACGCGGCGTGATCATCAACCTCGGCTCGATCACCGGCGTGGAAGGCGGCGGCAACGGGGCGGTGAACTACAGCGCCGCCAAGAGCGGACTCATCGGGCTGACCAAATCGCTCGCGCTGTGCGGCGCGCCTTATGGCGTCCGGGCCTGCTGCGTTTCCCCGGGGCCGGTGCTGACGCGCGCGGCCATGGCCAACATGAAAACCCGCCTGGGACGCGCCGCGGAACCACAGGAAGTGGTCGATTTGATTTTGTACTTGTGCTCCGACAAGGCGGCGTTCATCACCGGCTCCAACCATTTGATCGACGGCGGCCGCTCCTGCGGCGGCATGGGATAACAAAATCAAGCAAAAAAAGGGAAACATCATGAGACCTTCTTTTCTCAACAAGCCGTATCCGGTGGTAACTGGCATCATGGACGGCGAGACGCCACAAGCATTGATCGCGGAATCAAGGAATTCCGAATTCGACGGAGCGCAGGGAATCGCCATCTCGCTTTCGACGTTGAAGCTGGAATTCAGAAATCCGGAAACCTTGAAAAGCATCGTCTCCTCGGTGAATTTGCCGTTCATGTTCTATTTTTACCGCAACGACAAATGGAACGCCTCAAGCGACGACGACTCGCGGCAGGAGTTGTTGCTCACCGCCGCGGAGGTCGGCGCCGCGATGATTGACGTGATGGGGGATTTGTACGCCCCCTCCCCGATGGAGATAACGCACAGCCAAAGTGCCATAGACAAGCAAAGACATCTTATCGACAAAATTCACGCCAAGGGCGCCGACGTCGTGATCTCTTCCCACATGCCGATCGCAAGGACAACGGAACAGGTTCTCGAACACCTGCGCGAGCTTGAGGCGCGCGGGCCGGACGTGGTGAAAATCGTGACGACCGTCAACACGGAAGAGGAGCTCGCCGAGGCTTTCCGGACGACCATGACCTTGAAGCGTGAACTAAAAACTCCGTTCATCCACCTTTGCAACGGAAAATTCAGCCGCCCGCATCGTTTCCTCTGTCCGGCTCTCGGCGTGTCGATCCTGTTCGCGGTCCACCGTTATGCGGAGTGTTCCGGAATGACTCAGCCGACGATACGAGCCATGAGGGCGGTTCTGGACAACCTCCATTGGAACATCAACGACGTCATGTGAAGAACAGGAGCGGCAACATGGAGTTACAAGACGAGACGGCCCTCGTTGACGACGGCCGCGGAGGCCAAAGATGAACCACAAAATTTGGCGGGTCGGGATACTCAAGGACAGCTCGAAACCGATGTTGGGCTTGCACGGCTTGCATTTGGCTTGCCGTGGCCTGCCCAACGTCGAGGTCGTCGCCCACGTCGACTCCAACCCGGCGGACATCGCCGCGAAAATGGCCGTCACCCAAGCCAAACGCCATTACCTGGACTACCAGGAGATGTTGGACAAGGAAAAACCCGACATCGTCATCCTTTGTTCCCGGCACCCCTTCGACCACCTGCCCCAGATCAAGGCGGCGGCGGAACGCGGATGCCACGTCTATTGCGAGAAAACCCTCGCCGGCAACCTCCAGGAGGCCGACGCGATCGTCGAGCTGGTGGAGCGGCACCGGATCAAGCTTTGCGTGCCGCACTACGCCCGGCACAGCCTGGCCTTCCTGACCATGAAAAAGATGATCGAGGCCGGGGAGATCGGAACCCCCTTGACCTTTCTCGGCAGAGGGAAGGAGGACCACCGCGGTGGCGGGGAGGACTTGATCGTCCTGGGCACCCACATCCTCGACCTGCAGAACCTCTTCTTCGGCCCGCCCGAGAGCGTCCATGGCGAGGTGAACGCCAACGGCCGGCCCATCGTCAAGACGGACCGGAGCCAAACCGTCGAGCCCCTCGGCCCGGTGGCCGGGGACGATGTTTTCGCCTGTTTCCGCCTCGCGGACGGCGTCCGCGGGATTTTCGAGAGCCGGCGCGGCCTCGCCTCCGGCGGGGCGGTCCGCATGGGGGTGACCGTCGTCGGCTCCGAAGGGGCGCTGACGACGCGCTTCCACGACGCCACCCTGGAAGCGCCGCCGCGTCTCAGCCGTAGCCGCGGCGCCCCGGAGGATGGCGCCGCGTTCGAGGAGGTGCCCTTGCAGGAATGCCGCGAGTTCCCGGAGGCGGAGCCGCTGGACTACTCCCTCTGCGCCACGCAACTGCCGACGGCGCGGTACTTCCTGGAGTCGCAGCGTCTTTTTTTCTGGGATCTTATCCGTTCCATCGAGGAGGACCGCCAGCCCCATTCCGGCGTCCACGAGGCGCAGCTCGTCCAGGAAATGATCCAGGGCATCTACGCCTCGCATCTTTCCGGGAGCGTCGTGCCGTTCCCGCTCGCCGCCAGGACGCATCCCCTAGCTTAGTGTTTAGATTCAAACGCGCCCGGACTAGCGGCGATGGGGAGACTGATCTAGGATCTCGCGGATCTTGCCGGCCATCTCGCTGATGCGGTGTGGTTTCTGGAGGAACCCCTTGGCCCCCTGGCGCAGCAGGTCCTCGACCTCGGACTCGGAGACGTAGCCGCTGGAGAGCAGCACGTTGACGGCGGGGTCGAAATCCTTGAGCTGGCAAAAGGTGCTATGCCCGCCAAGCTTGGGCATGATCATGTCCAGCAGCACCAAGTCGATCTGCGCCGGATTGTTCTTGTAGATCTCCAGCGCGTCGTTGCCGTTCTCGGCCAAAATCACCGAGTAACCCAGGTTCTGTAGAGCCTCGATCACAAAATCCCAAATGGTGTCCTCGTCGTCGACGACCAAGATGGTCTCGTCGCCGCGGGGCAATGCCGCAATATCCATCAAACCCACCTCCTCACGGTATCTCTCCCTTGCGCCAGCTCCAAAGACGATGGAGCGTCCCCAGCCTCTAGGCCTTATTATAGCGCAGTTTGCGGATTACCACAATAGCGCTTAGGTAGAAACCGGGGGACAAAAGCGAAAAGAGACGGCAAAACCTGGAGCCAGCCACCCCCGGTCAGCCGCCGGTGACCAGCAGCCGCAAGCGGTTGACCATCTCGTTCATCTCGGCGGCCTGGGCGGAGAGCTCCTCGGAGGAGCTAGCGACCTCCTCCGAGCTGGAGGCGTTCTGCTGGGTGACCTTGTCCATCTCGGCGGTGGCCTTGCTGATCTCGTCGACGCCCTTGGCCTGCTCCGAGGAGGCGGCGGCGACCTGGTTGACGAGGCCGGAGACTTGCTGGTTCGTGTCGTTGATGTCCTGCAAAGCCTTCTCCACTTGCGACGCGACATTCACCCCTTCCTCGGAGTCGGCCTGCGAGCGCTTGATCAGCGCGGCGGTGTTGGAGGCGGCCTCGGCGCTGCGCTTGGCGAGGTTGCGGACTTCCTCGGCGACCACGGCGAAGCCCTTGCCGGCGTCGCCCACCCTGGCGGCCTCGACGGCGGCGTTGAGGGCGAGCAGATTGGTCTGGAAGGCGATCTCGTTGATGGTCTTGATGATGTTGGCGGTCTTGTCGGAGGAGTCCTTGATCTTGCTGATGGCGTCGCTCATGCGACGCATGGACGCGACGCCGCTGTCGGCCCCGGCTTTGGCGACCATGGCCATTTTATCGGCCCGCAGCATGCTCTCGGCGTTCTGTTTGGTGACCGAATTGATCTCCTCCAGGCTGGCGGTGGTCTCCTCCAAGCTGGCGGCCTGCTCGCTGGCCCCCGACGCCAAAGCCTGGCTGGCCTGGGATATCTGCGCGGCGGCAGCGGAGACTTGGTCGGACGCCCCGGTCAAAGAGTGGACGATATCGTTGATTCTCCTGGATATGGCGCCGCCGAAAAGCAGCCCGATCCCCACCGCGGCGATCAACGTGACGCCGCTAAGCCCCAGGAACCAAAACAGGCCGACCCTGCCTGCGGCCACGAGCTGAACCTTAGCCTGCTCGACCTCGTCCACATAGGCGCCCGCCCCGATGATCCAATCCCACTTCTTGAAGTAGACGAGCTTGGCGATTTTCTCCCTCGCAGGCTGTTTGTCGACGCTCCACCAATAACGATGCTCAAACATCTCGCCTTGCGTCGCCTGTTTGGCTTTGGCGATCATGTCCCGGGCGGGGAAGCCGCCATGGGCGTCCTGGACGTCGATGATGCTCTTCCCGTCCGCCTTGCCCTGGTCGGAGATGATGTAGGCGCCCTTGCTGTTGAGCACGTAGACATAGCCGGTGGCCCCGATCCTGGCGGCCATGATCATCTTGCGCAACTCGGGGCTGGTCTCTTGCTTTACCCCGAAGAAAAGCGCGCCCACAAGGTTGTGCGAGGCGTCGAAAAGCGGCGCGTAGACCGTCATGTAATAAGCGTCGACGACGAACGCGAGCCCCTCGTAGCGCTCGCCCCGCATCAAAGCGGCGACCACCGGGTCGGGGGAGTTGTCGGGCATGGTGGCGGGGATGTAGGTGCCAATGGCGCGCTTGCCGTCCTTGATGACGTTGGTGGCGACCCGGAGCATGTCTCCGGCCTCGTTGGCCCTCTGGAAGATGGTGCAGGCCCCGCCGACCATTTGCCGCGCCTCGTCCACGACGGGGGTGGGGACGCCGGGAAGGGCATTCCTGCCTATCCCCTTGTTCCCAAGGAGGAACTCCGGAAGCTTGAGTCTGGAACTGGCTCCGGTGAACTGGTTGACGGCGTCCCACTCCACGAACTTGTCCGAGGAAAGGCTGACCCCCCCATGCTCTTTCTGGACGAGATAGCTGGCCACGTTGAGGCCGTCGTTGAGCGCGTTGTCGACCGCGTCGCCCTGTAGCTTGCAGGCGGCGTAGATGTTATGCACCAAGTGGTCGAGGTCGCTGTAAGCCAGCTCGACGCATTTCTTCTCGGCGATAGTCTGGAACTTGCCGGTCTGGACAATATAGACGATCGCCAACGCCACGACCGGAGTCAAGGCTATGGCCGCGGTCAGGATGAAAAGCCTGGCCTTGAGCGAGCGTGTCTTAATCATAACGTCTCCTGGGTGTGATAATTTGCCAGCCGCGGGGAACGGATTTTTCTCCGCTAGCCTCACATGAAATCTTATATCGCCATTGGCCAGCTTTATCAAGTTTGTCGCCGCGGGGAAAGCGATGTTTTTGTCTTTTTTCTTTGACGGTGGCCTGCGGTAATTTTCGCTTTTTTTTGGGGCTCAGTGTTTGCAATGCGTCAGTCCGAGGCTATAATTCAACAGGATAAGCTCGTAACCATGGCCATGCGCTAGAGGATGGAGTCCATGCCCAAGTATGTAGACTATCTTCAGGAAGAGATTGTCCGGCTGGCCAGCCAGGAGGTGGCGAAGGCGGCGGCGCCCCTGAAAGAGGCGCTGGAAAACTTGGAGCGCCGCAACGCGACCATGGAACTGGAGTTGGCGCGTTTGAGGGAGGAGCTGGCGGAATTGCGCCGAGGGTTCGCTCCGCCGCCGTCCGTGGCGCCCCGCACGCTCAAGCGAAAAAAGGCCGGGCAAGGCGGCGCGGACGATATCTACCAACCGGAGCTGGGCATCGCCAAGTACGGGCCGGAGCTGGTTTGGCGTATCCGGGAGAAGTTTCAGCTTAGCCGTGGACAGTTGGCGGCCTTGGTCGGCGTCCACCCCGCGAACGTCTCGCGTTGGGAGGCGGGCCAGTGCGACCCGCTGGCGGATGTCAGAAGCAAGCTGGAGAGTTTTTTAAGTCTGAGCCCTGAGGCCTTCGCCGCCAAGAGCGGCGAGCCGCGGGTGTGAGTTTGGGAGAAAACAGCGTTAACGTCCCGCTGTTTTGGGAATACAACACATCAACACGAAAGGGAACGGGCGATGGCGATCCAACACGAGTTCTACGATGTCAAGGCTCGCACGAAAGTGAAACGGCCGGTCAAGGAGAAGGTCACCTACGGCGAAAAGGGCAATGAGCGCTACGCCTTCAAGGCGGAGACCGAAGACGGCCGTAAGCTGACCGCTTTCGTGGCCAAGGACAAGTGGGAAAAGGCTAAGATCTAAGATCCCAGCCGGAATATTGTTTTCCAGGCCGCGGCTAGGCGACTAGCCGCGGCTTTTATTTTGCCGTCGCGCTCACCCGGCGGCGACGCTTTGACGGCGGGCCATCTCGGCGAACTTGCCGTCCCGCGCCAACAACGCGGCGAAGCTGCCGCTCTCAGCGACCCGGCCCTGGTCGAGCACATGGATCACGTCGCAGTTCCTGATGGTCGAGAGGCGGTGGGCGATGATCAGGATGGTCTTGCTGCCGCGGTAGGCGTCGACGCTCTTCTGGATCTCCTCCTCGGTGCCGGAGTCGAGGGCGCTGGTGGCCTCGTCGAGCACCAAGACCGGGGTGTCGCGCAGGAGCTCGCGGGCGATGGTGAGGCGCTGGCGCTGGCCGCCGGAGATGTTCAACCCGCCGTCGCCGAGCAAATTGGCGTACTGTCCGGGCATTTCCTGGATGAAGGCGTCGGCCCTGGCCTTGGCGGCGGCGGAACGGACCTCGGCCTCGGTGTAGGCCTGGTTCCAAAGGGTGATGTTGTTGGTGACGGAGTCGTTGAAGATCACCGACTCCTGGGTGACGTAGCCGATGCCGTCGCGGAGCTGGTCGAGGTTCAGCTCGGAGTAGTCGACGCCGCCCAGGCGGATCGAGCCGGAGCTGGGGGCCAGGAGCCCGGTCACCAAGTTGACCAGCGTCGACTTGCCCGAGCCGGAGTCGCCGACGAAGGCCACGGAGCTGTTGCGGGGGATGTCCAGGCAGACGTCCTTGAGGATGTCGTCGCCGTCGGGGGTGTAGCGGTAGGTGACGTGGTCGAAGACGAAGCCGCCGGAGAAGTCCGGGGCCTTCTTGCCCACCGGGTCGGGCTCGGCGGCGGCGGAGAGCTCGCCGAGGAGCTGCTCGTACATGAGGATGCCGCCGGCCACCTGCAAAAACTTCTGGTAGGTGGTCTGGGCCGCCATGAGTTTGGTGTAGGCGACGTAGAGCACCCCCATCACCCCGACCGCCTCGGCCACGCTCTTGTGCGCGAAGACCACCACGCAGTAAATCACCGTCGAGATCACCACCAGGGCGAAGGGCTTGACCCCGTCCAGCGTCAGGCTGTTGATGATGTTCTGGTTGCGGATGATACGCCCGAGGTTCGCCGAGCGCTTCCGGAACTCCTTGAGCACCGGGCGGAAGGTGTTGGTCGACTTGAGGTATTTGAAGTGCGCCAAAGCTTGGTGCGCCACCCCGAAGAGCAAGGCGTACTCGGCGGTGTTCTTGATGGAGTAGACCTTCGCCTTGCCGTTGAACTTGCGGAACACGAAAAACAATGGCAACGCCACCACGCCCAAGATCAGGATCAGCGGCGGGTTGCTCAGCGCCGCCAGGCCCACGCACATCAGGAAGAACAAAATGTCGGCGTAGATCGCGGAGTAGAACTTGAACGAGGTGCAGACCTTGTTCATCTCGTTGATGAGCATGTTGTTGAAGAAGCCGATATTGCGCGACAGGAAGTACTGGTAGCGCCCGTTGAACAGTTTTTTGAACAGCCCGTGCTGCAAGTCGTTGCGGATGTCGGCCTCCAGTTGGGCGCTGTACCACGCCGAGCCCACCTGCGCCGCCGCCCCCACCACGAACGCCGCGCAGGCGAAGATCAACAGGAAGAGCAGCCGCGCCTTCATGTCCTCCAGCCCCAACGCCCCCAGCAGCCAGCGCGCCGCGCGGCTGATCATGTTCCCGCCCGACTCGTCCAGCGCCTGGATGTTGAAGACCGTCAACAACGCCGCCCCGGCCCCGCCCTGGCACAGCACCCCCAGCACGGCGAGCACCGCCACGGCGAAAAGCTTCCGCCCGGCCATCTCATAGTAAAAATAGTAGTATTTGACCAGATTCATCGCCGCGGCTCCGTGGGGGTTCCCTGCCAAAGCAGTTAAGATAGGCCGGGACCAGGAAAAAGCAACCGCGCTTCCGGGCTAAATAATTTCCGGCCCCCGCCGATAATCTGAGGCGAACGGTGAAACCGGTAACACAGAAAAAGGATATCATCATGGTTGCGACGCCCCTCAAAGACATGGCCGGCCAGTTGGCCGACCACCTTCGCCAGAACGCGGCCAGCGGCCAGACCGCCGTTTTCCGGGCCGACCCGGGCAGCGTGCTGCTCTCGGCCAACGACCTGAGGGCCATGAACCGCGGCGGTTTCGCCGGCGCGGCCTTCCCCCAACAGGAGGCGCTCGCCGGAGCCTTGGCGTTCCTCTCCGGCCGCGGCCGCTGAGCTTTTGCTTTTCCGCCGTTGCCGCGCTATACTACTCCCCTGGACACGACACGCCGTCATCGGGAGCGCCTTGAGATGAGAGTTTTCGCCGCAACCCTAATTCTAGCGGCCTGGGCGGCCCAGGCCGCCCAGGTCGACGTCACCATCCGCCTCTCGCCCCTCGACGCCGGGCTGACCATCCCCGCCCAAGGCGGCCACAGCGTCAACGCCAGCCAGAGCTACGACCTGAGCGTCATCGCCAACTCCGGCTACGTCTTCAAAAGCTGGAGCTCCTCCAGTGGCGCCACCGTCGCCAGCGCCACCGCCGCCAACACCACGTTCAGCGCCACCGCCTCCGCCGAGATCGTCGCCAATTTCGAGGCCAACGTCGAACCCGTGTACCTAAATATCGCCGACTATCCCGACTCCACCGTCGGCTCCACCGTCCCCGCCTTCGGCCGCCACCAATACCACCTCGGCGACCAAATCATCATCAACGCCATCCCCGACTCCGGCCAACAGTTCTCCCGCTGGCAAGCTTTCGGCAAAGCCCAGATCGAGGACAAATGGGCGGCGGAGACCACGCTCGTCGTGGGTGGCCAAGGCAAGGCCGTCGCCTGCTTCATGCCCATCGCCGTCACCACCAACTACACCGCCTTCAGCTCCCCCTTCAACGTCGGGACCATCACCCCCTCAGGAATCAACGCCGCCACGGTCGGAGCCGCCATCGCCATCAGCGCCACCGCCGACTCCGGCTTCAAGTTCGTCCGCTGGGAACTCGACGGCTATGGCTCCCTCTCCGCCGCCAGCACTGGCAGCTCCAACGCCACTTTCAACGGCACATCCCGCCTCATCGCCCATTTCGCCCCCGACCCCACCCTCGTCTTCAAGACCGCCACCGTCAAAATCGCCACCTCCCCGGCGGACTGCGGCGCCACCTGCTCCCCTCCGACGGGCTCCTATAACTACTTCGTCGGCGACAGCCTCGCCATCAGCGCCACCAGCCCCACGGACTCCGGCTACAGCTTCCTCCGCTGGGAGCTCAACGGCCAGGCCCTCCTCGACAAGCGCCGCTCCCCTTCCGCCTCCGCCGTCATCTACAACGACTGCGACCTCACCGCCGTCTACGCCCCCACCAGCCAAGTCGCCACCCTCACCCTCGCCTCCGGCGGCAACGGCGCCGTCTCCCCCGCCCAGTCCGTCAGCGTCCAGACCGACACCGACTTCCCCATCAGAGCCACGGCCAAGGGCGGCTATTTCTTCGCCTACTGGTCCGCCGCCGACTCCGACTCCGACAAGGTCTCCTTCGCCAACCCCCACGCCGCCGACACCACCGTCCGCCTCACCGCCCCCACCACCCTCACCGCCAACTTCATGCCCCAGAACATCTGGATCGGCCGCAGCCTCCCCCGCCTCAACATCACCCTCAACACCCTCAAGGACGACAGCGACGACATCCTCGTCGACCGGGCGCTGCTGCTCAACCAGAAAGCCGACTTCGCCGCCGCCGGCTCCGCCTACGTCGTGGTCGACGGCACCACCTTCCCCTTCGACTTCGCCACCGCCGTCCCCTTCGCCAACGGCTGCACCCTCACCACCCGCGCCCCCGCCGCCCGCCTCACCCTCAACTTCACCAACAACTCCTGGTCTTTCCGCGCCAGCAAAATCTCACTCGCCACCGACCTCTCCCTCACCAACGGCCTCGACCTCTACCTCTCCGCCGGCCCCCCCGAACTCGGCCAGATCGACGGCGCCAACTTCTTCGTCCAGATCAAAAGCTCCTGGAACTTCAATTCCAACAGCGGCGTCCAAACCGACCTGGACGTCCCCGGCCCACAATTCGCCGACTTCGGTGTCCTCAAGGCCAAACAAAACATCTCCACCTCCAACCTCAGCTCCCTCGCCATCCAGAAGGCCACCGCCACGTTGGCCGACGGCGTCAGCTTCGACAACTCCAGCGATTTCCTCTATTGCCGCATAGACGACCTCCTCCTCTATTTCTACTCCGGCGTCTTGACGAAAAAAGGCGTCGACAAATACAGTTTCGCCCAAACCGCATCAGGCCTCAGCTTCATGGTCGACTTCAAGAAGGACGCCTTCACCTTCAATCTCAGCAACCAAATCGTGCCCTGGGTCGCCAGCTCCGGCGACGGCGCCGACGTCTTCCTCGGCGTCCCCAACAAAGCCAACGGCGGCGTCCATCTCAAGCTCCAAGGCAAAACCAAGCTCGTCTATCCCATCCCCGCCTCCACCAAGTAGTGACTTTCCTTACCCCGGCAAAGCCGCCTGACTGAAAACCTTTCGTCTTCGGCGACCGCCTCCGTCGCCGGCGGAGGCGACCAGGTCTCCGACCTGGACCATGGCCGCTCCGCGTCCCCTTTTCATGCCTGGTTCCGCAAGCCCCGCCACAAGCGTTTCGGGTCGGTGAGGCGGGCGGCGGCGAGGAGGGCGGAGACGGCGCAGCCGACCAGCCCGGGAAGCTTCACGCTCTGACCCGCCAGAAACAAACCCGCGACCGCCGTGTCGGGCTGGAGCGGCGGCGCCGACGCCAGGGGTTTTCGCCCGTAGGCCGAGCCGCCCGGCGTCCGCGTCCAACGCTCGTAGTCCGACGGCCCGACGGTCGCCAACGCCCCCTGCGCCAAGCCGCCCCCCCCGACAGGCCGAAACCGCGTCAGGACGGAACCGGACCGCGACTCAAGCTCGAAGCCGCCATTCCAAAGCCGGAGACGGTGTCCGGCGGCTTGCCCCACGGCCTTGAAATAAGCGCAGTCCGGAGCGAAGGAGTCCTCTCCTGACAACAGTTTCTTGCGGAAGGACGGCTTCACGCCCTCCAACATCCCGGGCAACAAGCCGGGATGGGCGGTGAAAACGCAGGCGGGGCATTCCACGGCGTCGCCGCTGGCCAGCCGCAGAGCTTTGACCGCGCCGCCGCCAGTCTCTATCCAGGTCACGGCGTCGCCCGCGACCAGTTCGACGCCCAGGTCCCGGAGCGCCTCGAGCAACGCTGCGGCCAGCGCCGCGCCGCCACCCCGGACGCCCGTCGCGGAGCGGAACAACTGCCCCATCATCAAGGCGTGGACATGAAACGGCACCTCCGCCGCCTCCGCCCCGTAGAAAACGGAGCCATAGCGGCCAATGAACTCGCTTGGCCGCGGACCGACGCCCAGCTCCCCCAGCGCGTCCGCCAACGTCCGCCGGTCGAAAAGCTCCTCCGGCCAAGCGCCGAAATCCAAGTCGAGATTGAAGAAACAGGTGCGCCGCCGGATCTCCTCCACCTGACGCAGATAGTCCCCGGCGCCCTCCAACGCGACGGCTGGCGGGAGGGGCTCGCCATCGTCCCAGGCGACGGTGACTTGGGCTGGGGAAAGCTCAAGCCGGCCCCACGCCCCGAGATGTCGGAACAGCGCCGCCAAGAGCTCGCCCTCGGCGAGGGAACCGGAATAATGGAAGCCAGTGTCGCATTGAAGCCCGTCCCGGACGAAGCCAGAGAGCAGCGGCGCGAGGCGCGGGGCTTGCTCAAGCACGACAACCCTCAGTCCGGCCTTGGCGAGCAGCCCGGCGGCGCAAAGCCCGGAGAAGCCGGAGCCGACGATGGCGCAATCGGCCCGCGTCACGGCGCTTTGAGCAGGACACAGGCGTTGGTGCCGCCGAACCCCGCGGCGTTGACCAACAAGGCGCCGGGCGGGAGGTCGAGGGTCTCGGCGGCGACGCGGATCTTGGGCGCGCCGGGCTCCTGCGCCACGAAGTTGAGATTGGGGGCGATGAAGCCGCCGCGGAGCATCAACACGGCGTAGACCAGTTGCGAGGCGCCGGACATCCACATCTCATGGCCGGTCATGGACTTGGTGGAGGCGACCCAGGGGCCGCGCTCGCCGAAGACGGCGTGAATTGCCCCGGCCTCCAGGGCGTCGCCCAAAGGCGTGGAGGTGGCGTGGGCGCAGATGTGGGCGACTTGTTCCGGGTTGGTTTGGGCGTGCTCAAGACAAAGCCGCATGCAGTCGCGGAGACCGTCGCCGGAAGGGACGTTGAGGCTGTGTCCGTCGGAAGTGAAGGCGTAACCGGCGATGACGCCAAGAATCTGCGCGCCCCGGGCGGCGGCGAGCTCGTAGTCCTCGAGGGCGAGCATGGCGGCGCCGCCGCTGGGCACGAGCCCGTCGCGGTTGGCGTCGAAGGGGCGGGAGGCCTGCTCCGGAGCGTCGTGGCGGCAGGAGAAGGCGTTGGTGGCGTCGAAGCTGGCCATGGACTGCCAGTTGATTTCCTGGGCGGCGCCGCAAATGACGCGGCTCTGCTGCCCGGTGGCGATGAGTCCGGCGGCCTGTCCGACGGCGTGCCCGCCGCTGGCGCAGGCGCCGCTGACCGTCCAGCAGGCGCCGCGGTTGCCGAAGAGCACGTTTAAGTTCATGCTGACGTTGGAGGTCATGGATTTGAAGACCAGCCCGGCGCCGATGGGGAAGGTGCTTTTGCGCTCGCGGACGATGTCGACCTGCTCGATGTTGGCCAACCCGGAGGAGTCGTTGCCGACGATGACCCCGGTGCCGGGCGAGCGCAGCTCCGCCTCGCCCCAGCCGGCCATGCCGACCGCCTCCAAGGCGGCGGCGCAGGCCTGGACGGTGAAGTCGGTCATGGAGCGGAGGCTTTTCCGGTCGAGCTTGGGCGGGACGAAATCGTCGATGACGCCCGAGAGCGCCCCGCGGAACCCCAGCTCCAGACGCTCCGGCACGAGCCTTACCCCGGAACGCCCCTCCCGCAACGCGGCGGCGACCTTCCCCGTCCCCGTCCCGAGACAGGAGACGACGCCGACGCCGGTTATCGCTACTTTCCGCATGTCACCGCCCCGGCTAGCAGTCTGGATGGCAGGCTCATCATGTCCCCGTCTCTCCTAAGTTTGGGCTCGGACGTTGCGCATGGCGGCGCGGAGTAATATATTACCGAAACATCATTTTCAAAGCAGGAGAAACGGTTATGGCGGAGGAAAGGCCGGGCGCTGTCACGTTCATGGGCAACCCCTTCACGTTGGTGGGCCAGGAGCTCAAGGCGGGCGACAAGGCACCAAGCTTCACGCTGATGACGGACAAGCTGTCCGAGGTCACCTACGACGAGACTTACGGCCCGCGGGTGTTCACGACCTTCCCGTCGGTGGACACTCCGGTCTGCGACGAACACTTGCGGAACCTGGCCAAGGCGTTCGCCGAGCTGCCGGAGGTGACGGTCTACGCCGTGTCGGCCGACCTGCCCTTCGCCCAGACGCGCTGGGCCACGGAGAGCGGGATCAGCGGGATCACCTTCCTGTCCGACTACCGCGAGGCGTGTTTCGGCGCCAACTGGGGCGTGCTGATCAAGGAGGCGAGGCTCCTGGCGCGGGCGATCTTCGTGGTCGACTCCGAGGACATCGTCCGCCATGTGGAGATCGTCAAGGAAGTCACCGACCAGCCGGACATCCCGAAAGCTCTCGAAGCGGCCAAGCAGATCCAGTGAGCCTGTGATCCCCGCGGCGAGGAGCGTCGGACTCGTCCGCCACATTCCCGGCGGAATCCCCTAAAAAAGCCAACCCGGCCCGCTGGGCGGGGACGTATGGCTTTTTTTCGCTTATTTCTTGTAAAACTACTGGAGTTATCGGCGGGGACGGGGTAGAAATAGTCAGGGATCATTATGGAGACAAAAAACATGCGGATTATGGTTTCTTTGACCGTGGCGGAGTCCAAAAGGCTCATCGCCAAAGGCGTGGCGGCCACCGCGTTCGTGCGGCGCGCCATGGACAAGGGGTGCCTGGCGGTTCCCGCCGGCACCACAAACGGCTACATCATCGAGGAGCTGACCGGCGAGAAAATCGACAAACGGCAGTTCGTGGCTGGCCGCACCCTTCCAGGGCAATACGACGGCCCGGAGCTGGCCAACACCTACGGCGATCTAGTGATCCGCAAAGGCGAACGCCTGGCGATCAAAGCCGTGGACGCCGTCCTTGACATGGCCCCCGGCGACGTCTTCATCAAAGGAGCGAACGCCGTGAACCACAACTTGGGCCAAGTGGCGGCGCTGATCGGACACCCGAGCGGCGGCACGCTAGGCGCGGTTATCGGCAGGATCGTCTCCCAACGGCTCTGCCTGTTCTGCCCGGTGGGCCTGGAGAAAAGCGTGTCCGGCGACCTGCACGAGCTCGCCGAGATGACCAACAACCAGCTCGAGGCCAAAGGCCCGTCGTTGTGGGTGATGCCCGGACGGGCCTTCACCGAGATCGAGGCGCTGGAGACGTTGGCCGGCGTGGGAGCCGTCCATGTGGCCTCCGGCGGCGTCGGCGGGGCGGAGGGCGCGGTTTGGCTGGCGTTGTTCGGCGAGGCCAAGCAGATCGACAAGGCGATGGAGATTCTGCGTTCGACGCAAGGCGAGAAACCTTTCGCGTCGTGACCGGCTGTGGCGGGGGGAGCAGCCTAGGTTGGCGATGGCGGCAAAATGTGTCAAAGGAAAGCAACCTGAGGCGTAGTGAAAATGGAAGATCTAGTTTTTGACAAACGGAACGCCTTGATCCGTCTCGACGGCGACGACGCGTTGTTGGCGATCGTGGTGGAAACCTACATGGACGATTTCCCGCTTCAGCTCGTCAAGATTCGGGAGGCCCTGGTCGCCAGCGACCTGGGGGAGTGCAGACGGGTGGCCCACTCCATCAAAGGGGCGTCGGCTAACATCGGCGCGAGCCGTCTGCGGAACGTCGCCATGGAGATCGAGAAGATGATCAAGGAGGCCGACCTCAAAGCCGCCATCGCCATGACCGAACAGCTCGAGAGCGAGTTCAAGCTGTTGCAGCAGGAGATCGCCGCCGAATGAGACCCGTCTTTGGTTCCGTCCCGGCAGGAGCCGTCCATGGCTGACGCCTTGCTGGAATTGAGGGGCTTGAAGGTCTCTTTCCCGGTGCGGCGAGGCGGACTGTTCCCGCGCCGCGACGGCGAGCTGCTGGCGGTGAACGGCGTCTCCCTGGTCGTCGCCAAAGGCGAGTCGCTCGGCGTGGTGGGCGAGTCCGGATGCGGCAAGTCCACGCTGGCCCGGGCGGCGCTGCGCTTGTTGCCGATAAGCTCCGGCCAAGTGCTTTTCGAGGGCGAGGACATCACCACCATCCCGGAGCGCCGTCTCCGCGGCTTCCGCCCCAAGGCGCAAATGGTTTTCCAGGACCCCTACGCCTCGCTCGACCCCCGGATGACGGTCAAGGACATCCTGTCCGAGCCGTTGCTGCTGCACCGCATGGTGGGGCGGCGGGAGCTGCCCGCGGCGGTGTCGGCGCTGATGCGCTCCACGGGGCTCGATCCGAAGTTTTCCCGCAAATACCCGCACGAGTTCTCCGGCGGGCAGCGCCAGCGCGTGGCGTTGGCGCGGGCGCTGGCGTTGAAGCCCCGCTTGCTGGTGGCGGACGAGCCGGTGTCGGCGCTGGACGTCTCGATCCAGGCGCAAATCTTGAATCTGATCGCCACGCTGAAGGCGGAGTTGGGGTTGACCATGTTGTTCATCTCCCATAACCTGGCGGTGGTGCGCCATGTCTGCGACCGGGTGGCGGTGATGTATCTGGGCAAGGTGATGGAACTCGGCCCGAACGCCGCGGTCTTCGGGGCTCCGGCGCATCCGTATTCGCAATCGTTGATCGCCGCGGCGGTCACGCCCGACCCGAAGCAGGAGCGCGCCCGGCTCCGGGTCGAACTCAAAGGCGACCCGCCCTCGCCGTTGTCCCCACCTTCCGGCTGTGTTTTCCGCCAACAGTGCCCCCGCGCCTTCGCCCGTTGCGCCAAGGACGTCCCGGAGCTCCGCCCCACCAGCCAGACAGGCCACCTTGTCGCCTGCCATTTGCTTTAAGGTGGCGTTTTTTTCCTGTCTGCCCGGCCAGTTCCCCTTGCGCCGCCGCCCCTCCGGCGCTATTTTGACACAAAGCACGGAGAGATGGCTGAGCGGTCTATGGCGGCGGTCTTGAAAACCGTTGATGGAGCAATCCATCCCAGGGTTCGAATCCCTGTCTCTCCGCCATTTTTAGCCTAAAAACCAGCGATTCGGCACCGTCCCGAGCCGACTTGGCGTGACTCCGCCGCACCCGGGAGCCACAGCTCCGCCGTCGTGCCCACCGGAAGCTCAAGGGTCAGTTCAAACACGCCAGGCTTGAATGTCCAGGAGCTTTCCACCAGGCCGAAGGGCGACATGACCCGCGCCGCCGCGCTCTCCACCCCCGCCGGAACGAAGGGGCGGATCGAGATCCGCTCGTAGCCCGGCGACAACGGCTTGATCCCCCCAAGCTCACGGTACAACCACGCCGCGATCCCGCCAAGGAACGCCGGGTGGTTCCAGGTGCCATGTTTCGTCTCGGCGCCGTCCCAAGCCTCCAAGGCGGTGGTCGCTCCGTGCTTCACGATCCAGTGGCGCCAGGAACGGAGCTTGTCGCTCATGGCCAGTTTCCAGGCCAAATCGTTCTTTCCCTCGTCCGCCAAGAGACGCATCAGGAGGTTCGTGCCGATGATGCCAGTTCGGAAATGGAGCTCCTCCTCAAGCTGGGCGCAAAGTTTTTCGAGCATCCCCGCGCGTAACTCCTCCGGGACCAACCCGAAGGCCAGGGCGTGGACGGCCTCGCTTTGCGTGCCGAGCCCGTAGACGCCGTCATGGAGGAACTTGGAGTTGAGGGCGGAACGGAGCTGTTCGGCGTGATGGCGGTGCGCTCCCGCCTCAAGGCCGAGCGCCGTCGCGATCTTTTCCAAAAAGCGGAAGGAGCGGTAGGCGTGGGCGTTCTCGAAAAACTCCCGGGAGGGATAGTCCTGCGCCAGATGGTCGCAATAGTTGCAATGGCCGCGGGAGAGGCCGTCGGATTCCTGGATGGAGAGCAGGAAGTCGCCCCAGCGCTGGAAGGCGTCGTAGTGGCGCGCCAGGAAGACGCGGTCGCCATAGGCCATGAAGGCGTCCCAAGCCATGGAAAGGAAGCCGCCGCCCCAGGCGAGTTCGGTGCCGATGCGCACTTTCGGGAAGGGGGTCAGGTAGGGCAAACAACCGTCGGGGTCTTGCTCGTCGGCCATGTCGTCGAACCATTTCTCGTAGAAGAGACGCATGTCGAACATGGCGCATTGGGCGGTGGCGATGGCTTGGGCGTCGCCAGGCCAGCCTTGGCGCTCGCGGCTGGGGCAGTCGGTGCAGACCGACATCAAGTTGGAGAGGAAGGTGCGCTCGCAGAGCTGGTGGAGCTGCATGGTGCGGGGGTCGGAGCAGGAGAAGAAGGCGTCCCGCCCGACGGCGCTGCAGACGGCGTTGGCCTGGAGCTCGCCGCCGCGCCAACCGTCGAGCTCGACGTAGCGGAAACCGTGGTTGGCGAAGGTCGGCGCATAGTCCTCCGGGGCGTCGCTTTTTTTGATATAGACGTCCTCGTGGACGCTCAGTTCGCGTTGGGCGCTGAGCGTGGAGCTGGGGTCGATGGAGCCGTCCGGATGGAGGGTCTCGGCGAAGCGCAGGGCGATCCGCGTCCCGCGGGGGCCCTCGGCCTTGAGCGCCACGTGGCCGTTGAGGCAACGCCCGAAGTCGGCGACGAGGCGGCCGCCGGGCGACGCCACGAGCTTCTCCGGTTTCAACGTCTCGTAGACCTCCACAGACTGCGCTTGCGGCGCCAAAATTCCGGGAGGCGCGGTGTGATTGTTGACGGTACCCCAGCCCGCCTCGTCGAAGCCGGGCGAATCCCAACCGGTGAACTCCTCGCGGGCGTCGTAGTGTTCGCCCTTGCCGCCGTACTCATAGACGTCGTGCCGCCAGAGCCGTACGAAGGGGCCGCGGAGTCTCATTTTCCAGTCCGTCCAGCTCCGGACGAGCTCGACGCTCCCGTCGAGGCGTTCCAGCAACAGCTCGACGCTGACCTTGGCGGCGGCGAAAATCAATCCGACGGCGTTGGCGCCCTCGTTGAGCGAGCCGCTGAGGTCGAAGGCGCGGTAGAGGGCGCGGCCTTTGACTTCGGAGAGCTGGCCGGGGTTGTAGAGGTCGTTCCCGACTTTGCGGCCGTTGAGGCGCAATTGGTAAAGGTTCATGCGTAAAGTGTCGTTGCCGTGCGCCCCGGCGGTGGCGGCCACGAAAGCGCGGGCCCGGCGCAGGGTTTTGATGTTTTCCACGTTGAACTCGTGGCGGAGGAAGCAGACGGACTGTTGCTCCGGCGCCACATGGCACCAGCGGTAGGCGGCCCAGCCGGCCTTCCAGTCTTTGACGCTGAAGAAACCGGTCTCGAAGGCGGCGGGCTCGCTCCAGCCGCTGCCCGAGCCGTCGTCAAGCCAGACCTGGACGCGCCAGGCGTAGGAGCCCCTGGGCTGGAGCGGCGCCCCGGCGTAGAGGATTTCGTGTTGGCGGGGGGATTCAACCCTGCCGCTGTCCCAGAGCAAGACGTCCTTGGTCTCCCAGACCTGGACGCGGTAGGCGGCCTGGATCAAGTTCTCGCCATCGGACTCGATTTCCCAACTGAGGCGAGGCGTGGGCGTCCCGCCCCCAAGGGGATGGGGGAGATGTTCGCAGCGAAGCTTCGTGACGGTGGCGTTCATGGTTCGATCCCTATGGTTATGGTTGGCAGCCCCTCCACGGCGAAGGTCGCCTCGCCGGGGGAGTCTCCCAGGCGGAAAACCGCCAAGGCGAGGCCGTTGAATAGACGGCAGGAGTTGTTGCCGCTGGTCTCTTTGCCGCAGGGGTCGCCCGAAGCGAGGCCGAGCAGTTGAGCCCCGCCCTCGGCGCGGACGCGCAGCAAGGCGTCGGAACGGCCCAGGCGGTTCCCGGCGGCGTCGGCCAAGGAGACAGCGACGAAATGGCGGCCTTCCAGCACGAGGTGGTCGGCCGGGCCTGGCGTGTGGCTGATGGTTTCAAGACGCTCGCCGACGGCGACGGCCCGCAGTTCCCCCGGCTCGTAAACCACCTCCCACTCCAAATGCGTTCCAGGGCGCGGCGCCTTCGCCCCGAGAGATTTTCCGTTCAGGAACAGCTCCACCTCGGCGCAGTTGCTGTAAACCCACACGGGGACGCTTGTCCCCTCGCGTCCGGGCCAGTCCCAGGCGGGGAAGAGGTGCAGCATGGGCTTGGTGGTCCATTCCCGCTGGAAAAAGTAGTAGGAATCTTTGCGGAAGCGGCAGACGTCCAGCGCGGCGCCCATTTGGCTGATGACCGTGGGCCAACCAGCGGTCTCACCCCAATAGTCGACCGCCGCCCAGACGATCCCGCCTGGGAGGTAGGGCCGCTCGACGATGTCCCGCCATTCCCGCTCCAGGCGACGGCAGAGGCCAAAGACGCTGAAACAGCCGCCGCTAAGCTCGAAGACGCGGCCGTCCTCGGCCAAATAGCTCCCGCCGCCGGGGACGGACGGGGCGTCCTCGTAAACGCCCCTGGCGCCGCGGCCGGAACCGAATTCGGAAATGATGATCTTGCGCGCCGGGAAACGTTCATGCCCATGCTCCACCCAAGAGTCGGAGCCGACGTTCACGCCACCATTGTAGCCGACCAGATCGGTGACCAAGGCGAAGCCGTTGCGGTTGTGGTCGCTGGTGCCCTCCAGGGCGATGGCGGTCGGCCGGGTGGGGTCCTCGGCGTGGGCGATGGCGTTGGCCTTGACGAGGCGGGCGGTGAGCTCGCCAGCGGCGTCGCCGCCATGGTTGGCCAGGCACCAGACGACAACGCAGGGGTGGTGCCGGGAGGCGCGGATCGAGTCCCGCAGCGAACCGAACTGGACCTCCTCCGACAGCGCCACCAAGCCGCGGTGCTCCGCCCACAGCAGCATCCCCTGTTGGTCGCACTCCAGCATCAGCGACTCGGAGGCGTGGTGGTGCGCCGAGCGGAGCAGGTTGCAGCCCATGGCTTTGAGCTCCGCCACGGTCATGGCGTTAGCCTCCGGCGGCACGGCGGCCCCGAAGACGGCGAAGTCGTTGTGGACGCAGCCGCCGCGGATTTGCAACCGTCTGCCGTTGAGGCGGAAAGCTCCGTCAGCCCCGAACTCGCAACGGCGCAGTCCGAAAGGCGTCTCGATAGCGTCCACGCTGTCCAGGGCGGTGATCTCCAGCTCGCTACGCAGTCGATACAGGAACGGGTCGTCAACGTCCCAGAGATGAGGGGCGGGGAAGTCGAGGAAGTCCCTGGTCTCAATGGTTCCGCCGGGCGGCAGGATCACCGTCCGCTCCCAGCGAAGGACGGTTTTTCCATCTGGAGTGGACACCTGATGCCGCAAGACGCCTTCCCTGGCCACGGCGTCGGAGTTGATCAGCTCGGCGGCGACCAGGACGCCGGCCTCGACGAGCGACGCCTGGGGCGGGTTGAGCCCGAGATGGCAGGGGGGCGTGAGGATGAGGGAGACGTCCCGGTAGAGGCCGGCTCCCTCGTGCCAATGCCCCTGCTTCTCCGTGGCGTCGACGTGGATGGTGATGGAGCAGGTGCTCCCCGGCCATTTGAAGGGGCGTTCGTTGGCGCCAAGGAAGCCCGTGATGTCGTAGGTTCTCGGGACGTAGCCGGAGGGGTTCTCGCCGACGAACTCGCCGTTGAGCCAGACCCGGCTGCGCTTGAACGCCCCCTCCACCCTCAGGAAGGCGCGGACGGCGGAGAGGTTCCCGAAGACGTCCCGGTCCAGATGGAAGGTCTTGCGGTACCAGCCCTCCCCGGCGGGCAAGCCGGAGTCGTCGCGGGCGACGAGGAATTTCCCCAGCGGCATGGCCTCGAGGATGTTGGCCGGATCGAAGGGGCCTTCCATGCTCCAATCGTGGGGCAAGTCGACTTGGCGCCAGGTGGCGTCGTTGGCCAGTTGCGGCGTCGAGGCGGCGATGAAGCCCGGATGGAAGCGCCAGTTGGCGTTCAGGCGATGTTCGGAACGGCTCAACATGTTTTGACGCCCCGGTTGATGAACTCCTCCTGCCAAACGCGGTTCAGATCCACGAAACGCATGGAGAGGCCGTAGACGCGGACGGTCAAACCTTGGTGGCGTTCCGGGTGGTCCTGGGCGTCTTTGAGTTCGGCGAGGTTGACGCTGCTCAATTGGAGCGTGGGCGCCCCGGCCGCGCCCGCGGCGCGGATGAAGGCCGCCAACGCCGGGGTCGGGATCTCGCAGCCGAAAGGCAGCGAGAGGTCGAGCGAGGCGCCGCCGGAGCATTCGCCGAAGTCCATATGGCGCACGGCGTTGACGATGTCGGTGAGCGAACCGTCCCGCCGCAGCCGTCCCGGGGTGACGCTTTGCGAGAGGAGCTCGCCGGCTTTCCGCCCGTCAGGAGTGGCGGGGGTCTTGGCCCCCAGTCCGACATGGTTGTAGGCTCCGAAGTAATCGACGCGGTGGCAATCGCCGCGCTCGTTCTTCAGCGTGGCGGCGAAAGCCGTCAACCAGGAATGGAGGCGGGCGGCGAGGATGTCGGCGGCGGAGTCGCCGGAGCCGAACTTCGGGGCGGCGAGGGCTTGCTGACGCAAGTCCTCGCGGCCCGCCCAGTCGCTTTTCAGAACTTCCCCCAGCTCCCTGACGGACAGGATTTTCCGCTCGAAGCAAAGCGTTTTCACCGCGGCCAAGGAGTCGGCCAGGGTCGCCAGGCCCACGGCGGAGATGTTCTCGGGGTTGTAGCGACAGCCGCCCTCAGTCTGGTCCTTGTGGTTCTTCACACAGTCCCAGAGGGCGGCGGAGAGGAAGGGGGTGGGGTTGACCTCGGGCATGGGCTTTGCCCAGTCGCCGCGGAGCGTCGCCCATTTGCCGATCACCGCCTCCATTTTACGCAGGAACAGCTTCAGGAACGCCTCGAACGCGGGAGCGTCGAGCAGGGCGTCGTCGGGCAGGACGCCGTCGAGGAACTCGTTGATTTGGCCGGCGCCCAGGCAGAGGGGCAGGAGCAGGGGGAGGTTGAGGTAGTGGAGGCCGACGGTGCAGATCTCGGCGCCCTCGGCGGCGACTTCCCAGCAACCTCCGGCGACGTAGCGGCGGGCGTCCGCGAGGCGTTTGCCAGTCTTGACGTTGGCCGGGATCAGCGCGTCGTCGTTGAGCAACGCGAAGGCGTTGAAGCCGCCCTTGATGGTCGCGGCGAGCAGTTCCAGCCAGGCGTCGGGAGAGCTTTGCCCGAAGCGGCAGTTCAGCTTGGGCTGGAGGTGGCCGCGCTGGCGGCAGAGGGAGAAGAGCGTCCGGGTGATGTCGTTGAAGACGGGCTTGCCGTCCTGGTCGCAACCGCCGAGCATGACGGTGGAGTTGGTCTCGGAGCTGGGGTTGTCGGCCTGGGCGACGAAGACGTCGAGCCAGAGTCCGAGCAGTTCCTTGGCGGAGTCGGGGGTGAGCCGCCCGGCGGCGAGATCCCGCTCGTAAAGCGCGGCCAACTGCCGGTCGGGATGGCCGACGATCGAGACCACCACGCCCTCCATGACGCTACCAAGCTCGTGGAGGAATTTCAGGACGGCCAGGCCTTCGTAGAAAGTCCGGGCGGGTTTGCGGGGCGCCACGGCGGCGGCTTCGGCGATCCGCCGCCAATGGGGGTTGTCCTGGGTTTGGAGCAGGGCGCGGGCCTTGGCCGCGAACTTGTCGGCGACGAGGAGGACGGCGTTGACGCCGCGCTCGGCGGCCTCCAGGAAGTCGCGCTCATGTTGGCTGGCGCAGTTGGGCTTCTCCCTGGCGATCTCGGCCAGGACGCCCTCGAAGCCCTCCTCTAGGATGCGGGTGCTGTTGAAGGCGATGTGGTAGAAGCTCGCTGGCGAAGCCATGGGGAAGAAGCCTTGTTCGATAGCCAGCAGCAAGGGGCGGGCCTGGGGGGCGTCGCCCCAGAAAACGCGGCCGAAACGTTTGTTGATCAGCCAGTTGCCCGGGCCGGAGCCGTACTGCTGGGGCGAGCCGTAGCAGCCCCGGCCAAGGCCGGTCTCGAAGTAGAAGGGGTTGTCGAGGAAGACGACCGGGTCGCACTCCTCGGCGATGAGCTCATGAAGGCGGGCCTTGAGCAGACAGCCCGGTAGCGTGGGGTTGGCGGCGTGAAAGGCGTCCATGCGGTTGAGGACGGCGTCCATCTCTTTGCCGGGCATGGCGATCTCGGCCAAGGTCAAGCGGTTATCCGCCGCCCAGACGTTCTTTTTCAGGGCGTCCTGCCGTTCCTGGAGGAAGAACGCCCGCTGGCGCCGGCTCCAATCCAACATTTTCTCGGCGGTCATGGTCTGTCCTTTTGAATGGCGTTCCTTTGCTCCTAAGACAATAACGCCAAACCGCCCCGGCGGAAATGGACAGAAGGGGCAAGGCGATGTATATTCCAAACAAACCAGCGGAGATTCCATGCTTTTGGCGGCGCCGAACATTGTTTTGCACATGGTGGGGCACACGCGGCTCGGGCCGCGTTGGGCCAACCGCCCGTTCGAGGCGCCCTACTGGCGGCTCTACTGGAACGACGCGCCCGGCGCTTGGCTGGAGCTTGAGGACGGCGGCGTCCACCAACTTGAGCCCGGACGCTTGCACCTGATGGCGTCGCACCTCAAAGGGACCTTCCGCTGCGAGGGGACGCCGGGGCATTTCTTCGTGCATTTCTCGGTGTCGCAACCCTTCTCCTGGATGCCTGAGAAGGTTTGGGCGGTGGAGGCGGGGCCGGATATCCTGGAGGTGCTGGGGCGGGCGCTGCGGCTTCATGCGGAGGGGGTGCCGTTGGAGTTGTCGCTGGCCTGCTCGGCGTTGGTGGCGCTGGGATTGGCGGGGATTCCGGCGGCGGAGGTGGCCGCCGTGGCGTCCCTCGACCCGCGGGTGGCCAAGGCGATGCGGCTGATGGACGAGTCGGCGCGGGCGCTGGAGAACGGGGAGCTGGCCAAGGCTGTCGCGATGGCGGAGAACTCCTTCGCCCGGCTCTTCAAGCAGGAGGTCGGCAAGACCCCGCAGGAGTACTCGTTGGAACGGCGGATCGACCGTTCCCGGATCATGCTGCAATACGGCGAGGCCTCCATCAAGGAGATCGCGGCGGGCTGCGGTTTCTACGACCGCTACCACTTCGGGCGGCAGTTCAAGCGAGTGACCTGGGAGAGCCCCGCCGCCTATCGGACAGCCAGGAGCCTCCACAACCCTGGAGAAACGAAGGGGAGGACGCCCCCCGCTTCACTTTAGGAGGATCACCGGGAAGTTGTTGACATCTTTCGGATCTCCAGTGATGTTGGACATGAACCCCTTGCGGAGCGAGCCGTCATTGTCGTTTATCATCGCGTTGAAGCGGAAACCGTATTTTTGTAGATCCTCAAAGCTTGTGCCGACGGATTTCAACGGGATGGAGATCTCATACCAAAGCGGGTCGCCGGCTTTAGCCGTTGAACGTATCTTCAAGCTCTTCCCAACTTCCCGCGGGTCGACGCCATCCGGGGCCATCCAGACATACGACTCATGCGCGCCGCCGTCATAGCGGCTGACGCCGATCTCCCATTGGCTTTTCTGGTTGGGGAAAAGAAACATCAGCTGCAAATTATCGCCCTTGTACATTTCAACTCCGTGAAAAGGCTGATAATGAATATTGTCAATGACGCAAACCTGCACACGCAGCGTATCCGTCGAGGGATAGTAAATGTTTATCCAGGCGCAGAGGTCACCCACGCCAGTCCAGAAGAGATGCGCGTTCTGGGGCACGACCGGAACTAGACTTGTGTATTGCTCCCGCCTCTCGCATGCGAAACGGACTTTCCCGTCCTTTTGGAGCTTCAACACGGGCTGGACATTGAAGGCCACGCTCTCCGCGACGTCCTCGCATGGAAATCGCAAGTCCGCCCTGAGCGTCGCGGGCGGTTTGGTTGCCGCGTCAAAATCTTTGCCCGCTTTGATCCTCGCGACGAATTCCGCTTTAGTTCCAGCTTGGACTGTGGCCTTGAACTCGGCGGGCGAAACGGACGCGCCGTTTGGATCCGTAAGTTTCGCGCAAATGGTCTCAGGCGCGCTGAAGGGATTGAACAGTTCGAGCTTAAACTCATTTTCAGCGTCGGGGAAAACGGCGAGTTTGCATTCCAGCTCGGCAAGCGGGCCTATATATTTCAATGTCGCATGAGCAGGGGTTAGCCTTAGTGTGGCGGGCGTCCCCGTCACTGCGACGACGATAACTTTATCGTGCACTGGCAAGCGGGAGATGTTGCCATACAGATCGATCAGTTCAACGCTCTCGGCGTCCGTTTGGAACGCCAGGGCTTGTCTCGCGAGGTCGCGCGACATGTTCCAAAACGGAATCATGGCCTTTTGCTGGTCCTCGAAGCGGAAAGCGTAGATGTCCGGGCGCATGTCAAGCTCAGACACGAATTTGGCCCCCCTGAAGACGCCCGTGAGCATATTGAAGGTCACGTAGGCGGCGCGGGGATATAAATCTTGCGTGAGCAGGCCAAAGTTATGTTCCCCATTGGTTGGATTCCATCCTTTGTTCCTCAAGTTATACCAAGTGTAGCCGATGGAACCATTGGCCCACACGTATATCAGCTTCTTGAAAAGGTTGTTGGCCAGACATGCGTCGTCCACGGAGGTCCAGGCCGTCTCGTTGGAGAACCAAGGCTGTTTTATGCCGTATTGCCGTAGCAGGGCCACTTGCGCTTTCACCGGATTGATGTCCAGCTCGAAAGGACAGTGATGATGTACCGCGATGATGTCGGAAGTGTTGGGCGCCGCCTCATACAACTTCTTCTGCCAGGGGATAGTGGGTATTACCCCGCCCCAACTGCCCGAGAGGAGCAGCGCGTCGGGATTGGCTTTTTTCAGCTCAGCGTATGAGAGCTTCTGAAACTCGATATATTGTTCCGGCGTCCATTTCGTGTAATTAGCCTCGTTGATGATCTCGAACATCCGCACCTTGCCTTTGAGGCGCGACGCGAATCTTCCGAGCCATTCCGCATACGCCTCCCTTTGGGGATATGCGATCCCGTCGAACCCCTTTTTCTTCCACTCGGGATCCACGGCCCATTCGGGAGCCCAGACGAAAGACTCCTCGCGTTCGATGTTGTTTTTCGTCAGGAGCTCAAGGACGCTGTCGCTTTTGTGGAAGTCCCACACGTCTTTTTCAGGCTGGACTCTCGGCCACCCAGTGGCGGCGCGCACATGGTTGGCGCCGCAGAGCGCGATATATTCCACCATTTTTTCCGTCTCCGGATCGCAATAATACATTAAATGCGCGCATATGCTGAAGAGGAAGTCGCCGTTGAATAGTTTGTCTGGAATGCCTGTGGGGTTCATGGCCGCATAGCTGATTTTCCTCGTCCTCTTCGGGGCGGTCGCTCCTTCCCGCGAGACAGCGTATTCCAAATACTGGACGCCGTATTTCCCGGGCCGCTTCAGGTCGAGCGCTTTTGAGTCCTCAGGGCCAAGTTTGGTCTTGAGCGTTCCCGAGTCATGGATGTCACCGTCGACGTCGTGGACGGCGTAGGAGAGCTCGACGGCGGCCGAGTCCGGCCCTCCATTCGAGATTCTCAGCCGCGGAGGATTTTTCATTTTGTTCATGTCATAGACGGCGATGTCCATTCCCGTCTCAAGGGAGCAGAAAACGCCTTTACGCTTCATGCGCAAGGCCCCCAGATATATTTTGTCCGAGCCGCCAACTTGTTGCTTGTGGCGTATGGAGAGACAAGTCAATTCCAATGGGAAAGGAGGATTTCCGATTTTGAGGAACTCATTGGAATCGAAGTTTACGGACATGGTTCGCCATGCGCTGGCAGCTTTGGGAATGGTGCTGGACACGGTGAGCGTCTTCCTCATCTCCTTGTCGGGATGAATGCCAGGCAAGCTTGTGAACGTGAAGGCGATCTCCTTGGCGCTTGAATTTTCGGGGACATAATATTCCAGATCGATCTGAGCTTGTTCGAACTCTGGCAGCAGAACTTTCACGGGAACTTGATACCTAGAGGCTTCCAGTCCGCGCTTTCCTGCGATCTCCACGCCAAGGCGCGGGGTTTCGGCCGCCAAGTCAAGCAGTTCTTGCGAATATAAGAGCGCCGGCAAGAAGAGTGTGGCCATCGCAAGCAACCCTTTTGTTACCCTTCGTTTTGGCCGCGAAGGTGACGACATGTTGACTCCGTTCATTTTAACGCTCTCCTTATTTGCTGTGTCAAACGCATTGAATTGCTACCAACGCAAGACTTTTGTCAAAGTCGAGGACGTGTATACGTGGAGCAGGGAATCCGAGACCAACGCTTCTGGCCGCCTCATTGACGCGTGCCCGTCAAGGTAGGTGACCGCCACGCTTTTTTTGTTGGCGTGCGCGGCGTATATCCCATTATTGTCGCCCCCTTGTTGCGACATGTTGAAAAACCAACTGGAGCGGCCTGGATATGTCCCGTCCCAAGTCATGGCGGTGTCGGCGTATATCGCGAAACTGGCTGCGTCCCGAGCTTTAACCAAGGCGATATTCCTGGCGTTGCCATTGACCACCACGCAATCTCCGAACCGCGTTTTGGCGTAGTCGTCGTGCGGAGGCAGCTCGTTGCCGAAGTAGACGCCGTAGGCGTCGAAGAAATAGCTCGTCGGCGGGTTCGCCGCGTTGGCAGCCATGGAAGGGCATAGGAGGATTTTCCGGCTGACGTATTTGTCAGCGCAAAGCAGTTGTACCCACGTGATGTAGACAGCACCCGACGCACCCTTGAGGGGGATGAAATCGCCGTAGTCGGAGCTGTAGTTCAAGCCCCCGACGATCGTTTGGCGAAGTTGCGACAGGCATTGCGCGCCGTTCGCGGCTTCCTTGGCTGTCTTGAGCGCCGGAAGCAGCAAGCTCGCCAGAATCGCTATCACTGAAACAACAACCATTAGTTCAATCATGGTGAAATTAGCGGTCATTTTCTCGCGCATGATATCTCTCCCGTGTCATGGAGCAGTTTCCGCAACTTCGCCTGAAGCGTCTTGATGTCCAAAGCCCTTGGCGCATTGCCTGACGCGGCGGCCATGCTTGCCGCCATCCCCGCCGCTTGGCCAGTCAGATAACAGCCAGGCTGAACGCGGATGGAACCTTGCACGCAACGATCCACGCTGATGCAACGGCCCGCCACAAGCACATTTTCCAGGCCGATTGGCAACAGGCAGCGGTAGGGGACGCCGTAACTTTCGCCAGGTTTGTAGCGCAGGGTGTCGAAGAGCGCCGCGCCCTCGGAAGGCTCGCCGAAGCGCTCGGGCTTCGTCGCATGGAGATCCACGGGATACCAATAGCGGCCGATCTCATCGTCGAATGACGCTTTGCGCTTGAAGTCCTCGACGTTCAGGACATAATCGCCGACGATCCTTCTGCTCTCCCGGACGCCAAGCGTCAACGCCGTCCAGAGCATGCGCGCGTTATCGCAACCAGGCACGAACTCCCGGTAGTAGCGTTCGTATTCCAACGCCAAGAGCCGACCGCGGATCAACGCCTTTGTCAACGAAGCTTCGTCCGTCCCGTCAACGCCGTAAAGATGCCCCACGTTCCCCCAGCCCGCGTCGTCCGAGCTTCTGAGAATTCCGGGAAGCCCCGGGTCGGGAATCGAGAACACGCCTTTCCCCACGGCCGCGGCCAAACCGTCGCCATCATGCCATATTCCTTTCCTTTGCCAGTCTATGCCAGTCCAGAGACTGCAAAGGGTGGAGGCTTGCGCCAGGCCCTCCGCGTCTCCCTTCTCGAATTTGGCTCCAGCCATCGCGGCGAGGTCACCGTCGCCCGTGGCGTCGATGAAAACCTTGGCTTTGACGGAGAAGACGCCGCTTTTAGCCGCGCATACCGCATATTGGACATGGCCGTCCTCGACGGACGCGTCGATCAGCGAAGTATTGAACGTGAACGCGAAGCCAGACTCGAGCGCCATTTGGTCGTAGACCCGTTTCATCGCCTCGGGGTTGTAGACAAAGCCTCCTATTTCAGGCGGATGCTCATCTTTCCTCATGTCCGGTCCCGCGCCGTTTTCGCTCCATAGCCGTTCATGCAGCTCCGCGAAGAACGCGGAGGAGGTCATGGCGGGGCCATTGGTCGGCATGCAGAGGAACGGCAAGCCGGCCGCGGTCCCCATTCCTCCGAAAGAGCCGAGCGCCTCGGCCAGGAAGACGTTCGCCCCTTGCCGCGCCGCGGTGACAGCCGCCGCGACGCCTGCAGGACCGCCTCCGGCGACAAAAACATCAACTTCCGCCCTGACGGGGATTTCCTTTGAATAGCGAACTGACGGCATTTCTCATACCCTTTCCCTATTTGCGAGCAGTGGATTCACCTAGAAAAAGCTTTCCCTTCTCGCCCCAAAGACGCAGGGGGCCTTCCCAGGGCCGCGACGGGGCGTCCATCCAGTCAAGACAACATTTCAGGCCAGGCGAATAGTCTATGTCGTCCATGCATGTTATCGACGGGATGTAAAGCTTCGCCAGGTTCCCCCCGCCAATCGAAGCGACGGACACGTCTTTTCCCGCCGCGAGTCCATGCGAGGCCAACGCCCTGCAAGTCCCTATCGCCTCGGCGACACTTGAGCAAAGAAGGCATTTCGAAGAGAATGCGCCGGAAACCAGGCGCGAGCCCACGAACCACAAGGCTTTTTCATAGCTGTCGCCATAGGATTCCACAGCGACGTCGAAAAGCTCGCCTGGTTCCTCTGGCCCGGCCCGCCACGCGCGCCATTCCTCAATATGCCGCCGGATAGTGTCGGACTGCGGCTGCGCGTTAAGAAAGTCGACCTTGCGATGGCCGAGAGCGCTCAAGGCGTCAAGAAGCGTCGTCACGACGTTTTCCGGTTCTATGGTCAGCGACGGCAGGCCATAACCACTGAGATCTCCCCCTAGCGCGACGACGGGCGTCGCGGAACTGGTCAGAATTTTGGCGACGCGTTCCGGCATCGGCTCGGAAACCGGTATCAGGAAAACACCGTCGAAACGCTCCAGCGATTCCTCGATTATGGCGTCGTCCCAATGCATGTACAGGGAAGTTCTGCACTGCCATCCCGCCTCTTGAGCGTTTTGCGTCGCGAGCCGCTGGCACATGAAGAAATAGTTAGATGGATAGGCGGGCATCAATATCGCGATCGTCCCTTTCTTCCAGTCGCCAGCGACGTCCGCGCAAGCCATGCCGTTCGACTGGCGCTGGAGAAGCCCTTGGCTCTCCAAGCTCAAGATCGCCTTGCGGGCGGTCATTTGCGTCACGCCGAAGGACTGCGCGAGCTTCCGCTCCGAAGGGAAACGGACGAAGGCGTAGTCTCCCATCCTTATTCGTTCAGTCAAAATGGCTTCCAGCTTGAACGCCTTGCTCTTCCTCACGATCCACGCTCCATGTTTATATTAAATATATCGCAATGATATAAATATGTCAAGGGGCGCTTCGCTCGCCCATGCGGCAAAACTCCTGAAATCTTCCCGGCGGGGAGAGCGCCAGGGGGCTAGCCGCCCATGGCGACGTCAGCCGGAGGCCGTCGGCGCGCCAAAAAGTGGGGGCAAACGAGGGCGCGGCGCTTGTAATTTGGCGCAACTTGTGGTCTTATATGGGCTTGCGCATGAAGACGGGAGCATCAAGGAGCCAAAGATGATCGGCATAAGGGATATCGCTTATTTCATACCTGAGAAGCGGGTTTCCAACTACGACAAGAAGGAGAAGTTCGACATCACCGACGAGTTCATCAAGAACAAGATCGGGGTCGAGACCGTCGCCGTCAAGGAACTCAACGACAGCAGCTCCTCGCTTTGCGTCAAGGCCTTTGAGAAGCTGCAAGCCAAGACCGGGGTCGACATCTCCGAGATCGAGGCGCTGATCGTCGTCACCCAGAACCCCGACTTCACCATCCCGCAAACCTCCGCCATCGTCCACGGCCTGCTCGACGCCCCGACGCATTGCGCCTCCTTCGACATTTCCCTAGGCTGCTCCGGCTTCGTCTACGCCCTCTCCATCCTCCAGTCGTTCATGACCGCCAACCGCATGCGCAAAGGGCTGCTCTTCACCTCCGACCAATATTCGGACATCGTCGACGCCGACGACAAGAACACCACGCTGATCTTCGGCGACGCCGCCGCCGTCACCTTGCTCACCGACGAGCCCGCCTACCGCAGCTTGGACTTCAGCTTCGGCACCATCGGCAAGTCGCACCGCGAGCTGCTCTGTTCCGACAAGACCCTCTTCATGAACGGCCGGGCCATCTACAACTTCGCCTGCAAAGTCATCCCCGACGACATCCGCGCCTTGCTGGAAAGGAACAAGCTCAACACCGGCGACATCGACGCCTACCTCTTCCACCAGGGCAGCAAGTTTATCGTCGACACCATGACCAAACGCCTGGAGCTGGACAGCTCCAAGGTGGTCTTCGACATCTACGACTACGGCAACACCATCTCCTCCTCCATCCCGATCCTCCTGGAGAAACAGCCTCCCGCCGCAAGCGGCCAGAAGATCCTCATCAGCGGCTTCGGCGTCGGCCTCTCCTGGGCCAACGCCATCTTGGAGAGGGTTTGAACCATGGGGGCCGCCAAACGCGTCGTCGCCGTCGTCCAAGCCCGGATGGGCTCCAGCCGCCTCCCGGGCAAGACGCTCAAGACCGTCAATGGCGAACCGTTGCTGGGGCTCATGGCCCGCCGCCTCGCCACCGTCAAGGCCATCTCCGAGGTGGTGATCGCCACCACCACCCACGCAGTTGACGAACCCATCGCGCAGTTCTGCGCCGCGGCCAACCTGGCCTGTTGGCGCGGCTCCGAGGACGACGTGCTCGACCGCTGCTACCAGGCCGCCGCCCATCACCAAGGCGACCCGGTCATGCGTTTCACCGGCGACTGCCCGCTGGTCAGCCCGGCCCTCTGCCAGGGCATGGTCGAGCGCTTCCTCGCGGGCGGCTTCGACTACATGCACACCGGCGACACCGTCCCGGAAGGCCTGGGCGCGGAGATCTTCACCTTCGCCGCCATGGACCGGGCTTGGCGGGAGTCGACGCTCAAGACCGACCGCGAGCACATGACCATGTACATCTTCCGCCATCCTGACCTTTTCCGCAAGGGCACCTACGAGCTCCCCGACAACGACTCCGCCTTCCGCGTGGTGGTGGACGAGGCCAACGACTTCCAGGTGGTCGAGGCCATCGCGACGCATTTTGGCCCGGCCATCGGGACGGCCGAGTGGCCGGAGATCAAACGCTTCCTCCTGGAGCACGACGAGATCCGCCGCCTCAACGCTGGCAAGGCGCGGTTCGAGGGCTACCAGAAAGCCTGGGCCGCCGAGAACCCCGCCGCCGCCAACCCCAGGCTGAAATCTTGATGAAAAGGGGGGGGGGCATGTTTCGACACGTCGCGATAGCCATGCTTGTGGCCATGTCCGGGCAGTTGTTGGTCGGGTCGGCCAGCGCTTCCGGAACCGTGGTGGAGGGGGCGCTCACCCGCGTCTCCAAGCTGCCCGACCCGGCGAAGTCCGACTACAAGGACTGTTATTTCACCTCCGAGTTCGACGTTTCCAACGTTGTTTCTGGAGAGATGTCCACCGGAACGGTCGTCGTCATCTTCCCCGGTTTCTATGAGCGCAAGCTGACTTCCGAGGCTAAATACAAGGTGGGCGACCGGCTGCGCGCAAGACTGATCCCTTTCGATGCATTGCCCCAAGGCAAGCAGTTCATCCAGCAGGTGGACGAGCTGGAAAACTTCAATTCAGAGATTTTTTTCGCCTCGGAAAGCCAGGCGGCGGGCAAGCAGGAGGTGGCAGGCGGCAGCAATCCCCGGAAGCGCGTCGCTTACGTCTCTGGTTTCGCCACCCCATTGAACCCCCCGTTGCCCAGAGAGGTCGTCGAGTCCAGAACGGAGGCAATGCGCCGCGATTTGGAGACGGCAACTACCAAGCTCAACGGCGTGGAGAAGCACCGGGCGACGCTGTCCACTGAATTCGACCACGACTGGACAGAGAGGCAAAAGGAGCTCGTCCCCGTGGGCAACGGCTATCGGTGGGGTGAGGCCGGGAAGGGGCATTTCACGCTCCCCGAAAAATACAATCCCTTCGTCGAGCCGGAGTGGAACAAGGCGGCGTTGCCCGCATTGAAGGATTTGAACGAATACTTGGCGTTCCACAACATCCAGTTGGTCGTGGTCGTGATCCCGGACATGTTCCAAGTGGCGTCCCGCGTCCTCATGCCCCAATATGCGGCATACGCCGACCAGAGTTCGTTGAGCGCAGTGAAAACCTTGTTAGAAAACGACATAGAGGCAGTCGACGTTTTCGACGCGCTGGTCGAGGAGGCTAAAAACTATCCTTTCATGTTTTTTTACGACAAGATATCCGATTCGCATCCGGAGTATGGGACGGTGGATGTCGAGACCACCGTTCTGGCGCCGCGGCTGAAGCGTTTTGAGCGCATAGCCCCTGCGGAGAGTTCCCCTGCCCGTTTCTCGCTGGTCGATGCGAAAAATCCCAGTTGCCGGGTTTGGCCTGTGAACACTGGTGGCCACAAGCAGGGCGAGGCCGTGTTGGCGAAGAAAGTCCTGCTTGATGGCAAGGAGGTATCTCTTGTGAACAAAGCTTCGCCATTCATGGTGATCGGCAACAGTTTTGCCGGGACACCTGGATGGGGGGCGTTCTCCTGCTTCGTCGGCATGAAAACTGGCGTCGTTCCCTACCACTGCGAGATCGCAGGGGGAGGATTGAGCTTTGTCATCCCCAAACGGTTACTTGTGAATCGGGATGTGTTGCTCAGGAAGAAAATGCTGTGCTTGATGCCGGTGGGTATTGGCCAACTTGCCGGACGCTGGCTGAACATCAAGGAGCTCGACAAGCAAATGGGCGACCAAAGCTCCTCCCGGCTGGTCGCCACCATTCCCAGCGACCAATTGGCCAAGGCGTTTGCCCCAAATGCCCAGCTCCGCCCAGAAGTTTTGTGGACGCTGCCCCAGGAGGGGCTTCCGCAAGCTGGCGCACCAGCGTTCACGGCCATCATGTTGCCAGCTGGCAAGGCGGCCATCCGCGGTTTGCCGTTGCCGAAAAACTTGGGTGAAGGGAACTTGTTCGTCAAGCTGACGTTGTGCCGCCCAGGCAGCAAACGCCGTCCCTTTCTTATGGTCGATGTCAATGGCGAGGTTTTGGGCGAGAGGATGTCTAGTTCTCCAGTGGAACTCACGTTCGCCTTGGAGGGGGGTAAGCAGCGGACCTTAGACGTGAAGTTATATATGAGAAACGATGCTGTTGACATCGGTCTTTCCATTGGGGACATGAAGCTTTACCAGGCGGCCGCTCCGAATGGCGGCGCAGTGGCCGCAGGGAAAGCCGCCTTATGCGCCAAGTTCCCGGTGGCCGCCAAGCCAGAAGCTCCCGGACCGCCACCTGCGATGATGGACAAAGTCCAGGAGTCCGTCGTGGAGGGGGCGCTCACCCGCGTCTCCAAGCTGCCCGACCCGGCGAAGTCCGACTACAAGGACTGTTATTTCACCTCCGAGTTCGACGTTTCCGCGGTGATATCAGGGCAGGTGCCCGGAAACAGGATCGTTGTCCTCTTCCCGGCGTTCACCAACCGCAAGCTGACGCCGGAGGCGAAGCTCAAGCCAGGGGACAAGCTGCGGCTGAAGCTGATCCCTTTCGAATCCTTGCCCCAGGAGGCCCAGACCATCCAGCAGGCCGACGACCTCGAGGGCTTCGCCACCGAGATTTTCTTCGCCAAAGGGGCCGAGCGTCTCGACCAGCTTTCCGCCAGCCAGGCAGCCCCCCGTAAAAATGCGGTGTTCAACTATGTCTCCGGTTTCGCCAAACCGCTCAACGCTCCTTTGCCCCCAGCGGTGCTGGACGCCAGGAAGACGGCGATCCAGCATGACCTTGCGGAGGCCAAGGCGAAGCTCGCCGCGCTCGAGAACGCCAAAGGGGAGGGGCTGGCGGCGCGCTATGTCAACGACCGGAAGCTTCGCGAGCCGGAGCTAACGCCAGTTGGCAAGACGTTCCTGTGGGGGAGAAACGGGAAGAGCTGTTTCGCCCTACCCGTCGACTACAATCCCTTCCTTGGCCCGCCCCAGGATGGCGTGCCCTGCCGCAAAGGCACCGGCCTGATGGACGACAAACGATTCGTGGGGCCGGCCATTGACGCCGTGGCTCTGGAGTCGTTGAAAAGCTTGAACGAGTATTTGGCCTTCAACAATGTCCAGCTGGTGGTAGTCCTTTTCCCCGACATGTTCCAGGTGGCCTCCCGCCTGGCGCTCCCGCAATATGCGCCGTACCAAGACGAGCGCTCGCTACGCATCGAGAAGGCGTTGCTTGAGAATGACATTGAGGTGATCAACCCTTTCGACCAGCTGGTCGCGGAGGCGGGGAACTACCCTTTCCTGTTCTATTACGACCGGCTCTACGACAACCATCCCGACGGAGCGGTGGACGTGGCGACCAAGCTGTTGGCGCAACGGCTCGAGCGGTTCAAGGGGGTCGCCGCCCCGAAGTTCCGGCTTGACGCCTTCGCCGCCGTCGACTGCGAGAATCCCGAGGGACGGTTATGGCCCTTGGATTTCGACGGGCACAAAAAGAAGGACGTGGTGCTCACAAAACGGATTCTGCTCAATGGGCAAGATCCGAACAACTTCGCCGCCGACTCCCCGTTCCTGGTCATCGACGACAGTTATTCCAGGACGCCCGGCTGGAACGCGTTCCCCGCTTTCTGTGGCATGAAGACGGGGATCGTCCCCTGCTATTGTGGGTTTTCCGGATATGGGCTCAGCACGACCATTCCCAAGTGGTTGTTGGTGCGGAGGGAAATGTTGCTCAAGGGCAAGATGGTCTGCCTCATGCCCGTCGGCTTCTGGGCCTTTTCCCACAACCGTTGGGTGAACGTGAGGACGGTGGACAAATTGATGTCCACCCTGGACGGCGCCGTGCTGGTGCAGTCGGTGCCCAGGCCCAGGATTGCCCAAGCCATCTCCCCCATGAACGAGCTGTCACCGCTGGAGCGGGACAAAGTCGTGGCGTTCGGCAAAGCGACGAAGCGCGACATCTCCGCGTTTCATTTCTTCAAGCTGCACAAAGGAAAGGCGTCTATCAATGGTTTGCCGTTGTCCCCCGTGGCCGGCAGTGAGGGAAAATTGGTGGTCAAGATCGTTCTGCTCCCCACAATTTCGCTCAATGACAATGTTGTCTGCGTCAACGGACAGCCGCAGTCAAACCTCATGCTGGCCGAGCCCCAGGAGTTGTTTTTTAGCCTGGACAAGCCAGCGGAGACATTGTCCCTCGCAATAAATTGTGGCTGCAAGTGGGAGGTCTTGATGGGGATCAAGGACATCGAAGTGTACCGGCGGCCGGATTCTGGCAACAACCCTTAGTGTTCAAGGCGGCAGATGGTTTTCAGCTCATACCTTTTCCTCTTCTTCTTCCTGCCGCTGGCGCTGCTGACGTACTACGCCGCGCCGCGGGGGTGGAGGCATCTGGTCCTGACGTTGTCCAGCTACGTGTTCTACGGCTGGGCCAACCCGTGGTTCGTGCTGCTGATGCTGTTCTCCACCGTGGTGGACTACTGCGCCGGGCTGGTGATCTCCAAGCAGTGGGGGCATTTCGGCGAGGATATCCAGTACTTGGAGAAGGGCGGGCCGCGTTCCACCGCCCAGAAGGCCGCGTTGGCCACCTCGATCAGCGTCAACCTCTGCTTGCTCGGCTTCTTCAAGTATTTCAACTTCGGCATCGAGAACTACAACGCCATTGTCCAGCAGATGGGCATCTCCGAGGCGCAGTTCGAGGGGTTCTTCCGCGTGATCCTGCCGCTGGGCATCAGCTTCTACACCTTCCAGACCATGAGCTACGCCATCGACGTCTACCGCGGCGACGCCAAGGCCATCCGCAACTTCGTCGACTTCTCCTGTTTCGTCGCCATGTTCCCGCAGTTGGTGGCCGGCCCGATCATCCGTTTCCAGGACATCGCCGACCAGCTCGCCTGCCGTACCCACACCTACGAGAAGTTTTCCCGCGGGGTGGCGTTCTTCTGTCTGGGGATGGGCAAGAAGGTCCTGCTGGCCAACCCCTGCGGCAAAGTCGCCGACCTAGTCTTCAACTCCGGCGGGCCAGACGCCTTCGACGCCTGGTACGGGATCGTGGCCTACGCCTTCCAGATATACTTCGACTTCAGCGGCTACACCGACATGGCCATCGGGCTGGGGTTGATGTTCGGCTTCATGTTCCCGAAGAATTTCGACTCGCCCTACCACTCAAAATCCATCACCGAGTTCTGGCGCCGCTGGCATTTGTCGCTGTCGGTCTGGCTGCGCGACAACCTCTACATCCCGCTGGGCGGCAACCGCATCAGCGAGCGGCGCACCTACATCAATTTGGCGGCGGTGATGCTGTTGGGCGGCCTCTGGCACGGCGCCAGCTGGAATTTCCTGATCTGGGGCGGCATCCACGGCTGCTGGCTGGGCGTGGAACGAAAAATGGGCAAGGAGAGCTTCTACAGCCGTCTGCCCGGTCCGGTGCAGATGCTCATCACTTTCGTCATCGTGCTTTTCGCCTGGGTCTTCTTCCGCGCCGAGACATTGCCTCAGGCGTGGAACTATATCCGCTCGATGTTGGCCCTGGCCACGCCCCAAGCGGGGAGCCGTCTGGCGGACGCGGTGATCTACAACCCCTACTATCTCCTGGCCATGGCCATGGCAGCCGTGGTGGTCTGGGGTTGCCCACAAACCTGGGACCTCACCCGTAAACTCACTTGGCCGAAGGCTCTGTTCGCATACGGCGTCTTCGCCCTGTCGTTGTTGGCGTTGACCACCCAGTCCTATAACCCCTTCATCTACTTCTTCTTCTAAAAAAACATGAGTGAAAACAAAAAAACTCCCTCCCGAGAGGAACAGGCGGTGATCGAGGTGGGACACACCGAGATGTCCCCCCGCCTGGCCGTGGCCATGACTGTGCTCTTTCTGGCTGTGATCTTCCTCTATCCGCTTTTCCAGTTCGCCGTCGAGATGGCCCGCGGCGTCCCGCCGGTCGCCCTCCGCGGGGCCGCCGAGATCGCCAGGCACACCAAGGACGAGGCGGCCCGGTTGGATTCCTACGACAAGGCCGTGTCTTTCAACGGCAAGCTCCTGGCGGACATCCAGGACTACGAGAAGTCCTTGGAGGAGACCTCGCTGCTCCGGGAGTATCTGCTGCCTCCCGCCCAAGGCTTCGTCTCGGAGACCTTCAAGCTCGGCAACGAGAAGGCCTACGTGGGCAAGGACGGCTGGCTCTTCTACCGCTCCGAGGTGGAATACCTCAGCAACCTCGGCTTCCTCTCCCCCGACGCCCTGCGCAAGCGCAAGGCGGCCAACGTCCAGGGCGACCCGATCAAGGCCATCCTCGATTTCCAGCGGCAGCTGGCCGACCGCGGCGTCGCGCTGGTCGTCGTCCCCGTCAGCGGCAAAGCCATGATCTACCCCGACCGCCTCAGCGGGGCCTTCACCGAGGCGGACATCCCGTTGCAGAACCCGTCGTTCCCCCGTCTCGTCACCAACTTGCGCTCCATGGGCGTGCTGGTTTTCGATCCCGCCCCCATCCTGGCCGGACTGCGCAAGTCCGGGATCGACGCCTTCCTGCTCGCCGACACCCACTGGACCCCGCGGGGCATGGCCGTCACGGCCGCCGCCCTCGCCGCGTTCCTCCGGGAACATGGCTTGGCGACCGGGCCGGAAAACGCCTACCAGCTCGCCCCCAAAGAGATCTCCGGCAGGGGCGACATCGCCGCCATGCTCCGTTCCCACATCGCCGAGCGCGGCTATCCCGCGCAAAACGTCACCGTCGAGCAAGTGCTCGACGGCACAGCCCTCCTCCGTCCCAAACACGACGCCCAACTGTTGCTCTTGGGCGACAGCTTCAGCAACATCTTCTCGCTAGACAACATGGGCTGGGGCGAGGCCGCTGGCTTCCCCGAGCGCTTGGCCTACGAGCTGCGCCGCCCTATCGACGCCATCGTCAGGAACGACGCCGGCTCCCACGCCACCCGCGAGCTGCTCGCCGCCGATCTGAAGAAAGGGCGCGACCGCTTGGCCGGGAAGAAGGTGGTCGTCTGGGAGTTCGCCGCCCGCGAGCTGGCCGACGGCGACTGGCGTCTGGTCGACATGGCGCTGGGGACGGTTCCCAAGGCCACATTCCTCGCCCTCGCCACAGACAAAACCCTGACGACCGCCGCCACCGTGCAGGAGGTCTCCATCGTGCCCCGCCCCGGCTCCGTCCCCTACAAGGACCACGTGATGTCGTTGCTGGTGGACGACCTGGCCGCGCCGCAAGGGGCGGGACGGCAGGCGCTGGTCTACGCCTTGAGCATGAAGGACAACCGCTGGACCGCCGCCGCCACGCTCAGGCCCGGCGACAAGGTGACGCTCAAGCTGTCCAGCTGGGGCGATTTCGAGACGGAGTTCGGCGGTGTAAACCGCTCCGAGATAGAAAACGAGGCGGCTTCCTTAGAGGAGCCATGTTGGGGAGAAGTGGTAAATGGGAAATAAAGGTCTAGTGTTCGGGCTGCTGGCCATCATGGCGACGGCGGCCGTCGGCGAGGATTTCCCGCAAACCTGCGCCGCGGCGGCGAAGGCCGTCCCGGCCGGGAGCATCGCATTCAAGGGCAAGGACGGCTGGCTCTATACGGGCTCGGAGCTGCGGCACCTCGCGGCGGGCAAATTTTTCGCCCCGGCGCCGCAAGGGGCGAACGCCGACCCCGTCCCGGCGATCGTCGATTTCAACGATCAGCTCAAGAAGCTGGGCGTCAAACTGATCCTCGTCCCGGTGCCGCCCAAGGCCACGGTCCATCCCGAGGGCTTGGGCTCCAAGGCCAGTCCGGACGCCGCCTACGCCAACCTCCGCGAATTCTATGGGCTGTTGAAGGCCATGGGCGTCGACGTCCTGGATCTCCATGGTTCCTTCGACGCCGCCGTCAAGGCGGGACAGGAGCCCTATTGCCGCCAGGACTCCCATTGGAGTCCAGCGGGCTGCGCCTTGGCCGCCAAGCAAATCGCCGGGCGCGTGGACTGTCCGGGCGCCGCCAAGCGGGCCTATGCGGCGGAGACGAAGGAGCAGGAGCTCGCCGGCGACCTGTGGAGCTCGCTGGGCGACCAGACGTTGCCCAAGGAGAAGCTGAAGCTCTCCCAGGTGACGGGCCAAACCGTGGACGCCAACAGCCCGGTCTTGGTGATGGGCGATAGCCATTGCCTGGTTTTCCATTCCGGCGCCGACATGTTGGCGGAACGGGCCGGCCTGGCCGACCAGCTCGCCCTCGCCCTAGGCTACCCGGTCGACCTGCTGGCGGTGCGCGGCTCCGGGGCGACCCCGGTCCGCATCAATCTTTACCGCAAGGCAAAAAAAGACGCCGCTTGGTTTGGCCATATCAAGGTGATCGTCTGGTGTTTCACCGCCCGGGAGTTCACCGAGGCCTCCGGGGGCTGGAAAAAAGTTCCAGTTGGTGTAAATTAAGGAAACGACGAAAACAGCGGCAAGGGAACGACGATGAATGAAGGACGGGAAGTGGCGGTGATCATCCCGTCTTTGGAGCCGGACAAGCGGCTCGTCGACTTGGTCTGCGCCCTCAGGGGCTGCTGCGAAAACGAGATCGTCGTCGTCGACGACGGTAGCGGCCCGGCCTACCGCGGCCTTTTCGACCGCCTCGAGTCCGAGCTCGGCTGCCATGTCCTCCGCCACGACGTCAACCAGGGCAAAGGACGCGCGCTCAAGACCGCTTTCGCCTATTTCCTCGAAAAACACCCCGACGGCCTCGGCGTCGTCACCGCCGACAGCGACGGCCAACATCGCCCCGGCGACATCCTCAAAGTCATCCGCGAGCTCGAACGCGAGCCCGAGAGCCTCGTCCTCGGCGTCCGCGACTTCTCTCAGGCCGACGTCCCGTTCAAAAGCCGCTTCGGCAACAATTTGACCAAGCTCGCCTTCCGCCTCTTCGTCGGCCTCAACCTCACCGATACCCAGACCGGCCTCCGCGGCGTCGGCGCGGCGTTCATGCGCCGCTTGCTCCAGGTGCCCGGCGAACGTTTCGAGTACGAGACTAAAATGCTCATGGCCGCGAGGGACTCCGGAGTCAAATGCGTCGAGGTCGTCATCAGCACCGTCTATCTGGAGGGCAACAAGTCCACCCATTTCCATCCGATACGGGACTCCTGGAAGATCTACAAGGTCATCTTGGGCGGGCTGCTGGGCCAGTCCGCACTCTTCGCGTTGTCGGGTCTGCTTTCGGCGGGCCTCGACCTGGCTCTCTTCGCCCTGTTCTTCTATTGGGTGATGCCCTGGCTTGGCGTGCCGCGGTTGATCGCCGCCACCATCGTGGCCAGGGCCCTCTCGTCGATCCTCAACTACCTGTTCAACCGCAACGTGATCTTCAAGCATGGCGGCCAACTGGCCGACGCCCCCTCGCTGGCGAGCTACTATTTGCTCTGCGTCGTGATCATGTTGTTGTCCTATTCGCTGGTCCGTTTCGGTTTGTACCTCAAGCCGCCATTCGGCGCCGTGTGGGTCAAGGCGTTGGTGGACAGCTTCCTCTTCCTGGTGAGCTTCTTGGCTCAGAAGTGGCTAGTGTTCCACCGCCGCTGCAAGGTGGAGCATCACGGCCCCGCGCTCGCCCCGAACGCAGTGTTCGAGCTCGATGCCGTCGGGCGCTCCACCGCCCCTTGAGCCATAAACCGGGGGGGACATGTCCGGACACATCTTGTTGTTTTTGACGCTCTGCGGCTGGAGTTTCTTCGCCGCGGCTTGGTTCAAGAAACGTTTCGAGGAGACCATCGCCCCGGCGCTCATGGGCAGCGTCCTCGCGTTGCTCCTCTTCGGCTTCGTCGACCGCCTCGCCCAAGGCGCGGTGGTGGTCGAGGTTGCCAGCCTCCTCGCCCTGGCCGCGGGGCTGCCGCGGCTCTGCTCGCATGGGCGCGACACGCTACGCAGTTTCTGTTCCGTCGGCTTCGTCCTCTTCGGGCTCTACTTCCTGGCGATGCTGGCGCTCTGCGACGGCCTCCACCTCGGCGCCTGGGACGAGTTCTCGCACTGGGGCTCGGCCTCCAAGGCGATCTTCAACTCCGACCTCCTGACCTACAAGCTCGGCAACGACCTCCATTTCCAGGACTACCCGGCGGCCGTCAACCTCACCCACTATTTCTTCCTGAAGGTCATCGGCGGGGGCTTCCACGAGGACACGCTCTACTTCGCCACCAACATCCTCTGCTTCTCGATGTTCCTCCTAGGCTTCCGCAACCAGCGCTTCCGCGACTTGGGCGTCAACGCCCTTTACCTCGCCGCCGCCATCGTGTCGCCGCTGCTCTTCTACAGCAGTTTCTACAAGTCGATTTACGTCGATCCGTTGCTGGGACTGGTTTTCGGCCACGCCCTGCTGCGCATCTTCGTCGACCGAGGCTACGGCCTACTCAAAATCTTCTCCCTGGGGCTGACCCTGGCCTTCCTGGTGATGCTGAAAAAATCCGGCGCGGGGCTGGCGGTCATCACCATCGCCGCCATCCTCCTGGACGTCGCGGCGAACCGCGCCGCCGCCTTCCCAAAGACCGACGGACGCGGGCGCAATTTCCTTAAAGGCGCCTTTCTCGCCGCCATGCTGTGTTTCCCGTTCATGATGAAAAAGTTCTGGGAAATCGGGGTCGCGTTGAACACCGACTTCGTCTCCTTCCCCGTCGCCATCACGGCGCGGGACGTCTTCAACGCCTTCTGGCACGGCGTGCCCGCCAAGGCTCCGGCGCTCATCGCTTTTTTCCTACAGAAGTTCACCACCGAGGGGGTGGCCCTGTCGCGAGGGATGACGGTCGGTTTCGCCAGCCTTTCGTGCGTGGTCTTCGCCCTCTTCTGCTTCTACGCCATGAACTGTGGCCGCGACCGCCTGCTGCGGCGGCGCTTCCTGGCCGTGGGCGCCACGGCCGCGCTCGGCTCCCTGGTCTACGCCGCCAGCTTGCTGGTCATGTACCTCTTCGTCTTCAACGACTACGAAGGCCCCCGGCTCGCCTCCTTCGAACGCTACATGTCCACCTACTATCTCGGGCTATTGTTCCTGACGGGGGCGGCTCCATTGCTCGCTTCGGCGTCGGGCCGCCTCCGGATCTTCGTCCCGCTCGTCTTGGCGGTGCCGCTGCTGGGGGTCGACAAGCTCATCGCCGGCTTCTCCAACTTCACCACCGCCGAGAAATGCCAGGTCGCCTCCGAGGCCGCCCCTTTCGCCGTCATGGACGCCTTCATCGAATCCTCCTCCGCCCTCAAGGGCAAATACCAAGTCATCGCCCAAGATTGCGCCGGCCTGGACTTCTGGCGTTTCCGCTACTATCTCGCCGCCGAGGGCTCCATCTGCAAAGAGCACACCTTCTGGAGCGTCGGCGCCCCCACTGAACTGGGGCCCTTCACCAGGAACGTCCCGTGGACCGTCTGGCGCGACTACCTGCTCGGCCACGACATCGACTTCGTCTACCTGCACCGTTCCAACGACATTTTCCGGCAGGGCTACCACCAGCTTTTCGCCGACGGTCCCGCGGCCATCCATGACCTCAATCTCTACCGCGTCAAACGCGGCCCGGGCCGCGAGGCGAGCTTGAAGCAGGTGCCCATGCCGACCTTGAGCGTGGGCTTCGAGCGGCTGCCGCCGCTGTTCGAGACCGACTCCACCTGCGCCGAGTCCCGCCAGGTCAAGGACGCCAGCGGCGCCGAGCTGGAAATCCGGCTGATCGGGACGGCCAACGACGCCATTTTGACACTGTCCACGCCCGACCTCCCCTTCGAGGGCCGCCGCGTCCGCAAAGCCACGTTCCGGCTCCGTGGCGACGCCAGCGGCGCCGGGCTCGCGGTGAAGGGCGAAGCCTGGAATGGAGCCGCCGCCACGCTCCTCTCCCGTGAAATCGACTGGAAGGGCTGGCGCCAGATCTCCTTGCCTCCCGGCCCCGTCCTGGAAGGCGGCCTGAAGAAGCTCTCCTTCACGTTCCAGAAGCCCAAGGGCGGCGAGGAGGCCACTTTGCGCCTTGATGACATCGACATTTTCACGCAGGAAAAAGCAGGAGCCACCCCATGAGACAGCGTCAAGTGAAAATCGCCGGGCGGGATATCGGCGACGGCCAGGAGCCCTTCGTCATCGCCGAGATGTCCGGCAACCACAACGGTTCGCTCGACCGGGCCCTGGAGATCGTCGAGGCCGCCGCCGCCAGCGGCGCCGACGCCCTCAAACTCCAGACCTACACCGCCGACACCATGACTCTCGACCTCGACAGCGGCGAGTTCTACCTCGACCACCCCGGCAGCCTCTGGCGCGGCTACACCCTCCACCGCCTCTACCAGGAGGCGGCAACCCCCTGGGAATGGCATGCGCCGATCTTCAAGCGTTGCCGCGAGCTCGGCCTCATTCCCCTGAGCTCACCCTTCGACGCCACCGCCGTGGATTTCCTGGAAACCCTCGACTGTCCCGCCTACAAGATCGCCTCGCCCGAGAACATCGACCTCCCCCTGATCCGCAAAGCCGCCGCCACCGGCAAGCCCCTGATCATCTCCACTGGCATGGCCACCTTGGCCGAGCTCGACGAGGCCGTCTCCGCCGCCCGCGCCGCTGGCTGCGACCAGCTCGTCTTGCTCAAATGCGTCACCTCCTACCCCGCGGCGCCGGAACAGTGCAACCTCCGCAGCATCCCCGCCTTGGCGGAAATCTTCAACTTGCCAGTCGGCTTGTCCGACCACTCCCTCGGCATTGGCGTGTCCCTGGCGGGCGTCGCCCTGGGCGCGGCGGTCGTCGAGAAGCATTTCACCTTACGCCGCGTCGACGGCGGCCCCGACGCCGTCTTCTCCATCGAGCCCGCCGAGCTCAAGGAGCTGGCCACCGAGGCTTGGCGCGTCCACCTCTCCTTGGGCGAGCCGTTCTTCGGCCCGACCGACGACGAGAAGGTGTCCCGCAAGACCCGCCGCTCCCTCTACGTGGCGCTGGACATGAAGGCCGGCGAGGCCTTCACTCCCGAGAACCTCCGCTCCATCCGCCCCGGCCTGGGCCTCCCCCCCAAACACTACGACGACCTGCTCGGCAAGCGCGTCGCCCGCGACGTGAAAAAGGGGACTCCCACCTCCTGGGACTTGATCGGCTAAAGCATGGACGGCTCCTTAAAAACCATTCTCTTCAAGGCCAGATGCTCGGAGCAAATCGGCTTCGGCCATGTCAGCCGCTGCCTGGCCCTGGCCGCCAAACTCCCCGGCGACTGGCGGCCGTTGCTGGTGTTGAACGACCACCCCCGCGGCCTGGAACGCGCCGCCGCCGCCGGTGTCGAAGCCATCGCCGAGCCGGACCTGGCCGTCTTGCGCCACCGCCGCGTCGACGCCGTGGTCTACGATTCCTTCCAGGACGACGACGCTTTCTTCCAGACCGTCCGGAAGGTTTTCCCGGGCAAGATCGTCGGCCTCGACTACCAGAACTACGCCACCCCTCGAGTCGACGTCATCCTGACCTTGTTCAGCCACCAGCCCAAACCGGCGGACGGCAAAACCGACATCCGCGAAGGGCTGGAATATGCCATCATCGGCGAGCAGTTCCGTCCTTTCCGGCTGGTCCCTCCCCCCACCCCGGAGAAAATCGGCCGGGTCTTGGTGCTGATGGGCGGGGCCGACCCCGAGGCGTTGACGCCCCGCGCGGTGGAATTCCTATCCAAGTTGGACGATCCGCCCCGCGTCGACGTGATCCTCGGGCCGTTGAACCCGCACCTCGAAGCGGTGAAGAAGCTTGCCTGGGCGGGGGTGTCGATTCATCAGAACACCCCGCGGCTGCCGGAGCTCATGGCGGGGGTTGACGCCGCCATCTCGGGTTGTGGTACCTCGTTTTTCGAGCTGTCGTTCCTGGGGCGTCCGGCGCTGGTGATGGCGCAGAACGCCATGGAGCGGCGTTTCGCCGCCCATCTGGAAGCGAGCGGCCTGACGTTTCTGGCCGAAACGTTGTCCGACCGCTGGGCGGACTTCGCCGCCAAGGACATGCGCCGTTCCTTGGTGGAAAAACAAACCGCGACCTTCGACGGGAACGGCGCCGCCAAGATCCTCGCCGCCGCCGGGATATAACACCAAACCAGAAATGCGCAAATGACTCGTAGACAACTTGAGGCGGGCATGGTTTTCGCCATGGCCGGCTTGTATTTTTTCTCATTTTTCCAACGCGTCGCCGTGCCGGGAGCGGTCTTCAACGAGTTGCAGCGCGAGTTTCTGCTCTCCGCCGCCGAGGTGACCAAGCTCAGCGCCATCTACCTCTTCGTCTACGCCGCCATGCAGCCCTTCGCGGGGTTGCTAGCCGACCGCTTCGGCGGGATCAAGGTGGTGATCCTCAGCGGGTTGCTACTTTTCGTCGGGGCGGCGTGGTTCCCGCTGTCGCACGGCGTCTGGGGGCTGTATTTGAGCCGGGCGCTGGTCGGGCTGGGCGCCAGCACCATGTACCTGTGCTTGGTCAAAGAAACCGACCATTATTTCGGCGGCAAGAACTTCGCCCCGATTTTCGGGTTGATGTGCATGATCGGCTATTCCGGCGGCTTGGCGGGCACGAGTCCGTTCCGGGCGTTGGTGGAATGGGTTGGCTGGCGACCGTCGTGCTTCGTGGCGGCGGGAGGGACCTGTGTCATGCTGGCGTTAGTCTGGACGATGTCGCGGCGGGTTGACGCCCACGAGGGCGGCAAAGCCGGCGAGTTATGGAGCGGCGTGATAGCGGTGCTGCGCAACAAACTCAACTATCCCATCGTGCTGTCCACCGCCTTGAGCTTCTCGATCTACTTCAGTTTGCAGGCGGTGATCGGGCCGAAGTTCCTGGCGGACTGCTGCGGGATCAGCCCGCTGGCGTCGTCGCAATACACCTTCGTCATGATGCTCGGGACGATGACCGCGATGCTGTTCTCGGGGATGCTGAGCAAGGCGTTGGGCAACCGGCGCAAGGGCTTCGTGATGTTCACGGGCATGGCGTCCTGCGTGGCGGCGTTGGTCTTGTTGCTCGGGACGTTGCTGCATGCGCCGCCGGGGCTTTTCCTGTGCGCCTTCGTGTTGCTGGCGTTGGCCTCGGGCTGCACGCCGGTGCAGGCGGCGCTGGTCAAGGAAAGCAACGCCCCGGGCAAAGTGGCGGTCTCCATCGGCCTTTTGAACACCGTCAGCTACGTGATGGTGGCGGTGATGTCGCAGGTGATCGGCAAGATCTTGGACCTGTTCAGCGCCCAAGTGGTGGTGACGGCGACGGCCAAGGTCTATCCGGCGGCGGCGTACGCCACGTTGTTCGCGGTGTTGCTGGCGGTCGGCGCGGTGGCTGCGGTGGGCTCATGCTTCACCCGCGAGTCCCATGGGAAAAACATCAGCGGGGTTTGCGGTTGACCGCGTCCCTTGTCCAGTAGTCGTAGACTTCCCAGCGGGGGGTGTCGGAGGAGCTGTCGCGCTTGAGCCAGACCATCTCCACCATCTTGCGTTGGCCAAACTGGGAGTTGTAGACCGTCCGGACGAGCTCCAACGACGTGTCCCCGGGGATGCCCAGCTGGAGATCCGCCTGGCTCCTTTTCCGGACGTCGGCCTTGCCGCGTTTCGCTTGCAGCTCCGCCAAGCGCCGCGCCTTGCCGATGTTCATGACCTTCTTGTTGCCGAACGCCAGCGGCGCCAACACCTGCTGGTCGCCCTGTTCGAAGCGGTAAAGCCAGTCCTCGGCCACCTTCGTGACTTTCGCCAGATCGTTGAGGTCCTGCAACGGTTTGGCCGCTGGCAGCCGCGCCGGTAGCTGAGGCGGAGCGAAACTGACGGAGCTCGCCTTCAGTTTTCCGTCCTTGTCTTTCACGAGCCCGACGTTCTCCTCGATTTCCGGCGCTTTGTCGTAGACGGCGACGAAGGTTATCACGGTCTCCTGCCCGCGCGGGCTTTTGGTCTTGACGCGTCGGGTTTTAAGTTTGCCCAGGCTCTGACAGTCGCGGACGGCCAAGTCGACGCGGTCGCGGGTGGAGAGCGGCTCGGCGGCGTTTTTCAGGCAATAGTCAGTTTTGCCGTCGAAAGCCTTGTTGAGCCATTTCACCGCGAAACCCGCCTCCAGGTCGCCCCCGGTGATGTCCGGGTCGTCGCTGAACGTGGAGTAGACGCCGTAGGCGGCGGCCAGGACGCTCAGGAATATCAGCCCCGCTATCTTGGCCGGTTTGCTCATGGCGGGGAGGAGCCGGTCACCGGGACGACCGGCAGCGTCGGCAACCACGCCGACATGGTATAGGTGTAGTAGCTCATCCGCTCGGTGTCGAAAATCCGGACAGGCTCGACATGGCCGTCGACGAAAAGCGTCGTCACGTTGCCATGGCGGGCGATGTCGGTGCAGTAGGTGTTCTGGGTGTAGTTGTCGATGTCGCAGTCGTCGGCGCCCCAATCGGTCTCCTCCACGATGATCAGCTCGCTGGTCGGAGTCCTGGCCTTGTCGAAGTCTTGGCTGTGCCAACTACAGAACTGCTGCCCGTTCTTCCAGTAGGGCTCGGTGCAGTTGAGGGAGTAGGAGAACTTGTTATTCGCCTTTTCGCGGGGGCAGCGGAAGAGTTTTTTCTGGGCCTCGCGGTCACCGGAGAGTTCGGCCAGCAGGTTGGTCCAGCCGGAGCTGTCCCCCCAGTTCCACTTGTTATCGGCGTTGGGGTAGACGCCTGCGCAGTCGATGGCGTAGTTCTGCAAGAGCGTCCCCACCTGTTTGAGGTTGGCCTGGCAACTGGTGGCGAAGGCCCTGCCCCGCGCCTTGTTGAGCGCCGGGGCCAGCATGCCGAACAGGATGGCGATCACCGCCACGACCACGAGTAGTTCGATCAATGAGAATGGTTTTTTTATAAACATTTCTTCCTCCCGCAACCATATTGCACGTTTGAACCCCCGGCGGATTTCTCTCCCTCCCGCCAGGCGGCGTCAGATAATAAGGCGGTTTTACGATTCTGTCAAGGGGGCAAGACCGCTTGCCAGGCGGACATCACATGGGTGTAGTAGCTCGTCCGGGCGCTGTCGAAGATCAGGTGGGCCTCGACATGACCGTCCACGAGCAGCCTCGTGGTGCCGCCATGGCGGCGCGGGCTGGTGTTGGCGGCGTCCTGGGAATAATTGTCGATGTCGCAGTCGGTGTACGACCAGGCTTGGGTGGCCTCCTCGACGAAGACCATCTGGCTGGGCGGGGTTTTGGCCCGGTCGAAATCCTGGGTGCGCCAACTGCCGCCGGCAAGGGTCCGCTCATAAATCTCGGCGCAATTGAGCGAATAGGAGAACTCCTTGCCTTTCGTCTCGCGTTGGCAGCGGAAGATTTTCTTCTGGGCGTCGCGGTCGTCGGTGAGGTTGGCCAGGCGGTTGGTCCAACCGCCCCCGGAATCCCAGGTGGTGGCGCCCTCGGCGTTAGGATAGACCCCGGCGCAGTCGATGGAATAGCTGCCAAGCAGCGTCCCGACCTGCTTGAGGTTGGCCTGACAGGAGATGGCGTAGCCTCTCACCCGCGACTTCTGGAGCGCCGGGGCCAGCAACCCGAACAGTATGGAAATCACGGCCACAACCACGAGCAGCTCGATCAATGAAAACGGTCGCTTAGTCAATGCCTCTCCCCACCGCGATAACTACAGCCCCCCACGAGGCGGTGACACTGACAATAACGCGCTTTCCTGGCGCTGTCAAGCTCCGCGGGGCGCTTGTCCGTGGGGAGGGGGGATGTCCGGGCGTCACTTGACCAGCTTGGAGATCCGCTTGAAGGCCGGGTGCTTGGCGCCGCCGGTCAGGCCGAAGAGGAAGGACTCGACGGTGGTGACCACGACGCCGTTGTGGAGCATCAGGCTCAACGCGGTGTCGCGGTCGAAAGCGTTGCGGCTGCGGGTGGCGTCGGCCAGGACCACCGTCTGGTAGCCTTTGGCGAGGGCGTCGAAGGCGGTCTGCTGCATGCAGACATGCGCCTCGATGCCGACGAGGCACAAGGTCGTGATATGACGCTTTTGCAGCTCGGCGGCGAAGGCGGGCTCGTCGAAGCAGGAGAAAGAGGTCTTCTCGACCACCGCCGTGCCCGCGGGGAACAACGCCGCGATCTCCGGCATGGTCTTGCCCAGGCCCGCAGGATATTGCTCGGTGGCGATGACCGGCAGGCCAAGCTCGACGGCGCCGCCGAGGGCGACCGCCACTTTGGCGAGCAAGGCGGGATCGTCGCCATAAGCGGCCAGGAGCCGCTCCTGGACATCCACCACGACCAAGGCGGTCGTGCTGGCGGAGGGTCGGGTGAACGCCATGGTCACTTCTTCTTGGAGGCGGCCAGCAGCCGCTCGATGGTCTCGTTGAAGGTGGAAAGCTCGAAGTCGCCCTTGTGGAGCACCGCGTCGCTCACTTCCTTGACCTTCTCGAACTCGTCGAAAGAGGTCGCCAGACCGGTGATGGTGAGGATCGGGATATTGTCCCATTCCGGGTTCTTCTTCATGGTGTCGATCAATTCCCAGCCGGTCATCTCCGGCATCAGCAAGTCGACAATGGCCAAGGAGATCTCCGGACCATGGGCTTTAAGCTGCTCTATGGCTTCCTCGCCGTTGATGGCGCAAAGGGAGACATAGCCACGAGTCCGCAGAACCCGCGCATAAAACTCCCGCAGCAGCTCGTCGTCGTCGACCACCAGTATGCGCTTTGTGTCTTTATCAGCCATAAGACGCCCTCTTGCCTTGGATGTTGTCTGGGTTCACACTAGGAATTATACTACGCCTGTGGACAAAGTAAAATCACGAAAACCACATTTTATCGGGATTTTTTTCGTTTCCCGCCCAGGACGGCGAATTCCATGCCGCCGCCGGGCGCGCGTCGAACTTTTCTCCAGGCGCCTCTTGACATTCACATGTTCATGTTGTATTATACAGACATGTTTATATTGTATTAAAGAATTCGAGGCCGTCCGATGTCGATGCCGGAATACATGCGGGTGAGGAGCCACCTCTACAACCTGATCGCCAAGGCGGACGGGAAGGATTTGCAGATCCCCCCGGAGAACGAGCTGTGCCGGCTTTTCGACGTGAGCCGGGTGACGGTGCGCGGCGCCATCAAGGGGATGGTGAAAGATAAGTTTCTCATCCCGCGGCGCGGGGTGGGGACGTTCATGAACCCGGCGATGATCGGCCTGGGCACGGTGCGCATGCCAGTGGTGGGCTTGCTGCAAGGGGACGGACGGCACGTGACCGGGGCGTTCGCCCCGGACATCGCGGCGCGCGTCGTCGAGAGCGGCATGAATTTCGAGATCCTCCACCTGCCCGACTCCGGCTCGCCGAAACGGCTGGTGGAGATCGTCAAGGCAGGCATGGACGCCGTCGTCTGGATGAATCCGGAAGAGACGTCCGAAGACTGGAAATACGTCGAGGCGCTCTCCGGCTGCGGCGTCCCCTTGCTGTTGATCCACACGGAGAAGACCTCTTTCCCCGAGGGCTTCGACTGCGTCGTGTGCGACCGCGGCCGCCGTGGCGTCGCCATCGCCGATTACCTCCATGCGTTGGGTCACAAGGATTTGCTGCTGGTCCACAACCTTGTCTCCGACGCGACGTTGGTCGAGCCCGGCTCGACCCATTTTTCCTGCCGTAAGCGCATGAAGGAGCTTTGCCGCAGCTCCAAACCGCCCCATGACCGGGTGTGCAACCTTCACGAATTCAAGGAAATGCTCCGTGAGCGGGCGGATTTCCTCAAGTCCTTCAGCGTCGTCTATTCCGTCAACTATTGGTTCCCCTACATCATGGACATGCTGGACGAGGCGGATGTCTCCGTCCCCGAAGACGTCTCCCTCTTGTCGTATGGCAAGTCCGACCCTTGTCTCTGCCGCGGGCTAGCTCCCGACCACATGGACACGGAGTCGGCGTTACGGCGCGCCCTGCTGGAGTGGCTAACGTCCCGCGTCCGGATGAAGGGTGACGCAGGCGAGTTCCGACGGGAGATAGCGATGGGCATTGTCAAAGGCGAAACGGTGAAACAGCGGGAAGGGACGCGGCCATGAGAAAACATTTTCAAAAGTATGCGAGATTCACTTTGGTGGAATTGCTGGTAGTAGTGGCCATCATCGGGATTTTGTCGAGCCTGCTGCTGCCCGCGCTCGGCAAGGCGCGGGAGGCGGGTAAAGCGCTGAAATGCCTGTCCAACATGAAACAGCTCGGCATGGCGGGGATGATGTACGTCGGGGACAGCGATAACTACTGGCCCATGCTATATGATGGGACCGCGGCGCATTGGACGGGCACCTGCTATATTTACAACGCCCTGTTCATCGAGCTCTTCACAGGCAAGCCATGCCCAAGAAATCCTCTCACCCCAAACGCCGCGGCCACCGAGCACACTGTCCCGCTTTCCTTGCTCTGCCCAACGGCGGCAAGTTTTCCCATGTATGGCCAAGTGAACGGGTTGGCCAATCTTGCGGAGTGCTATACTATGAACGGGGATGGGTTCTGCGATGCGTATGCCGCCGCATACTCGAAGAGAAGCGCCTATTTCATGAATCGAATCAAAAATCCCTCAAGCAAGCTCGCCCATGTCGAAAGCGCTAATGACTGGGTTGTTTTTGCGGGGTATGCCAACCCTTCGCGCGGCCTTGACCAGAATAGGGTTGCTTACCGCCACGGCGGCGCGGCCAACACGCTCTTCTTCGACGGCCATGCGGCGCCACGGCGGCCCGTCGAGCTCTATTTCCCTTCCAGAGGGAACGACTGTTGGGATGTCTATGATGCCAGGTGATTTCACGTTCAATACGCTATAACGGCAAAGGAAACGACATGAGAATGAACGCATTTAGCTTGATGCTCCTCCTCTGTGCGGCGGCGCTGCTCCAAGGCTGCCACAGCAATCCGCTCCCGGACGGCAAGGACGCCTCCCCCATGCCGGAGGCGACCATCCTCCCCCCCAAGGACGCTCCCGATTTCGTCAAGAAGCAATGGGCGG
>Ga0209467_1000146_pt1 | contig 127786 bp, 124 predicted proteins | sample Higcelwee11metaG_FD_187175 | JGI IMG/M metagenome (GOLD analysis project Ga0209467, IMG submission 187175) | Freshwater pond sediment microbial communities from the University of Edinburgh, under environmental carbon perturbations - High... | ecosystem: Environmental > Aquatic > Freshwater >...
GAGTGTGATCAAGCACCACGGACGCCGCAAAATGCCCGATAACGAGAGGATATTGCAATGCATATGATAACAAAGCCGCTTTCCATCGCGCTGCTGCTGATTCTGTTTGCCGGCTGTTCGCAGAAAAATGAAGTTCAATTCAAATTTGAAAAAGATGCCGGACTCAGGGCGCTTCTGGACGGTGCGCACGCCCCGTACCCGGCGGCAGACTTCGCAGTGATAAGCGATGCCCATCTCTACGACAGGTCCCTGGGCACCTCGGGCGAAGCCTTTGCGGCGTATCTTGCCGATGACCGCAAGCTGCTCGTTGAAAGCGAAGAGATTCTGTCAGCGGCGGTCGAACGCATAATCAGTGAGGCCCCGAAATTCGTGCTCGTCTGCGGCGACGCGACCAAGGACGGCGAGCTCGTCTGCCACCGCCTCTTCGCGTCGTACATGTCGCGCATCGAGCAGCGGGGCATTGCCGTCTATGTCGTCCCGGGAAACCACGATATCAATAACCCCCACGCGGTGCGCTATGCGGGTGGGAGTACCGAATCAGTCGAGCGCGTCACCCCCGGCGAGTACGCGCGCATTTACGACGCCTACGGATTCGGCGAGGCGATTATCCGCGATAAGAGTTCGCTCGCCTATGTGGCGGAGCCCGTGCCGGGGCTGTGGCTTTTGTGCCTTGATTCCTGCCGTTATGAGCGAAATGAGGCGGATAACTATCCGCGCATATCGGGCGAGTTCGGCCCCGAGCGGCTCGCGTGGATTGAGGAAGTGCTGATTCGCGCCGCAAAAGAGGGCAAGGCGGTGATCGCGCTAAGCCACCACGGACTGATGGAACACTACCGCACCCAGAGGCGTTACTACGGCGAATACGTCGTTGACGATTACAGGCGCGCCTCGCGCCTGCTCGCCGCCTATCATGTGCGCGTCGTATTCACCGGTCACTTTCACGCGCAGGATATCACCATGATGCGCTTTCAGGACGGTGCCGCGCTTTACGATGTCGAGACCGGGGCGCTCGTCACCCATCCCTCGCCCTATCGCATGGTTACTATCGACGATGCACAGCAGATGCGCATTGAAACGCTTTATATCGACGCCATCGCCTCCCGCCCCGAAGGCTTTAGCGACTATGCGCATAAATATGTCATGGAGGGCATCGGCGTCATGGCGGCTGACAAACTGCGTTCGTATAAGGTGAGGGGGGATGATATCGCTAAACTAGCCCCGCAGATCGCGAAGGCCTTTGTCACGCACTACGAGGGCGACGAGATCGTTTCGCCCGATGCGGAACTTCTTGATGTCAAAGGAAGCGGCATAATGGCCCGCATAGTCGCCTGGAACCGGCGCCCCTTAATCGAAGGCCTCTGGCACGACCTCGAACCAGCGGATAACAATCTGACCATCGATCTTTCAAGCGGCGAGGTGCGTTGAAGGGGGAAGGGCAATTCAATGTGCGCCGATTTTGAGGAGTAATCCGGCGTTGTGCTGAATTGAGAATCTTAGTTAATCTTTTGTTTGGAGTGAAGAAAAATGGCAATGAAGGGAATGGCAATAATTACCGGTGCAAGCCGCGGTATAGGAGCCGAAACAGCTATCGGATTGGCCCGTGACGGTTATCGTGTCGTATTAATAGCCCGCAACAGGGAAAAACTTGAACTGATAAAGCATACTATCAAACAGTCAGAAGGCGACATTCAAGATCCTATATTGCTGCCTATAAGTATAACGGAGTATAAGAGCCTTGAAGAAGAAATAAAAAAAATAAAACAAAATGGTCCAATAGATATTCTTGTTAATTCGGCGGCAATGTTTATGGACGGATCACTGGAAGAATCGGTTGAGAGATATACAGAAATAATCAATACGAATGTAATCGCACAGTATGCAATTCTAAAAACAGTGGTAGAGATTATGAAAGACCAGGGAAGCGGCTATATTTTCAATATCGCTTCACGTGCCGGGAAATACGGCTTTCCCGGCGGCGGTATTTACGGTTCGACTAAATTCGCATTAGTCGGGCTGACCGAATCGCTCTACCGCGAGTTATCGCCATTAGGAGTACGGATCACATCCCTATGCCCCGGCTGGGTGAATACACAGATGGCGCAGGAGTGTGATACTCCGTATCAGGTTGATGAAATGATACAGCCCTCGGATCTTCTTAATACTATACGATATCTTCTTGGTCTGTCCGGAAATGTCTGTATAAAAGAAATTGTACTTGAGATGAAAAAAAGTATTATTTGACAGAAATCCCCGGCGAGTCCGGAGTGGGGAGCCGCCGAAGAACGGCTGATTTTAACAAACCATCAGGGATACACAAAAATATCCTTGAGATACCTGTTGTTGAAATATCGCATCAGGGAGTTTACATTCTGCTCAACTTCATCGCTCCCGATGTTCGTCATGACTATCACTGCCGACTTGTGGCGGGGAAATACTAAGAATGATGCGTAATTCAGCGTATTTGAACCGTCATGCGTCATGGCAATGTCTCCATCAATTACGAAAATACCCCATCCCAGAGCATAATCATCCTTTACGACAGTCGTGATCTTATCAAGAGCGCTCTGCGAAATAAGTTCTTTTCCGGCGGCTGCAACGCCCCGGTCAAAGTAGATGCTCAGATAAGTAATCGTATCCGCAAGATTCATGTGCACCCGTCCGGCAGGGCCGAAGGGCTGCGGGTTGTCCGAATCGATACCGGGTGTAACGGGATCGGGCGAGTGGCCCCACAGACCGCTTGTCTCACCGGTATCACAGCAGGGGCCGAAGCCGGCACTGGCTAGATTCATGGGGGTGAAAAGATTCTCCTGCATAAGGCTTTCCCAGCTTTTGCCGCTGAGGGTTTCAAGCAGATAGCCGGCGATTATATAATTAAAGTTTGAATAGAGGAACGATCCTCTTTGCGCGGTATTCAGCGGCTGTGACATGACTTCGAGTGATAAGCGCTTTCGTTCGGATTTAATCATCTCTTCACCGGTGTCTGCGGTAAAATATGAATCAAAACTGATTTTCGAAATATCGTTGTGAATGCCCGAGGTGTGAGAGAGAAGCTCGGTGAGCGTTACATCTGAATAGCTCGCGTCATAGACGGCGGAATTTCCGAGAATCTCGCCGATGGTCGTATCCCAGCCGAGAAGGCCCTGATCGACGAGCATGCCGCACAGAAGGGCACTCATCGCCTTGGTGTTGGATCCGAAGTGAAAAGCATCACCGCTCTGTACCGCGATGTTCGATCCCGCCTTTCTTTCACCCTCGACGGCCTGAAACTGGACGGTAGATTCTCGGATCACGGCGACTGCCAGTGCGGGGAAAAACCCATCTTCGATCGCGTCTGCCACCACCTCTTGCGGCTGCGCATCCTCATCAATTATAAATTCGCTGTTCTTGTCTTTACTCTTCGAAGAGTCGCATGAGAGCAGTAAAAGCAGAAGAAATGAAAACAGTATCGGTAATTTGAAAGAATTACAATTGTTGCTATTTTTTTTCATAACATCCTCTTCGGCGGCAGGTACATATTTCATGGATTGCTCAAGTGCCGCCGCTCACCTGTCAGTTGTGCAGTACTCCTGTCCGGCGGGTAATTATTCAATCATAATTTGATTCGCATCAATTAAAGGGCGATGGCTTCAGCGGCGCTGAAACGCGAACGGCTTGTATGCGGCGTTTCAAACAGCTAACGGCAGCCGACAAAACAAAAGAATTTGAAAGACTCCCCGGTTTAAAGATAGATGATTGGAGTAAAGAAAAAGATAAGAAATGACTTTCCCGCTTGCCTGCACACCGTGCGAATTACTATTGTCCCCGCATCTTTATCATCACACTGCGAAAATTCAGGAGTCTTCTATGGCAACGCTTCTACTGGTAATCATCTATACGGCATTTATAAGCCTCGGGCTTCCCGATGCGCTGCTGGGTGCGGGGTGGCCCGCGATGCGCGAGTCGCTGAAGGTACCGTTGGGCTATGCGGGTATTCTGCAGATGGTTACCTCGGGGGGTACGATAGTCTCGAGCATCACCTCGGGCCGTGTGCTCGCGAAATTCGGTACCGGCCCCGTTACCGCGGCAAGTGTCGCGCTGACCGCGATCGCACTTCTGGGCTTCGCCCTTCTGCCCTCATTCTGGTGGCTGATTCTGGCCGCGGTGCCGCTGGGACTCGGCGCGGGTTCGGTTGACTCGGGGCTTAACGCCTTTGTCGCCGAGCACTACGAGTCACGCCACATGAGCTGGCTGCACAGCTTCTGGGGTGTGGGCGCGCTGGGCGGCCCTCTGGTGCTCTCGTTATTTCTCTCGCGCGGCGTCTCATGGCGGCAGGGCTATCTTTCTATAGGCCTTTTTCAGTGCGTGCTGGTTGCTCTTCTTGTACTGTCGATTCCCCTGTGGGCGAAGGTGCGCGCGCGATCCTACGGCGATTCGGGCGCGCCCGAGAGTTCGCATCCCCCCGTAATAGAGCTTTTGAAAATACGCGGGGTCAAATTTGCGGTAGTGACATTTCTTTTTTACTGCGGCGTCGAGGCATCCATGGGGCTTTGGATCGGATCGTTTCTTGTCAATATAAAAGGCCTTGACCCGGTAGCGGCGGCGCGATGGGTCTCGGCCTTCTACGCCAGCATTACCGCGGGGCGTTTACTCACCGGCTTTGTCACCTTTAAAGTACGCAATGTCGATCTGATCCGCTGGGGGGGCGCCATCGTGCTTTTAGGTGTCGTGCTTATTCTTGCCGCACCCGCTGCCGGTTTGTGCGTCGCGGGTATCGTCTTGGCCGGCCTGGGCTGTGCGCCCGTTTTCCCCTGCATGCTGCACGAGACGCCGGTGCGCTTCGGGGCCAGGCATGCGCAGTCCATCATGGGCGTGCAGATGGCCTTCGCCTATATCGGCACCACGCTCCTGCCGCCCTTTTTCGGCATGGTCTCTTCGTACACCTCGCTATCGCTATTGCCGGTATTTCTTCTGGTGTACACGCTGGCGCTTATGGTTTGTGCCGAGCTTCTGCGCCCGGTGCGCCCGGCGAAGTAGGGGGGGAAGTATTTTTGAGAAAAATCGAAAACTTGCAACTTCTTTTGAACGGCCAAAAGAAGTGTGAGTCGCATTATTGCGCCTTCCGTGGCGCATGCGACTCACCTGCGGCATCGTGCCTAACGTGCGCAAGAAAAGGCCGCTCTCAGACGCCGAGGGCTGCTGTGCATGACTTTCGCATCGCGCTTCGCGCGCATTGCAAAAGATGCACAGAGAGGTGTGGCGCTTGGGCTCCACGGGTTAAGTGAATATTCTTACAGTAGCGGCGATAAAGCATATCGGGAGAAACCTGCTTACTCATAATACAACGCTGTCACCTCGCCGGCTGTCAGCGCGCGGCCGTAGATGCGCAGGTCGTCGATGGCGCCTTTAAAGCCGTTACTCGAAACGTCGGTGCCGAGCTTGAAAAATCCGGCTGCGCCTAGAGTTATGTCATTCATGTAGTTATCGGTGTCAACCAGCGTTCCATCGATGTAGAAACTGAATTCTGAAACGGTTTGGGCATTGTCGTAAATGAATACCAGATGGTGCCATACATCTTTTGCGTCTTCTGCTGCACTCGGCCTTTCCAGAACATATACAATATTTTTACCTGCTTGGTTTACCTGTACCTTGAATTTTTTGTCAGAATCATAATACAGTGCATATTCGAAAAGCCAATCAGCCCCGCCGTTTTGAGTGAGAATTTGATAATAGTCGGTGCCGGTTACACCCGAAGGAATACGGCACCACACGCTGATCGAATATGGTTTCTGGTCGTTAAAAAGGGACGCATAGCCGGTTCCGAAGTCGATGTTTGAATTGAAGTTCGGAAAATTATAGGCGTTACTTGCACCCTTTCTGTCTGTCATCATTTCAGCACCGCTATTCGTCCCGCCGCTCAGGGCTCCGCCTGTAAAGAGGGCTTCGAGATTAAGGGCTGTCTTCGAGGGCAGCGTTACCTTTCTTAAATAAGGATAACGACCGTTGAAGTTTGATCCTGTCGTATCGATCGCCCAGACAGTGGTGAAATTCCATGTCGCATAATTGGTTGCGTCCGTCATCCAGCCTGTTATTTTCCCTGCGCTGCCGCTGTTGGTGTCGTCAGGATCTACTTTGTTGTCAGAATTATAATACGATCTGATTGCTTTACCGGTATAATGTTTACCCACAAGCCCGCCGCCGGTATCGTCAACAGTGCCGATTGAGTAGCAATTTGTAATGGTTACCGAAGCGGCCATATCACCGACCAGACCGCCGACAGAGATGCGACCTGGCGCATCTACGATGCTCGTCGAATAACAGTTTTCAACATAACCGCATTCGCCGATCAAGCCCCCTATTTTTCCCGTCGCACCAGTACTCGTGACCCTACCTGTGGAATAGCTATACCGGACAGTGCTTATTGTTCCTCCGTTTTCACAGCTGCCCACAAGACCGCCAATTCTTTCACTGGGTGGTCCCGCACTGGCTGTTCCCGTCACCGTACCGCTGTAATAACAATATTCAATGAGTCCATTATCACCCGAACAACCCACCAAGCCGCCGGTGTTGGTGGCCCCGGTAACCGGAATCGTGCTGTGACAATAACGGATTGTACCCCCGCTATTATATCCAACCAGCCCTCCAGCAGTACCGGAGTTGTTGGCATTGACAAAACCGCTTATCACGGAACAGTTTTCAATTGTTCCACTATTCTGTGCTGCAAGAGCACCAATGTTTACATACTCTCCACCGGTACTGCAACTGATAGCAACATCTTTCAGTACAAGATTTTTAATTGTACCCTCATTCTTTGAAAACAGACCCTTGCCGGGGCCGGTGGTTTTGTAGTCGTAAATACTATGTCCATTTCCATCGAAAACGCCGGTAAATGTCCCGATCGGTGACCACTCCTTACCCTCAAGGTTGATATCGGCGGTCAGCTTATAATCTTCATTAAGATGGCTGTTTATCCCGGCCAGGTCGGCAGCCGTGGCAATCTCATATTTGCTGGTATCGACCGTCACCGTGCAATGTGCGCTTATGTTCGTTCCGTCGCAGCTTGTCGCAGTGATGGTCGCCGTACCGTTTGCAATGCATGTAATATCGCCGTTTGACACGGTGACCACAGAGGTATCTGAGCTCTGCCATGACAGCGTCTTATTTGCCGCATCAGAGGGTTCTATAGTATAGGTAATAGTTTTTGTCGTGATGGATGCGCCGAGAAAGATGTCTGTACTGTTGAAAACAATAGCAGTGACCAGCTTCGCCGTCCACTTCGCATACAGGGTCGTTTCGCCGCTTACCGTATCGGTGTCAAAATTCCACTGATTCAGAAGTCCGCTGTCTTTGTACCAGCCGGCGAAGTTGTAACTTGTGAGTGTCGGGTCGGCGGGGCGGGTGATAGTGCTGCCGTACGCCCAGGTAAGATCCGCAACCGATGAACCGCCTGTCGAATTGAAATGTATTGCGTACTCGTTCGCTTTCCATTTGGCATACAACGTTACATTTGCCCCGGGCATGGTGAAGTTCGCGCCCGCGGCGGTATCGATCGAGCCGGTGCCGTCGGCTGATGAGGTCCAGCCGGCGAAGGTATAGCCGCTTCTGCTGAACGAAGCCCCCTCTTTCGCCGTAACGCTGTCGCCCGCCCTGTATAACGCGGTATCCTGGGGCGCAACGCCCGTGCCGCCGTTCATATAATAGCTGACCGATAAGCCCTCTGCCTGAGCCTGTGTCCACTTCGCGTATAGCACCACGTCGCCCGCAGGCATCGTAAAGACGCCGTCTGCAGCGACATCGATCGCGCCCGAACCGTCAGATGACGAGTTCCACCCCGCGAAGATATAGAGGCTTCTGCTCAGAGAAGAGGCATCCTTTGCGGTCACTTTCGCGTTATATCGGTAGGTCTCCGTATCTTCGGGAAGTGTTCCGTCCGCCCCGTTCGCGTCATATGACACACGGTAGCGCGTAATCGTACCGCCCGTTGCGTTTCCCCCGCCGCTGCCCCCCGATACCGTAATGCTGGTGCCGCTCGCGGGGTCATAGTCAGAATCGTTTCCGCTGCCGTCGGGAAGCTTCGGATTATTCGGAGTATTCTGCGGCTTGTCGTCGGGCGAGTCCGCCTTTGTCACCTTGAGCGTGTATGAGTGCGAGAGCCCCGTCGCGGTGGCCACCGTCAGGGTGCGTTCTTTAGAAAAATCACCGGCAGCCTCATTGTCAGTGAACTTCATCCCCTCGATGTCGATGGTGTCGCCGAGAAACCGGGCTTTTACGCTCAGAGCGGAAAGCTTTGCCGTATAGGGCAGCTGCACGGTAATCTCGTCGTCGCCGATATGCGCTTCGTAATCATCCTTAAAGCCGTTATCATTTCCATAGAAGGTAAACGAGGTGAGGCGGTAGGCCGAGACCTGATAGTCCACCGAGGTACCGTCGGCAGCATGGACACGGTAGATTTGCGGTGATGAGAAATCGGCGAAATTCTGCGAGCTCTGCTGTTCCTTTATCTTTGCACCGTCGATGCGCTCCGCCTTCTCCTGTTCAAAGGTGAATGAGGGCACCAGCCCCTTCAGCGAGATATCGTGGGTCAGCCAGAACCAGACCGAATTGCCGTCTATTCTGTCTTTAACATCTTTATCGCCGGTGTCGTTTCCAGTGAGGCCATCGTTTTCAGCGATGATATCGTTTTCAAGAGCGGGGTTGTCATCGGCGGTGAATCCGAATGTTTTGAAACAGGCATTCGATACAATCACCTCAACGGTGTAATCTTCGCTTTTGCCGTCGTATGAATACAGCGAATAGCGCAGGGTATTGGTTTTCGAGAAGTTGTGGGGCGTTACGCCGCTGATCTGGCGCGTGCCGTCGACAAAAAGAGAGTAGCCGCGTATATCGTAGGATGCGACGAGGCTTTCCGTATTGGTGCCTTTTGGAAGTATCAGTTTGCGCCTGTTTCTGCCGTCAGCTTCGGCGGCAATTTCAAGCGACAGCGAGAGCGACGGGTTAGTATCGGGTGCAAGATAGTATTTGTCGAGTCCGCGATTTGAAAGAAGCGTAAAGTAATCGCCGCGGCTGCATGCGGCAAGCAGGAGAACGGCTGTCAGCAACAGGGATTTGCGGTTCATAGGTGGTCCTTTATCCGGTTAATCACATCGCGGCGCGAAGGATGAGTGAAAATGATGTTTATTTTTATAATTACAGTCGGGAAATCAAGATAAAAAAATCCATAATTCATTTAACTGCACTCCGCTGTGATCGGCATGAAACGTCTATTCGCCGGTTCATGCCGAAGTAAAGCTGCCGATTATGGTAAACAGTAACAAAAAAGGGGGAAGCGGTCCGGCAGTTTTCTGACGTCATCAGAAAAGTGCCGGCAGGGGGCGGTGCGGCGAAAAATTATTATGAGCTTATCCGCTCACCGCTTGTCGCGGTGGTTTCTGAAGCGAATTGAAAAGTACATGCCATGGTCATTGTGCATATCCATGGTGCCGTTTATCTGTTTGCATAGGATGGAAATCAGATTCAGTCCGATTGTCGGGGTGGAATTTATATCAAAATCTTCGGGAAGGCCTATGCCGTTATCTCGAATGGTCAGCTGACATTGATCGTCATCACACGTATCAAGCGTTATTCTGATTTCTCCCGCCCGGCTTGCGGGAAAGGCGTATTTCAACGAATTGGTCAATACTTCATTGATAATCATGCCCAGGGGGACTGCAAGGACGATATCCGCATATTCGTCGGGTGAGGATATATCGGTTGCAATCGGATGAGCGGCGGTGCAATACGTCGTCACTGACAACATTGCCAATTTGCGGATATATTCACCAAGATTTATTCTTGAAAAATTCTTCGATTCGTAGAGCATCTCGTGCACCAGCGCCATTGATCTGATGCGGTTCTGAAGCTTTGCTGCCGTTTCCGCGCTCTGTCCGGAGGTCATGGCTTTGCTGTTCTGCACCAACTGCAGGTTTATCAGGCTGATAATCACCTGCATGTTGTTCTTCACCCGGTGGTGTATCTCGGCAAGCATGATCTCCTTTTCTTTTATGTCGGCATTGATTTTCGCTTCAAACAGCTTCTGCTCCGTCAGGTCACGTATGACCATACTTGTTTTCAGGCGCCCTTCGGTGTCTTTGAAAACGGCCGAAGATATTTCACAGGGGAAAGGTGTGCCGTCACTTCTTGTGGCGGTCAACTCGCCGTGGTAGTATCCCGTGCGGGCGCGCTCCTGCAGCGCGCTTATCAGTTTCGGATCGTCCTTATCGAGCACGCTGTTTCGTCCGAGCAGTTTCAGCTCGTCCTCTGTTCTTGCGAAAATACTGCAGGCAGTAGGGTTGGCGCGCAGAATCCTGCCGTCGGGTTCTGTCAATAGAACCCCGACCATGCTGTTTTCAAACAGCAGCCGGTAGCGCTCTTCATTTTCTCTCAGCGAGATTTCGGCCTGTCTGCGCGCGGCCATTTCATTTTCAAGTTCCCGATTGGCTTTTTCCAACACCTGCATCTTGTGCTCAAGTTTGTTTATCAGCACCTCGTTATAGTTCTTGAGTATGGTCTGTTCCGACCCTTTCGGTTTATTCGGTGTTTCCTGCCGGCCCCGTCTGCCCGATTCGAGAATAGTTTCAACTTTAGTAATAAACTCGTCCGGTTTTGCGGGTTTGACAATAAACGCGTCCGCGCCCATCTCCAGCGCGAGGCGTTCGTCCCGCAGGTCGGTGTAGGTGGCGGTATAGAAGATGAATGGAATGCGGGCGAGAGTTTCATCGGCTTTCCAGATTTTGCACAGGGTGTATCCGTCGATAACCGGCATGAGTATGTCCGTGATTATCAGATCCGGCAGCACTTTGAGCGCCTGCACGAGCGCCTCGCTTCCGTTATGCGCCTGATCCACGGCATACCCGTGGCCGGAGAGGATGCAGTAGAGCAGATAAAGATTCTCCTCGATGTCGTCTGCGATAAGTATTCTTTTGCCCATTTTATATCTGACCTCTGAGGGGAAGTATAAACGCAAATGTACTGCCGTGTCCCCATTCGCTGCGTGCAGTGATTTCACCTTTCATCAGCCGGGCAAGCCGCCGGCATATCGCAAGTCCCAGTCCCGTCCCCTCGTTCTTGCGCGCAAGGCCCGTGTCAATCTGCCTGAAGGGCAGAAAGATGTTCTGCATATCTTCGGGGCGTATGCCTATACCGTTATCCGTGACGGCGAATTGAATGACAGTACCGGCGGCCTGTATTGCCGGATCGGCATCGTGCGGACGGTATTCCCGTATAAGGGAGATCTCTATCGAGATTTCGCCGTGTTCAGAGAACTTTACGGCATTACTGATCAGATTGATCAGTATCTGCTCGACGCGCCGCCGGTCGGCTAGCGCCGTATCAACGGCGGGGTCTTTCTGTACGTGAAGCGGCAATCCCTTTCTGTCTGCCATCGGCTTCATCGTTGCGATCACTTTATCGATTACGGACTGCACTTCAAACTGATCTTCATACACATCAAATTGTCCGGCCTCTATCTTTGAAATATCGAGCACATCGTTGATGAGCGAGAGCAGATGCTGTGAGCTGCCCTGAACCATTGTCAGCTGTTTTGTCTGCTCATCGTTGAGCGGTCCCGCAAGCCCTTTGAGTATGATGCCGGTGAAGCCGATGATCGAGTTGAGCGGGGTGCGCAGTTCGTGGGACATGGTTGCAAGAAACGCCGATTTGATATGGTCGGCAGCCTCGGCCTGCTCTTTGGCTACGGCCAGTTCGCTGAGGGTGCGGCGAAGCGACTCTTCGATTTTCTTTCGCGCGCTTATATCGATGCCGACGGATAATATTTCCGTTACCTTTCCCCCTTCGTCCGTGACCGGTTTGTTTGTCCAGGCGATCCAGACTGCTTCACCGTTCTTCTTCATATTCTCGTTCTCGTTGAAAACGCGGGTTTGCGCAGTGCTCACAATACCATCGATAAGTCCGGACATATCCCCCTGTGTCGTTGATTCATTATAGGGCAGAATCGTTCCGAGCATTTTTTTTCCGATGATTTCACTTTCACTGTATCCGAAAAAGTTCTGGCCGAAGGTATTGAGAAAGGTGATCGTTCCATCGGGTGTCCACCTGATGATGACGCTGTTCGCGCTTTCGACAAGATCACGGTATTTGCGTTCGCTTTCGGTGAGCGCCCTTGCGATCCGGTCCCGCTCCTGTATCTCGCATGTGAGCTGCTCATTTGCGCGAACAAGCGAAGCGCTCCGCTCCTTCACCATATCTTCAAGATGTTCCTTGTAGTGTTTCAGATCAAGCTCCGCGGTCTTTTGTTCGGATATGTCGCGGATCGATTCAATCGCCCCGTAAACGGCTCCCTCAGAATCGATCAGAACCGACGCCGCGCCGGCAAGATAGCGTTTGAGCAGGGGATTATACCGTTCGGCGAAGACCATGTTTTTTTTCTGACTGAAATAATCATATTCGGCCGCTGAGGTGTTATTCTCCTGTTTCATGACGATGTCGATAAGAATCGGCCGGGCCCGGCCGTACAAGGGCAGGGCGTAGGCGTACTCTCCTTTTCCGATCATCTGCTCTTTGGGGATGCCGGTGAGAGCCTCGACTGCCTTGTTCCATGCGATTACCTTTCCCCCTTTGTCTATGGCAAATGTCGCATCGGGCAGAAAGTCAATAATATCATACATCTGTTTCTGAATGGCCCAGCGCTCTTTCTCGGAGTGACGCCGCTCGTGGGTGAGCACCGACAGACACAGCGTGATGACCGCAATGACACCGATATACGACTGAAGATAGAGCAGCGATCTGTTCAGCGCGACGCCGGTGGAAAGTCCGGTCGCGTCGATAGCGCCGGCTATGGCAATCGCCGATACGAGAAAGACCGCCGCGGCAACCTCGAATCTTCCGAAGCGAAGCGCTATCCACACCAGGGGCGGAATGATCAGATATTCCAGACGATATCCTTTCCAAAAGATAATCGCAGTCGCAACTGTCAGCAGAATGAAGATCAGGACAATCTCGATCCGGGCGGCGGTGTTTGTTCTGCCCGGCATTCTCTCCTTCATCATGAGAAGCACCGGCGCAACGACGATTATACCCGCGGCATCGCCGAGCCACCAGGTGATCCATGTTGAAAAAAACATCATCCAGTCGCCTGTGATAAAACAAAAACCCAGGACGCCTGTTGTCGCGCTCAGCATCGTACTTACAAGGCAGCCGAGCGTGATAAAGATAAAGAGGCTCTTCATATTTTCAAAAGGACGGGCACTTCCCGCGAAACGCCGTATGAGCCAGGCGCCGGCCATGCCTTCAAGCATATTGCCTGCGGCGGTGCTGAGGGATGCGAGAATGTAATAAAACGGGGCAACGCCGATTCCTTTGAGAGAAAGTATATTTGCAAAGAATGCGCCGATAAAAACCGCCGGCCCCATACGGTAGCCCCAGAGCAATATCGCCGCCAGGGCGATTCCCGAGGGGGGCCATACCGGACTTGCGTTGCTGTTGCCGACAGCCAGCGATAACGAAAGCCGTGAAATGATAAAATAGAGGGCGGCTGATACAAGTATCATGACTGTGCAGGATGCGAGTCCTGATACAGGGGTGTCCGGTCTTTTTGCGATATCAGCGTCTCTCATATTTTCACCATAAAAGTGTTTCAAACAGTCATTCTTCAGAGCGGTCCACAAAAACACCCCCGGTAAAGATTGTACCGCGTTTGTTACCGGGTTTTTGGGATCCGCGGGCTTTAAGTATTGGTATTTGTGACTGCCCTTTACTTTTGATTCGCGAACCTGTTTAATGATAGCACAGTCACCCCGATAAATCAGCATTTTCACCCGGTAACAGATGAAAAAGGGGGAATTTTTTCGCCATTTATGCGGCCGTCCCCGGGGTAATTTCAAAATCAGGTTTTCGGGTTTCCCTATTCCAATTGTATGTACATTATCCAGTAATGTCCCTCACGCCCGATACTGCCATTCGCGCGAAGAGCATCTGCTGCCCCTTCATGTGTGTCAATCCGTCGCAGACAGGCGGGGTGGAGTGATATTTGATGATTATATAATGGGCAAAAGAGCGGCGGCTTTTCTGTGGCAGGATGCCCAGTTACGGCCGTTGTGCGCCACTTATCTGTTTTTCTTTATCAGATTATAGATTATGAACAAAAAATTAAAAAAATAGTACAAAAATAGGTATTAAATAAAAGTTTAACTTATTATTTATATTCATTAATCCGTATATAATAGAAACAGCCTGCGGAACAATTGTTCCTTACGCTGCTTGCATACTTCACCGCGGTATCTCCCGGGTGCGGTGTAAAGGCGGCCGCGTCTGTTAAATCTTATTATTACGGAGGTCTATCATGAGTATAGACTACGCCTTGTACAGGAACCACCTTATCAAGGACAGAACCGAGTATGCGGCAAGGGTTATTCCCACGCGCTCGGCAACAATGGAAGATATCGTCGCACAGATGCTGCTGCAGGGGTCGACGATTACACGTACCGACATCATCGCGGTGCTTGAGGATGCGGTCAAGGCAATAGAGCACATGCTGCTTGACGGCAAGCGGGTCAACTTCGGCGATCTGGTTCTGATGTCAACAGGGCTGAAAGGCTCTTTCAGCGGGGTGCAGGACGGCTATGACCGCTCGCGCCACAGCGTCGTCGCAAAAGCGGTTCCCGGCATACGCATCAAACGCTCCATTCAGAACAATGGTGTGGTGAACAAAGTAGACAGAAGCAGGATCGGTGCGGAGATTTACGTGTATAACGATCTGGGCTCGGGCAGTGATAATTCGACACTTACCGTGGCAAATATCGGCTGTATTCAGGGTAAGCGGCTTTCGTTCGATGCGGCTGCGGCTGATGAGGGAATTTACTTTGTCTCAGCGTCTGACAACACTGAGACAAAGGTTTCGATAATTCAGAAGAACAAACCTGCTGAGATCGTTTTTCTGGTTCCCCCGGCACTTGCTGCGGGCAATTATTCGCTCGTACTCAGGTACCGCGAGAATAAGGACAAACTGCTGCAGGTCGCGCTCGATGATACTTTGAGCGTATCCTGACCATAACTACTGATCGACGATTTGCCCCCCGCTATTGACAGTTTTTTGTGCAGCTAGTAAAAAAAAGCCGGAGCGCTCTTTCGCACCGGTTTTTTTATCCCCCCATATATGCCGTTACTTCAATTATAGTACTGTAAATCACCGATTTATTATATATGTCGTGGCGCTGAATATAAGCTGTCGCGGCGACAACTATAGACTATCGTGACGGCCGCGATAGCTTATGTTTGCCGTCAGCATAAGCTATGTTTGCCGTAAATATAAGTTATGTTTTCCGTAAACATAAGCTATGTTTTCCGTCGCGACAGCTTATGTTTTCTGTCGCGATAGTATATGGTTTTTGCCGATTTCATATATATGTGTTTTGGTAAAACAATCGAAAGCTTGCAACTTCTTTTGAACGGCCAAAAGAAGTTGCGCAAGAAAAGGCCGCTCTCATCGGCGCATGTACATCCGTGTACGCGCCGACTATCGGCATCCTTGCCGTACGGACGCCGAGGGCTCCCGCGCAAAACGTCAGCGACGCCCTTTGGGCGGTTGCTGACGATGCGCGGAGGGAGTGGCTGCGCCACGGATTTGGATGAATTCTTAACTGATATTATCTTGCTTTGGGGTGAGGTCTTGTTCGGGGCAATGTTGTTCGGGGGCAATGCTGTATGGAGAATGAGAGAGATCATGCATACATCAATCTTCCTTTGGGCTCAGGAATAGTTCTGTTCTGCTGTCTTGCAGTCTCTATCCATTCATCTATTACGACCTGTATATTGGCTACCGCTTCCAGATAGGTGCCGCCGTCAGCCATGCATCCCGGAAGTTCAGGAACTTCCGCGACAAACGAATTATCGTCGTTACTCCAGAAGATTACTATTTCATATTTCTGTATGCGGCTCACTTGCTGGCGACTCCTGTTCGGCTTCCTTGCCAAATACCTGTTGCACGGACGCCGAGGGCTGTCGCTCGTAACTTTCGCACCGTTTGCCGCATTGATATCCAGCGCTGGCATCTGCGATGCCTGCGCGCAGTACTCTGTTGCGGCGTTGCTGCGCAACGTCGCAACAGAGTGGGCAGCGAAAGACAGGGGAATTACTTTCCCGATAGTTTTATGGTCACCTCTGAAAAATCAGCATTTTCATTTTGAAACAAATGAAAAATGCTGATTTTTCCATGCTTTGTGACCACAAGGGAACATCAAAAGTTAATTCAGAGGTTCCCTTATCACACTCCATCCCCCGGTACTCATCCGGGATTTATTGCCTGGGTGTTTCAATCTGTTCAACAAAGCGGTACTTCTTAAGCAGGCGGCCGAAAAAGAGGCACACGCACGCTCCTGCTAATCCCAGCGAGAAAATCATCATGCCGGCTCCCGAACCCTTTGCCGAGCCGAACAGAGTTGTCAATAAGCGGTTTCCCTGATTGGCGGCCACGAGCGGCTCAAAGAACGTATCAATCAAAAATCCGCCAAGGAAATGCCCGACCGGTATGGTAAAGAACTGCAGCGAGTTTCGGCACGAATACACGCGGCCCTGCATCGCAACAGGTATGGTTGTCCGCAGGATCACGTCGAGATTCGCCCCCATGATCGGAACGACGAACCAGCCGAGAATCTGCCCAAGGCACCAGAGAACAGGTTCATTGGTAAGTGCGAGAAGGAAGTTCTCTATCGTCAGAGAAAAGAGCATCGTACCTACAATAACCCGGATGCGGTTCTTCGGTGTTGGAAGAACGGTAACGGCAAGACTGCCGAGCAGCGTCGAGATTCCCGCAAAGGACAAAACCAGTCCCAGGATCTTTTGTCCCCCGTTTGCCCGCGGCAGTATATACGCCGGCAGCGCGGCGTCAAAGGCCGAGGCAACCAGGTTTACCCCCGCAAGAAAGAGAATCAGATAAAGGATCATGGGATTGTGCTTCAGGTATCGCAAACCCTCTCTGGACGAAGCCAGTAGGGATTCCTTTCCACTGCTTTCCGAATCGTGATGCGTGATATTCGGCAGCTTGATCAGGAAAAGCAGAGCGCAAAACGCGACGATAAAGGTACCCAGATCAATCAGTATGACGCCGAATATCCCGGCGAAGGCGAACACTGCCGTTGCGAGAACCGGATGCAGTATCGTGACCAGTGAATTGGAAAAATAGCGCAGGCCGCTAGTTTTCTGATACTCCTCTTTGGGGACGATCAGCGTCATGGCGACATCTGACGCGGGCCGCTGGATGGTGTTCATCAGGCCGTTCACCGCACTGAGGATGTACAGGTGGACAGGCAGCAGAAGATTCAACAGTACCAGAACAAGCACCAGCACGGTGGTAGCGGCGGCGCAGGCGTCCGAGATAAGCATGACCCGCTTCTTGTCCCAGCGGTCGCTCAACGCGCCGGCGAAAATACTCATCAGCACATAAGGCGTGTAGGAACATATCGCCAAAAGCGCCGTCTGCAGCGCTGATCCGGTTTTTTGATACAGCCACAGGGTAAGTGCGAAATTCGTCATCGTGCTGCCCAGCTGGGACAGCCCCTGCGTGCTCCATAACAGATAAAATGTTCTTAATTTTGAATATGTAGTGGAATTCATAACTTTGCTCCTTTGATCTTTTTTATAAAGTCAAAATATGCAAAGTTTGAGGACTATCATTCCTCCATGCTAGATCCTCATCCTTTGCATGGAGCTGTGCGAATGCATAAAATCATTTTCAATATCCTGTAATAAATTTTATTTTTGGACTTGTTGCGAATCTGGATATTGAGAGGGTTTACCCCGCCCGTTGGGCGGGGTAAACCCGTCGTTTATACCAGTTATGCAACAAGTCTATTAAAGGAAATTCCTCTGATAAAAACAATGACCAAAGGCCCCGAAAATAATATTATGGTCAACTCGAAAAATCTGCATTTTCATTCAACAATAAGCGGACTCGAATCAGTCTTTACCGAAAGACAAATGGCGTTGCGCCCCCCCAACCCCCTGGAGGAGGGGGATTGCGTTTTGTAAAACGATCGAAACTCTTTAACGTTTCTTTGGGCGGCCAAAGAAACGTTACAAAAGTAAGGCCGCTCTCATCGGCGCATGTACATCCGTGTACGCGCCGACTATCGGCATCCTTGCCGTACGGACGCCGAGGGCTGGCGCTCGTAACTTTCGCGTCGCGCTTTGCGCGAGCAGCGAAAGACGAGCTGAGTGCGAAACGCCTTATCGCGACCTCCTGTCGCGGCATTTCGCCTGGGACGTCGTGCCCTACGGGTGTGGCTGCGCCACGGGTTAGGGGTATTTCTTACCGGTATGATCCTGTTGAGAGAGGGGTCTTGTTTGGAGAGGGGCGACTTGAGAAGTGTTCTCTGTTTCTGTTAATGGTGATACAATGTCAGCGTTTATTACTTGAATAATGGTTATTGATGCATATTGTGGTGTTAGCCACCGAGGTGAGCCTTCTCTATTCACAGAGGTTTTATCATGCCGGTTATTTCCAGATTTTATGGAATACTGATAAAAATGTATTTCAATGATCATTTTCCGCCGCATTTTCATGCGATTTACTCTGAGTACAATGGCATATTTGATATCCAAACACTTGAATTAATTGAAGGTGACCTACCGAATAAAGCTATTGCTCTTGTGAAAGAATGGGCTGCGAATTATCAATCGGATTTGTTGCATATGTGGAATTCAAAAGAGATGATCAGTCTGCCGCCTCTGGAATAATCGCTCATGGAAAAAATACCCAAAATTGACAGTATAAAAATATTAAGTACTACACTGATCTATGTGACTTTTGATAACGGTCATTCCCGGACGTTTGATATTTCGGATAAACTGAAGTCTCCGCTGTATGAACCCCTCAAAAATTACAGTTTTTTTAAACAGGCGGCGATTGATATCGGCGGTCATGGTATCAGCTGGAGTGATCAGATTGATATCAGCGAATACGAGCTTTGGACTGATGGTAAATGAAATTCGCGAACTTTCTCATTCTCCGGGAAAGCATCTTCGAGAAAGCATCTTTGAGAAAGTCTCTCTCAAAGATGCTTTCTCGTTTAAGCGGACAAGGGGTAGCCGTTTTTGTAATGGCGATCGAATACTCTGCAACTACTTTTGCAACGTTTCTCCTGAGAAGTGGTTCGAAAGATCAGGCATACATCGCTCATCACGCGCTGTAATGTGCGGCACCACAGATCAGGGGGAATTCTGAGCTATGACTATCTTTCTGTGCAGTATGGTCTTGTTCGGATATTATTACGACCATTGAATTCGGACAGATTGTCGCAGTTGTGAAAATCCGGGCATATAATTTTATGATCAGTTAAGAGGTACTTTGAGCAAAATATCCGACACTTTACTGCCGAAGCTTCGGGCAAGAATTCTGCAGAGGGAATTGCAGCTTCCTGATCTGGATAACATCACTTCGGTTGACAGCGAACTGGGGCGAACCGCGCTGCGGATTATGGCTGATCCGGAGTTTACCGCTTCGATGAAGGTATATGTTATTACGCAAAATCTGCTTTCAATTTTTATAGGCATTGTCTCGCAGTACAGGGATTTTCTCGCATTTAACAAAGAGTACACCAGGCAGGAGAATATCTATATGCCGCAGGGGCCGCCCATGAGCCCCTTGACACGTTCTTATTTTACCTATCGCTTTCTCGCCGATTACCGGCTTGATGATGAACCTGTGGAGACGCTCTGTTCTCTTTTCATAAAGATCTGCAATCATTTTGATCTGAATATTGATCGCAGAATACTTGATGCGGTAAGGTTTGCCGGCGATTCCTCGATGGGCGTATATAGCGTCGAAAAGGGAAGAGATACACTGATGAGTCTGTCGGATGTAGTGACAGGCGATACCTTTGAATGCCACTGCCCATCGGGTTATAAAGGCTGCGTTAATGATGTGCTTCTGGTTCGTGTTGTTCCCGATGTGTATGACCGTAACACTCCCTCCACAATGGTAATCACCCCTTATGTTATTATCAATTATCCCAAAAATGCCTGGATCGACTTTTTCAAGCGTCAGGGAATTACCAAAACCGATGAAGATTTTCTCACGCGATATCACCGGCTATGCAAATACGGCAATGCGAAACTGGACTGGAACGAGTATATCATGGATGCGTATGTGAATCATTCTCAGAGTTACATTGTACTGACCGGAATGCCGGATATACGGGGAACAAAGCCGCACGAGATGAATTGATGGTGAGAGAAGAGGGAAGTGACCCGTGCGAATGATGATCTTGCTGCGGGAGGTGGTCTTGTCCGGGGCAGTTTTATAGAAGTTCTCTTGTGTAAGAAAGTGGTTGCTTTGAATTGAAAAAATGAATAATTTCTTTTGCTTGACGGTAATAAAAGATAATGATAGATTATTCCTGTCTTATTGAAAGGAGGTCTTGTTGTGCGTAAAATTTATATTAATGTAAACGAAAGCTCCTATGATTCTGTAATCAATCTATTGTCTCAAATACCTGAAAGTGAAATTGAGATCATCGAAAAAAAACCGGTATTCAATGCAATAGCAATAAAAACCAGCAATTTTGTATTCAACAGAGATGAAGCAAATGCACAAATTAATTGAAACGAATCTTGATAATGTAAAAGCACTGTGCCGTTCGAAGCATGTTCAGAAAATGTGGACATTCGGTTCTGTCAATTCTGATCAATTTACCGATGAGAGCGATATCGATTTTCTTGTCAGTATTGATGCCTCTGATGAGATTGTGTATGCTGATTGCTATTTCGACTTGTGTGATGAACTTGAAAGGCTCTTCAACAGAAAAGTTGATGTCATCACCGAAAAATCCCTGTCAAATCCGTTTTTTATTCAGCAAGTAATGACTTCCAGAGAGCTGCTGTATGAGCAATGAAGTCCTTAAATATCTTCACGATATTTTGTGTTCCATTGAATCGATTGAAGAGTTTCTTGGTCCACAGAGAAATTTCAATGTTTATCGGCAAAACAGAATGCTTAAACGGGCTGTTGAGCGTGAATATGAAATAATCGGTGAAGCATTGAACAAGGCACTCAAAATTGATCCGGAGATTCAGATCTCTGATAAAAACAAGATTATTGCCTTTCGAAACAGAGTTATTCACGGCTATGATACAGTTGATGATTCGATAGTTTGGGGCATAATTGTAAAATATCTACCCGTCTTAAAGAATGAAGTTTCTACTCTACTTGAGAATAACACATAACCACCGGGCTGGATGGGAGCCGATCTTCCTGTTTAAAGACTGGCGTGTTACATTTCCCTGTAACCCCCCCGATGGGTTTGCGGGTTTATTTGAACATCCCCCCCCCCTTTTATCTGACCTCAATGGTAATATTGCAGATTTCTGCTGCTTAGTATGCTTTCCTCTTGTGTATAAGCCTTGCACAGTCAAAGATTTTAACAAATCAGCTTTCAAAATGATCATAAAACTTTGTTGACTTGCGGTAAGCGGGATATAACAGTTGGGAGAGTCGTTTTGTAAAACGATCGAAAACGTTGTTACTTCTTTCGGGTGCCCAAAAGAAGTGCGAAACGCTTTATTGCGACCTCCTGTCCATTCTTTTACCACTGCTGACACCCTGCGGGTGTCTACGCAGACAACTGTGTTGCGGCGCTATGCGTCGCTAAGTCGCGGCGGGGTGATGCGGCTGGTTCTTGCAAATAATTTTATTGCTTGAAAAATGGATATAAAATCATATTCTGTTGCAATGAAAACCGTGAATATCCCTGAACGATACCGAAGCGATATTGTTGTTGCAGGGAGTCAGATGTTGCCGGGGGACTTGTTGTTATTTTTATGGACGCGCTCAAAAACCACCTCCGATAAAGTTTCCATCCTGTTTTCATTGGTTTTTGGGGACCCGCGAGTTAAAATGATTCTTTTTTGTCCCCTTGTTTCTGCCGTGGATTATGATCTTACTCAAGCAAATGAAAACCAGTATTACAAGCGCGATCATATACCAGAAGGGTATTTTAAATCTGACGATCTTCATGATAAAAATCAATCCGCCGCTTAACCCGATAACAATCACAAGCGAAGTCATTCTGGAGCGGACATACGCTGCGGCGGAATCCGCATCACTGTATCCGTCCAATACCATCTCTGTTTTTGCAAGATCCCAGCAGACCATAGAGAGGGCCGTATATATTATCATGATAATTGCGGGAACTTTGAGCAAAATTCCGCCTGATCCGATCAGTATTGAGATAATGAAAAACAGCGTTGATAATTTTTTTCTGAACGGCAGACAGAGAAGTGAATACAGGAGAAGTACAATCAGGACAAGCGGAACCGTCTTCATGCTGAAACCGGTGATTAATACCGCAAGTGACGCGATGTAAAATATAAAATAAGCTATTCGCACGCATTTCCGGGACATTTCACCATCTCCTTTTGCGACCCGCCATCATGAGCATGCTCATAAGCGGCTGCGCGATCGGCTGTTTTATGTCCCAATCGATGACGGGAATGGACATCTCCGTGAGAAATCGAAGATTCAGTTTCCTCTCAAAAACACTCATTCGCAGAGGAAGATTGTTCTGATCACTCAAGTCCATATCTGAGAAGGCGACCTTATAGGTGTCAGGGCTGATCAGTATGATCTGATAGCCGCCTGCCTTGAGATTCCGGTAAAACTCCAGGTCGTGGTAATCGTACGGTGAAATGAAAAAGAATTGCGCCTTGCTTGAAAACCGGCGTCTCTGAAAAGTATGGATCTCGTCTCTGTATCCGTTTTCACCCGGTTGAGCGACAGCAAGGCCGTTTAATAATCGGTGAAGCTGCCGTTTCCCGTAACCCGGCGGTATTGTCTGATGATTGTCACCGACTACGGATAAACCGACCCGGTTACCCTGACGGATTAACATTTCGCACATCGATGCGGCAAGTTTGATTTGGCTTTCAAATATACTATCGTCACCGATCCGCATATCCATCCGCTTTCGTCCGTCCACGACTATGGCGATTTCGGCATTGCTCTCCTGTTCATATTCTCGCATATAATATTTATGTGGATGCCTTTCCGTCATTTTCCAGTCAAGCTTCCTGACCGGGTCGCCTGAATGATATTCCCTGATGCCGTAAAAATCTGTCCCTCCTCCGCTTCTTTTCGTCGGTATGATACCGGGAATTGATACGGTATGCCGGGGATACGGATTAAATGTTTTCATGCGCCTGAATTGCGGAGGTATGCAAATAAGGGCCGGGGCGCAGATGCTGACGGACTGTTGAAAGCATTCCAGGGGATCCATGACGGTAAGCGGCAGCATCTCCCATTGAACAAGTCCTCTTTGCGCATGAAGGGTGTATCTGATTTCGGCTTCCTGATTATGTTTAAGAAGGGCGCAAAGACCGGGTTTTCCGTCTATAACGATCGCATTATCGGGCAGATTATCCCGGACTACAAGAAACAGCTTTCTGTCCGTATCGTTTTTCAAAGTAACGGCGACAAGAATGCGGGTAATAATTCCGTCAAAGGAACATTCGACGGTTCTTTTCGCGGAAATTTTTATTTTATCCCTCACTGTCGTTTGAAATAAACTCACCAACAAATATACCGACAAGAACACGTTGATGAGTAAAACATCTCCGTTTCTCGCTGCAAGAGAAATCATCAATACGCCGATCATTGTCACTGTGAGAATATAGAATTTTGAGCTCATCATGGTTCTTTAAAAAAGGGAACTTGAACACTCTGCCTGATTTCACGAACCGTTTTTTTATCGGCATCACGGATATCCCATAAATTCGGATTAAGTATTATCCGGTGCGACAATACCGGCTCACAGAAAATTTTTATATCATCGGGGATGACGTAATCTCTGCCGTGAATTGCCGCCCAGGCCCGCGAGATTTTCAATAACGCCAATGAGCCGCGGGGGCTTGCGCCGACGGCGACCGGTGAATAATTGCGCGATTTACCGACAAGAGTGATGATATACGTTATGATATCGGGATCTACGAATACGTTTTCTACAGTCCTTCGCATTGCCGCAAGAATTTCGGGACTCATTACGCAATCAAGAATTACATCATCTTTCTTCCGCTCGATCCGGCGTAAAAGGATGTCTCTCTCTTCTTCAGGCAAAGGGTATCCGAGAGAGAGTTTGATTATGAAGCGGTCAAGCTGCGCTTCGGGAAGCGAAAAAGTTCCCTCGTATTCAACCGGGTTCTGTGTCGCGATGACGACAAAAGGCTGGGGAAGCGGTGTCGTCTCGCCTTCGAGCGTCACCTGATTTTCCTGCATGGCCTCGAGAAGAGCCGACTGCGTCTTCGGTGACGCACGGTTTATCTCATCGGCAAGAAGGATATTGCAGAAAATCGGACCTTTTCGGACAGCGAACCTGTTCTGGTTGCTGTCAAACACATATCCGCCGGTAATATCTCCCGGCAGCAGATCCGGAGTGAACTGAATACGTTTATATTGCATACCCAGAATATGGGCAAAACTTGAGGCGAGCAGTGTTTTGCCGAGACCGGGAAAATCTTCAAGCAGTATGTGTCCTCCCGGACAGAGAAATGCGGCCATAATGAATTTGTTCACTTCAGTTTTTCCGACAACCGCTTTTGATACCTCGTGGATAGCTCTTTCGCATATCTCGGAGGTTTCGGCAACGGACAATTCGTTCGGCAGCGTTTCATTCATTACTGTTCTCCAGATCACTTTCAATATATTTGATGCAGCTTATCAGATCAGCCCTGTATTTGCGCGCGTTGGGACCGGATATTTCGCGTAACAAATTTCTCAGAATATCTTTCGGAGTTTGAGCCTGTTCGGCAGAGAACAGGAAATTATATATCTCTTCGGGCAAATTTATCCGCTTATTTTTGAAAGCTTCAGTCAGTATATAATTGTACGGCAGCCGCTTCCGCGCGGCATATAACGATACCAGAAATTTTATCAGGACAGGTTTCAATCTGTTCTGATGTATCTTTTGATGCGCATTCGGGGGGATATTCGATTTCCAATTTGAAACCTGCACCAGATAAAGATTGGTCACCTCGATTTGCTCAATATCTTCCCCTTTTTTTTGCGCCAGTACAAAGAGCTGGATCAGCAGTATAACGATACCCGCGGCTACAACCACCCACCAGATAATAATCTGATCTATCAATAACAGTGAGTTTCGCAAAAGAATCCATACCTCATGCGCCGCCGGGTTGAGTATATTTTCTACCATAACGCCTGCGAATATGACGGCGATGAGAACAATGCATGCGATCACTGCCATGATCAGTGTCAGCGATTTACTATTCATGAAACGCTTCTCTTTGGTTTCTGAAAGATTCTATAATCTCATTAAGACAAGCCAGCGAAAGATTAACCTCTTTTTGAGAAAGATCATGCTTGCTGTATCGTGCATTTTCAAAAAGAGCGGTCAGTGAGTTGATAGGATCAGCCGGAGCGCCCAATCCGGTGAGTTTAAGATTAAATTCTCTGGCAGTGGAAAAATCTTCTCTCTTGATATCCCTCTCATTAAAGAGGATAGTGCATAATTGGCGGTAGTAGTTCACAATAACGTCTTTCGCGTTTTCTCCCTGTTGTATGGCGATTTGAGCGCGTATGCTTTCTTTTTCGAGTGTTTCAAGAATCGATTTTTTTTTCTTCTCCGGTTTAATTAGAAGTACAATGAAGACGATAACTGTTGCGATCACCAGAACCGCCGCGATCCAAAGAAATATCGGAGGCATTTCATCGATACTGACAGGAACCGTCTTTTCAATGGTTTGATGCGGGATGTCCGGCAACTGCTGTTGCTGATCTTCACTTTGACTTACCGGAATAAAAAACAGAAGAACAAGAAGAACGAATATTATTGAAATCGGAATTAAATGTATAAGAAGAGATTTAACGTTCAATTCCTTTCGGTGCTTTATCAGCATGATGACGGTCGCGCCGCCTGCCAAAATGGAGACTAGTTTAATCACAATTCGATAGTCTATTTTCATCGGTCGAAGTTCCGAAACGGAATCAATTTCTGTTGAACCGGTACTTTCGAATGAGGGGGAGGTTAAGAGGGGCATGCCCTGTTTGAATGTCGTATCAGTCAAACTTGATGAAATTAACACAGTTAATAAAGCGATAGATACAAGTAAGAAAAAGATTTCCCGTTTCTGATCCTGACTCATTCTCTTCAACCTTATCAGAAAACAAGCTCTCGATAATCTCAAACAAGTTCATTTCAAGGAGTAGTAACATATAAGCTTGTTCAAATCATTATTAATACGATTTTAATAAGCTTATATTTTACGTCAATCGAAATACAAAAGGTATATCTCAGATTGCGGGGAATAACTTGTAATCAGCCCGCTAATTCCCCCGGATGCCTCGCCTGATGGCATTCATGACGGCCCGGCATTGCGGTATCCCGCCGCGGGAGCGCGTTGCAGTGCATAGATGCGCATAAAAGTTTGTTGACTATGAGTTGGCGGGCTATAACGTTTGTAGGGTCGGGGGCTCGGGTGATCGGGCTTCGGCATGTTTTTCGCCGTATCGGGTAATGAATTTGGTATAGCTGCGAGGAGCTGAGGTTGATTCCGAAGAATATTCTATCCGGGCATATCGTTCAGGCGCTTTCGTGTATTGACAACGAGGGTGTGCCGAAGGGCAGACAGGGGCGGAAGTTCACGCTGCGCTATAAGGGGGCAGGGTATCCCCCCAAGTATACGGTGTCGAGGGCAAATCTTATCGTCAACAGAACGCATCTTGATCCGGATACCTTTTCGGGCGGCGACGAATCGAATACTTTTCTTATTAACCTCGGTTTTGAGATCTTCGATATTGAGACAGGCGCGCAGATTCTGCCCGATCCGCATTATCTGAATATTGCGCGCAGCAATGCGCATACAAATGACAGCCGCTGCAGCGAGTGCAAAAACACTATCATCGAGATGCTGCGCGGGCACTACGGCCTGGTAAAGCTTGAACATAAATTCTATCTGTCGACACAGCTTGAAGACTATAAGGGTCTTCGCTGTTATCCCCACCTTAAAAAAATCTACAACGCGCTTGCCGCCTTTCGCGGCTTTACCGGCTTTAACCGGGCGAAGTCTCTGAAGCCCTGTGATATTTATCTGGTCGAGCAGGATATAGTTGTCGAGCTTGACGAGCTGCAGCACTTTTCAAAGGCCAGGGCGATTGCCCTGGATAACTATCCCCCTGACTTGACGACGGGCTTTGACCGCTCGCGCTGGATATCTCTTGCGAAGTCGATTGACTCAAAAGATCCCGACCCCGAAGACCGCGACGAGCAGCGCGCCTGGTACGATACGCTTCGCGACTTTCTTCCTTTAATAGACCGCACATTTGCACCGACGCACCGCATCTACACCAATGATTTTGAATGGTGTTCGCTTAATCCGAAAAACGAAGAGGATAGACTCCTTTTTATAGATAAGTCGGGGGTACGGGGATGAAGATTGCCAGAATTATACTTCGCCTGAAGGGCGGCGGGGGTGAGTATGCCGGTGCCGGTTCCCAAAAATGGCAAATGCAGAAGGAAGACGCGATTGCCGCGTATCTGCAGGATAAAAAGGCCTACCGCGAACGTATCCTGCGGACTGTGCGTGTGTGCAGCGCCCGTAAATGCGAGATTGCAATATTGCCCGCCTGTGCGTTCGTCTATAAGAGTGCAAACGAGCTTGAGGATTTCTGTGCGGCGATTCCGGCCAATCTGGTCGTCGTTACCGGCACTCTTAAAGTGAAGGACCGCAATAACGGTGATGAGAGAGCCGTGATCATCAGCAAAGGCTCCATTATCGATACCTTCGATAAAGATAGAATTTGCAGCTTCGCCTATAAGGGCACCCCGATTTTCTGTTCGATCTCGTCTTCGGTTAAATTCTTTTATGATAAGGCTGCTGCCGTTGATGCGTTTCCCCGACGCTGTGATCCGCAAAAATTACTGGTGTTTGACCTCGGGCACTTTCAATACAATGCCCGCTACCTGACGCAGACACTCAACAAAGTCCGCCGCACCCTTGTCAAAGAGCATGGCGCGTGCCGGGCGGTTATTCTTTCGTTCTGGTGTTTCCGCACCTACTCTTCTATGACTGACTGGATGCAGCCCCGTAATGAGCTGCACCGGGAGCGGTATGAAGAGGGGGGGGATTTTGTTGATGTGGTTGTTCTTTGAGGGGGGGATCAATCGCCCAGCCCCTAGAGGGGGTGTCGTTTTGGTAAAACAGTCGAAAACTCTGCAACTTCTTTTGAACGGCCAAAAGAAGTTGCGCAAGAAAAGGCCGCTCTCAGACGCCGAGGGCTCCCGCGCATAACGCTCGCTGCGCCCGATGGGCGACAGCGGCGATGCGCGGAGGGTGTGGCTGCGCCACGGTTTCGGGGTAATTATTTACTGGGAAGGTCTTGCTTTGGTCATCTACTATCTTAGAATTGGTGAGTTCTTTTTCGCGGAGCGTAATGGACCGCCCTAATAAATATTCAAAAATTAACATAAGCAAATTGATTTTTATTATAGATTATATCTGATTAGAATTCAAATGCATGAGTAAGACTAATCATAAACTTCGGAGATTGTAGTGATTTGTCAAATCACTCATGTTTTCCATTGTTAGCACGAGGAGATGAGGTGACTGAACTAAAAAACATTATATTCAACGTATCAATTGCAATAAGTGATTTGTTGGATCGATATATCGTTTTGCATGATAATTTATTTAAAACTCAAGCAACCTTCGTTGGTCTAATTAAAAATATATTCGGATTCACAATAGATTATGATGACATGGAAAAAAGTACTGGGAATTTGCTTTTTGACTTTCGAAAAAAACAAACAGAGGTTTTAAATATCTCTTCAACATGCAGTCTGAATTCAGAGTTGCGAGATTATTATGAATCAATAGCGGTTTATCAGGAGTGTGGGCAAAGACTTAACATTTTAACGGATATTTTGTTTAAGCCCCAAAATTCAAAAAGTTATGCGAAAAATGGCGGTGCATCTTATTCTTTGGAATCTAGAATTTTAATGCTCATGATAATGGCAGCATGTGATGACGATATTGATGAGAATGAGAGACAACTGATTGAGAAAAAAGCAATACGCTTTGGAATTTCATTGGATCGTTTAGAAGAACTATGGAGATTATACTCTATTAATTGTTATTTTGACGAAACAATACCTAAAACTCAAAAAGAGAGGATGTACATTCTTGCAGAAATGACTGCAATGATGATGGTTGATGGCATAATCAATAAAGAAGAACTGCGTCTGTTGAAAAATACCGCTAAATTATTTGAAATACCAGTTGGCATAATAAAGGTAATGATTGAATTAATAGAACCTTATGTAAATCAAACAAATGATCTTGATGATTTGCTTAAGATTTTTGTTGATGAACTAAGCAGGAAAGGGCTGATAAAATAAAAACAAACATTTCGAATTAGTCTCTGATTGTGTTATCGCTGCCATTTCATTTTTTTCTGTATTCAACTCTTTGAGGTGCCGAAAACCAAATGACGCAAAACGATCTCATAACCCGCGCCATCTCGATTCGCCAGCCATACGTTGAGGCGATATTGGATGGGAAGAAAACCATAGAATACCGTTCAAGATCAACGAATATACGCGAGCGAGTGTATCTGTATGCGAGCGACGCGCGGATCGAGCCGAGTATCTGCGAAGAGTTTGGGTATAGTCTAAAAGACTGCGCCACTGGTCTTATCCTAGGTTCCGTTGAAATCACCAATTGCAGGTACGATGCGGTGTCGGGGCTTTATTGCTATGATCTCAAAAATCCAGAACGCTTTGAAGATCCGCTTAAGACGATTAATCAGGCGCAGCCCTGTTTCTGGAAACCGGTTTTTAAGAGTGATCTGCCGCAGTTTAACGACATAGAAATCGAAAACGACGAACCTCTTGAGGCGCATGTTTCCGCCACTATCAATATCGACGGTGTCACCCGCTATCACGCCCGGTTATTTGCAGAAGAGCTCTCGCGCGAATACCCTTCTGACAGCGTGGACAGCCTGGTTCGTGTGATCATGAACTCGACGGTCACGCTGAACCCTCACCAGCTTGACGCTGCACTTTTCGCCTTTCGCTCTCCTCTTTCAAGGGGTGCGATACTCGCTGATGAGGTGGGATTGGGCAAGACAATAGAGGCGGGGCTTGTGTTAGCGCAGAAGTGGGCCGAGCGCAGAAGAAAAATACTGATAATCGTTCCTTCGAGTCTACGCAAACAGTGGCAGAGCGAACTGGCCGAGAAATTCTACCTGCCTTCGCTTATCCTCGAAAGCGGTAATTTTAATAGCGAGATTAAATCAGGTAATCTTAACCCCTTCGCGCAGAAGCAGATTATTATCTGCTCGTATAATTTTGCGTCAAATAAGGCCCCTTATTTTGCCCAGATACAGTGGGATCTGGTGGTCATTGACGAGGCGCACCGACTCAGAAATGTCTACAAGAATTCGAACAAGATCGCCCGTGCCATACGTGACTCGCTTGAAAATACGAATAAACTTCTATTAACCGCGACACCGCTGCAGAACTCGCTGCTTGAACTCTTCGGGCTGGTAAGCATTGTCGACAACCAGACTTTCGGAGACATCGACAGCTTTAAGGAGCAGTATTGCAATATTCACGATGAAGCGATGTATGAACAGCTTAAGAGCAGGCTTGCCCCGGTAACGAAACGAACGCTTCGAAGACAGGTGTTACTGTATATTAAATATACGCAACGACACGCCTATACACAGGAATTCACCCCCCATGACCCGGAGCAGCAGCTGTATGATCTCGTTTCTACATATTTGCAGCGGCCCTCTCTGTACGCATTGCCCTGCAGTCAGCGAAACCTCATTGTTCTGGTAATGAGAAAGCTACTCGCGTCTTCGACATTTGCCATTGCGGGTGCTCTTGAGTCTCTGATCAGCAGACTTGAGGGACGCATTGGCGGTACAGAATCGTTAGTAGAAAGTGTTCGTGAGGATTACGAGGCCTATACGACTATTGTCGATGAACAAGAAGACGACGAGCCCGATGCCAAAGGTGAGAACGATGAAGAGAACGCGAAAATCGGCGATGAGATACGAGAGTTACGCGATTTTTATGATCGGGCTGTTTCGATAAAGACAAACGCAAAGGGCGAGGCGCTTCTTGTCGCACTTGAAAAAGCTTTCGCCGAAGCGGTCAAACTCGGCGGTGCCGCAAAGGCTATTGTCTTTACCGAATCGCGCAGGACGCAACACTACCTATGGCAACTGCTCTCAGAAAACGGGTATCGTGACAGAATTGTTCTTTTTAACGGTCAAAACGAAAATCAGACAAGTCGTCAGATATATAACGAATGGAAACTTCGTCACGCCCAAAGTGACGTGGTGAGCGGATCAAGAAGTGCGGACACCAGAGCGGCGCTTGTCGAGTATTTCAGGGATACGGCGCAGATAATGATTGCGACTGAGGCGGCAGCCGAGGGCATTAACCTGCAATTCTGTTCGCTCGTGGTAAATTATGACCTGCCATGGAATCCGCAGCGCATCGAACAACGCATTGGTCGCTGCCACCGTTATGGTCAAAAGAACGATGTGGTGGTCGTTAACTTTCTCAACCGAAACAATCAGGCTGACCAGCGTGTCTTTGAACTGCTCGATCAGAAGTTCAGGCTCTTCAGCGGAGTGTTTGGCGCTTCTGACGAGGTGTTGGGGACCATCGGTTCTGGTATCGATTTCGAGAAAAGAATCGTCGAAATCTATCAGTCATGCAGATCGACAAGCGAGATCGACGAATCATTTGCCGCACTACAGCGAGAGTTGAGCGGTGAACTCGACGAGACGATGAAGGCGACCCGGCGGCAGCTGCTCGAAAATTTTGACACCGAGGTCGCCGAAAAGCTCAACATCTTTGACGCTCAGAGCAACGAATCGCTTAATCGTCAGGAAGTTATATTGTGGGAGCTTGCCCGCTACCAACTGGGGCCTGATGTCCCGTTCGATTCGGATCAACTCGTCTTCTCTCTGCAAAATGCGCCTTCTGACGATATACCATGCGGAACATATTCGCTGAAATTCTTGGAATTACACCACCATTTTAGGCCCCATAACCCCCTCGCGCAATACATAATAAACTCGCTGAAGCAGGATAAACCGCCGCGTGCCCGGCTCAACTTCAGGTATACAGAATCCGCCGCGAATATCTCGATATTGAAAAATCTCTGCGGCCAGAAGGGTCGGCTTCGTGTTCATAAACTTATCGTGAAGGCCTTTGAACGTGAGGAACATCTTTTATTGTGCGGCGTTACCGACGGAGGTAAACGCATTGACGCCGAGCAGTCGGCTCGTCTTTTTAATCTCGGTGCCGACGTGACCGGGTACGCGGGTACGTCTTCGGATCTCGACGCAATGCTCGATCAATTCTATCAAGATCAACGTGTGAGGCTGTGCGATGAGATCGAAAAGAAAAATGCCGCCTTCTTTGAAGAAGAGATGCAGAAGCTCGAACTGTGGAGCGAGGATAAAAAGCGCTCACTCGAGCTTACAATACGTACCCTCGATATAGAAATCAAGACACTGAAAACTGAATCCAGAAAAGCCCTGACTCTTGATGAGAAGGTATCGTTACAGCGAAAAGCGACCGAGCTTGAGAAAAAGAGAAACGAACTGCGCAAGACACTCTATTCTGAACAGGACAGAATTGATAACGACAAGGACTCACTGCTCGACTCTATCGAAGGGCGTAAACACCAGCGACTCGAAGAGGAGCTGCTTTTCGAAATTGAGTGGTCACTGGTGTGATTTTTTTTAAACGAATATCAGCCAGATTAACTTTGGAAGGCGATTATGATAATCGAAGACGAATTTACTGAATCACCGGATGAAATAGTAGCAGCACGTATTATTGATGAGTTGCTTGCAAAAAAATTTATTCGGGCGAATAGAAAGGACAACATCACTCGGGAAATTGTATCAGGCTCTATAAATGAACAGTATTGGAAAGAAGAAATCGATTTTGCTTTAATGGACATACAAAGTAAGGAGTAAAACTCTTGGAAAACATTGATTACATTAAAATGGAATCATTTCGTGGTGCCACACAGAAATTGCAATTGGATTTTGATCATCGCAAGCCCGTCATGATGATTTACGGTGAAAACGGAACTGGTAAATCGACAATAGTTGATGCGTTTTCATTTATTTGCGGAAAAGATTTTGGTTCCATGAAACTGCGAAGTGGGACCAAAGAAGAGCATATTTGCTCGATATGCTCTTCTTTGGATTCATTAAAAATTGAACTAAAAGCAGGAATGAAGCAATGGAGAGCAACATATAAATCAAAAAAAGCTCTCGTTGTTCCGGACGAAAATACACCGACTGTAAGGGTTTTACATAGAAGTCAAATTACTTTGCTTGTTGAAACTCAGGCCACAAAAAGGTATGATGAAATAAGTCGATTTATTGAATTACCGGCAATAGATCGGGCTGAAGAAAAGCTTAACCGTGTAAAGATAGAGATTGAACAGGATTATACAATAAAAGAAACATTGTATACTAAATCAGAATCAGAGCTGCTTACTCATTGGGAAAGTCATAATAAACCTGGTCATTCTGCCAGAGAATGGGCAACAGGTATTGTAGACAAAGATTTATTTGAACAGAAAAATCTGATATCAGATTATGATACAATCCAATCTTATATTTGTGATTTATTGAAAATATGTTCCGAATATGAAACAAAGAAGAATGATTTAGATAAAGAAAGAATAAAAATTCTGGAAGCAAAAGAAAAGGAGTCACAAGAAATAGCAAAGGTTGTTACCAAAGACAGTGATTTGCAGGGTTTATTGCAGCAAACACTCAAGTATTTATCACGAAATCAAGATCAAAAAAAGTGTCCTGTATGTGAAAGCCCGATTTTACACAACGAATTGATGAATAATATAAAATTAAAAATTGATTCGTTTTCGGAAGTTACAGCAGCAAAAGGTTTAGTTGAATCAATGCAGCAGTCCTTTGAAAAGTCACAACATTCTCTTAAAGAAGTATGTCAAAAGAGATCTGCAACGTGTCAAACATTATTAGATAAAATCAATAGTTGTAAAAATAGTATTTGTAACACATATATCGTAGGATTGACAAGCCTGATTAAGGATAATGTTCTTCCTGAACAAAATGATAAAGTTACTGATGTATTAAACAATTTAAACGAATATGTAAGAAATCAAAGAGGAAAATCACAGGAAATTGTAAATCAACAACAACTGATAATAAATATTCTATCTAATATAGATAACAATAAAGCAGACTATGAACATGATAAGCTTCTTGCCGAAAGACTTAATCAAACTCTTTCTATAGTTATTTTGAAAAGAAAAGAATATGTTTCTGGTGTTATTAAAGAAATCTCTGAAGAAGTAAATCGGTTATATGAAGAAATACATCCGGATGAAAAAATTGGCTCACTTGAGCTGTATCTATTAGACACGAAAAAGAAGTCGCTGGAATTAAGAAGTTCGTTTTATGGTAACGACGATATACCACCTCAGTCATATTATAGCGAATCTCATCTCGATACTCTCGGAATTTGCATAAACATTGCGCTAGCAAAAAAATATAAAACAGATATTCTAATATTGGATGATGTTGTTACCTCCGTCGATAGCTCACACCTTGGTCGCTTTATCGATCTTTTGGTGAACGAATCAAGACATTTCAAGAATATAATCATAACAACACATTATCGACCATGGAAGGAATTATATAAATACCATCAAAAGGCTAACCAGAATATTCAGTTTGTTGAACTCAAATTCTGGGATATTAATCGCGGTATTACAGTTCTCTCCGAGAAGTTGTCAATCGCAGAACTGGAGGAACAACTAGTTCCGGAAAAGTTTGAGCGGCAAACAGTTGCTTCAAAATCAGGTGTTATTCTTGAGCGATTACTTACAATTCTTTGTAGAAAGTATAGCCTTGCCCTACCATATAAGACTCCGCCGGAATATACACTTGGCGAATTACTTTCGGCTTTTCCTGGCAAATTCACAAAAAAAATGAAAGTTGAACGATTGAATAATGTAAATGAAGTTACTGATAGTTGCGAGTTGCATCAGTTTGTTCAAGATATTCGTGAAAGTTTATTTATTAGAAATATGGTCGGTTGCCATTACAATACTATCGGTGTGCAATTCTCTGATAATGATGTTTTGGAGTTTGCAAAACTTACTATTGCTTTCGCAAAAGCAATAACATGTCATGAGTCTGGTGAGATTCCCGATAGATCAAAGTCCGGTTCTTTTTGGGAGTCAAAAACAGGAATGACTCGATTATACCCTTTAGAGGCATAATATTAGTGAATTATTAAGGATACATCATGGCAGATAAAAAAACAAAACTTGAACTCACCTGGATCGGTAAAGAGAACAGGCCGAAGCTTGAGCCGCGAATACTGATCGAAGATCCCGGGAAATCATATCACGCAAAGTACCGCAGCACCCCTCGCCCTCTGGGAGAGGGGATGGGGGTGAGGGCGGACGTCTTCGATAACAAACTGATCTTCGGCGACAACCTGCTCGCGCTGAAGGCCCTTGAAGCCGAGTATGCGGGTAAGGTGAAGTGTGTCTTTATCGATCCGCCATATAATACGGGCAGCGCATTCGAACATTATGATGATGGTGTTGAGCACTCGTTGTGGTTGAGTCTTATGAGAGATAGACTTGAGTTGATAAAGCGATTGCTCGCTAATAATGGGTCTTTATGGATTACAATTGATGATAATGAATCACATTATTTGAAAGTACTGTGTGATGAAATATTTGGGCGCACGAAATTCGTTGCAAATATTGTGTGGCAGAAACGAACAACAAGAGAAAATCGTGCAGCAATTGGATCTTCACATGACCATATACTCCTCTACACTATAACCGAAGCTGTTGAGTGGAAAACCCATAGAAATTTACTTCCATCTACTGATGAAGGGTTTTCAAATCCTGACAATGATCCGCGTGGTCCATGGCGATCAATACCTTTCAGTGCTCAAGGTTGGCGGCCAAATCAAATGTACAAGATCGAAACGCCAACAGGTGTGATTTTGGAACCGCCAAAAGGTAGATGCTGGGGAGCAACTGAAGAAACATTTAATACCTACATGAAGGAAGGACGAGTGTATTTTCCAAAGGGTGGAGATGGTAAACCTCGAATTAAAACATATTTGGGGGAAGAGACAGGTTTAGTGCCAAATACACTTTGGTTAGCAGCAGAAGCTGGGGATAATCAAGAGGCTAAAAAGGAAGCTATGTCGCTTTTCCCGAATGACGAAGCATTTTCAACTCCCAAACCAGAAAGGTTACTAAAACTTGTGTTAAGTATCTCTACAAACCCCGGCGACCTCGTTCTCGATTCTTTCGCTGGTTCAGGCACGACCGGTGCCGTTGCGCATAAGATGGGTCGCCGTTGGATCATGATTGAACTCGGCGAGCATTGCCACACTCACATCATACCCCGCCTAAAAAAAGTAATCGATGGCGAAGACGAAGGCGGTATTACCAAGGCTGTCGATTGGAAAGGCGGCGGCGGGTTTCGGTATTATCGGCTGGCGCCGTCGCTGCTTGAAAAAGATAAATGGGGTAATTGGGTAATCAATAAACAGTACAACGCCGCCCAGCTTGCCGAGGCCCTCTGCAAGCTCGAAGGCTTTATCTATGATCCCTCCGACACTCTTTACTGGATGCATGGCCACTCAACCGAAAGCGATTACATCTACGTGACCACCCAGACCCTCACCCATGAGCAGCTGCAGGCGCTCTCTGACGAGGTGGGTGAAAACCGTTCACTACTGGTTATGTGTTCGGCGTTCAAATGCAAGACGGATACCTTTGCAAATCTGACCGTGAAAAAGATACCTAACACGGTACTGTCAAAATGCGAATGGGGTCATGACGATTACAGTCTGCAGGTAGAGAATCTTCCGAAGGAGCCGATTACCGAAGACAGAGAGGTCGATTTGTTCGGCGAGGATGAATAAAGCCGTACCCCGAGAACGGTGGCTTCGACAGGCTCAGCCACCGGATTTGTTCGTTGAGCTGATCAGACCCGCTCATTGAGCTTGTCGAAATGAGCATACAGAGAAAAGATCATATCCGATCGTTGAGCACTTCGGCAAGCTCAGCAAGCGAATCAGACCCGTACCCCGAGCCCGTCGAGGGGTACATACAGAAAGAGGATTTATCAATGAATACCCGACTGATTAATTCCATAAACGGCAGAATGAGCCTTCGCGATCCGCAGCGCGAGTCGCTTGAAATACTCGCGCGGGTGTGCGAGATCATTCAGCTCGGCAAACAAACCGATCTCGCCTCTGCACTTGACGCGATAAAACGCGAGTATCCGAAAGTGAGCGATTTCGAGCGTGATTTTCCCTCTCTTTGTTTTGCTCTGGCAACCGGTGTGGGCAAGACACGCCTTATGGGCGCCTTCATCTCCTATCTGTATACCGAGTGCAAAGTAAGAAACTTTTTCGTACTGGCGCCGAACCTTACGATATACAACAAGCTGATCGCCGATTTCACGCCCAATACTTCGAAATACGTCTTTACCGGCATCGCGGAATTTTCGGTCGACGCGCCGCTGGTGATAACAGGCGAAACGTATGAGCGAATCGATGCGGTACGCGACGGCAAACTGTTTGACGATAAAGTGCATATCAATGTCTTCAACATCTCAAAGATAAACAGCGAGGTGCGGGGCGATAAATCACCCCGTATAAAGCGCCTCAGCGAATACATCGGGCAGAGCTATTATGACTATCTCGCCTCGCTGCCCGACCTGGTGCTGATCATGGACGAGTCGCACCGCTATCGCGCCTCGGCCGGTATCAAGGCGATTAACGAACTCAAACCGGTTCTCGGTCTCGAATTGACGGCGACCCCCTTTGTCGAAAGCGGCCAGAAGACCGTGTATTTCAGAAACACAGTATACGAATTTCCATTATCACGGGCGATGGAGAAGGGGTACGTCAAGGAACCTGCGGTGGTGACGCAGAAGAACTTTGTTGCCAAAGATTTTACCGAAGTGCAGATCGAACGGATTAAACTCGAAGACGGGGTGCGCGTGCACGAGGACGTCAAGGTCGAACTTGCGACCTATGCCCGTCAGAGCGGCAGACCGAGAGTGAAGCCCTTTATTCTCGTCATCGCCAGGGACACAAGCCATGCGGCCGATCTTCTCAAGTTGATCCAGAGCGAAGCTTTTTTTGATGGCAGGTACGCCCATAAGGTGATTCAGGTCGATTCATCGACCAAAGAGGATGAACTGGTCGAACGGCTCTTGAGGGTAGAAAGCGCCGATGAGCCTACAGAAATTGTCATCCATGTCAATATGCTCAAAGAGGGGTGGGATGTTACCAATCTCTATACCATCATCCCCCTGCGAAAAGCCGACGCGCGAACCTTGGTAGAACAGTCTATCGGCAGAGGGCTTCGCCTGCCGTATAACGGTAAACGCACAGGCGTCGCCCCGGTTGACAGGCTTAACATTATCGCCCACGACCGCTTTCAGGAGATTATCGACGAGGCGAACCGTCCCGATTCGGCGATACGTTTATCGCAGTACATTCTTGATCCTATCGAAAGCGGCCAGACGAAAGAGACGGTGCTCATAACCTCGAATGTGGAAGCCATGTTCACAGAAGAGACACCGACAAATGAAATGGTAAAATCGGTGCATCGTCCCGTACCGGTATTCTCGACGCCCGAAGAGCGGGCAATTGGTCTTGCAGTACACCGCGCGATAAAGAAGAAACAATATCTGCCTACAATCGAACATCTTGATAAAGATGAAATACAGCAAGAGCTGATGAATGAAGTTTCACGCGAGATAGGCGACTATCAGACGGCCTTGCCCGGTGCCGGTAAACAGGTCAATTTGCGTGATATCGTTAAGACGGTTACGAAAGAGACGATCAGACAGACTATCGCGATTCCGCGAATTACGGTTATACCCAAAGGCGAGGTGTCGAGCGGTTTTCATCCCTTTGGACTCGATTGCACAGGCATTAATTATCAGCCGGTCAACCACGATCTGGTGGTCGAGCACCTGCGTACCCATGAGCAGCAGACGATACGGCTGAGCGGACGTCAGTTCGAAGAGCGGCGGCCCGAAGATTACATCGTGCGCGGCCTTATCGGATACGATGACATATCATACGATGACAACAACGACCTACTCTACGATCTCTCGGGGCAGATGGTGGCACATCTCGCGACGTATCTGAATGAAGAAGAGCTTCGCGATGTGCTGATATATCACCAGAGGCAATTGTGCGAGTTCATTCATACACAGATGCTCGACCATCAATGGCAAAAACAGATCGAATACGAAATAGAAGTGCGAGAAGGGTTTACGGAGCTAAAAGAAAGCGTGGTGACGGGGCGTGCCGGTGATGAGAGATACGATTTCAGAAAGCCGGTTAAAGAGAAAAATCAGATCAGCAAAATGATCTTTAACGGTTTCTCCCGCTGTCTTTACGCCGAACAGAAGTTCCACTCTGACAGCGAGCGCCGTTTCGCGGTACTGCTCGATCGTGATGCCGATAAGTGGTTCAGACCGGTGAAAGGTCAATTCAATCTGTATTATCGACTGAATCATGAGCAGTTCGAATATGTTCCTGATTTTGTCGCGGAGAGCGCAACTGATCTGCTGATGGTAGAGGTCAAATCGACTGCCGATATGAATGATGCCGACGTTATTGCAAAGAAAGAGTCGGGTGTACTCTGGTGCAATCGGGCAAGCGAGCATACAAAAAAATACGGCGGTAAGACCTGGCGCTATCTGCTTGTGCCCCACGACCGGTGCGACGAGAACATGACCCTCGAAGGATTGCGGAAGATGTTTGAATGTTAATAGTTAAGGTGTGAGAATTGATTGCAAGAGGTGAGTAATGGATTATAGAGATATTATCAAGAAGTTCTTGGCTGAGTGGCCCGTTGAACGGGTCAGAACCATGTCTTTATCGGATTACTCATCTGTAGGTACAAATAGCTCATTCTGTTATTGGTTAGAAAGCATTACTGAGAAGGTAGGAAGCATTTGGGGAGGCAGTTCGTTTAAATTCGGAATTTACGAACGAAATGACAAGAAGCAAAGAGAAAATGCGGGCGGTCTTTCATATAGTGAAAGATATGCTTGGTATACAAAATATGGTTTAACTCCCGAAGAGGCCTTTGAAAAAGTAAAGTCAATCATTATACTGATAATCGAGTCTGCAATGAATAGCGATCTTCGAGGCATTGACGCAATCGATTTCAGTCCTGCCTATAAATGGAAAATTGCTTTTCTGTATCAAAATCATAAAGAACTGCAGATACTTCCAATTTATAAACTACAAATGCTGAGATTTTTATCTTTCGCATCGAGTACAGCAAACAAATCATATCTTGAGTGTTATGCAAAACTACTCGAACAAAAAGATAATTATGATGCATTTGATTATTCTGAACAATTATGGAATAAATGGAATCAGTACAACAAGTCAGTAACAGGCTTGGTTGCCAGTGATGGCGATGATTGGAAAAGTGATGCGTTAACCGAGATTCAAAGTAATGGATTGTATGTCTTATGGTGGTCAAAGCCACCATCGAAGGGACAGGATGTTTTGACACAACTTGAGTCAATAATTGAATCAAATGATTCTTTCCCTCTGTATATTCTTAATGGCGGTTACGCAGAATATCTCTTTCGAGTTGTTGATTTCGCAGTCGAGGATAATTATAACGAAAAGACCAATAAATGGCAGGTAGATGTACCCGATTCAATATCAGATTACAGCGATGGAAGCAAGAGTGCAAAAATTGTATTCTTGGTAGATCGAATTGATAAAGTGACAAGTCAAATTTCCGCAGAAGATTTTATATACTGGGATGGTGCTCAAAAGCCTCGACATGATAACCTACAGCCGTTTGTATCTATTACGTTAGTCAATTCGAATGGTTCAAACAGGGACAATTTGAGAGATTCTACAGGGATAAAGCAATTTACACTCAACACCATCCTCTATGGTCCTCCGGGAACGGGCAAGACTTTTCAACTGATACCCGAAGCTTTAAGAATAATTGATGGTGACTCTTTTTTGAATGATCGAAAAGGTTCTGTCGAAAGATTCAAGGAGCTGGTAAAAGATAATCGGATAGTTTTTACCACTTTTCACCAATCATATTCATATGAAGAGTTCGTAGAAGGAATTAAGCCTAATTCAAATAACAAAGGTATCTCTTATTCTGTCCAACCTGGTATTTTTAAAACACTCTGTCTTGATGCAGAATCAGCGTTTGATTTGGAAAGGATTAGGTATACAGCAGACAATATCGATGAGATATTACCATTTTCGACAGTTTTAACCAATCAGGATTATCCGGTTTGCTATTTCAGGAAAAAGGAGAAGGCTGCAATTTGGCAGAAATTCAAAATTGATTCAGAAAATAATGAGAAGATCGCTGAAGATGGCAGCCTAACAGAAAATATCGATATTGTTGCCGGCAGAGTTTTTTTTGAGAAGCGGGAGATATGTTCTTACCGGATCACAGCATATAAAGGTAACAGTGATACTCGGTTTTTACCAAAGGATATCGAGTTCAAAAAGAAATTTCTTAGGGAAAATTCTCTAACAGCATTAAGGTTTATTGATGAAACCAATGTTGAAGTTATTATAAAGCAGGTTACAAATGAAAGCCTAAAAACACAAACAATTCCTTACGTCCTCATCATCGACGAAATCAACCGCGGCAATATATCCAAAATCTTTGGCGAACTGATCACTTTAATAGAAGAAGACAAGCGCCTTGGTGCTGAAAATGAGCTGAAAGTGACCCTGCCATATTCTAGAGAATCATTCGGAGTCCCAAAGAATCTCTATATCATCGGTACGATGAACACCGCCGACCGTTCGATTGCCCTGATGGATACCGCGCTTCGCCGCCGTTTCTCATTCAAAGAAATAATGCCAAATCACACCATATTAAAGGAAGATATTGATGGCATTAGTCTTCAAAGATTGCTTGAAGTAATGAACCAACGCATCGAATACCTCTATGATCGTGATCACACAATCGGCCATGCATACTTGATGGGCATTGATAGCTTGAACGCATTGGCCGAAATTTTCAAGAACAAGATACTTCCACTTCTTCAGGAATACTTTTACGATGACTGGCAGAAGATAAAAGCGGTGCTGAATGATGACAGCAAGAATGCGGCTCCTTTTATAATCGTTGAAAACCAATCATTGAAAAAAAGCCTGTTCAGTAATGATTTTTCTGAAAGAATCGATGAAGATGTTAAAATCTATCGAGTAAATGAAGAGGGTTTTGAGATAAAGGAAAACTATATTCATATCTATGACTCAAACAATGGCAACCAGTAAATGAATGCGTCAAGGCGACAAGTTTGTGTCGAGCATGATACAATTCACGAAGGCTCTATAGAAGACAAAGCCTACAAAGAGCTTTTCGAGTTCTCTCTGAAAGATGAGGCAAAAGGTATTATTCAGGCTGGCTCAAAGTGCCTGAAACTTAAAAGCTATGTCGGCATCATTCAAACTGCCTCGGGTTTCGTACTTGAGATTTTACCCAAGATTCACTCTGCACAGAGTGATCCTGAGCAAAGTAAAAATACCTATCTTGCCATGCTCAAAACAATTCGCTATCTGCCCGGATACAAACAGCTTGATACGGCTCATCTGAAAACTGACAGCGAAATGCCCCTTTTTGAAATCTTTATCTCGATGTTCATCAACGAAGTTTTCACCATTGTAAAGAAGGGCATTAAATCAGATTACGTCGCTCAAGAATATAACAGCACCTTTCTACGAGGCAAGCTGGTGGTTGGTGAGCATGTTAAACTGAACTTCTCCCATAAAGAGCGCTTCTATGTCTCTCATGACTCTTATATACCCGACATAGCGCATAACAGAATTCTCAAATCAGCGCTGTGTTATCTGAAAGATTTCAGTACCTGGTTTGAGAATGTTCGTCAAATCAGGGAGCTACTTTTTGTCTTTGATGAGGTGAGCGAATCAAGCGATTACCGAAAAGACTACGCTCAGTTTCAGTGCAACCGCACAAATAAATATTACGAGAAAGCACTTGTGTGGGCGCTTGTTTTTCTCGGTCACCGATCTTTCTCTACCTTTTCGGGCAGCACCATTGCTTGCGCATTGCTCTTTCCGATGGAGAAAATTTTTGAGGCCTACCTGTATGAACGTCTATGCCGTGATGCCAGGGGTTATTCTGAGAACACATTGTCATCATTATCAAACATTAAGAATCTGAACTATCAAAAACCGCAAAAGCCCTTGATTATGAACGACAGCGAACAGGGTAAATTTTTCATGAAGCCCGATATCACCTGTACAAGCGGTGATACCTATTGTATCATCGATGCCAAGTGGAAACTGTTAGATGAAAACAGTCTCGATGGCAAGTCGGGCATCTCGCAGGGCGATCTATATCAACTACTTTCGTATGCAATGGTATTGCCGCCAGAGAATGATTGCTCAAAGAAAGAACAAGAGGTGCGGCTCTTTCTAGTATATCCGAGGCATGAAGGGTTTACGAAGGTGCAGACGTTCAGATATAATCTTTCAAACGGCAAAGAAATCGAACTTATTGTTGTGCCGCTGGAGTTGCAACAAGGATAAAAATGAGATAATTATCTTTTCGATTGAGTTTGGATTTTTCTTTTCTGAGCCATGTTTCTTAGGGTTTCGGAAACATTCCGTTTCTTTCAAAAAACCGGAGAGCGAGAAAGATAATGACTGATATTATATATCAATACAAAGACAATTGTTTTGTATTATCTGATATACTTGAATTATATCCCGATTCATCAATTAATATGGAGCAATACCAATACAGGGTAAACTGCCGTAAGGCTGGTTTGAAGTTGTTTGATCAAGTATCAATTAACTCAGCTGTTTATGAGTTTCAGTTGGGTGATATTAAACGAGCAAGTTTAAAAGAAGATTCTATTTATTGTGACAGTGTTTATAAATATCATTTCGTTTTTGATCATTTGTTTCCCCTCGCTTTTCATGGCACGGGGGGAGTGTCTCATGCTGTTTTAAAAAAAGCCAAAGTATTTTCAAATGGGAAAACATTGACTGCACGATCGCAGATTACTTTTGATGAATATGGTCAAATAATTTCTTTTAAATCGAATTTTGACGGACAATGTTATCTCAAAAATCGGAAACCAAAAATAAATGATATTATGAAGTACTTAAATGCCGGAGATTCTTTGTCTGACACTGAAAGAGAAGCCGGGGGCATAGAAGATGAGATGTTTTCTTACTTACATCTAGATAATTGTGAATTGACAAGGTTTATTGATACTGATGCAACCAAATATCGAGGTTACTATAGGAGAGAAGGAAATCGTTTTGGCTCTTATCCGGGACACGACATGTATAATGACGATGATGATCCTTATTTCCCCTTGGTGGATAAGTGAATTTCGTAAGTAATTGTATGGTTTTCATGTGATACTAAATTTAATCACAATAGAGTAAGACTGGCATAGTGAGCCCCTCGCCCTCATCCTAATGTAATCACCCCGGGCGGGAGAGGGGCGCGCCGGAGGCGGGGGTGAGGGCATAACGATTAATGTTCGTCCAAAACCGGCATTCTTCAACTCAGCCTGATACACGCAAGTGATCAAATGGAGGTAACAGCCTCATGAACGATTCAGATCTCGATCTGCGGTATTCACTTTTTCAGTGGCTAAAAATACGAGAAACAAAAAATGCCGGAATATTCACCAGGGCAGAGTTGGCCAATGATTTCTATTACAACAATCATCACATTACCTTGATTGGGCCAACCGGTATTTGGATACCCAAGGGCATGGATATTCCCATATCGATCTGCACAACAACAGGCGGGCCCTATGATGATGGCTTGTCTGATGAGGGCATCTTGAGATACAGCTATCGCGGGCAGGATATAAACCATCGGGATAATCTCGGTTTACGAAAGGCATATCTAAACCGAACGCCATTGGTCTACTTCTATGCGATCAAGCCGGGTAAATACCAGGCCGTATGGCCCCTACTCATAATTGAAGATGATCCGCAACACCTGTGTGTACAGGCGGTAATTGACCCCGCTTTAACAACATTTGATACTGTATCTGCTGTAACAGATAATGCTTTTAAGGTCAGTGAACCGGATTTGAATCTGCGAAGATATGCAGCGGGCGAAACAAAGAGACGTCTGCATCAGGCCGCGTTTAGAGAATATGTGTTGGATGCGTATGACAGAAGATGTACAATTTGCAGATTGAAACATTCTGAACTGCTGGATGCTGCGCACATCATACCGGATGCGCATGAGCAGGGGCATCCGGTTGTTACAAACGGATTAACATTATGCAAGATCCATCATTCAGCCTATGATCAGAATATATTTGGTATTACTCCCGATTATACACTTGATGTGAGAGAAGATATTTTAAACGAAATTGACGGGCCGATGCTTGAGTTCGGATTAAAAGCGATCAATGGTCATTCAATTATACTTCCCCGAAGCAAAAGTGATTATCCCGATAAAGACCGGCTTGCCTTCCGATATGAGAATTTCAAGAAGGCGATATGATAGCCCCTCGCCCATGTAATGCAAGACGAGAGGTCTCTAAGGTAATATTTTCTCAGAGAAGCCCTCTCCCTTTGGGAGAGGGCGCGCAGTAGCGCGGGTGAGGGCACAGAGTAAATACTGAGGGAGCGCGTGGCAGCGCTGCAAAACGTTCTTTGCGGCCTTGCCGGTTTCTTTATCCGCGCATCCGTGCGCGGGAAACCGGCTTTATGCATCCTGCATTACACATGCCGCATCGTTTTGCCTGTACGTCGTGTACTACGCTCGTCACCTGTTCGGCCATCCGTGGCCGGCTCGCTTGATTGCGCAGGAAGCGCGAGAGCGCGTTGCTGTGCACGGATGCACAATTAAGCAACGCGCGTAAAGCATCCTGCCCTACGCTCGCATCTTTATGGGACCCTCCATGGCCCCATAAAGATGCGAGCTGCGACATCGTGTCTTACGGGTGAGGGCATAAGGATTATCAACTGATAGAATCTCGCCGGCATCGCAAACGGGTCAATAAACCGTAAAAGAATTGTGCTTGAGCTAATAAGCTGCAAATGATATGATATCATGATAAATCGTCGGGGGATATACTATCATGATGCCGGTTGAAATTGATAGAATCAAAGAAATCATAATCAATGAGTATCATCCGGAAAAAATAATACTCTTCGGTTCTTACGCAAGAGGCGATCACACTGCAGACAGCGATATCGATATACTCGTTCTCAGCGATCGGGAAAAAAATATCCCCCGCACCCGCCGCGGACTTTCGGTATTGAAAAAGCTCGGGGTAATACATCACGCACTTGATATCATGTTCTGCACCAACGAAGAGTTCCGGAAATTTCAAAGTGTTCCTCAGTCGATAAACGCGACCATTTTACGTGAAGGAGTGATTATTCATGGAAAATGAGAGAAAGGAACTGATACAGGCATGGTTGAAGAAGGCTGAGAATGATCTGAAGGCGGCAGAAATAATCAAGGAACATGGCGGTGATGACACTCCTTTTGATACTGCCTGCTTTCATTGCCAACAGGCTGCTGAGAAATATCTGAAAGCGTATTGCGTATACCTCGAGATCGATTTTCCTAAAACCCATCTGTTGAGTACGCTGATTGATCTGATTTCATCTGTCGATAAAGAAGTTTTATCTCTAGAGGATGCGAATATTCTCAGCAGCTATGGTGTTTCAATTCGCTATCCTGATGATTTCTATATCCCCTCACTCGATGAACTTACCGAGTCCTACATGTATGCCGAGAAGATTGGTGTTTTTGTACGAAATAAAATAGTGATGTAACAGATAAAGTCTGTTCTCTGGTCACCGATGCCTATTCGCGAAGGTGTGCGATAACGGGAGAAAAGACACTGCCGGTACTCGAGGCGGCACACATCAGGCTGTATGCCGCATCAGGGCCGCATTCTGTTTCAAACGGCCTTCTTCTCAGATCCGATATCCACAAGCTCTTCGATTCGGGGTATCTGACCATCACCCGTGACCTTCATGTCGAAGTAAGCAAGCGCATCAAAGAAGAGTTTCTAAACGGCAGAGAATACTACCAGTATCACGGCAAAGAACTTGCGGTACTGCCGCAAAAGAGTAATGAGCGTCCCAGTGCCTCGTTTATCGACTGGCATAACGGGAATGTGTTTATGGGCGGTCCCCAAAACCACCACCAGAAATAATTTCATCTCGTTTTTTATCGGGTTTTGGGGATCCGCAACTTGAAATGTTTTATTTGTCTCGTTATCGCGTAAGCCTTCGAAGCCCTCGCCCTACGCCCCATTAATCGCCAACGCGGGGAGAGGGCGCGCCGGAGGCGCGGCTCGTCACTTGTTCGGCCGTCCGTGGCCGGTGACGAGCTGGGACCTCCTGTCCTACGGGTGAGGGCACAATACAATTAATTCAGGGTCTGGTAACATCAAATGAAAACAACCCGCGGAATATCAAAAGAGTTTGCAGAAGCGTTCAGGCAAAGCGAACTGTACAGGCTGTATAATGCGCATAAGGACGAGCTTGTAATCGGCGTGCGCACTGATTATCTGAATCTGTATTACAACTGTGACAGTATCGCAAAAGTCGCCTACAGAAAGCAGGACGGCAGAATAAGCTGTGAAATAGACAAGTACTACCTTGACGGAAAGCATTATGACGCGGCGCAGAAAGAAAAGCGTTATAAAGCCGGACAGAGTGAAATCTGCGCACAGTATGAGCTAATAAAGAAACACAGCGATGCGAAGGCAACCGCCGAGAAAAAGGCGCAAGCGAAACTGGTCATACTTAACAACAGCAATAAAGACTCGAACTGGTTCTGTATTGATGTGGAATACGTGAAACAGTTTACTAACGAACAGGAGAAAATTGAAGCAGATTTCAACGGGCGCTTTGATATCATAGCGCTGTCAAAGGCTAAACCGCACAGAGTCGCGTTGATAGAATTGAAATACGGCAGCGGCTCGATCGGCGGCACAAGCGGCATATACAAGCATGTCGAAGACTTTACCAAATTCTGCAATAAAAACTATTTTCATGATCATTTGAAGAATGAAATGATCGATATAATTCAAAGCCAGATAGATCTCGGCTTATCGCTGCCTGTCGAACTGCCTTCAGAAAAAGACATAGCCTCTCCAGATTTTTATTTTATTACATTGAATAACAATGCAGAAAGTGAAAGAGCCACTACGCCCAAACAGACGATGGCCGGTTATCTATTCAAAGATTATCGCTGGGACTGTAAGCGCTTATCGAAATTGAAATGTGTCGAAAAGGAGTTCGGCGATATAACAAAAAAGAATAACCCTTTTCACGCAACGTTCTTATTCTCGAAGGCGACCATTGATACTATTGCAATAACAGATATTATTGACGGTGCCTACGACGAGAGAATTGTTCCTGAATAAAACCGAAGGGCAGGGCTTCCCCCCGCTCCATCAATTACCACAGAGGCCTTGCATCCATGAATATCTACGGCGGCACAAAATACTCGTATGCTGAAGAGGATCGTCTGACCAATGCGCTTTTGTCGCTTTTTGAGCATTCGGAAAAAGCGATTCTCACATCGTTTCTGCAGCAGCTGAAGGTGAGCGGCTTTGACAGCAGCAGTTTTTCGTTCGAAACACAGGTTCCCTATTATGATGAGGGCTCAAGGCCCGACGGCCGTATCGCATCGGGTAAAACCGCGGTAATAATCGAAAACAAGCGTCATGAAAATCTTGATAAGGCGCAGCTGCACCGGCATATCCGGGGCATGCTCAAATATGAGACGTCAGAGCACAAGTATCTGCTGTGTCTGTCGAATGACACGCTTGCGCCGTCGTGGTTACCTGAGATGAAAGACGAAGGGGTGATGCCGCTTTTTTTCTCGTGGAGCGATATGTTCCGTTTTCTTGCCGAAGTGCGTACCGGCTGCGCCGTAAGTGCGTTTCTTATAAGGGAACCTCTAAAAATTAACTTTTGATGTTCCCTTGTGGTCACAAAGCGTGGAAAAATCAGCATTTTCCATTTGCTTAATAATGAAAATGCTGATTTTTCGAGGTGACCATAAAATATTACGGTAAAAAAGAACGGGGCTATGCCGCCCGTTTTCGAAAGATGCGTTACGACAAATGGCAGTATGAACAGGTGGATGAGAAGACCTTTGAATACTGGCGCGAGCTCGACACCGATGAGATTGCCGGGGTGCTTTCGTATAACGAGGATGTTATGCTGAAAGTGGTGAGAGATTTTGTGAAAGTGCTGCGCTCGGCCGTCGGCGCTCATAAGGTGTAAAGACCGATTCGCAGCCCGGCGAAAATAAAATTATACTCTTTGTCCGCGAACAGAGTTCCGATCAATTCGACCGGTCAATGGGCTTTGTCAATCTGGGACCTGTCAGTATTGAATCCCATTCCGGTTCTCAGCCCATGAATATCCCCTGGCGCATTGATGCTCCTATCCCCCCGTATTTATGGAAAGATGCGGCAAAACTGGCAGTTGGGTAATGTATTGAGAAAGGTAACAGCAGTGTGCGCGGGTGAGGGCAGAAAGACTATACCTCCTTGCAGGCAGATTCTCGCAATTACAGCGTGCAAAAACCGATTGACGATAGCAGGCTTCGATGCAATACTATGACCAGGTACAGGTTCACAGTTATGGATGATTCTATGTTTCTATTTGATACTCAAACACCTTTGGGATTCCGGGTTCACGTAAGTGAGAATTATTGGAACATCATCGTAACAATAAAACACCCGGTTATGGTAAATCATCTGACTGAGGTAATAGAAGCTATATCCGACCCTGATGAGGTGCGGCAAAGCAGGTCAGACCAAAAAGTATATCTGTTTTATTGACAAACAGGGGGCTGTCGATGGATCTGCGCGGTAGCCAAAAATGATAAAGGTGAGGGATTTTTAATAACAGCATATCCGGCTGATGCGATAAAAGAGGGGATTACAATATGGAAAAAGTGAAAGTATATTATGATAAAACCGGCAATACGCTGACAGTCTGGTTCGGTGATTCACAGCAGGAGTACATCTGTGAAGAGACCGGAGATGAGGTTATTTTGATGAAAGATAAAAATGACCGGGTGCTCGGTTTTGAAAAATTGAATTTTTCCTCTAATCCCTCATTAGAAACAAATATAGTCTTTGAGACGGCATCTGTTTAATCGGTATTTGGAAACACGATAGTATGGTGATCGTGCAGGAAATAAACTGAGACGCGGAGCGCTGCTCGTCACCTGTTCGGCCATCCGCGGCCCCATGATGCGAGCTGCGACATCGTGTCTTACGGGTGAGGGCATCCAAATTACTGCTTGCTTTCTGTCTGTTTAAGTATTAGACTAGTATGAAATAAGGAGTACTCATGAACTGGCAGGAATACATAGTTTCTGATCCCTTACTTTGTCACGGCAAAGCGTGTGTTAAGGGTACGCGAATACTGGTTTCAGTTATTCTCGATAATCTGGCTGCCGGTTTGTCCCATGAGGAAATAATTAAAAGTTATCCCCCTCTTACAGATACTGAAATACGCGCGGCAATTCAGTATGCTGCACAGCTTTCAAAAGAAACGATCATTGATTTCACACAAAAGGTTTCGTAGTGAGATTCAAAATCGATGAAAACCTTCCGCAGGAAGTAAGTCTTTTTTTGAATTCCTGCGGTCATGATGCTCATTCTGTTCATAGTGAAGGACTGACTGGATCAGACGACATGGGTTTGATCGAAACTTGCAAAAAAGAAGACAGGTTATTGATAACCCTTGATCTTGATTTTGCGGATATCAGAATGTACCCCTACGCGGAAACACCCGGTATTATCGTTATCAGAACAGAAAACCAGTCGAAGAATAACGTCCTTTCAATTGTATCCCGCATATCAGCGTTGCCTGAATTGATTAGCGCTTCTCATAAACTTTGGATCGTTGAAGAATCGAGAATCCGGGTGCGTGAATGAATCAATTTTACATCTTTGAAGAGACCGGAGATGAGGTTATTTTGATGAAAGATAAAAATGACCGGAGAGTGAGGATACCATGATAACAGATGCCCAGATCAAGCAAAATGGTGTAAAAGCCCTGATCGAGACACTTGGGCTTGTCGAAGCTGAACGGTTTATTGTTTTAATCAACAGAGAGTCTTTTGATTACACCAAATGGCGCAAAACCCTCTGGCAGGGAAAATCTGTTCGTGAGATTAGCGAAGAGGCGATGAAATTCAGGAATGAGAACAAAAGGCATACACAGGAGAATCCGAAGTGAATACACTACAGTAAGCAATTACTGCTCGCCCCTGCAACCCGGGAGGGAGACGAGGTAAACCGGTGTTTTCGAGGGGATTACAATATGGAAAAAGTGAAAGTGTATTATAGGCGGTCCCAAAAACCACCTCCTGTACAGGTAGTAACTCGTTTTTAAATTGGGTTTTTGGGATCCTCGAGTTCAAATGATTGTTTTTGTGACTCCCCTTATGATAAAACCGGCAATACGCTGACAGTCTGGTTCGGTGATTCACAGCAGGAGTACATCTGTGAACAGACCGGAGATGAGGTTATTTTGATGAAAGATAAAAATGACCGGGTGCTCGGTTTTGAAAAATTGAATTTTTCCTCTAATCCCTCATTAGAAACAAATATAGTCTTTGAGACGGCATCTGTTTAACCGGTATTTGGAAACACGATAGTATGGTGATCGTGCAGGAAATAAACTGAGACGCGGAGCCCTCGGGTAAATGGTAAAGGGTAATACTGTAACTGACAGGATGTGAACTGTAAGCGGTAAAAGTGAGTGTTTCCAGCACACCTGCCGTTGATTTATATGGCGGGTAAACAGCAATGACCGCCTTCCGTTTGCGCGACGGAATTTCGGGCTAACCCCTCTCACGAAGGTTTCGCACTTGCTCCCCTGTCTCAGAAATGGCTCAACTACTCATTTTTAAATGAAACTCTTGTTGAGTGATTCGCTTTGTGAATAAGCTCTTCAATATGACGAAATCGTTTCAAAGTCGTTTTGTAGCTCTCATAACTCTCGGTAAAAACAATTCTCGGTTTTTCGATAATATCCCGTTCCTCTTTATGAATCACGGTGCTGAAAGCGGATGAAGATGTCCTGTTTGCAAGGATTGCTATCTCCTGTTTCAGGGATTTTTTGATTTCAAGAGCCTCAGCAATGCTGATCGTTTCGCCTTCAAGAGTGAGCTTTGTCGAAAAGTTCACCGATTGAATTTCATTGTTCAGTTTCAAACGTTTTGTCTGCAGTTTTTTCAGTGATTCGTTTATCGCTTTCTCGTCAAAAGTGTCTGAGGGTATCCTGCATTCGGTATCATCCGAACGGGAGAAGATTCTGTTCTTCGGTTCGTCGGAACTCCCGCAGATTGATTTGAGAAGCGAAATATGCGCATCAAATTCATCACGCAGCGCAAGGGCCTCGAAGATATAAAGATTGTTTGTATCCGACATGGCAGTAACCTCCAAACTGAGAATGAGTGTATAGAAATGTCAGTAAATTAATTTGTCAATGAAATATCGGATTTATACTTTATGGTCGTTTTAGTCTATCTTATCACAGAATGCTTTTGAGATAAAGTGCGTATTCGAAGTTCTCATGATTATGGAGGATCTATGTCATACTGGAATTACCGGATAATCAAAAAACTAAACAATGATGATCGAGTCTACGAAATACATGAAGTGTATTACCATGAAAACGGAACTATTGAGGGGTGGACCGAAGATGCGTTACACCCGATGGGCGAATCGCTTGCCGAATTGAAATCCGAAATCTCCTGTTATATACAGGCATTCAGACTGCCTGTATTGATTGAAGTATCAAATGAAGGAAAGTGCGAACTTGTTGAGGAAAAAGAGACGACTGAGTTGAACGAAGGTCATTATCATGAATTTGTAGACAGAGTCTTTGTCGCAATCGATTTTTTCAATAATTCTGTCGGATCCCATCCGGTTGTTAGGAAAATTCCGGAAATCAGGAGTTCGGTTGAGGCTGTTGATAATCTGATGGGGGAGTTATATGTAAAAACCGCAATATCCGCACAAGTGCAGGATAGCCCCCTCTTTATCAAAGAGGGGGACGGGGGGTGATTTGAGAGGACCGCGCCGGAGGCGGACTGGTCTTTTAAAATGCAAAAGAATTGTGATTGGGTTAAAAAGGCTCAACTGATATAAAATCATGATAAATCTTCGGGATTTGTTTATATTTGTCTCCTTATCGCGTAAGCCCTCGAAGCTTCTTGCCCGGGTCGCAATGCTGTATAAATAAATCAAGCGAGTGAATTATCCTTTGCCCGCACCCCGCCAACAGTTCGTAAAAAATACTTTCCTAATAATCATTATGGTATCCAATGTATCATGATCACAAAATTAACGAGGCGACGATGATATCAGAACCGGGACGTAATGATCCCTGCCCCTGCGGCAGCGGAAAGAAATACAAGAAGTGCTGCATGGAAAAGGGCGGGGCGGAAATTATTCCTTTTCCCGGCACATCGTTTCCCGCTCATCCATCTGTTGACTTGCCGTTTCGCCAGCAGGATCTTGACCGCTACGCTGAATTTGCACAAAGCTGGGACTATGATCAAGGGCCCGTTCCCACCTTCATGCAGTTTATGGGTGCGGCCAATCCCTCAACTGATATTGTTAATGATATCTCTGCGGCGGCACGGCAGCACACCTTCTCATCGAAGGCGGAGCTCGAAGCTTTCATGAGATCACAGATGGATGTGCAGAATAACCGCGGCCTTGATGAATTTCTGGGACTCTCGCCCTCACAGATGCGCGTCGTTATTCATGAGAATTTTACCGCAAACAGCGCTCTTGTCGAATTTGCGCCGCATGTCGACGATGCGCTCATTAAAGAGGTGACGCAGATCCGGTGGGCGCTGTGGCTGCTGCAGCGGATACTCTCTGAAGAGAAGGGATGGAAGGCCACACAGAAGGGAAATCTTCCCCGCGCCCTGGTGCAGGAATTTTATCACGAATTTCATTCCGGTGATCCCCTGTATCCCCGGTTACTGCCTTCCGGAGAGGAGGATCTGTCCTCCATCGCGGTGACAAAATATTTACTGAAAGATCTCGGACTTATCAAGATACGTAACGGGCGCTACTCTGCGACGCAGAAGGCTGAGAAGGTCTTGGGGCTTTGCGACTGGTATTCGTTTTACAAAGATGTCTTTCTCCGTCGCGCCGAAAAGGTGTCGTGGCTTTTTCATACCCGCCTCAGAGACGAAGACGAATTTGTGCAGAGGACTCTCGTGTTTAATCTCTACCTCATCGCAAAGCTTGCCGCTGATTTTACCGATGACAACATACTTTCCGATGTATATCTGAAGGCGTTTCCCCACGTGCTGCCCGAAGGGATGCACGGTTTTTACGGCTTCAAAGTCGCGTTTATCCACCGATTCTGTATGGAGACGGGGCTTCTTGAAGAGAAAGACCCCGGGAGAGATCGATTTGCATCTGGAAATGTAAATTCATATAAAACGACCGAACTGTTTAAGCAGCTCTTTGTCTGGCATGTGTGAGCTATGCATCTCAACTTTCAAAAGAGTCAATACTTGATTTTACTAAAAAGGTTTCATAGTGAGATTCAAGATTGATGAAAATCTTCCCGAAGAGGCCGCACAATAACTATGAAAAAAAGCTCGTATCTTGAAATTGAAAAGTTTATGAACAGCTGCATGCGTGACAGCGCGCACGACCGGCTGCATGTCTACCGCGTATTATACAGCGCGCTGGATATCGCAAAGGATCATACCGTCGATAAAGAGGTGCTCATCGCTTCGGCCCTGCTGCATGATATAGGAAGAGAAGCGCAATTCAAAGATGAACAGGTGGATCACGCCTCAGCCGGTGCCGTGATGGCGCAGAGCTACCTGGTAAGCATCGGCTGGCCGCAGGTTAAGGCCGATCATGTCAGAGACTGCATCGCGACCCATCGCTTTCGAAATGACAATCCGCCCAAAAGTATCGAGGCGAAGATTATCTACGATGCGGATAAGCTCGATGTCATCGGCACACTGGGGGTCGCCCGGACACTGATGTATAATGCGATAGTAAACGAGCCGATCTACTGTGTCGACAGTAACGGATATGTGATGGATGGAAACGGCAAAGAGAGCCCTTCATTTTTTCACGAGTATTATTACAAACTTAAAAATGTTCACAGCAACCTGCATACAAGCCGCGCGAAAGAGATTGCCGAAAAGCGCGTGAAGGCGGCAGTTGATTTTTATAATGACATGTACCGGACTGTAAGTGATACACATCGAACAGGTTTGGATCTGCTGGATGAGGCGCTGCACGCATAAAGAAATCTTTCAATTTATTTCATGTGAGCGTCGAACCACGCGATCGCCTGATCGATATATTCGACCGGCAAAGAATGGGTGGATTCATACACGATAAATTTCTTGTCTTCTGCGGGAATAATCTCATACAGCCGCTTTGAATTTTCAAGCGGCGTCCATTCATCATTGCTGGCGACGAGCAGTAGAACCGGTATTTTTGTCTGTTTTGCAAATGCGGGGATGTTTCTGCTGCCCCGTTCATCGATTTGCAGAGGGGGAACCGCTGCGACTATGGTTTTAATCTCATCTGAATGCTTCACCGCGGTTTTAAATGAAAAGAAGTTTCCCATGCTGAACGCGAAAATGCCGATGCTGTTATTCTCCGTATCTTCTCTTGCTTTAAGGTATGCCAGCGTAGTTACGATATCTTTGCAGGTATTGTCATACACGTAGTTCCAGTGCCGGTTAACATCTTTGAAATGGCTTTCAAAATCAGGATATTGTTTTGCCGCTCTTTCCCCGTGCATTCTCGCGTCAATAGCCGCGACAATATACCCGTTTTTCAGAAGAGAGAGTGTCAGATTGCCGCCTTTCGGAAAATTGTCCATAACAAGCCATTCAGTATCTTTCGCGGCGGTTATGCCGTGAAGAAGCAGTATCACCGGATGTTTTTCCTTGCCGTCATTCGGGTGAAGGATGATCAGCGGTATCTGCGTCCCGTCATGAGCGCGCAGTGAAAAGTGTTCCATTTTGTATCCGTTCCAGTCACTTATCTTCGGATTTGTCATTTCAGTCCCTGTCTCTGGATTGCAGCCGGATTCAAGAAAACACACTGCGATTAACAGTATCGTTTTTAAATTCATGCCGTAACCCCCGTATTTATTGTGTGAAAACTGAAGCGGAGTAAGCCGCGGGGATGGGCACAGGAGTCGGTGTCCCTGCCTTTTTCCTGCCGATCCGCTTCATTTTTTATACTCTCCGTATCGGTTTTGTCAATTGAATATTCGCTTCGGCTTTGCCCCTGCGCGTTTCTGATCCCCCTCTGCTTTTGCAATCCGCTGCATGGCAAAGAGGCGATACTTTGCCAATCTTGATTTCAATTACGAACATATCTGACTTGACAATTAAAAAACCTCTTTCATACAATGAATAATGCCGCCCGGGAGAATAAGGCAGAGTATCGATGCCCCTGAATCCTCCGCCATGTCGGCCGCTCCGGAAATGAATGATAGTAAAATTGGATTATTGAGATAAAACGGCGCCTCATGCATGCCGTTTCTGTCGTTTATACTAATCAGAGTGAGGGGGCTGATTGTGAAACCCACAGTAAAACACGTTACCTCTATTGCAGCGATCCTCCTGTTTGCGTTTTGTCAGTCGACAAACGAAGCCATTATCGAACAGCCTGCGGTGTTAACGGATCAGGGCATACAGCTTGAAACGATACAGCGGGCAGAGAAAGAAGCCCCTGAACCCGGCAAGGCGGTGCTGCAGACAGCCAGAAAGATGGTGCTCGAAGAAAAGACGGTCATCACCGGTTCATGCTGGAACTGGGTAAACGAATGCTTTATCAGGGCGGGATACGGTGCGAACCGGCATGTCGCATTCAGCAGTAAAAGAAGCGGTCCTTTCGCCGACGCGGATAAAATAAAACCCGGTGACTGGCTGTATTTCGTCAATCACTCTTACAGAAGGATCGGGCACAGCGGCATATTTGTATATTGGGTGGATAAAGAGAGAAAAATCGGTGTCGTACTCAGTTATGTCGGCCTCAACCGGCATGAGTCCGGCAGGTATCATAAGTACTACCTCAGAGACGTCTACAACATCACCCGGCCCGGCGAGAAGATGTAAAGGCACCCCATCTGCACATGCAGTTCATGGATTCTCCCGACTTTTTTACCGCCGAAGGGCTGCCTTTTACTTTCAGCAGTTATAAAGTGAAAAGGGAAAACTCATGGCAGAAGGTCACGAACACGCTGCCCGGGCAGGATGAGCTTCTGCGCGTACCAAAATGACCCGGTAAGTGTATCCCCCCGCCGCTTTGCTTCTATTGGAACCTTTAAAGCAATCTTTTCAGCACGTACCGCTAACTATATCAGGCAAACACGTGGCAAAAATCTGTCAGAATATGATTTTCCGCGGGCCTCTATTAATACTTGCCTTTTTATCGTACAAAATCACGTTGTAAATGTCATGATTTGTTGCGGCAAGCAACCAAACCGGCCGAGCAGGAGTGTAATTAATGAAAAAACATACTGAAGTCTTCTATAACGTTCAGCATTCGCCCGTCGGGGCGTTCGCGAGTTTTACCCTCGGCATGAAGGGCCCGAGGGGCGGGCTGGGGCTTGAGCTCTCAGGTCCGGCGTGCGGCAGCGTGCTTATCGGTTCAGAAGGCATGGACGGCATGTTCGACGCGCTGCCCTATTTTGATGACCCCGCAGACGAGCGCAAGCGCTATGAATCAGAGAATCCCGCCGCGGCGAAACTGCCCGAGTCGAAGGTACGGCTTATCAGCGATGAGAAGATTACCCGTACGATCACACCGGCAACCGATACTCTTGTCAGCGGCGACATGACCTTTACGGTCTACTCGCCCTTTTACAAACTGCCCGACCCGGCGAAGGGTAATGACGCCGAACTCAAGAAGATGCTTGTGCCTTCGGTATTCGCCACGCTCGAACTCGATAACACGAAGGGCAGCATCCCGCGCAAGGTTTTCTTCGGCTACCAGGGAAAAGACCCTTATTCAAATATGCGCACATGTAACGCCGGTCCCCTCAAGGGAATCGCTCAGGGGCTTTGCACGGGTATTTTCACCACGGACGACATGGTTGCCTCGCAGGCATTCAATCTCGATATCGCGCTGCATAATGCCGATATCCCCAGTGCGCGAGATTTTCTGCTGGGGCCGGGCGGCATACTCGCGGGCACGGTCGCACCCGGCGAAAAGAAGAGCTTCCGCTTTTCGATCTGTTTTTTCAAGGCGGGACCCGTCACCAGCGGACTCGATACAACTTACTATTACACCCGCTATTTCCGAAATCTTGAGGATGCCGCTTCGTTCGGGCTGGATAACTTCGCCTGGTATACCGGCGCGGCGAAGGCAGCCGACGCGCTTATCGACACCTCGCGCCTTTCGAGTGACCGCGCTTTTCTGCTCTCGCAAGCGGTGCACTCGTATCTCGGTTCGACCGAGCTGCTCTCGCGTGACGGCAGGCCGCTGTGGGTGGTGAACGAGGGCGAATACCGCATGATGAACACCTTCGACCTGACGATCGACCAGACCTTCTTCGAAATGCTGCTGCACCCCTGGAGCGTGAAAAATATCCTCGACCTGTTTATCGAGCGCTACAGCTACCGTGACGAGATCTTTATGCAGGGCTCTGATGCGTCATTTAAGGGGGGGATAAGCTTTACGCACGATATGGGCGTGGGCAACAACTTCACTCCCGCCGGGCGTTCATGCTACGAGATGCCCAATCTTCACGGCTGCTTCTCGCAGATGACGATGGAACAGCTGCTCAATTTTATACTGACTTACGCGCTCTACGAGTACGGCGCGGATGACGGCGAGTATCTGAAAAAGATGACGCCGCTTCTTTCAGAGTGTCTCGAAAGCATGCTCAACCGTGACCACCCCGATGACGCCAGGCGCGACGGCCTGATGAAGTTCGACAGCCGCAGGACGATTATCGGCTCAGAGATCACCACCTACGACAGCCTCGACGCCTCTCTGGGGCAGAGCCGCAATAATTTGTATATAGCCATGAAAATGTGGGCGGCATCTCTCGCTTTGTATTCTCTTTTTATTAAGGGGGGAAGCCATGACGCCGCCAGGCGCGCACTCGCGCAGGCCGACCTTATATCGAAGACCGTACTCTCTCGCGTCAACGCCGACGGCACCATCTACGCCGTGCAGGAGAGGGGCAACACCTCGCTGATCATTCCCGTGATCGAAGGGCTCGTCTACCCCTGTGTGACCGGGATGTGCGAATTCGCCGCCGAGCGCTACCGTGAGCTGTTTGCGGCACTGGGCGTTCATATCAGGGCGGTACTGAAGAAGGGCATCTGCCTTTTCGAGGACGGTGCCTTCAAGCTTTCGTCGACCAGCAAGAACAGCTGGCCGAGCAAGATATTCATCAGCCAGTTCATCATAGAAAACATATTGGGTATCGCCGACCCGGCGCTGATGCGCGAGGCCGACGGGGCGCATGTCAACTGGATGCTCGATCCCGACAACGCCTTCTTCGCCTTCAGCGACCAGTTTATGGCGGGCAAGGTCTGCGGCAGCCGCTACTATCCGCGCGGGGTTTCGGCGGTGCTGTGGCTGCGCTGAGCGCTTTCATTAGTACTTGTGTTTCGGACATATCGTGAAGTGCCGAAACACAGGCTTTTCAGTCTGTGATATTAAAATAAAATGGGGTCTCTCGATGCGAATCACACTGCTGCAGATGTGTAAGAAAGATGACGGCGCTGCCTGCCGTTTTCGCCGCTTATCCGGTTTTGCGGCCTGTGCGCTGCTCATCCTTCTGGCGCTTGCTCTTGCGGGATGCGCGAAAACGCCGCTCGCTCGTCACGGCAGACTCTCTGTCAAGGATAATGCCCTTGTCGACCGCAGGGGCGAAAAAGTGCAGCTTCGGGGGTTCAGCACGCAGCATATCGCGAAGTCCGAGATGTACGTTACAAGGCGCTATCTGCGTGAACTGCGTGACGATTTTTCAAGCGACGTTATCCGTATCGCAATGTACGTCAACGGGCGCGATAACGGATATCTTGTCGCGCCGGAACAGAAGCAGCTTGTGCGGCGGATAGTGAAAGATGCGGCGAGGGAGGGACTTTACGCGATAATCGACTGGCATATACTTTCGGACAGAAATCCCCTCGATAATCTTGCCCACGCCAAGCCTTTTTTTGACGAGATGTCACGTGAGTTCGCCTCATACAACAATGTGCTCTATGAGATATGCAACGAACCCAACGGTGACGAGGTAACCTGGAAAGAGCACATCAAACCCTACGCCCGCGAAGTGAGCGCCGTCATCAGAAAGAATGACCGCAGGGGGATAATTCTTGTCGGCACCCCCCGCTGGAGCTCGCAGCCGCAGGCCGCAGCCGACGATCCTCTCGATGATCCTCAGACCATGTATGTCTTTCATTTTTATCCCGACGTGACGGGCGACGCGACGCGCGATAATATCGCGCGCGTGCACGAAAAGATTCCCTTGTTCTGCACCGAGTTCGGCGCCTCCGAGTCGTCGGGCGGCGGAAAAATTTTCCCTGCCGAGATCGGACGCTGGATGGACTTTATGGATCAGCGCAAGATATCCTGGTGCAACTGGAATCTTTCGGCCCTGCACGAGTCGAGCGCCTCTTTGCAGATATCGTTCAAGCTGGGGACCGCGATGCGCCTTCAGGAGCGGCTCTCGCCTTCGGGCGAGCTGATCCGCTACTACATGCGGCGGGGCAGGGTGAAGGGCGATGCCGCGCCCGCATTTATCAATGAGGAAAGCTTTCGCTGAGAGCGGACGCCGCTGATTATCCGCCTGAATACGGCATCAAGTGCGCGCTTTTGCCGGTTTTTTTGCGGAGGATAAGCTGCCGTTTTTTCTTGAAGGCTTCCCCGTTTGTGTACAATTTTTAACGGACGCGGCGCAGCAAAATCACTTTTTGCACGCGACAGGAGGCACTCATGAAGATACTATTTATCGGCGGCACAGGCACCATCAGCACCGAGATTTCACGAAGATTGTCAGAAGAGAATCACGACCTGTATCTGGTAAACAGGGGACTTCGCAGCGATCAGTTCCCCCCCGATGTGCACCATATCCGGGCCGATATAAATGATGAGGCCCTTGTTTCGTCAAAGATAAAGGGACTTGATTTTGACGCGGTTGTCGATTTTATCGCGTTTGTCCCCCCGCAGCTTGAACGCGACTACCGTCTATTTAAAAACCGTACGAAGCAGTTTATCTTTATCAGCTCGGCATCGGCCTACCAGAAGCCTCTTTCTGATTACCGCATCAGCGAGGGCACGCCCCTGGCCAACCCCTACTGGGAGTATTCGCGCAACAAGATCGCCTGCGAAGAGTACCTGATGAAGCTCTACCGCGATGAAGGTTTCCCTGTGACGATCGTGCGCCCCAGCCACACATACGACGAGCGTTCGGTGCCGCTGGGGGTGCACGGCGAAAACGGCAGCTGGCAGGTGCTGCGGCGTATGCTCGACGGCAGGCCCGTGATCATTCACGGCGACGGTACCTCTCTTTGGACGATGACCCACACCAACGACTTCGCCCGCGCCTTTATCGGCCTTCTGGGCAATATCCACGCGATCGGCGAGAGCGTGCAGATCACCTCGGACGAGACCCTGACGTGGAACCAGATCTATGCGGCAATCGCCTCCGCGCTCGGCGTCGAACTGCGCGCGGTGCACGTCTCGTCAGAATTTCTCGATCAGTGCAGCCCATATGACTTCAGGGGCTCTCTGACCGGCGACAAGGCGAATTCGGTCATCTTCGATAATGCGAAACTGAAACGGCTCGTGCCGGGATTCACCGCGACAAAGCGATTTGACCAGGGTATCCGCGAGACGGTCGCCTACGTGCTCGACCACAAGGAGTGCCAGAAAGATGACCCGCTCTTCGACGCCTGGTGCGACCGGGTCATCGATGCGCTCAAGTGTGCGTCTGAAGCGGTGAAAAACGGCTGAGAAGGGCAGTGCGGCAGGGGTGGATAACTATCCGCCTGATTCAGGGCCGAAAAAAAGGTGTCCCGACGGGACACCTTTTTTATTAACTGCAGAATTTTTACGCGGTGAAAACTTACGGTGTCACGACCTTGATATCGGTGGCGATGCTTTTTGAGTCTAAACCGGTAAGATCGAAGCGAACGATATCAACACCGTCGGCCCCCTTATCGAGCCAGTAGCACGCGTACGTGTATGCGCTGGATGTGCTTGTCTTGTAGAAACCGGTTATGTAGAGGTCGCCATTGACAAGAGTCATCGACGTGGTGTCCGAATACGCATATTCAAGAGTCTTTTTTGTCTGATTGATCCAGATGCAGGCATTGGGGGTTCCTAAATAGGTTTTTGCAACACCCGCCACATAGACCTTTGTGCCGTCCGTGCAGATCGCGCGGGCTATACCCTCATTATCTGTTGCAAGAGTATAAATAATATTGGTTTTAGTTGAAAAATATGAACACTCATCAGGGAAACTGTAATAACTCGGACTTGTTATTGCTGATATGAGATTGCTCACTGAAGAGTACTTGTTTATAGCAAAATAGGTATTACCGTCTGCATCGCGAGCCACTGCCGATGATCCGCAGGGAGTGGTTGCTTCTGTGTTTTTACTAAAAGTGGCGGTTCCAATAACGTTTTCAAAGTAACCGGCTTTAGCAGTGCCTGTCGTGGCAAGATCTGTGAGGGCGCCGACTATCTTGTTTCCGTCCAATATGCATCTGCCGAAAATTGTCGTTGGCAGGGCAGACCCCCCCGTCACTCCTGTTTGCCACTTCACACCGTACGGCACAGGATTGCTCGCGGACGTTTTGTCCAGAAAACTGCCCATTACGTAGGTATCGCTTCCGTAAAAAATTATCGATGTCGCAGAGCCTTCACAGTTTGTCGCGACGTCGAGATTGGTTCTCACTCCGCTCTTTGTCCAGTAACAGGGCACTTTTTTTGAGCTGTTAATGTAATAGCCGGCAGTTATTACATCACTGCCCGATACGTTGATCGCTTCGGGGTAACCGGCCGAAGATGTAGTGTCGTATGAGGTGATCTGCCCGTTTTTCCAGTAGGCGCCTTTTCCACTTGTGGTGGTCGAGTCGGCACCCGATATGTACACGTCGCGGTTGGTTACCGTATAGGTGTAGGTCACAACTGACGAGTTCTTGCATCCTGTCTCTTTCGCGTACATTTTCAGCGTCATGGCCTTGTCAAGGGTGACAGAGGTTCCGGTAAGCGCGCTGTTGCTGGGGTTTGCGACCGGGTCAGAGCCGTCGGTGGTATAGACGATGGTGCGTGTGGTTTTGTCGGCAGTGAGTTTAATCGTGCACTTGTCCCATTCGCCTGAAGAAAGTGATGCACTCGGCGCGGTAATCGCGGTATACGAGATGGTGAATTTCTTTTCGGCTATGGGGCTTACGTCGCCGTCGCTGTTGTAGCCGATCGCGCGGATAGTGTAGCTTTTGTCAGCCGCGGTGTCGCCGGCAAGGGCAAAAGATTCGGTATAGTTGGTTGAAGTGCTCGAGGGATCGGTACCGTCAATGGTATAGTACACCTTAGACGAATCACCGTCCGAGCCCGCTGAGAGGGTGACCTTTACGTCGCTTGAGAAGGTCGTCGAGCTTGAAGAATATGAGCCGTTGGTAGTGCTCACAGAAATATACGGCTTACCGACTGTCCCGGGGATATCAACGACTATTGTAGCGGTAGCCTCATCGCTGATAGCTTTGCCGTCATCGCTGACTACGACGGCCCGTATATCGTAGGTGCCGCTTTCGTCGAGTTCCTCATCAACATCAGAGGTGTAATATCCGTTTTCTATCGGATCCTCACCGTCAGTGGTGTAGGCGATTTCGTATCCATCCTCGCAGGTGATGGTAAGCTGTACCGCCTCGGTAAAAGTGCCCGATGCGGGCGAAATAACCGGTTTTTCTGCAGAAAGCTCTTCGCCGCCCGGTTCATCGCCATCGTCTTCGACTGTAGATGACGACGATGTGCCGCCGCAGTTCACGAGCGAAGTGAAAAGCATGAGTACAAGAAACAGTTTCAATACCCTTTTCATAATTAATCCTTTATTATTAGAATATGATGATTAGCTCTTGATCGTCAGTTTCACTTACTCTGAAAATTGAGAAAAGAATTGCAATATTAATTTTATGAAAAATATAACTGGTTTAAATTTTTTTTTAAATTAGCAATCCTGTCAGGCGGGAAAACGTTATCAAGGTTGAAGTATTTGAATAGGCAATAATTTAATTGTATAGTTTGGTGTTTTTGTTTGTGTATTTGTCGCAATGAGCTGCAAAGCTATGAGATGCCGCATGATTTCAGCAATTCATGTTGGTGTGAAATTCATTATTTCCATTATCTTGTGCCCTCACCCGCGCTACTGCGCACCCACTCCCATAATGCAGGATGCATAAGCAAAACGCCAGCGCCAAGGATGGCGCGATGAGGCGTTTCGCAGTGCAAGTGGTAAATGGGGAGTAGGGCTGGTCGGTGCTGCGCACCTGCTCGCCTATTGGCGGCAAAGCCGTCGAGCCTGCGTCCTGGGCGAGGGTTTTTCTATTAAAGTCGTATTTTGTATACTGTCAGGCTCCCCTCTCCCTACATTCCCGTAAACGCTTTCGCTGGGAGATGGGGCGGGGGTGAGGGTATAAAGCTTTAATACTCAATTATTATTTTAAAAATCTCTTAATAATGTTCTTATTCAAACGTGAATTGCTGTAATTGAATCTTGAATAACTAATCTTTTCAACCAGGACCTCGAAAAATTCCGGGCAAAGACGCAGCATAATCATTGCGGAAGGTAATTTTTCGATGCCCCTATATTGTATCCGAAAATGAATTATATGTCCGGGATAGAAAAAAATGCGGGTGGAGTGCAGCGGTGTGATCGGATAAGACCGAAGAACCATCCGCAGACATCGGTGCGGAGGGTTCTTCGGGAATTTCAGGCCTTCTTTACTTCATCATAGGCCCAGTCAAGCCAGGGAAGCAGCTTCTCTATGTCGGAACTTTCGACCGTGGCTCCGCACCAGAAGCGAAGTCCGGCAGGTGCATCTTTGTACGAGCCGCAGTCGTAGGCCGCTTTTTCGGATGCTAGCAGCTTGACCATGGCTTTTACCTGATCGGCCGTCAGATCGAGTTTAAAGCAGACCGAAGTATTGGATCTGCTGCGCTTCTCTTCTGCAAGAAAGCTGATCCAGCTGCGCTGCGAGACGAACTGCTCGAACACTGCGAGATTGCGCTCGCTTCTTTCGATCAGCCCTCTGAGTCCGCCGACCGATTCGGCCCACGCGAGTGCGTCGAGATGGTCTTCGTTGGCGATCATCGAGGGTGTATTGATTGTCGAGCCTTCAAAGATCTCTTCGAGCAGCGCGTCGCCCTTTGTCAGTCTGAATATTTTGGGCAGCGGCCATGCGGGCTTGTAGGAGGTGAGGCGCTGCACGGCCCGGGGCGAAAGAACAATCATGCCGTGGGCACCCTCGCCGCCGAGCACCTTCTGCCATGACCAGGTGACCACGTCGAGTTTTGACCAGGGAATATCCATCGCGAATACCGCGCTTGTCGCGTCACACAACGTCAGTCCCTGACGCTCGGCGCTGATCCACTCGCCGTCGGGAACTTTTACTCCCGAGGTGGTGCCGTTCCAGGTGAATACGATATCCCGCGAAGGATCCGCCTGTGACAGATCGGGCAGTTTGCCGTAATCGGCATTGAAGTAGCGCGCGTCCGCAATCTTGAGCTGTTTTTTGATATCCGTAGCCCAGCCTTCGCCGAAGGACTCCCACGAAAATACATCGACGCCGCGTGCGCCCAGCATCGACCACATCGCAGTCTCGAAAGCGCCGGTGTCCGATGCGGGCAGGATACCTACACGGTAGTCTTCGGGAATGCCGAGAAGCGACTTGGCCTTCGTAATCGATTCAGCCAGTCTGGATTTTCCCAGCGAAGAGCGGTGTGAGCGGCCGAGTATATCGCCTCTGAGCGAGGCAAGTGAGTAACCGGGGCGCTTGGCGCAGGGGCCGGAAGAGAAATTCGGACAAACAGGTTTCTGTGATGGTTTCATATCGTGATCTCCTTATGTAATAATAGGTAAAGAATGATGAAGTGCTGAATTGACAAGTTATTTTCGACAGAAAAACGGCAAAGCTGTTCCGAACTGATTTCGGCTCTCAGCGGCGTCGGCTGTGCGTGAGCGCCGGTAAGTGCAGTGAAGAGTCATTCGGCGGCCCCGCTGCGCGTGACCTCCAGTTACCCGGGCTGCGCGATGTCCGACAGACAGCCCGACATCCATGCCCCGCATGGCTGTCAGTTATTGACGAAAAGCTTTGATCGGGTTCTTCAAAAGTTAATTTTGTATGGTTGCATTAGTTGTTATTTGAGGGGGTGTTCGGGGATGAAGGGATATTTTTGATAAGCTTTCCCCCAAAACTGATGATCTTAACCATTGTAATATTTACCAGCAGCGCGGTGATTACGCCGGCAATAGTGCCGATCACCGGGCCGGGAATCGGGATATTCAGCATTTGCGCAAGTGTCTCAGCCGCAGATCATCTTCCCGAGAGATCCTCTTCGTACTTCGCGCTCGCCGCGCGGCGGTTGAGCCGGAGCTCTTCGTTTGAGGGATCCTGCTCGAGACCGAGCGAGAAGGCGCGAAGCGCCTGACGGTACTCTTTCTTCTGAAAGTGCGACTTGCCGATGTTGTTGTAGGCTTTCGCCGTTTCAGCCTCATCCTTCGAAGCTTTAACGATCTGGTAGAATGTCTCAATCGCCTTGTCGTACATCATGCGGTTGTAGTAGATGACGCCCAGCGCGTAGAGCGCCTCGGTGTCGCCCGGCTGCATCAGAAGCGCCTTCTGCACGTAGGTGGCAGCCTCGGATACCTCGCCTTCCGGGCTTTCGCGTTTTGCGGCGAGAATCGAAAGATTGATATACGCCTTGCGCGTCAGTTCGTTAGAGGTGCCCAGGTCAATGACCTTCTTGTAATTCTGTTCCGCATAGGTGTCGAGACCCTTCTTGTTGTAGATGGTCGCAAGCGAGAAGAAGGCGTCGGTATTCACCGGCCAGCGCTCGGTTATCTTCTGGTACTCCTGCAGGGCCTCGTCGATGTAGCCGGTCGAGTACAGCAGGTCGGCTATCGCGACTACCGGTTTCGGATTATCCGGGTTGAGCGCGGCGGATTTGCGGTAGCTGTCGATCGCGCCGATACGGTCGTTCAGATGGTGATAGGTAATACCCAAATTATAATAGGCCATATCGTCCGAGGGGTTGATGGCGATGGCGTTTTTGTAGGCGTCGACGGCGTCCTGATAGCGCAGCGAGTCGTCGTAGATGTTTCCCATATTGATCCATGCAAGTCGCGCGTTCTCTGATGCCGGCTCGAGTTCGGCGATGCGCCTGAAGTAGACGATCGCCTCGTTGAGATCCTTGTTCCTGTAGAACATATCGCCCAGCTTGAAGAGAACGGGAATATTGTTCTGCTGCACGGTGATGACCTTGCGGTAGAGCTCGATGCTTTTGGAGGTGTTGCTGTACTGCGAATACATATCCGCGAGCTTCTCGAGAGTCGCCGCGTCCTCGCTGCCCATCTGTTCGGCTTTTTCAAGATAGGGCAGGGCCTCATCCTTTTTGCCGAGGGCCATGAGCGCGAGTGAGAGATTGTAGTAGTCGGCCGTCTGCGGGCTCATATTCAAAGTAAACTTGAGATACTTGACCGCATCCTCGTATTGTTTGTTTTCAAGCAGCAGCGCCCCGAGCCGCGAATACGCCTGATAGGTGACGCTTCCCGCACGGTCGGCGCTTGCGGCCTGCTTGAGCGTTTCCACCGCCTTGAGCGTATCCCCCGTCTTTAACAGCGCGAGCGCGTAGTTATACAGTGCGACGGGATTTTCGGCGTGAATCTCAACGGCCTTCGCGTAGGCATCCTTCGCCTTGATGTACTGCGTCTGGGTATAGAGAATATTGCCTTTTTCGACATAGAGCTCGTCGGCGTCGGGTTTGATCTCGATGGCCCGGTCGATGGCGGCGAGGGCTTCGTCGATGCGGTTGAGCTTGCGGTAGCTTTTAGAGAGCTGCAGCAGCGTCTGGTAATCCTTCGGCGCGTATTTTATCGCGCGGTCGAAGTAGGAGAGCGCCTTGGTATAGTTATCCATCGAGTGTTCGATCATTCCCAGATAGCGCAGTGCGATCGCCTTCTCGCTGTCCGGCGCGGAAGATTCGACCACTTCGTAGAGTTCGGTAATCGCCGCGTTGAGCTGATTGCGGTTATACAGATCGATGCCGCGCTTGAGATGCTCGTTTGTGAGTGCGGCACTCTCTTCGGGTGAGAGCGTCTGATCGACAGTTTCCTGCGATGTCTGTTTTTTGCCGATCTGAAGCTGCGGCAGCAGCGAGTCAGGTTTCTTGTAGAATTTTATAAATATAAAGAGGATCACCAGCGAGGCTATGAAGATCCCCGCGGCAAGAGAGATCTGGATTACGCGTGTGCGGGAGAGGGGGCGTTTTGGGGAGCGGCTCTCTTTATCGCGGTATCCGGGCGCCTCATCGTTGGTGTCGGGAGCCGGTTCTATGACAAATCTGTTTTTCTTTATAAATGGCTGCATGGCACTTCCGTTTTATCGGCAGTGACCCAAACAATGGAGGCTTACAGTTCGTTTTTGCGCACCGCGTCGAGGATTCCGTTTACGAAGGTCCCGGAGTTCTCACCTCCGAAGAGCTTCGCGAGTTCGATTCCCTCGTTAATCGTTACCGGCGCGGGAATGTCCTTCTGAAAAAGCAGTGAATAGATCGACATTCGCAGTACTGTTTTATCAATTGTTTCGATCCGCTCGAATTTCCAATTCTTTGTGTACCTTTTTATAATGTCGTCAATTTCAGTAATATTTTGAATAGTTCCGCGCACTAATTTTTCACTAAAATCGAGGGTTTCTTCGTTCGCCTCTTCTTCGATCCATGAAAAATCGAGGATAGATCCGAGGTCGGGATGATTGGTCTCGAACATGTAGAGGGCCTGAAGGGCGATTTCGCGAGATTTTCTTCTTTTTCCCATCGGGTAGTCTTTTCTATTGGTTTTCCGCCGTGCGCAGGGGCGCGTCCGGTCGGATTACCTAACTAAGGTCTTCGAGTGCCGTGTGCGTCAATCTTTTTTCAGCGCTGACCTCCGGCCGTTTCCCCCCGTTTCTTTTCGTAAGGCCCGGCGGCAGATACAGCCTTTGTTCCCGTAAGGGTATTCAGATCCGGCTTGGGTAATAATTCCCGGATAGTTATCCAGGCAAAAAAATGATTGACGATGAATAGTAAATTTAATATTTATTATTCATCGAGGGGTGTGATAATGGCTCAGATTCTCAAAGAGGAAACCAGAAGGGCGATTCTCGATGCCGCACTGCAGATCTTCGCCGAAAAGGGATATCGCCATGCCTCGATCGGTGATGTGGCAAAACTTGCCGCGATTTCGCCGGGCAATATCTACCGCTACTACGCCGACAAGAAACAGCTCTACGACGCGGCCGTTCCCGATTCGCTTTTGCAGAAGCTCACCGCTCTATTGGATAAGAAAATTGCCTCGCTCAACGGAGTTCCGCTATCGGCAGCTGTCCGTGCGCAGAATCACTTCAGAAATGAACTGGTGGCTCTTCTGGTCGAGAATCGCCTCTACTGGGTTGTGCTTCTGCGCGAACGGGCAGGGGATGCCCTCGCGGAAAGTCTTACCTTATTCTGGAAGCGATGGGTTGCGGCGCTTCCGATGCCGGATGCCGCGAAAGAGGCGATCCTTTGCGATGAGCGGCTGACGAGTATTCGCATTTTTTACACAAATCTCATCAGGCTGATGCGCGACCATATTCTGACATTCAGCAAAAGTGAAAAGCTTGCCGCATTTCTCGAAGATACGCTCAACTACCATCTGGCGGGTTTGAACGCACTGTTCGGTTCATGGGGGAAAGAAGAGGCTGATAAATCCGCCCCGGGGCGGACGCCGCAGGAATAATACAACATAGATCGAGGTTCATATGAGTCAGAAAAATTACGCTATCTACTATTTTACCGGGACGGGCAATTCGCTTGTTTTCGCTCGGGCCCTAGCGGCGGCGCTTGGTGCGGGTGATCCGCTGCCGCTCGTCACGGAACTGAAGAAGAATGAAATCAGCGTCACTGCTGAAAAAGTCATCATCTGCTTTCCGCTGTACTTTCTCAGTTTTCCCAAACCGGTGATGGACTTTCTCGAAAGGGCTTCGTTTGCCGGGGGTTCTGCGGTGTACGCGGTGGTAACGCGCGGCTTTGCTCCCATGGGGGGCGTGGGTCTGCCGTTCAGGCGCTATATCAAAAAGACAAAGGCCCGGGCGGGGGGATGCTTTTATGTGACTCTTCCCAACAACGATATTACGCTTTTCGACGTCGATACGCCTCAGACGGCCGCAAAGCGCCTGGCAACTCTTGAAGCTCAGTGCGCGCGCGTCGCCGGGGCGATCAGCTCGGGGCGGCGGCACTTCGATTTTGAAGTGCTCGGCTGGATGCGCCCTTTCCGCCATTCGCCGGCCTATCTGAATAAGCTGAAGGATTTCGGCAGACAATTTCGCGCGGACGCGAACTGCAACGGCTGCGGCATCTGCGCAAAGGTATGTCCGCAGGACAATATCACAATCGTTTCGGGGAAACCGGTGTGGGGCGACAGGTGTGTACTCTGCGAAGGGTGTCTCAACTGGTGCCCCGCCAGGGCGGCGCAATACGGCGATATCACCACGGCCAAGGGAAGATATCACCACGGCGATATCAGGGTTTCCGATATGGAGCACCAGAAACGCTGAAATGCCTCCGGCAATACCGGTGTTCCAGGGGAGTCCATGCCTTACGCGGCTGGACTTTCCCGGTGCTTGAAGGCCTCATTAATCGGCTGCCAGATGCTTCTTCCAGGCGACATCCTCTCTGGTCAAAACATGCGGATCCTGCATCAGCAGTTTCGCGTTGTTGTTTCCGGTGATGGACATATAGGTATTGGTTCTGTCGCCGTTATCCCAGTCATGCCAGGATATCCAGAAGGCTATACCGGGGTAGGCTCTGCCGAGCTGACGAATGTAGGTCCTGTTATCGAAGCATCCGTGATTATCCACATGATCCGGACCGAATTCCGCCATTGCGATCGGTTTGCCTGTTGCGACAAGTTCGGCATAACCCACAATATTGAGAGGATTGTTGTAGGCGGTTGGCGCGACGATATCGATGTAGTCATCACCGGGGTAATTCCACATCTGAGGAACAATCTTTATTCCTGACGAGGAAACGGCATTGACATTATTGTAAGGTGAATACAGCCAGATAATGTTGTTCAGCCCCTTTACTTCAGTGAAGTAAGTATACATATCCCGATATAAATTTACATAGGGTGCGGGATCATCCTTGTGGCTTGAAACCCCCCACCAGAACCATGAGCCGTTCATCTCCTGAATCGGCTTGAACATGACGACCACTCCGGCATCCTGCAGCTCCAGAAGTGCCGCCGCGATTCTGTCAAGTTTCCGCCTCCATACCCGATAGATCGCTTTATTCGGATCGGTCAGATCGTTCAGGTTGATCATTTTAGTCTGTTCTTCCGTCAGATAATAGGTTCTGGTGTTTTTCCAGTTTCCGGGATTGTTCTTCAGATCGGATTCGTCGTTCAGCCACGGGTTCTGGGGGGACATCCCGACGGCGATAAGTCCCCCTTTATTCCAGTATTTTATCAGTACTGCATTCGCTTTCGACAACTCCTCCGGAGTGCTGATCTGGTCGTGCTCATAATCGAGTGCGATTATTGACGGCCACTTTCCCGTTTTCCGGTAGAGGTTTTCCGTCATCTTCGTGTAGCCCATCATATCGCCCGGTTTATAGATGTTGACCGTATGACCGCAGCTTTGTCCCGAAAGTACGCGGGGGGAATTGTCTTCAGACATTGCCGCAATATAGCGCAAGACCGCTTTTGTTTTTGCGTCAGCGGCGGCATTACACGTTGTGTCATCCCTCTTCGACATCCTGACCGGTGATTCACTTCGTGAAAAATTTAATAATGATTGTCCGGCTGACGTTTGGTTCTGATCACATCCGCACAACGCCAATATCACGAGTAAGCACGCTGCCCTTGTTTTCATCGCCGCCTCTCATCTGTAGAAATTCTTTAGAATTGCTCCGATATGATTGTCTGCATGTGCCGGTATGAAAGCAGACAGTCATATATATCCGCCTTCAACGGAATAGCCGTCATGAAGATCAGACATTATTATCTTGAATTATACTTGAAATCTATCTTTCCTAAAGGATAAGAAATATTTATTTATTTCGGGGGAAGTTCTCCGGAGTACAGACCGACCGATAACAGTAGGATCGCGACTGCTGCTGAAGGTGCGCTTATTGACTCACCCGCCTTGTGTGACAGAGTTTCACTTGTGCAGGGAATTTTTCGAGCCTTATTGAATGAATACGCTTTCGGGAGGCCTGCGGTGGAAGACAGAAGTGTCGTTGATCGCTCGCGCATGATCGATACGCAAATCGCGGCACGGGGGATAACAAATAAAAGTGTGCTGCGCGCGATGCGCGGGGTTCCCCGTCACGAGTTTGTGCCCGCCGATAAAAAGGCTTACTCGTACGAAGATTACCCCCTGCCGATAGGCTTTGCCCAGACAATATCCCAGCCGTACATCGTCGCGTTCATGACAGAGCTTCTCGAGCCGGAACCCTGGCACCGCGTGCTTGAGATCGGAACCGGTTCGGGGTACCAGGCAGCGGTGCTGGCCGAGATTGTCGATCAGGTCTACACCGTTGAAATTATCGAAGCCCTGGCAAAGAGATCGGCCGCTTTACTCGAGCGACTGAGGTATAAAAATGTGCACACTCTGCACGCCGACGGTTATGCGGGATGGATCGATCAGGCCCCTTTTGATTCGATCATCGTGACCGCTGCCGCCGGGTCGATTCCCCCGCAGCTGATAACGCAGCTTAAAACAGGCGGCAGGTTGTGTATTCCGGTGGGGATGCCCGCTGAGGTTCAGACACTCTGCCTTGTGCGCAAGTTCGCAGAAGATCAGATTGCTGTAGATGAGCTCGATCAGGTGCGATTTGTTCCGCTGACGAGGGGTGACGGGGGGAAGCCTGCGCGGTGAGGGAATAAAACTTTGCCGGTGAAATTTTACTTCAGCTGACGCAAGAGCAACACCTCCCTCTAGTGATCCGCTTTTTCAAAATCACGATACAGCAGACTCGGCTGGATGCCGCTGTTATTCTGGTACTTTCCCCCCGCGTAGGTGGTGAACTCGCCCTCGATCGTATGATAGTAAATCTGGCAGATTTCGACACGGGGATAGATGATGAGCGGCTGTACGCAGAATATTTCGAGCGTCCAGTAGCCGGCGAATCCCACATCGCCGAAACCCGCGGTGACATGAATGAACATGCCCAGCCGCCCGATCGATGAGCGTCCCTCGAGCATGGGGATGAGCCCGTCAGTCTTTGTGTATTCAAAGGTCCGCCCCAGGTAGAGCCTCTGCGGTTCAAGCAGCAGTCCCTCTTCGGGTATCGTCACCGATTTTGTAGGGTTGGGCTTTTTCATGTCCAGAGGCATCGTGTCGTATACGAGCAGTTTGTGGTGCAGGCGCAGATTGTAGCTGTTCGGATTCAAACGCGATTCATCGAAGGGGTCGATAGTGATCGAAGATCCCATTCTGCGTTTGATTTCAAGTCCTGAAAGAATCATTGGTGCCTCACAACGGGATCTTTTATGATCTGCAGCGGCCGGTTCCTTCTAGTGGATGTTTTACGGGCGGTTCTGTAAAGAATTAATTGCGCCGCGCTGATTCCCGGCGGAGAACTAGGGATAGGTATCCGCACCATACAAACGTGTAGTTAAAATTTGCGGCGGCCTTGCAGACCCCGCATATCAGGCTGCCGGTCGGGGCAAGTCATATTTTTCTTTTTGAGACCATGCCTCTCGCCAGCATCTCGAGGCGGCCTTCGCCCGGCGAGTAGGGCTTTCCCCCGAGATAAAGCTCCTCGACACGGATATCTTTGATCTTCTTCTTCGGCTGTTTCAGAATATTCTTATCGAGAATGACCATGTCGGCGCGCTTTCCCGCTTCGAGGCTTCCCCGCTCGTTTTCGTCGAAGCTCATCCACGCGGCGTTGCGGGTATACAGATCGAGCGCCTGCTGAACGGAAAGGGACTCCTCGGGTACATAGTGGTTGACCGCTGCGTGAATGCCGCCGATCGGGTCGGGCACGGTGCAGGGGGCGTCGGATCCGCCGCTCATTCTGATGGCCGCTTTTTGCATGCTCCTGAGGGGCGATAGCTTATAGACACGATCGCCCATGATCGATTCGAGATAGGAGAGCGGCTCCTGCTCCCAGTCGAGAAAGGCCGGCTGCAGGGCGATCGCGATGCCGTGTTTTGCGCAAAGATCGAGCCCCTTCTTTGTGGGCAGGCACGCGTGAATGATAGTATGCCTGTGATCCGTGCGCGGATAGTCCTGCAGTGCGGCGGCTATCGCGTTCACGGCCTGATCAAAGGCGCGATCGCCGATCGCGTGCATTTCTATTTGAAGTGAGGCGCGGTTCGCCGCCTTCGCAAATCCGGTTACCGTTTCATCCGAATAGTAAAGTACGCCGCAGTTTTTCGAGCGCTTATAGGGTTTGTGCATCGCGGCGTCGAGCGAGCCGAAACAGCCGTCGAGAGCCGCGGCAAAGCATCCCCCTATGCGCGGCAGCCCGCGTTTGAGAACCTTTTCAACCTGCATCGTCTGAAAGAAGAGGCGGTAGGCGATATCGTTACGCAGCCCTTTGGCAAACAGCGTCTCGAGCGTCACATCCATGTCGCCCGGAAAACCCACACCGCTCACCGAATGCAGCATGCCGATGCCGCGCAGTGCCATCGTGTCAATTGTGCGCAGCATGCGCGAGAGGGTGTCGGGAAGCGAGACTGTCGCGGTGACAAAATCGGTGATGCGGAAAAAGGCCTCCTGCGTCATGAGTCCGCTCTCTGGGTCAAAGCCCCGCTCGCCGGTGATGCGCAGGGGAAGCCTGCGAAGAAGTGCGCTGTTGATAATGGCGGCGTGTCCGTCGTACTTGACGATGAAAAGAGGGCGCTCGGGGCACGCCTCGTCGAGCTCGCTGCGCGATATAAGCCTCTTTTCGGCGACACAATGGGCCGAGGCGCCGAAACCGAGTATGATCTTTTCGTCGTGTGTGCGGGCATACTCGCTGATTGTCTTCACCATCGTGTGATTGTCGCGCGCCCCTCGCACGTCAAGTCCCCCCGAAAAGAGGGCGTGTGACATGAAATGCAGGTGGGTGTCGGCGAAAGCGGGGCAAAGGGCCCGCTCACCGAGCTTTATATGCGAATGGGGCGGATAACTATCCGGGAGGCTGTCGCCGACGAAGAGGATTTTTCCCTTATCCTCCACAAGATAGCGGGCGACGCGCGCATTATTGTCGCAGGTGATGATGGTGCCCTCATAAATTCGCATAATAATCCTCCGGTGATCATAGAATGCTTCCGCAGTGTGAAAGAGCCGGCGTGCATGAAGCTTTGCCGGCACTCAGGGGTCTGCTGCCGCTGGTAGCACGGTTCGCAAAAGAATACAACAAAATCTTTATTGAGGCGGCAAATTATGCCGGCCGCGTTCCCCCCGCCGCCGGAAGATACTTCTCGGGTATTCATTTTGTAAATTGCCCGGACTACTGCCGTTAGTGCCTTGACACGCTGAGAAAAATCACGCACTTGTCGCTCGAACCACTTTCACTGCCGGGTGCGGTATTTCAACTGACGACGCAGGAGCTGATCGTATGCCAACGAATCCATTTATAACCGCCTTACTGCTTACACTGATGGCCGGGCTTGCGACGGGGGTGGGAAGCCTTATCGCCCTTCTGTCAAAGCGGACGACTCCGCGCTTTCTCTCGCTTTCACTGGGCTTCTCTGCGGGTGTCATGATCTTTGTCTCGCTTGCGGAACTCTTTATCGATTCGCGCAGGCAGCTTTCTCTGTTATGGGGGGAACGGGGCGGCTACTGGGGGGCGATCGGCGGCTTCTTCGGCGGCATGGCGCTGATCGCGGCGATCGACCGCCTTGTTCCCCGCGAAATAAACCCGCATGAGGCGCGCGCGCGTGAGGCCGCCGAATCGGAGGCTGTGGATCTGTGTGCGACCGGGAACGTCTGCGTTGAACGGCGCAATACAAGGCTCCTGCGCACGGGAGTGCTCACCGCTGTTGTCGTTGCGCTTCATAATCTGCCCGAGGGGGTCGCCACCTTCTTCGCCTCGCTGCAGGATCCGGCGCTCGGCCTTACCATCGCGCTGGCGATTGCGATCCACAATATCCCCGAGGGTATCGCGATTTCAGTGCCGGTTTACTATTCGACGGGTTCACGCAGAAAGGCCTTCTGGTATTCCTTCGCATCGGGGCTCTCGGAGCCTCTCGGTGCCGTGCTGGGATATCTGCTGCTGCGCCCGCTGCTCGGCGGCCCTGTCTTCGGCTTTATTCTCGCGGGTGTCGCCGGTATCATGATCTACATCTCGCTGGACGAGCTGCTTCCCTCTGCGCGTGAATACGGCGAAAGTCATCTTGCTATGCTTGGGCTTGCGGGGGGGATGGGGGTGATGGCCTTTTCTCTTGCGCTCAGCGTGTAATCGAATAACAGAACCGCTTTCCCCCTGCTACTGTGCGCATACCCCGGATAGTTATCCACGAAGTTTGACGAAAAATCATTGCCTCATACGCAGCTTTGGCGGGGGGATCACTTGCTCATAATCCTGAAAATTGTCTGCACGATGCTCAGGGCGATAACCAGAATCAGTGCATATTTCAGAAGTGCTGAAGGTGCCCTGCCGCTGAGCCTGGCTCCGAAGCGTGAGGCGATCACCGATCCCAGAATCAGGGGGATTACCAGAACCGGATCCACCTGCAGAGAGAGTATCTTGCCCGCGGCGCCCAGCACAGAGCCGATCAGTACGATACCGAGGCTTGTACCGACGGCATTTTTCAGGGGAATTTTCAGAAATCTGGTCATCAGCGGTATAATAATGAAACCGCCGCCCACTCCGACTACACCCGAAAGCGTGCCGGTCGCACACCCCAGAATAATTGCGAGTACTCTGTTAAACGGACGGACGCCTGTCTCTGTCAAAAGCTGTTTCTCTTCATCAGTTGAATCGAACAGCAGCATCAGAAAAGCGCTTATGGTCAGCAGGGCGAAGATGCAGAGCATGCGCTCGTCGGCCATGTCTTTTGAGAGGTAGGCGCTGAGCAGGGCGCAGATTCCCAGGGGAAGCCCGGTGTAGATGAGCGCGTCAGTGCGGATATTTCTGTTTCTTTTGTGAACGATGACCCCCGACAGCGAGGCGAAAAAGACCTGCACCATAGAAAGTCCCGCCGCCGTCTTAACGGAGATCTCACCGAGTCCCAGAAGAGAGGGCAGTGTCAGCATCAGGGGGATGATGATCACGGCCCCGCCGAATCCGAGAAGGCCCGAGAGAAAGCCGCCGATGATTCCTATGCAAAAAAGTGTGAGTAATAACAGCATTTGCCTCCTCCTGAAAAGGCGTATCAATAGCCTTCACAAAAATGGAAGGTACATCTGAATGTATTCTTTCTTTTCGAAAATTGTATGGCAGAGATCACAAAGGCTTACATAGTTATCTTTCAATGCTATCGGCAACCCATTATTCTTAATCACTTGAACAAACCATTCATACCCGAATCGTTCAAAAATTCTGCAGAATTGATTATCATAGAAATTGCGAACTATATCTATAAGGTTTGATTCGTATGCATTTCCCAGATACAGTGCCGGTGTTAAAAGACAGGGGTATACTGAACCATCCGGCTTAATCGTAAGGGCATTTTCTGAAAAACATCTATCAGGAAATACAAATGAACTATAAGTGAATTCGTGAGACTCCATTTTTTTTAATGCATTACCGATCGGCAGACAGGGGTAGTCGTTGATTTCAAAAGAATTTACCTCATCACCTATCATCATTCTGATATCAGACAACTGCTTGCTTGTTTTTGTGGTAATCGAAGAAATCCTTACATTCAGACTTATCTCATTTGCCGCTCTCATAATGTTGCGAATACATGATATCGGGATGAAGTGTTGATGAAATTCATCAACACTGATGGTAAGACTTGTTAATCCTGCTTCAGATAAATCATTCAGTATTCGATTTGTTGCTGCTTCATTTGTTGCCCAAAAACCATTCGTACCGCAAGTAACAGAAAACCCGTATTCATGTGCCGTTTGCGTGATTGTTATCAATTCGTCCAGGTACAGAAAAGGTTCTCCACCTGTGACGGCAACAGAATCAATTGTATCAATTTCTAACGCCTGCCTGATAAAATTCAACGAGTCATCGACTGAAAGTTTGTCATTTGAACGCGGCGAACAGGATAAATAACAAATATCACATTGCGTATTGCATTTGTCAGTTACCATCAGGCATAGCGATGATAAATTCATATCTGTTTTCCAGTGTTACAGCTTATCATAGTCTCCTGACTGACTTAGCGATGCGGGTAAAAAACCATGATGGAGAGTCTGGCTTACGCATTGTGCCCCTGGTTGCATGCTCGACGGCTGCGCCGCCAATTGGGAAGATCAAAATTCAGTTTTTCGAGGTTCCCGAATTTTATGAGCTGTCCTGTGATTTCGTCTCCTCGATTGTGTTATCCGGGTGCAGCATGTCATATACAAATTCTATTGCCTGTGCGACCACTTTTCTGCAGATGATCTGATGGTGTTTGCGTTGCGCTACGTCGTCTTCTTTTTTTACATATTTCTTCAGTATCTCGGCGCACATTGTCGTCTCGTATTTCTCGAGCATGAGCTTGTCGATTTCACGCACTTTTTTATAGGCGGCGAGCTTCGTTTCCATGTCGAGGGGCTCGGTGTTTCCGTAGGCAAGGCCGAGCACCATGAAGGCCCCGGTGAGAGCGCCGCATTTTTCACGAAGCCGTCCCATCCCCCCGCCGAAGGTGGATGATATCAGCTTTGCGGTTTTATCATCAAGATTGAAATCATCGGCGAAGCCGAGAAGCACCGCTTGCGAGCATGCGTACCCTTCATCAAAATAGGCAAGCGCCTTATCAATATATTTCTGTTTCATGAATGCACCCTGTCTTTGAAATTGCAGCCGGTGGGTTTGTGAATCACTCTGAGCACATGCGTCAAATTTCTGATAAGCACCTGTTGCAGCGCGATTCTGCTTGTCCACCGCCTGTGTCAGAGAAATGCCTGCGGATAAATTGCGTCAAGAGATTAACCCCGTTTTTGCAGAATGCGCACAGCCGGTCTTGTTCGCGAACGAGAGTTCTTATGCGGGGATCAGCCGGTGAACCCGCTAATGCTGCCGCAATCTGAGAGAATCTGCTGTTATTCAGCGAGATCTTTGCGCGAAACATATCTCTTCGGCTCGGCCGCCTTAATTTAGCACTCGTGCTTCATGTGCAATTTGATCTCGTGCTGAAAACCGACTGGTCGAGTGCTCACACATTAAGTGAAAGATGAGGGTGAAATCGATTTACCGGGAAAAGTGGTGGATAACTATCCACCACTTTTCCCGATGTTGAGATGAATTTGAAAGCATCTCAATATCGGGAAGGTCAACAAAATGTGATCATACCGAATTACATAAGCGGACCTCGATTAATTAAGCTCTTAAATTTAATAATGACGCTGCGCGCCAATAAGTGGTCACAAACAGCGGTTAAATCAGCATTTTCCATTTTGATTTAAATGAAATGCTGATTTTTCGAGGTGACCGTAATTCAAAAAACCCCTACGAAACCAAACTTATTGCCCCGCGGGGGCAGTAGTTCAGGCAGAGACCGCAGCCGGTGCACAGATCTCTGTTCACCTCGGCGATGCCGCCGCCGAAGAAGCCTGCGGCCCCCTTGCCTTTCTGCGTAATCGCCTTCTGCGGACAGCTTCGTCTGGCCGGGCACAGGGGAGAGCCGTCGCACTTCGATGGTTCGATGTAAGCCTTTTGGGCACTCGCTTTTTTCATCAGGCTACCTTCAGCACATCGCGGATAATCGTTTCGAAGGCATCGTAACTTAGTGCACCCGCAACCGCCTGCGGTTCCCCGTTCTGCGGAACGAAGATAATCGTGGGAACCGATGATATTCCGAAGGCAGATGAGAGTTCAGCCTCCGCGTCGGTATCGATCTTGTAGATATCCACACGCCCCTCGTATTTATCAGCCAGCTTCTCAAGCACCGGCGCGACCATCTTGCAGGGGCCGCACCAGGGGGCGTAGAAGTCCACTATACAGGGGCGGTTTCCCTCGAATTTCCATTCGCTGTTTTTGTCATAATCGAATACTTTCTTTTTGAAATCTTCGGTTTTCAGGTGTTCCAGCATGATTAATCTCCTTATGATTGAGCAAAATAATATTGCTTATATTCTATATATTCAGATAATACGATATTTGTTACAAGAAAAATCTTCTCCCTCTGAAAATTCCGCCATTATTCCGGTAAAATAGAGCAATTTCAATAGAAACCGAACTTACACACTGCCCGGGGATCACTCGCCCGGAACGTATTGGTGTTTTGCCCACTCAACTGCTGCTGCTTTCTGTACTATCGGCCAGCTTATATTGAACAGCAAAAGAACGATACATCGTACAAAAGTCCCTCATTGAGGATCCAAACAATTCGTGAAGTGCCCTAATATCCGGTCAGGGTGTCGTTTTTGAAGCGTTTAAGAAAGTCTATCACGGCCTCACGGTTATCGCTGTCGGTTAATTCGAGAACATGCTTTTTTATTCGCGCATCATCCAGGCTGACTGGCTCGGCCGATTTTTCTTGCGATTCCCTGTTGTTCATCCCGGTCGGTTTCATTTTATTATTTTTTTTATCCATCGTACATGATCCCCTCGATGTTCCTGACAGATCCTTTTCCCGGCAGTTTATGTGGTTGAAAATGAATCCGCACTTCATCATAGGCATTTTGTGTCGCCTTGGCGACAATTTTTTTCTCACAGGCTGATGGTCTTACCGCAGAAGCCCTCTTCGACATGTAAATTCGGCAGCGTATTGAAATGTCGTATCGCTTCGCTACCGGTGCAGTGGCAGCAGAGCAGCATATCCGCTCTCTCATTGAGATAACGGCCGGTGTCGCTGATGCGTCTGTGTGAGGCTCTGTTCAGGTGTAACCCTCCGATGACCATGTGCACTCTTCCCGTGCCGATCTGCCGCATGATGTGTTCGCAGCAGTTGATGATTCCCGAATGGCAGCAGCCGGTAATTATCACCGCTCCCTGTGGAGTGGTGAGCGCGATGATGAGTTCATCATCAATGGGGTCGGGCGTCAGACATGCGGCATCGGCGAAAAGATTGTCCGCGACGGTTTCTTCACAGTTGACCCGGGGGATGTCACCGAAGATCCATATGTTTTCACTAATCTTTTCCTGCGCGGTGATCAGGTGCAGCAGACTCTGATCGTGTGAAGCCAATGCCGCGGATGAAGCCTGCGGCATCGCGATATCTCTCACGATGCCCTCTTTGCGGCTGAAATGCGGGGCGAAAACTTTGCGGTGCGCATAGACGTGAAGGCGGGGATTACATGAAATTATCTGTGCGACACCTCCGGTGTGGTCGTAGTGGCCGTGGCTAAGTACAAGTGTGTCGAATTCCTTAAGATCAAGCCCGGCGAGCCCGGCGTTGTGAGTGAGCGCGGATTGCCCCGTATCGAAGAGTATGAGCTTCCCCTCATATTCTATGGCGAGGGCAAAGCCGTGCTCGGCCGTGAATGGCGGTTTCGCGTTGTTGTCTGATATAATAGTTAAGCGGCCGAACTGATTGTCCATTGAATACTCCGCGTTGCATTATGGTCACATCGTAAATCGGCATTTTCAACTGATTGCGGATGAAAATGCTGATTTTTCCGCTGTTTGTGACTCCGGCTGCATGCTTGACGGCTGCTCCGCAGCCAGGCATGCAGCCGAGCGCGACCAGACTCATGGGAAAACTTTATGCTGAATAATTTTAATTTCCCATATTACTTTATGGGGTAAAAATTGAAGTTAATCCTAAAAAAGTTGAACCGATTTCAATGATCACAGCTGTTAGTGCCGGTGATAAGTGATCCCGCAAAATAATCTTCTACCAGTTTCATCGCATCCTCCGCCGGGGCGCCGGTGATGACTTTGATGCCCTGCTCACTGAAAAGCTGCTGCGCTCTTCCCCCCATGCCGCCGGCAATGACCAGGTTTATGCCTTTGTCGCCGAGCCATTTGGGCAGGAGCCCCGGTTCGTGAGGGGGAGGGGTGATCTGGGTAGAGCTGACAATTTTCTTTTCGTTCTCATCTGCTTCAACGATGGTGAATTTGTCGCAGTGACCGAAGTGTGCGTTCAGTTTTCCATTGGCTGTGGGAATTGCAATTTTCATAGTTGTACCTTTTTATGATATATTTGTGTTTATTCTTTCGAGTACTTTTTGCCAGATTTTGCGTATCTCGGTAGCGGCTGAATTGCGGCTGAACTCAATAAGGCTTTTACCGTGAATCTGTGCAGCGGTGAAGCTTCTGTCGTAAGAGATCCCGCCGAGATACTCAATTTGGTTTATTCTGCATAAATCTTTGATATCATCACTGATTTGTGTATTGATGTCGCACTTGTTGACGCAGACGTAAACAGGCACCATGAAGTGGCGGGCGAGTTCAATAATTCGCTCGAGATCATGTTTTGCAGAGAGGGTCGGTTCACTGATAGCCACGATCGCGTCCGCTCCGGTGATCGAGGCAATGACCGGACACCCTGTCCCGGGAGGCCCGTCGGTAATGATGAGATCAGCGCTGCGTTCGATAGCGATTTTTCGAGCCTCGTTTCGTACAACCGTGACCAGTTTTCCTGAATTTTCGGCCATTGAATCGAGCTGTGCATGTACGAGGGGACCGAAACGGGTATCCGAGATATACCATTCGCCGCATCTTCTTTCTGAATATGCAATCGCTTTCGCCGGGCAGAAGTGAACACAGACGCCGCATCCTTCGCATGAGGCTGAGTCGATTTCGCAGACTGCGCCCGCTTTGTGCAGGACCGCATCGAAGCGGCAGACTTCCGCACATTTTCCGCAGGCGATACACTTTTCTTTGATGATTCCTGCTTCCCGTCCGCTGATAAACTCTTCGCGGCGCACCACCTTCGGCGTAAGCAGCAGGTGCAGATCGGCAGCGTCCACATCGCAGTCTGAGAAAACGGCACTCTGTGTTTCTGACGCGATTGCCGCAAACGATGCGCACAGCGTTGTCTTGCCGGTTCCGCCTTTGCCGCTGATTATGACGATCTCCTTCATTCTTCCATCCCGAAGCGCGCGATCATTTTTTTCAGAAGTGCCGCAAAAAGCGGACGGTATTCACTGCCGGCATCGAGTATTGTCCTTCCGCGCGAAATGGATTCGGCGATCTCGCGTTTCTCCTGAATACGCATCACTACTTCAATCTGCTCGGTACTGCAGAAATTTTCCACGCGATCATCTCCTGAATCGCAGCGGTTGATTATTACACCGAATTGTATCCGCAGCATGCGTATCGCTCGAACGGCCAGCACCAGATCGTGAAGACCGAACGGCGTCGGTTCGGTAACCAGCAGCACGAAATCACTTTTTCTGACGGCATTTATCATCGGGCATGAGGTTCCCGGAGGTGAATCAATGATGGTGATACCTTTATCACGGGGGTATTTTTTCACTTCGCGTATTACCGGCGGTGACATCGCTTTTCCGACGGTAAGCTCGCCGCTGAGCAGGGTGACATTACCGCTGTGCCTCTTAGTGATTTGTCCGATCGGCGAGGCGGTTTCACTGATTGCCCCGTATGCGCACACTCTCCGGCATCCTCCGCAGCTGTGGCAGAGCTCTTTGTAGACCCGAGCCGTTTTGCCGATTACGACGATAGCGTTGAACGCGCAAATCGAATGACATGAGCCGCAGCCGACGCATTTCGCGGGGTCAATCGAAGGCACCGGCACTGTCACCTCATGCGTCAGGCAGATCCCGGTGTTGAAAAAGAGGGCGTCATTTGCCCCTTCGACATCACAATCCAAAAGGGTAACCGGCTGCCCGGCCGACAGTGCGAGTGCGGTAGCCACGGCGGTTTTTCCCGTTCCCCCCTTGCCCGATGCGATTGCTATAACCATGTTGTTCCTCAAAAATCTCGCATAATATACGCGACGTCTGCCGTCTTATAACGGCGCACACAGTGTATTGTGAATATTTTTTTACCAGTGGCTCTCTACGTCAGCCGACTGCGCGGCTTTGAGTGTGCCGTTTTTGTACATTTGAATCGACTCTTTTGCGGTGACGCTCTCTGCGTAATAGATTTTCACGTTCATCGATGAGAGAAGGTCAAAGGCTTTGGGGCCGGTGTGGCCGGTGATAACCGCCTCAGCGCCGGCATTGATTACGTTCTGGGCGGACTGAAGCCCCGCGCCCTGAGCGGCATTGAGATTCTGTGTGTTTTCAATCAGCCGGTATTCGCCGCTATCCGTGTCGACTATAAGAAAGCGCGGTGCGCGGCCAAAACGGCTGTCAATAGTACTCTCGGGCGTGTCCCCCGAAATGGAGCAGGCGATTTTCATTGCTGACTCTCCAATGAGGCGATTCTTGTTTCAATCGTCTCAATCTGCGACTCTAAATATCTCTTTCGAGTTGCGAGTAAATCCAGTTCCCGTCCGGGAGTCATCTCTCTACCGGCTGTTTCGCAGAATCTTCCTGCGAAACAGAATTGACCCCCTCCTGATAAATTGTTCCGGTACGCCCTTGCGTATCCCCGGCCGCCGCGAGAGCCTTGGCGATATCCGGGCGTTAATCCTCCATCGTAAGCGCTATTATCACTTTGTTTGCCCTCTGTGCAATAGCCCATTCCTCTTCCCGTCATCGGGCCCGCACCCGCGGGGCCTCTTCCGTTGTAACCCGACATGTCTCGCCTCCATTGATTTATACAAATCTAATTATTACATCTTTCCGACCCGCCTCTTCTGCACCGGCGGCGGGGACAGGCGCAGCCGGGCATCGAGAATCTTCTGCTTTCAAGTGTTTCTTTGCGGATCGCATCCACCACCTCTTCGATAAAACCGGCGACAAACGGGTAGATCTCGATACCGTTTCTCAATAAAAGGTCTTCACTTTCACCCGATATGGCGCCGCAGACAATCCGCCGGACGCCGGCGTTGATAAAAAAATCTGCTGCACTGCCGCCTCCTGACGGGGGCAGGGAGATTGTCTGCTCGTGAACAATTTGAGTTTCAACGCAGTCGACTACGATAAAGGTTTTTGCCGAGTCAAATACCGGCGCGACCCGGTTGTTCCATGCGGCGATTGCGGTCTTCATGTTTGATGTAACGCAAGCTACGTGCCGAGATTTCTTTTACAAATTGCTTTGTTCAGAGTGTTTTTTGAGGGGGGAATGGGCAAATTCCGCTTTGTAGAGGCAGGGTTGTCGCAATAATGCGAATAAAGTCGCACTATTGCGATTTGATTCGACCGGATATACCGGGCAAAGCGATCTCATATTTTGTTATTTTGCGGTAGAGAGTAGCTTTGTCGATACCGAGCAGTTTTGCGGCGGCTAAGCGGTCGTAATCGCTGCTTTCAAGCGCATGAATGAGCGACTCCTTTTCGGCAGACTCTCTGGATTGCTGAAACGTGACGCACTGTTTGCTGACCGGGTGGCTGCCCGTGATTTCTAGCGAAAGAGAATCCGCCTCAATCGTTTTTTTCTGCGAGAGCACAACCGCGCGTTCGATTACATTTTCAAGTTCGCGGATATTACCCGGCCACTCATAGGCGAAGAATGACTCGTACACTTCAGGTGCAATCTCCGTGATGTGCTTATTCATGATGCGGCAGTATTTTTCCAGAAAACGTTCCGCAAGCTGCGGGATATCCTCTTTGCGTTCACGCAGAGGAGGCAGAGTGATTGCTATTACATTGATGCGGTAATAAAGATCCTGTCTGAATAAACCCTGCTGCATCATCTCTTTCAGGTTGCGGTTGGTCGCGCAGATAAGACGGATGTCGCTTTTTTCGGCCCTGACTGCGCCGAGCGGTTCAAATTCCCGCTCCTGCAGAACTCGCAGAAGTTTTACCTGCAGGGGGATGGACATCTCGGCGATCTCGTCAAGAAAAACCGTCCCCCCCCGTGCGAGTGCGAAGCGGCCCGGCTTGTCCTTATCCGCACCGGTAAAGGCGCCCTTTTTATAGCCGAAGAGTTCTGATTCGAGAAGCGTTTCGGGAAGCGCGCCGCAGTTCAGTGCGACGAAGGGGGAGAGCGCTCGCGGGCTCATCTGGTGAATAGTGTGCGCGAGAACCTCTTTGCCGGTGCCGGTTTCTCCTTGAATTAGAATTGTGCTCCCGCTTGATGAAGCCGCGTTAACAAGTGCGAAAATCTTCTGCATAGCTGGATTATTCGAACACATCGGGCCGAGGGTGTCGCGGCTTTTAAGCTCAGATCTGAGCTTCTCGATTTCGCTCAGATCTCTGAATGTTTCGGCCCCCCCGATAGTGTTGCCGTTATCGTCAACAAGGGGCGCGGTGGATACGCTCACGGGGATGCGTGTGCCCTTGACGGTGATGATATAGCCGCTTTTGTCGATTATCGAATGTCCGCTTCGCAGGGTTTTGCGCAGCGGACATTCGCTTTCGCACATATTGGATTTGAATACCTCGGAACAGTAGGCGCCGATGGCGTTTTTGCGTTTGATGCCGGTGATGTTCTCCGCTGCACGGTTGAATGAGGTGATTTTCCACTCGCTGTCCACCGTGAACACACCGTCGGATATACTTTCAAGAATTATTTCGGTCATACACTTCCCGGCCAGCTCCCGGTTATCAGGGAATTAATAGCACACAATAATACAATGATAACGATATTTGCCTGATGCGTGCAATCTTTTTATCGCCGCAAAGGGCGGGCGGAAAGAGGCAAAATCCCGAACCATGCATTGAATTGAAAAATTGTTGCAATTGTTTAAAGACAAATCTATCCATGAGATATAAACTTAACAAATCAGGTTGGGATAAAAATTTAATTAAGTTGAGATTTCGCGCCGACTCTCATCAGGTGACCTCAAAAAATCACCTTCAACCGGGATTTTACCGCGATCATCATAGGAATTTTTCGAGATCCGAGTGCAACTGTTAATTTTTTGAGATTCTCTATAATTTTTGATAAGGATTGCGGCGGTTTCGTCGCCAGTAAATGAAATTGCATGATTCAGTGATATCACAAAAGTTTGATTAAAACTCGGCAGGAAGGAGCATCTATGGACAAGCATGAAGTGACACAGAAGATTGCCCACTCTTTCAGAAACACGCAGGTCGGCTACATTGCTGAATGTCTTGAACCGGTCAGCGGTATGATGAGCATCGACGATGTTTTGTCCATGATAGACGAAAAAACCGGTGTGACCTCTCTGCCCGTAGAAGAAAACGGCAGTGTTACCGGTCTGGTTCCGCTTAAAATCCTTGAGAATAAACACGGGTCCCTGTGGGAGTCCCTTGTAAATGCCAATGTCAGCAAATTCACGAATCATTCCACGCAGATCATCGACGCGATGGATAACGTGGAAAGAGCTCTCCTCATACTTATTTCACGTAAGACCAATCCCTATGACGATTTCCTCATACTTCACAACGGCAGCTATTTCGGAGTCGGGTCTTTCATGAAGCTGACCGAGCATATCACAAAACTTCGGGATCTGGATCTTACAAAAGCGCGCGAGCTCCAAAGATTTCTGTTTAGATTAAATGTTTCAGAAAAAGATAAAATGGATGTCAAGGCGCTTGTCAAAACCGCGCACTCTTTAGGCGGCGATTTTTATATCGCGCTCCCGCTGCGCAATGATATCTCTCTTGTCGCCTGCTTCGACGTGTCGGGCAAGAATGTCTCCGCCTCACTTACGACAAGCATGCTCGGGGCTTTTTTCTCGACGATGATGAATACTGAGCGGTTTCCCGAAATGTCGCCGGCCGAAGTGGTAAACACTCTTAACAAAGTTGTTTTCGATCAGACACCTGCGGAAACCTATATCACGGGCGTTATGCTTTTTGCCGACAGACAGCGTGGTACAATCGATTACTACAACCTCGGACACACACCGGTATTCCTCTTCTCGAATGAGCCGGACGGAAAAACAAGGATCAAGGTGCTCAATCCGAACCTGATGCCTCTCGGAATCGGAGAGCTCGACGAGCTGGATAAAAACGTGAAAAAAATTCCCATTGTTGAAGGGATGCGCTTTTTCATGTACTCGGACGGCCTGACAGAGGCGAGGGATAAATTCGGAAAAATGTACGGGGAAGAGGAACTTAAAAAATTCCTCATATCAACTTACAAGCATACTTTGTCAGATCTTATCGACGACCTGGACGGCGAGATTGCGCGCTTTACCAACGGAGTTGTTCTTCCCGATGACATAACCGTTCTTGCCGTTGAGTATAAGTAGGGCGGATGCGGCCTCATAAAAGCGATTCATGCCCTTCTGCTTAAATAGTATTCGCCCTTCATCACGAGTTGAGAATAAAACAAAGTTTGCGGTTGTGTGTGTTTTCATATAGCTACGGTGTTTCCCTATTCAAAGTCCTGAATGAAGCATTTGACGGGGGGATCACTGAAATTGACTTTTTTATGTAGACAGATATACTTCTCCTGACTCTTGTTTCAGGAATATCAGCCGCCTGCAAGTGGGGAAGTCCGTGAGATCCGGACACAGTCGCGCTACGGTAACGGAAGGTCTCAGGACACTTCCGGAGTCCGATTACCATGGCGGTTGAGATTTTTTTGTCGCGTAAACAAAAAAGGAGAATGCTATGCAAACACGAAAGACCGCCGTTTCAACGGCGGGGTTCCCCCGTATCGGGGAAAAGCGGGAACTCAAAAAAAGCCTCGAGGCCTACTGGTCGGGCAGAATTTGCTTCGACGAAGTCCAAAGGACGGGAAGGGAGCTGCGTACACGCCACTGGCTCTGCCAGAAAGATGCCGGAATCGACATCATCAGCTGCAACGATTTCAGCTACTACGACCTCATGCTCGACATGACCGTGATGCTCGGTGCGATACCCGAGAGATTCAGAAAGATTTCACAGTCTACCGAACGCTATTTCGCAATGGCACGGGGTTGCAAAGATGCTGTGGCGATGGAAATGACAAAGTGGTTCAACACGAACTACCATTATATCGTGCCGGAACTTTCGGGTGATATGCAGTTTTCACTCGATTGTACAAAGATCATCGAAGAGTACCGCGAGGCGAAATCGCTTGGTATCAGCCCGAAAATAAATATTATCGGCCCGCTGACCTACCTGCTGATTTCAAAGAGATCTGATCAGGGCCGGCCGATCGATCTTCTGCCGAATATCCTGCCGATGTACGAACAGCTGTTCAAAGAAATTTCGCTTCTTGATGATCGTCTCACCATTCAATGCGATGAAACAGCGCTTGCGCGCGATACAGATGAAGAGATCCTCTCGCTTGCGGTTCAAAGCTATGAGAGGCTGGGTGCTTCAACTTCAAACATTGATATAATATTTCTAACAGCCTATGATCATGCGTGCGAAACGGTCAGGGCTCTGAGAAATGTCCCCCTCTACGCGATCGCCCTTGATTTTGTTTACGGCAAAGAGAACGAAACAGTTCTCGCCGATTTTAACGGTAAAAAGCTCTTTGCCGGCATCGTTGACGGGAGAAATATCTGGAAGAACAATTACCGCGAATCACTTGCGCTGCTCGGGCGTATCAGAAAAGAGGTGCCGGTAGAGAATATTGTCATCTCGACCAGCTGTTCACTGCTGCATGTGCCGTATTCACTCGAGTATGAAAAATCTCTCGATAGTGAAATCAGATCATGGATGAGTTTTGCGACGGAAAAGCTCATCGAGCTCAAAACCCTTTCAGAACTTTTTTCTTCAGATATCGTCTCTGAGAGCAGTTGCACGGCATTGAATGAGAACGATGCACTCTTCATGAGCCGCATGAAATCCGAACGAGTGCATAATCCGCAGGTGAAGAGAGATTTTGCAGAAATCAAACTTCGTCAGCGCGCAGGCTCATTCGAAGAGAGAATTGCGCTTCAGAAAAAGATTCTCGGACTTCCCCTTTTGCCGACAACCACGATCGGCAGCTTTCCCCAGACGGCAGAGTTGAGAAAACTGCGCGCCGACTTCAAAAAAAATCGTATAATAAAAGAAGAGTACGATGACTGCATCAAAAATTATATCCGTGATTGTGTCGCTATGCAGGAGAAAACCGGCCTGGATGTTCTGGTGCACGGCGAGCCTGAGCGAAATGATATGGTAGAGTATTTCGGCGAGCAGCTCTCCGGTTTCACCTTTACCTCGAACGGATGGGTGCAAAGCTATGGAAGCCGGTGCGTGAAGCCTCCCGTGATATACGGTGACGTCATTCGCCCGAAACCCATGACGGTCGAGACCATAACATACGCCCAGTCGCTCACCTCCAGGACGATGAAGGGAATGCTGACCGGCCCTGTGACGATACTTAACTGGTCATTCGTGCGTAACGACATCTCAAGAGAGGAAGTCTGCGCTCAGATCGCGCTTTGTATCCGCGATGAGATCAATGATCTGCAAAATGCGGGGATCAGAATCATCCAGGTTGATGAGGCCGCGTTCAAGGAGGGATATCCTCTTCGCAAAATGAAAATATCTGAATATGAAAAGTGGGCGGTGGACACATTTCTTCTCGCGGCAAGCCTTGCGCGTGTTGAGACGCAGATCCACACGCACATGTGCTACAGCGACTTCAGCGGGATCATGCACACGATCGAGCGCATGGATGCAGATGTGATCACCATTGAGACTTCGCGCAGCGGCAACAGGCTTCTGCAGGTGTTTGCGGATCACGGGTATAAGAATGAAATCGGGCCTGGCGTTTACGACATCCATTCGCCGCGTATTCCCGACGCGAATGAAATAGAAGAGAAGATCGGGGCTCTTGTTTCGGTTTTGCCGCCGTCGAAGCTCTGGGTGAATCCCGACTGCGGGCTTAAGACCCGCACATGGGAAGAGGTGATGCCGAGTCTCGAGAACATGGTGCTTGCGACGAAACGTATCCGCAAGAGCCTGAGCGAGGCTGCTGATATGTAACGCCGTTTTATCATGATTACCTCTATGAAACAGCATTTTCACCTGATAACAGATGAAAATGCTGTTCTCTTTTACGGCCTGAGACTGAGATCTCAAAAGAAACTCATGTCTTAATTATTCGGGCTTTTCTGATAAAGATTCTGCCTGTGTTATATTCACTGTGCGCTCAGAGTTGTCGCATACCGGCGCGGTGCCGATTTTCGTTGAAACTGGGTTTCTCCGGTATGCAAACTGGAATTGAGTATTATTTTTTATTAAGAATTTTCCCGAGAACAGTCTCTTTATCAATTTTCTTCGTGCAGAAAAACCAGTCGTAGCAATGCATATCGCTCTTGTTTTCCATCCGCTCTTTGGCAACGCCGCATGAGCCTGCTGTCGGGACGATTACCTCGTCGCCGGGCTGCCAGTCGGCGGGTGTGGCGATACTGAACTCATCCGCGGCCTGCAGTGCGATCACGACCCGGTATAGCTCGTCGAAATTGCGGCCCAGGCTGAGGGGATAATAAATTATCGTGCGGATTATGCCCTTGGGGTCAATGACGAAAACGGCGCGCACCGCCTTTGTGTTGCTTTCACCCGGCATCATCATGCCGTATTTTTTCGCGATTTCCATGGTGATGTCTTCGATCAAAGGGAACTTGACTTCGACATCCTTCATGCCTTTATATTCAATTTTGTCTTTGATGGTGCGAAGCCAGGCGATATGGCTGTAAATACCGTCGACGGAAAGACCGACCAGTTTGCAGTTGGCGTCATTGAACTGTTTTTCACGGGTGGCAAATGTCATAAATTCTGAAGTGCACACGGGGGTGAAATCGGCGGGATGACTGAAAAGTATCACCCAGCTTCCCTTGAAGTCGGAGGGGAAATTGATTTCACCCTGAGTGGTCACCGCCTTGAATTCGGGCGCCTTTTCGCCGATTCGGGGCATAACGGCAGCGGGCTGATTTGACTGTTCCATTGATTACCTCCATTAGATTTTGGAGGAATATAATGATTGTCTGTTACTGTATCAAATATTTCAGTAAAAACCGGCCGCAGAGTGCTGCCGGTTTGATGTTGAAGACTAGCGGGTCAGTGAGTCGATGAAGTCGGTTATCTCTTTGAGCGGCGCGCGCTGCTCAAGCAGTTTGATGAATTCAGCCATCGAACAGAGTCTGCTCACCTTCGAGAGCGTCTCAAGGTGCGACTTGGGTGTCGCGGCGACAAGAAAGATAGCGACGCTCGTCGGGATGCCGTCGGGTGCGCCGAAATCGACAGGTGATGCAAGATAGCAAATCGAGATAAATTCCTGAATCTCATGCTTTCCGACGGGATTGCGCGGATGGGGGAAGGCGATTCCCTTGCCGATACCGGTTCCCATCATCTCTTCACGCGCGATGAGGGCGCTCAATAGATGTGCGCGGTGATGTTCATTTTGAATACCCATCTGTGCGACCGCGTCGGCGATGACTTCAAGCGAGTCCTTTCCCCCCACATTCTCGTGCACGCCGCCAAGCCTCAGCATTTCGGCGATAGTGGGTGCGTTGAGGCCGAGAACCGTCTTTGCGCGGTCAAGCGCGTCATGAATATTGGTTTTGATATTGTCGCCTCCGATAGTCTTGTCAAGTCCCGTCTGCACGATGACGTCGCGCACCTGGCTGTGCACGCCTGAAAGTATCAGCGTGACGCTGCGTTTCGCTGAGTCCTTGCAGATATCCTCGAGCAGACGAACGCCGGATGAGTCTATCGCCTGCACATTTCGCATGCGCAGGATGCGCACCTTGGGCATGCGCTCGATGCGCAGCATCTCTTCTTTGAATTTCTCAGCGGCGCCGAAAAAGAAGGGACCGTTGATCTCGTAGATTTCGACCCCGTCAGGGACATCGATGCGAGTGATAGAGAGGGGATCGTTGATCTCCTTCTCCTCCACAAACTCGTCGGTGATGACGCTGACGCTGGATACCATATTCATGCGGCGCATGAACAGCAGAAGCGCGAGGATCATTCCCATTTGAATAGCCACGGTAAGATCGAGTACAACAGTCAGAAGAAAGGTGGTGACCAGCACCATGACATCGCTTTTCGGACACTTCAGTATCGCCTTGAACGAGCGCCACTCGCTCATGTTGTAGGCGACGATGACCAGAATTCCCGCAAGGCATGACATGGGGATGAGCGCGGCAAGGTTGCCCAGAAACAGAAGCACGAGCAGAAGAACACCCGCATGCACCATTCCCGCGACGGGAGTGCGTCCGCCGTTTTTCACGTTAGTCGCGGTACGTGCGATCGCGCCGGTAGCCGGTATCCCCCCGAAAAGTCCCGAGGCGATATTGGCAAGCCCCTGTGCGATAAGCTCGGTATTGGAGTGATGCTTCTTGCCGATCATGCCGTCCGCCACTACCGCCGAGAGGAGCGATTCGATTCCCGCAAGGATAGCGATGGTCAGCGCGGGTGAGGTGAGCTCTTTTATGTGCTCGAAGGTGACGACAGGGAAGACAGGAACGGGAAGCGATGTCGGTATTGATCCGAAGCGCTTGCCGATGGTTTCTACCGGTATATTAAAAAAAGTAACGGCGGCGGTAGCCAGTACGAGCGCGACCAGGGCGCCCGGGATCTGTTTATTGATCTTCTGCCACAGGACGATCACGACTACCGTACCAATACCGATTGCAAGTGCCCAGGGATCGGCGTTCGTGGCTACCTTTGCGTACTCGATCCATTTGCCGAAGAAATCCGCCGGCACCTTTTCTATGCCCAGCCCCAGCAGGTCATTCACCTGCGAGCTGAAGATAATCAGCGCGATACCGCTGGTGAACCCGACGACAACGGGATAGGGAATAAACTGAATGACCGAACCTAGTTTAAGCACTCCCATCAGAATGAGGATAATCCCCGCCATGATGGTGGCGATGATCAGTCCGTCTATGCCGTACTTCATCAGTATGCCGTATACGATAACGATGAAGGCACCGGTCGGGCCGCCTATCTGTACATTGCTTCCGCCGAGAAAGGAGATTATGAAGCCGGCGATAATCGCGGTGTAGAGCCCCTTTTCGGGGCCGACGCCCGAGGCGATGGCAAAGGCGATGGCAAGGGGGATTGCGACTACGCCCACGATTACCCCGGCGATTGCATCGTTGAAGAACTCTTTCCTGGAATACGAACGGATGGTCTCGAAAAACCTTGGACGGAACATTTGTGCCTCCTGCGTTATTACGGGGCGAATAATAGATATTGCCGCTTTTGTGTCAATGACATTAGGTAAATGCCTGTTTTGTGAGGGAGGGTGGATAGTTATCCGGGGAAATTCATCGGTAGAAGGCAAATCTTTGGTTGTCATAAAGTAAGATGCATCGTATTAGTGGACAAATAAAGATATTTCCGCATAAACTTATTATACCGGTTCTTTTATGAACAATTATATTAAAGAAAACTTCGATGCAATTGCCGCACAAGCCCGCGAAGCCGCTCTCAGAGCCGGACGTCCAGGTGATTCAGTTCAGGTACTTGCTGTTTCAAAGACATTTCCCCATGAAATTGTTCAGCTTGCTATTGACGGGGGGATACGCCTGTTCGGTGAGAACCGTGTGCAGGAGGCGCAGCAGAAGATTCCACTGCTGCACGGTGATTTTGCATTTCATCTGATAGGCCACCTGCAATCGAACAAGGCAAAACAGGCGGTCGCGCTTTTTGAGATGATCCACTCGATTGATTCCATTTCAATTCTTGAGAAAGTTAATCGTGAAGCGGAACTGATAAAAAAAGTGCAGAAGATCCTGATCCAGGTGAACACTTCCGGTGAACAGACCAAGAGCGGCTGTGAAGCAGACGAAGCGCATGATCTTTGCCGCGCCGCTCTTTCCATGAAGAATATCGATTTGCAGGGGCTGATGACTATCGGCCCCCTCACCGATGATAAAGAGGCTATTCGGGGTGCGTTTGCCGCTCTCTCCTCACTTGCTGGGGTTATTCGCAGCGAGCTTTCCGTTTCTCTTCCGGTTATTTCCATGGGGATGTCCGGGGATTTTCTTGTTGCTATTGAGCAGGGGGCAACCATGATTCGTGTGGGATCGGCGATTTTTGGAAGAAGAAGCTATCAGGGATAGTTATCCGCCACTTTTAGACAATATTAATTAAGGATTTGAATATGAAAAATGTTTCGTTTGTGGGTATGGGCAATATGGGATCATCCCTGGCGAGGGCGTTCAGTTCTCTTGCGGACGTGACGTTGAGGGGATTCGATACTGATACGAAAAAGCTTTCGGATTCGCCGGTAAAAGTATGTACGTCAATTGAGGAATGCACCCGCGGCGCGGATATCATTATTATCGCCGTTAAGCCCAATGTTGTCGGGGCTGTACTCGAAAAAACTGATTCCAAGGATAAGCTGCTGATTTCAATTGCCGCAGGTGTGACAATCGAATCGATACGTGCCAAGGCGCATGCCGGAACACGAATTCTGCGAGTTATGCCGAATACACCGGCGCTTGTGGGCGAGGCAATGAGCGTCTTGTGTCCAGATGCTTCCTGCAGTGCAGAAGATATTGCCACGGCGCATCTTCTTTTTCAAACGGCGGGAAAGACGCTGCAACTGCCCGAGTCGTACATTAATGCAGTCACCGCTCTTTCAGGCAGCGGTCCTGCGTACATATTCACGCTTATTCAGGCAATGGCCGATGCGGGGGTTATGCTGGGGCTATCCCGGCAGGATGCGCTGCTGCTTTCGGCGCAGACGGTGAAGGGCTCCGCGGAGCTCGTGATTTCCGGTTTTGCGGATCCGATTGCCCTTCGCAACATGGTGACTTCACCCGGCGGTACGACGATTGAAGGGGTTCACGTGCTTGAGAGAGGGGGATTTGCCGGGCTGGCCATGGATGCGGTTAAGGCTGCCTACGAGAAGGCGTGCAGGCTCGGATAGTTATCCGCCCCTTGCCGGAGTTAGATAATCCTTGCCCGGAGAGTCGCACCGGCGACCCCCTCGATTTTAATACGGAGAAGTTTTCCGATGAGCGATTCGGGCGCGTGGATAATAACCGGATGATTGAGCATTGTGCGTCCTGCAAGATCGTTCCCGGATTTTTTGCTGAAGACTTCAGGAATAACCGAGGTTTCTTTTCCTACCTGCGCCTCAAGTTTGGTAACCGAAATTCCCCGCTGCAACGTGATCAGTGCGGCAAGACGTTCCTTCTTTACGTTTGAGTCGATCTGATCGGCCATTGTTGATCCAGGTGTTCCCGTCCGCGGTGAATATGCATACATGAATGCCTCATCGTATTGAATGGTTTCAACTGCGCGCAACGTGGCATTGAAGTCTTCTTCGCTTTCCCCGGGGAACCCGACTATCAGATCTGTGGATATTGAGTGTTCCCCCGCACTTTTGAGCATCTCAATAATGCGCATGTAACGGCTTAACGTGTACTTGCGGTTCATCAAATCAAGTATTTTGTCTGAACCGCTCTGCAGCGGCAGATGCACCGATTTTGCGATGTTCGGATAGTCACGAATCACACGAATGAGATCATCCGAGAAATCCTTCGGATGAGAGGTGAGGAAGCCGATTTTCCTGAACTGTTCGATTTGTGCGCACTTCTCGAGCAGAGCGCTGAATGGAATATCTCCGGTATCCTGTCCGTATTGATTAACATTTTGGCCCAGAAGCATGATCTCCATGACGCCGTTGTCGGCAAGGCGGTGCAGGTATTCGAGAATCATCGGTGAAGAAAATGAGTAAAGAGGACCTCGTGCGTACGGGACAATGCAATAGGTGCAGAAATTCCCGCAGCCATGGGTGATAGTTATCCACTGCTGCCAGGGCTTGTCATGATCGATGACCGGCAGTGAGGGGTGAATTCGCCCCTGAAAATCTCTGCGATCCTGTGAAACAAAGAGTGTCTCGTGCCTTTTTTGATAACGTTCGATTATTTCTACGATTGCGGGGGATTCATAAGGACCAATCGCAATGTGAGTGAGCTTCTTTTTTACGAGCTCCTCGCCGCGGGACTGCGCGACACATCCGGCGGTGACGATGAGCTGCTTGCGTCGTTTCGCGTATGATTTCGCCTGGGTTATTCGGGCGACGGCTCTGCGCTCGGCATTGTTGCGCACCGCGCACGTATTGAATATCACGACAGATGCTTCTTCAGCGGGGGCGGATAGGTATCCGGCCTCTTCAAGCTTTGCCTGAATAAGAGCCGAGTCGCTCTTATTCATCTGGCAACCGAAGGTTTCAATGTAAAAGGTTTTCATCGGATTATTTTTCGATACCGGTCTTCCTGAAAATGAAGTCGATGTGCTCGAAATACCTATTCAAGTCGAAAATATCATCTATCTGTTTGCCGGTCAGAAGCTTTGCGATTTCATCGTCCATGGTTACCAGATCTTTCAAAGTGCCCTCGCGCTTCCACGCGCGCATTGAGTTAGTCTGAACTTTCTTGTATGCATCCTCGCGTGACAATCCTTTGTCGATTAACGCGAGAAGAAGCGACTGAGAGAAGAATAATCCCCCCGTCTTGTTGATATTGTCGAGCATTGCATCTTCATAGATGTGAAGCCCGCCGATGACAAAGGTAAGCTTGTCGAGAATATAATCCAGCGCTATGGTTGAGTCGGGAAGAATGATACGTTCTGCCGAGGAATGAGAAATATCGCGTTCATGCCAGAGCGTTACATTATCGAGTGCGGCCTGAAGATTTGATTTAATTACGCGTGCAATACCGGAAACACGTTCGCACAGAATGGGATTGCGCTTATGCGGCATCGCGGAAGATCCTTTCTGTCCTTTCTGGAAGGGTTCTTCCGCTTCGCGGACCTCAGTTCTCTGCAGGTGGCGGATTTCGGTTGCGAGCTTGTCACAGCTTGCCGCACAGATGGCGATTGCCGCCATGTACTCTGCATGACGGTCACGCTGCACTACCTGGGTAGATATCGGATCGGGAGTAAGATTCAGTTTTTTGCAGACAATCTCTTCGACCTTCGGTGATATCTGGCTGAAGGTTCCCACCGCGCCGGAGAGTTTGCCGAATGATATATTCTCGATTGCTCGTTCCATTCTTAATCTGTTGCGTTGAAACTCGGCCCAGTAAAGGAGCATCTTCGTTCCGAATGTAGTCGGTTCCGCGTGGACACCGTGTGAACGCCCCATACAGGGGGTGTGCTTGTACTGCAGCGATTTCTCGCGCAGATTGTCAGCAAGAGCATCAATCCCCTTAATGATCAGGACGCCCGCATCACGCATCTGCATGCAAAGCGCCGTGTCACCGATATCGCTGGAAGTCATACCGTAGTGTATATGCCGTGACGGCTCGCCGACTTTTTCTGCGACGCTTGTAAGGAAAGCAATGACATCGTGATGAGTTTCCGCCTCAATTTCGTTTATACGGGCGACATCGAAACCGGCTTTTTCTTTGATTACGGCGAGATCCGCGTCAGGTACAATTCCGATCTCATTATGGGCTTCGCACGCGGCGATTTCAACCTCGAGCCAGAGCCGGTATTTATGTTCAAGATCCCAAATGCTGCTTATCTCTTTTCGTGAATAGCGGTCTATCATTTCGTTTCCCCTGTTGTTTCGCCTGTGTGTACGTTTCTTTCCTTTTTTTACAAAAGATTCATTTTGTCAAGTGTTCGGAAAAGCAGTCGTTTTTTTTGTTAAGTCTGCTACAAGGAGCGGACAGGTATCCAGGCCAATTCATAACAGATGCGTATTTTTGAACAAAATTCTTAAAAATTTTTGCAATTTGATTTTCAAAAACGTATTACGGGTATGAAGCAACTGACTAAAATGAGAACGACAATTACAATTCCTGAACCTCTGCTTATAAGAGTTGATGAAGTGGGAAAGCGATTCAACATTCGAAGTTCAGAAATTATCGCATCCTGTCTGCGCAGGAGGATTAGAAAATTATGCAAATCAAAATACTCGTTTGAACAAAAGGCGGTTCTTTATCAGGGAAAGGGGTTGTGTGAATATCTGCGCTTTCATGTTTTGTTCGACTGGGATGAGTATCACTCAAATACTCTTGCGCGTTTTTCACGCAAATTCTCTGTTTCATATCTGGCGGCACAAGCTATAAGAGAGTATATAGATATAATTGAAATGGAACTGATTGCAAAAAAATCCCTGAGTAAATATCCGGCATTTGTAACGAGGATTGACAAATTCAAAATAGGCAAAAGACAAAAAAAGTTGCTTTATCAGTCATTATATAGAATAAGTCAAAGAAGTGCGCCAACATAAAATTTGAATGAATATTGTGTTCTCCATAAAGAAGGGGATGGGAAGTGAGAGCGTTATGAATTATAGACATATCTTCGGCCCGATTCGATCGCGACGTCTCGGAATATCGTTAGGAGTAAATCTCTTTGAAAGAAAGACATGCTCGTTGAACTGCGTCTATTGTGAATGCGGTAAGACCGATATCACAACAATTGAACGCAGAGAATATGTCCCGACACAAGAAGTAGTTCAGGAGCTGGATCATTTTTTTTCAGTTACAGATCAGAAGCCTGATTTTGTCACCTTTTCTGGTTCAGGTGAACCGACTCTGCATACAGGTCTCGGAGATATTGTTGCACATTTGAAAATAGAGTACCCCTCGCAAAAAGTAGCACTTTTGACGAATGCCACTCTGTTCAAAGATCAGTCAGTTCGGAATGCAGTGTTGAATTTTGATTTAATCGTTCCTTCAGTTGATGCGATTTCTCCCGCTGCTTTCCAGCGAATATATGGAGCACCCCACCCATCACTCAACCCCGCAGATTTTAAAGAAGGATTGCTTTCACTGCGAAAAGAATACACCGGTTCACTCGTCGTTGAACTTTTTGTTATTCATGGACTCAATGATACTGCCGAAGAGCTGGCTCTTCTTAAAGAATTTTTCTATCAACTTTCACCGGATGCAATTCAACTAAACAGCCTGGATAGAAAGGCCGCGTACGATTGGGTCAAAGAGGCGAATATGGATACACTGCTTTCTGTCAGGGAGTTTTTTCGAGAATTTAGAGTGGAAATTGTCAAATGTTTGTAAGATGGACCGATCTGTATAAGGAAATTTGTCGGGCGATAATGGGTGGTTTTTGGGCATAATTATTGGAGATAGTATTTGATAATACAAATTTGTATTTTGGTGCACAGAAAATAGCGGATAACTGTCCGGCACATTGAGCAATCCTATTACAGATAAAAGCTTTGTCGGGGCTCAAAAGAAATCTTGACACCACAATGGCAGTATTTACTCTCACAAAATAATGAAAGTCGAGAAATAGAATAGAATTTCCCCTGCGGACTCCAAAAAGCTGAAAGATCCCTTGATTCTTCGAGTCTGTAGATGTGTTAAGGAGCAACTTAGTGTCGCGCGAAATAGCTGAAATTAGACGGGATATAGAGCAGTTGAGAGTCCGCCTTATGGATCTTTACCGTTCCGTAAATATAGCCGGTGACAAGACCCGCCTCGCCGATCTTGAACAGCAAACCTATGCCGAGAATTTCTGGGGTGACCAGGAAAACAGCATGAAGATCAATCAGGAGATCAGCCGTTTGCGCAAGAAACTTGAGCCTTGGAATGCTCTTGTGTCAGAGGTCGATGACGCACTCACTCTTCTTGGTATCGCGCAGGAGGAAGGGGATACCGCGGTTCTTTCAGAAATTGAAGGACAGTTATCCGTCTATACAAAACGCTTTGAGGATCTTGAGAATATCGAGCTGCTCTCCGGTGAAGACGATCCGCTCAACGCATTTTTAACAGTTCATGCGGGGGCGGGGGGAACGGAGTCGCAGGACTGGGCGAGCATGCTGCTGCGCATGTATATGCGATGGGCAGAAAAACAGGGATATTCGTATGAACTTCTCGATTACAACGCAGGAGAAGAGGCGGGTGTCAAACAGGCTACCATTCAGATCAAAGGTGATTTCGCCTATGGATTCCTGAAAGGTGAGATGGGCGTACACCGCCTTGTCCGTATTTCCCCCTTTGACGCCAACAAACGCAGGCATACCTCTTTCGCGTCAGTCGAGGTGAACCCTGAAATAGATGATAGCATTAATGTTGAGATAAACGAGTCTGATCTGCGGATCGATACTTACCGGTCTTCCGGTGCGGGCGGACAGCATGTCAACACCACGGATTCCGCGGTACGAATCACCCATATTCCCACGAACACCGTTGTTGCCTGCCAGAATGAGCGTTCGCAGCATAAAAATAAGGCCGCGGCGATGAAGATGCTGATGTCCAAGCTTTATGAACTTCAGAAGCGCGAGCTTGCGGAAAAGATCGAAGAGAAGTCAGGCGAAAAGAAAGACATTGCCTGGGGAAGCCAGATCCGTTCATATGTTTTTCAGCCATATACAATGGTTAAGGATCATCGTACCGGCGAAGAGTCGGGCAGTGTCGACTACGTTCTTGACGGTGATATCAATCGCTTCATCTATGCGTGGCTCAAATCAAATACCGTAAACAAGAGTGCGCAGTAATGAGCGGGCGGGGGAAACAAGAGAGCCTCTCTTTCAATACTTCAGCGTGGGTTTTTGATCCTGACAAGGCCGATACCCGGTTTCTCGGCCTGCATACACTTGACGACATTAAAATATTTGTGGTTAAGTCGGGTCTTGACAGGCATTTGAGGGATAAGGGACTGTTTCCGTACAATGTGAAAATCGGTGTCGATGATGAAGGGCTCTGGCTTCTCCTGGTCACCCTGCCGGGAGACGATCGGCTTCCGCTGATTGATTTCCGGGTCTCGCGGGTCCGCAAGAGCGGGCCTTTGATGCATTCCCCCTTTGATCTGCTGAAAATTGAATGGCTGTCGACGTTTGACCCTACACTGAAATCGTTCCCTGAAAAGCGGCCCCGTCTGCCGGGGCAGAAGGTTCCCGGTCTGGGATGCCTGCGGCATCTGTTGAAAATGATGCACTTTTCATCACAGACCCTTCGCATGGACGGTTTTCTTGATATTCCGGAGCATCTGCATCTGGCAATTATGTATGCCAGGAGTTTCCGTTTTCTTGATCCGGTGTGCGAGAAAATATTGCGGACACTTCTCGGATGTTTCAAAGGCGAAACATTATTTAAAATTTCGTGGGCAGCGGTTGCGGGCGCGATTATTGACGTTTCAACAGGGCTTCCATGGATATACCGGCCTGCGGAGCAGGCGTTTGCGATCAGTCACTCTCTGCGGGAATATTATTCCTCTAAAGAGTATCTTTCCGGGATGGATTCTTTCAAAACCGGGCCATTCGTTATCGACGATGCGTTGTATCAGAAGAACATCTCTATGGCTATGAGCAAGGGATAACTATCGGCGGGCAATTCTCTTAAAAAAAGGGGGGGGAAATTACCCCCTGTCGGTAAGATCCATTATTTCTCGCAGCCGTGCAAGCGATGTTATCTCGTGCTGTGTTTTGTCCACTGCTGTATCAATGGTGTTGCAGATTGCCTCGTAGTGTTTGCAGGCAAGCCTTTTCTGCTCTTCTATTTCTCTGAGTTTAGTTTCGACCTCAACAAACTCGACGCTGTTCATCTTCCCGAAATACTCCGCGAAACCACCTTCTTCGATCCCGCAGGTCAGACAGATAGCGGTTTTTTCCCGGGCGATCGGCGTATCAAGAGAGGTAAGCTCATCAATCAGATGCGCATTTTCCTTCAACAACAGAGAGATCTCTCCCTCGACGGCGTGGTCGTTAGAATAACGTATCCGTGCGCAGTGTTCATTGAGCCGGGCGTAGATAATCATTTTCTTCCCGAGCAGTGACGACAACTCTGAGAAGTGTTCGCGGAGATCATCCCTCAATGGTGAAGTTCCCCTTTGCGCTTGCATAAGATCCGTTTTCAGAATCTTTCGCCGCCAGTTTTTCCCATGAATCGCAGAGCTGCACCATGAGCTGAATAACTTCGTCTATCACGGCAGGGTCCTTTTTCATGTTTGCTTCAAGCAGCCGCTTTTTGAAGTAGATATAAAGCGAGAGGAGGTTCTTTGCAATCTCACCCCCTTGATCCATATTGAGTGAAGTCATCAATTCAGAGATGATATCCTGTGCTTTCTGGATATTTGTGTTGGCGATCTCATACTTTTTCGGAGTCATGTTCTCTTTAGCGATCTTGAGAAACTTAATTGCTCCCTCATACAGCATCACAATAAGGCGACCCTGCGTCGCAGTGCTTATCTGCGTCTGCTTGTACTGATTGTACGGATTTGATAGAGCCATTATTCCTCCGGAAACGATAACAGGTATGCGGTATCCTCACAATTATCGGATACGGGGGGCAATAATTGACAAAAAAACGCGGATAACTATCCTTGAGTTATCAGGATTAACCTTCTTTTGGCGGCAAAGCACTGAGAGTGACAGGGTTTCAAAAATAAATTGACGCACTTGAATCTCTGTTTAGGTTGGGCTACTTAAAGAAGCGGTAAATCCTCATTCTTTCCTTCGCACAGACAAGCCATTTGCGCTGTAAATAATGACAGAAAGCCGCTTTCACTATTATGAAAATTGAACTTGATGCTCCGACCCGGGCGGGTCTGCACTCTTTGAGCGGCAGAGTTCCAAAGTGAAACTACTATGAAAAACCTGCGTTTAGCGGCAATAAAGTCACAAAAAGAGCGGACAACCTTCAAAGTCGGCGATGTTACTGTCGGCGAAGATTTCATCATCGTAGGCGGCCCCTGTTCCGTTGAGAGCGAAAAACAGACAATAGAAACAGCGATCGGGGTCAAAGAGGCGGGTGCGCATATGATCCGCGGCGGTGCTTTCAAGCCCCGCACCTCTCCCTACGCATTTCAGGGGCTGGGGCTTAAAGGACTCCGGTATCTCGATATGGCGCGCCGTGAAACCGGCCTGCCGATTATTACCGAGGTGGTGGATCCGCGTGATGTCTCGTGGGTTGCCGAGTACGCCGATATCCTGCAGATCGGCGCGCGCAATATGCAGAACTTCACTCTCCTTCGCGAGGCCGGCCGCTCATGGCGTCCTGTTCTGCTTAAAAGGGGGATGTACTCAACCCTGGCTGAGTGGCTCAACTGCGCCGAGTATATACTCAATGAAGGTAATCCCCATGTAATCCTGTGCGAACGCGGTATCCGGACTTTTGAAACGTACACGCGCAATACCCTGGATTTGAGCATCGTTCCCGCCGTAAAAGAGGTGACCCATCTTCCGATTATGGTCGACCCCTCTCACGGTACCGGAAAAAAATCACTGATCGAAAGCATGAGTCTGGCCTCAATCGCTGCCGGTGCCGACGGTCTTCTCATTGAGGTGCATGTCGCGCCGCAGGAGGCCCTCTCGGATGCGGATCAGCAATACGACATCCCTTCATTCAAAGAGCTTGTTCCCCGGCTTATCAAGCTCCGCGCGGCGATGGAGACGATATGAGATGCGATGAAGTCCGATACACGACTGCAGCGGGTCCTGTCACCGTCGTGGTGGGTGGGGGGATGGAATTGCTCAGTTCATTTTCCCCAATCGATAAAACTATTATTATCGCTGATGAGAATGTTTATCAATTCCATGCTGAGCGTTTCCCCGATACCCCCCGGATAGTTATCCGCTTCGATGAGGCGCACAAGACGCTTTCGACGGTGGAACACATCTACAAAAAACTGCTGGAATTCGGAGTTGACCGCTTTACCCGCATAGCGGTAGTGGGCGGGGGCATCGCAAGCGATACGGGGGGATACGCAGCATCCACCTTCATGCGCGGACTTAAATTCGGCTTCGTATCGACGACTCTTCTCTCGCAGGTAGATGCAAGTGTGGGGGGAAAGAACGGCGTCAATTACGATGGGTACAAAAATATCATCGGGACCATCACCCAGCCTGAGTTTGTGTTGTGCGACACCTCTATGCTGTCAACTCTGCCCGACGCGGAATACGCAACCGGCGCGGCCGAGATCATCAAAGCCGCCTTTATCGCTGACGCTGAAATGATCGGCTATCTGCGCAATAATACCGGTCGCTTTCTCGCAAGAAATGAAGAGGTGCTGCACCATCTGGTGCTTCGCAGTGTGCAGATCAAAGCCGATGTCGTCGAGCGGGATGAGCACGAGAATTCGGTACGCCGCACCCTCAATTTCGGACACACGCTGGCGCACGCCCTCGAAAAGTGCGTGAAAATAAGCCACGGTGAGGCGGTCGCCGCCGGAATGGTATTTGCCGCCGAAATTTCCCTCCGCCGCGGGCTGGTTTCATCGGATGTGGTGAATGATCTCACCGCAATCATCAGGGCGGTTAATCTTCCCGTCTCGGCGTCTGCGCTCGGCGCAGATAAAGCGGCGCTGAAAGAGGCTCTGCTTCGCGACAAGAAGCGGCAGTCAGGTTCAATCCATTTTGCGCTGCTTGACGCACCGGGAAGCTGCCGAATAGAAATGATCCCTCTGGCAGAAGTGGAGGCGTATATTGATGCTCTGTGTTAGTATTGCCGAATCATCCCTTGACAGCGTGCGGGATGCGATGCAGGGACTCGAGCTTGCAGAGATCCGGCTGGATGCGGGCGAGTTCTCCACCGAACAGATAAGCTCGATCTTCTCAAGCAGGCCGATCCGCCTTGTGGCGACGCACCGGGTGACATCGATCAGCGATGATCAGCGGGCGGATAAACTCTGTGCGGCTATCGGCGCGGGCGCGGCATATGTGGATATTGAGATCGAGTCTTCTGAAGCGTTCAGACAGCGTGTTTCACGGTGCGCACGCGAACACCAGTGCACGGTAATAATCTCGTATCATAATTATGAAACGACCCCGCCTGATGAAGAGCTTAACGCCGTCATCACAGAGTGCCGCGAGAAGGGTGCGGATGTGGTGAAACTTGCGTGCATGGCAGCGTCAAAAGAGGATGCCGCCCGGATGCTCTCTCTTTACCGGCACAGAAACATCCTCGCTCTCGCCATGGGCGAGTTCGGCAAAATAACCCGGGTCGCCGCATTTTTTCTCGGCGCCCCTTTCACTTTTGTTTCACGTACGGCGGGGAAAGAGGCTGCCCCGGGCCAGATCGCTCTCGCGGATATGCAGACAATTATCGACAGGATCGGTGTGTGATGGATCTTTTCGCCGTATCCGGAAAACCAGTGTACCACTCAAAAAGCCCATTGATCTTCAATCGCCATTTTCAGAACAGGCGAAAGGATGCCCGTTATCTTCGCTACGCCGCTCGTGATGCGGAAGATATTATTTCTTTTATCAAAGATCTCAACCTTACAGGGATGAATGTCACCGCACCGTTTAAGCAGGATATCTTTTCTCTTCTCGATAATAAAGACGAGACTGCCGCCGCGATCGGTGCGGTAAATACGATCGCCCGGCGGCAGAGTGATCTCTACGCCTCATGTACGGACACTGAGGGGGTGATACGCCCTCTGCTGCGCCGCACTTCTCTTGCAGGCACCAATGCGGTGCTCGTCGGCGCCGGCGGTGCCGCTCGGGCGGCGCTTTTCGCTCTTGTACGGGCGGGAGCCCATGTGACGGTGGTCAACCGCTCTTTTGAAAAGGCGCGGCTGCTCGCGGATGAGTTCGGTGCCGGCGCAGCCCCGATGAGCGGTGAGGCGATTGAAAATCTTTTTGCGTCCAACCGTGTCATTGTGCATACACTTCCGCACGGGGCGGGACTTCCCGTGCCGCCGCCGCTATTGCCGCACCATGTTGTTCTGGACGCGAACTATCACGACAGCATTTATATCGAAGCGGCGAGACGAAGCGGGGCGACGCTCATCCCCGGTGAAGAGTGGCTTTATGAACAGGCTGACGCCGCTTCCACTTTTATGACCGGCGAGGCGATCGATGATCTTCGTACTCTCGAACTGATCACATCCCCCCGCGAAAACACAAAGAGCCACATCGCCCTCACTGGATTCATGGGGTGCGGCAAGACGATGGTGGGAGGGCTTCTTCAGGATGTCTTCTCGATGCCGCTGTATGATCTGGACAGTATGATCGAAAAAGAAGCATCATTATCAATTACGCAAATTTTTGCACAATTTGGCGAGACACATTTCCGTGATCTGGAATCTGGAATGCTCGCGCGTGTTCTTGAAATGCCTCGCGGTGTCATATCCTGCGGCGGGGGGATAATCGAGCGCGAATCCTCCCGTGAATTGCTCAATTCCGCGCACACAGTCTGGCTCTACGCACCGGCCGGCGAGCTCTACCGCCGTGTCTGCGAATGCGGCGGCAGCCGGCCTCTGGCGGGGACTTTCCCCGATTTTGAAATGCGGTATACGCGGCGGATTCCGCTGTACGCGCAATGCGCCGACCTTGTCATAAGCAGCGCCTTTGAGGCGAAATCCATCGCAGTGAGGATCCATGACGAAATCTCTCCGTTTTTCTGAAATAGCGGGCCGCGTTGCCGCTCCGGCATCGAAGAGCATGATGCAGCGTGCCGTTGCGATCGCCTCACTCGCCGATATAACACATATCAGCGGCATCACCCCCTGTGATGATTATGAGGCATCGCTGCGCGCCGCAGCGGGAATCGGCGCGCAGATCGAGCGCGGGATCGACTCCGTAAAAATTAGCGCACGGAAAAACCCTGTTCAGGATTCCATAGATTGCGGTGAGGCGGGGCTGACCGTCCGCATGTTTTCACCGATATGCGCCCTGTTTGACAAAGAGATAGCGCTCACCGGCCGGGGTACACTTCTCAAACGGACGCTGACCATGATCGAAGAGCCTTTGCGCGCACTGGGTGCCCGTTGCGCGACAAACAGCGGCTTTCTTCCCCTTCGAATATGCGGGCCTCTGAACGGCGGACGCTGCGAAGTTGACGGTTCAGTCAGCTCGCAATTTTTGACGGGTCTTCTGATTGCGCTTCCCCTCGCCAAATCAGATACCGCCGTTGTCGTGCGTGATCTGACCAGCCGTCCCTACATAGATATGACGCTTTCGATCATGAAGGCATTCGGCATTGCCCTCACTCACGACAACTACCGGGAATTCTTTGTAAAGGGAAACTCCTCGTATAGCGCCGGTGAATACACTGTCGAAGGGGACTGGAGCGGGGCATCTTTTCTTCTCGCCGCCGGTGCCATCGGAGGCGGCGTTACGGTGGATAATCTTCTGTCCGATTCACCCCAGGCCGACCGCGCCTTCCTCGAAGTTCTTGACGCGTGCGGAGCGCGTGTTACGATTAACGGGCACAGCATCCGAGTCGAACGCGGCAATCTCGCTCCCTTTTCTTTTGACGCGACTGATTGTCCCGATCTTTTTCCCCCTGTCGTTGCGCTGGCTTCGCATTGTCCGGGTGAATCAAAAATTTCCGGCGTGCACCGCTTGCGCCACAAAGAGAGCGACCGTGCCGCGACTCTTTCGGCCGAGTTCGTAAAGCTAGGCGTGGCGGTAAGGGTCGAAGGTGATACCATGATTGTCCGTGGCGGCGGAAAAATCGATCGGGCCGCAGTGGATTCTTGCGGCGATCATCGTATCGCAATGGCCTGCGCCGTTGCCGCTTTCGGTACTAACTCCGTGACGATTAACGGGGCCGAGGCGGTAGGCAAGTCCTACCCCCTCTTTTTTGAGGATTTCGCCGCGCTGGGCGCGATAGTGGAGTAACTCGGGTAGGGGGTGGATAACTATCCGGGGATTTTCGGGAAAAACGACCGCTGAAAAGAATCAGCGAATTAAAATAGAGAAACGAAATAAGGAAGGAACCAGATGAGCCTTGAAAATATCCGAAAGAAGATAGATCTCAAAGATGCGCAGATACTGGCGCTGCTGCACGAGAGGATGGAGCTTGCGCTCATGGCGCGCAAATTCAAGACCAGCGTCGAGGATCGCGTTCGCGAGGAGGAGCTTCTCAAGAAAATTCAGCTCCACGCCGGAGTTCTTCTGGGTACTGAATTCTGTGAGGCGCTCTATCGGCAGATTATCGCAGAAAGTAAACGCCTCCAGCAGGGCGAGTACCGCATCATCGGCTTTCAGGGTGAGCATGGCGCTTACGCCGAGATTGCCGCCAACCGCTGGAACGGCGAGTTTGTCACCTCCGCGTGCCCGACATGGGGTGAGGTCTTTGAAGGTGTCATGAGCGGCATCTACGATTATGGAATTGTCCCCATCGAGAATACTCTCGGCGGTGTCGTCGAGCAGACGAATGATCTTCTGATACATTCCGACGTTTCAATCGTCGGCGCGGTCGAGCTTACGATTCACCAGTGTCTCCTGACTCTTCCCGAGACGGATCACCGTGAAATCAGGGTCGTGTACTCTCACCAGCAGGCGCTCGCGCAGTGCAGAAATTTTCTGGCGCGAAACCGCCTCGAGGGAATTCCCTGGTATAACACCGCAGGTGCGGCAAAAATGCTCATGATGGAAAAACCGAAGGCGGCCGCCGTAATCGCGAGCAGGATGACCGCCGAACTCTATAATCTTGAGATTATCAAAGAGAATGTCGAGGATAACGAGGCTAACAGGACACGATTCGTGGTCATCGCCAAAGAGCCCGAGAACGATAACGGCGGTGACAAGTGCTCGATCCTCTTCAGCACCGCCAATACGCACAAGGCGGGGGTTCTGTTCAAAGTGCTTGAACTTTTTGCAAACGAGAATATCAGCCTTACCAGAATCGAGTCGATTCCCGACACCCCGGGCAATTATGTCTTTCAGGTCGATCTTCTCGGTTCGCGTAACGATGAGAATGTGAAGCGCGCCCTTGCGCAGGTTGTCGAACGCACCTCGTCGATGCGTTTCATGGGATGCTATAAAGAGATTTCGGTGCAATAGATAAATCCGAAGACGCGGCCGTAAAGAGCCTGCTTTTTCCGGCCGCGCTCGAAGGAATACAAACAGAGATTCAGATGAGCGAAAACAGAGAGACTTCCCCCCTTAAACGCAAGACGGCAAAACGGGCCGCCGCGAAAAGTGCAAAAAAGGCGCCCCGCAAGAGCCCGCCCCCTGCGCGTCCGTCAACAAATCCCCTGATGGTGCTGCTGGTGATGGGTGGTGTTGCGGCGATCGCTTTTCTCGGCGTGACAGTTATCCGCCAGCAGCGCGCGATTCGGGATCTCCAATCAGCGGTGCACAACGATGCGCCGCAGGGTGATTCCGCAAAAGGCAAGGCGCCTGCAAAAGAAAAAAAGCCGGATCACTCCGCAGAGAAAGATCAGAGCGATTTGAAACAGAAGGGGGCGGATGCACCCGAAAGCGGCGAGTCTGAGTTTGCCGGGTCGCTTTTTCTTCTGCGCTATGATGAGAGCCGCGATGTGGTGCAGTATGTTCCCGTTAGGCGCAAGTTTTCAGAGCCGACGCTCTCGGCGGCGCTCGATGCCCTCATCGCGGGGCCCGATGCGGATGAGCGTTCGCGGGGTCTGCTCTCCACTATTCCGGACAATCTGAAAGTGCGATCGATCGTTGTGCGGGGGGATACCGCTACGATCGATCTCTCCTCCCACCTTCTTGCGGACGCATTCGGTGATATCGCGGTTAACCGCATCAATCAGCTCTTTATGACTGCGACGCAGTTCCCTTCTGTCAGCCGTGTGGTGATTCTTGTCGAGGGCAGGCCGTTGTCAGAGATCGACGGCCGTGTGATCGAGTGGCCCATGAAAAGGAGACTGTGATGCTCGAAATTGAGATCAAAGCCCGGTGCGATAATCCCGACCTGATCGAAAAAATGATCACCGCTGCCGGTGCGAAGTTTCTTGAAACTATCGAACAGTGCGATGCCTATTTCAACCACCCCTGCCGGGATTTCGGGGTCACCGACGAGGCCTTCAGGGTGCGCTCGAATAACAATGAAACCTTTATTACCTACAAAGGCGAAAAACTCTCGCAGAAATCCAAGGCCCGCTTTGAAAAAGAGATGTCGATCAGCGACCGTGATGCCTTCATTGAAATTCTTGAAAAACTCAGCTTCCGCCCATCGGGCATTGTGCGCAAAACGCGCAATGAGTACCTTATGGATGGTATACATATTTGTGTAGACCGGGTCGAAGGGCTCGGGGCTTTCGTCGAGTTTGAGCAGTGCGGCGAAGACCTTGCGGCTATTGAGGCAAAACTCTTCGCGTGCGCCGCGCGTTTTCATCTTGATACATTCGAACGGCGTTCGTATCTTACACTAATTCTTTCAGGTGAGGCCAAGTGATGACAATATCAGAAAAAGCCGCTCAGGCGAAAAGTACCGCCCCCTATCTGGCAGAAGTTGACATTGCCAAAAAAAACAGCGCCCTTGCCTCAATAGTGGCCAATCTCCGCAGAAATCGTGAAAGAATCATTGCGGCAAACGCCGGAGATCTCGCCCTCGCCGAGGCGGCGCATCTTGAGGCGCCGCTTCTGAAGCGCCTTCGTTTTGACGATCATAAAATTGACGCGGTGTGCGCGGGTATCGAGAGCCTCATCGCTCTTCCCGATCCGGTCAACAGAATTCTCGCATTGACCCAGCTCGATGATAATCTTGAACTTAAAAAAGTGAGCTGCCCTATCGGCGTTATCGGCGTAATATTTGAATCCCGTCCCGACGCGCTGGTGCAGATTTCCACCCTCTGTCTGAAAAGCGGCAATGCGGTGCTTCTCAAGGGGGGAAGCGAGGCCGCGCGGACAAACGCGATCCTCGCGCAGTGCATAACCGAGGCTGCTTTAGATGCGGGGTATCCCGCCGGGTGGCTTCACCTTCTTGAGACGCGCGCCGATGTCAACGAGATGCTCAAACTTGACGAATCTATTGACCTTATCATTCCGCGCGGCTCGAACAGCTTCGTGCAGTATATAATGAACAATTCAAATATTCCCGTGATGGGTCATGCCGACGGCATCTGCCATCTGTTCGTCGACGAGAGCGCCGATATCGCCATGGCCGTTGATCTTGCCGACGATTCGAAGACGCAATACGTCGCAGTATGCAACGCGCTGGAGACGCTGCTCGTTCATTCCCGCATCGCCCCCGCTTTTCTGCCTGCGCTGAATAAACGTTTTGATGAAAAGCAGGTGACACTGGTCGGCTGTGCGCGCACAAGAGAGATCATTGATGTCGCTGCCGCTACCGATCAGGACTGGGCGACCGAATATCTCGATTACAAGCTTTCGGTAAAGATAGTTGATTCACTTGAAGAGGCGGTTACGCATATAAACCGCTACGGCTCCGGCCATACAGACTCAATTGTGACAAAAGATCCCGCTCATGCGGATCTGTTCATGGCGAGGGTCGATTCGGGCAATGTATTCTGGAACGCTTCGACGAGATTTTCGGACGGCTATGTGTACGGACTCGGGGCGGAGGTGGGGATAAGCACCTCGAAAATTCACGCCAGAGGGCCGGTCGGACTTGAAGGCCTGGTTATTTACAAGTACCGCCTCAGCGGGCAGGGCGCCACACTCGCTCCCTACGCCAAGGGTGAAAAACACTTTTTACACAAGATTATTGCGATTAATTGAGGGCAGTAAAATAGCATAATTGCCTGAAGGATGGTTTCCATGAACATTCCGTTTCCCGATTACGCGAATGCCGCTGATATTGCGATGCGCCTCTTCTCGGGGGCAATCCTTTCGGGAATTATCGGCATCGAACGCGATATTCACGGCCGCGCGGCGGGTCTTCGCACGAACATCCTCATCTGTCTGGGCGCCGCTTCCTTCATGATATTGTCTGAAAGCATCGTGACGTCGCTTTCTGTCAACTACGATCCGACCCGTATCGCCGCACAGGTGGTAAGCGGTATAGGCTTTCTCGGCGCCGGAGCAATCATCAAAAATGAATTCACCATACGGGGTCTCACCACCGCGGCCTCGATTTGGATCTCCTCCGCGATCGGCCTTGCGTGCGGTGCCGGCCACTACTTTCTCGCTCTGACACTCACTGCTCTTTCGCTGTTTGCGCTCGTCGCGCTTGAACGCGTTGAGCGACATTATACGCACGATTATTACCGGCTTGTTATCGTTGAAACTTCAGACGGCGTTGCGATGTCACGGCTTGCCGAGATTCTCGCCTCGCCCTCGCTGCGCGTTCTCGCCTACGAAACCGCAATCAACTATGAAACGCACCGGCAGACGATGCGCTTTACTGTCCGTCTGCGCGAGCGCGAACAGCACGGTGATATCGCCTCCGTCATCAGCGAGAAATGCCGCCTGAACGGTATTCCGCTGTATCACTATTCGCTCATGCACCAGTAGGGGGGAAGCCTGATTCCTTCAAACACAGCGCCGGCCGCAGCGGCTGCAGTACTTTCCGCGGCGGCTCTCTTTATCGTAGAATACTTTTTTCCCTGCGGGTGGTATCGGCTTTTTGCGTTCCCCCCCGCGAAAATCACCGCACATTTTCTCAGTGCCCGGCTGACGCTCGAGCAGGGCATTTATCTTGTCACAGATTCTTTCATCGAGCTTCATATAACAGAAAAATGCACTGCCGGTACATTTTTTATTATACTTTTTTCGCTGCTCATTTTTCAATTACTCAGATATTTGCGCACTCGAGCAGCCCTTTGGATTCTATTCGCCATGCCGTTCGCATATCTCATCACCATTGCCGCCAACGCGATGCGCATTATCCTCTGGCACACCCTGTTTCCCGTTGTTGATAAAGTTGTGCCGCTCTCTTTTCATGGGGCTTTGCACCAGTGCGCCGGTATGTTGATTTTTCTGCCGGTTCTGTGCGGTGTATACATTGTTGCTGATAGGAGATTGAGTCATGCAGATAAAGTGGTTCTATAACGTCAAGCTTCCCCTGAAGGCGGCGCACCCGCTGATCTGGATAGTAACTGCGGCGCTGCCGGCAGCTCTGCTTATACTGACCAATCTGCACCTATTCTCCACGTTTGAGTCTGCCCTATCTGATGAGGGGAAAATCAATGCGTTGATGCTTCTTCTTATTCTTATCGCACACTTTCTCTACTGCTCGCTTTCAGGGATTATCGCTCTTATCCTGAAGAGAAGGGTTCATCCGCTCGCCGTTCTGCCGGCTTTTACCGGTGCTGTTGCTTATCTGGTATTCTTTATTTTATTGACCGATTCAATTACTCCTCCATGGCAGTACTCATGGATCATCAGTACCGATACAATTATCTATTATCAGTTCGCGCTTCTTGTTCCGGTCATTTTTTATTCTCTCGTCCGTTTCGCCTCGTTTCCTCTTCCCCTGAATGCGAAGCATGACGCTATTGTCTCGATAGCCTCACTCGCGGTGATTCCGCTGTGCTGGTACCTTCTGTTCCAGATTCTTATTTTGTTAAAAAACACTTCTTCCATACTATCCACATTGCTGATCATTTATTCCGTTGCCGCCACAATGGTGCTAATCCTGCTGCTGGTAAGGGTTCTTCTGTTTCTGCTGCCGAAAATCTCGAATCCCTCACCCGTTGTTCGTACGATTGTTTCACTATTTGCGGGAATCATACTTCCCGTCGCGGGACTTATCCTCAACAGGTTCATCCCGTTTCCCGCAGACCTTCAGAGGCCTTCTGTCTACGTCTGGACCGTAGCCAACGGGCTTCTTCTTCTTGTCCCCGAGGTTAAAAATGCAATTCTGAACCGCATACTGATGTATCTTCGGGTTGCTTCATATCCATTTGTCCTTTATTTTTTCATTGTCTTTCTTCCGTTTCTTCCGCTTTCGATTCCGGCGATGATTCTTTTTGGCGGCGGTTTTCTGATTCTCGCGCCGACAGTTTTATTCTTTCTTTATTCCAGACGTGTCGTTGACGATTTTTCCCGTCATGCGTCGCTGAGAAATCTGGCCGCATCTGCAGGTGCCTTTATCAGCATTCCCCTTTTATTTACCGCACTGGCGTTTGCCGACCGGATCACCGTTCATGATGCGATCAATTACGCCTATTCGCCGTCTTATTCTGCTGCCGCGCACTTCAAAGGCAGTACGCTGTTTCTGCGCCATGCGCTTTATCATCAGGATCATCTTCAGAAGGGAAATGAGATCCCCTTTGTCAGTTCTTTTTATAATATGATCGTCTTCGATAATCTTGTCCTGAGTTCGTCAAAGCGCACTCACCTTGAGCGGCTCTTTCTCGGAAAAAAACCAAATGTTTCGGATGATGACGGTTTTATGCGGCAGGGAAATCTCTTTTCACGGTCGACACCCCCGTCAGAAAGCGTAAAGCTTCCCTTTGAAGCTTCATTTGCGGCGGAAATCACTGATGTGTCATATAACGTAAAAACTCAGGGCCGTTTTTCAGCCGCGTCCATCACCATAAAAATCAAGAACACCGGAGACCGGCAGCAGGAGGAATTCCGCACACTTATCACCCTTCCTGAATATGCGGTTGTTACCGGCTATTCGCTGCGTATCGGCGGTATCGATGTGCCCGGTCGTATCTTCGAAAAGAAGACAGCCCTTTTTGTCTATTCCTCCATTATGAACACGCGGCGTGATCCCGGCATTCTTTATCATCTCTCACCGGATACACTGGCCCTGCGGGTCTTTCCTGTTGAAAAAAATTCTCCCCGCGAATGCACGGTGCATGTCATGTTTCCTTCGGATATAGGGGGAAACACAGATCTGTCCGTAGGAGAAAACACGCTTCATCTGGCATCTTCCACTTCTGCCGCGGTTCACAAAATATCCGGCAGCAGCGGTAAAATTGTCGTTATCCCCCCGCAGGCGCGGAATTTTATTGAAGCTGCGCAGCGCGAAGCCGTTCTCTATTATGTCGTCGACCGTTCTGAAAACGGACCGGATAATTTTGAGGAGCTTATGCATAATAACAGCAATCATTTTGCGCAGATAAAAAATTCTCATGTAGTTTACGCAAATTACAATATCACCGAAGCGCTCAGCGGTATGAAACTGGTCAATGTGCCCGAAAAAATGGGGGGATTTGATGCCGAGCGCGCAATCAGATATATAGTTACGCAATCGCGCACCCTGCCGCTGCAGAGGCAGAGTTATCCGGTAATTGTCCTGATCAGCTCTGATAATTCCGAAATGCTTGCCGCCTCACCCGAGGATGATGAATATTTTTCGCGTCTTATACCCGAAGGTTTGCAGGTCTACCGACTCACGCAGACTCAGTTCATTAAACTGCAAAGTGCCAATAAACAGTACATCCCCGTTGTGAAAAGTGAGGATATCCCGCTCACCGTTTCATCCGCACCGGGCGGCGGGAACGAGACGGCTGATTCAGGTGTTGTGAAAAGTGGTGATGCCGCGCAGAGCTGGTCTGTTACCATTGTTCCCTGCGGCGATAATCGGGCGTTCGCCCTGCGCTCCGATGCCCCGGCGGTGGTATACGAGGATCTGCACCCTGATTTTCCCTGTGACACCGAAATTATTTCGTATAACGCTCCTGATGTCTATATTGAAGGCATGCTTTCAAAAGAGAAGTACCGTTCATGGCTGCGCAGCCACGATCCCTCGCTTCGCTGTGATATTTTTGAAACATCAAAACTGCATAACGTGCTGGTCCCCATTACCGCATATATCGTGGTGGAAGATGATGTGCAGTGGAAGGTTCTCACCGAGAAAGAGAAGCAGAAGATCAATGCCAATGACGCCCTTGATCACACCGATACGCCCTCTCCCGGTTTACTTCTGGTTTTCGGATTTGTTGCGTGTATCAGTTTATATGAGTCCGCAAAAATAAGCGTCAAGCGAGGGTCGGCGAAGAATTCTCAACAAGCGTAGCATTTTCTGATAAATGCGGCTAAACCAGATGTATTTGTTTGAGGTAATTCCCTTGGTTTTACTTTACCCGCAGTGCGGAGCTGTTCGTTCAAAATTAAATCGAATCATTCTGCCGGGTGAAGAGCTGAAAGCCCTTGATCCGCTGCGGCTTCAGTACAGCTGATCTTTCGATTATAGGCGGGTTTTCGGCCGGTAAAAAAAGCTTGAAAGGGACATCTTGTGTGCGATGAGGGTCACCACGGATATAATCTAGTGTATCTCATCTGAAAAGAGGTCATAATGGCTGTTTTTCGAAATGACAGACTATATGGATCAAACAAAGCGGATTTTCCGTTGTTTGTATTCTTTTTTTTATTGGTAATCATATCTTTTGCGGCGGGGTGCGTTTCTGTGCAGTCCGTACAGACTCCGCAGGATACCGCCGCGAAGGATTTTCAAATCGTTGCTTCCCGCATCAATGAGATTAATGCCTCTCTTCCCGTGACACTCTCGTGCAATGTGTCGGTTTCGGGGATGATGGAGGGCCGGCCCTTCAAGGCCGACGGAATCGCGCGCATGAGCAGGGATCCCCGGCGCGCGCGTATTCAGCTGAAGGATCCGATATTTCTCGCCCCGGCACTCGAAATCTACGCCGACAGCAGTGTAATAAAATTTTACTTTCCGGTTGAGCGGGTTGCCCGTGTCGCGCGCGGTAATTTTACCGACCTGAATATTTCGGGAAGAAGCGAGACTCGCTTTCTCATCGCGTGGATGTTTTCAGGAGAGATACCATTTATTAAAAACTATACGGTGGATTCCGTTACCCGCGAAGGTGCCGACACCATTGCGGTGATTTCAAACGAAACAGTTGAGCAGCGCATCGTCATGCGCGGAGAGGATCCTTACGAGGTGACATTGATCAATAAGTCCAATTCACTTCATTACCGTGTGCGCTATGGAACTCTCTATACCAGGAACGAACATGTGTTTTTCCGAAGCATCAACGCCTGGTCGCGCACCACGGGAGACAGAGTCAGTGTGAGCTTTTCTGATGTGCGTTTTGACAGACCCATCAGTACATCTGAATTTAAATTAGAGATCCCCCCGGACGTTGCCGTGAGCCGTTGATTTCTATTTCCAGATCTCATTTCAAATACTGTATGATCCGTACAGTTTCCATCGTCACCAGGCCGTCCTTCATGTTCTCATCCAGAAAAGGGATGAGCTTGCCGATATTCTCCGCAGTATCGACGATCTCCACCACAACCGGGAGGTTCTCCGACAGATCGAGAAGTTTCGCCGAGTGCATCCTCCTGTCCGCTCCGAAACCCAGGATGCCGCGAAGCACCGTTGCCCCGGCAACACCCGCTTCCCTGGCGGCCGAGATGATAGCCTCGTGAACCGGTTTGCCGTGCAGCTTGTCGCTTTCACTGAGATAGACCCGTAACAGGGTCCGCTCTTCGCTGATTCTGGTTCTCTGTGAATTCATGCAAAATCCTCACTTGTGCAGCCCGATCAGAAGGTGCGAAAAAAAGTACCCCGCTGATACGAGTGCAATCCCCAGTATATTTGTAAGAACCACATTTGTCAGGGCCCACCGTATCTCGGTATCTTTGAGCAGGTTGAACGACTCAAGACCAAAGGTCGAAAAGGTGGTAAATCCTCCGAGAAATCCGGTAAAGATAAGCAGCCGCATATTGGGCGATATGACCCGGTATTCACACAGGCCGGCCAGAAATCCGATGATCAGACTGCCGATGAGATTCACCGTAAGCGTTCCCGCGGGAAATGTGGTTGAAGTGAGCGTGTGAACGCCTTTCGAGAGAAGATACCGGGCGACACCTCCTGTACCGCTTCCGATAAGAATGATAACAAATTTCATTAAAATGCCCCGAGAAAAAAATATGCCGAACAACGTGTGTTGAATCCGAGCGCTGATGCGTAGTAATAACATGACGGGGGGATTTCTGTCCAAAATATTTTCGTAAATACCGCGGTATCATGAAAAAATGCGGGGGAAAGCCGTTTCCGGTGCGCCGTCAGCGCACTGCGATCCGGCCGGTTTCACCGTCTGCGGCACAGATCAGTAAAAGAGGATGGCCAGATCGAGTATAACCGCGTCCAGGAGCTCCTTAATCTCTTCGTCTTCGGGAAATGCGCGGGAGAGTTCAAGGCACTTCGTGTAGGCGATAAAGATATCGCCCGTTTCGCGGTAGAGATTGACGATGTTAATGCGGGCTTCAATAAGATTGGGCTCATATTCGAGGGCCTTTCTGTAATACTCGAGGGCCTCCTCGAGCATATCCATCTCCCAGCATATCGAGGCCTTATTCGCGAGAGTCACGGGATCATCGGGGGACTCCTGAAGGGCCCGGTTGATGATATACTCGGCGTCTTCTATGTTCCCCATTTCAAACAGACATACGCCCAAACCGTTCATCGCCTCAGTGGAAGTGTCGTCGTACGACAGAAGTGTCAGAAACATCTGCGCGGCACTGACCCACGCCTCATTGTCCATGTTTTCATAGGCAATATCGATAAAACGGTCAACATCCTTTTCTATGTCGGCGATACCGTTTATTACAAGCAGTTCATCCAGTCGTTTCTTTTGAGTCATCTTTTCCTGTTAACATGTGCCCCGTCTTGAATAGAGGCAACGATAGTAATGACACAATTCAAGTTCAGTAATAGGATAATATGTCGTATTACAAATATGTCAATACATTCTTTGATTATTAAGGGTTTCAGGCCGTGGGCGGGGTTGTCTGTGGCTTTTTCTTGTCCAGCTTCAATGAAAGCCGCCGAAGGCCTCAGTTGATGAGCTTTGAGAGGTGGCTGTAATCGTCAACATGAATTTTTCCGCTGTATTTTCCTTCGACAACGAGCGAATCAAAGTCCTCGACATCCAATCCGAGTTCTTTTGCCGAATCCATGTAAAAAGAGAGAACTTTTTTGAAGCGCTGAACCGCCTCATTACGGGTGGCGCCGTAGCAGCTGATCTCGAGATCCTGACATGTCGCTACAAATTTATCATTCTTTTTAATGAGCTGCACTGATACTTTCATTCGGATCCCCGGCTTTCAGTTAAAAGATCGCTGTGTTTTAAATATCGGTCTATACCGGAAATAGCTTTACGCAGACCCTTGAAATTAGATTTCTCGTCCTGATTTATTGTAAATTAATATGCTGGCGGGGTGGTATGCGGGGGGATTTCTCATTCAATCGTCATGCACACCGCGGTAATATCGTCGGGAATATCACTCTGATCCGCGTTATCCACCAGATGACCGATCTTTTCGATAATCGACTCCCCGGGATTGGCCGCGTTTTCCATAATAATCGCAATAACCGGTTCCTCACCCATCGAGTGACCCGATTCTGTTCTGATATCGACAAGCCCGTCCGTGTAAAAGAAAATTTTATCTCCCCGTTCAAGGCGGACTGAGCTCTCCTGGTATTCGGGGGTATCCATGACCCCGAGTATGTGATTGCGCTGGTGAACAGACTGTATAGTCTTTGACCCGTTCTCATACAGCAGCGGAAGATTGTGTCCCGCATTCACATAAGAGAGTATGCGGGTCTCCGGGTCGTATATCGCCAAAAGGAGCGTGATCAATTCATGCCCGCGGTATTTTTCAATCAGAAAGGTGTTGAGATATTCCATGACTTCGGTTAGCGCCACACCCTCCTGCAGAAGAGCGTTGACAAGCGCGGCGGTTGTAGAGTGCAGCATAGCCGCGGGCAGTCCATGTCCGGTTATATCACCGACTGCAATTGCGCTGCGGTTTTTGGGAAGCGAAACAATATCAAAATAGTCCCCGGTCACTTTGTTAAAAGGTCTTGAATAAAAGGAGATATCAATTCCTGACGAAAGCGGCAATTCAACCGGGAAAAGCCGCATCTGGATATAGGATGCATTGTCGAGCTCCTCTTCATATTTTCCCTTCAGGAGATATTGCTGAAAAAGCAGTTCATTTTCGATCATCTGATAAACGAGCAGTGCAGCTGACTGTATATAGTGAAATTCAGCACTGTAAAAAGGTGCAGCACTCTCCTTGTCGCTGGCGAAGACGAGACAAGGCACCCGTGACTCGAATTCAACCGGTATAATGATAGAGTATCTGCTGTTATGTGCTCCTGCGAAATAATCGACCGCATAGTTTTCGAACAGATAATCTTTACGGATAATATCGCGATAGCTCTCATACTGTTTTGCCAGAGAACCCGATGAATCAATATAGCGGAAGAAGTTCTCGTATCCATCAAGCCTGACGGTTGCGGGAGTTGTGATAATTCCTATTTTGAGATACTTGATTCCCAGATGCATCCGCATCTGCTCAAAGATAGCATCCAGACGTTTTTCAAGTGCTTTAGGAAGTACTGATATTTCGGCAATAAGCTGCAGAGAGAGTGTTAGCTTGTCACCGGAAGCATGACGATTTGTTCTGATGTGTTCAATGATTGCGGAACGAACCAGCAGAAGAAGGCTCGATGCGAATACGATATAGACGATTGAATTGTAAAGGGTGGTCAGTTTCAGCGTGTAAACATAAAATATGAGTCCGAGGCACAGGGCGGTACTGAAATCTATGATGAAACGGATATTATAGATTGTTTTTATCACGTACTCCGTCAGACGGCTTCGCTCGATAAACTCTCTTCCGAGTGTGAGGGGGACGATGCTTGAAAAAAGTGTAATGACGGCAAGAGGGACGGGGAAATCAATCCATGTTGACAGTAGAATGGCGGATGCGGGAATAATAATGCCAAAGGAAGCCGCAAGTGTCACAACGAGCAAAGCGCGTATATGATGAATGCGTTCCCTGTTTTTGAATACTCCGATTCCCGAAACCGTGAAGAAAAGCAAAAGAATTGAAATTGCTACTATTCTGAACGAGGCTCGGTTGATGAGAGAAAAGGGAGAAAAAAGATGAAATGCAATAAGCAAAACGACAGTCGTAAGCGTGCATAAGGATAATATCCTGCGAATCCGTTGAGAAACTTTCAGAAGCTCGGAAATCCCGGTGATACTGAAGTACAGCAATGCCCCGTGTGCAGCCAGCATTGTGATCTGGTTGCCGGTGCAAATAAGGTCTGCGTAAGAGAAAAACAGGGCGCCGAAGATGATAGAGAATATTGAATAATACCTGGCCGACTTGTTAATTTTCCTTACAAAAAAAATGACCACGCCCCATGCGAGGTGGATCGTTCCGGCTGCAATCAACAGTGAAAGAAAAATGAAAAGATCAGTATTGAATGAAGTCGAGATATAATGCAGTACGGTGGATCCGTCGTTTTTTATAAACGGAATTGTCCACTGACTCCGGTTTCTTTTTGAAGGTACACCGCTGTGCAGCGATTCGGATATCTGCGGGTCGGATATTACGGCATTGTACAGCGAATCGTCATTCGAGAATTTGATGGTATTTGTCAGCTGATTGCCGTTAAGAATTCTCGAAAATGGATACCACGTGCAAAGCGTATATGTGTTGCTCAGCAGAACGATGTCAATAACGGCAATTGCGATAAAAATCGCCACTCGTTTGAACCAGTTGATCTTCATTTGGCAGGTACCGTGAACACAGCAATCATGCTTCGCGTTATGTCAATATCCTTGCGGGTGAAAACATTGACAATAGTATCGATTATATCGGCGGCCGAGGGGTTTTCAGGAAGAAGGGATTCTATGAGAGAAAGATGTACAAAAAAATAATAAGACATATACCTGTTGACGAAAACAAAAAATTCATTTTTGAGCAGCGTGAAGTTATCCTCTTCGATTCGCGAAAAAGAAGAATTACGGTAAAGCCACGGCATGGGCATGTTGTTTCTTGAAATAGTGATGCGGTTGTCCTTGCTGAATTCGGCGGCAAAAATATTCGGCGGGGCATCGAAAAGCTCCCGGAACATTATTATTTCCGTTGTCTTTTTCAGAGACTCGGCAATTGAATATCTGCGCGAGATATAGAAGCAGAGAAGCGATGAGATCGCCGGCAGAAAAATCAAAGTCGACTTGTTTGAATCACCGGTCCAGTAGGCGGTAAAATAAAGCGAACCATTTTGTTCAAAAAGATCGATAAACCGGTCAGAGTAAATAGTTTCGGTGTTGTAATAAAGCTCAGCCTCAATCGAGCTGCTTTTAAAATGGTGTGCAGGCAGGAAATCCTTCTGAACCCGCTTCTCAAGACTTTTCTCCCGTTCCAATTCCTTTTTTCGTGCAAGCTCCTTCCATAAGAAAGAATTGATCGAGAGTGCTGCGAACTTTGTCCCGAAAAGTTTCAGTGCGTTTATTTCATTGGCAGTGTAAGATGTGGACCGTTTTCCGAATACGAGCGCGCCCATAAGTAAATTTGAATAAAACATGGGAATGACTATCTCCGCGTCGAGGCGCTCCATCTCCTGGCGGATCTTTATTTCAAAATTGTGCGCGTTTGTCAACTTGCTTCTGATAAGCACATCGTCAGGAGTGTTCAGGACTTTGAGCAGAATGTTATTGTAGTTGAGAAATCCCTCCTGTTCAAGGGAATTTTTTTTCTTCACGTAGATTATATACTCTTCATTGATCTTGTCATAGAAGATAAGGCGGCCTTTTTTAACCGACAGAATCGAGAGAATGCGGGTGAATTTCTTGTCAAAAAATTCGTTGATCGATTCAAACGAGAGTACGGAGTCGATTGTATCGAGAAAAATCTCCGGATTCAATTTTCTCGATTTGGAAATTGCGTAACTCGATACGAGAAAGTCATAGAAGGGAATCGTCACGAGAAAAATGATTATCGTCAGCGCAAGGTAATATGCAGTGCTTATCCCAAGCCCTCTTGCGGGAATCAGAAGTGCAAGCACGAGTGAATTGTAGACAAACGCAAAAAGGGCAACGAGCGCAAAATTCATGACCGGGCCTTTCGAAAAGACTCGACATACTCAAAAACAGTGCGGTGAACATCCTCGACACTCATCGTTCCGTCAACCGAGACGAACTTATCCGACAGCATTTTGTAATTCCCGTTGATTCGCTCAAGCTCATCGCTTCTCTCGAAACACTGAGTCGAATCGCGAAGACCAATTCTTTCAAGGGCGGCTGACGGGGGGATTTCTATAAAAAATATTATGTCAGGTTCCGGAAAACCGCGGCTTGTATTTGCAGTCAATATGCTCTCTATCTGGTATTGATCGTGAGCCTGATATGCCGCGTTTGAATAAAAATAGCGATCCAGCACAACATCTCTTCCGCTATTCAGAGAAGGGATGATATTGTGCTCTACGTCGAATGCCCGGTCTTGAATAAACATGGCCGTCAGTACATCCGCATCGGGAGAATTCTCCGATTTCAGAAGTTCGCGAATCCTGCGCCCGCTGGGAGCATCTGTGGGTTCCTTCAATAAAACTGCCGATCCGCGTTTATTGAGTGCTTCCGCAAGAAGGGCGGCCTGCGTTGTCTTTCCGCTGCCGTCGATTCCTTCAAAAAGGATAAAAAGTGGATGATTATACATCTGTTATTCTTCCAGGACCAGAATTTCATTTTTAACTTTTTCACAAAAGAAGTCGGCAGCCTGATATGTCGCTGCCGTGTATGCAAAAAAACCGGCAAACGGTATCAATGACAAAATGACAAATCCAGCACCGGTGCCGGCTATCCGCCATTTATATTTCCAGAAAAGAAGAAGACGTTGCTTAAATGAAAATCCATGACGGGAGAAAACAAGCTCGTAATAAGGAATGCCGCAAAAAACCAGCAGCAGAATCAGAAAGATCACTGAATATAGCGCGTTTCCCGCAATTGGAATGAAATTGAGCGGCAGAAAAAAAACCGCGCCGGTCAGCGCAATAAAGGAGGCGCGGATCATGCGAAACGGCAGAGTCAGAATGGCGGTAAACGGCTGAATGGAGTGAACTTCATATTGCAGTTCGGCACGTGCTGCAATAAGTGAGAGAAGCGGCCCGCATACAAAGGAGAGCAAGCCGTAGCCCGCACAAAAAATCATCGCACAGACAAAGACCGCAACGGGCGAGAGTATCCATCGAAGAAGTTTCTGGATCATCGCCGAACCGGCTGGAAGCCATCCGGCCGAGAACGGGTAGATGAAGCGGGCACATAAATATGCAGTACCCGCAAAGAGAATAATAGAGAAAATTGCCGGCAATATAGACCTGAGAATGAGACCTCTGTCATTTTTCATCCGCTCGAAGACAGAAAGCACACCCGATATAGAGCCGGTCAGGTCTCCGACACATCCGGATGTTCTTTTGATTCGCAATTTATTTGCCATAAGTCCATATATCCTGCGGTTGCCGCTCAAAGATGAACATTGTTTTTAGAAATCCCCCCGCCGCAAAAAAACACGTGCCGGCTCTTGCCCGGCATGATAAAAGACAGGAGAGAGTTTATGGAATTGCACAAAAAGTTGGATAAACTGATTTTCAAACCGAAAGGAAACTCTTCAGATATTGCATTATAACATTATCCCGTTATTTTATTCAAGAATCGAGAACTTGTCAACCAATAAACATTGATGGGTGACATGATATCCCCATTCCGCGAATTGCCTGAAAAGGATAAAATACTTGACAAAAACAACCCTGTTTATCAAGTATTGACTGCCGCAAGGGAAGATTGCTCTATGAGTTTATCGCCAGCTATCATTTAGTCGTTTTCCAAAAAACTGAAAAGAATGCAGCCATGCAGAAACCCGCGATAATTCAAAGTGACAACACAATTTTACTTGAAGTGAATAACGAATCGTTTGAAGAAGCGCGTGATTCGTTGTCGCCTTTTGCTGAACTCGAAAAGAGTCCCGAACATATACATACCTACAGAATTACCGCTCTTTCCCTATGGAATGCCGCGGCGTCAGGGTTGACATTTGACGCGATAAGGACGACCCTGAATATTTATTCCCGTTACGATATACCTGAAAATGTAATTTCTTTTATTTCAGAGCAGATGTCGCGTTACGGACTTATTCGCCTGGTTAGGGATGGTGATGACCTTTTTCTTGAGTCCGAGGACTCCTTCCTTCTTGAGGAAATTTGCCGTGACCGTAAAATTGAGCAGTTTCTTTCCGGTAAAATAGGGGGGAGCAGAATTGCCATAAAGGCGGAGTATCGCGGTCATATCAAACAGGCGCTGATTAAGACGGGATTTCCTGTTCAGGATCTTGCCCTGTATGAGGATGGTGATCCGCTTGAAATTGTTGTTCGTGATGTCGCTCTTTCTGAAAAAACTTTCTCGCTGCGTGATTATCAGAAAAGCGCGGTAAACGCATTTTACCGCGGCGGTGGTCCCGAGGGGGGAAGCGGCGTTGTAGTTCTGCCCTGCGGCGCGGGTAAGACAATTGTCGGTATCGGAGTCATGGATGTGATGCGCCGCCAGACGCTGATACTGGTAACCAATACTGTTGCACTTCGCCAGTGGAAGACTGAAATTCTCGATAAAACATCTGTCACCGAGGATATGATCGGTGAATTTTCCGGAGATAGAAAAGAGATCCGTCCAATCACAATTGCGACATATAATATTCTTACCTACCGAAAGACACGGGGCGGGTCTTTCTCTCATTTCTCAGTCTTTACAGAGATGAATTGGGGTCTTATCATCTATGACGAGGTTCATCTTCTTCCAGCACCTGTTTTTCGAATGACTTCGGAGATTCAATCGAGGCGTCGTTTGGGACTGACTGCCACGCTCGTGCGTGAGGATGGCCTTGAAACGGATGTATTCTCATTGATCGGCCCGAAGAAATTCGATATTCCATGGAAAGTTCTTGAAAAATCAAGCTGGATCGCCGAGGCCCTCTGTACTGAAATCCGAATATCCCTGCCTGACGAATATCGTTATCATTACTCTGTTGCCGGTGAAAGAGAAAAGTTCCGTATTGCATCAGAAAATGAGAAAAAGGATGATGTGGTCTCAGTGCTGCTGGATCGATATAAGGGGTCAGCTGTTCTTGTAATTGGACAGTATATATCGCAACTTACCAGACTTGCAAAACGGTTCAATTTGCCTCTGATAACCGGATCCACGCCTACTATTGAGCGCGAGCGTCTCTATAATAGTTTCCGAAAAGGCGAGACCCGAACATTGATTGTGTCAAAGGTCGCTAATTTCTCAATAGACTTGCCGGATGCGAACGTTGCAATTCAGGTTTCCGGAACATTCGGTTCGCGGCAGGAAGAGGCCCAGCGGCTTGGGCGTATCCTTCGTCCAAAAGAGGGAGATAATAAGGCCTTTTTTTATACGATCATAACCAGTCACTCCGCTGAAGAAAAATTTGCCCATAACCGGCAGCTTTTTTTGACCGAACAAGGATATTCTTATAAAATTTTCAATGATGAGATGTTTGCAGACTCTTTCGGCAAGTTTTAGCTTTGTTTTTCGCTCTTTCTCTTTCGTTTATCCCAGCGCAATATCCAAAATTCGGCCTCAAAGGTGTCTTTATTGAGGACGCAATATGTAAGTGGCCTATAATTAGCGGCGATAAAATTTTTGTCATCGCTTTGATCAGAACCCATGCCCTGTTCAACGATCAGACTGAGGAAAAGGTCAATAGAAAGACGAAAAATCAAGCTAACCGAAAATTTAAACAACAACCTTTGTCCAATAGCGTATTCGTAATCGGTCCGATTGAGCCGAATGTTCATAATGTGAAATTTGTCATCTTTATAGTTCTTCTGGTATCGAACCAGTCTTTTCAGGTTTGCATAATCTCTAAAAAGATAACGTGATTTCATTAGCAAACGCGAAAGGATTTCGACTATAGGCGTGTTCATTTCGTTTGCGGCGGCTAACAATTTGTTATAGCGGTGATTGGTGATATAGATACTGGTTTCGACCATATTAATACCTCTGCTAAAGAGACGTTTTATGAAGATAAAATGTAAAAAAAATAAAATTAAAAAATAATTTTGTTGACCCAAAAGACTCTTGGAATTACATTGTCATCACGCTGGCGGGAACGCGAGTGTGTCTGCTTTTTGAAAAGATCAACTGCTCCGAGAGCCTTTAAGAAGATAGAAAGGTGCGGGGTTCGACAGAAGACGAAAGTTTTCACTCTTTGAAAAAAAACGAA